>Ga0256405_10000026_pt1 | contig 407949 bp, 348 predicted proteins | sample RumenRJG_02DNA_FD_189096 | JGI IMG/M metagenome (GOLD analysis project Ga0256405, IMG submission 189096) | Bovine rumen microbial communities from Lethbridge, Alberta, Canada - RJG_02 | ecosystem: Host-associated > Mammals > Digestive system > Stomach > Rumen | place: Canada: Alberta... | reverse complement strand
CGGATCTCTGTATTGTAAGTTCCCTGTTACACAGGAAACTTGGATTCAAGTTCAATACTGACAGATAAACGTTAACGTTTCTCTGCTTCCGTAATTTGCTTGGTTTGGTTCGTTCTGAAAATATTCATAAAGATCGTTCTTAAACGATTTGTCCCGATCTTCTTTTAGGAATATATTCAGGGTTGCATTTCTGTTAAGTTGTCATATATTCGATTGTTATGGGATTTCGGATGCCTGCCTGGCAGGCGATCCGTCGCGCTTCCGATCAGTGTTTCTCAGAAGCAACTCTGATATTGTATATCAGTCAGCCGTGAATGTCAAGCACTTTTTAAGATTGCTTCGAAGTTTTCAACTCGGTGTATCTGATCAAGTGGCCTCTCGTTCAGCGGCAAGTGCTATACTAACACTACTCATAATGCTTTGCAAGCACTTTTTTAAAGAAATGTTTATTAGTTACTATATGTATGGATTTACGTGTCTTAACAGATTATTCCATGTCATTCGCGTCTTTTTCTAAAAAGCTGCCGCATCAAGAATCTCTTCTTAACGCGGCAGCTCCGGAAACCTTTTTTATCGAGTTCTCATTTCACAAGCATGTACTGCCTGCGTCTTTCATACGATCGCAATAACAATCGCCGTACTTTCCTCACACAAATACATACTGCACAAGTTTGCCTCACACAAATACATACTGTCTGAGTCTGTCAAATGCTTCCCTGACTCTTGATAAAGGAAGGGCCAGATTCATGCGAATGTGGCAAGAGCCATGGAAGGGGCGGCCGTCCTGCACCGCGACGCCGACGTCCCAGGCGGCGGCAAGAACGTCATCCAGTGTTTTGCCGGATTCGCGGCAGTACTCCGTACAATCGACAAAGAGCATATAGGTGCCCTCAGGCTTACTGACTTTGACCGAGGGGAAGTTGTTCCTTATATAGTTGCAGGCAAAGGCAATATTTTGGCTCAGGACTGCGCGCAGCTCATCGGCCCACTCGTACCCCTCCGGCTTGTAGGCGCCGATCAGCGCATACATGGACAGGACGTTTGCGTTGTTGTAGTGAGAAAGCGAGCTCTCCTTGCGCACTCTCTCGCGGATCCACGAATTGTAGATAATGTGGTAGGAGCCGATCAGGCCGGCAAGGTTAAAGGTCTTGGACGGCGCATAGAGTGCGACGGTCCTCTCCGCCGCATCCAAAGAGACGCTCTGCGTGGGCACATGGTGGTTCCCGTCCAGAATAAGGTCCGACCAGATCTCATCAGAGATCACATAGACGTCGTATTTCTTGCACAGCTCCATAAACCGAAGAATCTCTTCCTTCGTCCAGACTCGTCCGGTCGGATTATGAGGGGAGCAGAAAATCGCCGCATGAATCCTCTTTTCGCGGATGGTCTTTTCCATGTGGTCATAATCCATCCGCCATATTCCCGCTTCATCCTGACGGAGCGGCGAGTGAACGATATGGTAGCCGGCATTGGTCAGGCTGCCTGTAAACCCAATATAGGTAGGCGAATGGACAAGGACATTGTCTCCCTTGGAGCAAAAGACGCCGAGTGCCGAGAGGACGCCGCCGAGGACGCCGTTTTCATAGCCTATATGTTCCGGTTTCAGGTTCTCCACCCCATTTCGCCGGAACTGCCAGTCAATGATCTCTCTATAATATTCTTCCCGCAGTTCAAAATATCCATAGGCCGGATGTTTCGTTCTCTCGATGATTGCCTCCGGAATGGTCGGGCAGGTCGGGAAATTCATATCCGCCACCCACATGGGAATCGCGTCAAAGCCTTCCCTGGGTGCACGGGGCGTGAAGGAGGGATCGCCTTTTCCAAGAGAATCCACCGCGATCGCATCCCGTCCGCTTCTGTTCATAATCGATTCAAAATCATATTTCATGTGCATTCACGCATCCTTTCTGTGATCATGATTAGTCTATGGTAATGCTACATTTACAAAAAGGCAATCATGCTTTTCTCCATGTCGAAGCGCTTTGCCCGGCTTCAAAAATGCGCGTCTCGTTGTGCGAGCATTATTATCACTCCTTCACTCTGCTGATATCCGCTGCGCCGCTCCTTCTGACTACGAGAATCACGATCGCCATCAGGATCAGCGTGACAGGCGTCGCGATCATTGCAGCCGGCCCCTCTGTAACGTATCCCATAATACCGGCGATGAGAAATCCGACTGCCGAGACGGACGCCGAAGTAATTGCATACGGCAGCTGTGTGTTGACATGGTTGATATGGTTGCACGCCGCGCCAGCCGAGGACATGATCGTTGTATCCGAAATCGGCGAGCAATGATCTCCGCATACAGCACCTGCAAGGCAGGCCGAAATGCTGATGACCAGCATTTCACCGGTCTCCGCCTGCGGAAACACCGTGCAGACGATCGGGATTAGAATAGAGAAAGTGCCCCAGCTTGTGCCTGTTGAAAACGCCAGAAAGACCGACACAATGAAAACGATCACGGGCAGGAACATCTGGAAAGAAGCCGCCGATGCGTTGATCATATTGCGCACATACTCACCTGCGCCGAGGAGGCCAGTCATGCCCGAAAGATTCCAGGACAGGATCAGGATGATCATGGGTGCGCACATAGAGCGGAATCCCGCCGGAAGGCATCCCATAAATCCATTCAGATCCACAATGCCTCTCCAGGTATATAAGAAGAATGTCACGATCAGCGTGATCAAGCTTCCTAGTACGAGCGCTCTTGCTGAATCCGCATTCGAAAAAGCCTCGATCAGAGACGCGCCCTGGAAAAAGCCGCCCGTATAGATCATACCGACGACACTCGTCACGATCAGCATAGCTACAGGGATGACAAGGTTGGACACATTGGATATAGCAGCATTCACTTCGTATTGGGATTCACTGTAAGGGCGATCGCCGGTCGTGAACAGATCTCCCTTCTTCACCGCGTTATACTCATGCAGTTTCATCGGACCGTAATCCAGTTCAAAGACAGCCAAAAGAATCATCATGAGAAGTGTCGTCAGCGCATACATATTGTAGGGAATCGTGCGGATAAACATGTTGAATCCGTTGATATTCATAGATTCCGGTACCGCATAGCTGACCGCCGCCGCCCAGCAGGAAATCGGCGCGATAATACAGACAGGCGCCGCTGTGGAATCCAGTATATAGGCAAGCTTCGCTCTCGACACATTATGTCTGTCGGTGATCGGCCGCATAACCGAGCCTACCGTCATGCAGTTAAAGCCGTCGTCCACAAAGATCATCACACCCATCAGGATTGTGGCCAGCTGCGCGCCCACTCTGCTTTTAATTCTCTTCGACGCCCAATTGCCAAAAGCCTGTGCGCCGCCGGATTTGTTCATCAACACGACAAGCCCGCCCAGGATCGTGACAAAGACGAGTATACTGGCATGGGACAGGTCTGTGAGGTTCACGACAAAGCCGCCGTCCGGGTGGTACATCAGCGTGTTGAGCGCAAGTTCCAAATTACCATTTGCGTATAATAGCGCGCCTACAAGGACGCCAATAAAGAGTGAACTATATACTTCCTTGGTAATCAGCGCCAGTACGATTGCGATGACCGGCGGCAGCAAAGACCACGCGCTTGCGTATACAGGCGCAGTATAGTCTTCAGGCACAGTCCCGGGTGTATTCATTGTTCTGACCAATAAAAGGATCAGAATCACGACGGCTGCCATACACAAATAACGGTAATTCTTCTTTTTCATGTCCAAGACCTCCCTCGCCCGCAAAATTCTGCTTGCTACAGAGTGCTCAATACCCCAGTTCCTCCGAATCCATCAGCATGGTAAAAGGTCCGTTGTTGGTCAGATGCACTTTCATCAGCGCTCCGAACTCACCAGTCTGGGGTCTTTTGTGTGTGAGCGACTCACATTTTTCAATCAAATACTCATATAATTCCTCCGCATGCTGTGGAGAACCGGCTTTGACAAAGGATGGGCGATTTCCTTTGCGGCAGTCTGCATACAGCGTAAACTGCGAGACAAGAAGGATCTCTCCGCCGACAGCGGCAAGATTCAGATTTGTCTTTCCATTCTCGTCCTCGAAAATGCGAAGCTTGAGCATCTTTTCTACCATACGGTCCGCTGTCGCGCGGGTATCTGATTCACAGATGCCGGCAAGGACAAGGAATCCTTTGCCGATCTTTCCGATTACGCCCCGCTCCGTCTCAACTTCCGCATGGTCCACACATTGAATTACAAATCGCATTGATTATTTCCTTCTTTCTTATAAGCCTGATAATACCGTACTCAAATCAGTATACCATTTCGATTCAATACTTTAAATTAATAAAACGGATGAATTATTCATTTTAGAAACATGAAAAAGACTCCGGCCGTCGCCGGAGTCTTTTTCTGCCTTTTCAACTTTGTGATTTCTCACTCATAAACAACCAACCGTGTACCGGTCGGAATGTTATTGTAAATAAAGCGTGCGTTTTCGAGGGAAAGGCGGATGCAGCTCAGAGAAAGATTCATACCGAGTCTGTCATCAACAATGTCTACGTACTCAGGATCCTGTCCGCCCCATTTGCTGTACAAAATGGTGTGGATCATGAATCCGGCTGTTGTCCAGAAGACATACGCAGCTCTGGAAAGCTTGAAATCCTTCCATCCATAGTTCGTAGGCTGTTTATAGCAAAGTGTGAACTGTCCACAAGGAGTTCTGGAGGAAGGCGCACCGCACGTCAGATCCCATTCGCCCTTAAATCTCTTCCACTCTCCCTGATGTCCTTTGTAAATAACGAGTTTATGTGTGCTCAGGTTAGCAACGACCATGTAATCCGTCTTACTGGAGTAGCCCTGTGCACGTTTGTCCATTTCATTGTTGGTCTTGATCGTACGGACACCTTCCGCATTGACCATCTTGCCATCGATCTTCTTGTTCACTGCTACTGTGCCGTCCTTATAGGCATAGTAACGAGCGCCCGTGTTGGATACCTTCCAGCCCTGCTTGGTTGCCAGATTGCCGTTTTTTTCAAAGTAATAGTATTTTTTGCCAATCTTGTAGGCATACCCGCCGTCGTACATTGCGCCGTCGGCTGCAAAGTAATAGGTCTTTCCGTCAATCTTGGTCCAGCCAGTCTCCATAATGCCGGTACTCTTGTTGAGGTAATACCATCTGCTGCCAAGCTGGATCCAACCGGTCTTCATAGCGCCAGTCTTCTTATTAAAGAAGTACCACTTTTTGTTGATCTTTCTCCAACCGGTTTTCATCTCGCCGGATTTTGCGAAGAAATACTTCGTCTTTCCAATCTTAACAAGGCCGGTCTGCATGACGCCCTTCTTGTCAAAATAGTACTTGTTTCCGTCGATCTTGGCCCATCCGGTCTTATTTCCCTTCTGGGTCACATAATACCACTTATTATTCTTCTTCAGCCAACCCAGCTTGATCGGGTTCTTCGTTGTCGCAGCCTTCTTGGTGCTCTTGGCCTCCTTGACAGGCGCTGCCGTATGAACCTGTTCCTGGCTGACTGCATAGCTTTTAGACGCATCCACCTGGGCTGCGCTTGCGCCCACTGCGGGCATAGAAGTGACACTGAGTGTTGCTGCGAGTAACAATGCACATAAACGTACCTTTTTCATCGTTATTCTCCTTATAAAGTACTACTGCATTTACGGTTACGCGCGACAATATAAGGAGTAAGCATTCATTTGCACTCGCAAATATCATCACAAAGTTGTTTGGCAAGTCTTATGTTACAGCATTGTTTTATGAAATGCAAGTAATTTTTAATATATTTGTAATATTTATTTCTATTTAGTTAACCTTTTTGTTGTAATTGTTATTATCTCGTTCATATTCCAATTATTCCAAAAATTTTATGCGATTTTGCCCCAATCCAAGTCAAAAAGTTACGTATTCATTTGAAAACACTTCGGTTAGAATCCCGCTTGTAACAACAAAGAAACGGCCGGACAATCAAGGCCGTAATACAAGAAAGTATGAGGATATAATATTTAATGTTTGATGTAATGAACTATGCAGACAGAAACGATGTTGAAGTTTCAATCCGCAAAGGTCACGACGGGCGTACAGCATGGGAGATCTTTTTGCGGGATCGAAAGCTTGGACTGACCGAGTTCACTCGTATTATTGATATAGAAATAAGAGGGCGTCTCGATCAGGATGCGTATCTCACACTTAGATGTGAAGAAATGATGGACAGAATCCGTTCTGCCCGCATGAAAATTGAATATGCCGATATTGAGATGAAGAAAGAGGAATCTGTACAGCAGCCCAGCGCTGCTGTACAGATTCCTCTTCTCTTTGTGAATATTTACTGTATGGCTCTTTCTAAAAAAGCCGCTGCTTTATAATTCGCCGTGATAGACGGCATGCGCAACCAAATACCGATCAACTGCCTCTTTGTGAAGGTCCTCTCCGATCACAATGACCGCTTCCTGGCCGCTTGTGCTCCTTGAAAATTCGATCTTGTCCCGGACGGCGTTGATTTGAAACCATGCTCCGTCGTCCATTCGAACAAAGCCCTTGATCCTATGGATGTTGCCGCAGTTCGGATCTGCGAACAGAGCCTTGACGGCGCTTCTGATCTCCTGCTCATCCATATGCAGATAAAAGTAGAACAGGGACTTATACGCATTATCCTGTTCCACCTGGTATTTGATATGGTCTTCCAGACGATAGCCACATCTTGTGATTTCATCGAAGTCCTGTTCTGTCAGCTGCCCCCAGTCGACTGCCAGAACCTCTTTTCCAAACCTTCTGCTGCAGTGGAACTTCTCCATGCACTCGTTCATGAGCGCGATTGTTCGCTGTGCCTCATCCCGGCCCGCAAGCTGTACCTTGCTCAGGACCACACAGCCTGCATTGGCAATCTGGGAGGCCAGCAGATAGCGGGACTCCTCCGACAAAGAATCCGGACTATGTGCATCTATAACCGCGATCACATTGCCCGGTTCATACCAGCGGTCCAGCGGTTCCTCCCGCAGTACGTCAAAAAACTCATCCACGTCAAATATGCCGGAAGGCTCCACCAGAACACGGTCGTAGCCGGTCATGGCCATGGAGATCAGCTTGGTCTTAAAACGGCGTCTGTGCGCCTCATAACCATCTCCTCCAATGACCATCTCCAGCTCACAGTTGTCACCCAAAAGGTCCTGCAAAAACATCATATCTACGTTGACAGCGCCATAATCGTTTTCAAGAATACAGATCTTCTCGCCCTTGCCGATCAGATATTCTGCATAGCGCCGGATCCATGTCGTCTTGCCGGCGCCGAGAAATCCTGTAATCAGATCAATCTTCATACATGCCTCATGTGAATACAGTTCCTCCCCCGATCACTTGAGAACTGTATCGTAATAGGGAACTACCAAATGCGTACCGGGGGTAACATCGGGATACTCGGTTCCATCATACGCTATATTATTGATTCTGCAAAGTTCTTCCACATAATCTTTCTGTGTCTCGTAATAGGCTCTGTCGTCATAGCGCTGCACGATGTCCAACAGATTCTCCTGATAGGCAACCGTAATCGTGTCATAATACTTATATGCATTGGGAATATCCTTGCTCTTGGCCTTGGAGGCGATTCCGCCGATGCTGAACATAGCCGCCAGAAGCAGCCCGAACAAGGCCAGACGAATGGTCTGCACTTTCCTTGCTCTCGCCCTTGCTGCCTTCCTTCTCTGTGCCGTTCTTCTATTCCCAGATCTTCCACTCACAATTCTTCCATTCACCGCACTTCCATTCACTGCTCTATTATATTCCACTCGATCATATACTCTATTCATTGTATTCCCCTTTCCGTCCAATGTTACCGCGAACGAACGTTTGCATGTTCTTATTGTATCGAACATTTATTCGCGTGTCAAGAAAATTCGAACATCTATTCTGAATATATGTTTGCTTTTTAAAGAACATGCCCTTATAATAGAAAGAGAAAACAAATACATGTCTATGGACAGGAGGTTTTATATATGCCCGCTAAGATATCCAAGAAGCAGCAGGAAATACTCGACTATCTCAAGGAGGAGATCCTATCCAAGGGATATCCGCCCACTGTTCGCGAGATCTGCGAGAAAGTCAATCTTCGCTCCACTTCTTCCGTACATTCTCATCTGAACACATTAGAGAGAAACGGATTTATCCGAAGAGATCCCACCAAGCCCCGTGCGATCGAGATCTGTGACGACAGTTTTCAGATGGTGCGCACCGAGATGACCTCTCTTCCAATCGTCGGAAACGTAGCCGCCGGACAGCCGATCCTGGCGCAGGAGAATATCGAGAACTATTTCCCGATTCCCGCGGAGATCGTTCCGGCAGGAGACAGCTTCGCGCTGCGCGTGCGGGGCGACTCCATGATCAATGTCGGCATCTTTAACGGCGATCTGCTCTTTGTCAACGCCTGCAATACAGCCAGAAACGGCGAGATTGTCGTGGCACTGGTAGAGGATGAAGCGACCGTCAAGACCTTCTACAAGGAGGATGGGCACATCCGCCTGCAGCCCGAGAACGATACAATGGATCCCATTATCGTCGACCACTGTGTGATCCTGGGCAAGGTATTCGGTGTATTCCGCACAATGTAACAGCCGTAAACAAACAGACAGCAAACTAACCGTAAACTAACACAGCCGGTCCCTGCAAAAGGAACCGGCTGTGCTTATTGAATGCATATTTTGCCAATATTCATTTATAACGGCTGCTCTTTACAGCCTACGGATTACAGCTGGCCTGGATCAACCTGCTTGCCGTCTCTCCAGATTCTCTCCAGATCATAGAGAAGGCGGTCCTGCTCGCCAAAAATATGGACGATCACATCGCCGAAGTCAAGAAGGATCCAGCTGGCATTGTCATATCCCTCTACCTGTTTGAGGACTGCGCCTGCCTTTTCCATCTTTTCACTCACTTCGTCGGACATAGCCTGCATCTGGGGGCGGTTGGATCCGTTTGCGATGATAAAGTAATCAGCGAGAACAGATACTTCACTGATATCGATCACGCGGATCTCTGACGCTTTCTTCTCTTCCAGTGCCGCGATCGCTATACGGGCGAATTCTCCGGATCTCTCTTTGGTGCTAGCCATTTCACTCATAGAATTTCCTCTCTTCATCACATCTTCTGTAATACTCATAGGTTTTCTGTGTCATGGGATCGACAGCGGAACCCGTCGTTGCCAGGTAGCGCAGCGTATCCTTGAGGATCTGCAGGACGCAGTCATCAATGCTTTCATAAGCAAGCTTTCTTACCTGGGGCAGATTCGGTGCTGAATCTCTTCCGGGTTCAATATAGTCTGCCACAAAAACGATCTTCTCAAGAAGGCTCATACCCGGTCTTCCCGTCGTATGAAATCGGATCGCATTGAGCGTATCCTCGTCACGCACGCCATATCTGCTTTCCGCCAGCACAGCGCCTGCCTTCGAGTGCAGCAGGGACACGCTGTTTTTCTCAAACTCTGAGAGGTCCGTACCTGCTTTATCACAGACCTTGAGCATTTTGCAAAGGCTCATACACTTCGCACAGTCGTGCAGCAGTCCCGCCGTCTCAGCCTTATCAAGATCCGCACCATAGCACATTGCAAGGTTTGCAGCTGTTGCGGCAACATCCAGCGTATGAACAAAGCGCCCGTAGGCGAGCTCCGATTCAAGTTCTTTAATTAGCGCAATTCGCTCCTTCTTGTTCAAGTATCCGCTCCTTTAATGTTGGTGCATCCGGGTACGATCATTTTTGGTAGATCCCAGTTTCTATTATATAACGTTCCAGCGAATCCGGCACCAGATAATGGATAGAATTTCCTCTGCCGACGCGTTCCCGGATGTCGGTGGAGGAAATCCCAATATTGGGAATGGAAACCGGCAGGATCCGGGCGCCAAACTCTCTTTCCAGCGCTTCGCTCTCGCGCCGCAGCGATTCCGGATCGATCTGGTCCTCCCGCATAGCCGCCAGGACCGTGCACGCGGCGAAAATCCGCCCCGGTTCTCTCCATGTGCGCATAGAGCAGACTGTATCCGCTCCCACAATAAAGAAGAGCTCGGCGTCTTGATACTGCGCCGCGATCTCCTCCAGTGTCTCGTAGCTGTAGGAATTGCCCGGCCGGTTCACCTCGATGTCCGATACTTCAAACGGCGCATATCCTTCCGCTGCCACACGTGTCATGTGAAGCCTTGTCTGCGGCGGAAGCACCTTCTGCTTGCGGTTGTCCTTGAAGTAGGAATGGCCCGACGGAATTAGCAGTACTTTGTCAAGACCATACTGGTCCCGCGCCTGTTCCGCAATGATCAGATGGCCCATATGGATGGGGTCGAATGTGCCTCCCAGAATGCCGATTTTCTTAACGCTCGCGGTTTCTTTCATTGGTATATACCTTTTTATGCTTTATGGAAGAACGATCTTGGGGTTTTCCTTGAAAGGCTTATAGAGCACGAACTTTCTTCCGATCACCATCACTACCTGCGAGCGGGTTCTGCCTGCGAGCGTCTCCGCCGCCTCTCTGGGGGTCTCAGGCGCCATCTTCATCACAGCGCCTTTCACGAGTTCTCTCGTGTTGAATGCCTCTTCCGCGGAAACGACCGCTTCGGGGCTTACGCCGTTCTTGCCGATCTGGATCACAGGATCAAGCTGGTTGGAAAGCCCGATCAGATACGATCTCTGCTTACTGGTTAACATAATTTCTCCTTTATATGCAAATAGCAGGACATCGATCAGTCATAATAATCGAATCGGTGTCCATAGAGTCTGACTGTATCGCCTTCTTTGCAGCCGAGGTCCTTCAGGCGATCGATGATCTTGTTGTCCGCAAGGAATTTCTGGAAGAAAATAAATCCTTTTTCCGTCTCCAGATTGGTATATCCCAGCATTCTCTCGATCCTCGGTCCCTCGATGACGTACTCGCCCGCCTTGCTGTCATAGGTGACGGTGAAAGGCTCGGAGTCGTCCATCTGCAGCATCTCTTCCGGATCATATTCCTGTTCGAATACAGTCGTCTCGGAAGGAAGCTCTGCCAAAAGACTGCTGACATGATACAAAAGCGCCTTGACGCCCTCTCCGGTTGCGGCGCTGATCGGAAATACTTCGATGCCGAGTTCCGCGCAGTAGTCCCGGATGCGGTCTAACGCGTCCGAGTCCTCCGGGATCAGATCACACTTGTTGGCCGCGAGAACCTGCTTTTTATTGCCGATCTCCGACTCATCGGCGGAAAGCTCTTTGTTGATCGCCTTGATGTCCTCGACAGGGTCTCTTCCCTCTGACCCGGCCGCGTCAACGACATGGATCAGGAGCTTGGTCCTCTCAATGTGGGCCAAAAACTCGTGTCCAAGGCCGGCGCCGTCTGCCGCGCCTTCAATAAGCCCCGGGATATCCGCCATCACAAAGCCTCTCGCATCGTCGAGGTCCACGACGCCGAGAATAGGGTTCAGCGTTGTGAAATGATAATTGGCGATCCTGGGCTTGGCGTTACTGGACATGGACAGAAGCGTCGATTTGCCGACGTTGGGGAATCCGACAAGGCCGACGTCCGCGATCACTTTCAGCTCCAGGAAAAGTTCCAGCGTTCTCGAGGGCTGTCCGGGCTGGGCATATTTGGGCGCCTGCATTGTCGACGTCGCGTAATGCATATTGCCGTTTCCGCCTCTGCCGCCTTTCAGGATCAGATATTCCCTGCGGTCGCCGGACATATCCGCGATCACTTTGCCGCTTGCGGCTTCCCGGATGATGGTCCCCTGGGGCACCTTGATGATCATGTCCTGGCCCTTCTTGCCGGTGCATCTGCGCTTCTTGCCGGGTTCACCGTGCTCAGCCTGGTATTTGCGGATGTGGCGGAAATCCGCCAGGGTGTTGAGACCCTCGTCCACTTTGAAAATGACGCTTCCGCCGTCGCCTCCGTCGCCGCCGTCAGGACCGCCCGCAGGGACATATTTTTCTCTGCGAAACGATACGTGTCCGTCGCCGCCTTTTCCGCTGCTCACGATGATCTTCGCTTTATCTATAAACATGTATTCGTTACTCCTCATGCGTTCGCATTCGTATTTTGTAGCGCAAAAGACTTCAGACAGTGCCTTGACGCCTGCCTGAAGTCCTTACATTCCTCGGTATTCCCTGCAGTAATTACTGCTGAGCCTCGACGGGGTGAACAGAAGCTCTCTTCTTGTCCTTACCTACGCGCTCAAAGCGAAGGATGCCGTCTGTCAGCGCATACAGAGTGTCATCGCCGCCGATGCCTACGTTCAGGCCGGGGTGAATGCTGGTGCCGCGCTGTCTGTAAAGGATGTTGCCGGCCTTAACGAACTGGCCGTCAGCTTTCTTAGCGCCAAGTCTCTTGGCATTGGAATCACGACCGTTCTTGGTGGATCCCATTCCCTTTTTATGGGCAAAGAACTGAAGGTTCAAATTTAACATGACTATACCTCCTCGATTTCGAATTTCAAGTATTTCTCACCGTACTCCTTGCGGATCCAGGTAAGCCCGTGGATCATAGAATCGATGAGAAGTGATGCCTCTTTGGTAGGAACACTGCGGAAGACACAGGTCAAAAGACCGCCTTCCTGTTCGTCATAATCACACCCGACGTCCTCATGAAGAAGATCGATCAGACAATTGACGGTGTTGATGACGATGGCCGATACGCCTGCGCACACCACATCTCCCTGGGGCCTCAGGATTCCTCGGATCCCCTTGTTAGAAGCATACCCCGCATGTCCGCTGCAGATGAAGGATTTATATACTCCCTCCTGCCTTGTGATTATAACCTGGACCATAGCGAAAGATCTGATCAGCCGTTGATCTTGTCGATCTTAACGCGTGTGAAGAGCTGTCTGTGACCGTTCTTCTTGTGATAGCCGGTCTTTCTCTTGTAGTGGTAAACGACAACCTTCTTGCCCTTGCCCTGATCCATAACAGTGCCTGTGACAGTTGCGGAAGCGACGTCTGCGCCAACCTTCATTGTCTCGCCGCCGATGCAGATAACCTTGTCGAAAGTAACGGCTGCGCCGCTCTCGCCCTCGATCTTCTCGATATCGATGATATCTCCCTCGGAAACTTTGTACTGCTTGCCACCTGTTGCGATAATTGCGTACATTCTTGGTACCTCCTTCTTATAAAAACTCGCTGATTACGGCGTCCCTGTCCTTGCAGGGCGCTTTCCGTGCTGCTGTTCCTGCAGTACCATACAGCGCAGCACATAAAGAGCCTCATCATGCGGCATACTCAATTAAAGTAGCAGAAGAAAAAAGCCCTGTCAAGGATTTTGTCAGGACTTTTCCATCTTTTGTTGACACTTTTAGTCTTCTTTTTTCTGGCGCCGCGCAAGTTCCTCCGCGACGTCCTCCCACGTGATCCCTTTTTCTGCCATGACCACCATCAGGTGATAGAGATAATCCGAGATCTCGTATACGATCTCATTGGGATTGGGGTTCTTGGCGGCGATCACGATCTCCGTCGCCTCTTCTCCCAATTTCTTGAGCATCTTATCGATTCCCTTGTCGAACAGGTAATTGGTATAAGATCCCTTTTTGGGGTGGTCGCGGCGGTCCACGATGGTCTGATAATCAGAAAGGAGAACCTTCTGGGGGTTAAACGCCTCTTTCCCCTCTTCCGTGAGCACCTCGTTGAAGAAGCAGGAGTGGCTTCCCGTATGGCAGGCCGCGCCGATCTGCTCTACTTTGGCAAGAAGCGTGTCCATGTCGCAGTCTGCAGTGAGCGAGTGGACGTACTGGAAATGACCGCTCGTAAGTCCCTTGACCCAGATCTCCTGCCGGCTCCTGGACCAGTAGGTCATGCGGCCGGTGGAAACGGTTCTGTTATAGGCCTCTTCGTTCATGTAGGCGACCATCAGGACCTGGTCGGTCGACGCCTCCTGTACGACAACAGGGAGAAGTCCGTCGGGGCTCAGTTTAAATTCGTTCCACGCGTGCGCCGCCTGCCGGATCTTGACCGGAATGCCGCTCGCGTTCAGCTTCCCGCGGACAAACTGCAGCTTCCCGATCCGCTTATTGACGCCATAGCCCGTTACGCCGTGCACATAGGAAGGCGTCAGGGACTGGCGTACACACATATCGCCGCTGATCTGCGCAAGCACAGGGACAGGCATAGTGACAAGCGAGATCTGGTCCAGCGGGCCCTCTCCCACATAGAGAAGGCAGGAAATATGGCCGCTCAGAAGGGCTTCGTTCTCTTTGACCTGCTCCGGCGTCGCGAAGCAGCCACCGATCTTGTCGGCGCCGAACTTGTCCGCGACTTCCGCCGCCAGTTCTGCGTTTTCTTGTTTACGGAGGTTCAAAAAGGCCATGGCGCATCCAGCGTAGAGGAATTTTTTGACATCCTCCATCCGTCTGATGCGGCCGGCAGCATAGACCGGTATGCGGACTCTGGCGCAGATTTCACGGATGAGATCGTTGTGCGCTTCCTGCTCCTTGTCCGAGTCCGACAGGTCGAAAAGCATGAGCGCGTCGGTAAAGCCGTTGTCATACTCCGCGGCGAGCGCTACGGGGTCCTGACTCACCACCGCCGCGTCCCGAAGGCTGGCGACCGCTGCAGAATCAGACAGATAGATAGCAGGTATCAGTTTCTTGTATTTGGTATCCATTATATGTTTCTATCCTTAATGATAATTCTAATGATGATGATAAAAATGATGATGCAAATAGCGTCTGCCGCATTGCGGCCTGCATTCAAAGGCGCTGCCGATCAAAGGCTGCCCTTGGTGCTCAGTACGTCCGTAATCCGCTCCTCTTTCTGAGTCGCCATATCCAGTGCCTTGGAGAAGCATTTGAACATGCCCTCGATGATATGGTGCGCATTCGTTCCCGAGAGAATCCGAAAATGCAGATTCATGGCAGCGCTGTAGGAGACGGAATAAAAGAACTCTCTCACAAGCTCTGTGTCGAAGTCGCCGACCATAGGCGCCTGGATGGGCGCTCCTTCCATCACGAAATAGGGGCGTCCGCACAGATCCACCGCGCACAAGATCAGCGCCTCGTCCATGGGAAGGACGAAGAAGCCATATCGCTTGATGCCCTTTTTGTCGCCGACCGCTTCCCGGATCGCCTGGCCGAGCACAATGCCCGTGTCCTCCACCGTGTGGTGTCCGTCGACATGCAGGTCTCCTTCCGCTTTCAGCGTCATATCAAACAGGCCGTGCCTTGTGAAGGCGTCCATCATATGGTCAAAAAATCCAATCCCGGTAGACAGCTCCGCCTTGCCGCTGCCGTCCAGGTTCAGCTCCATGGAGATATCGGTCTCCCCTGTCTTTCTGTGTACCTGTGCCACTCTCTTTTCCATAATATCCCCCTTTATATTAACCCGCTAGGATTTCTGCTTTATGCAGTAATCCTTGCAATCAAGAATAAGGCTGTGCCTTATTCTTGATTTTTGAACCGGACTGCGATCGAATTGGCATGCGCCGTGAGCCCCTCGCTCATCGCGAACAGCTCGATGTCCTTATGAACAGCTTCCAGCGCCTCTTTCGAATACGAGATGATGCTGCTCTTTTTGACAAAGTCGTCAACGCTAAGAGGCGAGAAAAATCTGGCCGTGCCATTGGTAGGCAGAATGTGGTTGGGCCCTGCAAAATAGTCGCCGAGAGGCTCGGAGGAATAGCTGCCGAGGAAGATCGCCCCGGCGTTGCGGATCTTGGTCATGACCGCAAAGGGATCTCTGGTGATGATCTCAAGGTGCTCGGACGCGATCGTGTTGGCCGCTTCTACAAGGTCATCCATGCTGTCGCCGATGAAGATATAGCCGTAATCTGTAAGGGATTTCTCAATGATCTCTTTTCTGGAGAGCACCTTCAGAAATCCGTCGATCTCGTCGGAAACCGCCTGTGCGAGCGCCTCATCCGTCGTAAGAAGGATCGCGCTTGCCATGGGATCGTGCTCTGCCTGCGAGAGAAGGTCCGCCGCGACGAACCGGGGGTTGGCCGTCTCGTCCGCGATCACAAGGATCTCGCTGGGGCCTGCGACCGAGTCGATGCCGGTCACGCCAAAACACGCTTTTTTGGCAAGGGCTACGAAAATATTGCCGGGGCCCGTGATCTTGTCCACCTTGGGAATGGTCTGCGTGCCATAGGCCATAGCTGCGATCGCCTGCGCGCCGCCGACCTTGTAGATCTCTGTCGCGCCCGCAATGTCCGCAGCTGCAATCGTGCCGGCCGCTGCCTTGCCGTTTGAACCGGGGGGCGTGCACATGACGATCTTCTCAACGCCTGCCACCTTGGCAGGGACAATATTCATCAGAACGCTGGAGGGATACACAGCGCGGCCGCCGGGCACATAGCAGCCCGAAACCGCGATCGGTGTGATCTTCTGCCCCAGGATCACGCCGTCCTCTCTGGTTGTGATCCAGCTGTTTCTCTTCTGCTTTTTGTGATAGCTGCGGATGTTCTCCGCCGCCTTCTTCATGACTTCGATCAGTTCGGGATCCAGCGCCGCATACGCCTCCTCGATCTCTTCTCTCGTTACGCGCAGCGCATCGGCCGTGAGATGGCATTTGTCGAACCTCTCGCTGTATTCGAGCAGGGCGTCGTCGCCGTTTTGACGGACGTTGTCAATGATCTCCTGGACGGTCTTCTCATAATCGCCGTAATTGGTGGCGCCGCGGCCGATCAGCTTCTCAAGGGCCTGCGCTTTTGTATTCTCATCAAGCTTTACTATTCTCATACTGTCGCAAATCCTCTCTAATCCTTTTTCATCCTTTTCATGTGCGCCGTCATTCCAGGCAGTCTCTGACGTTGCCGATGATCTCCCGAATCCTTCTGGTCTTCATCTGCATGGAGACCTGATTGACGATCATTCTGCAGGAGACGGGGCAGACTTCTTCAAGCACTGCCAGCCCATTCTCCTTGAGCGTGGAGCCGGTCTCCACGATATCCACGATCACGTCGCCGAGGGAGACGATGGGCCCCAGCTCCACAGAGCCGTTCAGTTTGATGATATCCACCGTCTGATGCTTTCTATTATAGAAATATTCCCTTGCGATATTGGGATACTTGGAGGTCACGCGGATCATCTCGTGGTGCTTTAAAAGCTCTCTTGCCTCCTCGGGGCCGCAGACGCACATTCTGCATTTGCCAAATCCAAGGTCCAGGACCTCGTAGACTCTGCGGTTCTCCTCCAAAATGATGTCGGAGCCCACGACGCCGATATCCGCCGCGCCGTACTCCACATAGGTCGGAACGTCCGGTCCCTTCGCGAGAAAGAAGCGGAGCTTTTGTTCCTCATTGGTGAAGATCAGTTTGCGGGAGCCCTTCTCCTTGAGTTCCTCGCATGTATATCCCGCCTTCTCAAGAAGCTGCATTGTCTTGTCAGCCAGGCGTCCTTTGGTCAAGGCGATTGTAATATAGTCGTTCACGCCATCCTCCGTTTACTGTCACTGCTCCTTCTTTGCGGGCAGCAGAACCGTTCTAAAACCCGCCATACGGCTCATACGGGCCGTTTTGAGGGCGTCACGGTAATTGTCTTCATCGTAATAAATTTTCTGAACAGGGGGCTCCTCCGCCTCCTGAATACCCTGTCTTCGCATGGCTTCGAGGAGCGGATCGATGGAGATCATACAGCCGATGGCCGGCGCGTTTTTGCCAAAATAGCCAAGGAGCTGGTCGTAGCGGCCGCCCGATGCGATGGGCTCGCCGGTTCCGTATGTGTATCCCTTAAAAATGATCCCTGTGTAGTAATGGTATTTGCTTAACAGAGACAGGTCAAAGCTCAGATAGCGCTCGAGTCCGTACGCCTCCACGACGCCGTAGACGTCGATCAGCCTGCGGATCGCGCTGACGGTTCGTTCATTGGGTGCGCTCTGCGCCGCTTTTTCAAGGTCCTCCGCCGTCTCCATGAAGTCCCGGATCCGGAGGATCAGATCTCTGTCCGCTCTGCTGAAGCCCTCGCTCTTTAATAGGTCCTCGGCTGCGAAATAGTTCTTGGACGAGATCGCATCGCGCAGCGTCATCTCCAGTTCACTTTCCATTTGCAGGTACTCGCAGATCCCCTTAAAGTATTCCACGTTTCCGATGCTGATCTGGAACTCCGAAAGGCCCGCTGCCTGCAGGCACTCGATCAGCATGGCGATCATTTCACCGTCCGCCTGCGCGCTGCCGTCGTTCATCAGCTCGGCGCCCATCTGCGTGGTCTCTTTGAGTTTGCCCTGCAGGTTTGACGTGTTGCTGAAGGCGCTGCCCTCATAGCAGAAGCGCAGCGGCTCCTTCTCATCCATGAAATACTTGGCCGCGCACCTCGCGACAGAAGGCGTGAAGTCCGGCCGCAGGACCAGCGTATCCCCCTCTTTGTCAAAGAACTTATAGAGTTCTCTGGAGGAAGTGGTCCCGATCTCGTTGGAGAAGACGTCAAAATATTCAAAAGAAGGCGTCTGCAAGTCCCGATAACCGTACAGATGGATCGTCTCGGCAATCTTCTCTATTGTATTTCGCTTGATCGTATTCTCTTTTCCGTAGCAATCTCTGACGCCTTCCGGCGTATGCAGTAGATCCAGCGCTTTCTTTGACGCGTCACTCATCGTTTATCCTCGCTTTATTATATTACAGTGCTAATATGTTAGCACATGAAACCATAGGAAGTATACAGGAAACAGGCCGCCCTGTCAAATCTCATTCCTCTTCTTCCCCATCCCGCTCGCTCAGATCCCGGTTGATCATCTCCAGATAGGGAACCAGCACGCCCGCCTTGTGCGGCAGCACCCAGTTCATATCCAGCTCATCCATGCGAAAACTCTTGCGTCCCCCGGCCTGCGCGCGCTCCCAGAATGGCAGAAAATGGCGGAAGGGAAGGTAGTAATAGATGCCTTCCTGCGTGAAGCTGATCAGAAAGAAGGCGATGCCGTCCTGTTCCTCGAAGGCCCTCATAAATTCCACCTGATGGGGGTGTATATTCTGCAGGGCAAAGGTCGTCTTCTGGCACTCCTTGGCGTCAAAACACACCGGAATCCCCTGGATCACGCCGATATAGTCGACCGTACTCTTCTGTTCAAAGTAGGCCAGCGTGATATGCCGGTTCTCGCTGTCGATCTTCATGGGCGTGATCGGCGTCGGGACCTTCTGCATGAGCGCAAGCTTCTGCTCCTTGTATTTTTCATTGGTCCTGTTGATCTCATCCTCAAAGACCGAGCCTCTAAGGCCCCTTGATTTCCATGTTGGCATAGTCCGTCCCCAGTATGTCCGATCCTATTTGCTGTGACTTGCGATTTCCCTGTACAGGGCCGGCGGCTCGCATACGATGACCCGCCCGGAAAGCGCGGCCAGGTCTCCCTCAATCTGCGGAAATTCCACTCTTTCGCACCACAGCATCTGTCCCCTGACGCCGTATTGACTGCGGACCGTCTCATTGATCCTCACGTTCCCATACTTGGGATCGCCCAGGATCGGATGCCCGATGGAGGCCAGGTGGCTTCGGATCTGGTGGGTTTTCCCCGTGATCAGTTCCATTTCCAGAAGAGAATAGCGTGCGCCGGTGATGAGCGGCTGATACGTTGTGCGGGTCCAGCCCTTTCCGTTGTCTGATGCTTCCGGGCTCCTCCCCGAAGAGGCGCTTTTCTCCGGAGATGGGCTTTTGCCGGATCCGGAGGCGCTGCGCTGGTCCGCCTTGCCGCTTTTCTTAAAATTGACTGTGTTGGTCACCGCATCTTTGGTCAAATACCCTTCGATCTGACCGTTCTGCGCGACCTTTCCGGCGACAACCGCCTGATAATACTTGTGAAGACTCCTGTCCCGCAAGAGGCGGCCCATAGTCCTCGCGCCCTGCAGCGATTTGGCACAGAGGAGGATTCCGCCTGTGTTCCTGTCCAGGCGATTGCAGATCGAAGGCCTGAACTGCCTGAGTGAGGACGCGCTTACTTCTCCTTTTGATAGCAAATAGCCGACGAACCACTCGTTCATGGACCGGTCCGTGTCCACCGACTTCTGCGCCAGCACGCCGACCGGCTTTCGGACAGCCAGGATGTGCGCGTCTTCATAGAGGATTCCGCCCTCCCCGATCCGCCCCTGGATCTGCCTGTAGGCGCGGCCGTATTCTTCGAGCGCTTCATTGGTTTCCTGTAACGAAGCCGCATTGTCAGCCGCTGCCGGGGCGCCCCCAAACTTAGCGATCGTCTCATCAGACAAAAAAAACGTCACCAGATCTCCTTCGAGAAGAAGCTCACTGCCGGACGCTTTTTTGCCATTGAGCGTTATATTCTTTTTCCTGAGCATTTTGTAGAGAAAAGAGGACGGCGCGTCAGGGAGCTTTCGCTGCAGATACTTATTAAAGCGTTGGTCCTTTTCTCCTTTGCCCACTCTCCACTCTTTCATTGCGACTTTCCTCAAAGGGATATGGACTTAAGAAGATTCATGACGTCCTGTATCGTCTTGTTCTCCTTGCCGTCAATGGTTCGGTTCAATTCGTCAAGGCGCTCTGTGTACTTGTCAAGATTTCGGAAGATCTTGACGGTATATCCCTTGTAGCCGTCATTTTCGAGCATGGTCCGGATATGCATCTCTCCGGCCTTGACGTCGCACTCACTGTCCTCTGTCAGTGCGCACACTGTTCTGGACGCGCACACGGCGTGACTGATCGCGAAATTCTTGTTTAAGCTTGTCATGTACAAATCGTAGGCGCCCTTGAGGCGGCCGATATGCAGCGCGATGCTCTCTTCCGCGCTCTTCGAGCAATAGCCCGCACGCATGAACATGATAAAATCCACCGCGCATTTTCCAACGCCAATGCAGGAAAGCGCCGCGATGATCGTAAAGATGTTCTTATTGGTCTTAAAATACCACTGCGCGCCAAAATATAAAGCAAGCACGGCGGCGAGCAGGACAAATGTCAGTGCGCCGAGGATCTTGCGTCCCCTCTTAATATATCCGTATGTTCCTTTTTTGCCGATCATAGAAGCTCCATATACGTAAACAGGACATCTCTTTCGTTGTACGAAAAGATGTCCTGCTGATCTGATTTCCAGTATTATTCCTGAACCATATCCGTGTTCACAAAATCAGAGTCATCTTCCACGGCTCCATTTTCCTCCGGATTCTCGTCCATATCCTGCATCAGGTCGGACGAATCATCCTGCGGGAGCAGTTCCTGACGGTTCTGGCGAACTGTGTCGATGTAATCCGACATCTCCGAATGGAAGTTGGAGAAAATGCCGGTCAGGTTATTGCGGGCGCTCACTGTGCTCTGCTCGATCTGTGCCAGCATATCGTCCATATACTGGGTTGCGGAGCTCCTGTATGCATTCGCCTCACTGATGGCCTTGTCCAGGATGTCCTGTCCCTGCTGGGTTGCCAGGCGGACGATCTCATTGGCCTGTGCATACGCCTGCTGCATGATCTCATGCTCATTGACAAGCTCATTCGTGTGCACAGTCGCCTCGTTGATCATCTCTTCCGCTTTGCGTCTGGCATCCTCGAGGATGGCCTCCTTGTTATTGATGATGCGCTGATAGTGCTTGATCTCCTCAGGGGTTCTCGCGCGCAGCTCTTCTAAGAGGGCGTCGAGCTCGTCCTTATCGACAATAATATTTGTTTTGGAAAAAGTCTGATATCTGCAGGAATCAATAAAATCTTCAATCTGATCGATCTGCTGCTCGATTTTGCTGCTCATTATATCCAAGCCTCCTTATTTATTACTATAGAATTCCGGATGAAGCACTCTCATCTTCGCGATCACTTCTTCCTCGATGACAGGCGGAACGCAAAGCGTGATATCGCCGCCAAAAGAGGCAATCTCCTTGACGACAGAAGAACTCAGGTACGCGTATTCCATGCTGCTCGTGATAAAGATGGTATCCAGCCAGCCGCCTGAAATCGTGCGGTTCGCATGCGCGATCTGCAGTTCATACTCAAAGTCCGTCACCGCCCGCAGGCCGCGGACAGCAATGTGGCAGTCGATCTTACGTGCGTAATCCATCAATAATCCGTAATAGGAATCGACGTGTACATTCGGAATATTTTCTGACACTTTGCGTAACATTTTAACACGTTCATCTACAGAAAACAATGGAGTTTTCGCTTTATTGTCCAAAACACAGACTGTCAGATCGTCAAACATTTTCGCCGCGCGCTTGATAATATCGATGTGTCCGTATGTGACCGGGTCGAAACTGCCTGGATAAATTGCATGCTTCATCTTGATTCCTTTCCTCAGGGTTTCTGAACTTTTCGGATAAACAAATGTCTGTTGGCTTTATAGTCTTTCTCCCTGACCAGCTGCAGTCCGATCTGCGGCAGGTAAGAAAAGTCTGTATCAAGAGAGGATTCAACGATGATCAGTGTGTTCTCCGTCACATATTTCTCCTCCGCCAGCGCATGAAGAATGTCATGCACTGTCTGCGCCTCGTAAGGCGGATCCACGTAAATGATATCGGCTTCTTTTTCATGGATATGGCGGAGTGCGCTGAGGACGTCCTGCTTAAGCAGGATCGCTTCCTCTTCAAAGTGTGTCGTATGCAGATTCTTCTGAATGCACGCGCACGCCTCTCTTCCGTTCTCCACAAAATACGCCTTTTTCGCGCCGCGGCTCAGCGCCTCGATGCCGATCGCGCCGCTTCCCGCGCACAGGTCAAGGAATACCGCGCCCGGCACTTCCGCCTGTATAATATTAAAGAGGGTCTCTTTGATGATATCCTGCGTGGGCCTTGTATCAAGGCCGTAAGGCGCGACAAGCTTCAGCCTTCTTGCGCTTCCAGCTATTACTCTCATAATTGTTTCCTTTATAGTTTGATATAACTAGAGTTTATTAAATCTTATCTTTTTTGTCTATTGCCAATCTTGATCGAATCTGTATCAGATTTTTCATCCAGTCTTTCATCCAGTCTTTCATCCGATCATTATTTGCGGCGGATCGTCAAAATCTCTTCGTGCCTTTTCCGTTTCGCACCGACGTGCGGACGCGGTTTAAGTCGACCTCTGTCTCCTTGTAGACCAAAGGCTCCGCTTCCTTGTCATGGATCATGATCGCCTTTTCGACCAGATCCTCCTTGCCGAGCTTCATTCCCTGCATGCCCGCTGCCGTCTTCTTCATTTCAGAGATCTGCTCCAGCGGGAACTTTAAGAGATATCCGTTCCGGCTGATCAGGACCGCGTATTTCTCATCGGTGATCACGCCTGCATAGACCAGGCTGTCGCCGTCTGCCAGCTTGGTCGCGTTCATGGTCTTCATGCGCGTCTCGAACTCGCCGCCGCTGACGATTTTGACATAGCCGTTCGCTGTGACAAATAAGAGCCTGTACAGGTTGAGATCGGACTGGCTGCAGGCCATAACGATCTCCTCCTTGGTGGAGTCATAATTTCCGACGTTGTCGATCGGCACGCCCTTATCCCTGAGTTTGCCCATGGGCAGATCGGACACCTTCACCGTGTGAAGAACGCCTGTATTTGTGAACAGGCAGATACGTCCCGCACTGCGGCAGATAAAGTAATACTTGTAGCCGCTCTCGACCGCCTCTTTGTTCTTCTCATAGAGAGAAGGATCCATTGTCTTGGCATAGCCAAAGCGGTCCATAACAAAGAGAAGATCCCTGTCTTCCTCGTCTTCCTTGACTGTGTAGACGGCCGCTTCCGCCTGGATGATCTCCGTTCGGCGGTCTCTCGCGTATTTATCTCTGATCTGCGTCAGCTCGCCGCGCAGCACGCGGGTCATGGAATCATGCTCTTCCAAAATATCTTCATAACGGTAGATATTGGCCACCGTCTCATCGTGCTCCTTGATCAGGGCCTCCAGTTCCAGACCGATCAATTTGTACAGGCGCATTTCCAGGATTGCGTCCGCCTGCGCTTCTGTAAACGCAAGCTGCGTCGCCATGATCTCCGACTCTTCACTGCGGAACTTGATGCCGCCGGTCTCGCCGTTGACAAGGCAGTTCTTGACCGTTTTTCTGTCCCTGGCGCCGCGGAGGATCTCAATGATGAGGTCGATGACGTTGACCGCCTTGATGAGACCTTCCTGGATCTCCCGTTTCTTGCGCTCCTTCTCGAGAAGGTTTTCATACTTGCGGGTGGTCGTCTCGTAAAGGAAGTCCGTATTGGCTTTTAAGATCTCTCTCAGGCTCAGCGTCTCCGGTCTTCCGTCCCGGATCGCCAGCATATTGACGCCGAAGGTATCTTCGAGGCGCGTCTTCTTATAGAGGAGATTCTTGAAATTCTCGACGTCCGTATCCTTGCGCAGCTCGATGACAATGCGGATTCCCTCTTTGTCGGACTGGTTCGTGATATCGATAATATCGTTTGTCACCTTCTTTTCAGCGAGGGCAGCTACGTCAGACAGGAACTTTCCGATGCCCGCGCCGACCATGGTATAGGGAATTTCCGTGATTACAAGATTGACGTGGCCCGCGCGGCCCTTTTCAATCTCCGTTCTGCCTCTTAAGCGCACCTTGCCGACGCCGGTCTCGTAGATCTCCGGCAGGTCGTTTTTATTGACTACAATGCCGCCCGTCGGAAAATCGGGGCCCTTCACATAGCGCATGAGGTCCTTATTGGTGAGCGCGGGATCTTCCATCAGCGCGATCTGCGCGTCGATGACTTCCGCCAGGTTGTGAGGCGGCGTGTTGGTGGCCATACCGACCGCAATACCCTCGGACCCGTTGATGAGGAAGTTGGGTATTTTGACAGGCAGGACTGCCGGCTCCTTCTCATTTTCATCGAAGTTGGGGACAAAATCGACGACGTCCTTGTCGAGATCAGCCAGAAAAGCCTCTTCCGTCACCTCCTGGAGCCGGGCCTCCGTATATCGCATCGCCGCGGCGCCGTCTCCCTCGATGTTGCCGAAGTTTCCGTGCCCGTTAATAAGGGGCAGTCCCTTCTTAAAATCCTGCGCCATGACGACCAGCGACTCATAGATCGAGCTGTCGCCGTGGGGGTGATATTTACCCATCGTATCGCCGACGATACGGGCGCTCTTTCTAAAAGGCTTGTCGGATCGTATTCCCAGCTCGTGCATATCGTACAGCGTTCTTCGCTGCACAGGCTTCAGTCCGTCTCGGACATCCGGCAACGCTCTCGCGACAATGACGCTCATCGCGTAGTCAATGTACGATTTCTGCATCAGTTCGGAATACTCTGTCTTGAGGATCTGGTCCTGCGGGGTCTCGGTAAAGGTATCCTCCGCAGCCCTCTTTCCTCTCCTCATGTTTTTGTTCTGGTCGTCTTTAGCCATGTATATTCTCGCTTTTTCGTAATACTTTTCTAATGAAGGCGCCTATCGGTCCCGATCCCGGTTCTGATCCCAGTATTGTGCGGGATCAGATGTCCAGCGCCGCATCCGACGCGTGGTCGTGGATGAAGCTCTTGCGGGGCGGCACTTCGCTGCCCATGAGAAGCTCTGTGATCTCGGAAGCGTGGATCGCGTCCTCGATCTGCACCTGCTTCATATAGCGCCTTGCGGGATCCAGCGTCGTCTCCCAGAGCTGTTCGGGGTCCATCTCGCCAAGTCCCTTATATCTTTGCAGTGTAAAGTCGTTCTTGTGGGTCTTTCTGTATTTGGCCAGCGCGTAGTCGTCGTACAGGTATTCACCCTCTCCGCCCCGCTTGGGGACCACCTTGTAGAGCGGCGGCATCGCCACATAGACGTGTCCCTCGTAGATCAACTCCGGCATAAATCTGTAAAAGAGCGTGAGCAGAAGGGTGGAAATATGGGCGCCGTCTACGTCGGCATCGGCCATGACGATGATCTTGTCATAGCGAAGCTTGGTGATGTCAAAATCGTTGCCGTACCCTTCGGAGAAGCCACAGCCGAACGCGTTGATCATGGTCTTGATCTCTGCGTTTGCAAGGATCTTGTCGATACTCGCCTTCTCCACGTTCAGAATTTTGCCACGGATGGGAAGAATGGCCTGGTACATGCGGTCTCTGGCCATCTTGGCGCTGCCGCCGGCCGAATCTCCCTCAACGATGAAGATCTCGCACTTGGATGCGTCTCTGCTGGTGCAGTTGGCAAGCTTTCCGTTGGAGTCGAAGGAAAACTTCTGCTTGGTCAGCATATTGGTCTTCGTCTTCTCCTCTGTCTTTCGTATTTTGGCAGCTTTCTCCGCGCAGCCGATGACATTCTTGAGGGTCTCGAGATTCCTGTCAAAATAGTGTACGATCTCTTCGCCCGTGACCTGCGACACAGCCTTGGCCGCGTCCTGGTTGTCGAGCTTGGTCTTGGTCTGTCCCTCAAAACGGGGATCAGGGTGTTTGATCGAAATGACCGCCGTCATGCCGTTTCGGATATCCGCGCCGGTAAAGTTGGTGTCCTTCTCCTTGAGGACGCCGATCTGCCTGGCGTAGGTATTGATAACCTGGGTAAAGACGGTCTTAAAGCCGGTCAGATGGGTACCGCCTTCCGCGTTGTAGATGTTATTACAAAATCCAAGGACGTTTTCATGGAATTCGTTGACGAACTGGAAAGCAGCTTCCACTGTGATCTGGTCGCTCACGCCTTTGTAATAGACGATGTCCGTCACCGCCTCCTTGGATTTATTGAGCGCGCGAATAAACCCGACGATTCCGTCAGGCTCATGAAAGACGATCTGTTCCGCGGGCGACTTTCGAAGGTCGCTGTACTCAATGGTGAGCTCCGGATTGAGGTAGGCCGTCTCGTGCATGCGGCTCTTGATGTCTTCCTCTCTGAACCGGGTTTTCTCGAAGATCTCGGGATCAGGCAGGAAATTGATCCGCGTACCGGTCCACTTGGTCTTGCCGACGACAGGCAAAAGCCCGTCCACCAGTTCGACGACCGGATTGCCCCGCTCATATTTGTCCTCATAAAGAAAACCGCCGCTGCCAACGCTGACGGTCATTCTTTCAGAGAGCGCATTGACCACGGAAGAGCCGACGCCGTGCAGTCCTCCGCTGGTCTTATATGCATTATTATCAAATTTGCCGCCGGCGTGAAGCGTTGTGAAGACGACACGCTCGGCGCTCACACCCTTTTCATGCATGCCGATCGGGATGCCTCTGCCGTTGTCCTCCACTGTGCAGGAGCCATCTGCCTCCAGCGTGACCTTGACCGTAGAACAATAGCCAGCCAGATGCTCATCCACCGAGTTGTCCACGATCTCATAGATCAGATGATTGAGACCTCTGGTGGACACACTGCCGATATACATGCCGGGTCTTGTGCGAACCGCTTCCAGGCCTTCCAGTACCTTGATGCTATTCGCGTCATATTGATTGGTATCGATATTTGTATTTGCCATGCAGTTTCCTATTTAAGTTCGTTCAGGTTCGTTCAAGTTCGTTATTATACAGACGAAAAGAAAGCCATTGCGGCTTCGCCCTGAGGGACCGCCGCCTTTGTTCACTGCTCCTTATCAAAGGGAATCTTCTTGGAGCAGGCGATCGCGAGCGCACCGGGGCCGATATGGCACGCAATACTAAGGGACAGGACGTCTTCCTCAACATGAAAGGCCGGAAACGCCGCTTTCACTTCCTGGGAAAACTCCGCAAACGCCTCGGGCACATTGCCATGAACGGCATACAGCCACACGTTTTCCCTGTCCGTACCGCCATAGAGCGTATCGATATCATGCTTCATGGCGTTGATCATAATGTTCTTGCCCTGATTGATGGTGCGCGCCTTGGAGAAAGCGTCGAGACGCTCTCCCTTGATCTGCAGCACCGGCTTGATCCTTAACAGAGAGCCGACTGCCGCGGCTGCCGGCGTGATCCGGCCGCCCTTTTTGAGGTAGTACAGCGTATCGAGCATGATATAGATGCTGGATTCATAGCGAACATGTTCCAGTTCCTCGCGGATCTCCCGCGCGTTCATTCCCCTCTTCGCCATCTCGATCGCATCCAGCACGGAGCGCTTCTGCGTAACCGATATTCTCTGATTGTTGACGACCTGTACCTTTCCGTCGTAATCATCCGCCAGCATTCTGGCGCTCTGACAGGAGCCGGACAGACCGCTGCTCATAGGGATATAGACCACCTCATCGTGGGTTTTCAGCGCATCGTCCCACATCTTCATGACGTCGGAAGGGGAGGGCTGGCTGGTCACGATATTGGCACCGCCGGCCATCTTTTCATAAAACGCTTCTCTGGTGAGCGTGATTCCCTCGTAATAGGTCTCTTCGCCGATCATAAAAGGCATCGGCACAACGCCGATTCCAAGGGCCTGCGCTTCCTGAGGCGTAACGTGCGCGTTGCTGTCCGTAATTATCGCAATCTTCGACATTTCATTCTCCATTTCTTAAAACCGTGGTTCAACCAAAAAACTACAGTCAGAAAACATCATAATAATATGTGCGTCGAAAGTCAACCTCACATGACGTCACTTCCGGTCTCAAGGGTTTTCATACCGGCCGCCTGAAGAGGCGAACCGCGCGTTTCGTCAAATGCTCCGCAAGTCCAGCTGGCGCATATGGGGCGTCTCGAACTGCGGATCTGCCGCCAGGACCACGTCGACATAGTCCGCCGCCTTCTTCATGATCGAGGAATCCTCGTAGATATCGGCAAGGATGAAGCCCAGCGCACCGCTCTGCCGCTCCCCAAACAGATCACCGGGTCCTCTTAATTTCAAGTCTTCTTCTGCGATCTTAAAGCCGTCGTTGGTCTTTTCGAGAATCGCGAGTCGTTTGGGCTTTTGACCCGGATTGTCATCTCCTTCGGCGCCTGGCGTGAACAGGAAAATGCAGTAGGACTGCCACTTTCCTCTTCCCACTCTTCCCCGCAGCTGGTGCAGCTGCGACATACCAAACCGCTCCGCGTTCTCAATGACAATGACAGAGGCGTTTGGCACGTCGATCCCGACTTCGATGACCGTAGTGGACACCAGAATATCCGTCTGTGCAGCGCCAAAGCGCTCCATCACCGCTGTCTTCTCCGCAGGCTTCATGCGGCCGTTGAGCGAGTCGATGCGGATCTGAGGCGGAAAGATCTCGCGGAGCTTCTGCGTGTAATCCTGCACATTTTCCAGCTCGCTCATCTCGCCTTCTTCGACTTCCGGACAGATCACATAGGCTTGTCTGCCCTGTTTTAATTGTCCGTACATAAAGCGGTAGATGCGCTGTCTCTCCTGGCTGCTGATCGCCAGATTCTTGATGGGGAGTCTTCCGGCCGGCATCTCATCCAGCACCGAGATCTGCAGATCGCCGTACAGGATGATCGCGAGCGTCCTGGGAATCGGCGTCGCGCTCATGACGAGGACAGGCACTGCTTTGCCCTTGCCGGCCAGGCTCTCTCTTTGCCGCACGCCGAACCGGTGCTGCTCATCCGTGATGACAAGTCCCAGATCTTTGTATTCCACCGCGTCCTGGATCAGTGCGTGCGTTCCGATAATGATATCGGCTTCTCCCGACGCAATCTGTTCGTACGCGGCTTTTCTCGCTTTGCCCTTGACCGCGCCGGTGAGGAGGACCGGATGGATCGGAAGATCGTACTCCTCTTTCATCTTCACAAGGTTTTCCATATGCTGCCTTGCCAGCACTTCTGTCGGCGCCATCAGCGCGCCCTGCATACTGTTGGCACTGCATAGTAGAAGCGCCAGAAAAGAGAGGATCGTTTTGCCCGATCCGACGTCTCCCTGCAGGAGTCTGCTCATCACGTAGTTTCCCGTGAGGTCTCTTCGGATTTCCTCCCAGGCCCTCTTCTGCGCGCCGGTCAGGCTGTAGGGAAGTTTGGATAACAGCTCGTCGGGAAGCGGCAGGTTTTTCATGGGGCGCTCGTTGACGAGAAGATCATTTTCCCTCTTGCGCTTTCTGATTCCCAGGATGAATTCAAAGAATTCGTCAAAGATCAGCCGGTTTCTGGCCTGCGCCAGCCTTTCCATGCTCTCGGGATGGTGAATACCGCGCAGCGCTTCGTTCCTCGTGCAAAGCTGCAGTTTGGCCCTTTCCGCGTCACTTAGATAATCCTCAAACGCGGGGAGCCCGTCCAGCGCCTGCCCGATCAGCGAAGTCATCTGCTTGTTCTTCATCCCCTGAAAGAGCGGATAAACCGGCTGCAGCGTTCCCTCTAGATCATGATAGTCGTCCAGCGAATACACTCTTGGCTGCTCCATGTAATAGAGGCCCCTGGGGCTCTTTTTCATGACGCCCATGAAGACGCGCTGACTGCCCGGCGTTAGATTCCGGGTCATATAGGGCATGTTGTAGAAGGTGATCCTGCAATCGCCGGTCGCGTCTCCCGCCTTAAAGTGCGTGATCGCCCGCTTTCCGGCCCGGACGTTTGATCCTCTTCCGATTACCGTCAACAGGACCGCGCAGTTTTTTCCTTCCTGTGCCTGCGAGACCGCGCAAAGCGGCGTGTACTGCTCATAGCGCATGGGATAATGGTTGACAAGGTCCGATACCGTATAGATTCCATGGCTCGTAAGAAGTTCGACGGTCTTGGGCCCCACTCTATTTAGTTTTCCAACTTCTGTCTGCAGATTCATCGTAGACCCGTTCTTCTTAAAAAGAACCGGATGCCTGACAGGCATCCGGTCATTTGTTCCTGTAATATAACAACTATGCGTCCACCGTCTATTTCGTCCGGATTCACTTATTCGGCAGAGAGAATGTAATAGTAGATCGGCTGTCCGCCATACTGAAGCTCCACATCACAGGAGCTGAACGCTTCCGCCGCTCTTTCTCTGAGCTTTTCCGCATCCTCTTCACTCACATCCTTGCCGTAATAGATGCTGATGATCTCTGTATCGTCTTCCACGATTTTTGTAAGAGATTCAAATGTGATATCCTCAATTCCCTTACCGGTGGTCAGAATGCCCTGATCGCCGATCGCCATGATGTCGCCTTCATGGATCTTGATGCCGTCAATCTCGGTATCTCTGACCGCATAGGTAACTTCCGCACTGTGTACGGCGCCAATTTCCTCCGTCATGTTGGCCTTGTTGGCCTCCGCATCCAGATCGGGCATGTAATTGATCACAGCGGTGATTCCCTGCGGCACTGTCGTTGTCGGTACAACGACCACTTTCTTGTCTTCTGTCAGGGAAGCGGCCTGATTGGCTGCCATGATGATGTTCTTGTTGTTGGGAAGGACAAAAATCGTATCGGCATTGACCTTCTCCACTGCCTTGAGAACGTCGTCTGTGCTGGGATTCATGGTCTGTCCGCCGCTGATCACATAGTCAACGCCAAGACCCTTGAAGATCTCCTCGATTCCCTCGCCGACAGATACCGTGATAAAGCCGACTTCCTTTCTGGGCTGCGGCGGTGTCTCCACGGGCTCTTCCTTCTTGACAGGTGCGGCAGCAGGCTCTGCCTTACTCTCTTCCTTCTCGCTCACCGCACTTCTTCCAGACTCTGCCTCTTTGAGGTTGATCAGTCTCACTTCGCCCAGTTCACCAAACTTCTGGCTTCTCTGGATGATCAGTCCGGGATCGTTGGTCTGGATCCTGACGTGCAGAATATCGCCCTCTGCCGCGCATTTTACGCGGTCGCCGAGAGACTTCAGGAACTCGATATATTCCTTCTGGTCTCTGGAGGAAGGCTTTTTGCTCATCAGAACGGTCATTCTCATCTTGTAGATGAAGCGAAGGTATTCCTGTTCCTTTTCGACTTCCTTCTCAGGCTCTGCCTCACCGGCCTCTTCTTCTTTCTCCATAAGAGCACTGTAATCGATTTCCTTGCCAAGGAAACGGTCATAGGCACCTTTCATGACCTGTACAAGGCCCTGTCCGCCGGAATCCACAACGCCGGCCTGCTTGAGTACAGGCAGAAGTTCCGGCGTGCTGGCAAGTACCTTCTCCGCTTCTGCAAGAACGGCGCCAAGGAAGACTTCCAGATTCTCTTCCCCTGCGTCCGCGAGTTCTCTGGACTTTACGGCTGCGCCCTTGGCCACGGTCAAAATCGTGCCCTCCTTGGGCTTCATAACAGCCTTATAGGCAGTCTCCATCGCTCTGTCAAAGGCATCCGCAAGGACCGGCACCGTGAGCGCCGTCTCGGACTTGGCCACTTTACCAAAGCCGCGAATAAGCTGAGAAAGAATAACACCCGAATTTCCTCTCGCTCCGCGCAAAGACCCTGAAGACATCGCCTTACAAATGTCCTTCATGCTGTCTGTATCGCCCAAAGCCGATACTTCCTTCACAGCTGACTTGATCGTCAGGGTCATATTCGTACCGGTATCGCCATCCGGCACCGGGAATACGTTCAGTTCATTGATCCACTCTTTATTTGCTTCCAAATTGGCAGCGCCGGCAATAAACATACCGGACAGCAGCCTAGCATCGATTGCGCTGGTCGTCACCGCATCATCCTCCTGCATTAAATTCATTATCTATTACCATCGATACGCATTATACGCTCAATCAATGACCCTGACGCCCTCTACAAAGACGTTGATCTTCTCAACCTCAAGTCCGGTAAAATCCTCTACCCGGTACTTGACAGAAGACACCAGATTATCAGCCACGGCCATAATATTCACGCCGTACGAAACGATCACATGGAAATCGATGACCAATTTGTCCCTGCTGGTTAATGCGACATTGATTCCCTTCGTCATGCTCTCTCTCTTGAGAAGATTGACAAAGCCTTCCTTGCTGTTCATAGCTGCCATACCGACGATGCCAAAGCACTCATTGGCCACGTTGCCGGCATACTGCGCGATCACTTCGGGATCGACACTGATAGTACCCATATGTGTATTCAACAAAAATGTCTTCAAAGGCTATTCTCCTTTCAAGCCGAACTGGCGGCGTATTCATGATCTGTTGCGGCCACAGCACTGTTTTGACCTCTAAACGCCTAGTGGTCGCTATAAATCAATATAGATTATACCCTTAAACTTCCGAAAAGAAAAGGATGTATTGACGCATGGACCTTGTTAAAACTCGTGATTTCCTGTATTTTTTTGCTTGCATTCGTGAATCATTTTTGATACTATACAAATGTTGTAGACCCGAATATGTACGTTAGGAGGTGTTTAAGATGGCAAAATGTGATATCTGCGGCAAAGGCGCTCATTTTGGAAATAACGTCAGCCATTCTCATAGAAGATCTAACAGAATCTGGAATTCCAACGTCCAGAAGGTTGCTGTGAACGTCAATGGCGCGAAGAAGAGAATGCATGTCTGCACCAGCTGCCTTAGATCCGGCAAAGTCGAGCGCGCTATCTGATGAGCCGCAAGAGCCGTATCTATTCTTACGATCAGAACTTTTTGATCCAAATGAAATAGATCACCGATGGAATTTCCGTCGGTGATCTTTTTTTGCGCGAAGCAATGAGCCATGCGTGGACGGCGAAAAAACATACGCCGGGTGCTTGCACACGGGCGCTTGCTCACAGATTGCTGAATGCCATCTCTTCTTTCAAATACGCCTCCAGCCTCTTGTACATCCACACGAGATCTCCGGCAGGGGCCCATCCCAGCTTCTGTATTTTGGCAATGTCCATATTGAGAAAACTCGGCGCGGGATAGCGGGACGCATCGCCATTCTCATCGACGCGGACCTTGATCCTGCCGCCGGCGAGCTGCTCCGCCACCATCTCGCCCATTTCAAAAATCGAGCAATAGGTGTCCGGATTGGCCGCATTGTAGGTCTCTCCCGGCACGCCGCGCAGAAGGACCGTCAGGATCGCAGTGACCGCCTGGGCCGTATAGAGGTAGGGATGGCGGCTCGTTCCCTTGGTCGCAAGCACGATGTCTTCGCCGTTCATGGCGTTTCTTGTCATCATGGCAAACACGCGCCGGTCGCTGTAGGCGACGCCCGGCCCGAATGTCTGCGCGAGGCGGATATTCATGGCCGGTACCCCGTACTCGCGCGCGTAGCTGGTGCACAGCATCTCGCACATCCTCTTGCTCTCGGGATAACAGCTTCTTACGTTGGAGAGATCGACGTTTCCAAGCGTCTTTTCATCGAGAAGATCCTCCGTGTTCACTTCCCCGAAGGCCTCCATGCTGGAGAGAAAGACAAAGCCGCTGGTGCTGCGCTTGCGCGCCTCCTCGAGAAGTCCGCAGGTTCCCTCAACAGACGTCCGGATCACTTCGACCGGATGCGCCGTCATAAAGGCGCTCGCCGTCGGACATGCTGTGTGGATCCAGTAATCGATCTTGTCAGGCAGTGCCGGAAGCGCCTCCATGGTTCCCTCTATGAACGAAAGAGCCGGATTTTCTTTCTCATTTCCCAGAACTCTCTCCGCCTTTTCACGGCTTCGCACAAGCGCAAGGACATGAAGCCCAAGGTCATGCTCTTTGTCAGCTGCGATCAGTGCATGCACTGTCGTCATCCCGATCAGTCCCGTCGCACCTGTCACAAGCACTGTGCTGCCGCGGAGTTTGTCCCAGGGCAGGTCCGCGGCGGAAATCCATTGCAGATCATCTTTCAGTATTGCAGAATCAGTCATCATTTTACCACCTTGCCCAAATGCGTTGCGTTTAAATGCGGGGTCAGACCTCTATGCGGTCTGACCCCGTTCATCCGTGTCTCATATTCCAAATATCTGCGAGCTCTCTCTGGCGTCGACCATAGCGCGGAAGATATAGTAATCACTCGGCGTCGTGATCTTGATGTTCTCCGGCTTTCCTTCCACTGTGTAGAGCTTGTAGCCGTAGTACTTCATCATACTGGCCGAGTCGATAAAGCGGTCTGCGCCGCCTTCCTCCTGTCTTGCCCTGTCGTGCACGCCCAGTATATGCCCCAGGCGAAAACTCTGCGGCGCCCTGGCCAGCTGACACTGCGATCGGTCGATGATCGTCCCCACCGCGCCCGTCTCATCCTTCATCGTGATCGTTTCGATGGCCGCCGTCACTGTGATCGCGGTTCCCCGCTCCTTCACGCTGCTGATATTCTTCGTGATCGTCTCTTCGTCAATAAGAGGACGAACGCCATCGTGGATCAGGACAATATCCTCATCCCCGTAAAACTCTGCAGCGCCTTTGAGGCCATTGTAGATCGATTCCTGTCCGGACGCGCCTCCCGGCACGATCTTTTTCACCTTTCGGAGGCCGTATTTGCGAACGAGCTCCCAGGTGTATTCGATCCAGCTGTCCAGCATGACCAGCACAATTCCATCTATTTCCTTATGTTGGTCAAAAACTTCCAGCGTGTAGACAATGATCGGTTTGCCGTGCAGTTCCAGAAACTGTTTGGGCCTTGTCCGGGTGTTCATCCTCTGCCCGGTTCCGCCGGCAAATATCACTGCGACATTACTCATTGGCTGCTTCCTTTTCTACTACAGGTACATCCTTGATCTCGGGTTCCGGGAAAGCCGCCTTGACAGCTTCTTCATCGGAGATCATGCTGCTCTTTTTGCCCCTGACCTTATCGATCACGTCAGGAAGCATATCGACAAGCTTCGTGACCGCCGTCTGATCCTTGATATTGACGACCTTGGTCTGCCCGCCCTTGATGATCAATATTGCTGTAGGCGTCATTTTGGCAGAAAAGCCGCCGGCGCCCTTGTCCTTGTGGTCGGTTCCGTTGGATCCGGCGCCGCATCCGATCGAGACGTCAGAAAGCGGGATGATGACCTGCTCGCCGATCCTCACAGGCGCGCCTACTACAGTCTTGGATGTGAGAACGCCTTCCGCTCCATCCATCAGAGATTTCACTACTGTTGCAATATTGTTCTTTTCTTCAGCCATTTTACGTCCCTCTTTCCTCCGTACCCGGATTGGCCTGTTTCAACTGTTTCTATTCAACTATTATGATGCAACTGCATATATCAATTCTTTGTATCTATGATTTCTGCTCGCATTGCTGCCGTTCTATGCCCGGCTCTGTGCCGGTACTTCCGCCGGCGGCTGCGCCGCAGAAGTATTGACGCGAAGCTTGGATTTGGCCTTCTTGAGCTTTTTGAGCACTTTCCGGCAGTCCTTGTCCAGAATCAGAGGAACCGCCTGTACGACCGGTACGCCCAGCTGCAGCCTTCCGCTGAGCTGTGCTCGTACGTTGCATTGGTACTGCTCCCATTCCGTATGCATCGCAAGGTGTTCGTCCAGAAATGTCATGAGGATCGACATGCACCCTGCGAGCCTTCCGTTCAGGCAGGGATCCGATAAGCCGATCGTTCCGTCCAGCGCCCATTCAGTCGGCTGCACATGGGCCAAAATAGCAAGAATCCTCTTTTCAACCTTCCTCCACGCCCTTCTGCCGCAGCTTCCGGTCAGCACCCTGTACACGTAATCGACCATGTTGAGGACGCCTTCCACCTTGCCAAGCAGCTTTTCGATCCGCTGTTCATAAGACAGGGCCTCCTCTTCTTTTTCCGGCTCCTCTTCCTTCTCCTCCTCCGGCTCCGCTTCCTTGGGTTTTCGGAGCTTCTCCATAAGGCCGATATCTTTTCCAAAGAGCTTTACCGTCACAAGATCCTTCGACGGATAATCGGCCAAAACCTTGACGATGCCCAATAGCCAGGAGACCTCCGCGGAGGCGCGCGATCGTTCCTTGAACAGTTTCAGTTCCAGCTCGCTATGGCTCTCCGGGTCATCCACCTGTGCGGCCGCTTTATAGCGAAAAGGCACGAGAAGGACCAGCAGGATGATACATAGGATCAGCGCCAGCAGGATCAGGAGTATGATTCCAATCCATTTTAATATAGTAAGAATAACCCCCATAGTATCCCCCTCATTCCAAAGGCGCGGATTCCGTCAATCTTTGGACGCCTACGGTGCGAATTCCGTGCGGAAACAGATAGGCTCTGACATCCCCGCTTCCCGTATGGTCGTACGCTTCCTGCACCATACTCCTTACAAGTTCGATCGCTTCGATCCTTCCGGACGCGATCCCGACTATATAAGGTGGATATTGTTTGTAGTAGGGCTGCTGGAGATTGACACAGTGCAGGATCTCCAATTGGTTGGCCCCGATTCCGGGTCTCGAGGGGCTAAGCGCGATCACATAGATCGTGAACTGCCCCTTGCCGATCCGCAGGTTCTTCTTTACTTTCTCCGGATCGCGGATGGAAGAACCCACATAGAGATCTTTGTAAAAATACATAGGAGTTTACTCCTCTCTTTCAATCGCCCTTTTCAGTGCCCTTACAGTGTACTTTCCGCCCCTGAGTCTGCCCGCGATCTTCATGGTGTTGGACCTGATCGCCTCATATTCCTCAGGTGTAAGCTCCTTGACCCTCGCAGGGATCTCCTCAATGGAATCTACGGCAATGCCGCAGCCGTTCTTCATAATATAATCGGCAAGCGCCGCCTCTTTCCAGATGATCACCGGCATACCGGACGCCAGATACAGCGAAGCCTTGTGGGGATCATTGATCCGCAGATACTCGCCGTACGTTCCGCTGCAGGTCTCAGTAGTCTCGCCGTCCCAGACAAGTCCAAAGCTTCCCTCCATGACTTCCGGAAGTCTGTCGGGTTCAAAGGAACCCCAATACTTGACGTTGTCCTGCGGCTCCGCCTCATATCCAACGCCGTAGAGATTAAAGCGGATCCCCTCCGGCAGGTGATAGGCGTATCCGGCCTTGTGAGGCCTTAACGCGCCGGCGATCGCGATCGGAAGATCGATCGCTGTTTTGGCATAGCCGGCTTCCGGGATCAGATAGTCAAAGATGCCAAGGACGGTCATCCTGGAGGCAGGAATGCCCATGGACGCGAGCTTCCGCTTCATGCTTATATTGTGGACGATGATGCCGTCGCAGTTCTTTAAAAGGGTCTCCTCCTCGAGCCGTAAGCGGATCTTCTCCTTGCGGGACGTCGTCCCACGGATCGCCGCACGAAGGATCTCCAGATCATGGATCAGAAGGATGATCTTCGCGCCTCTCTTTCTCGCCTTCCTGACGCAGCCGGCAAGGAGCACAGAGTGATTGACGATCGGGAACTGGATCACCAGTTCGTCGCCGGCGCCGACAACAGACAAGCATTCATCCCACACCTTGCTCAGCTGAAAGTGATAGCCGGCTTTCTGCAAAAGATTCTGTCCCTCTCTGTCAGCAGCGGGCATACAGATTTCAATTCCTTCATAGCCGTTCGCAAGCAGGATCGAATCGACGTCATCTCTGGCCTTGATCCCTGCGGTGCGCTGATACCCTTCTTCGTTCCAGATCTCTTTGGTAAAATATTTCATCGTAGTCACCATTTACACTATTATTCCTGCGCCCCGGGCACTTCAGCCCAGACGTCCATATCATGTGTGACGCGTTTCTCCTCGGGGGGAAGCTGCATAAAATCACCGTAAAGGTTCTTCAGGTAATACTCCCAGCAGCCCGGTGCCGAGACGGTCATATCCTCAAACTGCATTGGAACAGAAACCAGATAGGGCTTCTTGGGGACCCTCTCCTGGGGACCGTACCCATTTGCGATTCCACCCATATAGCTGCAATCGTCGATCTTGTACGTGCGGCAGGTCTGATTGATATAGTCCAGGAGCTTCTTACTGTCGACTGGCTTTAGCAAGGCCTTGACCAATGGCTTGAAGGTCCGCTTAAAGGCTGTCTTGCCCTCGCCGGATCTGGCCGACTTCACGCGCAGGATCTTTCTGGCAAGCAGCGTCTTCTTGAAAATCCGATTGACCTCCTCCATGTCATCCGGAAGTCCGTCCATGGGGAAGATATCGATCCAGAGATTCTTCTCTGTCTCATCCTCATCGTAGAGCTTGTTGATGCGTGTATGAAGGTCATATATTTTGGCAAATGGATAGTTGAGATTTCCCATCTCACAGGACACCAGCTTGTAATCGCCGGACGCATTGATCTCGTCGGCATGCTCCAGCAGACGATCATAATCGGTGCGGGGCATATTGACGTCAATGTCGTCGTCCCACGGAATGAATCCCTTGTGGCGAACGGCGCCAAGCAGCGTTCCGCCGGCAAGATAATAGCGGATCCCATATTTTTCACATATGTCGACAAAGACCTTAAAGAGGCTGAGTTCTCTCTGCTGAATCTCAGAGCGATCCAGCTTTTTCATTGTATTTGTTTCCATCATTGTATGTCTCTCCAATAGTAATTCCTATAAAAAAGAGTATAATCCATATCAAAATGGATGTCCACACATCAAATATTGGTCCACTTTTTCCTGATTTCGTGCTTGACATTCATTTTTCCTTCTACTAAGATAATAGAGTATGTGCAGAAAGAGTTCTCGTGTCTTCTCCTTTTGCACGTGAGGGAATAATTAAGGGGCCCTGTTTGCAAGCGGCTGCACAGAGCTCGCCACTTATTCATAAACATTATGTACATTACATGGAGGTAATAAGGAATGGCAAACATTAAATCTGCCAAGAAGAGAATTCTGACAAGCGCTAAGAGAGCTGCTGCCAACAAGGCTGTTAAGTCTTCTGTCAAGACTGCGATCAAGAAAGTTCACAAGGCTGTTGAGGCTGGTGACAAAGAGGCAGCTGCAGCTGCATTCATCGCTGCAGAAGCTACGATCGACAAGGCTGCAAGCAAGGGCGTTTTCCACAAGAATAACGCTTCCCGCAAGGTTGCTCGTCTTGCAAACACGATCAACAAGATCTGATCGAAATCCATAAGATATAGTAAATCGGCTGCACCTGACCCGGCAGCCGATTTTTTGTTTTAAAACAGCACCCCGGACGCCGCAGTTCCGAATGCGCAGCATTTGGGACGTGGTGCTGAAATAATAAATGTTAATCTGTAAAAGGGTGCGGCAAGTACCCTTTTAAAGCGAAAAGACTACCGCACGCCAAGTGCAGTAGTCTTTTTTGTTGCTTAACGTCTTGCATGTAAGGATTCCATCAACCTGCGAAGTTGATGACGGGCTCCTTGGGCTGTTTGGTCTCCTCTACGCTCTCCGCATAGAGTACGATGCCCTCTCCCTCGTATTCAGAGAAGTTTTCGTAGGAGACTCTCGCCCGGACTCTCACCCAGGTGCGCTCCGGGAAACTCTTTCCCTGCACGCTCTTACAGGCGTAGCCGAGGAAGGACATATCGTTGGCGCAGCAGGTCATCGCCATGCGGCCGGGGACAAAATATCCCTTGGGGAACTTGTCGGGCATCATGACCATACCTGTGTACTCGATCTCCTTGCCGTCGTAGCGATCCGGGTGCTCCATCGCATCCAGATACCAAATGCCGTAGTTGAGATCCTCTAGAACGATTGGCTCCTTGTGGACGTCGTAGGGAAGATCTTCTTCGGTCGTCATATCAATCTCGCCGTTCGAGTCTTCAAAGATCAGATCAGCCTGCTGGTTGATCGCCTTGACGTTTCTCTTGTAGCTGATCAGCGTCTTCTCGTCAATACCATCGCAGCGGTTGAACATGATCAGTTCAGAGTTACGAAGCTGCTCCGCGAGAAGCGATCTCATATTTGTGAAGTATACAGAGAATGTGGACGCATCGATCACCGTGATCTGCTGCTCCAGTCTCCACGCCTTGGGGAGACGGAAATTCTTGTAATTCCACATGCCGTTGTATTCGATCAGGACTCTCTCGGGTCTGTATTTGGTCTCCAGCGCCATCATGGCGGAAGGCGTCAGATCTTCTTCATTTTCAAATACTTCCAGCACGGTATTGGTCTGTCTGAGCAGACGCTCGCCGTACTCGACTTCACCTTCTTCACAGACGATCAGCAGTGTTGTGCCGGACGTCTGAAAATAGGGCTGCGCGATTGTATAGGAGAAGAAGGAGGATTTTCCGCTGTCCAGAAATCCATTGATTACATAAACCGGTCTTTGTACCATTTTTTTCTCTTTTCTTCTGCTGAAAAAACCCATAGCGAACCTTTATTTGCGGAACAGATCTGCCAGTGCGTCTTCCTTGAGCTGCGCACCGATCACGCAGATCTTGCCTGTGACATCTGCCGCGCCGAAGCGGACCTCGGTCTCCTCGGGCACATAGTCAAAGTGTACCCAGCGGCCTTCCGCATCCGGAACCATGCCCTTGGAACGAAGAACGATACCGTATTTTTCTTCGTCGTCAAGCTGCGCCAGGATCTCTTTGATCTCTTCCTGTGAATATTTGGCAGGCGTCTCCATGCCCCAGCTGACGAAGATCTCATCGGCATCATGTCCGCCGTGGTGGTGGTGATGGTGATGGTGGTCGTGAGACTTGTAGATCCTGTTGCCCTGCTCGTCGACAATGACTTCCGCATGCTCATGATCGTGATCATGATGGTGGTGATGGTGCTCGTGCTCATCCTCGTCATCATCGTCGTGATGGTGGTGATGATGCTCATGCTCATCCTCGTCATCATCATCGTCGTGATGGTGGTGATGGTGCTCGTGCTCATCCTCGTCATCATCGTCGTGATGGTGGTGATGGTGCTCGTGCTCATCCTCGTCATCATCGTCGTGATGGTGGTGATGGTGGTGCTCGTGCTCGTCCTCATCGTCATCGCCGTCGTGGTCTGCCATGACTTCCGCGAGAATCTGCGCCTGCAGATCTGCCTTTCCTTCGATGGTGGTGAGAATCTGCTTGCCGTCCAGCTCTGCGATAGGCGTTGTGATGATGGTCGCCTTATCGTTGTGCTGGCGAAGGAGCTCTACACACTCCGCGATCTTGGCGTCGCTGACCTTGTCGGTTCTGGTCAGAATGATCGTGCCGGCATATTCAATCTGGTTGACAAAAAACTCGCCGAAGTTCTTGATATAGATCTTGCACTTGGAAGCATCTACAACTGCGACTGCACTGTTCAGTTCCATCTCGGAACCTTCCGCCGCATCCTGGATGGCCTTCATGACGTCAGAGAGCTTGCCGACGCCGGAGGGCTCGATGAGAATTCTCTCAGGCGCATAGGTGCTCATCACTTCCCGCAGAGATGTGCCAAAATCTCCCACCAGGGAGCAGCAGATGCAGCCGGAATTCATTTCACGGATTTCAATGCCGGATTCTTTGAGGAATCCGCCGTCAATGCCGATCTCGCCGAATTCATTCTCGATCAGGACGACACGGGTGCCCGCAAGTGCATCCTTAAGCAGTTTTTTGATCAGGGTTGTCTTTCCGGCTCCAAGAAAACCGGAAACAATATCAATTTTCGTCATTCTATCGCTTCCTTTCCATAACAAAAAAACGATTTCTATACATCGATGATCCGATCAGCCGGATCGTATCTTACAAAGAAATAAGCAGAGCTGTAAGCCGGGTTATGTCTTGAACGGTCATCTATCTAGGACCGCCGTCGCCGACGGCCTCAAGCGACCCACCTGAGAGCGAGCCGGGCAAGCTCATAGCTCTCTATTCGGTCTTGCTTCGGATGGGGTTTACATGGCTCTCCGTGTTACCACGAAGACGGTAGTCTCTTACACTGCCTTTCCACCCTTGCGGCAGCGGACGTAAAGTCCACTGCTTCGCGGTATATCTCTGTTGCACTGGCCTGGGAGTCACCTCCACCGGACGTTATCCGGCATCCTGCCCTGTGAAGCCCGGACTTTCCTCGTCTGCGCCCTTTCGGGACTTGCAGCCGCGACCGCCCGCCCTGCTTATTTTCCTTAAGCATTTTACTCGCGCCTTTGACAGTTGTCAACGTTGTCTGTCAGCCGGCAGGCCTCTTTTATGTTCATACAGAGAAGCAGCTGCCGCCCACAAACTCTCTGAGCAGGGAATTGTTGGGCACGGAAGCCGTATCGACGCCGACAAAATATTCAAGGAACTTGAGAAGGCGTTTCGCCTCATAGTACTCCGGTTCATTCTGGCCGACGTTAAACAGAAGCGGTTCCGCGAACTGCTTAATGACGGCGAGCTCATAGATCAGCACGGAATTGAAGACCGCGTCTGCATCATCCTGGAAAGGGAAGATGTTCATATCTTCGCCAGCTCTGACCTTGGGCCATAACTCAAACGTATGCTGCGCAGAATTCCCTCTTGTTCTTGCGTCCCTAACCATGCGGCGAAGGAGCCGCGCGTCTGTGGAAGGAATCCGGTTGTGCTCATCAATGTTCAGGCTCGTCATGCAGCTGATATAGATCTTGAACTTGTTCTTGTCGGGAAGCTCTTCCGTCGCCTTGGGATTGAGTCCGTGGATTCCCTCGATGATCAGTATGTCATCGGCGTTGAGCTTTAGATAACGACCCTTGTAGACACGCTTTCCGGCCTTAAAATCAAACTGCGGCATTTCAATCGTCTCACCATCGAGCAGATCGAGCATGTCATCATTAAAGAGATCGATATCCACGGCTTCGAGCACTTCGTAATTATAGTTGCCGTCAATGTCGATCGGCGTCTGCTCGCGGTTGACAAAATAGTCGTCCATACTGATGATATGCGGCTTCAGGCCAAAGGACCGCAGCTGTACGGCGAGCCTGTGGGCAAAGGTTGTTTTGCCTGAAGAACTGGGACCTGCCACAAGGACGAATTTCGTCTCTTTTCTCTCAAAGATCTGGGCTGCAATCTCCCCGATCCTGCGCTCCTGCAGGGCCTCCTGGACAAGGATCATATCGCTGATACTGCCGCCGCAGATCGCGTCGTTGAGATCGCCCACGGTGCTGATATTGACCAGATCGCCCCACTTCGTGGAGAGAAGAAGCTGCTCGAACAGACTCTTTTCTTCGACGAAGGGCTCGAGTTCAAGGGGATTCTCCTGTCTGGGGAGAACCATCAGAAGGCCTCCACCATAGGCCTTGATCTCGAAAAGATTTACATAGCCTGCGGAAGGCAGCATGTATCCATAGAAATAATCATAGTAGCCTTCCATGTTGTAGACGTTGATCGTGGAGCCGCGACGATAGTGGAACAATCTCTCCTTGTCGTGCATGCCCTGCCTCTTGAAGAGCTCAATAGCGTCGTCGATCGGATATGTCTTCTTGGTGATCGGCACGTTTCTGTCTCTGAGCTTTTTCATTTCCATCTCTACGTGGCGCGCGAATTCGTCTGTCACGCGGATTCCGCCGCGCACAGAACAATAGACAGCATTGCCGAGGGCAAACTCTATTTTGACATGGACGCTGTTGCCCTGATCTTTCATGATATCGCGGACCGCCTTGACCAGCATCATCTGCGCCGTCCTGACATAGGAATTATGGCCGGCGTTGTCCCCGGTCGTAATGAAAGAGATCACGCCGTCCCTCTCAAGCCTCTTATTCAGTTCTCTCATTTTGCCATTGAAGTAGATCAGTGCGATCGAGTTGTGATACTGCTCCTGATACTCCCTGACGATGCTCTCAAAAGTAGTTCCCTTGTCATACTGGTGGATCGCTCCTTTAATCATTACGGTAGGCATATGGATCTCCCTTCTTGTTGATGAAGATGTACAGATGATCGTTCGTTACACGTTGTTAATGCGCAAAGGTCCGTTTATGTCTCGTTATATGGCATTCCCTGATCGCAGGATACGATCCTGATCGAAGGTACCTCTCTCTCCAGATACTCCTTCATATAAGGAATAAAGATCTTCTCGACGCCGTAATGTCCCGCGTCGATCACGGCAATTCCCTTTTCCACCGCGTCAATTCCGTCGTGATGGTTGATGTCGCCGGTGATATAGACGTCTGCGCCCGATTTCACAGCGAGGTCCACTTCGCCCTTGCCGGAGCCGGGAAGGATTGCGCAGGTCACCAGCATCTGATCCGAATCTCCGTAATAGCGGACGTGTTCGATCCCAAATACCTCGGCGACTTTGGCGGCCAGCTCAGAAAGCTTCATGGGCTCCTGCAGTACGCCGACCCTTCCGATGCCCTCCACGGAAATCTCGTCTTCATAGGTCACTTCCAGGACTTCGCGCTCCGTCAGCCGCAGCAGATCGGCAGCCGCATCCGCCATTCCCAGCACGTCGAAATTGGTGTGCATGGCGTAACAGCTGATGTCGTGGCGAATCAGGGAAAGAATTCTCTTTCCGACGTAATCGGAATCGTTGACTTTCTTGATCCCGCTAAAGAGAAGGGGATGATGGGTCACAATGAGGTCCGCCTTCTGTGTAATGGCGTCCTCAATGACTTCGCTCGTCGCGTCAAGCGCCAGCGCGATCGTATGCACCTCCTGATCGGTGCGCCCCACTAACAGCCCCACATTGTCCCAGGACATTGCGAAACTCGAGGGACACAGCTCCTCCAGCATCTGTATGATCTCTTTCAGTCTCATATCGGCTCCTTTAACGCCGGCACTGTCAAAAAACAGAGAGTGCCGCTTTGATCAGTTCGTCTTTTCTGGTGACCTGCCTTTTCTTTTCGATGAGCGCCTCATTGCCGTCGTCCCTGGCCTTGCCAAGAGAGTGCAGGATCCGGTCGTTGACCCCCTTCTGCCACAGGAGATAGCTCTTTAACATGTCGTCCCGCTCTCTTAGAAGGACAGGGCCGAACAGGTCCTCTGCATCCTGCAGCAGATCGTCTCTCACGTCTTCTCCGCTTTCTCTGACCCTATGCCAGTCCGGTCCTTCTACGTACGTATGCCCCACGTGCATGACCGGATAGTATTTGTTGTCCTCGAGGACCACCTGCTCCCGGTCAATATAGAGTCCCAGCTCTCTAAGCGCGCGCCGCACACAGTCGGGGTCCGCCTGGGGCTGCAAGATCAGTTCCTTAAAGCTCAGTGTTTTGGCCGGCTCCCGCAGAAGGATCCGGCTCATGATCCGGCCGCCCATTCCGGCGATCACAAGTCCCTGCGCTTCCCCTTCCCGATAAGCGTCGAGGCCGTCGGACAGCCGCAGCTCTACCCGGTCCGTCATCTGATAGAGCTCCAGATTGCCGCGTGCCTTTAGAAGAGGCCCCTCAATCACATCCATGGCTATGGACCGGTCAATCCGCCCGTCCATGAGGAGACGGATCGGGATATGCGCGTGGTCTGTGCCGACGTCGCAGAGACAGTATTGTTCTTTGTCATGTTCCGAAAGGCCGTCCGCATTGACCATATTGGCGATTGCGGTGAGCCTTGCGGACAATTTCACTTCTGCCATAGATCCCTCAATCCAGATAATCCTTCAGTTTGCGGCTTCTTGAGGGGTGGCGGAGCTTTCGAAGCGCCTTGGCCTCGATCTGTCTGATACGCTCTCTCGTGACGTTGAATTCTTTGCCGACTTCCTCGAGAGTTCTGGCTCTTCCGTCATCAAGGCCAAAGCGCAGGCGGAGCACCTTCTGCTCTCTCTCTGTCAGCGTGCCGAGCACTTCCACCAGCTGCTCTTTAAGAAGCGTAAACGCCGCCGCGTCGGCAGGAACCGGTACGTTGTCGTCCTGGATAAAGTCGCCGAGATGGCTGTCCTCCTCCTCGCCGATGGGTGTCTCGAGGGAAACGGGCTCCTGGGAGATCTTGAGGATCTCGCGCACGCGCTCAACAGGGATCTCCATTCTCTCCGCGATCTCTTCGGGAGTAGGTTCTCTCCCCAGCTCCTGCAGGAGCTGTCTGCTCACTCTGACAAGTTTATTGATCGTCTCCACCATGTGGACCGGGATACGAATGGTTCTGGCCTGGTCCGCGATCGCTCTTGTGATCGCCTGGCGGATCCACCAGGTTGCATAGGTGGAGAACTTAAATCCCTTGTTGTAATCGAATTTCTCAACGGCCTTGATGAGGCCCAGATTCCCTTCCTGGATCAGGTCCAGGAAGAGCATGCCGCGTCCCACATAGCGCTTCGCGATACTGACGACAAGTCGAAGGTTGGCCTCCGCCAGTCTCTTCTTGGCGTCCTCGTCGCCCGCTTCCATTCTTTTGGCCAGTTCGATTTCTTCCTCGGCTGTAAGAAGCGGCACTTTGCCGATCTCCTTGAGGTACATGCGGACAGGATCTTCAATATTGATGCTGTCCGGTACGCTCAGATCCAGCAGCTCCGGCTCGTCTTCGCCGGACTCCTCAATCATATCCAGCTCGTCTTCCGGCACGTCGTTGTCATCGTCCTCCACGACCTGCAGAACATCTATATCATTCTTTTCCAAAACACGGACAATAAGTTCGTACTGATCGTCTGTCAGCTTCAGGTTCTTAAACTCAGTGCGGATCTCTGATTCTTCCAGGACTCCTTTTCTCTGTTTGCCTGCCGCAATCAGATCCCCGATCTTCTTCATGAACTCTTCCTGACTCATGGTTTCATGATTCTTGTTATCCGCTTTGCTGCTCATTGTATGTTCCTCCGTTCTTTTATCTATCAAATAGATCGTTCGATCTCATTGATCCCATATGACATATAATCTGCGCTTCATTCGCCGGACGGCGCGTCCGTAAGGTTGAAGCGTACCTTCTGCAGGGCCTGTAGTTCCTTTCTGGTGCGGATCATGTCGCTTAGCTCCTCCGCGGTTGGCTCCTGCATAGTCTCTTCCATCCGCCTCCGGTCTCTGTCCGCCGCCGCTTTGCGAATGGCGATCACGATATCCCGCAGCGCCTTTTCCCGCTCCCGCGCGTCCTTGATCCCCCGGATCCGCGTCTGGAAAAGCGCCGCCGCTTTCTCCTGCTCCTCCTCGGTTTCAAACATGCCGATCACAGAAGCCGGATTGCCGCCGTCCCTCTTTCCCAGGATCGCCCAGTACCCTTCCGCCGCGTTTCGGTGCACGCCTTCAGTGAAGTGCGCGGGTCTTACATATTGTGCGACCTGGTCAAAAATCTCCGGCTCATCGGCAAGCCATGTCAGAAGCAGCTGCTCGTTCCGGCTCTCCCGCTCTTCCTTCGCGGATTGTGCCTTGGGCTGCGCGGGCCTGCCGGGCGCAGCCGGCTGCTGCTCTGTTCTTCGCGCGCCCGCCGGGGCTGCGCCGTTGTTCCAGACCGTCTGCGCCGCGCCGCTCCGGTTGTAGGAGGCCACAAGACGCCGCAGACTCCCTTCATCGACATAGTAGCGCCGCGCCGCTTCCGCCAGATAGTTTTCCCGCTCGATCTCATCCTCGATCTCACAGAGTTTGGCCGCGATCGCGTGATGAAACTGCGTCCTCTGGGCGGGGTCGCTCATGGCGTACTCTCGGCCCATCATGCGAAGCTCATAAAAGAAGCTGTTTTCCGCGTTTGTGATCCGCTGCAAAAAGGCCTCTTTGCCATTGGCCTTGATGAACTCATCCGGATCCTTACAGGGGGAGAGATCGATCACTTTTCCTTCGATCCCTGCTTTTTTCAAAATACCGATATTGCGAAGCGCCGCGCGCACGCCTGCGCTGTCATTGTCATAGGCGAGCAGCACCTGCTTGCTGTAGCGCTTTAAGAGGGCGGCCTGTCCCTCTGTGAAAGAAGTCCCCAACGATGCCACGGCTTCATGAAAACCGGCCTGATGCATGGCGATCACATCCATATAGCCCTCGCAGAGGATCTTATAAGGCGCCTTGGACCGCTTCGCAATATGAAGGCCGTACAGATTTCTGCTCTTGTCAAAAATCTCTGTCTCGGGAGAATTGAGATACTTTGGCTTGGCGTCTCCCATGACTCTTCCGCCAAACCCGATGACCTGGCCCCGCACATCCATGATCGGAAAGATCACGCGGTTCCAGAATTTGTCGTGCATCCCTCTCTTTTCGTCATAGGCCGCGACGCCCGCTTCCAGGATCATGTCGTCGGCATAGCCGCAATGTTTTAAATGCGCCACCAGATCGTTCCCGGCGCCGTCCGCAAAGCCAAGGCCAAAATCCCGCATTGTCGCGGGATCCAGCTTTCTGTCGGCCAGATACTGCAGCCCTTTTCTCCCCTTCGGGGATCGCAGCAGCTTGTAATAATAAATCGCCGCTTCCTTGTTGATCGCCCGCAGGATCTGCCGCTTTTCTTCCTTGCGTTTGGCTTCCTCGCTGTAGTTGACCTCCGGGAGCTTGACGCCGGCCCGGTCCGCCAATGTCTGCAGGGCCTCCTGGAAACTGTAGTTCTCATATTTCATCAGGAAGGTCGCGGCGTTTCCGCCGGCGCCGCATCCAAAACAATAGAACATCTGCTTGGGCTCCGAGACAGAAAAGGAGGGCGATTTCTCATTATGGAAAGGACACAGGCCAAAATAGTTGGCGCCTTTCTTTTGTAAATGGACGTAGGATCCTACGACATCCACGATGTTGTTCGCGCGCAGGACCTCCTCCACCTTGTCATCCGGATAATACATATTCAATACTACCTTGCGTTACATAACATCCCACGTGCGCGGGATATAGAGTGATTCAAATGTCTTGATCGCATATCGGTCCGTCATGGACGAGATATAGTCGCACACCGCAGTATGGACCGGCGTTCCCGCCTCGATCATTCTCTTCTGCAGTTCCGGCAGTTCCTCGCTGTGCCTGCAGTAATACGCGTAGAGAACCTCCACCATGTTCTCCGCTCTGGATTCCTCGGCCTTGGCCTTGGGATTTGTATATACGTTTTCAAACATAAAGGCGCGCATCTTGTGGAACGCCTGCTCCACTTCGTCGGACATGCGGATCTGCGCCTTCCCCTGACTGCTCGTAATGATATCATGGATAAAACGGTCCAGTCGCTGTCCCAGCGTTCTGCCTACCACCCTGGCGATTTCCTCGGGCACGTCGTCGTCCGTCAGGATCCCGCCGCGAATTGCATCGTCCATATCGTGGTGGATATAGGCGATCTTATCGGAGAGCCGCACGATCTGCCCCTCCAGGGTCGCGGGAATTGTATTCATCTGGTGCTTCACAATGCCGTCCCGCACTTCCCACGTGAGATTGAGTCCGGCGCCGTTCTTCTCCAGCACATCCACCGTACGAAGGCTCTGCTCGTGGTGCCTGAATCCGTCCGGAGAGATCCGGTTGAGCGCTCTCTCCCCGGCGTGGCCAAAGGGCGTATGTCCCAGATCGTGGCCCAGCGCGATCGCCTCGACCAGATCTTCGTTCAGCCGAAGTGCCTTGGCAATCGTGCGCGCATTCTGCGACACTTCCAGCGTATGCGTCATGCGCGTCCTGTAATGGTCTCCGTCGGGAGACAAAAAGACCTGCGTCTTGTCCTTTAACCTGCGAAATGACTTGCTGTGCAGGATCCTGTCCCTGTCTCGTTGGAACACAGGGCGGATGTCACACTGCTCCTCCTGCTCATTTCTGCCCTTTGAATCGACAGAAAAACAAGCCCACGGGGCAAGGATCTCTTTTTCTCTCAGTTCCAGTTCTTCTCTGATCGTCAATGGAAGGCCTCTTTCAAAAACCTGTGAATTTCGAAATGAAAACAGAATACATGTGATCAGGACGCTCCTTCATAAAAAAGAACGCCTAACTTAATTATTCTGCAACAATCTCTTCATTCCTTTTTTTAAATGCAAATAATTTTAAATACATGTTGACATTTGAAGATAATACCGATAGAATTACATTTGTTCGCAGGAGTGGCGGAATGGCAGACGCGCAGGCTTCAGGTGCCTGTTATGGCAACATAGTGTGGGTTCAAGTCCCATCTCCTGCATTCCCAATTAAATAGGGAGTGCGCGGAAGTGTCGGAACTGGCAGACGAGCAAGACTAAGGATCTTGTGGTGGTTACACCGTGTGGGTTCAAGTCCCATCTTCCGCAGATCAATCGGAAACAGAAATGTTTCCGATTTTTTTGTGTATTTTTTTGTATAAAAAAGAATACCGATCAGTTGATCGGTATTCTGTCGTGGAACCGACGGGGCTCGAACCCATGACCTCCCGCACGTCAAGCGGACGCTCATCCCAGCTGAGCTACGGTTCCGTATGAAGTTACTCTGCACCTTGGGCAGAAGATGGAACCGACGGGGCTCGAACCCGTGACCTCTCGCGTGTGAGGCGAACGCTCATCCCAGCTGAGCTACGGTTCCTTAACCCTGAACGATTTCTTCTCTGACCTCGCCTTCAGAGTACCTTAGTATATTATTACATTGGTTCAGGATTGTCAATCGCTTTTTTTAAATCATTTGTTCTTCCATGGATGAAGACGATCTTCCCGGGAGTCTCAATGCAGCGCCTCTTCCACCATATGGATGAGCGCAGGAATACAGGACTCGAAGTGCACGCCATACCATGGATTCTCTCCGTCGTTCATGGTCTCGCGAATAGACAGCGCTGTGTAATCCGCCGCAATCTCCAGCGACCGCTGCATGCTGACGCCCCGCACTATAGCGCCTGCTGCCGTACTCGCAAACAGATCGCCGGTCCCGTGATAGGATGCGGCAAGGCGCTCCGTCTGATACTGAAAGATTTCACCCGTCCCGGAATGCATGGCATAAAAGCCGGTCATACCCGGTGAAAGGGCCGCGCCTGTGATCACAACCGTTCCTTTACAGATCTTACAAAGCCGCTCGCATAGACCTCTGAGATAGGTCTCTTCGCACGCCTCCCTGTACTCTGTGCCAGTCATTAGACAGGCCTCTGTGATATTGGGAAGAATCATATCAGACCTTTTGCAAAGTGCGGCACATCGTTCCGCGTAGCCCGTGTCAAATCCGCGATAAAGCCTGCCGTGATCCCCCATCACAGGATCCGTGAAAACAAGCGTGTTATCATCCGCGAACATGTCGATCACAGAAAGCGCCGTGTCGATGTCGCGGGCTGTGCCCAGATATCCTATGTAGATCGCATCGAACGTAATACCGCTGTTCTTCCAGTGCTGAACAATACGCGGCATCTCCTCTCCCAGGTCCAGCTTGGTATTGTCCGGAAACAGGGTGTGGGTGGACAATAGGGCCGTGGGCAATACGGCCGTCTCCACGCCGATGGCCGAGATGACCGGAAGCGCGATCGTGACAGAGCATTTGCCAAAACAGGTGATGTCCTGGATTGTCAAGATTCTTTTCATAAAGCCGTGCCTTCTCTCATTATTTTGCCTCAAATCCCATTGCTTCTGTGCTCATAAAGCTTCCGTCCGACAGAATCAGGAAGATTGCCTCGTCGTTCTCCTTCGCAAGCGCCATGGCCTTCTCACTCCCCAGGATCAGATAGATCGTGGCGAGCGCGTCGCAATCCGCTGACTCTCCCTTGGGCGCTTTCAGCGTCACGCCAACAATATCCGTCTGCGCGGGATAGCCCGTCGCAGCGTTCAGAATATGATGATATTGCACCCCGTCTTCTTCAAAATAGCGCTGGTATACGCCGGACGTCACTACTGTCTCATCACTGGCTTCCACGATCCCCACAATCTCTGACTCCTGCGAATAGGGTTTCTCAACGCCGATCTTAAAGGGCGTCTCCTGCCCGTCTTCATGCTTGTCGCCAATGCAGGAGACGTTTCCACCAAGACTGATGATCGCCGACGTCACGCCGTTTTCCATAAGGTTCTCACCGACGCGGTCCGCAATATAGCCCTTGGCAATGCCGCCCAGATCCAGATGGGTGTGAGGATCTGTCAGGGTCACCGTATTGCCCTCGATCTGCACCTTCTCCCACCCCACTGTGGCGCAGGCTTCCTGCAGTGCTTCTTCCGACGGGACCTCGGGCTCCTCCGCGTGGAAATCCCACAGATCCGACACCTTGCCGATGGTAATATCAAATACGCCGCCGGACAGCTCGCTGTAATAGAGGCCCTTTTCGATCACCCTGATCGTCTCCGGGTCGCACTCGACCGGCGCGCCTTGCGCTTGGTTGATCCTGTAGATATCCGTCCCCTCTTTGGTCCTTGAAAGAAGCGACTCATAGTGGCTGCAAAGCTGGAAAGCCTCGTCAATCGCCGCGTTCGCCTTCTCTTCGTCCATCTCTGCCATGTCGTACACAGCGATGGAACAGACGGTGTCAAAATAGAAACTTTGCCTGACAACCGGCTCCTGTGTTTTACGCGCGCATCCCGCCTGTGTTATAATAAATAGTGCGGTTAGCGATAGCAAAACCGCCCTCTGTATTCTTTTCATAAAGACAGACTCCCATCTGTTGATTTGCAGGCCGCACAGCGTTCTGCAAGGAGATTGTACCATGTTCAAAGTAATCCGAAAAGCAGACATCATTCTCCTTTGTGTTCTGCTCCTTACCGCCGCCGGATCTGCCGCCTTTTTCGCAGTCCGTCTGTCCGATCCGCCGGGACAGGTTGTGATCACCCTCGACGGACAGCCTTACGGCACCTATGATCTTGACAGCGACCGGGAGGTGGAGATCCGCGGAGATGATTTCTATAACCTGGTTCGAATTGAAGGCGCTGTTGTCACCATGGCGTCCTCTGACTGCCACAACCAGGTCTGCGTCGAGCACGCGCCCATATCCCACTCCGGGGAAAGCATCATATGCCTCCCCCACAAGCTGGTCGTCACGATCAAGGGCGGAAAGGAGGCGGAAGTCGATGCAATCGTACAATGATTCCACAGAGCACCCGCGCAGCCACGCGCCAGGCGATCCCAGAAGTTCCGTGCAAAGCGCACCGCGCAGCCGTGCCAAGCGTGTCGCCATCAGCGCCCTGTTCGCTTCGCTGGCCCTGATCTTTTCCTACATAGAAGCGATCGTGCCGGCCGCAACGGCTATACCCGGCATTAAACTCGGCATCGCCAATCTGGTCGTGATCATTGCCATGTACCGGCTGGATCTGCGCTATGCCCTCACCATCAATCTGGTCCGCATTGCACTGGCCGGATTCATGTTCTCCGGACTCTATGGCGCCATCTATTCGCTGTGCGGCTGCCTTGTCAGCTTTGCCGTGATGTGCATTCTGAAAAAGACCGGACTCTTTTCCGTGATCGGCGTCAGCATGGGCGGCGGCGTGGCCCACAATCTCGGCCAGCTCTGCATCGCCGCATTTCTGGTATCCGGACTGGAGATCTTCTACTATACGCCCGTCCTCATTGTATCAGGGACGATCAGCGGCATTCTCATCGGCTGGCTGGGACACATCCTTCTCACCCATTTGCCGGCGAAGCTGTTTCTGTAAGCCGAAGCGCCTCAACAATAAGACAATCGCACCAAAAAGCTGCATCAGCACAAAGGCTGATGCAGCTTTTTTAATACCATTTTACGTCAGATTAGATCCAGCCCGGTTTACGCCTTGGGCGCTTCCTCTGCCTTGGCTTCTGCCGCCGCCTTCGCAGCCGCTTCCTTGGCAGCCTTAGCCTTCAGAGCAGCTTCTTTTCTAGCCGCTGCTTCTTTGGCTTCCTTGGCCTGCAGGCCCTTCTTGATCTTCTCTTTCTGCTCTGCAGTATGCATGACATCCTGAATTGCACCGGTCGGGCACTTTGCTGCGCAAAGACCGCACTTGATGCACTTGGAAGGATCAATGCTGCTGAGATTGTTCTCGATCGTGATCGCACCCTTAGGGCAGACTCTTGCGCACTGTCCGCAGCCGATACATGCCACGTTACATGCCTTTCTGGCGTCTGCGCCCTTCTGCTCGTTGTGGCAGCGAACCTGTACCTTGGCAGACTCAGGGATGATCTTGATCAGCTTCTGCGGGCAAGCCTTCGCGCATGCGCCGCAGCTTGTGCAGTAATCACGTCCAACGACCGCTACGCCGTCGATGATGCGGATCGCGTCAAACTCGCACGCTGCTACGCAGTCGCCAAGTCCGATACATCCGTAAGGACACTGCTTGCTTCCGCCAAACAGCTGCTTCGCTGCTTTACAGGAGCTGATATCTTCGTACTCATAGAGCTTGGCTGCGTTGTCGGTTGTGCCGTTGCACATTACGAACGCAACCTTCTTTTCCATGTCTCCGGCATCCTGTCCGAGCAGGGCAGCCAGCTTCTTAGCAACGGCGGGACCGCCTACAGAACACTTCGTGCAGGGCGTATCTCCACCCTCTGCCATAGCGTGCGCATAGTCGTCACATCCGGCAAATCCGCAGCCGCCGCAGTTCGCTCCGGGGAGCTCTGCGCGCAGGTCGAGGAACAGCTGATCCTCCTGGACTGCGAACACCTTGGATGCGTAGCTGAGCATAACGGAAGCAAGAAGACCGACGATGACAACGAGTGCTACAGGTATAACAATATTCATCCTCTTCCTCCTTTCCTTATGAGAACATTCCGTTGAAGCCCATGAAGCTCAGAGAAAGAATCGCTGCTGTGATCAGGATGATCGGCACGCCTCTGAAGGACTCCGGAATGCGGCTCTGATCGACCAGCTTGGTACGCACGCCTGCCATGATGATCATAGCGAACAGGAAGCCAATACCGGCACCAAATGCGTTGACCAGAGACTCGATATAGTTGTAGTTGGAATCGATGTTGGTGATGCAGACACCGAGCACTGCGCAGTTGGTTGTGATCAGGGGAAGGAAGATACCGAGCGACTTGTAAAGTGCGGGCATGCTCTTCTTCATGAACATTTCAACCAGCTGAACCAGCGCTGCAATAACCAGGATGAAGACGACCGTCTGCAGATATCCGATTCCGAATTTGTTAAGGAGCTGCTGGATCGGCCATGTAACAGCCGTTGCCAGAACCATAACGAATGTAACAGCGATACCCATACCTGTGGAGCTGTCCAGATCTTTGGAAACTCCGAGGAAGGGGCAGATCCCCAGGAACTGAGCCAGAGGATAGTTATTCACCAGCACCATGCTGATAATGATGATGATCAGTTTCATGAATTACTCCTCCTCTCTCTCTTATTTCTGCGCGGCGCATTCGCCGTCAGCACAATTGCCCTGGTTCGCGCAGCCGTCGCAGCCGAACTCATTGCGGATCTTGCTCTTATCCTTGGTGAAATAATGAACCGCCGCCATGACGATCGCATAGACGAAGAAGCCGCCGGGTACCATGGTCATGATGCTCATGCCGGGGATGAAGTTGGACAGCAGCGGAATTCCCTTGAATCCCTTTGCAAGACCGAACCAGTCGCCGGCAAGCCATGTGCCGCTTCCCAGTACCTCACGGATCGTGCCCATGATGACCAGAGTCAGTGTAAAGCCAAGGCCCATGCCGATTCCATCGAGTGCGGAATCAAGGACGCCATTCTTGGAAGCGAACATTTCTGCACGGCCCAGGATGATGCAGTTAACAACGATCAGAGGGAGGTAAAGTCCCAGTGCGGAATACAGAGACGGTACGAACGCCTGCAGAAGCATCTGCACGATCGTAACGAAACCTGCAATGACCGTGATAAAGCAGGGAATTCTGACCTTATCCGGGATAATATTGTGGAGCGCTGAAATAACGATATTGGAGCACACCAGAACAGCCGTAGCGGCAAGTCCCATACCAAAGCCGGTTTCTACGGACGTAGAAGTCGCCAGTGTGGGGCAGGTGCCGATGACAAGCACCAGTACGGGGTTTTCTTTGATCAGACCGTTCAAAAGAACGTCAATTCTTTTCTTCTCTCCCATTAGTTCGCACCTCCTATCGCAGCATACTGTGCAAGTGCAGCGTAGACGCCCTTATGGATTGCGGTACCGGAAACAGAAGCGCCGGTGATGAAATTGAAACCGGCCTCTTTTTTGACATCTTCAGCGGTGAGCGCTGTCTTGGTGATGTACTGGGCAAGGTACTCAGGATCCTGATCCTTGGTTCCTACGCCGGGCGTATCCGCGTGATCCGTAACCTTGACGCCGGTGACTGCGCCTGTCGCATCGAGGCCGACCATCATGGTGAGGTCGCCGCCGAAGGACTTGGTCGTGCATGTCATGACATAACCGGCATCGTTGTTTGCCTTGTAAACTTCTGTGACAGAAGCTTTGCCGTCAGTAGAAGCCGCATAGCTGTCGATCTCCAGCTGTGTAAAATCATCCGCCTCGGGAAGCAGTTCTTTTCTGTTCTCGGTTGCGGTGATGGCCTGGTTGCGGATGATGATGGGATCCGAAACTGAATTGGTCAATGCCAGAAGAAGCGTTGTCACGAAGCAGATCGCCACGAGAACGACAACGGGCATGCCATACTCCTTAAAATTCTCATTCTTAGTCATTATTTGGCAGCCTCCTTTCCTGCTTCCTTGGCAGCTTTCTTGGCAGCCTTCTCTGCGGCACCGATGCCGTAGAAATAGTTCTGTGCGACCATATCAAGAAGAGGCGTCATCACGTTCATGAACAGAATCGCGAACGAAGCGCCTTCGGGATATGCACAGAAGAGACGAATGATCATGGTCACAAGACCGCAGCCAATACCATAAACGATCTTGGCATACTTCATGATCGGGCTGGTCACATAGTCGGTAGCGCAGAATGTCGCGCCAAAGACAACGCCGCCTGCAAGGGTGTGGAACAGAGCCATGTGAAGAGCACTGTAATCACCACCGGCCACTGCATAGTAGATCAGTGAGAAAACAAAAACAGTTCCGATATAGCAGCAGGGAATGATCGGGGAAATGATCTTCTTGGCGATCAGGATCACAAGTCCGATCAGAACTGCGATCGTGCAGGTCTCGCCCATCGCGCCGCCGATATTGCCGAGGAACATATCCATTAAGGAAGGTGCTTCCGCAAGCGCACCGTCAGCCAGAAGGCCGAGCGGCGTAGCGCCGGTAAGCGCGTCTGCTGTCTGGTTCAGTCTTGTCACAGGCCATGTGGTCATGTAAGACGTGAAGGACAAAAGCAGCACAATTCTGCCGACGATCGCGGGATTCGCGAAATTGCGGCCGAGTCCGCCGTAGAGCTGCTTGACGATCACGATCGCTACGAAGCAGCCGATCACTGCCATCCATACAGGAAGGTTGGCGGGAAGGTTCATCGCAAGGATCACGCCGGTCACGCATGCACTGAGATCTCTCACGGTCACTTTCTTGCCGAGGAGTCTCTCGTATCCCCACTCAAAGAACATGCTGCAAACAGCACATACGACTGTGAGGATCACCGCGCCGATGCCAAAATAGAAAACGCTGGCGATGAAAGACGGGATCAGGGCGATCAGCACCCACATCATCGTCTTCTGTGTGTCGAGGGCCGTCACCAGGTGGGGAGACGACGCAACGGCGAGATTGTCATAATATTTTACATTCTTCTCATTCGTCATTTCTGGCTTGCCTCCCTTACTAATCCTTTGCCGAGCTTATTGATGAAAGCGAGCGGCCGGCGGGCAGGGCATACATAGGAACAGCTTCCGCATTCCATGCACTGCATGATCTTCAGGTCATTGAGGCGCTTGACATCTCTTGCTTCATACGCATCTGCAAAGCCGGTAGGCAGCAGGTTGAAAGGACATGCGTTGTGGCATCTGCCGCAGCTGATGCACGCGGTCTCTTCAGGGATCAGAGACTGCTCTTTCGTGAAAGCAAGGATCGCGTTGTTGTTCTTGACGATCGGCATTCTGTCAGAGAACACTGCGCGGCCCATCATAGGTCCGCCCATCAGGATCTTTCTGGGCTCTTCCTTGTAACCGCCGCAGAATTCGATCGCATCGTGGATCGTGGTTCCGATGGGAAGAAGGACGTTGCCGGGCTTTGCGACTGCGTCGCCGTCAATGGTCACTCTCTTCTTAACGAGAGGCATTCCGTCCTTGAGATACTGTCCAAGGAACGCGACAGACGTGATATTGGATACGATACATCCAAGGTCTGCCGGAAGAACGCCTGCGTTGCAGGTCTTTCCTGTCACTTCATAGATCAGGACACGCTCAGCTCCCTTGGGATAGCTGGCCTGCAGCGGGAATGTCTTGATATTCGTGATGCCCTGCTCTTTAAACATCTTGTTGAACAGGTCGATCGCATCCTGCTTGTTGTCCTCGATTCCGATGTAACATTCAGGCGCCTGGATATACTTCATGATCGTCTGCGCGCCGTCGATGATGTTCTGCGCATCCTCGAGCATGGTTCTGTGGTCCGACGTGATGAAGGGCTCACATTCCGCGCCGTTGATGATCAGGGTCATAGGCTCGCCGAGGTTCTTGGGATTGAACTTGAGCCATGTCGGAAAACTTGCGCCGCCAAGGCCTACAAGTCCGCTCTCCTTGACCGCGTTGATGAAACTGGGCTGGTCTGTGATCACCGGCGGCTTGATGGAAGGATCAATTTCCTGCTTACCGTCAGACTCGATCACGACGAGCGTGTCATATCCGCCCATTGCATTTCTCTGCGTCTCAATGCCTGTAACGACACCCGATACGCTGGAATGCACCGGCACGTGAAGAAAAGCGTCTGTATCACCGATCTTCTGTCCGACAAGAACAGAATCTCCTTTCTTGACCAGAGGCTTGCACGGTGCGCCGATGTTCTGCGACATCGAGATCTTTACCACATTCGGGACGGGCATAACCTCTGTCGCACATCCGGCCGTATTTTTGTAATGGCCGGCATGAATGCTGTTCAAATGCTTAGCACCAAACATTTACTGCTCCCCCTTTTCTGGTTATTTTAAGTACACTCACATAGAGCTATTATAATGCGATGAAGAATCAAACTGAAGAATTGTTAGAAAATTAACGGCAACAAATTGTTCCATTTTATGAACAATTCATCCCACATTTCAATACGATTCCGTCAGTTGTTCCCAGCGTCATTATACATTTCATCGAGAAAACGGAACCGCTCGCCAATCCAGGTGTCGATCTTAGCAAAGTCCGCGTCTGTGCTCCCGGGCCACCTCTCTTCGTTTCGAAGCGCCGCCCCGCTTTCGGCGAGCAGCGTTCTCTCTTTTTCAAACATATTTATGAGCAGATCCGGTCCGATTCCCTGTACTCTCCACGCATTCCATTTCTCCTCTTTGCGGGAGACATAGTCGGGATCGACCATCTCGATCACAGCCGATCCATAATCTCTGTCATATCGGATCTGATACCCGTTGCTGCTCTTCTTATTAAATACCGTATTTCCGTTTTCCGGATCCCATACATATTGATCTCCAAACGTATAATTCAGGTCCCAGATCGTCTCGCTGAGCGTATACACGCCATCCTGTCCTCTTCGAGCCACCAGAAACAGATTCTTCCAGGTGTTATCCGCCGCGCGGGTCATCTCGCAGAACAGCGCATGCAGGATAAAGTTTTCTTTATCCAGCACCACGCCCCGCTCTTTCATCCTCGAGAGGTCCCCCGTCTCAAAGACAAATTCCTGATAGGCCTCCATGGGATCCCATATGTATAGACCGCCCAGACTTCCCGGGTATTCAATCTCCGCATATGCAAAGCCATTTTCATTGAGGACTTGCCTCTCACCGTTGTAATCCGTAAGCTTTCCGGGAGCAGTCATCTCCTCATGCCATGTTTTGACCTTGTATAGCAGGTCTCCCTGCACCATGCCCATCAGCTTGCCGTCAACCGGCGTCATGAGACCGTAAACCCCTTGATATGTATTGTCCATGAATAGTTCCGCAAATTCCATAGAAGCGGACGCCACCGGCTGCTCTTCCATGGTATTGAGGTGCTTCCACAAGTCGTAACAGACCTTTTCCCGCGACAGCGTCACATCTGTACTGAGCGAATTGAGGATCCAGTCGTCGTCGCTTCGCATGCCCAGAAAGCTTACTTTGTTCTTACTGCCAACGCTGTCGTGCAGCGCGATCCGATAACTCTTTTTATCAAACAGAACCGATGTGTTGCCCCGCACATGAAATTGGCAGGCCGATTCAATGTATTCTCTTCGATCCGGATCGATCACCGTGATCTTGCCGCTATGGATCTCCTTTCCCGTGATCGCTCCGTCGTCATGACTGATCATGACCGCCGGAAGGCCGGTGAAGAGGAGCCTGCTCTCCATGTAGGTTTCTCCATTGACAAGCGCAAGGTGGAACGTCCGGTTGTTCGCAATACTCTTTTTTTTGCCCGGGTCCGTATCCTGTCCCATAGAGGTGCCCTGCTCTTTGTCACACGTTATATATATATCGGTGCCCGCAGGACCCGCCGTCAGGCTGCCCTCCCACGCATCGTTCTTTAGAGACTGCGGAATATACACTGTATTCGTCGCCGCGTCATACGGCACGCGTTCTCCCTCAAAGCGGAGTGCATCCGTGTCAAAATCCACCTGTGTACAGACGCCGATCGCCTCTTGATAGGAATCCGGGCTCACAAAATACGCCTTAATCGACTCCTTCGCTATGGAAGGAGCCGTTAAGGCGTTTGTTACGGCAGCGCCCGCTGCCGTGATCAATATGATGATTCCAAATAGCAGCGCATTTCTTTTCATCACTTAATAATAGACGGTTCCAAGGATCTCTCTCTCACTGTCCGCGATGAGTGCGATTTCCTGGCGGATTTTCATATACTCCGATTTACCAATCTCCTCGGCAAGGATCACGCCGTCCACATCCCGAAGGCTGCGCAGAGACGCCGCATTGGTCATCAGATCCGGGAGGCAGACAAAGCGAAGGGAATTTCCGGAAGCACCGGCTGCTTTGCCAAGATCCGCGGCCAGCGACTGAAGACGCGCTTCTCCGGCAAGTCCTGTGACGCCGATCTTCAGATCTCTTCTGTCTCCCACATAATTTTCCAGTCTCGCAATGATATAGTCGATCGTATTTTTGTTATCTTTGCTGCCGGCAGAGAAATCGGCGAGTTTTCGAAGGCCATATTCTCCATCGATCTCTTCTGCGTGGAAGATCACGCCCTTCTGGATCATCAGGAACATGACGGCCGCCAGTGCCAACACGCATCCACCGATGAGGCCGATCACGCCCATCTTGATTCCGCTCTTTAGCATATACTTCTTGGAATACTGCTGCACGGCCGTGGGCTTCACCAGCTGTGTGCTCTGGTTCTGTGCCGTATACGCCTGTGTCTGGAGCTTAGAGAGCGCTTCGTTCTGCTTGTCCTGATAGCTCACGACATCAGAGTCGATCGCATACCCGGTCGATCGGTTGAATACTTCAAATTTGTAATCGCCAAACGCTTTTGCAAAATCCTTGTGCTTGCTGTCGATGACCTTGAGAAGATCCTCTCTGAGCGCTTCGGCGCTCTCCAGCGTATCATTATGCACAATGATCCTGATGGCGGAGCCGACAGAGGGAATCTTGGCGCCAATCATTTCCCTGAGATCGACAATCGATAGGCCGTATTGCTCCGCAAGCGGGCTCAGACTGTCTCCAAACAGAATTTCATTGTAGATCGCTGTCTTGATCATTGTGAAATCTTCCGCTTTCAGCGTCCCTTTCTCGACATTGGAGATCTTGATCTCACAGATTGCCGTAGGGGCGTTGTTCGCATTCAGCTGCATCCTGGGAGAATTCTGCACATACTCGATTCTTCTGTCGATCCTGCTCTGCAGATCCGCGACAGTCTGCTTGTACTCCTGGATCGATTTCTTGTACGCATCCCTCTTGGCTGCATAGGTATCATACTCCTCGATCATCGCATCTTTCTTAGAATGGATGGAAAGGATCTTGTAGCCGCCAAACAGACAGCCGAGGATGACGCCTGCGAGCAGGATCAGTTTCCAGCTCTTGAGCGCGCTCTGTACCAGCAAAAACAGATTTACCTGTCTGGTGTTCTCCTCTTCCCTGAAATCATAAAACTCTTTCTTCGTCACAATACATTCCTTTCCCGCATAGCGAAGTGCGATAAACTATTTACATCTTCTATCAATCATCTGTGATCGGGATCAGCACAGCGATCCCGTTTGTTTCTCTTTGGTGGTCCGCCTGCATCTCTTCTGTCGTCAGGTCAAAATACTGACTGCCGCCTGCATCTCTTAGTGACGCGTCAAAGGTCAGATCCATTTCATGCCACGCGCCATCCCACTTTGCGATATTCCAGGTGTGGGGATTGCCCTCGCTCTCCCCCGGAACAACCAGGCAGGGAATGCCCCGCTGCGAAAGAAGATACCGGTACGCGAGCGCAAATCCGTCGCACACCGCTTTCTGCTCGACGAGCGCGCCATAGGCTGTATGCTGCATCTGCATCGCGTCGTCATACATGGCCTCCCCGGTGTATTCGATTGTCCCGGCCATGCGCTCGTAGACGGCTTTGGCGTATTCTCTGTCGCTGTCCGGATCGCCTATTCCGGTCAGGAATTCCTTCGCCGCCGCCTCAAACGCCTCTTTGTGCGCCGCCAGCGCCTCCGGTGTTTCCGAAATCGGTATCACCGCAACTGCATCGGCCATTTCGCCGCCATCTGCATCCAGTCCGGCCGATTGGTAGCTGTATGTCGTCGCCAGCCAGAATAGCTCCGGATGATCATACAGAAATCCCTGGTATACCGTGTCAATCTCTGCAATCGGAATACCGGATTCTCCGCCGTCTTCTCCCTTGCCTATTGCAAGGGGGATCAGCGCCTGCCCGAAGGGGTCCTCCGAAGACGCCCGAAACGCGTCGTACACTTTTTTCTGCGTATCGTCAAACGCATGATAGAACCACTCACCATCCTTCACCGTTTCATGGCTCGCGCTCTCTGCTTTCCCCGGAGCCATTCCGCATCCGACACATAAAAGCCATCCGATGCATGCCAATACAAGAAGCGGGCGCATCATCTGAAAGCGCTTCATAAAGGCAAAGGTGGCGCCTCTGTCAGATTTCATCAGGCGCTCTTTCCTCTCTTCAGGATCTTCCCCAGCACAATCTCCGAAATAAACGTATCGCGCAGGACCAGGATCAGAACACAATAGACAGTAAATCCTGCCGCGACTTCCACGACCAGTGCTGCGGCATTGGAAGTGATGCGTCCGTCGATCAGTCGAATCACCGCCAGCATGACAATTCCGGCGACCAGTTTCTTCCAGCCTTCCCTGACCATGGTGTCGAGTGTCAGATATCCGTTACAGTATCTGAAATAGAGAACGGTGATGACCGTCTCTGCGATCAGCGAGGCGACGATCGCGCCATATCCCCAGAATCTGGGAATCAGGATCAGATTCAGCGTAAAATTGACAATTGCGCCGATTATAATGAACCTGGCGCTCAGTTTCCGGTTTCCTGAAGGCGTAAAATACTGGGATCCGAGACAGTTGCTCACGCCGATCACGACGACAATCGGGCTCATCAACTGCAGCATCGTGATGACTCTGTCATAGCCGGCGCCCAGAAAGATCGGAACAAATCGGCCCGCCACGCCGATAAGGCCAAAGCAGATGCCAATGCCCATGAACAGAATATAGTTGATAGAATCCCTGATCCTTGCCTTGATCTCGTCATATTTCTCCTCTGCAAACAGATACGCGATCCTGGATCCCAGAACCATATTCAGGGAGGAGAATGTCAGGGCTTTCATCATATTGATGATCTGCATCGTGTAGTGATAGCAGCCGTTCTCTGCTTTGTCCTTGGTGATCAGACCGATCAGGGTACGGTCCAGCACCGTGTAGACGCTTGTCGCGATGGACGGCACAAAATAGATCAGCGTCTCATGAAAGTGCTTCTTAAAGCGCAGCGCCTTAAAATCCACCTTCGTGGTAAACTGCGGCACATAGAGCCACATGGAAAGATTGCCGAGCATCGTAGACGCTGTGATGATGATGATGTATAAGAGCAGGTCCTCCTGTTTTTTGACAAACAGAAACATGAGGGCTACGCCGATCAGCTTGCAGGCCGCGTTCTTGGTAACCGTATATTTAAACTGCTCCATCCCGGCAAAAAACCAGGAAATATCAAACATAGTGGAGAACAGTCCCATTGTGAGGACCAGATAGATCACTTTGTACCTGCTTGTGAGGGCAATGAAAATAAACCACACCACAATACACGCCGCTGATGTCATAACTGTCATCAGCTCAATTTCCCAAAAAAGGATACTCCTTTGCCGGACGTCATTGCGCACCCTCGCGATCTCGCGGGCCCCGTAGGATGCAGTTCCCAGCGCCGCAAACATGGCAAAATAGGTCTGGATCGAATTGGTATAATCATAGATACCGCTCTGTTCAGGTCCCAGAACTCTCGCCACATAGGGCGCGGTAATGATCGGCAGAATGATCAACAGGACCTGATAGATCGTGCTGATCGCTATATTTTTCTTTAAACTAGGCTCCGTACTCAATCTGTCTCCTCTTATCCGTCCGGCTCCGCGCCGTCTTTTCCTTATGCCATTTGATCAGATCGATCGCGTACCAGATTGCGAACAGACTGCCGTTCTCCATGGGAGAAAGCAGCATGTTGTTAAATACTGAATACACAGCGACACAGATCAGCCATATCGTCAGCAGCTTGTCATGTTCAAGAATCGCCGCGTACAGCATCACGCTGTACAGGAGCAGGATCAGGATAAATACGATCAGACCGTAATTAATAAGGTTCTTCATGAACCCGCTGTCCACATAGAAGTAGTCGCCCTGGGTCGTATCTGTATTCTCCGCGATCTGCGTGCCCAGAAGATGCACGCCGTACTTCTTGAGGGCCTGATTGGGCAGGCTCAGACGGAAGTGGATCATTTCATCAATCTGCTTCATGATCGCCACTCTTTTGTTATAGTTCTTCGCTACGATGTAATTCAACAGCGCCAGGGCCGGAAACAGCGAGACTGCCAGTACCCTGTTGGGGGCCGTATTGCGGAACCACCGGACACGGAACTTGAAGACCATGATATACAAAAACAGATAGAGTGCGGCAATCAGGAAGGGAAGCGATGTATCTGTCACCTCATAGATCCAAAAGACCATTCCCGCAAACAGAAGCAGGATGATCCACGGCACTTCCCTGCGCCTTCCGTAATGACCGCCGGGCCCCGGAAGATCATTGTCCGAGTACACATAAAGTGTGCAGAAAAGAATGTTGTTAAAGTAGATCGAGGCAAACGAGACGTAGTTGAAGTTCAAAAACTCCCGCACTCTCTCCTTATAGATCTCTCGATCCAGGCTGAAGATTCCCAACTTGTCCACGAGGACCGGGATCGTCCAGCAGACGATGCAGGCCCACAGAAGTACCTTGCAGATCCTCTTAAACGGGATGGATCTGGCCGCGTACACCATTAACAGGATCTGGATCAGGGGCATGCCTGTATTGATGTTCCTTTGCACGACCACAAACACCGCCCCGCACACAAGGAACACGGTCGCCGCTCTCTGCAGGACGTTTTTCTCGGAAATAACGATCTTGCACAGAAAAATAAGCATGCAAAAATAGCGTACGGCTGTGAGAAGCTTTCCGCTATAAAAGTCAGCATATATGGTCTTACCTATATAGACCTGCGCAGTCCAAAGTATAAGCCCGGTATAAAAAAGGATTTCCTCAGCGCTGATTCTGATCCCTCTTATATCGAGCTTGATCTTCGAAAGGCGATACTCATTTAATACCATGTATATCCGTCCTTATTGAATTGGTCAAAAGTCAGAAGCTCTCGTTGTACTTTGTATGGAAGAACTTCGCTTTGAGGAACGACATTCCTTTCTTGACCCAATTCACTTTTTCAATATAAACAAGAGGAAGGACCTTGATCGAAGACGTGCTGATCGCACCGGTCGCGATCTGTCTGTCGAGCCATACGTTAAAGATGATCTCACTGATTCTTCCGTACAGGCGTCCTTCAAACGCATCCAGCAGACTGTCGTCAATCCTGTTCTCAAGCTCTTCCAAAATATCAAACAGCCATGTGCAGTAAACATTAAAATGCGCCTTATCCATGATCATCATATTAAACATATAACCATGGGTCTGATTGACAACCTTATCATAAGAGCTGAGATACTCAGGGTACTTCTCGGACAAAACAGTTCTGGTCGTATCAAGGTGCTCCGCATAATGCGTATGCGCATAGTGCGAATACAGAGTCTCGATCATATAACGTCTCTCCCGGGGTACAAACACTTCGTACTTGCCGAGCATCGGTTCGAGTTCTTCACTTGTGAGGATGGAATCAAATAGTTCTTTGCCCCTGTTCCTTCCGCCAAAATATCTTCTATAGTGAACAAGTCCAAGGTAGTCGCTGTCTAAATTCTTCCAAGCCCAGTAAATCCCCGTGAGTTCGCAATAGCGAGGATTCTTAATGGAAATATTATCTCCCTCATTATCCTTCTGATATCCGAAATCAAGCGGATTTCCTTTCGCGTCCCGCTTTCCCTCCGCACCGACATGCAGCGGCAAATACAGCGGATCCTTGGGCATTCTGTACTTTTTATGTGTCGCTACCACAATAGTAGCGGTGAAAGGTTTCTCTGACATTTCTGACTCCAAAGCGATTTATAGTTTACCAGTTCAATACTATCATATCGCAGTGCTCTTTTTCAATAACAAGACTCAATAAAAGAAGCAAGCATCTCCAAAAGAGAAAAACCGGTATCTCTCCCGGATTGCCTCCTCATAGGCGCCCAGTACTTTCTCTCTTCCCGCGAATGCGGAAACCAGCATCACGAGCGTCGATTCAGGCAGATGGAAGTTGGTGATCAGACCGTCCATCACCTTGAACTTGTACCCGGGATAGATGAAGATCGAAGTATCATCGCAGCCGGCATGCACAATGCTGTTCTCATCGGCTGCGCTCTCCACCGTCCTGCAGGCGGTCGTGCCGACACAGATCACCCTGTGCCCCTCCCGGTGCGTGCGGTTGATCAGCGCCGCCGCTTCCTCGGGGACATTGTACCACTCCGTATGCATATGGTGATTGGTCACGTCATCGACTTTCACCGGCCGGAATGTGCCAAGACCCACATGGAGCGTTACAAACGCCATGTTGACGCCCATCTGCCGCAGTTCCTCCAGCAGTTCGTCCGTAAAGTGAAGGCCTGCCGTAGGCGCGGCGGCGCTCCCCTCGTACTTGGCATACACGGTCTGGTACATATTCTTGTCCTTAAGCTTGTGCGTGATATATGGCGGAAGCGGCATTTCTCCCAGCTGGTCCAGGACCTCTTCAAAGATCCCTTCATATTCAAATTCTACCAGCCGGTTTCCCCCTTCGAGAATATCCAGGATCGTCGCCTTGAGGAGTCCGCCGCCAAACGATACGCGGGCACCGGGACGCAGTTTTTTGCCCGGGCGCACCAGCGTCTCCCATCTGTCGGCGCTAAGGCGCTTCAGAAGAAGGATCTCCACGTTTGCACCGGTCTCCTCCTTGGTGCCAAGGAGCCTTGCCGGAATGACCTTGGTATCATTGAGGACCAGCGTATCGCCGGGCCGCAGATACTCTTTGATATCCCTGAAAACTCTGTGTTCGATCTCTCCCGTCTGCCTGTTCATCACAAGAAGCCGGGATGCCGCCCTGTCCTCCAGGGGATCCTGCGCGATCAGCTCCTGCGGCAGGTCAAAATAATAATCCGATGTCTTACGTCCTGTTACCTGTTCCATATATCACTCTTCCATTACATATTTTTAAACGAAGCCTTCTGAAAGAACGCCTTATAGCCGCAGAAGGCCGCATAGAGATCCGCCTTGCTGATTGCCTCCCAGGGGGAATGCATGCTCAGTACCGGTACGCCGCAGTCAATGACGTTCATGCCGTACAGGGCCAAAATATAGGCGATGGTTCCGCCGCCGCCGACATCGACCTTGCCAAGCTCCGCTGTCTGCGTGCAGATCTTCTCTTCTTCAAAGATCTGTCTTAAATGCGCGATATACTCCGCGTTCGCGTCGTTGGACCCGGATTTTCCGCGGGCGCCGGTAAACTTATTAAAGGCAAGTCCCATTCCCATAAAGGCCGCATTCTTTTTCTCAAAAGCAGCTGCATAGGAAGGATCAAAGGCCGCGCTCACGTCCGAAGAGAGCATACAGCTGTTGGCGAGTGTTCTTCGAAGAGACAGCTCGCTGTACTGGCCGCAGAGTTCCATCACTTCTGCCAGCGCGTTTTCAAAAAAGCGGGACTGCATACCGGTTGCGCCGACGCTTCCGATCTCCTCCTTGTCTACAAGGAGTGTGCAGCTTGTTCTGTCAAGATCATGCGCTTCCATCTGCGCGCGGAAAGAAGGGTACGCGCAGGAGCGGTCGTCATGGCCATAGCCAAGGATCATACTTCTGTCAAATCCGGCGTCTCTGGCTTTGCCTGCCGGCACAACTTCGAGTTCCGCGGATACAAAGTCCTCCTCGTCAATTCCGTAATACTCCTTCAGGATTCCGAGAAGCGCCTTTTTCACCGCCTCTTTGCCGCCGTTTTCTTCTTTTTGATCTTTGTCATTCTCCTCGAGGCGGATGGGTTTGCTTCCCACGATCAGATCCAGTGCCTCGCCTTCAATGACGGAAGCCGCAGGTTTCTTCATCTGCTCCTGAGAGAGATGGATCAGAAGATCCGAAATGAAGAATACCGGATCATCCTCATCTTCGCCCACGCGCAGGATCACTGTCTCGCCGTTTTTCTTCACAATGACGCCGTGAATCGCAAGAGGGATCGTCACATACTGGTATTTCTTGATGCCTCCGTAATAGTGGGTGTCCAGATATGCGATATCGCTGTCCTCATAGAGAGGATTCTGCTTGACATCGAGTCTGGGGGAGTCAATGTGCGCACCGACAATGTTGATGCCGTCTTCGAAGGGCGCCTTGCCGATTTCAAACAAAACCATGGATTTGTTCATCCATACGCTGTATACTCTGTCACCGGCCTTCAGTTTGCCGCCTTCTCTACGTACCTCATTAAGTTCCCTGTAACCGTTGGCCTCCGCCTCATTGACAAAGCGGTCCACACACTCACGTTCTGTCTTACAGCTGCTCAGAAATTCCTTATAATCTTCTGCGAGATCCATACATGACTTCTGCTGTCCTTCATCGTATGTATTCCATGCATTTACCCTTATCATTCTCTGCTCCTTATTGTCCTTTCCTGTATCGTATTTGTATTTGAAATCGGCTGTCCGGGCCGCATTTCGATCTTCTCTGCATCTTTCTCATAAAAATGTGCATCTTCATACAATTGTACAAGGATGCACTTGAAAGCCCTATTGATTGTAAAGCGCAACAAAGCCTGAAACGTCGGCTCCGTATTTTGACTCCTAGCACGCATGCCAGGTGGGTGTCCGCAGCTTATATATTTGCCTTCCACTGGCAGCGCGATTGCGCCGGAGGCGTGGCAGCCACATAAGCAATGTAAGATTCCCGTTTAAAGTAATTGTAGGTTCAAAATAACGGAAATAATGACCTTTCAGGCACCTTCATTATATCATACTATGTCCCTGCATACAATCCGCATCAGACAGGCTCTGTCTGCTCGATCAGCCACATCTGTTCTTCCGCGTTCATAAGCGGCATCAGCTCCGAACGCACTCTCATGTGATAGTCGTTGAGAAGCTGTCTCGTATACGGTGTCAAAAACTTGACGTCAATAAGACTTCTGTCCAAGGGCACCAGCGTGAGCGGTTCAAATGCAAAGAAGCGTCCCCACTCATTCTCTTCGTGCTCTACCACTTCCAAAATGGTCTCAATGCGAATTCCGTACTTGCCTTCCAGATATACGCCGGGTTCGTCCGATACGATCATGCCGGGCTTGAAAGGCGTATCCTGTCTTCCGGGGAACACCTTCCAGCGAATGGACGGCGGAGACTCGTGGACACCCAGATAGTAGCCGATTCCATGGCCCGTACCGCACTTATAGTCAAGGCCTTCCCGCCACATGGGCTCTCTGGCCAGGATATCCAGGTTGACGCCGGTACAGCCGTCGAGGAATACGGCACCCATCAGCTGCAGGTTGGATACTGCCGTCAAAGTATAGTGCTTTTTCATCTCCTCTGTCACCGGGCCGAGCGCGATCGTTCTAGTCACGTCAGTCGTGCCGGACAGATACTGGCCGCCGGAATCGACAAGCAGCATTCCCTCCGGCTGCAGCTTGGCATCAGAGACGCCGGGCACTGCGCTGTAATGCATCATCGCTGCATTGGGGCCGTACGCGGAGATGGTCTCGAAGGAGAGATCCATGTAATCGTCGAGCTGTGCGCGCAGGTTGTCCAGATACGCGGCAGCGCTCGATTCGGTCAGTGCCTCTCTCTCCGACTCGGGCTTTTTCATCTCTTCCGTTACCCACTTGATGAAACGGCAGAGCTGGACGCTGTCTCTTTTATAGCAGCCGCGGATATTGGCCATCTCCACAGCGTTCTTGACGCATTTGAAGGCCTGCAGAGGGCTCTCTGCTTCCACCAGTTCTGCGCCGGCGCCGCTTTTCGCCGTTCCCTGCTCCGCTGCCTTGTAGACCCTGTAGCTGATGCTGTCGGGATCGCACAGTACGTCCGATTTGTAGTCGTAAATGCCGAGGAAGTCCTCAAAGTCGTCATAGGGAAGGATCGAGATCCTGTGAAGCGCCGCATAGGCACGCAGTTCGCCGGTCACTTCGCCCTCCTGGATGAACAGATAGACGTTCCTGTCATCGACCAGAATGTGGCAGAGTGCAACAGGGTTGCAGGTCACATCCGCGCCGCGGATGTTGAGAAGCCACATAATGCTGTCCAGTTTACTGTCAATGTACACGGACGCGCCGTTTTCATGCATGACGTCTCTGAGGCGGCCGAGTTTGGAATCCATATCCTCTCCGCTGTAGTCGTCCTCCAGGATCATGACCGGATGGCAGGGAAGCGCGGGTCTGTCGGTCCAGATTTCCTCTGCGAGGTCCTTGTCGATCGCAAGGCCTGCCTTCACTCCCTTGACCAGCTTTTCAAAGGCCATGCCCTCTTTAAAGGGTACGCATCTGCCATCAAAGCCAAGGACGTCTCCCTCCGTGAGTTTGCCGCGCAGGTATTCCTGGATCGAAGGTACGCCGGGTTCCTGCATCTTCATCAGCTGTACGCCAGAGCCTGTCAACTCGCCGGCCGCCTGGATAAAGTACCGTCCGTCTGTCCACAGGCACGCCTCGTCAGCTGTGACGATCAAGGTTCCTGCAGATCCCGTAAAGCCGCTGAAATACTCCCTCGCGTGGAAATATTCCGCCGCATATTCGGAATTGTGGAAGTCTGCCGTGGGGATCAAATACGCACTGATGCCTGCCTTCGCCATCACTTTGCGAAGTTCTGTAATTCTGTCTTTATGGATCTCACTCATTTTTTACACCATCCTTCAAAGGCCGAGGAAACGGCGCACTTCCTGCCTCATATCTTCTCTGTCGCATACAATATCGTGCAGGACAGGCGCGTCTCTAAGGTCGCTCACCGCCTTGGGCACCGGAACGCCGGCTGTCTCGCTCAGCTTATCCGCAAGTTCGAGATCCGGCAGGGACGTATCCTTGCCGAGCGCCTTCATGACAGATCCCTCGAACTTAAAGGGACTTGCCGTGGAATCGATGACCGAAGGCGTCACATCGCCGGTCTCCTTGCGATATCTTCTGTATACGCTGCTGGCTACCGCCGTGTGCGGATCGATCACATAGCCGTCGTTCTCGAACACGGCACGGATCTCTGCCGCCGTCTGCGCTTCATCGGCATAGCCGCTGACGAAATCGCCCAGCTGTGCTCTCATCTCTTCCGTAATCGTGTACTTGCCGGTCTCCTTGAGCGCCTTCATAAACGCCGCGCAGCGCTCCGCGCTGTCCCCGCTGATATGGTAGATCAGTCTCTCGAGGTTACTGGAGATCAGAATGTCCATAGAAGGGGAGCTGGTCAGCATAAACTCGCGGTTTCTGTCGTACTCGCCGGTCTCAAAGAAATCAAAGAGAACCTTGTTGGAGTTGGACGCACAGATCAGTTTGCCGATCGGAAGGCCCATCCTCTTTGCGTAATAGGCAGCCAGAATGTTGCCAAAGTTGCCAGTGGGCACCACGAAGTTGACCGGATCGCCGGCTCCAATCGTGCCGTCTGCCATGAGTCTTGTATAGGCAAATACATAGTAAACAATCTGCGGTGTCAGGCGCCCGATATTGATCGAGTTGGCAGAGGAGAACTGCATGCCGTGCGCCGCCATTTCCTCGACAAGCGCCTGATCGGTGAACAGGTTCTTGACGCTTGTCTGCGCGTCGTCGAAGTTTCCGTTGATACCGATGACTCTTGTGTTGGCCCCGACCGTCGTCACCATCTGTCTCTCCTGGATGGAGGATACGCCGTGCTTGGGATAAAAGACCATGATCTTGGTGCCCTTAACGCCCGCAAAGCCAGCCAGCGCCGCCTTGCCGGTGTCGCCGCTTGTCGCCGTCAGGATCACAATCTCCTTGCCGGATCCGTTCTTGGCTGCCGCCGTCGTCATCAGATAGGGCAAAATAGAGAGCGCCATATCCTTAAACGCGATCGTGGGTCCGTGGAACAGCTCCAGGTACCAGGCGTCTCCGGATTTCTTAAGCGGTACGATCTCACTTGTATCAAACTTGCTGTCATAGGCGCTGTCGATACAAGCCTTGAGCTCCTCCTCCGTATAATCCGTAAGAAGAAGGCGCATGACTGCGTACGCGACGCCCTTGTAATCCATGGCCGCAAGTTCCTCCAGTCCCGTATCCAGGGCAGGGATGGCTGTGGGGACATAGAGACCACCGTCTTCAGGGAATCCACGCAGGATCGCCTGGGAGGCCGTAATGGGCGTACTGTCTGAACGGGTGCTTCTGTACATGATATCCATCAGATTGCTTCCTTTCATTAATAATCTACGGGTGATAGTGTATCACAAACGTTTGGTAATAGCAAAATGGAATCCGAAATGATAGTATAGAGATGTATTTGGAACTGCTTTCCTTACGTCTATGTTTTGACAAGAGGTCCTTCATGCGTATCATCAGTAAACCCATTGATCTTCCCGTCCCGGAGGATCTCCTTACAAATATGCGGCCTCTGTCCGATTTTCTCTTTCTCGACATCGAGACGACCGGGCTGAGCGCCGAGCACAACGCCGTCTATCTGGTCGGATGCGTCTATCGCGAGCCCGACGGGTGGAATCTGATCCAGTGGATGGACACCACCGGCAACGAGGAAAAGGAAGTGCTCTCTTCTTTCTGGCTCTTCGCTTCCCGCTATCCGGTCCTGGTCCACTATAACGGCGACCGCTTCGATCTTCCTTTCCTCAAAAAGAGGATGGAGGCCCATGCGCTCCCCAATTCCATGGATGAAATGGAGTCGCTGGATCTGTACAAGGTGATCCTGCCTTGCAGGCGCCTGCTGGGACTCTCTGATTACAAGCAGCAGACCATGGAGTCGCTTCTTGGCAGCGGCCGCACCGAGAGCGAGAGCGGCGGCGACCTGGTCCGCGTCTACAAGAAATACATTGTGGATTCCGATCCCGCGCTTCTTAGTAAGCTCCTTGCCCACAACGAAGCGGATGTGCTGGGGCTTCTCTCCCTGGTCCCGCTTCTGATCTATAAAGACCTGGAGAACGCGTCCTTCCACGTCCGCCGCGCGCAGGCCAATTACTACAATGATTATGACGGTTCGAGAAAAGAAGAGTTGTTCTTGTTCTTCCGCCTGTCAAGGGCTCTGCCGGCTCCCGTGTACGCCTCCGCCGATCACTGCTATGTCAAAATAGAGGGGGACGAGGGAATCCTCAAGATTCCGCTCTACACAGAAGTCATGAAATACTTTTACGCCAACTATAAGGATTATTACTTCCTTCCCGAGGAGGATATGGCCGTCCACAAGTATCTGGCCTCCTATGTCGAGAAGAGCCACCGGATCCAGGCCAAGCCCGAGACCTGCTATACCAGAAAAGCGGGCTCCTTCCTGCCCCAGTGGGATCTCTACCGCACGCCTTTCTTTAAAAGGGCCTACGCGGACAAAGAGCTTTTCTTTGAATTCTCAGACGAATGCAAGAAGGACCGCGGATTCTTGTCCGATTACGCCTTCTACGTCTTTACCCATATCAAGAACAGCAAATGACAAAAGGTGCGCATCTAATGCAAGGCCCGTCTTACGGGCCGCCGCGCCGCGTGCGGTTTGCCTGATAGGGCAACCTCTTCCTTTCCGCATGCGTGCACAACAAAAAAGAGTCAGGAACCAAGTTCCTGACTCTCATTTTTGTTGTATCCCGAAAGCTGTGATTAAGCTTCCTCATCATCAGCGTGTGCTGCGATGTAAGCATCTACATCAACAGAAGCTACGTCTGCATCTTCGCGTGCGCGCTCTGCTGCACGTCTTGCTCTCTCTTCCTCGATCAGAAGCTGCTTGACGCTGAGGCTGATCTTGTTGCTGTCCTCGTTGAAATCAACGATCTTCGCAGTGACTTCCTGTCCAACCTTGAGGACGTCGGAAGGTTTCTCAATGTGCTCTCTGGCAATCTGGGAAACATGAAGCAGTGCATCGATACCGGGCTCAAGCTCTACGAATGCGCCAAAATCAGTCATTCTTGCAACGCTGCCGGTAACAACTGTGCCAACTGCATACTTCTCAGCTGCGCCTGCCCAAGGATTCTCCTCCGGGAACTTCAGGGACAGAGCGATCTTTGTGCCCTGGATGTCCTTGATCAGAACACGAAGCTGCTGACCAACCTTGAAGACCTTCTTGGGATTCTCTACACGGCCCCAGCTCATCTCAGAAATATGAAGCAGACCATCTGCTCCACCAAGATCTACAAATGCGCCGAAATCGGTGATATTCTTTACTGTTCCCTCAACTACATCGCCGGGTTTAATTGTGGAGAACAGCTTCTCCTGCATCTCTTTACGCTTCGCAACCAGAAGAACCTTGCGGTTTCCGATATATCTGCGTCTGTTCGGGTTGTACTCGGTGATCATGAACTCGATCTCCTGGCCGAGATACTTGTTCAGATCCTTCTCATAGGTATCAGATACCAGGCTGGCGGGGATGAATACTCTTACTTCATCAACCACTACACTGAGTCCGCCGGAAAGGACCTGTGTTACCTTCGCTGTGAGCACTTCCTTCGTGTTATAAGCTTCCTCGATGCGCTTGTTGCCGCGGTCAGCAGCCAGTCTCTTATAAGAAAGAACGACCTGACCGTCGCCATCGTTAACCTTTACCACCTTGACTTCAAGCTTGTCGCCAATGTGCAGAACCTCAGTAAGATCCACGGTGTTGTCATTCGTGTACTCGTTGCGAGTCAGAATGCCGTCGGACTTGTAGCCAATGTTCAAAATGGCTTCATTCGGCTTTACGTCGATGACTGAACCTTCAACTGCCTCCCCCGTATGAATTGTCTTAAAAGACTCGTTAAGCATTTGTTCAAAAGTCTGCTCTGACATGATTTTGAACCTCCTCTATGATATTCTTTGGGGTCGACGCCCCTGCGGTGATTCCTATGATCTGTTCGTTTCCGGCAGGAGAAAGATTAAGGTCACGCCACGTTTGTATGAAATGCGTGTTTGCACACTCCTTTCTGCAAATCTCGTAGAGCTTGTACGAATTCGAGCTGCTCTTGCCGCCGATGACGATCATGATGTCCGCCTTCGCCGCAATTGCCCTCGCTTCGGCCTGTCGCTCATGCGTAGCATTACAGATAGTATTCATACATCGTACATTGTATCCTTTTTTACTTAAAATAGCAACGATTTCTTCAAATTTGTTTGCGTTGAAGGTCGTCTGCGAGACAATGCAGATTTTCCTCTGCGCGGCTTCCTCGGGACTCCTTCCATCATCCGCTTCCACAAACGCGGCAGCCTGCTCCCTGTTTTCGATCACAGTGACCGGTACATGCGACCATCCCATGATGCCTTTTACCTCAGGATGGACGGGATTTCCGATGATAATGATCTCATATCCGTCCGCGCTGCTCTCCTCAACGATCTTGTGGATCCTCTTGACAAAGGGACAAGTGGCGTCGACGCACCGCGCGCCGGTGGCCGCCAGCTTTTCGTCTTCTTCTCTGGAGATGCCGTGGGATCTGGTGATGATCGTCCCGCTTGTGATGCCTGCCGCCTGCTCGATGGAATCAAGCACTTTCACGCCGCGTCTCTCAAGATCCCCGACGACTTCCTCGTTGTGAATGATAGGCCCATAGGTATAAATGGGGCCGCCCCGTTCCACTTCTTCATAGACAGTATCGACTGCGCGCTTTACGCCAAAACAAAAGCCCGCACTCTTTGCAGTAATGATTTCCGCCATAGTCAGATCTTCTCCTCAATAATGCGCGTGATCGCAGCGACCACTTCCTCGATCGTCATGTCGGATGTATCGACAAGGACCGCGTCGTCCGCCTGTTTCAGCGGTGCGATCGGGCGATTCATATCGCGCGCATCTCTTTCTTTGATCTGGGCTTTGATCTCACCAAGGTCCGCCTTTTCTCCCTTCTCGATCAGCTCCTTGTATCTTCTGTCCGCTCGGACATCCACGCTGGCTGTTAGGAAGATCTTGACCTGTGCGTCAGGAAGCACGACGGTTCCGATGTCTCTTCCGTCCATGACGACGTTCTGCCTGCGCGCCAGATCCTGCTGCAGCTGGAGGAGTTTGGCGCGGACGTCCGGATTCGCGCTGCTTCTCGAAGCCATGTCGCTCACCCTGGGCGTTCTGAGGTATTCGTTGACATTTTCCCCATCCAACAGAACGACCTGTATTCCATCCCTATATTCGATTGTGATCTCCGGCGCTTGACATGCCGCGCTGATCGCGTCAGTATCGTCCCGATCGATCCCGCTGCGCAATAAATACAGCGCCATCGCGCGATACATTGCGCCTGTATCCACGTAAATATATCCCTTAGCGGCCGCCACTTTTTTGGCAATCGTACTCTTTCCGGCGCCTGCGGGTCCGTCTATCGCAATATTGATCATGTTCTCCTCCCTTTTGTCTGGGTGCGGCCGCGGGTCTGCCCGCTCCGCGATTGTCTCATCATAGGAATTGTCCGTCCCCTCCATTCTACCACGGAAGGCGGGCAAAATCTTCCCGTTTCATGATTCCAGCGCGGCGCTCTCCTGGTTCGTCGCCCTGTCGATCAGTACAGTGCGGCACTCTCACCGGCCAGCCGCCCTGTCGATCAGTCCAGTGCGGCACTCTCACCGGCCAGCCGCCCTGTCGACCAGGCGATCTGCAGGTTGAATCCGCCCGTGTGCGCATCCACATCCAGCACTTCTCCGGCCGCATACAGCCCTTCGATCTCTTTGCACTGCATCGTAGAGGGATCAAACGCCTTCACGTGCAGGCCGCCTCTTGTGACGATGGCCTCGTTGAAGCCCCTTGTGCCCTCCGCATGGATCACAAGATCCTGGATGAGATGGGTGAGTGCCGCGATTTCTTTGTCGTTCACGGATGCAGCGACCCTCTCGGAAAGGCCCGACATCCCTGCGATCAGCTCCGCAAGCCTTGCCGGAAACATGGTTCTGATCACGCCTGCCATCTTCTTTTTGGGTGCTGCTTCAATCTCGCGGCGAATTCTCGCCGTGATCTGTTCCTCCGTGAGCGCCGGCTTTAGGTTGAGATGCATGGTAAATCCTTCCGGATGCGCGTCAAAATCCATATAGCAGGACGCTGTCAGCACCAGAGGACCGCTAATCCCGAAATGGGTAAAGAGCATCTCGCCAAAGCCCTCGTAGAGCGGCTTTTTCTTCTTGCGGCCGCCATTTTCCAGCGGTCTGTCCACTGTCAGTTCCACATTCTTAAGCGCGAGTCCCTGCAGCTGCGTGCACCAGTCTTCCCGTGTCCGCAAGGGCACAAGGGAAGGCGCCGGCTTCACGACTTCAATCCCCAGTTCTCTCGCCATTCGATATCCGTCTCCCTCGGAACCTGTCGAGGGATAAGAGCGGCCTCCCACAGCCAGGATCACAGCGTCTGCGTCCACGCGCTCACCCGCCGCTGTCTTCACGCCGGTCACACAGCGGATTCCGTCCGCTTCTGTCACTTCAATGCTTTGCACCGGGCAGTGGTAACGGATTTCCACCTTGGCACGACGCAGATGCGCCAACAGCGCTTTGGTCACATCCGAGGCGTGGTCCGAGACAGGAAAGACTCTGTCTCCCCGCTCTATTTTGACAGGGCAGCCGCTGTCCTCCATAAACTGCATCATCGCCCTGGCGTCAAACCCGTACACAGCGCTGTAAAGGAACTTGGGGTTGGATACCACATGGCCCCAGAATGCCTGTATGTCACATGCGTTGGTCAGATTGCAGCGCCCTTTTCCGGTGATATAGATCTTCTTGCCGGCTTTCTCCGTCTTTTCCAAAATCGTGACCGCCGCGCCCTGTTCCGCAGCCGCGCAGGCAGCCATCAGTCCCGCCGCGCCGGCGCCGATCACGACGATCCTGCGCCTTTTATCGTTTTTCTTAGTCATTCTCTGCTCTTTCTTTGATGTTTTCTTTTATGATTTTTATGAAGAAAGCCCCGCCTCTGCGGAGCTCATTGCCGATCTAATTTCCGTGCTGATTTACGTGCAATCTATGATAGCGTACGCATCTATGAATTGCAAGGTGCGAATTACAGCTGTGTATATTTCCATTGCGCTTTGACGCTTTAACGCATACAATAGAACCGTATCCGGTCCCGGGAGGGGTGCCTTCGGGTATTGCTGGTGTCTAAGTGCAAGAATGAATTGGAATCCGATTAGAACACGCGGCAGCCGGGTGCCTATTGCGCAAGAAAAGGATCCCACGCCTTACATGGCATGGGATCCTTTTTTATATCCGGATCTATCTACTTTCGTATGTGCTGCCGTCACGGCAGCGTCATCCATTATTTGTAGTTAACGATCTTTCCGAAGTCTTCCTTCAGGGAAGCGCCGCCGATGAGGCCGCCGTCGATATCGGGCTGTGCGAACAGCTCGGGTGCGGAGGAGCCCTTTACGGAGCCGCCGTACTGGATGCGGATCTTCTCAGCTGTATCTGTGTCATAGATCTCAGCAATGAGCTCACGGATCGCATGGCAAACTTCCTGTGCCTGCTCGGTTGTAGCAACCTTGCCGGTGCCGATCGCCCAGATGGGCTCATATGCGATGACCATGGAAGCAGCCTGCTCAGCGGTAACGCCGATCAGATCGCTCTTGAGCTGCAGGCGTACCCAGTCGATGGTAACGCCGGCTTCTCTCTGCTCGAGAGACTCGCCGCAGCAAAGGATGGGAGTAAGGCCATACTCGAATGCCTTGAGAACTTTTCTGTTCAGGAACGCATCGTCCTCTTTGTAGTAATCTCTTCTCTCGGAGTGACCGATGATGACATACTGAACGCCGGCATCCTTGAGCATTGCGCCGGAGATCTCGCCTGTGTAAGCGCCGCTGTCCTTATCGGACATGTTCTCTGCGCCGACTGCTACGTTGGTTCCCTTGACTGCCTCAACAACGGGAACGATGTCGATAGCGGGTACGCAGTAAACAACGTCTACGTCATCGCTCTTTACGAGGGGAGCAAGCATCTCAACGAGTGCCTTTGCCTCAGAAGGGGTCTTGTTCATTTTCCAGTTGCCGGCTACGATTTTTCTTCTTGCCATTGTTATACTCCTTTAAATAATGCTCATACAGGGGCAAAACAGTGTTCTGCCCCTGATTGGGATCTAACAGATCTTATTTGTCGTCCGCTGCTGCTACGCCGGGAAGGACCTTGCCCTCAAGGAACTCAAGGGAAGCGCCGCCGCCGGTGGAGATGTGGCTCATCTTGTCGTGGAAGCCCATCTGGTTAGCTGCTGCTGCGCTGTCGCCGCCGCCGATGATGGTGGTTGCGTCTGCATCAGCCAGCGCCTGTGCTACGCACTTTGTACCATTTGCAAGGATCGGGTTCTCGAATACACCCATAGGTCCGTTCCAGACAACGGTCTTCGCGTTCTTGATCGCATCGCTGTAAAGAGCGATAGTCTTCGGTCCGATATCCATGCCCATCTTGTCAGCAGGGATCTTGTCTGCGTCAACAGTCTCAACGGCGATCTCAGCATCGATCGGATCCGGGAAGGATTCTGTGACAACTGTGTCGATAGGAAGAAGAAGCTTCTTGCCGAGGTCCTCAGCCTTCTTGATCATCTCTGCGCAATAGTCGATCTTGGTCTCGTCTACCAGAGACTTGCCGATCTCATAGCCCTTAGCCTTCAGGAAGGTGTAAGCCATGCCGCCGCCGATGATGAGGGTGTCGCACTTCTCGAGCAGGTTGTTGATGACGTTGAGCTTGTCAGCAACCTTAGCGCCGCCGAGGATTGCTACGAAAGGACGTACCGGATCTTCTACAGCCTTGCCGAGGAAGTCGATCTCTTTCTGCATCAGATAACCAACTGCGCAGGGGCTCAGATACTCAGTTACGCCAACGTTGGAGCAGTGTGCTCTGTGAGCGGTACCAAAAGCGTCATTGACGAATACTTCTGCCAGGGAAGCGAGATCCTTGGAGAAAGCCTCTCCGTTCTTGGTCTCTTCTTTTCTGTAACGGGTATTCTCAAGGAGAACGACGTCGCCGTCTTTCATCGCTGCGACTGCTGCCCTTGCATTGGGGCCTACGACCTCAGGATCTGCCGCAAATACGACTTCCTGGCCAAGGCACTCGGACAGGCGCTTCGCAACGGGTGCCAGAGACAACTCGGGCTTGGGCTCTCCCTTCGGCTTTCCGAGGTGGGAGCAAAGGATGACCTTGCCGCCGTCAGCGATCAGCTTCTTGATGGTGGGCAGCGCTGCAACAATACGGTTGTCATCGGTGATGACGCCGGCCTTCAGCGGAACGTTGAAGTCGCATCTGCACAGGACATATTTGCCCTTTACGTTGATATCATCAACGGATTTCTTATTCAGTCCCATAATATAATTCCTCCTTTGATAGAATAGGGGCCCGGTCCAATGTAGACCGGACCCCCATAGGCTTTTCAGGTCAATAATTCATCTGCTGCGTGTGCAGATCAAGCGCCGAGAAGCTTGCCGAAGTGCTTGATGGTACGAACCATCTGGCTGGTGTAGGAGTTCTCGTTGTCATACCAGGAAACAACCTGAACCTCAGTTGTGCCATTGTCAAGAGGCAGAACCATGGTCTGAGTGGAATCGAACAGAGAACCGAAGCGCATGCCAACGATATCGCTGGATACGATCTCATCTACGTTGTAGCCGAAGGACTCGTTGGAAGCAGCCTTCATAGCAGCGTTGATCTCATCCTTTGTTACATTGCCTTCTACGACTGCTGTAAGGATTGTGGTGGAGCCAGTGGGTGTAGGAACACGCTGTGCAGCGCCGATGAGCTTGCCGTTCAGCTCAGGGATAACAAGGCCGATAGCCTTTGCAGCGCCTGTGCTGTTGGGAACGATGTTGATTGCTGCTGCACGGGATCTTCTCTTGTCACCCTTTCTCTGAGGTCCGTCAAGAGTCATCTGATCGCCAGTGTAAGCATGGATTGTGCACATGATACCAGCCTTGATGGGAGCCAGATCATTGAGAGCCTTAGCCATAGGAGCCAGGCAGTTGGTTGTGCAGGATGCAGCGGAGATGATCTTATCTTCGCTTGTAAGGCTCTGGTGGTTTACGTTGTAAACGATTGTAGGAAGGTCATTTCCTGCAGGAGCGGAGATGATAACGTGCTTAGCGCCTGCATCGATATGAGCCTGTGCCTTAGCCTTGGAGGTATAGAAGCCTGTGCACTCCAGAACTACGTCAACGCCGATCTCGCCCCAAGGAAGCTCAGCTGCGTTAGCCTTAGCATAGATCTTGATATCCTTGCCATCAACAGTGATGAAGTCTTCGCCAGCTGCAACAGTGTCAGCCTTCTCATATCTGCCCTGTGTGCTGTCATACTTCAGAAGATGTGCAAGCATAGCGGGGGATGTCAGATCGTTGATTGCTACGATCTCAAATCCTTCTGCGCCGAACATCTGACGGAATGCCAAACGACCAATACGTCCGAAACCATTAATTGCTACTTTTACTGCCATGTTTCTTTCCTCCTAAAAACATTTAGAAATGATTATGTAACAATGCTGACGATCAACACAAACTTGTCATTTGAGAAAACTTTCCGCCTGCGCACGTCATTTCCCGCTGCATCGCGCATGTGATCGTCATACTTTGTCAGCTAACTCATTTTACAGCATGCAGTATATAATTTTCAAGTATCTGGCGGAATTTTATACAAGAGATGCCCAAAAATGCGCCTCCTTTTCGTAACAATTGATTGATACTTCACAAAAATACTGTTAAAATTCACAAAAAGCAGATAATTGGGAGGTTCCATGAAAATATTCGCTGATTGCCATCTACACACAAGTTTTTCCGGGGACAGTACGGCTTCCATGGAGACGCAGATTCAATCCGGACTGCAGCGCGGGCTTACGCACATGTGCTTTACGGACCACTATGATCCTGCTTTCCCCTATGAAAAGAATCCGGATGTTGCGCCCGGCACATTTGAACTGGACTACGCTTCCTACCGGGCGGAATTTCTCAAAATGAAGGAAAAATACAAATGCGTCATCGAACTGCGCTTTGGCATTGAACTGGGGCTGCAGCCGCACCTGGCCCCTTTTCTCAGAGAATATACGGCTTCGCACACGGATCTGGACTTTATCATCGGCTCCAACCACCTGTGCGACGGCTTCGATCCCTACTACCCGGATTTTCTGGTCGGCCGGACCGAAGAGGAGGCGCTTTCCTTATATCTGGAAGAGACTCTTACAAACATCACCTGTTTTGATGATATTGACTCGTGTGGTCACCTCGATTATATCGCCCGCTATCTTCCTCACAGGGACCAGGTCTATACCTACAAGGCTTTTGCCGACAGGATCGATCCTATTTTGACAATGCTGATCAGGAAAGGGATTGCGCTGGAAGTCAACACGTCTCCGCTTGTGAAGGGGTTTCGGTATTGCAATCCGCTGCCGGATGTCCTGACCCGGTACAGAGAAATGGGCGGCGAGCTGATCACAATCGGGTCGGATGCCCACGTGCCGGAAAAGATTGCCGGCTGCTTTGCAGAGACTGCGGACCTCTTAACGGCGCTCGGCTTTCGATACTACGCCGTATACACGAACAGAAAACCGCAGATGCTCCCTCTTTGAGAACACCTGCGGTCCGCAAACCAGTTTGTTTTACTGTGCTGTTTCCTCTCCTTTGTCTGTCTCTGCCGCTTCCTCTATGATCTCTTCCGCATCGACCACGATGTCCGATTCCATTTCCGGCGCCGCAGCATCTTCTGCATGCGGCGTCGCAGCCTGCATACTCTCATCGATCGTGGAAGGCTCCGGCCCTTCCTTCTGCGCGGCCATCGAAACGGCGGCAGGATTTGTGCCGGCCGCACCGGTCGTTCCAGTGAGCAGATCCGGCAGTGGCGACGTCTGAATATCCTCATAGGAAATGCCCAGCTGCCTTCGTATGAAGTCCATCATATGCATGATGGAGATGGTCTGCGCATGCGGAATCTCCGGGCATTCTTTCCATCCCGATTTCCTGGCCGCGATAAACGCGGCGAGTTCAAACTCAAATTCGCTCTTTTGCCGGCTTCTTTTATAAGAAGCCGTCTTGTTCTTTCTGCTGTCATAGACCGAAACGGAGGCATAATTCAGTAGATCTTCGATGACCAGGTACCCCTTCGTGCCCTGTAAAACCGCTCTGCTCTCTCCGTTTCCGCTGGTCGTACAGGATAAAACCGCCATGCGGTCATCTTTGTACTGCAGGACCGTGCTGAGCTGTCTGTCCACGCGGGCCGGCGTAAATACGCAGCTGGACTGGATCCGTTTCACCTGGTCTCCCAGCATCATGGAGGCAAAATGCAGCAGGAAATAGCCGAGATCACCCAGCGCGCCGCCGCCCAGGGACGGTCTCTGCAGCCGGGGGAGATTTTCCATATCGGCAGCAATACTGGCGTTAAGCATAACCGGCGTACCGATCGCTCCGCTGGCGATCACGCTGACGATCTGTTTAAAGAATGGAAGGAATCTGGTGTGAACGGCCTCTACAACCAGCACGTCCAGCGCCTCCGACAGGGCGAACAGGCTCTCCGCCTCGGCTGCCGTCAGCGCGATCGGCGTCTCACAGAGCACCGGTTTTCCTCTTTCAACACACAGGCGCACCTGTTCGGCGTGTTCGGACGCAGGCGTTGCAATATAGACAATGTCCACTTTCTTGTCTTCCAGCATCTTCTCCACGGAATCATATGCTTTTTTGAAATTGTTCTCTCTGCCGAACTGAAGCGCCCTGTCCAGATCTCTGGAGACGACCGCATAGGGCCGCGCCGTTCCGGACGCATTTAATACGGCAGACATTCTCGCAGCCATAAATCCGGTTCCTACCACGGCCGCATTGAGTTTCCCTATTCCGAACATCCTGATCCTCTCTTTCCCGGTTCCTTCTTCCATCCATGCTCCATACAGGGACAATATCTGCATGCGCATGATTATTTTTTATTATACAACAAAAAGGCCCTGTGCGGCAGAATCCTCTGCCCGCGCCGACCTTTTCCCTGTATATATTGTATATAGTTAGACATAAAAAATGCACCCGACAGGAATCGAACCTGCATTAAAGGCGTCGGAGGCCTTCGTTCTATCCGTTAGACTACGAGTGCATATAGGCTGAGCCGGCCAAAAGCCTGTTCAGCCTACTCACTATATCACACAGTTTCACAATTGTCCAGCAGAATGCTTGGAAAGCCGGGCATGGCGGGAATGCGCCGCCCGGATCCGCCCGTGCCGCCCACAATATTTCGCTGCACGGCGTTTAAAGTTTCACCGCTTAAAAGGACGTCGGAAGGAGCCGGGAGAAGCGGTCCTCGCAGACGGAATAATAGTATATAGAATCTGACAAGACCTCCGTCGGCGGCACTTCCGTCCGGTTGACCTCCCTGACGATCTCAAAAAGGAACGCCGGGTCCTGTCCCCTGTCTGTCATAAGGATCATTTCATTGACGGAACTTGGCAGGATATACAGGTTACATCCCAGTGCCTTGGCAATCCCTTCCAGCACATGGGGATAAAAGGCCACGGCGGCGCCGCCGGCAAAATACCGGTTACTAATGACAAAAAGCTCCGCGTCCTCGCTCTTTTCCTCCTCATGGAGGGCCTCATTGAGCTGTTTGAATACCAGGGGAAGAAGGCGGGGCGCGTTTTCCTTCGCTTCACGCATTACTTCTTCTTCGCTCACGCCCCAATCTTCCACCATACATTTGCGGATCTTAATACAGCCGGGTCCATACGCATCGTTGGAAAACAGGATGGGGATCAGCGCCAGATCTTCAATCTGCTCATAGACCATATCCGCCAGATACTCCTTGTTTCTTTCTATCCCCAGGATCGTCAGTCCCAGGCTCTTTTTGGCCCCCTTATAGCTTTCGATATCGATATTGCCCGGGAGACAGGGCAGATTGTTCTCTTTGGCGTAGTTGATCATGCTCTCCGCGATGTCCTCCGGCGCCGTTCCGTTCTCATAAGAGGGATACAGATCCTCCAGATAGAAGGTCGGCACCGCAACGGCGTTCGGCATCTGCATCGAACAGCTATGCAGGCCCACCCGGTTTTGCTTGGTAATCTCCCTGAACGTGATCACCATTTCATCCGGTTTCTTTTCCATGAGGCACTTCTGCATTTCTTTGTAGAAGCCTTCTCTGTCTTTTCTTGTTGTTTTCATGTGTTCTCTCCTTTTCAAATATGGATTCGCTGCAGGAAGACTGTGCCGCCATCGGCACATTCCTGAAAGAAAAAAAGACAATGGGAAACGAATCTCCCATTGTCTCTTCAGCATTTCTTATGATTTGAAAAGTGAGTACGCCTGCAGCCCATGGCTGCCATAAAGCTATTCGCTTATGCTCTGGACAGATACTCTCCGGATCTTGTGTCGATCTTGATCACATCACCGATATTGCAAAACAGAGGTACATTGACAGTAGCGCCAGTCTCAACTGTAGCGGGCTTGGTAGCGCCGGTTGCGGTGTTGCCCTTGAAGCCGGGCTCTGTTTCTGTGATCTCAAGCTCAACAAACATCGGAGGCTCTATAGAGAAGATGTTTCCGTTGTAGGAAACAAGCTTAACCATATCGTTCTCTTTGACGAATGTCATCTTGTCGCCGATCACATCTCTGCCAAGAGTAACCTGATCATAGGTCTCTGTATCCATGAATGTGCACAGATCACCATCTGCGTACAGATACTGATACTCTTTGCGGTCGATTCTCGCCTGAGGGAATTTCTCAGTGGGGCGGAACGTTGTCTCTGTGACACCGCCGTTGATCACATCTTTTAACTTGGTTCTGACAAATGCAGCGCCCTTTCCGGGTTTAACATGCTGGAACTCGATAATTTCCAGTACGCTTCCGTCCTTTTCAATCGTAATGCCGTTTCTGAAATCACTTGCAGAAATCATATAGATACCTCCTGATGTACTCGCGTCTAATACTAGTCTATTCTATACTACAGCGCTCTATTTTTCAATAAACAATTCCATATCGCCGCAAATGCAAATGATCAATCGTCTGCATTTAACACTTTGCGCAGCTCCTCCATAAAGGTCTCCACGTCCTTGAATTCCCTGTACACAGACGCAAACCTGACATACGCGACCGGATCGAGTTTGTTGATCCGGGACATGACGAGCTCGCCGATCTGCTTGCTGGAAATCTCCTTGTCATCCCGTTCAAAAATCTCCGCCTCGATCTCATCCACGATCTTCTTGATCTGCGCTGCGCTGACAGGGCGCTTGTGGCAGGCCCTGAGGATTCCGCCCTCGATCTTGGAGCGGTCATAGGCCTCACGGTTATTGTCCTTTTTCGTGACCATCATGGGAATGGTCTCAATCTTCTCATAGGTCGTAAATCGTCTGCTGCAGGAATCACAGATCCTTCTCCTGCGAATGGAGTTGTTATCCTCCACTGGTCTTGAGTCGATGACCCTTGTATCATCCTTGCCGCAATAAGGACACCTCATGTCTTTACCTCTTTCTAAACGACGGATTACCGGTTTCTTGTAAAACGGACACTCGCAATCGTCTCGCTGCCTGCGCATGATCTACGGACCTTTTACGTTAAACATAATAGCTTAAATCACGCAAACCTTCAAGGACGGCCTTCTCGATTGGCTTCTTGATTGGTTTCTCGCTCGGCTTCTCGATCGGTGTCCTTATAAGGTTTCCCTGTAGCGGAGTCCCTCGCGCGCGGTCCGCACGAGATATTCTGCCACCTGTAAGGGATAGCTGCCGGAAGCAGTCTCTCCTGTGACCATGACCGAGGATGCGCCGTCCACGACCGCGTTGAAGATATCAGAGACTTCCGCCCTCGTGGGAACAGGCGCTTTCTCCATGCTGGCCAGCATCTGGGTCACGACCATAAAGGGAATGCCTGCCTTGCGGCATTTATGGGAGATTTCCTTCTGCACATAGGGGAGATGCCAGAGGGGCACCGCATTTCCAAGATCGCCCCTTGCGATGACGACCATGTCTGTGAGCGGTATGATCTCCTCTACTGCTGCAAGCCCTTCGGTGTTCTCTATTTTGGCAAAGAGACGGCATCGGCCGGCGCCGCTCTCCTGCATGGCCTTTCTGACTTCCCGCAGATCTGCCGCACCGCGCACAAAGGGCTGCATGACGTCGGTGACGCCATACGCTTCCGCATTCTGAAGATTCAGAATGTCCTGCTCTGTCAGTGTGTTTCCGGTGATTGCCCGTCCCTCCACCGCAATGCTCTTGCGGCTTAGGAGCGCGCCGCCTGTGATCACACGCGCCTCGATCAAATCGCCCTCGTCAAGACGGCGCATGCGCGTCGTTTTCAGTTTGCGTTTTCCGTCATCAATGAGAAGCGTCATCCCATCCTCGTAATGCTCGAAGATCTCGCCCGGCACAGGAATCGCACCTGCGGGGCTTAGCGCCGCGCTTCGCCTGGCCAGTATAACCGTCTCACCGTCCATCAATATGCGGGATTTCTCGATCGTGCCGATCCGCAGTTCGGGGCCCTGCATATCGATCAAAAGGGATGGGTGAACGCCGGCCTCGTCGGCCGCCTTGTGAAACGCCTCGATCATACCGGCACTGTGCGCCAGCGTTCCATGGGACAGATTCAGTCTCATTCCTGTTATGCCTGTTTCAAACATCTGTCTGAGAATGGCGGGATCCGCGCAGGACGGCCCCAGTGTTCCGTATATTTCTAATGTGCTCATGTTTCTCTCCATTCCGGCTCGCCGGCGTTTCTTTTGCTCTATGATATCCCTATTGTATCATAGAAACGAAAACGCTGCTATGAACCGGCGCGATCGGCGCTTTCGTTCATAACAGCGTTATGTTCATTTCATCTTCTTATTCGGTTCTATGCAGCGTGCCCGCATCATTTGCCGCCCTCAAATGTGACAGCACTGTTGCCGCCATCGGGTGTTACGGATTGATCCAGGGAGACGCCGCTGTCTCCGCTGCCGACTTCAAGTTTCGTCGTATCAATGGTGTTGCCCTGTACGGCATCACTGGATTTGTAGTCATCCGCATTGATCTCCGTTCCCTGGCCGGGCGTTGCGACTGCAGCCGCACCGCTCTGGGATCCGGAACCGGCCTCCTGAATATTCTGCACAACATCCGAGATGTTATCCGGAAGAGGCATAGGATCTGCGGAAGGCGCGTTGACGGTCTTCTCCGCTTCCGCCTCTTTCTCGGAGATCGCGTCCTGGATGTCCACTTCGTTAATCTCGTTCTTTCCATTGAGGGAGTTGACGCTTGTAAGCTTTCCGTTGCTGTCAAGGAAGACCATTCTGCCGTCTACCTCTGTCCAGCCTATATGCATCGCACCGGTCTCTTCGTCGAAGTAATAGGTGTTCCCGGCGATCTCCTGCCATCCATACTGCAGGACGCCCTCCTCGTCGGCAAAATAGGTATTGCCATCTGCGGAGAACAAACCGTACTTGAGAATGCCATCCTGATCCAGGTAATACCTGTCTCCGTCCAGATCCAGCCATCCGTAATGGAGCGTCCCGTCCGTGTAATGGTAGACACGGCCCTTATCGGTATCCAGCCACATGTCGTACGCATAGATCTGATACTTGTACCAATACGTGCCGGCTGCAAGACGTCCTCTGCTATTGGACTGTCCTCTGCGGTCGCCCGGTTTCTCGTAGCTGTAGCAGAACTCATAAGCGGCGTTGTAGGCGCCGTCACTGGAATTCTCCACATTCATAAGATAGTTGTATGTGGAGGGATACCTGGTGCTCAGCTCATGCGTCAGAAAGGAGAGCTGCCCGTAAAGGGAGTCATCGGAAAAGCCGTGATCCCAGCAGTAATACTCCATCGCGCTTCTGCGGCCGCCCAGCCACTGGCAGATGCCATAGCTGCCACCGCCGCCCACGGAGCCGGGATGGAAATTGGACTCGTGCCGGATGTTGGCCATGATCCCGCATGCCGCCGCTACACTGTAGCCCAGTGTGTCCGTCAAATAGAAGAACGTCGCCTCTTCATTGCTCTGCGCCCTTGCCGGAAGCGCCGGCACAATTGACGTACATGTTACAGCGATCATCACGATCCAAGCCACTACAAATTTCTTCATCCTGACCACAGCCCTGTTACCCATAACTACTCCTTTACCCGCCATCGCACTACACTGCGCATCCCTTCACGCAGTGATTAAAGACCGATTTTAATTATAAAGTTTTGTTATCGAACTTGCAATCAAGATGTTACTCATTTGCAATCTTTCTAGAATATTTCCTAATACTTTAGAAATATTTAATAATTTTTGTAAAAATCTTATCGCTCCTCGCGGAAGTAGGACAAGCCAAGAGAAGCCGGCGGCTGATTCTCCGGTTTGTTTCTGCGGCTGGTGATCACGAGCACGATCAGCGTCACCAGATACGGCAGCATCTTGCACAGCTCCTGCTGCGCTCTGGACAGACCGGGAATGTAAATATAAATGATGTACAGCGCGCCAAATACCAAAGAGCCCCAGATTGCATTGGACGGATTCCAGAGCGCCAGAATTACAAGCGCAACAGCCAGCCATCCTCTGTCGCCGAACCCGTTGTTGGACCAGGTGCCGCCGAGGTATTCCATGACAAAATACAGTCCGCCAAGACCTGCGATCATCGAGCCGACGAGTGTCGCGGTGTATTTGTATTTGGGCACATTGATGCCGGCGCTGTCCGCTGTCGCAGGGCTCTCTCCGACCGCGATCAGGTGAAGACCCGCCCGTGTTCTCTTGAGGAAATACGTGCAGACGATCGCCAGGATGATCGCGAGGTAGGTCAGAAATCCGTAGCTAAACAGAAGCTGACCGATTACAGGAAGGCCGGAAAGACCCGGTATTTTGGCCCTGAAAGCAGATGCGGTTGTCTTGACGCTGATCTGGCCGACGCCGCCTGCCATCTTGGAAATGGAGCCGCCAAAGAAGTTGCCGAATCCTGTGCCGAAGGTTGTCAGCGCCAGACCGACAACGTTCTGGTTGGCCCTCAAGGTAACGGTGAGGAATGTGTAGATCAATCCGCCCAACAGGGAACACAGAAGGCAGCAGATGATCGAGATCAGCATACCGACAAGGGGAGAGGGACTTTCGTTTCCGTTCTCGTAAAAGAACGCGCCCAGAAGGCCCGCGACGCCTCCCATGTACATAATGCCGGGAATACCGAGATTGAGGTTACCGGATTTTTCTGTCATGATCTCGCCGGTCGCGCCGAAAAGAATGGCGATGCCCTGGCCGATCGATCTCTGTATAAAAGTAATGAGTACAGCCATTTTTACGCCTCCTTTTCTCTGTAGACACTCAGTTTATAGTTGACGAAGAACTCACAGCCGATTAAGAAGAACAAAAGGATACCTGTGATAATATCCGATGCGTTCTCGTTGAGGCCAAACTGGGTGGCGATCTGGATCGATCCCTGCTGCATGAATACAAGGAACAGCGATACGATCAACATGGCCGCGGGATTGAACTTGGACATCCACGCGACGATGATCGCGGTGAATCCGCGTCCGCCCGCTGTACTGGTCGAAATCGTATGGCTCGCGCCCGATACGATCAGGGCGCCGGCCAGGCCGCAGACCGCGCCGGAGAGGCACATGGTGCGGATGATGACGTTTTTGACATTGATGCCCGCGTATCTGGCTGTATCCGTACTCTCACCGACGACGGCGAGCTCGTAGCCGTGCTTGGAATAATTCATGTAGAGGGTGATCAGGATGGTCACGACAAGCACGATCAGGACGGAAAGGCCGTATTCCGAACCGAAAACCCTGGGGAACCAGCCGCCCTTGGTCTTGGAGTTGATGACGCCGACGGTATTGGAACCCTTGGGATTTTCCCAGATACAGATCAGGAAGTTGATGATCTGCGTCGCGACGTAGTTCATCATCAAGGTAAATAGGGTCTCATTCGTATTGAAATACGCCTTGAAGAAGGCCGGAATGATGCCCCACAGCATACCGGCAATTGCGCTCACCACGATGATGAGAAGCAGTGCGACCGGCAGGGGAAGCGTATTGCCAAGGTAGATCATGAGCGCTGCGCTCGCCGCGCCGCCCATCAGGATCTGTCCCTCCGCGCCGATATTCCAAAAGCGCATCCGGAAGGCGGGAACCAGGCCGACCGCAATGACGAGAAGGACAACGGTCTCTCTGACCGTGACCCAGATTCTTCTCTTGGAACCGACCGCGCCCTGGATGATGCCTGCGTACACCTGCAGGGGATTCTGTTTGGTGATCGCCACAATGACGATCGCGCATACGATGAGGGAGAGAAGAACGGCCGTCAGGCGGATCGCCCAGGCTTTGCCCCTGGAGATCGAGTTCCTCTTTTCCATATGAATGACTGTGCGTCCGGAGGTTTTATTCTGTTTGCTCATCAGGCGTTCTCCTTTCCTCCGGTCATCAGAAGACCGAGCTCTTCTTTGGTAGATTCTCTGGCGTTGACGATTCCGCTGACCCTGCCGCCTGCAAGGACAAGGATCCTGTCGCACAGGCTTAAGAGGACGTCGAGGTCCTCACCGACGCACATGACGCACGCGCCGGCTCTCTTCTGCTCATTGAGCAGGTTGTAGATGGCGTAGGAGGAATTGATATCAAGACCTCTGACCGGGTAGGCCACCATCAGGACGCGCGGCGCGCTGGCAATCTCACGGCCGACAAGGACTTTCTGCACATTGCCGCCCGAAAGGCGTCTGACAGGGGTCTCAAGACTGGGCGTCACGACTTCCAGCTTATCGACCACGTCGCTTGCCAGCTGATGCGGCGCTTTTCTGTCGGTGAAAATACCGCTGCTCTTCTTATAGCTGCGGATCATCATGTTATCTGTGATATCCATAGAGCCGACAAGGCCCATGCCGAGACGGTCCTCGGGCACGAAGGAAAGGCGGATGCCCAGATCAAAGATATCGCCGGCCTCCATCTTATGGAGCTTTTCGATGACGTTTCCGTCGTGCTTGGTATAATATAAGATCTCGCCGCTCTCAATGTGCTGCAGGCCGCCGATCGCTTCGAGCAGCTCCTTCTGTCCATTTCCGGAGATACCCGCGATGCCGAGGATCTCGCCGGCGTTGGCCGTAAAGGAGATATCCTTCAGGACATGGTATCCCTCGTTGTTGCGGACATTGAGGCCGCGCACTTCAATGCGTCTCTCCACGTTCTCAGGTTTGGAACGGTCGATATCGAGCGATACTTTCTCGCCGACCATCATCTCTGTCAGGGATTCCTGCGTCGCGTCGCAAGTATTCACTGTGCCGATATATTTTCCCTTTCTAAGAACGCTCACTCTGTCTGAGATTTCCAGTACTTCGTTCAGCTTGTGGGTGATGATGATAATGGACTTTCCGTTATCACGCATGCTGCGAAGCACATCGAACAGTTTGTCAGTCTCCTGCGGCGTCAGAACCGCTGTGGGCTCGTCGAGGATCAGAATTTCCGCGCCTCTATACAGGACCTTTACGATTTCAACAGTCTGTTTCTGGGATACCGACATGCTGTAGATCTTCTGGGAGGGATTGAGATCAAATCCGTATCTGGACGTCAGTTCATTGATCTTCTTTTCGACCTCCTTCATGTTCAGCCTTGCGGATCCGTGAAGTCCCAGAATAATGTTTTCCGCTGCTGTCAAAATATTGATCAGTTTGAAATGCTGGTGGATCATGCCGATTCCCAGATCAAACGCATCTTTGGGCGACTGGATCAAAACTTCCTTCCCATTGACCTTGATTGTTCCTTCATCCGGAAAATAGATTCCGGAGAGCATGTTCATCAGTGTTGTCTTGCCGCTTCCGTTCTCACCGAGAATGGAAAGGATTTCTCCTTTTCTGAGCGTGAGATTGACATTGTCGTTTGCAACGACGTCACCGAATCGCTTTGTTACATTTTTCAGTTCGATTACATTCGTCTCAGACACGAAATTCCCCTTTTCTTCGCTGCGCTTAGTTGTTGTCGTCAATTCGCTGTTATTCACGAAAAGTACGCAACCGGACGGCTTGTCCGGTTGCGTACAAATATGATACCGATAATCAGTTTCCGATCAGTTCTCCTGTGTGACAGAAGTGATTCCGTCGATGATCATTGCGAATGCAGGAGCAGAGGTGGGTTCAGACTCATGGAAGTAGCCGTCTGCTACGTGTGTATCCATGAACTGATATGCGCCGCCTTCCGCGAACTCATCTGCATGGGCAGCAATGTAGTCCTCAAGAGAGGAACCGCCTACTGTGAATGTAGAGGTGTCAAATACATGGAGGGAACCGCTCTTGATCGCTTCCTCAACCTCAGCGACCTTCTCTGCAGTACCTTCTGCGATGGTTGCCTCGTTCAGTGCTGTGATCAGGCAGGAACCGTCCGCAAGACCCTGGCTCCAGTCTGTATCGATGGGTGTGCCGTCGATGACGCTCTGTACAGCATATGTGTAGTAAGGGCCCCAGTTGTTGGTGGGGGAAGTCAGAGCCGTGTTGGGCGCTGTGGGGATCATGTCGATGTTGTAACCTACGCAGGGAACGCCTTCTTCTTCACATGCAGCGGGCGCGCCTGTGGAATCAGCGTGCTGGGAGATCAGAACACAGTTGTCAGCGATCAGCTTCTTCGCTGTCTCGCCTTCTTTTGCGATATCAAACCAGCTGTTGGTGTACTGTACTTCCATGGTAGCGGAAGGGCAGACGCTTCTTGCGCCGAGGAAGAAGGATGTGAATCCGGAAATAACCTCTGCGTAAGGATAAGCGCCGACATAACCGATCTTCGCCTGCTCGGCTGTGATCTGTCCGGCTTCGATCATCTCGTTGAGCTTGAGACCGGCAACAACACCGGAGACATAACGAGCTTCATAGATCGCAGTGAAATAGTTGTGCATGTTCGCAAGGCCGGTTGTCGCAGCCTGATAGCCGGTCGCATGGCAGAACTGTACGTCCGGATACTCTTCTGCCGCGCGGATCATGTAATCCTCGTGACCAAAGCTGTTTGCGAATACGATCTGGCATCCCTGCTCGGCAAGGTCTGCAGCCGCGTCAAAACAGGACTCATCCTCAGGGATGTTGGTCTTCTCGATGACCTGCTCGTCTGTAAGACCGAGCGCTGTCTTCATCTCCTGGATGCCCTTCATGTGGGACTCTGTGTAGCCTTCGTTCTCATCGCCGACATAGATGACGCCGACTTTGATCTGGGAAGCGTCTACTGCTTCTGCCGCAGGAGCTTCTGCTTCGGTCTCAGCCTCTGCCTCAGTCTCTGCCTCAGTTTCCGCCTCAACTGCTGCTTCCTCAGCGGGTGCAGAGGAAGATGCAGAGCTTCCACATCCTGCCAGAAGGCCGCCGACCATTGTCAGAGACAAAACAAGTCCGATCAATTTCTTTTTCATATTGTCCTCCTTGGTGAAAATAGATTGAACAAATTGAAAATAATGCACAGAGAATATTTTGTCAATTATGATTTTCACAGTTTTTGGTAAATATCATCATACTTTCTGGCTTATTTATACATTTTAGGGTTTCTATTGTGATTTAGAATTGCAAAAAGAATCCCATTTACTATAATGAAGAAAGACACAACCCAACTCCATACAGCAGAACACAAAGAGGTATTTCTTATGAAATTCATGGAAGACAGGATTCTAAAGGACGGTCAGGTCCGCCCGGGCAACATTCTGAAAGTCGACAGCTTCTTAAATCACCAGCTCGACGTCAAGCTTTTGAACGAAGTCGGCAAGGCCTTTTATGAGAGATTTAAGGACAAAGGCGTCACCAAGATTCTTACCGTAGAAGCATCCGGCATCGCGATCGCCTGCATGACCGCCAACTATTTTGGCACCCCCGTGGTCTTTGCCAAGAAATCCAAGAGCCGCAATCTGGACGGCGATCTCTATACCTCTGTCGTGCACTCTTTTACATACGGAATCGACAATACGGTCACGCTTTCCAAGAAGTTTCTGGGGGCGGATGATAAAGTCCTCATCGTCGATGATTTTCTGGCAAATGGAAAGGCGGTCAACGGACTTCTGGATATCTGCAGACAGGCAGGCGCTGAAGTGGTTGGCATCGGCATCGCGATCGAGAAGGGATTCCAGCGGGGCGGCGACGACCTGCGTGAGCGCGGCTATGACCTCTTGAGTCTTGCTGTTGTGGATGAGATGAGTGATACCAGAATTGTTTTTCGAAAAGAAGCGTAACACAAAAGGGACGGGCGTTCGCCCGTCCTTTCTTTCATTCATTTAATTGGTTTCGCCAATATTCATCTGTTCCTCGGCCGTCTCCGCCGTCTTGATCAGCTCGGCCACATCGATCCTCTTGGGATCCAGTCCAATATAGGTATTGAATTCACAGCTGTCCACAACGCAGCTGTTTTCTGTGTCATAGACAACAAAATTCAGTCCGATCCTCTGCACCGCATATTCCACGCCGCCAATCTTAACCGAGCATGTCAGGTATCTGCCCGCGCCGCCGCCGGCGCCGCTCAGGCCGCCCTGGCTGATGACGGAATAGGGTGCGCCGTCACGGAGCGTGCCTGTCCGGCTCAGCTCTTCTTCGGAAAGCTCCTCCACGATCTCGTCTGGACTGACTACCGCATAATAGCTCCACCTATAATGCCCGCGCAAGTCCTCTTTGAGGCCCAGTGCCGCAAGTCGTGTGCAGATCTCCTCATTGAGTGAGTGCGAGGCGTCATCCCGGACTGCGACGAAGATCGTATACTGGGGATTCTTCGCCAGTTCGTCCAAATAGGCGCAGATCTCTTCTTTTTTTAATGACAGATCGCCGGTCAGCGTCGCGATTGTATACTGGCGTCCCGACTTACCTGTGACTATCGCTTTCATGGAGACATTCTTGTAGTTGAACGTAAGCGGATCCAGGCTGACTCTGTATACGCCCTCGTTCTCCCTCTGCATAGCCGTCGTGATCGTATTCGTTCCGTCGTCGGTCACAAGCTCTACCCGCTTGATCTTTTCAAAAATATTCTCAATCTCCGACACGCTGACAGTCATCGCGCCGGCCGTCTGATCAAACGCTTCGATCCTGATCTTGCCCGCCGGCATCTTTCCCTGCGCCTCAAGAAGGTCCTCGCTGTAGATATCGATATCGGCAAGATCGATCAGGAAATTGGACTTTTTGTCCATCTCCACGGCGACCGTGTCGGCTCCGTACTTCTCCAGTAAGGTGTCCTCATCGGAGAAGAGATTCGTGCCAAGTCCCAGGCGGTCGCCTTCGATCGTGCAGCCAAGCGCTGCAAGCGTGGTCGGGAACTGGTCCAAGGTGGAATATTCTCTGCATCGGTCCGGATCCGCCGGTTCTGCATCCGCATTGAGAAACGCCGTGTACACTCTGCGGTCATAGGTGGCCGGCACATTGTTACAGAAATCGCTGTCCATGGTCGTGTGATCACCGCACAGTACGATTGTCGTATTCTCATAGAAATCCTGCTGTTTGATCCACTCGATGAACGCGGCTGTCTGCCTGCTCGAGCAGGCCATGACGTTCGCATAGTTATTGCCCGGATACTGCTCCGGGTCACAAAGTGCGCACAAATAGCCGTCTTCAAAATGCGTATCGACGGTCAGCATCGTAAAGTTAAAGGGCTCGTCGCTCTGTGAAAGCTCTGTCAGCCTGTCCCTTGCCGCTGCGAATAATTTCTCATCTTCCATGCCCCAGAACACATAATAGTCCTGCGGGATCAGTCCCTGTTCGATCGCCCAGTTGTAGTCGTTGATCTCATAATTGCCATGCTGGGTAAAATACAGTCTTCTGCCGCCGAACGTCGCGTTGGAGCCCAGCATAAAGACGTTGTGATATCCCTCTTCCTTCAGAATATCTCCGATGCTGGTCACTTTCTCAAAGAAAGCGTCCTGGGTGTTCATCTTGTTAAAAGATCCTCTCTGGTCCTTAAAATCTTCTCCCAGGTCGATCTTAAGAGGCAGCCCCGCAGACTGGGCAAAGATCCCGCCCATCGTAAAGGTCGTGCCGGGCATGACCTTTCCTCCGTTGAGAAGTCCCGTATCGCCGGAGAAGTTCTCCCCTTCCATAGAAAGCTGCGTGAGCTCCGGAATGATGTTGGAGGGAAAAGCGCCGCCGCTCGCCGCGTCCGCATACGTCATCTCCATCGATTCCATATAGATATAGATGAGATTTCTTTTCTTTTGCGGGAAACGAATAGCGACGTCCGCCGGATCCACATAGTTTTCCTCTATGAATGGAGAATCTTCCATTTGGTTCTTCAGATAGCTTCCCAGCTGCAGTTTATGCCAGGCAAAACACAGTGTGCCCAGGATCAGAACAAGGCCAAGGATCCTTTCCCAAAAGAGGATCTTCGCAGGGCTTTCCCTGCGCTTTCCCACCAAATAGAGCATCAGGCAGACCGCACTCATGAGCAGTGCGGGGACTACGCTTCTGAGTACGCCCTTCATAATGAGACCGTCACCGGTTCCCTCCAGCGGCGCCTTCAGCTGAAAGATCAGTTCATCCATGCGAAGTCCCGGCCATGTCGTAAAGACCCAACAGGCAAGAAAGACCAGGATCCATCCCGTAAGGACCAGGGCGCCTGTCGCGAGCAGCGCACCTGTATTTTGTTGCGTTCTATTTCGTATCACTCTTTTCATATATACTCCGGATTGACTATTATTAGCCACATCAAACAATTATAGCCAGACCGTGACAAAACCGCAATCTCTTCATAAAAAAACTGCGGATTCAGTGAATCCGCAGTTTCCTCATACAAAAAGCAGGTAGCGGGAATCGAACCCGTCTCTCCAGCTTGGGAAGCTGGCATACTACCGATGTACTATACCTGCTTATTTAACGAATCCATTATATCAAAAAAAACGGGCTTTGCAAGTGTATTTGCAAAGCCCGTTTGTTGTCATGCAGACAGCGGATTATCTGCCGCTCTCTTTGATATATGCTTCTACCTGATCGACGGTGGGCATCACGCAAAGAGCGCCCTTCTTGGTTGTGACAAGAGAAGCTGCCGCATTTGCAAATGTAAGCAGTTCTTTCTGCTTGTCTGCATCCTTCAGGCCGTCGATGCCATATTTGAGCACATGCAGCAGAGCGCTTGCGCAGAAGGTATCGCCTGCACCGGTCGTCTCAATGGTGTTGGGATTGAGGAATCCCTCCACATAGACTTCCGTGCCGCCGCAGTATGCCTTGGAGCCGTCAGGACCGAAGGTCGCGAATACGAGCGGAATGTGATACTCATCGATGATCATGTGAATACCCTTGTCAAGATCCTCCTCACCGGTCATGAAAGTGATCTCATTGTCAGAGATCTTGAGGATATCGCACTTGGAGAGTCCATAGCGGATCTTCTCCTTGGCCTTCTCTTCGCTGCTCCAAAGCGGAGGGCGAAGGTTGGGATCGAAGGAAATGAGGCAGCCTGCTACCTTTGCAATCTCGAGGGCCTTGATCGTGGCTTTCTCCACTGTGTCATGGGTCATGGAAAGTGTGCCCAGGTGGAAGATCTTCGCGTTCTCGATCAGATCACGGTGCGCTTCCACTTCCTCTTCGGTAAGCATGATGTCTGCGCCGGGATTTCTGTAGAAGGAGAAATCTCTGTCGCCGTTGGGGAGCTTCTCAACGAATGCCAGCGTTGTGTGCACTTCTTCATCCATCTCAAGGCCTGTCATATCAATGCCCTGCTCCTGGGTCTTGGCCTTTAAGAGCTTGCCGAACATATCGTTGCCGACCTTGCCGATAAACGCGGTCTTCTTGCCGGCCTTGTTGAGCATAGCCAGCACATTGCAGGGCGCGCCGCCGGGATTTGCCTCAAACAGGTTATTGCCCTGCTCGCTTACGCCATTCTGTGTAAAATCAATGAGAAGTTCTCCCAATGCCGTAACATCAATTTTCTTTTCACAGCTCATATTTTTTCACCCTTTCTTCCTGCCTGTCAGGAACTGTTCCTTGCTCTGCCCTTCTTCAGACAGGGCCTTTTGTTCTCTCTATTGTACCTTAACTGAACAAATCCGTCTATAAAATGCGGGCAATCGGAACTCGCTTAATTTTATATGCAATCGCGATTGTCATGGCACGGCATTTCGTTTAGTTCTTGAAGCTGTGAACAGGCGCCGGAATTCGCCCGTGGCGATTGACAAACTCGTCGCAGCCATAAGGATTGACCGGCATGATCGGCGCATATCCGAGGAGACCGCCGAATTCCACCTGCTCTCCCACGCCTTTCCCGATCACAGGGATCAGGCGCACCGCGGTGGTCTTTTGGTTGATCATGCCAATTGCCATCTCGTCCGCAATGATCCCGGCAATGGTTGTGTCTTTGGTATCGCCGGGAATTGCGATCATGTCCAGTCCCACCGAGCAGACGCAGGTCATGGCCTCCAGCTTTTCCAGGGTCAGGCAGCCGGCGTTGACCGCGTTGATCATCCCCTGGTCCTCGCTCACAGGAATAAACGCGCCGCTGAGGCCGCCCACATAAGAGGACGCCATGACGCCGCCCTTTTTGACCTGGTCGTTTAAGAGCGCAAGGGCCGCTGTTGTTCCCGGCGCGCCTGCATATTCAAGTCCCATCTCGCAAAGGATATCGGCTACGCTGTCGCCGATCGCAGGCGTAGGCGCAAGGGATAAGTCGATGATCCCGAACGGTACGCCGAGCCTTGCGGAGGCCTCCTTCGCGACGAGCTGTCCGACGCGGGTCACTTTGAAGGCCGTCTTTTTCACCGTCTCGCAAAGCGTCTCGAAGTCTGCGCCGTGCACGGATTCCAGGGCTTTTTTTACAACGCCGGGGCCGCTGACGCCGATATTGAGAATTCTGTCCGCTTCGGTGACGCCGTGGAACGCGCCCGCCATAAAGGGATTGTCATCCGGCGCGTTGCAGAACACCACGAGCTTGGCGCAGCCGATGGAGCCCCTGTCCGCAGTGCGCTCCGCCGTCTGTTTGATGATGGTGCCCATGAGTCTTACAGCGTCCATATCGATGCCGGTCTTGGTGGATCCCACATTGATGGAAGAACAGACCAGTTCCGTCTCCGAAAGCGCCTGCGGGATCGATTCGATGAGAAGCTTGTCCGCCTCTGTCATGCCTTTGGAGACGAGCGCGCTGTAGCCGCCAAGGAAGTTGACGCCTACGTCGTGGGCCGCCTTGTCGAGGATTCCGGCAATCTGGGCAAAATCCTCCGGACTTTTGCAGGCGCTGCCGCCCACCAGTGCGATCGGTGTGACAGAGATTCTCTTATTGACGATCGGAATCCCGTAATCCGTGGAGATCTCCTCGCCGACTTTCACCAGGTCGTACGCGCTTTGATAGATCTTGTCGTAGATCTTTTGTTTGAGGACCTGAAGATCTGCGTCAATGCAGTCCAAAAGACTGATGCCCATGGTGATCGTCCGAACGTCCAGATTCTCCCTCTCTATCATTTTGTTGGTCTCGCGGACCTCTGAGATATTGATCATATACTTGTATGCCTTTCCGTGTGTAAATCAGATCCTGCGCATTCTATATTTTGCATCAGATTCTGTGCATCAGGTTAAAGATTTCTTCCTTCTGGCACTTGATCTGTACGCCGATCTTCTCCTGTCCCAGCGTCGCAAGCTCGTCGGCTACCTGGCCGAACGGTTTCTCCAGGGTCGTCACATCCACGATCATCATCATATTGAAATATCCCTGGACGATCGTCTGGGAAATATCCAGAATGTTGATGTGATTTTCCGCCAGATATGTGCATACGCCCGCAATGATGCCGATCGTATCCTTTCCTACTACTGTTATGATCGCTCTCTGCATAGTGTCCTCCATTTGCCAGTTGTCAATGTCATATATTGCGGCAGCGGCTGCTGCCTCTTCATCCGCCTTCGCACCGGGCTGCGCCGCGCGGCGTCAGATCTCCAGAAGTGCCGACGGCTTCTTTCTGTCCGCAACAAGGATCGGCAGATCCTCGGGCCTGTAGTCCGCTTCCGAGCTCAGGATCTCCACCCGTACGGTTTCAAACGCGAGTTCCGGCAGGTTGTTCTCATGACTGAGGTGCCCCAGATAGATTCCCTTCATGTGGTCGTTGAGGACCCTCGAAAGGAGCTGTCCGCTCGCCATATTGGAGAGGTGTCCCCGGTCCCCCAGAATCCTTCTCTTGAGCGGATAGGGATAACGCCCTACCTGCAGCATATTCACGTCGTGGTTGGATTCAAGAAGCAGAATGTCCGAATTCTTGAGGCACTCCACTGTATAATCCGTGTAGCAGCCAAGGTCCGTGCAGACACACGCTTTCTGTCTTCCGTAATAGATCCGGTAGCCGACCGGGTCCGCCGCGTCATGGGAAATCCGCATGGGGTCGATCTGCATATCCTTCACCGTGACCTTCTCATCCGGACGGATCGCAACGAATCGCTCCGGATCGATCTCTTTACATTTGTCCGATCTAAGAATCGCTTCGATCGTTCCCCTTGTCGCGTAGATCGGCATCTGCGATTTTTTGGCAATCATGGGGAGACCACTGATGTGGTCGGAGTGTTCATGGGTAATGAAGATTCCGTCGATGTCCCGAAGGTCCAGATCGAGGTCATGAAGCGCGTCCACGGTTCTCTTTCTGCTGATCCCCACGTCCATCAGAAGATGGGTCGTGTCCGATCCCACATAGATACAATTTCCGCTGCTTCCGCTTGCAATACTTTCAAATCTCATTTGTTTGTCTGTTACCTGTTCCTGTCATTTTCGTTTTGTTGCCTGCCGCGTACGGCCTATTGCGCGCACGAGAACTGCCTGCGGATCCTTTCGATCGCCGCATCGACCTGTGCCAGCGCGCCGTCCGGTCCGCCCAGTTCTCCGGAGTTGTCGATCACGACGTCGCAGACCTCGCGAAACTGCGCCTCGGAGACCTGTTTATTCATGATCGAGCGGATTTTTTCCTCTGAATAGCCTCTGGACGCCTGCAGCCTCTGTGCTCGCACGCGCTCGTCGCAGTAGATATACCACATGGAGTCCAGGATCTTGTCGTACCCGTTCTCCAGAAGGAGGGCCGATTCCAGTACAAAGAACTCCCGTTTTCCTTCTTTCCTCTCGCGCTCAATCTCATCCAGTATATACTGATTTACCGCCGGATGCACGAGTTGATTGATTTTGGAAAGAATCGCCGCATTGGCAAAGATCCGTCTGGCCATCTCCGCCTTGTTGATCTCTTTGTCCGGCAAAAGGAGCGGCTCTGCCATCCCCTTCCGGCCTTCTTCACTCTCAAGGAGCGCCACCAAGGGCTCGTACAGGGGGCCGCCCGGCCTTTCCAGGTCTTTGGCCGCATTGTCTGACATCAGGATCCTGCTGTTATAGTGTTCTTTCAGGTGGCGCAGGATCTCGCTTTTGCCCGCGCCTACGCCGCCTGTCACTCCAATCGTGATCATATTTATTTCCTTTTCGCTCATCATTAAATGGCTCCTTCTACAGGACCCGTCACATGTTCGTCCCCGCGCGCAGGGCAAAGCCCGCAGCGATCACTTGGCCATATACCAGTCGTCGCCGGTATGTACGTCCGTCTCCAGCGCAACGTCCATGGCGGCCGCGTTGGCCATCTCCCTGGCCAGAAGCTGCGTCACACGCGCTTCCTCTTCCGGGATGGTCTCGATCAGGAGTTCGTCGTGGATCTGCAGGATCAGGCGGGAAGAGAGCCCCTCTTTGTGAAGCGCTTCCCACACGCGGATCATGGCGATCTTGATAATATCGGCCGCTGTGCCCTGGATCGGGGAATTCATTGCGACGCGCTCGCCAAAAGAGCGCTGCATGAAATTGCTGCTTTTCAGTTCCGGGATCGGCCGGCGCCGGCCGTACATTGTGACGGCATAGCCGTTTTCTTTGGCTTCTGCAACCAGTCTGTCCAGAAACGCCTTGATCCCGGGATAGGTTTTGAAATAGGCCTCAATATAGGCGGCCGCCTCCTTGCGGGAAATGCTGAGTCCCTGGCTGAGTCCAAAGGAGCTGATGCCGTATACGATTCCAAAGTTGACCGCTTTCGCATTGCGCCTCTGTAAGGGCGTGACCGCCTCAAGCGGCGTATGGAAGACCTTGGAGGCCGTGATCCTGTGAATGTCCTCGTTCTCCTGATAGGCCTCGATGAGCTCGCGGTCTCCCGACATGTGGGCCAGGATGCGGAGCTCGATCTGGGAATAGTCCGCGTCAGCAAACCGCATGCCGTCAGCCGGAATGAAAGCCTTGCGGATCTTCTTTCCCATCTCTGTCTTCATCGGGATGTTCTGGAGGTTGGGATCTGTCGAACTGATCCTGCCCGTCGCCGTGATCGTCTGGTTGAAACTGGTGTGGATCCTCCCATCCTCTGCGACAAAAGCGGTCAGTCCATCGGCGTAGGTGGACTTGAGTTTGGTGACCGCCCTGTACTGCAGGATGTCGTTTACGACCGGATAGTCCGGCGCCAGCTTTTCCAGAACGCCGGCCGCTGTGGAATATCCTGTCTTGGTCTTCTTGCCGCCGGGCATGCCCAGCTTCTCAAAGAGAATGGCGCCTAGCTGCTTGGGAGAGGCGATGTTGAATTCTTCGCCGCAGGCCTTGTAGATCCCCGCTGCCAGGGCGTCCGCCTGTTCGCCCAGACGGGCGCTGTACTCTGTGAGCGCTTGCGGCTGTAAGCGAATACCGATCCGTTCCATATCATAGAGAATATAGCTGAGCGGACGTTCAATGTTTTGATAAAGGGGCATCATACCCTCGCGGGAGAGTCTTTCAAAGACGGGTTCCGCCGCCCTGCTGAGAACGGAGGCCATCTGGCACGCATAGCGGATCAGGTCTTCCTTCTGCTCCTTGTAGGCGCTTGCCACTGTATGCTTGTCAAAAACCTGCTTCCAGGTGGGGAAGGACTCCTCCAGGTACTCGGAGGCAACCATGTCCGGCTGGTAATCGCTCTGCAGCGGATTGCACAGATAGCAGGCCAGATGCAGGTCTGCGAATCCATCGAGACGGATCCCATCCCGAAACTCTGTTTCACAGTCAATCTCCCAGATCGGATACTGGTTCTTAAGTCCGAATACGGCGATCATCGACTTTTCAAAAGTGCCTTCCGCACTTTTTGCCGCTTCACAGGCAGCACGGACCGAAAGCCGCAGCTGATGAAGAAGCGCGGTCAGGGTCTTCTGTGTCAAGTCCTCTGCGCTGCCGTCTGCATGAGCGTCCAGAAAGACTGCCTTTTTGCCGTCGCAAATCGCGGCGCCATAGAGTTGTACCGGATGGTCCGCGCCATACTGCACGGGGTCCATGACAGGATAGACGCCGATGGCAGGAAAGCCGGGTCTCTCCCCTGTTTGCACCGCGCGAATCAGGCCTGTCACCGTCTCCTCCGCCTGCGCTTTGTCCGTCACAACGCGCACAGACAGTTCCTCATGACTGTCCGCCGCGGCTTCCGTGTCAAAGCGGGGCAGCAGCGCTCTGAACCCGAGTTCTGTGTAGAGCTTAAATGCTTCCGGTGTGTAGAGATTGCCGATGCGGGCCTCCTCCCACTCCATGGGGACGTCGCAGTCCGTCTTAATGGTCACAAGAAAGAGGCTCAGTCTCGCCTTGTCCTCATTCTCGGACAGATTCTTTTTGAGTGCAGGCTTTTTGATCTCCTCCAGGTGGCTGTAGACGCCGTCGACACTTCCGTAGTCCACGATCAGCTGCGTCGCCGTCTTCTCCCCTACTTTGGGAACGCCGGGCACATTGTCGGAGCTGTCGCCCATCAGCGCCTTCACGTCAATGAACGCAGTCGGCGTGACCTTGTAGGTCTCGAGCACATCCTTTGCGTAGTAATTTTCGATCACCGTCTGCCCCTGTCTGGTCTTGGGAATCCGGATACAGATGTGATCCGTCGCGATCTGCAGAAGGTCCCGGTCGCCCGATACAAGGGAGACTTCCATCCCTTCGGCTTCTCCCCTTCTTGCGAGTGTGCCGAGAATATCGTCCGCTTCCAGCCCCGCCTGCTCCCGGATCTGCACGCCCATGGCCTTGAGGACTTTTTTGACCAGGGGGACCTGTTCGCGAAGTTCCTCCGGCATCGGTTTCCGTGTCCCTTTATATTCCTTGTAGGTCTCGTGGCGGAACGTCGGCGCATGGACGTCAAAGGCCACCGTTAGGTAATCCGCCTTCTCCTCGTCCAGAATTTTGAACAATATATTTAAAAAACCGTATACGGCACCCGTGTGCACGCCGGCGGCATTTGTGAGATCCGGCATGCCGTAAAAGGCCCGGTTCAAAATACTGTGTCCGTCTACGAGCACCAGCTTTTTTCTGTCTGCTCTCATCATTGTTTGCAGTTCCTTTCCCTATCAAAGTTCCGGCTTGGATCGCAGGTCGCTTTACTGATAAAACAGGATCACGCTCATCACGATCGCAAATGTGGCGACTGTCAGAATTTCCCAGGCAATGGCCGTCTTCTTGACCGCGTTCCTGGTCCGGAGCCTTTTTCTTTGCAGTTCCATTGTTTTGGCAAGGTCCTTGTCCACATCAAACGTATCACCGGACTCCAGTCTCTCCAGGCCTTCATAGATCAGATATTGAATCCGCAGTTCGTCCCTGCAGTCCTCACATTCGTCGTAGTGATCCAGAAACTCCGCCAGCCTGAACTCGTCGAGGCTGTCATCCAGAAACGCCCGGATCAGCCCTCTAAACTCTTTGCAATCCATAAGTCACTCCATGCAGCGGGGGACGCCCCGCCAATCGTTATCATACCAGTGCCGCCGGCGAAAAGGACTCGGGAAGAAGGTCCCTGAGTGTGAACACTTTGTACTCTTCTGTGCTTTTGGCTACAACGATCGTAAAATCGTCAGGATCACAGAATTCATTCATCACCTGCCTGCAGCTGCCGCAAGGCACGCTGTATCCTTCCGGCGTCTCGCTGCGGCCGCCGGCCACGGCAATCGCGACGAACGCGCACTCTCCTTCACTGATCGCTTTAAAAATGGCGGTTCGCTCGCCGCATACCGTATCCGGATACGCCGCATTTTCAATATTGCACCCGCCATAGATCTTTCCGCTTTTGGTAAGAAGCGCCGCGCCGACCGAATACCCGGAGTACGGGCAGTAGGCCCTTTCCCGCATTTTCAGCGCTGTCGTGATCAGGGTCTCGATCATCTCAGGCGGTAAGGCTGCGCCGCTTTGTACGGCCTCCATCCTCTTTTGTTCCATTAACGCGCCCTCCTGTCCTGTTTGTCCAGGATCTTCACGGCCTCGATCGCGGTCCGAATGGCACCCGTCGTATCGCGGACGACCGGATTATCATACCCGTATTTGGCCCTTGTCTGATTGGCCATGACAAGAAGGACTGTGCCGCATCGGACTTTGCGGTATTGGCTGACGATAAACAGGGTCGCCGATTCCATTTCCGACGCAAGACATCCCATTTTCATATAGGCGTCCCATTTTTGCAAAAGGATCTGACTCTGCGGAAGAAGCTCCGGATTGTGCTGTCCGTAAAAAGCATCCTTACAGTGCACGACGCCGATATGCTTTCTAAAAGAAAGCGCGTCGGCCGCCTCTTCGAGCGCCTTTAACACGTTATAATCAGAAACGGCGGGATACTCGATCGGCGCATACTCCTGCCCGGTCCCCTCCATGCGGACTGCGCCGGTTGCGATCACCAGATCGCCGCTGAGCACCTCCTCCTGCATGCCGCCGCATGTGCCGACCCGGATAAAGGTGTCAGCGCCGCAGTTGACGAGTTCCTCCATCGCAATCGCCGCAGACGGGCCGCCGATGCCGGTGGAACATACGCTCACTTTCACACCATCCGCGTATCCGGTATACGTAACAAATTCACGGCTGTCAGCAACCAGTACCGGCTCTTCCAATAATGCCGCGATCCTGGCGCAGCGCTTGGGATCGCCCGGCAAAAGGACATATCTTCCGATCTCTCCCTTCGCCACCTGGATATGATATTGCCTTGCGGGATCTACTGAATATGCAGGAATCATGCTGTTTCCTCCCTTCTAAGATACATGACAACAGTGAATGACAATCAAATAGGATCTTTTTTTCTGTGTGTATGGTCTTGTGCCAATCGGCGCACCGGGCTTTGGGCCTCTGGACGCGATCGCCCTCTACCGCAGGACTCTGCGCAGTACATAGCGCAGCGTCAGTACGTCGACAGGCTTTGTGATATAGGCGTCCATCCCGCACTCCGCCGCTTTGCGCCGGTCCTCATTAAAAGCGTTGGCCGTCATGGCGATGACGGGGATCCTGGCCCTGCTTCTGTCTGACAGAGAACGGATTCTCTCCGTTGCCTCGTATCCGTCCATGACAGGCATCTGGATATCCATCAGAACCGCCGAGTAGTACCCGGGATCTGCGTTCATGATCTTCTGCACAGCAACCCTTCCGTTCTCCGCGACCTCCACTTTGAACCCATCCTCAACCAGCATTTCCTCTGCGATCTCTCGATTGAGCGGATTGTCTTCGACAAGAAGAAGTCTCCTCCCTTCGATCCATCCCACCTCGCTCTTTACGCCGTCCGGGAATGATTCCTCCACGCGAAAGATCGCCATATTGCCGTCGCTGTCCTGTTCAAGGACTGGTCCTTTGTTCTCCTCTTCCTCTATAGACGCCGCTTCCGCTTCTCTGGCCGGCCTAAATTCAAGATCGACGATAAACTGTGTGCCGATATTCTCTTCGCTTTCCACGCGGATCGTCCCGCCCATCATGTCGACGATCCCCTTGGCAATGGACATACCAAGGCCGCTTCCACTGGATGTAATGCCGCCTCGGCCGCTTTCTCGTTCAAACGGTTCAAAAACGCGGTTGATAAACTCTTTGGAAATACCGATTCCGTTATCGGTCACGCGAAATTCATACCCGCAGTACCTGCGCCCTGCGCCTACGGATTTTTGCCGGATGCTGAGGCAGATCTGCCCGCCCGGATTGGTGTACTTGATCGCGTTACTGAGAAGATTGATCAGGATCTGTGTGATCCTCGTCTCATCGCAGAATACTTCCGACACGGTCAGGTTGTCCGTATCGACGGTAAAGGTCAGCTCCTTCATAATGATCTGGGGCTGCAGCATGTTGCGGATCTTATCGACAATATCGTTCAGGTCGCACTTCTTTTCATTGATCGTGATGCGCCCGCTCTCGATCCGGCTCATGTCCAGAACATCGTTGATAAGCCCCAGCAGGTGATTGCTGGATGTTCGGATCTTCTCCAGCGCATCCTCCACCCGCTCCCGATCCTCAATATGGGCAGAGGCGATATTGGTGAACCCGATGATCGCGTTCATCGGCGTTCGAATGTCATGGGACATATTGGTCAAAAACGTGCTCTTAGCGGAATCTGCGCTCCTCGCTCTGTCTAAGGCCCCCTCGAACAGCCTTCTCTGCTGCAGCTCCCTGCTCATTTCATCCTGGATGCAGGAGACGCCGATAAAGGCCATGGGCCCTTCCTTGGCCTTGATCATGCGCATTCGGAAGTACTCCGGCCCTCTGCTTGTGATAGAGCGAAAGACAAAAGAGAAGAAATCTTCTGTCTCAAAGCGGCTCTTCAGGCTCTCAAGGCTTACCGCGCTGACAAAGAGATCATAATCGTATGAGTAAATACAGGTATCCGCAATATCCAGCATCGTTGCCGAAAACCGGTCCTTGAAAAGGCCTGACAGGCTTTTGGCAAAGCGTTCCGCAAGCTTAAAGATCTCGTAGCTGTCATGGGCAAGGTCCAGCATCAGCGCCGCTTCATATTCCCGCAAAAGCGCGTCAAGGATCACCCTCTGCCGGGATGACAGCGCGCTGCCGGGTTCACTCCTGTCTATTGTATGCTCATCCTTGGGATTTGTGCTCTTTCTCATATCCTGATGCCTCTCTATGGCAGTTTCTGCTTCCTGTGTATTCACTTATTCCCTTTTTGAGGGAGTCATTGTATACTTAAAACTCTTACTATGATACCATTTCAGAGGTAAAAATCTCAATATTGCGCATAATTTCCTGTTTTAATTTGTTGAGAACATGTTATAATAGGCAGAAACATGCATCATTGTATACAATAATTCAAAGAGGAGGTACGAATGAATAACAATCCAAGCTTCCCCCACGACGATAATATACTCGCACGGTTTTTCGGAAGGTCCTCTAACTATACAGACATTCCCAACCAGCTCTTTAAAGAGCACAATGTAAAAAAAGGTCTGCGAAACGAAGACGGCACGGGCGTACGTGTCGGACTGACCAAGGTCTGCGACGTTATCGGATATACCAAAGACGAGGAGGGGAACGTCATCCCCTGCGAAGGCGATCTGATCTATCGCGGCTACAGCATACGGGAGCTTTTAAAGAACCGCCAGCATAACTGCGGCTATGAAGAGACCGTCTTCCTTCTTCTGTTCGGCTATCTGCCGGATCGCACAGAATTTGCCAATTTCAGGAAATCTCTCTCCGACCGCTATGATCTGCCGGCAGATTTCCTCACCAACGATATTCTGCGAAATCCCTCCAGAAATCTGATGAACAAACTGCAGTCCTGTACGATCTCCCTGTATAATTACGCGCCCGATCCCGACGCGCAGGATACCTATCAGACACTGCTCAAGGGCCTTGACCTGGTTGCCAAGTTCCCTTCGATCGGCTGCTATTCCTATTTTGCCAAGATGCACCACTTTTACAGGCAGTCGCTGATCATTCACTATCCAAGACCTGAGTATTCCATTGCCGAGAACATTCTGTATATGCTCCGCACAGACGGCAAGTTTACGGATCAGGAGGCCTCCGTACTCGATGCGCTCTTACTCATCCACGCAGAGCACGGCGGCGGTAACAACTCCACCTTCACCAACGTTGTCATGGGATCCACCGGCACCGATCTCTATTCCGCGATCTGCGGTTCGATCGGATCGCTCAAGGGCCCCAAGCACGGCGGCGCCAATATCAGTGTCAACAAGATGATGCAGCAGATCATCGCGGATACCAAGTATTCCTGTGATGAGACACTGATCCGCTCCATTGTGGACCGTATTTTGGACAAGGATTATTATGACAACTCCGGCCTCATCTACGGATTTGGCCACGCCGTTTACACGCTGAGCGATCCCCGATGCGAACTGCTTCGCTCCCTGTGCAAGAAACTTGCGGAGGAGCAGGGATGTCTGGAGCGCTATGCCTTCTATGAAAAGTTTGAGTCCATTGTCAAAGAAATGGTCTACGAGAGAAGGGGGAAGCCGATCTGCGCCAACGTCGACTACTATTCCGGATTTGCCTACACCATGCTCGGCATCCCGGAGGACCTGTTCACGCCGCTCTTTGCCATCGCGCGCATCGCCGGCTGGGTAGCCCACAATATTGAGAACAAGATGTATGACGGAAAGATCATGCGTCCTGCAACCAAGTACATCGGCGAGCATCTGCCCTACACAGACATGAAGATCCGCTGATCGCCGGCAGCATAAAAGAGAATAAAAAAGAACTGCACTCCTGTTATGGAATGCAGTTCTTTTTTATGTTTCGAATGAGTCTAAATTGTAAAAGGTCTTACGGCGCTCACTCCTTGCCGCTCCAGCAGTAGGTGCACAGATTGCAGGAAGGAAGATCGATCGCATCCATCATATCGTCGAGACGGTGATAGTGCAGGGACGTGAAGTTGAGCTCCTTGCGGATTTCCTCGAGCATTGCGTGGTACTGGTCGGAATCAGGATCCGTATACTTTTCCAGTATTGCGTCGGAAAACTTGTTTGTTCCCTCTAAGGACTCCATCTTTCTTCTCGTGATCAGCTCCTGCTCGGAGTCGGATCTGGAGAAGTTCAGGTACTTACAGCCAAAAACCAGCGGCGGGCAGGCCGGTCTGATATGGACCTCCCTGGCGCCTGAGCTGTACAGGTACTCCGTCGTCTCGCGCAGCTGCGTGCCGCGAACGATCGAGTCGTCGATCAGAAGAAGGCGCTTGCCGCCGATCAGCTCGTGGATCGGAATCAGCTTCATCTTGGCGATCAGATCCCTGCGGCTCTGGTGCGTCGGCATAAAGGATCGGGGCCATGTAGGCGTATATTTGACGAAAGGCCTGGAATAAGGCACGCCGGATTTGTTGGCGTAGCCGATCGCGTGTGCAACGCCCGAATCCGGGACGCCGGCGACGCAGTCGGGGTGAATATTGCCGCGCTTAAGGTCGCGCTCTGCCAGTTTGGTGCCGCATCCGTAGCGCATATCTTCCACATTGACGCCCTCGTAGCTGGAGGCGGGGAATCCATAATAGATCCACAGGAATGTGCAGATCCGCATATCGTTTCTGGGCGGGACGACCACTTCATAGCCCTCCGGCGTAATGAAGTCAATCTCTCCGGGGCCCAGTTCCTTTTCGAACATGTAGCCGAGGTTCAAAAAGGAGAAGCTCTCAAAACATACGCAGTAGCCGGAACCGGTCAGTTTTTTGCCAAGGATAGCGGGTGTCCGCCCCCACCGGTCTCTGGATGCATAGATTCCTTCCGGCGTCATGATCAGCATCGTCATCGATCCCTTGATCACTTCCTGCGCATACAGGATTCCCTCGACGATACTGGCCTTTTGATTAATAAGGGACGCTACCATCTCCGTGGGATTGATGTCGCCGCCGCTCATCTCCAGGAAATGAGAATGGTTGCCTGCGAACAGCATGTCCGTCAGTTCCTTGCTGTTATTGATCTTTCCGACCGTTGTGATCGCATAGGTGCCGTGATGAGAGCGGACGATCAACGGCTGCGGTTCATAATCGCTGATACAGCCGATGCCGAGATTTCCCTTCATCTTCACAAGGTCCTTTTCAAACTTGGGTCTGAAATTGGAACTCTCGATATTATGAATTGCGCGGTCAAATCCCTTTTCCCGATCATACACCGCCATACCGGCCCTTCTTGTGCCGAGGTGGGAATGATAATCCGTTCCATAAAACAAATCAAAGACGACGTCTTCACGCAGTGCTGCGCCAAAAAATCCACCCATACAGCCTCCTTCTAATGGTTGTATCCACGATCAATGGTGCCTTTCCATACTGTTTAATATTATCATCCGGCAGTCCATTTTGTAATCTGTGGGAATACACTAAATCCAAAGGCTTTGGTGGGTGGATTTTGCTATATTGCACAAACTTAGCGTATTGAATTTGTTCAAACTAGTCAGTACACGCTTGTATAAACGTCAAAATATCGCGATAAACCGTTTCCTTGTCCGTCTCGTTGAGGATCTCGTGCCGCATGCCCGGATAGATCTTGAGATCGACCCGGGAGAGTCCCAGCGCATTGTACTTCTTGCAAAGCCACTTGGGTCCCTTGCCCATGCGCCCGACCGGGTCGTCCTGCCCTGCGATAATGAGGACCTTCTCCGACTGCGAGATCTTCTTGAGCTCCTTGCTGCTCCATACCTTGGAAAGGCCGCCCATGAATTCCTTCCAGAAGCCGCCTGTGTTGTCGTGGCCGCACCAGGGATCATCGATGTAGGCCTGCACATTCTCTTTGTTATAAGAGAGCCAGTCATAGTCCGTTGCACGGTCCTTGATCGCTTTTGCAAAGCCTCCCACGCCCATATTCTGCAGCGTTTCATTGGTCTCAAACCAGTTCCAGTCATGGACCAGCGCGCGCGCCATCCGGTAGCCGGTCCTCATCAGGGCCTCCTGTCCCCCGTTGGAGCCACAGAGGATGATGCCGCTGGTACAGTTGTGAAACCGTTCCATAAAGGACTGGACCATGAACGAGCCCATGGAATGTCCCATGAGAAATGTGGGGAGCCCATTGGCGGCCGCCTTAAAGACCATGACGCGCAGCGCCTCCACATTGTTTTTGTACGCGCCGAGCGGCCAGCGCTCCTGCAGCTCCGGGGACGCCGCGTTCCTGCCCTGCCCATAGGCGTCCAGGCACCATACGTTCACGCCATGTTCATTGAACCACTTTGCGACGCCGTCATAGCGAAGCGCGTATTCATTCATCCCTGTCATAATGGTCAGATTGGCGGTCGCATGTTCCGCCGGCCAGCGCCATCCCTTCAGGATATCCCCGTTTTTGATCCTCACCTGAAACTCTTGAGCCATTGTCGTCTCCCCCTAATAAAAGAAGAGGAACCCTATGCCGGATCCATTCCGTCATCGCAATTCCTCTCCTGCCTTTTTCACAAAGTATAGTGCCTCCTGGAAGCTCAACCCTCTGCTGCCTGTATCTCTTCGTTCGCAACGTCAACCAGTGCCGAAGCCGCTGCCTGACGCTCAGCCTCCGCCTGCATGCTGCTTGCCTGTTCCGCTTCCTGCTCCGCCTGCACTCTGGCAGCCTTCTCCGCTTCTCTGGCGGCCTTCTCCGCCTTTACGACCTTGCGGCAGTCGCTGCAGATGGTGGGAATATGCTCCCAACCCTTGTTGATCCGGAACGTCTTGCCGCATTTGGCGCATGTGCGGTCTTCCCAGTTCTCTTTATCTTTTTCAAAACATGCCTTGCAAAGATTGGGAATGTGCTTCCACTCCACGTTATAGCGGATCGGGACACCGCAGATCCGGCATGGTTTCTCTTTCCACTTCGCCTGTTCCTTGGCATTCTCTGTCTTTAAGTACTCAAGTCTTGCATTAAATCCGTCCCACGCTTCCTGCACCTTGTCTCGTAAGACTTTCTGTGCATCCAGGGCCTTGTTAAAGGCCGCGCGTGCCTCATCGAGTTCCGCAAAGCAAGCTTTCTTGGACTCATAGATCTGTGTCAGTGTCTCCTGCATGGACTGGGCCAGAGAACGGTGCTCATCCGCCGCGTCGCGGTCACCGCCGGCTCTCTCGCTTCTCATTGCGTTGTATTCAGAATCAATCCCCTTTTTCAGGTCCGCTATCTTCGCATTAAATGTCTGAATCCTGCTCCCTGTCTCATTTAAACGCGCCTTGGTCTCATCTGTGTTTTTCTTTGCTGCTGCATATGCAGATCTTGCACTGCTGAGCGCCTCGCCAAGGCGGGACAACTCCGGATCTTTCCCAGACATGTTTCAAATTCCTCCTGTAAACCAATACTCTTTTTCATAACAGTCCCTTTGCCGGGACCCTCACCTATTTATTATATTTTCGTAATGAAAAAGTGTAAACAAAAATTTGTAAATATTGCACGCAACGGTCCAAACTTTGACCAGACTTTTATAATAAAGTGCCTTATATACTACGAAGAATCGTTTCTATTTTGTCCGCGCCGACCTCATCCAGTTTGAGGATCAGCGACACCTCGCCGGTCCTGTCATTGACAGACTGATGAAGCGGTGGCAGAAGTTCCGCGCCGACCGCCAGATACAGAAGCTGGCAGACAATGGACTCGGACTCTGTCCACTGGATCTTTTCGCCATATCCGTTTCTTCGTATGCGGATCATGTTGACCGGATAAGTCACGGGATAGGTCCTCTGGCTTCTGTTGTCACCGCGCAGATGGAACATCTCAAGCTGCCCCAGCATAAAGCGAAGGATCTCGCCCGTCTGTTCACTGTAGATCCGCTCGGCGCTGAGCGCAATATCCCGAAAGCTGACTTTGACCGGTTTCTCTTCGCCAAGGAGTCTCACAACGACCGTCCCCTGATCTCCGGGGCGTGCTTCTTCTGCCGACTCTTTGCCGGCTGTGCACCAGCGGAACAGCTTTCTGACGTTGATCTCATTGAGCTCCCAGTGATTCTTTTTCTGCTTCTGATGATAGTCGTCAAACACGCGCGCATAGGCGCCCCATCCCTCTTTGACGGTCTTGACGGCCGATTCATTTCTGCCGTACTCCCTGACAGAGCCGGACAGAAGCTCCTCGATGTAGGCCGTCCTCTGCTTGTCGTCGTGGCTGATCCTTCCAAGGATCATGTCAATCCGCTTTCGAAGGCCGTCATTGGGATAGAAGATCGCATTCTTAAAGACAACGGCAAAGCGAAGCGCGCTCTCCGGCTCCATGCCGGATACGGCCGCGAGATAGAGCAGAAATCGCTCGCACTGCAGCTGCGTCATCCTGCGCAGATAGCGGCAGGGATGATCGAGGAAGTCCTCGTCTTCCATGATCCTGTCAAATGATCGAAACTCCTGCTCAAATCCCTCGCTCCGGGTCTCTCCGCGGATCTCTGTGAGGCGCTGGAAATAATTCTTGTGGTTGTAGACCGCTTCGCTGCGAAGTCCGCCGTAATTGAATTTCCAGGAGACAGCCGCCTTCTCAAAGAAATCGCGAAGCGCCGCCGTCTCACCTGTCAGCCCCGCGGCCCGCCATCCTCCGATCCTGTGCATCAGCTGGCGTGCGCCGTCATTGGAGGGGTTCTCCAGCCAGGTCAGCGCGGCCTCCGCAAATACGGCAGAATCGTGCTCGTCCTTGCCATTGAGCGCGCAGCAAAAATCCACGAATTTTTCCTGCTCTGCGCGTTCCATCCCTTGCAGCGCCAGAATCGGATCCTCTACGAAATTCGGATCTTCCAGTATTTCGGCAAAGTGACCCAGGTCCTCCGGAATGATATTCTCGGCGATCACATGTCCATAGGCCGCTTCAAAGGTCTCCCACTCCGCCTTGACCGTGTTTCTGCACTTTCTGTAGTTATAGCGCCAGATGGAGACCAGATCCCAGATACTCTGTCCGATCGCCTCCAAGCGGTCTTCCTCGCTGTCGTTTTCCCAGCCGAAGAAAGAATCCATCTCTATGCCGTTTTCCTCAGTGGGATCCGTCAGCCAACGCATGATCAGATAGGCAGCCAGGGCCGCGTTCTCGGGTGAACTGGAGGAAGCGTGCAGCATGGTCAGGAAGTGGATGCTCTGCTCCCGGTTCATCTGTTCCTTTAAAAAGCGAAGCGGTTCATTCTGGAACTGCGGAATATTGAGGACCGCCTCATCCAGATACAGATCCGGCACGATCGGCTCATGCCCGTCTTCCGGAATGCTGCGGAAATACGCGCCGTATTCCTCCCATTTGTCCGATACGGCTTTGCGGCAGCCGCACTGGTTGGTATGCCACATATATGCAGCGGTGCGCAGGTACTCGTTGAAAAAGGCTCTGCGCTTCACATCGTCCTTAAAGTCCTGGCTGTTCATATCCATGTGGACCATCAGCGTAAGCGTCTGGATTTCCGGATCCTCCGGATACTTCACATAGATATTCATCAGGTTGCCAAAGTCTCTGACAAATTCCTTGCAGCTCTTATCCGCGCGCACTGCGACCGGCGCGCCTTTCGCATGCTCGTACTCATAGATGGTCTCTGCCAAAAGCGTGATAAAATGAAGTCTCTCCTCCTCCCGGATGCCCAGCAGATATCCGACGGGGTTTTCCCGAAACATCCGATCTCCCAGATTCATGTCGTAGATCTTGAGTTCTTCCGGAATATCCTCCTGAGCCCTCACAGCGGCAATCCATCTGGCCCTGTACACAGAGGCCGACTCCTGCCATTCTCTGCGGCACAGAAGCTGGTTGTCCCTGAAAAACTGGCCGGTCACGCGGTACCTATTGTTAAAAAAGTCCGTGACTTCCTGCATGGAGCGGAAGTTCTGTCCCGCGATCCATGCATTGAGACGCCGCACAGAGAGATCTGAGCGCCGGACCAGATACTCGTTGACAGCCAGTATATAATCCGTCTCGAAATAATCCTCAGACCCATTCTCGATCGCGATCAGCGCCTCCAAAAAGATCAGGCACCAAAGCCTGTCTCTCATGGGCGCCCTGCTCAGGAAAAAGGTCGGAGAATCCATGTATTCTTCACTGTTCTTAGCCGTTCCGGAGAGCACTGCAAAGCATCGCTTCTCCGTTTGTTTCATATTGAGATCATCCATACGTTTATCCGATATCCTTATCGTCAGCGATAGTTTTGTATGTTTCCTTCCGGGATCTTAGTGGATCTCGTTGAGATCATACGGCGTCAGCTGATAGACGTAGTAATTGAGCCAGTTGCTGTAAAGCAGATAGCTGTGCGCGCGCCATTCCAGAAGCGGCTTACCGGACGGATCGTCACCCGGGAAATAATTGACCGGGATCGCGGTGCCAAGGCCCTTTTTGGCGTCTCTTGTATATTCATCCCTGAGCGTATTGCGGTCGTATTCCGCGTGCCCCATGATAAACACTTTTCGGCCGTCTCTGGACATACACAGAAGAACGCCCGCCTCTTCCGATTCCGCGAGGATCCGCAGGTCTTTGCAGGCGTGGATGGCCCGCGCCGGCACCTCTGTGTAGCGGCTGTGCGGAATGAGGAAGTAGTCGTCGAAGCCCCTGACAAGAGGCTCTTTCCTGTGGCGCACCTTGTGGGAGTACACGCCGAACAGCTTCTGCGGCAGCAGACGTTTCTTGAGGCCGTAATGATAATAGAGACCTGCCTGCGCGCCCCAGCAGATGTGGAAGGTGCTGAACACATTCGTCTTACTCCAGGCAAATACCTCGCACAGCTCCGGCCAGTAGTCCACCTCTTCATATTCCATCTTCTCAACCGGCGCGCCTGTAATGATCAGACCGTCAAAGCGCTGGTCCCTGAGCTGGTCAAAGGTATAATAGAACTTCTGCAGGTGGGACATCGGCGTATTCTGGGACTGATGGGAGCTCATTCTCATGAATGTGACGTCGATCTGCAGGGGCGTATTGGAGAGCATTCTAAGAAGCTGCAGCTCCGTCTCCTCCTTCTTGGGCATCAGATTCAGTATGCACAGCTGGAGGGGTCGGATGTCCTGGTGAGACGCCCTGTTCTCGTCGACGACGAACAGGTTCTCATTTTCCAGTATTTCCTTTACCGGCAGATCATTCTGTATTTTGATAGGCATGACTAGTTACCTCCCTTATCCATTTCTTTCGCCGATCATCGCAAGGAAGTCTTCTTCAGAGAGGATTGCGATTCCAAGTTCTCTGGCCTTCTTATTCTTGGAAGAATTTGACGTGACGTCATTGTTGATCAGATAATCCGTCTTGGCCGAAACACTGCCGGCCGCCTTGCCGCCCAGGCTCACGATCAGGGCCTTGAGCGCGTCCCTGTTTGCGAAGTGATTGACCTTCCCGGTGATCACGAAGGTCTTGCCGGCGAGGATCTGCGGCTTGTCTTCTACAGCTGCTCTGGCAATATGCAGTTCCCCGATCAGCGCGTCAAAGGGCTCTGCCGTTCCGGATTCCCGGAAGTAAGCGTAGACGTTCTGCGCAAGAACCGGGCCGATTCCCTCGACGCCGGAAAGTTCCTCGATCTCCGCCTCTTTGATCTTGGCCAGGTCGTCTCCAAAATGCGAACAGAGGATTCTGGCGCCCGAGATGCCGATTCCGGGGATACCGACTGCGCAAAGGACTCTGGGCAGCGTCGTCTCTCTGGATTTCTCGATCGCTTCGAGAAGGCGGTCGCAGGATTTCTTTCCGAATCCTTCCATCTCTTCGATCACGTCCCTGTGGGCGTCCAGGTGGTAGATATCCGCGAAGGTATGAATCAGGCCGGCTGCGATCAGCTTTTCCAGCGTCATCTCTGAAAGGCCGTCGATGTTCATCGCGCTGCGGCTGACAAAGAGCGAGAAGGACTTGATCTTCTTGGCGGCGCAGTCCGGATTGGGACATACCAAGACTTCCGTGTCATTGTCCTGACGGATCATAGTGGGCTGCCCGCAGACCGGACATTCGACGGGAATGGCAAGCGAGCCGGATCCCGTCAGATTCTCCGCGATCTGGGGAATGATCATGTTGGCTTTATATACGGTGATCCTGTCGCCAATTCCAAGTTTCAGTGCTTTGACAATGCTGATGTTGTGGACGGAGGCCCGCCTTACAGTCGTGCCCTCCAGTTCCACCGGCTCGAAGATTGCAACGGGATTGATGAGACCCGTTCTGCTCGCGCTCCACTCCACCTCTGTGAGAGTGGTCTCCCTGATCTCGTCCGCCCATTTAAAGGCGATCGAATTTCTGGGAAACTTGGCAGTCGTGCCAAGGGACTCGCCGTACGCGATGTCGTCGAGCGTCAATACAAGCCCGTCCGAGGGAATGTCATTCTGCGCGATCCGCGCCTCGAATTCTCCGACCTTATCTGCCACATTGTCCGGCGTCACGCGGACATATTCCACCGTTTCAAAGCCCTGCTCACGCAAAAACTCCATCTGCCTCTGTCTGGAATTGTCAAAAGAGAGTGTCCCGGCCTGCACCAGAGAAAAGGCGTAGAAGCGCACTCTGCGCTTCGCTGTGATCTGGTTATTGAGCTGCCGCACACTGCCGCTGCACAGATTTCTGGGATTTTTGTAGCCGACGTCTGAATAGTCGCCGGTCCTGGCTGCCTCCGCCTCCAGTTCGGCGTTGATCTCATTAAAATCCGAGTAGCGGATCACCGCTTCTCCGCGCAGGATGATCGGCTCCTTGCAGGGAATTCGCAGCGGGAGATTCTTAAATACGCGCGCATTGTCCGTAATGACTTCGCCGATCTCGCCGTTTCCTCTTGTCACCGCTTTCTGCAGCGTCCCGCCCTCATAGGTGAGGACGACCGTAAGTCCGTCCAGCTTCCAGGACAGAAGTCCTTCATGGCCGCCCAGCCAGTCCGTAAGCGCAAACCGGTCCTTGGTCTTATCCAGGGACAGCATGGGACTTGCGTGCCGCTCCTTGGGGAGGTCCTCTGCGGCCGTATACCCGACGTGCACGGTGGGCGAGCCCGCAAGGACAATGCCGGTCTTTTCTTCGAGTGCCGACAGCTCGTCATAGAGCTTGTCGTACTCGAGATTACTCATAATCTCCGTATCTTGATTGTAATAGGCCTCCGACGCGCGGTTTAAAAGCGCCGTGAGGTGCTTGATCCGCTCGTACTCCTGCTCCGAAGCGTTCTCCCCGGGGGCTGCGCCTATCTGATTTTCGTTTACTCTCACTTCCGATTCCGGCATGTTCGTCACCTGCTGATTGGCTTACTTGTGTTTGCTGCTTCTTGTGCGGCTTCCTCCCTTGTCGCCGCGCGGCTGCCCGGCCTGCGCGATCCTGTAGAGTTCATCGAGTTCCTCACCGCGGATCTGCCTCTGCTCACCCGGCTTCATGGCGCCGAGTTCGATATTGAGGACGCGCACCCGCTTGAGCTTCTTGACCTCATTTCCAACGGCACGGCACATCCTGCGGATCTGGCGGTTGAGTCCCTGCGTCAGAATGATGCGAAATGTGTAATCGCCGAGCCGCTCCACCTGACAGGGCCTTGTCTTGACTTCCAGATCTTTTAAGAAGACGCCCTTGCGAAATCTCTCCAGATCGGCGTCCTGGATCCTGCTCTTTGTGCGCACGATATACTCTTTCTCGTGCCCGTTGGATCCACGCATCATGGCGTCGATCAGCGCCCCGTCGTTGGTCATCAGAAGAAGCCCTTCCGAATCCCTATCCAGGCGGCCGGCGTAGGTCAGCCTGACAGGGTAAGAAAAGGCTTCATCCAGAGTCCTGTCAGCGTGCGGATCTCTGGCCGTACAGGTCACTCCAACAGGTTTATAATAAGCAACTACAACTTTCTGCAAGGTGCCGGCAAGTGTTCTTCCGTTTACGGTGATCTCTTCCGTCCCCGCAACACGCATACCCGGCACTGCGACAGCGCCATCCACATTGACACGGCCCGCTTCGATCAGGCGGTCCGCTTCCCTCCGGGAGCAGATCCCGCAGGAAGCAATATAGTGATTAAGCCGCATACCCGGTCTCGTCTGTTCACTCAATGATATAGCTCCGAAATTCGCTGCACTGCATTTTTATTCAAAATACAGCTGCTGTGTTCTCTCATAAACGCAAGTGTCTTGTCGCTGCAATTCACCATCGTCCCGAATTCGTTGACACGCAGGATCCTGCTGTCATAGTCCGGCGATGCCTGACTGGTCTTTTCCAGGATCAAATAGTAAGATCCCGTGCTCTCTACATAGTAAACGGAACTTCTGATTCCCGGCTCTCCCGCCAGCATACGACTGCAGGAAGCCATGGCAAGGATCGAAGGAAACCGAAATACATAGGTGCCGGACTTCGATACCGTCTGATTTTTCACCGTTGTTCCGTTTCCACGTGCCTCCGCCGTCCTGTTTCCGGCAGCCATCTCCTTCTGCAGCGCTGCCGCTTTTCCGGTCATCTCCTTGGTTCTTGCCGATACAGCCGGATCCTGCGAGATGGTCAGGCTTACGGAATGGTCCGGAAGAACCGATATTCTCATGGACGTATAATCGTTCTTCATGCTCAGATTGACGGAATTGGCCGCTTTTAAGATGACGCCCCTGATAAATTCTACCGCATTCTTCTTGCGGTCAAAGAGATCATCCAGGTTAATCCCGTGCTTTTTGAGGTCATCCTGCGTGATGATGCAGTTTATGGTTGTTTCATTGATCTTTCTAAACTTCAATGCATTCCTCCACGTAAGAATTTATAATCTTCTGACTCACCATTATACAACACAGTTTTTGCATGCGCAATTAGAGGCCGCCCTGCGTCACTTGGAACTCATAAAAAGAACGCTGTGCAGAATTACTGCACAGCGTCCCTTATAATCTTGTACCGAATTATTTAGCAGCAGCTGCCTGTGCCATAACTTCCTCAGCAAAGTTGTCCTGTCTCTTCTCGATACCTTCGCCGGTCTCGAAACGAACGAACTCTTTGATGGTGATCTTGGTGCCGTTGGCTTTGCCGACCTGATCCAGATACTGACCAACGGTCTGCTTGCCGTCCTCTGCACGGACATAAACCTGATCGAGCAGGCAGATCTCCTTGAACTCTTTGTTCAGTCTGCCGATGAGCATCTTCTCGATGATGTTCTGAGGCTTTCTCTTGTTCTCAGGGAGCTTGTTGTTCTCTTCGATTGCCTGTGCAAGCAGGATCTCTTTCTCGTGCTCTTTGTAATCATCCGGGATATCAGCCTGGCTGATGTACTTGGGATTCATAGCTGCGATCTGCATAGCTACGTTTGTAAGAGCAGCCTTTACATCGTCATTGACAACTTCGGTCTTAGCATCAACGATAACGCCGATTCTGCCGTGGCCGTGCAGATATGTAACAACGCAGCCTTCCTTCTCTTCGATTCTCTTGAATCTGCGGATGCTCAGCTTCTCGCTGATGACTGCGATCATGTCAACCAGGGAATCCTTTACGGTCTTCGCTGCGTCGTCGATCCAGCTCTCAGCCATGAATGCGTCGATATCCTCAGCGGCGCTGTTCAGAGCCTGCTGTGCGACCTTTGCAACGTAGGTGCGGAACTTCTCGTTCTGTGCAACGAAATCGGTCTCGGAGTTTACTTCCACGACTGCTGCCTTGCTGTCGTCGTTCTGCGCGATGAGGCAGATACCCTCAGCTGCGATTCTGCTGGCCTTCTTCTCAGCCTTCGCCTGTCCCTTCTTTCTCAGGAACTCGATTGCTGCGTCCATATCGCCGTTGGTCTGTGTGAGGGCCTTCTTGCAGTCCATCATGCCCGCGCCGGTTACTTCTCTCAACTGTTTAACCTGTGCTGCTGTAATTGCCATAATCATTACCTCTCTTCAAAATAATTTATCGGATCAAACCCTTGTAATAACAACAGGGTTTTACTTACAGAGTTCTTAATGACAGAGTAAATATTACAGAGTTCCTTCAGCTGCCTGCTCTGCTTCGCTTGCAGCGGATTCCTGTGCCAGCGCGTCCTGCTCGGAAGCGTCGACGTTCTCTTCACCCTGCTTAGCCTCGATCACAGCGTCCGCCATCTTGCTGCAAAGAAGTTTGACAGCACGGATTGCGTCGTCGTTGCCGGGGATGATGTAATCAAGCTCTTCGGGATCGCAGTTTGTATCGCCGATACCGATCAGTGTGATGCCAAGTGCGTGAGCCTCTGCGACGCAGATTCTCTCCTTCTTGGGATCGATGACGAAGATTGCATCCGGAATGTGGGTCATTTCCTTGATGCCGCCGAGGTTCTTCTCAAGCTTCTCCCACTCTTTGTTGAGCTTAGCAACTTCCTTCTTGGGAAGTACGTCGAATGTGCCGTCCTGGGACATCTGCTCGATCTTCTTGAGGCGCTCGATTCTGCCCTGGATGGTCTTGAAGTTGGTGAGCATGCCGCCCAGCCATCTCTCATTGACATAGTACATGCCGCAGCGCTCAGCCTCAGTCTTGACTGCATCCTGTGCCTGCTTCTTGGTGCCTACGAAGAGGAGGGTTCCGCCCTGCTCAGCGATCTCGAATACTGCTCTGTAAGCCTCGTCAACCTTTACGACAGACTTCTGCAGGTCAATGATGTGGATTCCGTTTCTCTCTGTGAAGATGTAGGGAGCCATCTTGGGGTTCCAACGTCTTGTCTGGTGACCGAAGTGTACGCCTGCTTCAAGCAGCTGTTTCATTGATACAACACTCATTTCTTTTCCTCCGTGTTTGGTTTGTTCTTCCGCATTTTCGTGTGCAGTGATCAGAAGGTTTGCTACCACCCTGCCGGGTCAGAGCCCGGGTAGAGCACCGGTATCTGCCAAAAATGCGTGCTTACTATTACGCAACATTAGAATATTACCACAAGCAAAAAGTTCGCACAAGTGTTAGTTGCGCGAACTTTCAGACTTTTTCCTATTTTGACGTCAAAACACCGGCGCCTGCCCAATCACAGCCCCTGGTTCTCGGGATCCACCTGCTTTTTGAGCTCCTTGAGCTCTCCGTAGATGGCGTCGTTGAGGACCTTGATGTAGGTGCCCTTCATACCGGAAGAGCGGGATTCGATGACGCCCGCGGACTCAAACTTTCTGAGCGAGTTGACAACGACGCTTCTTGTGATCCCCGCCTTGTCGGCGATCTTACTGGCTACCAGGATTCCCTCGATGCCGCTCAGTTCCTCGAAGATATGCACGATCGCATGCATCTCTGTGTAGCTGAGCGTATTGATGGCGGACTTGACGACGTTGATCTTGCGATTCTCCTCTGCCGTCTCCTCTGTCACGGCGCGAAGCATTTCAAGTCCGACAACCGTCGTGCCGTATTCGCACAGAATGATATCGTCGATGTCAAATCCGTCGCCGTTATTGTAGATAAATACGGTGCCGAGTCTCTCGCCTGCGATCTCGATCGGCGCGATGATGCCCACATTGCTGCAATCCTCTTCTTTGACGAAACCAAGTGTTCCCAGGATCACATTTTCGTTGGTGGATAATACACCCAGGAAGCGCTCGTTGAGCGCCGCGTCGATAAAGGTGCCGACCTGATCCGTGATCAGATCACTCAGGATCGGGATCTCCTTGTACTCGCCAAAACCGAGCACCTTCCCCTTCTTACTGATCACAAGAATGTTGGATTCGAGCACATCGCTCATCACTCTGCAGATATCGCTGAAGACGACTTTCCCGGTGTCATTATTATGAAGCAGTCTTTCAATTTTTCTGGTGTTGTCCAGAAGTTTCACATTTCCAATTGCCTGTGTCCTGTTCACTTCTATACCTGACCTTTCAGTATACTGATTATCAATTTCCGGATGTCATTCCTCAGATTTGTTGTCTTCTACATAGCCGCAGTCCTGGTCTGCACAGACCAGCCTGTTTCCTTTTTCCAGCATGATCCCGCCGCACCTGGGGCATCTCTTCGCAGACGGCTTCTGCCAGCTCATAAAGTCGCACTCGGGATTTCCCATGCATCCGTAATACTTGCGGCCCTTCTTGGTCTTTCTGACGACGATGTCCTTGCCGCACTTGGGGCAGGCTACGCCGATCTTCTCATAGTAGGGCTTGGTGTTGTGGCACTCCGGGAATCCCGGACAGGCAAGGAATTTGCCGTGCGGCCCATACTTGATGACCATATGCCTTCCGCAGTTCTCACAGACTTCTTCCGTCTCCTCGTCCGCGATCTTGACCTTTTCCAGATCGATCTCCGCCTGCTTGACCGCCTCGTCAAGATCCGGGTAGAAGTTTTCAATGACTGTCTTCCACTTCACGCTGCCGTCCGCAACGCCGTCGAGAAGTCCCTCCATATGTGCTGTGAAGGCAGGATCGACGATCGAGGGAAACGCGCGCTTCATCATGGAATTGACAACTTCGCCCATCTCCGTCATGTAAAGGTTCTTATCTTCTTTGACAATGTAATGTCTTGCCAGGATCGTTGTGATCGTCGGTGCGTACGTGCTGGGGCGGCCGATGCCCTGCTCCTCCAGTGCCTTGACCAGCGACGCCTCCGTGTAGTGCGGCGCCGGCTGCGTAAAGTGCTGTTTGGGATCAAAGTGATCGAGGGTGAGCACGCTGTCCGTATCGAGATTGACTGACAGCTTCTCATTCTTTTCTTCCGACTCCTCCTGGTTGTATACGCACTGATAGCCGTCGAAGAGAAGCCTCGATGTCGAAGCCGTAAACAGGTATGTTTCATCCGCGCAAATGCGGACCTGCGTATTCTCAAATTTCGCTGCGCTCATGCGGCTTGCGACAAAGCGCTTCCAGATCAGGTTGTACAGACGGTACTGGTCTCTCGAAAGAGAGTCCTTAATCACAGCCGGAAGGAGTTCGAGATCAGTGGGACGGATTGCCTCGTGCGCGTCCTGGATCTTGCCCTCGTTCTTGCCGTTTTTCTCCTGCCTGAGCAGGTATTCTTCGCCGTAATGCGCGCTGATATAGCCGGCCGCGGCTGCCTGGGCCTCATCGGAGATGCGCGTGCTGTCTGTTCGCAGATACGTGATCAGCGCCACTGTGCCGCTTCCCTTGACCTCTACGCCCTCGTAGAGCTGCTGCGCGATGCGCATCGTCTTGGACGTCGAGAAGTTGAGTGCGCGGCTCGCTTCCTGCTGCAGGGTAGAAGTTGTAAAGGGAAGGGGAGACTTTCTTGTCCTCTCAGACCGCTTGACCTCTGTGACCTTGAACGCCGCGTCCTTCACAGCGTCTGTGATCGCTGTGACCTGGTCTTCTCTTTCCAGTTCCTCTTTGACCGCCTTTTGCTCTTCGCCGATTCTTCCGTAGTAATGCACGACAAAAGGCTTTTTACTGCCATCTGCCGCAAGGAATGCGTCCAGTGTCCAGTATTCCTTGGGGATAAACGCGTTGATCTCTTCCTCTCTGTCCGCGATCAGTCGAAGCGCCACAGACTGGACTCTTCCCGCGGAGAGGCCTCTCTTGACCTTCTCCCACAGAAGCGGCGAGATCCTGTACCCCACGACGCGGTCCAGTATTCTTCTTGTCTGCTGCGCGTCCACAAGGTTCATGTCAATGCCTCTTGCGTTCTTTAAGGACTCTGTCACCGCTTTCTTCGTGATCTCGTTGAAAGTAATGCGGTACACTTCCTTGTCCTTCATCTCATCGAGCTTTAAAGCGGCCAACAGATGCCAGGAGATTGCTTCGCCCTCGCGGTCAGGGTCCGTTGCGAGATAGATGCGATCGGCTTTTTTGACTTTCTTTCTAAGATCCGCCAGCAGTTCTCCTTTGCCCCGGATCGTTATATATTTTGGCTGATAATCATTGTCGACGTCGATTCCCATTCTGCTCTTGGGAAGATCTCTGACGTGGCCATAGCTGGCCGCCACTTCGTAATTGGATCCCAGAAACTTCTTGATCGTCTTCACCTTGGCCGGCGACTCCACAATGACCAGATTATGCTTGCGTTTACGTGCTGCTGCCATAATAACCTCTTACTGTGTATTGATTTAGGTCCGCCCGAATTATCACATAACTTCCCGTATCATCGCTGATTTATGAAAAGATTTGTTACAAAACAGACAAACTTCGGGTACTATAACACAATTTCATCTCTATTTGCAAGACCTTTTCATGAACCGAAAAGCTTTCTTTTTCTCTCGATCATCTCGTCCATATTGCTCATATAGATCTCCACTTCCTTGGCGTCGTCGCACCGCTCGATCCGTCCTCCGGGGAAGACGCATTTGGAGATGCTGCCGGCGCCGAGGGCCAGGATCGACTGCTTCTCTTCCATGATCAGAATATTATAGATGCCCGCTTTGCCCTCCCGGGCGTATCCGACGTTCTCGAAGTTGCCGGACATATTCTTCTGCCTGTACAGATAGTAGGGCTTCATGCCCATGTCCGCCGCTCCCTTCGCGGCGATCTGCATGCTCTCGTCCGTGTTGTTGATCGACGTAAAACCGTTTTTTTCGATCCATTTGTGGAGCCTGGAGGCCCGCTTGATCGCCAGGGAGTGGACCGTCAGATCGTCCGGCTTCAGGCCCCCGATCACGTCAATCGTGTACTGCACGTCCTCCGGCGTCTCACCCGGAAGTCCCAGGATAATATCCATGTTGATATTGTCAAATCCGGCTTCCCGCGCCAGCGTAAAGGCGTCGATGGTCTGCTGCGCGCTGTGCTGTCTGCCGATCAGCTTCAGGGTTCTGTCCAGCATGGTCTGCGGATTGACGCTGATTCTTTCTACGCCGCATTCCTTGAGGACAGATAGCTTCTCGGCGGTAATACTGTCCGGTCTGCCCGCTTCGACCGTAAATTCCTGCAGCCTTCCCAGGTCAAAATACTGCCCGATCAATCTGATCAGCCGCTCCGACTGGGCCGGCTCCAGCGTCGTGGGCGTGCCGCCGCCGATATAGAGGGTGTCCAGTATTTTGCCCTCCATAAGAGGCGCGGAGGCCGCCATTTCCCGCTCCAGCGTGTCCAGATAGGCGTCGACCCGCGCCTTCCAGGACGAGAGCGGAAAAGAAGTAAAGGAGCAGTACAGGCAGGTCGTCGGGCAGAACGGAATTCCCACATAGAGGCTGTAGCCGTCCTCATAGTGGATATCCGACAGGATCCGCCGCTCCCGGTCCGCGATGTCGGCCGCAAGGGCGGCTTTCTCGGAGCTCACCAGGTGCTCCCTCTCCATAAAGAGGGCGGCTTCTTCCACCGAATCTCCCTCTTTGAGCCTTGTCATTGCGATCTTGGTGGGGCGGATGCCGATCAGCTCGCCCCAGGGGAGTGTGGTCCCCGTATGCGCGCAGAGCATCTCGTACAGGAGGTGTTTGGCCGCCGTCTTGCACTCTGTGCTCTTCTCGTTATAAACGATTCCCTCCGGCGCCTGCACGCTCTTTGTGACTGCAGGCTGGTCCGCCGGCAGGATCGTCATGTCAATGTGGTCATTTTCAAAACAGACACGAAGAAAAGCCGGTTCGGGATATTTCCTTACGTCCGGCTCTCCAACAAATACCTTGACTGTCTCCTGGGGATAGAATGCTTTCAGGAGAGAGTGGATTTCATATCTATATAGTTCGATGTTTTCTACAGCTATCATTTTTTGGTCTACCAGTTATCTTTACGCGGGGACCGTTTCCCGGTCCCGCGCCGTATTATACAAAGTAATTGTATTTCTTTTCGTGCTCGATGGACGTAAATCCGCCGTGTCCGGGATAGACGATCGTATCGTCCGGAAGCGCAAACAGTTTGCCCCGCACAGACTCCACCAGATCGTGCATATCGCCGGTCGGAAGGTCCGTTCTTCCCACAGATTCCTCAAACAGGGTGTCGCCGCTGATCAGGATCGGCGATCCGCCTGTCTGTTCCGCGTCTATATAAAAGCAGCAGCTTCCCTCCGTGTGGCCGGGCGTGTAGATCATTGTAAGCGTGATCCCGGCGACTGTGACCGACTCGCCGTCGATCAGATAATGATCGGCCGTGACCGCGCAGGGCCTTCTGATATCCGACGAGCCGTTCAGCGAAGCGTCATTCATGAACTCTCTCTCATAAGCGCTCGCGTAGACAGGCGCGCCGCTGGCCTCCCGGAGCGCCTTGACGCCCAGAATGTGGTCAAAATGGCCGTGGGTCAGAAAGATTGCCTTGACCGTAAGCCCCTGCTTTGTGAGTTCCTCATTGATCTCCCTGCCATGGTCCGCGGGATCGAAGACGATCGTCTCGCTCTCCCCTTCCCTGTGCAGGTAATAGAAATTGGTCTGGATCATGCCGACCATATAACATCCAATGACAATTTTCTTCATCGTGTCCTCCCAAGGAAAAACAAAATCAGCCGTTGGTTCTCTTGACGGCCTGTACGCCCTTGATATTCTGGAGTTTGCCGCAGATCTCCTGCAGCTCTTCGATACTCTTGACTTCAAAGCTGATCGTCAGTGTCGCGATGCCGTGCTTACTGGTCATCGTGTTGACTTTCAAAATATTGATATTTCTCTCAAAGAAATTCTTGGTCACGTCGTTGAGAAGGCCCGCCCTGTCGTTGGCGTAGATATTGATCTCGGATACGAATCCGGCCTCTTTTTTGTCCAACGCGCCTTCCGCCCAGGCCGCTTCGATGACGCGCGCCTTATTCTCCTCGTCGAGATTCACGACATTGACACAGTCTGCGCGATGGATCGAGACGCCTCTTCCGCGGGTCACAAATCCAACGATCGGATCGCCGGGCACCGGATTACAGCACTTGGAGAAGCGGACTGCCACGTCATGAATGCCCTTGACGATGATCGATCCCTGTCCCTTGCTGTGCATATGGGGCTTGTGCTCGGAGATCTCTCGCAAGACTTCCTCATCGCTGAGCTGCTTCTTGTGGTCCTCCTCATAAAGCTCGTGGAGCTTGTTGACGACCTGTCCCTCTTTGAGTCCGCCGTGTCCGATCGCCGCCAGAACGGCGTCCCATTCGCGGAAGCCATACTTGCGCAGGATCGTCTCTTTATACTCAGGCTTTAACAGATCCGCGATCACATATCCCTTGGACTTGCAATACGCGTTCATCAGTTCCTTGCCGCTGGCGATGTTCTCTTCCTTCATCTCCCTGCGGAACCACTGATTGATCTTATTGCGCGTAGAGGCGCTCTTGGCGATACTCAGCCAGTCCGGGCTCGGTCCCTTGGAGTTCTGGGACGTCATGATCTCGATCCGGTCTCCGTTGTGGATCCTGTAATCGATATTGACGAGCTTTCCGTTGACACGGGCACCGATCATCCGGTTTCCGACCGCGGAATGGATGGAATAGGCAAAGTCGATGGGCGTTGAGCCGGCCGGCAGATTTTTGACCTCGCCGCGGGGCGTAAAGCAATACACGCTGTCCGAGAACAGGTCCAGATCGCTCTTTAACAGATCCATGAACTCCTTGTTGTCGGACATGTCTCTTTGCCACTCCAGGATCTGGCGCAGCCAGGCGAGCTTCTCCTCTTCTTTATTCTCGGGGTTCTTGCCATCCGACTCTTCCTTATATTTCCAGTGCGCCGCGATACCGTATTCAGCGGCCCTGTGCATGGCGAAAGTGCGGATCTGGATCTCAAAGGGCTGGCCGGTGGGACCGATCAGCGTCGTGTGCAGAGACTGATACATATTAGGCTTGGGCATCGCGATGTAGTCCTTGAACCTGCCGGGAATCGGCTTGTACATCTCGTGAATAATACCCAGTGCGGCGTAACAGTCTTTGACGGAATCCACGATGATCCGCACTGCGAAAAGATCATAGATCTGGTCCAGTGCCTTGCCCTGGTTGACCATTTTCTTGTAGATGCTGAAAAAGTGTTTGACACGTCCGTCCACCTTGCCCTCGATGCCGGCCTCTGTGATATGCTTCTTCACGTCGAGCACAATTTCCTGGACGTATTTCTCCCGCTCGGATTTGCGCTGTGCGACCTTCTCTACGAGGTCGTAATAGACGTCCGGCTTGAGATATTTTAAAGAAAGATCATCCAGCTCGACTTTGATCCTGGAAATTCCGAGTCTGGATGCAATAGGCGAATAGATATCGATCGTTTCCTGCGCGATCCGGATCTGCTTCTCCGGCGGCATGTGTGCCAGGGTGCGCATATTGTGGAGACGGTCGGCAAGTTTGATCAGGATGACACGAATATCCTTGGCCATGGCCAGGAACATCTTGCGTAAGTTGCGGGCCTGCATTTCCTGCTGGACCTGGGTCTTGTCGTGGTAGTCGCCGGAAAGCTTGAGTTTTTCCAGCTTGGTGACGCCGTCGACGAGCAGCGCGACGTCGGATCCGAACTGTTTCTCGATCTCTTCCTTGGTCATGATCGTATCTTCTACGACGTCATGCAGAAGTCCCGCTGTAATGGTCTCTTTGTCGAGCTCGAGATCTGCAAGGATCAGCGCGACGTAGAGAGGATGGATGATATAAGGCTCGCCGGACTTTCTCTTCTGTCCTTCGTGCGCCTTTCTGGCCACTTCATACCCCTTTTCGATCAGAGAGATATCGTCAGAGGGGTGATATCTGCGGACACGCTCAATAACGTCCGAATACAGTTCCTCCGGGCTTAAAAACTCACCAATATCCTCGATCCTTCCGCTGTCAAATTCCGTAAAGGCTTTCTCAGAGATGTTGTCGGTCATGCTGCCAACCTGATCCTTTCCGTTTTCTGATTTCTAAACTTTTCATAGAGTATTGCCATTATAAGATTATTTGTCAAGTACGTCAAACAGTATTGTCTGAAAATTATCCGGGATGTGAGAATATAACAGCACCCACGTCCGAAACGTTTCGCATTACGGACTATGGGCGGACAGAGGCGCTTCGCGCCTTGTCCGCCCCGAATAAGCATAAAAAAACGGCCCGATGAACAAGCTCATCGGGCCTTATTATTTATGCTTATTCGAGGTGCTGTTTTATATTACATCATCCCCGCTCCGCCTGCGGGCATGGGCGGCATGGGCTCCTTGATGGTAGCGACAGCCGCTTCTGTTGTCAGGAAGCTGGATGCAACGCTGGTAGCGTTCTGCAGCGCGCTTCTGGAAACCTTTGCGGGATCCAGGATGCCCTGCTCGATCATGTTGACATACTGCTCTGTGTATGCGTCGAAGCCGATGCCTTCCTCGGACTCCTTAACCTTGTTGACGATGACGGCGCCGCCAAGGCCTGCGTTCTCAGCGATCTGGTTGAGAGGTGCCTCGAGAGCCTTCAGAACGATCTGTGCGCCTGTCTTCTCATCGCCTTCCAGATCCTCTACTGCCTTCTCGACAGCCTTGGATGCGTGGATGTAAGCGCTTCCGCCACCGGGGATGATACCCTCTTCTACTGCAGCGCGAGTTGCGTTCAGCGCATCCTCCATGCGGTACTTCGCTTCTTTCATCTCTGTCTCGGTTGCTGCACCGACGCGGATGACTGCTACGCCGCCTGCCAGCTTCGCAAGACGCTCCTGAAGCTTCTCTCTGTCGAAGTCGGACTTGGTCTCTTCAATCTGCTTCTTGATCTGCTGTACGCGGGATGCAAGAGCAGCCTTGTCGCCTTCGCCGTCCACGATGACGGTGTTCTCTTTCTCAACCTTGACGCTCTTCGCGCGTCCGAGCTGATCGATGGTAGCGTCCTTGAGCTCAAGACCGAGGTCGGAGCTGATGACTGTACCGCCTGTCAGGATTGCGATATCCTCCAGCATAGCTTTTCTTCTGTCGCCATAGCCGGGTGCCTTGACAGCGACTACGCTGAATGTGCCGCGCAGCTTGTTGACGATCAGTGTGGTGAGTGCTTCACCTTCCACATCCTCTGCGATGATGAGGAGCTTTGCGCCCATCTTGACGATCTGCTCAAGAAGAGGAAGGATGTCCTGGATGGTGGAGATCTTCTTATCTGTGATCAGGATGTAGGGATCGTCGAGAACCGCTTCCATCTTGTCCATATCGGTTGCCATGTACGCGCTGATGTAGCCTCTGTCGAACTGCATACCTTCGACCAGATCCAGCTCTGTGAGCATGGTCTTGGACTCCTCGATGGTGATGACGCCGTCCTTGGAGACCTTCTCCATCGCGTCAGCGACCATCTTGCCGACTTCTGCATCGCCGGAGGAAATGGTTGCTACGTTCTGGATGTGCGCCTTGCCATTGACAGGTGTGCTCATCTTCCGGATTGCTTCAACTGCTGCGTCTGTCGCCTTCTTCATGCCCTTTCTAAGGACGATCGGGTTTGCGCCTGCAGCCAGGTTCTTCATACCTTCGTTGATCATCGCCTGCGCAAGAACCGTTGCTGTGGTTGTTCCGTCGCCTGCAACGTCGTTGGTCTTGGTTGCAACTTCCTTGACCAGCTGTGCACCCATGTTCTCGAAGTTATCTTCCAGCTCGATCTCTTTGGCAATGGTAACGCCGTCGTTGGTGATCGTAGGAGCGCCGTAGGATTTGTCCAGTACTACGTTTCTGCCCTTAGGGCCGAGGGTGATCTTCACTGTATCTGCAAGTTTGTTGATGCCGGCAGCCATAGCTACGCGTGCGTCTGTGCCGTGTTTAAGTTCCTTTGCCATTTTAATACCTCTTTTTCTATACTCTAATCTTACATGTATATATGATTACTCGATCACAGCGAGGATGTCGCTCTGCTTGACGATGATGAATTTCTCGTCCTCGAGCTTGACCTCTGTGCCTGCATACTTGGAATAGATGACCTTGTCGCCGGTCTTGACTTCCATCTTGACTTCCTTGCCGTCAACAACGCCGCCGGGGCCGACAGCAATGACTTCTGCCTGCTGGGGCTTCTCTTTCTCCTGACCGGGAAGAACGATGCCGGATTTGGTTGTCTGCTCAGCTTCGAGCTGCTTAAGAACGACTCTGTCTCCTAAAGGTACTAACTTCATACTTACGCCTCCTTCATTTCGCGTGAATGATCTTTTTTAAATCCAATGTTTTGGAATTGTTAGCACTCATCTACATTGAGTGCTAACTCTAGTTGGTATAATAGTTTTATCCCCATTCGATTGCAACTTTGAAAATTACTGCTTTTTCTCTTATTTTCTGCTATATTCTCTTGTTTTCTTCATTATTCTCACATTTGCTTTATTTGCACAAGTTTTTCATCTTTAATAATTAGTTTATATTTACGAATCCTCCCCCTTTCCTGTTCAGAGGGTCTTGCATACCGGATAGCACCGTGCTATAGTATATGTAGTTTTTAAAACTACATTAAGTGTTTTTTAAAATCAAGGAGGCAAGTTATGACTGTTAAAGAACTCAAGGTTTTCTTCAAAGAGCATCTCGTTCCTTCTCATTTATATAACCTCAAAGGCGGCACACACGGAGGAAGGATCTGTCTTTCTAAGACCCGGCAGAACAGCTGGGAAGTCTATTTTTGCGAGAAGAAGAACAAGATCGGTCTCATGCAGTTCGCGACCGAGAGCGAGGCGTGCCAGCGGATGATGGACGAAGTCCGCAAAGTCATGGAGCAGATATACGGCGTCACATGGAAAGGTCTCGCCTGAACCCTCCGATACTCGTTTGCAATCATACCCCGGCTCCCAGGCGCTGACTGGAAGCCGGTTTTTTATGTTTTGACCAATAACGGATCTAAAAAAGGGAACTGCCGAAGCAGTTCCCTTTTCGTTTCCATAAAGAGATGCAATTGGTAATGCAATTACTTCACATCGCCGTTTGTGATCGCTGCCTGTGCTGCTGCCAGTCTTGCGATCGGTACACGGAAAGGTGAGCAGGACACATAGGTCAGGCCGACCTTGTTGCAGAACTCGATGGAAGCGGGATCGCCGCCGTGCTCACCGCAGATGCCGAGCTTGATGTCAGGGCGAACCTTGCGGCCCTTCTCAGCAGCCATCTGGATCAGCTGGCCAACGCCGTTCTGGTCGAGGTGTGCGAAAGGATCGGACTCATAGATCTTGCTCTTGTAGTAGTCGGTCAGGAACTTGCCTGCGTCGTCACGGGAGAAGCCGAAGGTCATCTGGGTCAGATCGTTTGTGCCGAAGCTGAAGAACTGTGCTTCTTCTGCGATCTCGTCAGCCATCAGAGCAGCTCTGGGGATCTCGATCATAGTACCGATGTGGTACTCGATATCGGAGCCTTTCTCCTTCTTGACTTCCTCAGCGGTCTCAACAATGGTCTTCTTGACAAATGCAAGCTCTTTCTTGTCGCCTACCAGAGGAACCATGATCTCAGGAATGATGTTGTAGCCTTCTTCTGCATTGACTTCGATCGCAGCTTCCATGACAGCTCTTGTCTGCATCTTAGCGATCTCAGGGAATGTGACAGCCAGACGGCAGCCGCGGTGACCCATCATCGGGTTGAACTCATGGAGTGCGTCGCAGCGAGCCTTGACGTCTGCTACAGACAGGCCCATCTCTTTGGCCAGTGCAGCGATGTCTTCCTCGGTTGTAGGAACGAACTCGTGAAGCGGCGGATCCAGGAAACGAATGGTAACCGGTCTGCCTTCCATAGCCTTGTAGATGCCCTTGAAGTCACCCTTCTGGAAAGGAATCAGCTCGTTCAGAGCCGCTTCTCTCTCTTCAACGGTATCGGAAAGGATCATCTTGCGGATCTTCGGAATTCTGTCAGGATTGAAGAACATGTGCTCAGTTCTTGTAAGACCGATACCCTCAGCGCCCATGCGAACTGCGTTTGCAGCATCCTCAGGAGTATCTGCGTTGGTTCTGACTTTCAGTCTTCTGAACTCGTCTGCCCAGTTCATGATTCTCTCGAAGTTACCGGAAATGGAAGCTTCTACGGTCGGGATGTCGCCGAGATAGATCTTACCGGTGGAGCCGTCAAGGGAGATGTAATCGCCTTCCTTGATCTTGTGGCCGCCGAGCTCGATGTACTTCTCTTCCTCGTGTACCTTGAGGTCGCCGCAGCCGGATACACAGCATGTGCCCATACCACGAGCAACAACTGCTGCGTGGGAGGTCATACCACCGCGCATTGTCAGAACGCCTTCTGCAGCGTGCATGCCTTCGATATCCTCAGGGGATGTCTCCTGGCGAACAAGGATAACTCTGCTGCCTGCAGCGTGTGCAGCAACAGCATCGTCTGCGTTGAAATAGATACGGCCTGCAGCAGCACCGGGAGAAGCGGGAAGCGCCTCACCGATCTGGTTGCCGTTCTTGAGAGCGTCCGCGTCAAATGCGGGATGCAGCAGCTGATCAAGGCTCTTTGCCTCGATACGAAGAACTGCTTCCTGAGGAGTGATCATGCCTTCGTCTACCAGATCGCATGCAACCTGGATAGCAGCCTGAGCGGTTCTCTTACCGTTTCTGGTCTGCAGGAAGTAAAGCTTGCCTTCCTCGATGGTGAACTCCATATCCTGCATGTCGCGATAGTGCTTCTCAAGTCTGTCAGCGATCTCGATGAACTGCTTGTAGCACTCAGGCAGATCCTTCTCCAGCTGTGTGATCGGCTGAGGAGTACGGATACCTGCAACGACGTCTTCGCCCTGTGCGTTGATCAGATACTCACCGAAGATACCCTTTGCACCCGTTGCGGGGTTACGTGTGAACGCAACGCCTGTACCGGATGTGTTGCCCATGTTACCAAATACCATGGACTGCACGTTGACAGCGGTGCCCCACTCGTAAGGGATATCATTCATCATTCTGTAGTAGTTTGCTCTCGGGTTATCCCAGGAACGGAAAACAGCCTTGATGGCTTCCATCAGCTGTACCTTGGGATCCTGAGGGAACTCTTCGCCCATCTTCTCAGCATAGATCTCTTTGTACTTGGCAATAACAGCCTGCAGATCCTCTGCCTTCAGCTCTGTATCATATACATAGCCGTGTGCCTTCTTCTCTGCCTCAAGGATGCTGTCGAAATAGGTCTTGCTCATGCCCATAACGACATCAGAGAACATCTGGATGAATCTTCTGTAGGAATCATATGCAAATCTCGGATTGCCGGTCTTTGCAGCAAAGCCCTTGACAGAGACATCATTCAGACCAAGGTTCAGGATTGTATCCATCATACCGGGCATGGATGCTCTCGCGCCGGAACGAACGGAGACAAGAAGCGGGTTCTCAGTATCGCCAAACTTCTTTCCCTGTACTCCCTCAAGCCACTCAAGCGCTTTAAAGATCTGCGCCTGTGTGTCCTCGTTGATTGTCTTGCCATCATTGTAGTAATCTGTGCAGGCCTCAGTAGAAATTGTGAAACCGTTCGGGATGGGAAGACCGATGTTGGTCATCTCAGCCAGGTTCGCACCTTTTCCACCAAGGAGATTACGCATGCCGGCGTTACCTTCGTTGAATAGATATACCCTTTTGCTCATTCACGTACCTCCTTAATATTCAACTCTTTGCGAGCTGTTACCATTAATTCAAGGCTCGCAGGGCGAGCCGCTGCGCCGGGTGCGGGTTGCCTGTAAGGCAACATCCACCTTACCGCACGCGTGTGCATCATGGATCTCAAAAGGGGTTTTCCCTTGAGATCAAATAGGAAAAGACCTCATACCTTGTCTTTCGCCGCACAGGTCCCTTCCGGGAGCCGGTGTTCGGTATCGGGCCGGGGTATGAAGCTGTCGAAGATAAATATGTCAAAATCCTGTGCTGCCTTTGTCAGCTGTTTCTGGTTTTTAACCGTCCAGGCCGCCGCCTTGGCTCTATAAAGATTTCTGCACAGGCGCCTGGAGAGATTACCTTCATATAATAGATTGTAAGCGATAAAATCCGGTTTTGACAAGGAATTTGCAAGAAGAAACTGAAATACCAGCATACCCGGCGCTTTCAGCGGCGTCTGATACTTGGGATCATGAATGAAGCCGTCTGAGAGCTGTCCCCGCACAATACGTGGCCGCTTTCTTCTATACCAGTAAAGGACCAGGGGATTGAAGGATTCAATACAGTAGCGCCCCTTGTAGGCGCGCAGCAGCGGATCGACCTTTGTGCAGATCGTCATATCCGTGTCCTCTGATTTGTATTCCACGATGAGGGGCACCCGTCCGTTCACCATCGTAAGGAATTCCTGCAGGGATGGAATTCTCTCCTCGCTGTCAAACAGTTTGAACTGCTGCAGCTCCTTGAAGGTAAAGTCCTTTACCCGTCCCGGTACGCTGCAGGCTCTTTGCAGTGTAAAATCGTGAAAGACCACAGGCACCTTGTCGGCGCTCAGCTGTACGTCGAGTTCAATCCCGTATCCTGCCTCCACCGCTTTGCGGAAGGCGTTCATGGAGTTTTCAGGGGCCTGCGACTTGTTGTCGTGCAGTCCTCTATGTGCGTACAACTTCGTACCGAAGATCGTCATGTCCGGTCTTTGTATCATTCTTGGCATGATTGACCAAAAATATAAGCCTGTGAGGGCCAGCGGGACCGTCCATATTTTGCCCGAAATGCTGCTCATGTATTTCCCTTCTGATGACATAATTACTATACACAGTCTAACACTATTCAGTCTAAATTTCCATGCTTTTACATGATTCGGAATGCACTTAGACAAATGCAGTCGTTTGCTCTGCCCGGCCGGTCAAAGTATTGCTTTTTACCTATTTTGGCTGCAAAAGAAACGTGAATTTTATAGAAACCTCTTCTTGCCTGCGGGCATGTCCTCCGTTATTATTATAAAAGCAGATTATTATCTGTTTTTTTTGTATGGAATAAGGAGGCTGCATGATTTCAGCAAATAACGTTACGTTAAGACTCGGCAAGAAAGCCTTGTTTGAAGATGTCAACATCAAATTTACCGAAGGAAACTGCTACGGGATCATCGGTGCCAACGGCGCCGGAAAGTCCACTTTCCTCAAGATCCTCAGCGGACAGCTGGACACCACCAACGGCTCAGTTTCCATCTCCCAGGGACAGAGACTTTCTTTCCTGGAACAGAACCAGAACAAATATGACAATCAGGTCGTTCTCGACACCGTGATCCAGGGTAATTCCCGTCTGTTCGAGATCATGAAGGAAAAGGACGCTCTTTACGCCAAAGAAGATTTCTCCGATGAAGACGGCATCAAAGCCAGCGAACTGGAGACCGAGTTCGCGGAGCTCGGCGGCTGGGAGGCGGAATCCGACGCGGAGTCCCTTCTCAACGGCCTTGGCATCGAGACAGAGCTGCACAGCTATCTGATGAGAGAGCTGACCGGCGCGCAGAAGGTCAAGGTCCTTCTGGCCAGAGCCCTGTTCGGAAATCCCGATATTCTTCTCTTAGACGAGCCCACCAACCACCTGGATCTGGACGCGATCGCATGGCTGGAGGAGTTCCTCATTAATTTCGAGAATACGGTCATCGTCGTATCCCACGACCGCTATTTCCTCAATAAGGTATGTACCTATATCGCGGATATCGACTACGGCAAGATCACCCTGTTCGCCGGCAACTATGATTTCTGGTACGAGTCCTCAAGACTCCTCATCCGCCAGATGAAGGAAGCCAACAAGAAGAAGGAAGAAAAGATCAAGGAACTCAAGGAGTTCATCTCCCGCTTCTCGGCAAACGCTTCCAAGTCCAAGCAGGCGACAAGCCGTAAGCGCGCGCTGGAGAAGATCCAGCTGGAGGAGATCAAGCCTTCCAGCCGCAAGTACCCTTACATCGACTTCCGTCCCGACAGAGAGATCGGCAACGAGGTCCTCACGGTGAGCGGCATCAGCAAGACCATCAACGGCGTCAAGGTCCTCGACAATGTGTCCTTTGTCATGGGGCATGACGACAAGATCGCTTTCGTCGGCAGCCAGGAGCTTGCCAAGACCACACTGTTCGAGATCCTGATGGGCAATATGGAGCCCGACGAGGGAACCTACAAATGGGGCGTCACAACCTCCCAGGCTTACTTCCAGAAGGACAACACCAAGGAGTTCAAGGGTGAGCTTACGATCACAGAGTGGCTGACCGGCTATTCTCCCATCAAGGACGTGACCTATGTCCGCGGTTTCCTCGGCAGAATGCTCTTTGCCGGCGACGACGGCGTCAAAAAAGTAAATGTCCTCTCCGGTGGTGAAAAGGTCCGCTGCCAGCTCTCCAAGATGATGATCTCCGGCGCCAACTGCCTGATCTTCGACGAGCCCACCAACCACCTGGATATGGAATCGATCTCCGCCCTCAACGAAGGCATGATCAAATTCCCCGGCGTTGAGCTCATCGCCTGCCGCGACCACCAGGTCGTACAGACGACGGCCAACCGCATTATCGAGATCCTTCCCGACGGAAGCATCATCGACAAAGTCACCACCTACGACGACTACCTTGCCAACAACGCCGATGCCAGAAAGAGAACCGTCTACGAGGCATCCCGCGACGAGGACAGCAACTAAGTCCGAATCACAAATATTCGATTTCAAAAAGAGATGGCACAGAGCGTGTCATCTCTTTTTTATGCTCGCTTTTGGATCCGTTCTTCCTTCGTTTTCTTCATCCCTCCCTTGTCTACCGGCCCCCAATATCCGTATACTGATTATATACACGAAGTCCGGAGGAACCAATCTATGCATCCTATCGATCTTCATACCCATTCCACCCGGTCGGACGGGACCTATACGCCGACGGAGCTGGTCCAATATGCCGCGCTAAAGGGCCTCTCTGCCATTGCGCTGACCGATCATGACACCATTGACGGCATCGAGGAAGCCATGCAGGCTGCCGAGGCGCTTCGTTCTAAGGCGCTTTTATCCAAGTCGCTTTTATCCGATGTGCCTCAGTCCGGGCCCATTCAATCCACGGCGCATGCTCCCGCCGCCCAGGTCGTTCCGGAAGTGATCCCGGGCGTTGAACTCTCCACAGAGTACAAGGGGAAAGATATCCATATCGTCGGCCTGTTCATGGACTGGCAAAACAGAGAATTCGCGAAAAAGCTCCATGAATTCGCGGACGCCAGAGTGTACAGAAACCGCAAAATGTGCAGACTTCTCACCGAGCACGGCTATCCGGTCCAATATGAGGATCTGGAAAGCGCATTTCCCGATACCGTCATCACCAGAGCGCACTTTGCCCAGTATCTGATGGATCACGGCATGATCTCTTCGATCGATGAGGCCTTTAAAAAGCTGATCGGGGACGATTGTCCCTGCTTTGTGCCCAGGGAGAAGATCTCGCCGCATGACGCGGTGTGCTTTCTTCTTGCGTTTGGCGGCGTGCCGATCCTGGCGCATCCGCTGCAGTACAAGCTGCGCGACGACGAACTGGACGCGCTTGTCGCTTCCCTGCGCGCGCTGGGACTGGCCGGGATCGAGGTCTATTATTCCACCCACAAACAGGCCGATACCGCCAATCTTTCCAGACTAGCGGACAAGTACGGCCTTCTGTTGAGCGGCGGCAGCGATTTTCACGGCAGCCGCAAAAAGAACCTGGACCTTGGCACCGGGTACGGACATCTGTATGTACCGGACGGTATTTTGCCGCCCATCCGGGAAAAAGCGAAGTCCTACCGAACCTGACTGCACTGACATGGAGGGGAATATGATCCGTAATATTGCAGAAACGAGATATCCTGCGGGGCCACTTTACGGGCGCCTCAGACATAAAAAGAAGGCTTCGGATTCGAAGCCTTCGGGATACTTATTGATGCAGTTCCAGGATGCTCTCCTCGTACTGCCTTGTGTAGAGAGAATAATAATAGCCTCTCTTCTTCATTAGTTCTCTGTGTGTGCCACGCTCTTCGATCTTGCCGTCTTTGACCACAAGGATCAGATCCGCATTGGTGATGGTCGAGAGTCTGTGGGCAATCACAAAGGAGGTGCGGTCCTTCGTGACGACCGCGATCGCGTTCTGGATGGCCTTCTCTGTCAGCGTATCGATGGACGAAGTCGCTTCGTCTAAGATCAGGAGCTTGGGATCGGCGAGAAGCGCTCTGGCAAAAGACAGAAGCTGCTTTTCGCCTGTTGAGAGGTGGCTTCCGCCCTCTCCCACGTCGCATCCAAGGCCCTTGCGGATCATGGCGTCGCGGGACAGGCCCTCGTCTTGCTCCTCCTCCACTTTGCGGAATGTGCTGCCGGCACCGGCTCTACGAGACGTGTTGCCGGCTTTGTCGTTCTCCTTGTCATCACTGGTTATGCCCGCCATGCGCGCCACGACGTCTGCGGCCGATACCATCTCCAGCGCTTCTATGATCTCCTCGTCTGTCGCGTCCGGTCTTCCGTAGCGCAGGTTGTCGCGCACTGTTCCGGAAAAGAGATGCGGCGTCTGCAGCACATACCCCAGGTGGCTGTGCAGCCACAGCTGCGATCTCTCCCTGGCGTCCCGTCCGTCAATGAGCAGTACGCCCTCCGTGGGCTCGTAGAAGCGGCAGATCAGGTTGACCAGCGTGGATTTGCCGGCGCCCGTCTCGCCCACGATGGCTATGTTTTGACCATGGGGAACTTTGAGGTTAAAGTGCTCCAGCACATTCTCTTCGCCGTCCGGATAGCGGAAGGTCACATCCTTGAACTCAATATCGCCCCGCAGTTCTTCCCAGTTCTCTCTCTTGGGCGTGAAGCTGTCTCCATAGCGCGCCACGACCTCCTCTGAGTCGGCAACTTCCGCCGGCTCTGCGAGCAGGTTGGTCAGCCTCTCAATGTTGACCTGAATTGCGATGAAGGCCGAAATATTCTGGATAATAAACTGCAGCGGCTCCACCATACCCACCGCGTAGGAGACGAATACGGAAAGCGTTCCGATCTTAATGAACCCCTCCCGCGTCATCATGCCGCCCTGCCACAGGACGACCGCCAGGGCCACGGAAGACATCAGCGTGACGGTAGAGATGAGCATCGCGGAGTAGCGCACCGCACGGACGGACTCTCTGCGTATGTTCTCGGTATCGGCTTCAAATTCACGCTGCATCTTCTCTTCCACGCCGAGGAGCTTGATCGATCGGGCACCGGTGATCCCCTCGTTGAAGTCGCCCGTAATCCGGGAGTTCAATTCCCGGATCATGCGGTTGACCACGACCAGTTTCTTCTGAAACAGGGTGATCAGAAGGCCCGACGCCGCGAGGAGTCCGATCATCCACAGCGCCAGCGGCAGATCCGTCCGGCACATGACGACGATCGCAAACAGGATATAAGAGCCGTTCCAGATGCAGTCCATCATTCTCCAGGAGACAGCTTCACCGATCTTGCCGGTATCGCTCATGACGCGCGCGTGGATATAGCCGACACTGTTTTGATTAAAATAAGAAAAAGACAGCGTCTGCAGATGGTGAAAGGCTTCGTTTCTGAGGTCCTTGTCGACCGACATCTCCACGGTGCCCGAATCGATCATCGTCCTGTCGTTGATCAGCGCCTGGAAAAAGAGCACTGCCAGGTAGACCGCAATGAATACCGGGAGCCCCTGCAGCGTTCCCTCCGCGATATAGTGGTCCAGTACATATCGGTTAAAGAGCGGATAGGATACGTCGATCACACTGCAAAGGAGCGCTAAAAGAACCATTCTGATCACCCGCCCTCTGTAAGGGTACAGATAGGGAAGGAGTCTCGGGATGCCAAAAAACCGAAGGGATGCAGTCTGTTTCTCATTGTTCATCTGCTTCCCTCCTTTCTTCTTCCTGCGGATCCTCTGCTGCAAATGCTTCACTGCCCGTCATCTGCAGGTCATAGATCTTTCTGTACATGCCGTTCATGGCCAGCAGCTCCTCGTGGGTGCCTCGCTCGCGGATCCGGCCCTTGTCCATGACCAAAATCTGGTCGGCGTGCATGATCGTCGTGATGCGATGGGCAATCAGGATCACCGTGGCGTCACCGGTTTCTTTCCTGAGAGCCGCCCGGATCCTTGCGTCCGTCTCCGCATCGACCGCAGACAGCGAATCGTCGAAGATCATGATGGGACACTGCCGGATCAGCATCTGCGCGATGGCCGTCCTCTGCTTTTGTCCGCCGGACAGCGTCACGCCGCGCTCACCGACAAAGGTCTCAAATCCGGCGGGAAACCTGTCCACGGTATCCAGTAAATCCGCTGTCCTCGACGCTCTACGAATATCTTTCTCCTTGTAGTTGCCGGATGTGATCGCGATATTCTCCGCAATCGAGCGGGAAAAGAGATAGGGCTCCTGCAAGACCATGCCAATCTGCGCGCGCAGCCATTCCTTGTCGATCTGCGAGATATCTGTATCTCCGATCAGGATCCGTCCCTGTCCCTCTGCAAGCGGGTACAGCCGCTCCAAGAGATACATAAGCGTCGACTTGCCGGATCCGGTGCCGCCCAGAATGCCCAGCGTTGTGCCGGCGGGCACCGTAAACGATACATCGGATACCGCTTCTCCCGAGCCGTCTCCATAACTGAAGGAGACATGTTCAAACCGGATCTCCCTGTCCATCGGAGGACGAAGGGCGTCGGCCGGATTCTTCTCCTCCTCCGCGTTCATGATATAGCGAAGCCTGTCCAGAGAGATGCCGGCCTTACTCATTTCCGAGATCACGCGGCCCAGCGAGCGGACCGGCCAGATCAGAAGGCTGTTGTAGGATACAAACGCGATAAATTCACCGGCTGTGATCGTGCCGTTTACGCAAAAGACCGCGCCCATGACATTGACCATCAGATACTGCAGTCCTGTCATCACATCGCCGGTGACCCAGTTCAGCGATAGGATCCGCATCAGGCGGATCCAGAAGCCCGTATAGTAGTCGTTCTGCTTCTCAAATCGCTCCCTTTCATAGCGCTCGCGCCCGAACGCGCGCACTACGCGAACGCCCGTCAGGTTTTCCTGCGCAATGGCGGACAGGCGTCCTTCCTCCGTGTCGGCCTTCTCAAAGGCGTCCCCAATCTTGGCATAGAAAAACAGAGAGTAGCCGATCACGATTGGGATAAAGAGCGAAGCGACCGCCGTCATCGTGCCGCTGATCCCCGCCATAAAGCGTATCGCGAGCACGATCAGCACGATCACGCGCACCAATGCGGTCAGCTGCTCGGAGACAAAGACTTTGATGGTCTCGACGTCCGACGTGCACCGCTGGATGATGTCGCCGGTGCTGTTTTGCCCGTGCCAGGCGTAGGGAAGCTTCTGTATTTTGCCATAGAGGCTGTCCCGCATTCTCTTGACAAAGCGCTCCGCTGCCACTTCATTCAAGTAGCGGAACAGATACCGGAAAAGCGCGCCGGTCAGTGCCACTGTGATGACGGCTGCGGCGATCAGGATCGGATGACTGCGGAGCAGTTCCACGCCGCCGACCGCGTCAAGGCGCACGGCAATAAACGCCGGAAGATCCGGCGCCTGATCAGCGATCACGCTGTCCACTGTAAAACTGATGATCCGCGGCAGGACCATGTCCAGAAACGACACCGCGGATGCAAATAGCATGCTCAGTACAAAGACCCCGATGCTGCCCTGCAGGAAATACCGGATCAGGGAGACCGGTGTGTCAAAATACGGCTGTCCTTCTCTTGTGTTTTTCATATTTACGAGCCTCGTTATGCGAGCATTATTTCTTTCAGGATCACTGCGTGCGGATCGACAGGATCTCTCCAAACAGCGCCTCATTCTCCATCACAAGAAGACACAGCTTCTCGCGTGTTCTGGAAATGCCCTCGTACAAAACGCGCAAGGCGTCCTCAGCCGCCGGCCCGTACGCCGCAAGATGCTGCTCTTCATCGTAATAAAATCTTGTATCCAGGAGCATGGCCACACTGTCAAATTCCAGCCCGACAATCTCCTCCGCACCGAGCCCTTTCTTGTCCCGGCCCGCGCCCGGCAAAGCGACTTCCTGATAGCCCAGGCTTTTGTAATACCGCAGGATATGGTCCGCCTCTTCGATGGTCCCTGCGAAAAGCACGTCAATGCAGCTGTAATCTGCCCTCGCAGACCTCTCTTTGGCCCGAAAGAGTGCGCGCAGAAAGGAATAGATCGGTCGGTTGATCCGTATATTCCCTGTAAACGCCAAAGACAGCGTGCTGAGATCTTGGATCCGCTCCTGTGCTTCCTCCACACCCTCTTCCAATACCAGCAGCTGCTGCGGGTCATAGGCCATAATGCAAGGCGTCTTATTTTTCCTGATGTGCGCGATGATCCTGTCCATGACATCTTCATGGATCCGATTTGCCTCATCGACCAATAGATAGGCGTAATCCGGCGTCCCCTCGAATTCCTCTGCCGAGCAGATTGCGACATTTCTCAGGCGCTCGTTGATGACCCTGTGCCCTGTCTGTATTTTGCCGGCGATGAGTATGCAGACTTTTTTCCGCCTGGACAGCGCCATTGCAAGATCGAACAGCAGCAATGTTTTGCCGGTACCCGCGCTGCCTGTCACGGTGATCACCGGCTGCGTCTCCTGCGCTTCTTCTTCCTTCAGCGCCGTCAGGATCCTGCGCCTGAATTCAGCCTGCTGGTTGGTCAAAAAATAGTTTCCCTGCAGGAACTTTTCCGGCATGGCCGCCGGTGCGATCAAATAATCCGCCGCCCGAAAATACAGGTCCAGCTCCTTGTCGACATAGCTCGCAAACGCCGGCCGCTTCAATATCTCGGCAAGCTCCTGCGCCTGACAGGTCCGGAGATGTCCCCGGTCGTTATAGCTGTATAGGGTGTTGGTCTGCATGACATATGTAAAGGAATAAATAGACGTGGAGATATGAGACAGATAATACCGGTTCTGCGCGAGCTGCCTGGCGATCCGGTCCCTGTCGATATCTTCACTTTTCAGCTCGATATTGAGAACACACGCCCCGTCGCCGGAAATCTTTAACAGATCAAATTCCTTGCTGATATGCGCAATGGTATAAGAAAAATAAAACCCGTCGAAGCAGGACATCCAGCTTCGCCCATCTGTCTCCCCCTCTCGGAGGGCGCCCGCTATATGATCGACCAGTGCGCGAAGAGAGTATGCTTCGTGTCTGCTGTATTTTCTGCATCGGGCGTCTCCCGTCAGTTCCCGGGCCAGGAGAGAAAAATCCTCCTCCCCCAGGACCCTTGTCAGGAGATAAAGGTTCATCGCTTTCATACTATGCATGCCTCTTACTTCGCTTCGTGGTAATCCATTACTTCGCGTAGCGGTAGCCCAGGGGCTCCCTGCCCTCTCGAAAGACCATCATCATCTCGTTGGTAAGACTCAGATCGTGGGGCTGTCCCTCTATGTCCTTGCGCTCGACCCAGACGGCCTCTTTGAGCTCATTGCGGTCCAAAGTGATCTCCGTATCCCCGTCCACGTCGCAGTAAAAGCCCGCCAGGATATCGTCCACGATTCCCCAGGGCTGGGATTTGTAATAGCGGATATTCTTTACTTTGAGGCCGACCTCTTCCATCACTTCGCGCTGTACGGTCTCTTCAAACGTCTCGCCAATTTCATTGAAGCCGGCAACCAGCGCATAGAAGGGAATTCCACGGCCTGCGTATTTGGTCATCAGAAGGCGGTCCTTGTCCGTGACGCCAATGATCACGGCCGGAAGAATGCGGGGATAAATGGTTCTTCCACAGTTTGGACACACAAGCGCCCTCTCCGTACTGGAAGGGACTGTCATGTGGGCACAGGTCCCGCAATAGCGGTTGTCCCTGTACCAACCGGCAAGCTGTCCGCCGGTATAGGCTGCAAAGATCAGGTGCCGGTTCTCATCGCCAAGGTAATACTTGGGCCTGAGGTCTCTGATCTTCAGCGGCGTAAGTCCATCCGGCAGCGCCGCTTCTGCCTGCTCATCCGGCGTCCCCATAAAATACTTGTCCTCATCAATGGAGAACAAATAGGTATACTGTATTCCTTCCGGCATCTGGCAATAGACCGGAAACGCGATCCGTCCGTTCTCCTCGAACGCCATGATCGAATCCAACCTGTTTCCTGTAAAGAGAAGGACCGGGCTTCCTGCATCCGGCGTCATATCCACTTGGAACTGATTGTGCATTGTATGAGGGGCAATATCCTGAATCATGATTTCCTCCGTGCTTACATGGGCGCGTGTGAACTTCCGAATCTATTATCTGTTTCCTTACATATTCATGGCAATTGCAACGATGACGCCCAGTATTCCGCCGGCCATGACCTGCATGGGTGAATGACCGACAAAGACCTTTAATGACTGCTCCGGGGTGATCGTGCCGGCTCCCATTTTTTCAAACAGCTCGATCATATTGTTGATGACGACGGCCTGCTTGCCGGTCTCTCTCCGTACACCTCTTGCGTCGTGCATGACAACGGCGGCAAAAAACAGGGCCACCGCAAAAACCGGTGCATCCCATCCTGCCACAAATCCGGTTGCCATCGCCACAGACGCCACCGTCGCCGAGTGGCTGCTGGGCATGCCGCCATCCCCGATCAGGCGCTCCCACACAATCTTTTTGTTGATGATCAGATGAATAATGGTCTTGAGCACTTGGGAGATTGTCCACGCCACCGCCCCGGTCTGGATAATCCTGTTGTTAATGATTCCCGTTATAATCTGCAGCATCCCAAGCCTCCTGATTCCCCATTCAATATACCTTGCCTGCTTGTTTGTTATGTGTTACGAAGAAATTCTATCACATTATATAGAGTATCATAACCCTCAAAAAAAAAGATCACGATGCGTTGTGCAAAGTGATCTTCGAATCATTCCGCTATATCAAAGGTGTGTCTCCATATAGGACATAAGGGAGGCTGCATCTTCTTTTTCATGATCTCCTTCCAGTTCTAATTCCAGAACATCGCCTTTTTGAATATTCAGGCTCATTACATTGAAGATCAGTTTGGCGTCTCCTCGTCTTGCTCCATTTCGGATGGATACTTTACTGGTACATTTGATCGCTTCTTTGACAAAATCGCCTGCTGTTTTGATATCCAATCCATTTTCAAGATGAGAAATACTCTGAAATCGTTCCATGATGCTCACTCCTTATCTTGTCATCTCTAAATCGTTATTTCCCGTTCTCCGCCGCGTTCAGGATTCTCTCCACGTTCTCCCGGCCTGTTCGGATTCCAAGATTGCAGACGACGGCAAACGCTACACCGATTAAGAGCACAATCACGCCAGTCACGCCGATCGCAATGCGGTGCTGTGCATTGCCTGTAAAGCCCATATACGCCACAACGACACCGATCGCGGAGAGTACCATCGAATAGGTTCTCCACCGGCTGATCCTCTCGAGGGCTTCGGATTGTTTTTTTGCTTCTTCCAGCAGCTCCTTTTTGCTCAGTGCAGCCATTTTTTATCTCCCTTTTGTTTTTGGACCGGGAAGTGACCCGGCCTATAGCACAATAATGGGGGATTCCAAGAGGAACCCCCCATCATGTTCAGAAGTTCCGGGAACTATCTTTACGAAATGGTCCTGTATACGAATTAGTAGGAAAGACCAGGGTTGAAGAAACCGACCAGAACACCTACGAATGCGATCACAACCAGAAGTCCCATAACCTTCAGCGGGCTCATGCGCTTCTTAGCCATCAGCCACCAGCAGAAGATTACGAAGATTGCCGTGAGAAGTCCGGGGAATACGCTGTCGAGTTTTTCCTGCAGAACCATGTACGCTTCGCCAGCCTCGTTGTACAGAGCAAAGCTTGTCTTTACAGATACCCATGTTGCAGATACGGCGCCGATGACGATACCGCCGAGGGTTGTAACCGCTTCACGGATCGCAGTACCGATATCGCCGACAAGGAATTCGACGGCCTTGGTACCCATGTCATAGCCCTTGAAGTACAGGAAACGCATTCCGAAGTATGCGAACAGGTTCCATACGATAATGTAGAAGATCGCGCCTGCGGGTGAACCGCCGCCGGACATACCCATTGCGATACCGAGAAGGATCGGGATCACAGTACCAACAACCAGAGAGTCGCCGATACCTGCGATGGGACCCATCAGACCTGCACGAAGGCCGTTGATGGTCTCGCTGTCAACATCTTCTGCACCGTTTGCTCTCGCCTCTTCAAGACCTGCGGTGACACCGACAATGATGGCACCGAGCTGCGGCTCAGTATTGAAGAATGTTCTGTACGTATCCATGGACTCAGCCATCTTGTCGGGATCATCCGCATAGAGCTCTTTGCAGAGAGGGAGCATAGAGCAAAGGTAACCGAATGTCTGCATGTGCTCCTGAGAGAAGCATGTCAGGTTACCGTAATACCATCTGTGAAAACCAGAACTTAACGCTTTTTTGGATAATTTTTTCTCAGCCACGATTAGATATCCTCCTCATCATCATCCCATCCGTTTTCAGAAGCTGCGCTAGAGGCCGCTGCCGCGGGCTTTCTAAGCTCGAGCATCTTCAGCTTATAGATCAGGATCGCGAACATACCTGCGATTACAGTGGAAGCAACCAGGTTAACGCCCATGGAAGCAGCCAGTGTGAAACCTGTCAGATAAGGTACAAAGTCAAGAACGTTACGGACGATCTGCTTGAGCAGGATCGCAATACCTACGCAAGGAAGAAGTGCGCCGACGGTGAACAGAGTCTTCATCGGGATTCCATCCATAGGAAGTTTTTCCTTGATCAGGTTAACAACGGGCTCTCCTGCCATACACATGATCACGGTAGGGATCAGGGAGAAGCAGATGTGGGAGATCCAAGGAAGTACGTAATCAACGAGAGGAAGCTTGTCATACTCTCTCTTGTCTACCCATGCCCAGCCCATGTGCTGCCATACAAGGTTCATGGTAGCAGTGCCGTAGAACAGGACAGTACCGATCGTACCAACCATGGTACCAAAGGAAGTTGCAAGTGCTGTGCCTTCTGCAGAAGCGGGATCCAGGCCATAGCTCTTAAGAGCGATCATTGCCAGCGGGATACCGATGTAAGATACGGCACGAACGTCAGCGGAAACGGTTCCGCCGGGGGTAACCAGTGCGATATAAACGACCTGCATGGCAGCGCCGACCATGATACCTGTGGGGATATCACCAAGCACGATACCGCAGATCAGACCACCGATCAGCGGTCTGCCAAGGGTGTAGTTACCGATGGAAGTGCCGCCCAGACCAGGCATACTGGAGAGGGAAGCAAATAATCCGAGAATAATTGCCTGAAATAAATTAATGGACATTTCTTTCTCCTTTTCGTGTATCTAATTTTATGGACAGATCCGATCAGTCTGTATAACCGAACTGGCCTCTGAACTTCTTCCAGTTGCCGATCGCTGTCTCTTTGAGAAGTGCGAACTCTACTTCGTAGCCCTTCTTTGTGATCGCTTCAAGAGCATCTGCTTCTTCCTGTGTGATGGACTGGTTGTTGCCGAGCTTGGTTGCGCCGGGACGATCGTTGCAGGGTCCAATGATGACGGTCTTGACATCGCTGGGAACGATACCTGCGTCAACAAGAATCTTCTTCATGTCGATGGGATTCTTGGTGATCAGGAAATATTTGTCCTTGGAAGCCAGTACCTTGGGTGCTTTTGCGATGAACTCATCAACGGCCCATACAAAGGTCTTCTTGTCGGATGCGCTCTTGTAAGCACCCTTGAGAACGGGGTTCTTCGCTGCTGCATCGTTTACTGCGATGAGGCCTGTGCAGGGATACTCGAGAGACCATCTTGTAACAGTCTGTCCATGGATCATTCTGTCATCTACACGTACGAAAGAAATCATAGTTTACCTCCTGTTGATTGTGTTTGATAGAGCTGATGATTACAGATCTTCCTCTTCGTCGTCATCGACTGCGACAACGAACTCCTTGATCTGATCCTTTGCGCCTTCGATGATCTCTTCCTTGAGCTCTTCGGTGTCGACGTCGTCTTTGCCGAGAACTGCTGTCAGGACCAGGGGAAGGTTCATGCCGCCGATCATGGTTGTCTTTGCAAGAAGACCCTTCTCAGCGATCACGTTTGCTGCCGTGGCAAGAGGAGATCCGCCGACAATATCCGCGAACATAATAATCTCATCATCCTCGCCAACTACAGAGAGAAGCTCTCTGACGTTGTCTGCGAACTCGTCAGCGCCCATGCCGTTTTTAAGGCTTGTGGAGAGAACGTCCTCTCTGTCTTCGCCGCCGAGCATTGTAATGGCTGTGTGAAGACCGGGAGCAAATTCACCGTGACTTACGAGTACTACGTATTTCAACTGCTTGTCCTCCTTTCTTTCCATTCCCGCCGGGCATGGAATATTAATTTTTTATGAACTCTTGATAAAGAGTATATAAAAACGGTGACCCTTGTTCATCTCACAAGTGTCACCGTTTTTTTGTGATTTTTGTCATCGGGAAAATGACATTTGTCATATCCTATCTCAACTGTTTTGCGACTGCATCGATTTAAGGAAATTGTTGAGTGTTCTGTTCCAGATGATCTGCTCCATCTGTATATTGGATTTGCTGTCCAGGATCGACCGGACGGCAATCCCCACCTCTTCGAGGGCGTTGTCATACCCTCTGAACCTGGGCTGGATGATCGTCTTCTCCATAGCGCTCTCCAGAATATCCAGATTGAAGGCCGTCCCCGTGTCCTCCGCGATCTGCTTGATCGTCTCCTCCGACTGGGTCACAGACGGCAGCACAGAGATGCCGTCCGAGTAGTCGAAGATCTCAGCCTGGATTGCCTGATCCTGCGTGAGCAGCTTCATAAATTCCCAGGCCATCTCTTGATTGGGCGTCTCTTCGCTCATGGCGATGGAAAGTGTATCCAGTCTGGAATAGTTGTCGCCCGACGGGCCCGCCGGCATTGTCACGCACTCCCACTCAAAGTCTGAGTACTTCTTAATACTTAGTTCCTGGGACTTGTAGGCTCTGTATTCAGAGAAAAGCATGGGCTGAAATACGACGTTTCCCTGCGAGAAATCCCTCTCAGAAACAGAATAGCCGCTGTTGAGCCCCTCCAGCTTTTCCAGAAAGGCAATGGCGTCGCCAACTTCCCTCACTGTAAAATCGCAGCTTCTTCCCTTCTCGTCGAACAAACTGACGCCATTTGCGTCAAACGCGTCGTTCCAAGTGTAATTACAGGTACCGAACTGGTTGATGATCCCTGTGCCTTCCGTATCCTTGGTCACCTTCCGGCAGATCTCATAGAAATCATTCCAGGTCCAGTCTCTTGCAGGCATCGCAATGTGCTCGCGATCCAGGATCGTTTTATTGACGAACATCATGTTGGGCGCGCATTCGTAGGGGAGCGCGTACTGCCTGCCGGCGTAGCTGCCCGAGTCATATGCGGTCTTATAGTAGGCGGATGGGTCAAAAGACGGATCTCTTTTAATCAGATTGTCCAGATCCTTGAGCGCGCCGATCTGCGCAAACGTGCTAAAGTCTCCCCCCAATATGAAAAAGACGTCCGGCATGGTGTCGTTCATCATCTGTTCGGAGAGCCATTCCGAATAGTCCGCCTTCATGATTCCGCTCTCGTACTCCACCTTGACGTCCGGATGCTCATGTTGGAAGCGCAAGATCGCATTGTCAATGATCTTATTGGCATGCCCGTTCTGAATGCCCCAGTAGTTGTCAGAGAAAACGCCCACGGTCAGAACCATGTCTTTGGAAAAACGGATCCTGCGATATTGCCCGGTTGTGATGAGCAGCGCCGCAAGCGCAATGATCACGCTGATCCCGACGCGGAATCGTCTGGTCTTAAAAAAAGTCAGGTCCATACCCCACCTCAGTCCTCTTCGTCAAAGCTTCTGATCACGGCGCCCGTCTGTACCGCCCAGATGGCCAGCTGCGTCCTGTCGCGCAGTCCCAGCTTACTCAGGATATTGCTGAGGCTGTTGCGCACAGTGCCTTCCGAAAGGTTCAATTTCCCAGCGATCTCCTTGTTGGATAATCCGCTTCCCACCTGGACGATGATCTGCCACTCATTGTTCTTAAGGCTGGCTGACTGCTGCTCGTCGACCTGGATCGTGAGATTGGTCTGTGCCATTCTGGAGAAGAGTCTGACGACCTTGGAAGCAATATCCTCATTGATCATGGCTGTTCCCTGATAGACCTTGCGGATCGCATCCGACAGTTCCTTCATGGAAATTCCCTTTAAGAGATATCCGCTCGCGCCGTATTTGAGCGCATCAAATACATACCGGTCGTCGTCAAAGGTAGTCAGGATGATGATCTTGATGTCCGGATACTGCTCCTTGAGGATCTGCGTGCAGATCACGCCATCCATCTTGGGCATACGAATGTCCATCAGGATCACGTCCGGCTTCTCCCTTTTCACGCAGCGAATGACTTCCTGTCCATCCGCAGCCGTATCTGTCACATGAAAATCCTCCACGCTGTCCAGAATGATCAGAAGACTCTGTCGTATCAGTTCCTGATCGTCAGCTATCAATATTTTGATCATTTATACGCTCCGTTTCTGTGCCCCTGCACATACAGTTAATTCTCATTGCCCCAGCGGATCGGAATCACCGCGTGAATCGTAAATCCCAGATTCCCGGTATACTCCAGATGGCCGCCCAGCATATCGAGACGCTCCTTCATGTGATGGAGACCAAATCCCGATTTTACATCGCTGCAGCCGACGCCGTTGTCAGAAATAATGATATGAAGTTCCCCATCGATCCGGTCTATCGATATATTGATCTTCGTCGCCTTGCCGTGGCGGATCGCATTTGTGATGCTCTCCTGTACGACCCGATAGATCACGTCTCCCTCATCCTGGTTAAAGTGGCTGAGGTCCGTCGTGATATTCATGGAGATCTCCACGCCGGTAGACCGGGTCGTGCTGTCGACCAGCTTGTGCAGCGCATCTTCAATGTCCATGGATTCCAGCGCGTCTGCGTGGAGCGCCTTGACCGAGTGCCGCACGTCAATGATCCCGGTCCGCGCGACTTCCGCGATGGCCCGCAGCTGTTCCTTGGTGGCCTCCGGCGCAATGTCCATCAGCATGATGCAGGCTTCAATGCCGGTGATAATACCCGTCAGCGAGTGCCCCAGCGTATCGTGGATCTCTCTTGCGAGGCGGTTTCTCTCTCTGGTCTCCGCCATTCTGGCCGACTCGCTTGCATACTCTTCCAGCTTGATATTGGCTTCCTTGAGCTCGTTGTTGAGAACAAGGATCCTCTCCTTCTCGCTCATCTGGGAGAGCGCCAGAATGACCATGTAGAAGATGAATACGTAGATATTGATCAGGTCCAGAATATTCAGGATCCCCAGAAACCTTGAAAGATGATCCGCCCTGTAATAGCTCCACACGATATCAAGGGGAATCACATGGATCCACTTCTGCAGGACGTTGCCGTTGATCAGGAGGGAAAAAGCGGACACAGCCAAAATATACAATGCTCTCTTTTTCCAGTCGATCGTATAGCGCATGATGTCCGCCAGGAGCAGAACGACCATGCCTGTGTAGCCAAATCCCGTCACATAGCTGATCCCGATCGCAACGAGAAACTCCAAGGTCAGTTTGCATACCAGTTCCGGATGGTTATTGCATTCCACAGAGAGCAGGATCTCCAGGCATCCGAAGAACAAAAGTCCTGCGATCGGAATGATCCAGTTGATCGGCGGCACCCTTCCGGCCCGCAGCAAAAACTCCAACGCCGTGCCTTCATGGACATAGCCCCACAGCGCATGGCTGGAAATGAGTGTGATGTATAAAATAATCAGGAAATTGAACATCTGCAGAACCCTGAACACCATTTCCGGTATCTGGTCCATTCTGTCAAAATCCCGTCGTACAGGAGCGACCTTTTCAACCATATTTTTCTCCCTGTTTGCTTGATCGGCGGAGCGGATCATTGGATCTGCCGGCAGCGTCTGACGCTCTTACTGCCATCTGTCCACGTTGTACTGTTCCACATTGTCCTTCGTGACAAGTTCCACGGGGACAGAGATATATTTCTCAACCTCCCGCCCTTCGAGAAGGTCATAGATCGCGTTGGCGGCTTCATCACCGATCCTGGAAGGGAACTGCGCGGCACTTGCCTTGATCTTGCCCTCATAAATCAGTTGTTTGGCGTCCGGTGAACCGTCTACGCCGTACACGTCCACGGACTCCAAAAGCCCATGATTGTCGAGGGCTGCGACAGCGCCGAGACTGGCCGGATCGTTGAGGCAGAACACACAGTTAAATGGAGTTCCCATTTCAATATAGTCCTCCATTCCGGGAAGCGCGATCTCAAGCTGTCCCTCACAGGAAATCCGTCCCACTACGCGGATCTCCTTGTTGGCCCGAATCGTATCGAGAAATCCCTGCACTCTCTGCCTTCCGGACGTCGCTGTCTCATGGGTCATCAGGACGACATCCGCCTTTTTTCTTGTGCGCAGCATATACTCGCCAACGAGCTGGCCTGCTCTGTAATTATCCGAAACGATCGTGCAGTCCGCAAGCTCTGCGTCCGCTATATCCGAGTCCACAACAATGATCTTTACGCCCTGCGCGTGCGCTTTGGTAAGTACTTCCTTGAGACCGTCTGCATTGACAGGCGTCAGGATAAGCACGTCAATTCCTTTTTCCAGCATCCCTTCGATCTGTTCGATCTGCCTTTGCGCATTGAGCGCTGGATTTCGCAGGATGATCCTGTCACCCTCCGCTTCCACCCGGTGGCTGATCTGCTCGTTCAGGATCTCATAGAACTCGTTGTTCATGGTCATATAGCTGGCGCCGATCAGATGCGCGTTCTCTTTCTGCCCGGTCGACGCATCGGGTGTGATGACCAGATAGATCACCATCATCACGGCCGCCGCTGCGGTAAGCAGGATCATCACGATCCTGTAAATGGTCTGATATCGTATTTTCATTTCTGCGTACCGTTCTTTCTCACTGGATTTTCCCGGTAAATAGCTGTTCCAACACGTCCGCTATACCGTCGTGATCATTGTCCGCTGTGCCGAACGGGAATCTCCGCCGGATCTCTTCCGGCGCGTTCCCCATTACATAGCCCCTGCCCACTGCTTCGAGCATTTCAACGTCATTGTAATTGTCTCCGAAGGCGATGGTCTCGGAGGGTGTGATCCCCAGATGCGCGCAGTATCTCTCCACCGCTTCCGCCTTGGAAATTCCCTTTGCCATGATCTCTAACAGAATATCGCTGGATTTTACGACGGCCACATCCGGAAACGCCGCTTTCATTTCTTTTTCCACCTGGAGGATCGTGCCCGGCGCACAAATGCACAAAAACTTACTGACGCCCTCGCCGGGCGCAAGGTCCTTCACCGTGCCCTGTCTGGACTCTGCCTCCACAATCCTCTCTTCGTTCATCACTCTGGGATCCGATTTGTCCGGCGCGAGCCAGTCGTCTCCGCTGTATATGCATATGCTCAGGTCATATCCTTGTTCCCGGATAAAGGCCTCGATCCGGAGCGCGGTCTGCCTGTCGATCTGTCTGCTGTACAGGACGTTTCTCTCCTCGTCCATGATCAAGGCGCCGCTGTAGGCGATCAGTGCGCAGTGAAGATCGTTTCTGCGCATGATCGGGTAGATCCCCGACGGACTTCTGGCCGATACGATCACAAAATGGATCCCGCTTTTAAGGATCTTGTGGATCCACTCTCCGGTCCTTGGCGTCACGCGGTGCGACGCATTTAACAGTGTCCCGTCTACGTCTGAGAAAACCGCTTTGATCGTGCGTTCCATCTTGCTCTCCTTTACGTAAATCGCAAAACCTGGCCGGCCGGCACAGGACTTGTCTGCTCTTTCATAATGCAATACTTCTGTTTTTTATTGCAAACCATCCACTCTTCATTTGTCAACGAACGCCAAATGGAGTAGAGTAATAGAAGAAAATCTAATTGAAATGGAGAATACGACTATGACATTTCGTTATCCCGCTGTATTTCAGAAAAAAGAGGATGGTTCCTATACCGCCTATTTCCCGGATCTTTCAATGTGCACCGCCAAGGGGCAGACACTGGACGACTGCATCAACGACGCAATCGCGGAGTGCCGGGACTGGATCCAGACCGAACTTCTGGATACGCTCGACATGCCTCCTGTCTCCGATTTTGACGATATAGAGCTCAAGGAGAACGAGCACATCCGCATGATCGGTGTAATCGTCCGTCTCTACGAGGGTTGGGACGAATGACACCGGTTCTTTAAAAAAGGCTTTGCAGACTGCCCCGGCAGTATTCGCAAAGCCTTTTTTGATCCCTGTTGCCCAGCTTGTCTGTCTTATCCTCTGACCTGTCCCTGCCCGGTGATCTGGTATTTGTAGGACGTGATCTCTCTAAGTCCCATGGGACCTCTCGCCTGCAATTTCTGGGTGCTGATGCCAATCTCTGCGCCAAATCCGAATTCAAATCCGTCTGTAAATCTCGTGGATACATTGACATATACGCAAGCGGAATCGATCTCGCGAAGGAACCTGCCTGCCGCTTCTTCATTTCCAGTCACAATACAGTCCGAATGGCCGGTATGGTATCTGTTAATATGTTCGATCGCTTCTTCGAGCGAATCCACCGTCTTGACCGACAGCATCAGGGCCAGATACTCTGTGCCAAAATCCTCCTCGGTCGCAGGTTCCGCGAAGGGAAGGAACTTCCCTGCCTCCGCGTCCGCTCTAAGGACGACATGGTACTCGTTCATAGCCTCTGACAGCATGGGGAAAAACCGGTCCGCGACGTCTCTATGTACGACCAGCGATTCTGCCGCATTGCAGACGCCGATCCTCTGTGTTTTGGCATTGATCAGAATTCGGATTGCCATGTCGAGATCCGCATCCTTGTCGACGTAAATATGGCAGTTGCCCGTGCCGGTCTCGATCACAGGAATCTTACTGTTCTCCACAACCGCGCGGATGAGGCCTGCGCCGCCTCTGGGAATCAGAACGTCCACATACTGACGCATAGACATCAGTTCTCTGGTGGCAGCCCTGTCTGTCGTGGCGATCAGCTGTACTGCGTTGGGATCGATCCCGCAGTCGGAGAGCGCCTCACGGAGCGTATCTGTGATCGCGATATTGGAGTGGATCGCATCACTGCCGCCCTTTAAGATGACCGCGCTGCCTGCCTTGAAGCAAAGCGCAAACGCGTCCGCAGTGACATTGGGCCTCGATTCATAGATCACGCCGATGACGCCCATGGGAACACGGACCTTGCGGATCTTCATACCGTTGGGTCTTGTGAATTCGTCTATCACTTCGCCGACCGGATCCGGCAGCGCTGCAACTTGTCTAAGACCCTCTGCGATCTGGTCGATCCGCGCCTTCGTGAGTGTGAGACGGTCGATCAGTGCCTCCTTCATGCCGGCGGCTCTTCCGTTCTCTATATCCTCGCGGTTGGCGGCCAGGATCTTGTCCCCGTTCGCAACGAGCTTGTCTGCCGCGGTGAGGAGCGCCCGGTTCTTCTCATCCGTACTCAGTTTCTGTACGTCGTATTTGATCGCACTGGCTGTTTTACAAAGTGTTTCCACAATACTAATACTCATCGTTCGTTCCTCTCCCTATTTGTTGACGGCGGATCTGCGATCTCCGTGAATATCGCACCCTTTTTCAATCATTGCACTCTATTATAACTGAAATCCTGTTCCCTTAACAGAGATTCTTGTCCACAGGCGCCGCATACCGCTTGCGGATCGCTTCCGCGACGCGAATGCCGTCCATAGCCGCCGACATGATCCCGCCGGCATAACCTGCGCCTTCGCCGCAGGGATAGAGTCCCCGGATCTGCGACTGCAGATCTTCGCCCCTCGGTATGCGCACGGGCGATGAAGTTCTCGACTCAAGACCGGCCGCAAAGGCCTCCTCGCCGGCAAATCCCGGAATCTTGCGGTCAAATTCTTCCATTCCCTCTATAAAGTCCGCTGTCATCCATGCGGGAAGAAGGTCGCTGAGGTCGGCCTGGGTCCACTGGCCGCGAATACACAGATCATGGCTCGTCAGATAGGAATCTGGCGCATTGGAGTTTGCCACTTCGCCGCTCTTTCGCTTCTCATAATTCTCCTTGAGCTTTACATAGCGCTGCACAGGGATGGCGCCCTGACCAATCCGATATGCCTTTTCTTCCAGCGCCCGCTGAAAGTCCATGCCGGACAGAGGGTGTTCGGTTCCGTACTCCTCGGGTCCGATCGTGACGACGATTGCGCTGTTGGCCCTCTCGCTCCCTCTTGCATGTTCGCTCATGCCGTTGACAGCGATGCGGGACGGCTCTGAAGACGCATCCACGATATAGCCGCCCGGGCACATGCAGAAGGAGTAGACGCCGCGTCCCGAGGCAGCTCTCGCTGTCAGCTTGTAAGGCGCCGCCGTAAGGCCCAGTTCCTGCATCTCTTCCCGTTCCCACACGCCGTACTGAGACTTGTCGATCAGGCTCTGCGGGTGAGACACGCGAAGTCCGATCGCAAAGGCCTTGGCTTCCATGGGAATCCCTCTTTGGTAGAGCGCTGTCATGGTATCTCTGGCGCTGTGACCCGGCGCCAGCACGACTGTATCGGTTCTGATCCGGCTTCCGTCCGCGAGAATGACCGCGCGTACACTTCCGTCCTGCATCTCCAGGTCTGTGACTTGTGCTTCAAACCGGATTTCGCCGCCCGCTGCCTGGATCCTTCTGCGGATCGCAGGGATTACAACCTTGAGCCGGTCTGTGCCGATATGGGGCTTACTCTCATATACAATATCGCCCGGCGCGCCGGCTTCTGTAAAGACCGTCAGGACTTTCTCACTGCGCCCCGTCTTGTCGTTGATCTGCGTATTGAGCTTTCCATCGGAGAAGGTGCCCGCGCCGCCCTCTCCGAACTGCACGTTGGAAGCGGGATCCAGTTTGCCGCTCACCCAGTAGTGTTCGATGTCCTTCGTTCTCTGCTCCACACACCGCCCCCGCTCAAGCAGGATCGGCCGATAGCCGTGCTCTGCCAGCATCAGTGCGCAGAACAGGCCCGCAGGACCTGCGCCGATCACGACGGGCCGCGTATGCATGATCTCCTCGCCGGCCTTCGGGAACTGATATCCAGTCTCTTCTACATAGGAAATATTCCTGCTGCGCAGTGACGCTGCGAGTTTTCTCTCCGCCTTGGCACCTGTTTTCGTATCTACATCGACAGTGTAGATATCATAGAGCTGGGGCTTCTTTCTCGCGTCGATCGAATGTCTGCGGATTCTGTAATGTACTGGTTCACGGCCCTTGTGCCTGATTGTCTTTCGTATTTTGCCTTCCAGATCTGCTTCTGTGTGTCCACAGGGAAGCTTTAACTGGGAAATTCTGATCATAGACCTGCTCCTACTCTTTGCTGTTCTTGTATGGATTTCCGCGTCGCTTTTGCCGTCGTCTGCTGTTATTGGACGGATCCCTGCGTCGCCTTCGCAGCGCCTTTGCCGGCGATCCAACCGCTGGTCATGGCCCATTGCAGGTTGTAGCCGCCGCAGATTCCGTCCACGTCCACGAGTTCCCCCGCCATAAAGAGGCCCGGCGTGCGTACGGACTGCAGATTTTCATCCATTTCTTCTAGCGGAACGCCCCCACTTGTCACCTGCGCCTGTTTGAATGTGCCGGTTCCCACGATCGCAATGGGGAACGCGCGCAGATCTTCCATTATGCCGCGCAGCGCTTCCTGCGATAGTCGTGACGCCTTCATCTCCGCCTGCATGCCGCGCCTTTTAAAGACAAGGTCCAGGATCTTGCGGTTCACAAGGCCGAGGAAGTAGACGCTGAGCATGCAGTTCTTGTTCTCTGAGAGCCTTCGCGCCAGCTCCTTTTCCCACGCCTTTTCATCAAAGTCAGGGGCAAAATCGATACTGGCCGTCACCGCCGTGCCTTGTGCCAGCGCCCTTGCCGCGATCGCACTCAACTGAAAGACGGGGATGCCGGAAATGCCCTGCTCCGTCATCTGCAGCTCTCCGCGCTCCGAACAGACGCTTTGATCATTCACCAGGAGCGTGATCGCCGCGTCGCAGCGAACGCCCGCAGACGCCTTCAGATTCCTGTCGTCCGACAGGAGCGGAACCAGGGCCGGCAGGGGCTTCACGACCGTGTGTCCCATCGAAGAGGCAATTCGATAAATCGCCTCCCCGCACCCATACTGAGGACCTGCCATGCCGCCGCCTGCAAGGATGACCGATTCCGCCATATAGGAAGATCCATCAGAAGTCTCGATCTGAAAATGAGAAGCGCCTTTGCGCTCGCTCCGTCTGACCAGGACCACTCTCTTTCCAAGTTCGATCGTGACAGGCAGTGCCCGCAGGATCTTCTCAAATCCCTCCGCGATGGTTGCGGCCTGGTCCGTCCTGGGATAGACGTATCCCTGCCTGTCGTGCAGAAAGACGCCCTTCGATTCCCAGAAGCGCATCAGGTCCTTCTCACTAAAGCGCGAAAAAAAGGCGGAAAGACTCGCCCCTCCGCCGGTATGATAGCAATCCATTGTCATATGCAGATTGGTCAGATTGCAGCGGCCGTTGCCGGTCGCATAGACTTTTCTGCAGATCTTGTCGTTGGCGTCCAGAAGCAGTACATTTCTGCCTTCCCGCGCCGCGGAAACTGCCGCCATGCAGCCGGAAGGACCTGCGCCAACGATGACGATTTCCGCTGTCTTTGCTCTATGCAGTTCGCCATTTGCCTTTTTACTCATAAAGGTATACCCTTTCGCACAGCGCGGATCGTGACAAATTCATTCTCTCGTGATCCCCAGCGCCTGCAGCGCCATCTCCTGGCGGGCTTCCATCACGTCCGCCTCTTCCGGCGTCATGTGGTCATAGCCGCACAGATGGAGCATGCTGTGCGCGATCAAAAACGCGAATTCCCGCAGCTCACTGTGCCCGTACTCTGCCGCCTGCTCCTTGACCTTCTGCGCGTTGATCACGATATCGCCGAGCATCACACAGTCGTTGTCCGGGTTTATACAGCTGTCATCGATCAGACTAAAATCAGCGGGTTCTTCAAATTCAAGGCCGGGGAAAGAGAGCACGTCGGTTGTCCGGTCGATCCCTCGAAATTCCCGGTTGAGTCTGTGCACCTCTTCTGCGTCTGTCACAACCAGCGACACTTCCGCATCGTCAGTAAAGTTCTCCTGCGAGAGCACCTGTGTACAGACCTTCAGCGCGACCTCTTCTATGTCAAAAGGCGGGTCAAAGGGCAGGGCAAATTCAGACTTTTCTTCTATTTGGATATCTGTGTTCAAAACGACCATGTTTTTCATAATCCTCGTAAGCTTTGACGATTTTCTGTACCAGTGGATGACGCACGACGTCCTTGGCGGTCAGATTGATGAAGCTGATCCCCTCCACATTCCTTAGCACCTTCATGGCCACATCGAGACCGGAGCGCGTGTTGGGCGCAAGGTCCTTCTGCGACGCGTCGCCGGTGATAATGGCATGGGAGCCAAATCCGAATCTTGTCAGGAACATCTTCATCTGCTCGGGCGTTGTGTTCTGCGCTTCGTCCAGAATGATGTATGCATTGTCCAGTGTCCGTCCCCTCATGTAGGCGAGCGGCGCCACTTCGATCAGACCGTTTTCCATATTGCGCTTGAAGTTCTCTGCGCCCATGATCTGATAGAGCGCATCGTACAGGGGGCGCAGATAGGGATCGACCTTGCTCTGCAGGTCGCCCGGGAGGAACCCGAGCTTCTCTCCCGCCTCGATGGCAGGTCTTGTCATGATGATCCGCTCCACCTCTTTGTTCTGAAACGCCGTGATCGCCATGGCCATAGCAAGAAAGGTCTTGCCGGTACCCGCAGGGCCATTGGCAAACACGATCAGGTTGTTTCTGATCGAATCAATATATTTCTTCTGCCCCAGTGTCTTGGGCTTGATCGGCTTGCCGCTCACTGTGTGGCAGATGATATCCTTGTCAAAATCTGCCAATACGGCAGGTTCCGCCTCATCCTTCATCTCGATGGCATAGTCTACGCTCTGGTCCTCGATCTCACCGCCGGCCCTCGCGAGCCCCGCCAGATTCTCTAAAATCCCGACTGCCTTGCGCACAGCCGCGTCGTCGCCGGTCACCTTGATCACACCGTCCCTGGCGATCACTGCCACATCCAGATCTTTCTCGATCTTTCTCACAAAATGGTCCTTACTGCCAAATATCTCTCTCTGCTCCTCCGCAGATAGTTCCAGAATCTGTGTCATGTACGTCTCTTTTTCCTTGCTAAAATCCTCAAAAAAAAGAGCGTATACCGCGTTACAGGCGGCATACGCTCGTTGTAATGCTAGTATTAAATTACTTCGCGGACAGGTATTCGTCAATACCCTTCGCGGCTGCCTTGCCTGCGCCCATCGCCAAAATGACAGTGGCCGCGCCGGTCACAGCGTCGCCGCCTGCGAATACGCCTTCCTTGGAAGTCTGGCCCTTCTCCTCGTCCGCCACGATGCAGCCTCTTCTGTTTGCTTCAAGGCCTTTGGTCGTGGAAGAGATCAGCGGGTTGGGGCTTGTGCCCAGGGACATGATCACTGCGTCGCACTCAATATAGAACTCAGAACCGGGTATCTCCACAGGTCTGCGTCTTCCGGACGCATCGGGCTCGCCCAGCTCCATGCGGATGCAGGTAATGCCTTTAACCCATCCGTTTTCATCCGCGTGGATTTCCACAGGATTGGTCAGAAGGTCAAAAATGATGCCCTCTTCCTTGGCGTGATGGACTTCTTCGCGTCTGGCCGGAAGCTCTTCTTCGCTTCTTCTGTAGACAATGTGTGTCTCCGCGCCCAGTCGAAGCGCTGTTCTGGCTGCGTCCATAGCAACGTTGCCGCCGCCGACGATGACCGCCTTTTTCGCCTTCATAATAGGGGTTCTGGAGGAATCGCTGAAGGCCTTCATGAGGTTACTTCTTGTCAGATACTCATTGGCGGAGAATACGCCCATGGCCTGCTCGCCGGGAATGCCCATGAACTTGGGAAGACCTGCGCCGGAGCCGATGAATACAGCTTCAAAGCCTTCGTTCTTCATCAGATCGTCGATCGTAGCGGATTTGCCTACAATGCAGTCTGTCTCTATTTTGACGCCGAGGTGCTTGACGTTCTCGATTTCCTTCTCCACGACTGCGTCCTTGGGAAGACGGAACTCGGGAATACCATACACCAGAACGCCGCCCGCCTTGTGCAGCGCTTCGAAGATCGTGACGTCATAGCCGAGCTTGGCCAGATCGCCTGCGCAGGTAAGGCCGGCAGGGCCGGAACCGATCACCGCGACCTTGTGTCCATTCTGCGTAGCCGCCTTCTGGGGCTTGATGCCCATCGCGCGGGCTGTATCCGCGACGTATCTCTCCAGTTTGCCGATGGAGACGGCTTCTCCCTTGATGCCGCGCACGCATTTGCCCTCGCACTGTGTCTCCTGGGGGCAGACACGGCCGCAGATCGCGGGCAGGGAGGAGGAAAGGCTGATCACATCATAGGCGCCCTTCACGTCGCTCTCTTTGACTTTGGTGATAAAGCCGGGGATGTCGATATTGACGGGACATCCCTGCACACATCTGGGGTTCTTGCAGTTGAGGCAGCGGAGCGCTTCTGCCTCCGCCTCTTCTTTATTATAACCGAGGCAGACTTCTTCAAAGTTCGTCGCTCTGACAAGCGGATCCTGTTCCCGTACCGGGACTTTCTTCATCATATCCATAATCGTCTATCCTTTCTGTATGAAAGATCTGCATGAAAGATCTGTATGAAAGACCGTCAGTTTGCGCAGTTTCCGCAGCCGCCGTGGTGCGTATCACCCTCTTTGGCCTTCAGATACAGGCGTCCCTCTTCGGTAGCATACAGTTTCATTCTCTGCATAGCCTGTGCAAAATCCACCTCGTGGCCGTCGAATTCCGGTCCGTCCACGCAGGCAAATTTCACTTTGCCGCCTACCATCAGACGACATGCGCCGCACATGCCTGTGCCGTCCACCATGATCGGGTTCATGGAGACGATGGTCTCGATCCCGAGCTGCTTGGTGAGCTGGCATACGAACTTCATCATGATCATGGGGCCGATGGCGACGACTCTGTCGAAGCGCTGTCCCTCATCATAGAGCTTCTGGAGCGCGACACATACGTTGCCGGCGATTCCATAGGATCCGTCGTCTGTGCAGATGTGGAGGTTCGAGACCTCGCTCATTTTCTTCTCGAGGATAATGATGTCCTTGGTTCTCGCGCCCTGGATGCAATCCACTTCTACGCCCTGCTTCTTGAGCCATTTGAGCTGGCAGTATACAGGCGCTGTACCAACACCGCCCGCGATGAAGCAGATCTTCATCTTCTTCAGTTCATCCAGAGGCAGCTCTGTGAGATCGGAGGGTTTTCCGAGAGGGCCTACCATATCTGCGAAGCTGTCGCCCACTTCCAGCGAGGACATGCGATATGTCTCGCCGCCGATCACCTGAAATACGATCTGCACAATGCCTTTTTCGCTGTCATAATCACAGATCGTCAGCGGTATTCTTTCTCCCTCTTCATCGACACGAACGATCAGAAACTGTCCGGGAAGCGCATATCTGGCAATCCTGGGTGCCTCAACATCCATCAGAAAGATGTTGGGGGCCAGATTTTCCTTTTTAATGATCTTGAACATATCTACCTCCATCTACCTGTTTGTAAATTAATACTTTACTGTAATAAAGACTAATTCATACTACCACTCTTTTTCGTGCATGTAAAAGCAAAATAGCATACTTATTAATTTGTGCACATTTTTCACGTCTTTTGGCACATTTGAACTCTCTGTCACTCATCCAGGATCTGATAGGTGCCCGTGACCACGCTGCTCTTGAGCCCGTACCGATTGACAAAAAGGACCTTCACGGTATAGATGATCCCGGGGCGGAGCTTGATCCCGTCGGTATACAGATTGCTTCTGTCCGTGGGCTCTGTCCCGTCAATTGTGTAGAACAGCGTCCCAACGCCCTGGCTCTCGACGATCAGGTTCATTTCTCCCTCGTAGGTCCCCGGCGGATCGCGAAAGACCGGGTCGTAGACCAGATAATTGTAATACTTGCTCTTTATGGATTCCACTTCGCTCCCTTCCAGAAGCGTCGCAAGTTTTCCGTATTCACCCTCCTCGGAGCAGATCGATACAATCCTCTCCCAGGCGTCGTCGAATTCCTGCTGCCCTTCGTGCGTGTTTTTCACAACGCGCATGGCAATACTGAGCGCCTCCGCGTTGTCGCCGGCTTTCTGCAGATAATCCGCTTTCTTCAGATACAGCATTTCATCACTGCGCACGCCGTCGCCCGGAAGCGTCAGCGCTCTGTCGATGAGCCTTGCTGCGTCCGCGTAATAGCCTGTCTGCGCCATTTCCGATGATTTTTGAAGGAGCGCTTCTCTTGAGTTCGCCTGGCTGTGCTGATAGGCCAGGTATCCGACGACGAGCGCCGCTGCTATGGATACCAGAACGGCTGCGATTCTAACCTGTCTGCTCATTTTCATCTTCACCCCGGAGCGCCGTGCTCACATGTCTTCCAGGTACTGTTCAAAGGTCGGCATATCCATAAGAACCTGCCTTGCCCTTGTTCCGTTTTCTTCGCTGACAACGCCGGCTTCCGCGAGCTGGTCCATGATCCTGGCCGCTCTGTTAAAGCCGATCTTGAACACGCGCTGCAGCATGCCGATCGACGCCTTGTTCTTGTCGATAATAAATCTGCCCGCTTCGGCAAAATATTCATCGTAAATGGAGTCGCCCTTGAGATCCGCGTTCTGGCCGCTGCCGTCCGAGGACGCGATCCCATCGATCTCACTCTCAATGGCCGCCATCGAGCTGCTGTCCGCCGCATTGTTCTCTTTAATGTACGAGACCACTTTCTGCACGTCGTCATCGGACACAAACGCGCCTTGGATTCTGGCGGGTTTCTGGTAATTCTGCGGATAGAAAAGCATATCGCCCTTGCCGATCAGCTTCTCCGCGCCTGCCATATCCAGAATGGTGCGGGAATCGACCTGACTGGTAACTGCAAAGGCAATGCGGCTGGGCATATTGGCCTTGATGAGGCCGGTAATGACATCTACAGAAGGTCTCTGCGTCGCGATGATCAAGTGAATGCCTGCCGCGCGGGCCAGCTGTGCCAGACGGCAGATCGAAGATTCCACTTCGTTCTTGGCGACCATCATGAGATCTGCCAGCTCGTCGACAATGACGACCAGTCTGGGCAGTACTTTCTCATTTTCTCCCGCTTCGTTTCCCTTTGCTCTCACCATCGCGTTATAGCCGTTGAGATCCCTCGTTCCGGCTGCGGCAAAGAGCTTGTAGCGGCGCTCCATTTCCGCGACCGCCCAGTTCAGTGCGGCCGACGCTTTGCGGACATCGGTCACAACCGGGATCATCAGGTGCGGAATGCCGTTATACACGCTCAGTTCCACGACCTTGGGATCGATCATGATCAGCTGCACCTCATCCGGCGCCGCCTTGTAGAGGATACTCATGATGATCGTATTGATACATACGGATTTACCGGATCCGGTCGCGCCTGCAATGAGCAGGTGGGGCATCTTAGAGATATCCGTGACCACCGTTTTGCCGCCCAGATCCTTGCCGACGCCAAATGCGAGCTTACTCTTCGCGCCGCGGAACTCCTGGGTCTCCAGAATATCGCGCAGTTCGACCAGCGACGGGTGCTTGTTGGGCACTTCGATTCCGATGGCGGGTTTACCCGGGATCGGCGCCTCAATTCGAATATCCATGGCGGCAAGGCTGAGCTTGATATCATCCGCCAGATTGACGATTTTTGAGACCTTGACGCCCTGCTCGGGCTGCAGCTCGTAGCGGGTGATGGACGGTCCCTGACTGATTTCTGTGATCGTCACATTGACGCCGAACGTGCGCAAGGTCTCCTGCAGACGATAGGCCGTCTCCTTGAGCTCCTTGTCGGTCTCCGGCGAACTCATCTTCTGTCCCTTTTCCATCAGGCTAAACGGCGGGAAGCTGTACTGGCGGTTTTCCTTACTTCTGTTCTGTCCGCTCATAACAGTCCTGCCGGCGCCTTTTGTGCCGTCTTCGCCGCGGTCTCTGTGGACTTCAATGCCTTCCAGCTCTTCTTCCGAGATCGGAGGCGCCGACTGGGGCTGCGGCTTCTGCCTGGCCGTCACTGTTGTGCGAACAGGCGCAGCCGTTTGCGCGGCATTTTCGCCAGCCTTATTGGCGTACGCGGCTTCACTTTCCAGCGCCGCTTCCGACGCCTCGATGGCAGCCATCTCTTCCTCTGTGAGCGCATCGGCGCCCCAGGGAAGCTCGTCTGCACCCGTCTGTGTGATGTCCGCCGGCGCCGATCCCGGATCTGCCTTGTGCTGGGCGTTGAAGGTAGACATGCCACCGGCATCCGCGATGTCATACGGACTGCCATTGGCGAGACTTCCGGCGCTCTCATGCGCATAGATCTTTCGCATGCCGCGTTCATTCTCTTCCTGATGGAAGGGGAACTGCAGATGGTCTGACAGATCGCTCGTATCCTGGGTTCTTGTGAACACCGTCATGGTAGCCCTGCCGGAACGGCTGCCGTACGTCTCTCTCTCTGCGGGATCGATCTGAAACATCCCCTCAGACTCCACCCGCACAGTGTTGGCGTCGGGGCGGAGAATCCTCTCTGACGGTTCCGCCTTTGTTTCCTCCATCACCTTCGCGCTGACATGGACTTCCTCCGTTTTGCCGGTACGATCACGGTCTCTGTCGAGGAAATGGATTCCATGCGACGTATTGCTGCGGATCCTCTCCGGTTCCGGCTTCGTCTCTGCCGCAGGGACCGCAGCCCTCTCGCGCGTGCGCAAAGGCTTCTTCTCCCTTCGTTTAAAGAGCGTGGAGCCCTCGTCGAGGCCAAAATCCTCCTCTTCGTCTTCCGTCGCCGGCTCGATCACGTTGTTTAACAGATCCGCCGCGTCGGCTCTCCTGCGCGCTTCCTTCTCTCTTTCCTCTCTGTTCAGCCGCTCCTGTTCGAGCAGCTTCTCCCTCTCTTCTCTCTCCTTTTCCTTCTCCTGCCGGATCAGTTCACGGCGTTTTTCGGATGCGGCACGCGCCTCCTGCGCCCTGAGCCTTCTTCTCTCCATAAAGGACGGATCGCCCCGCTGGATCCTTCTCTCCTGTGCCTTCCTGTATCTGGCGACAGGCGAGAACTGGGTCGCGACAAGCAGGCAGATCAGAATGATCAGGATCAGGATAAAGACCGATCCCACATTTCGAAACAGGCTGAACAGACCATAGGCAAGACTTCCGCCGATGAGTCCGCCACCCTCCTTGGCCGCTGCGCAGCGCTGGTAAATAGCCGCCGGATCAAATCCGGCCGCCTTGGCCGCCTCGCCGCCCCACAGTTCAAACCCGGCGCCAATCGCGATCATAAGCACAACAAGAGAAGCCGCCCTTACCGGCAGCGTTCTCTTGCCCAGATTCGATATGATAAAAATGACCATGACAAACACAAAGAGCGGCATCACATAGGCAGTCGTACCAAACAGGCCGAACATCACCGAGGAAACGGCTTTGCCGACGACACCGCCGTATCCCAGCTCCGCGATCATCACAAAAGCCAGCGCCGCAAACAGCACCAGCAGCCGGATATCCCTGCGGACCTCCATCGCCCTTTTTTCTTCCTGCGCGAGCATCGCAGCGTTCTGTCTGCTCGTTCTTGAAGACGCTGTCTTTCTCTTACCGGATGCACTTCTGCTCTTTGTTGTTCTCTTATTATTCTGTGTACTCTTCTTCCTTGTGGTTGAAGCCATCTCCTCCGTCAACCTTCCTTATCTACTGCTGCTGTCCGCCGTCACCGATCTTTGGGATTCAAATGTCAAAATCGTCATCCTCGCTGATCTCCAGATCAAATTCGTCCTCCCCGTCGCAGACCAGGTCGAATTCCATTCGCACATGGGTCCTGCGGGGCGGTTCAGGGAGTGGGTTCTTGAGCAGCGTAAACGCCTCCCGCTCCGCACCCGGAGTATATTCCGGATCATATATCTGCATATTTGTATCCTTTACATCTAAATCTTTTGATTATGTCAATGAGGCAGCTTCATGCCTGCACACAAAGCTGCCCTGATCATGCCATGTAAGTTGTGACCCGTAAGGATCAGTCCTCGTCCCAGTTATGGTAAACGGCCTGTACGTCGTCATCGTCGTCCAAAAGGTCCAGAATTCTGTTGATCTGCTTGAGCATGGTCTCATCTGTGACCTTGACATAGTTCTGGGGGATCATTGTCACTTCTGAAGAAGCCAGTGCGATGCCCTCATCCTTGAGCGCCTTCTCCACGGCGTCAAAATCTTCCTCTGCCGTGATGATCTCGAAGCTGTCCTCTTCTTCCTTGATATCTTCCGCGCCGGCGTCAAGAGCGATCATCATCAGATCGTCTGCGCTCAGGTCGCACTCTTCCTTGTCTACGATGATCTGGCCCCTCTTGTCGAACATAAAGGAGACGCAGCCGGGCGTGCCGATGCTTCCGCCGCCCTTTGTAAAAGCGGATCTGACGTTCGCAGCTGTTCTGTTCTGGTTGTCCGTCAGCGTGTCCACGATGATCGCGATGCCGCCAGGGCCATACCCTTCATAGGTATTGTACTGATAGTTTACGTTGCCGACGTCGCCTGCCGCCTTCTTGATGCCGCGCTCGATGGTCTCGTTGGGCATGTTGTTGGCTTTGGCCTTCGCAACGACCTTGGCAAGCTTAAAGTTATTGTTGGGATCGGGGCCGCCCTCTTTGACAGCAACCGCGATCTCACGGCCGATGATGGTAAAGATCTTGCCCTTCGCCGCATCGTTCTTCTCTTTCTTGTGTTTAATGTTCGCAAACTTGGAATGTCCTGACATTGTTTCGCTCCTTATCTTCTATATTCGCATTGCCGGACCCGGAAAGTCCGGTATTTAGCATAATCTGTACACAAAGATACAAATTAGACTATACCATTAACGGCGAGAGCCGTCAACCGAGGGATCCCCCGCAAGGAATCCTGGGTACCCGGGCGTTGATGTCGCAGGCAAGCTCATAATTGAAGCGGCCGGACAGATCTCCGAGTTCTTCCATGGTAATGCATTCATCTCCGTCCTGCCCGATCAGGGTGCAGAGGCTTCCCTCTGCAGCGCCTGGTATGTGCGTGACGTCCACCATCATCTGGTCCATGCAGACTCTGCCCAGGATCGGCGCCTTCTTGCCGCAGATCAAAACATAGCCTTTGCCGGACAGACTTCTGGGATATCCATCGCCATAGCCAACCGGGATCGTGGCGATCCTCGTTCTGTCTGCACTCGTTGTATAGGTGCCGCCGTAGCTGACACTGACGCCCGGTCCGCATTCCTTAATATAGACAATGCGGGAATAAAGCGTCATCACGGGCCTGAGCGGTACTTTGACCCGGCTGACTTCGCTGGAGGGCCACAGTCCGTACAGGGTGATCCCGGCGCGCACCAGATTCAGATTGGCCTGCGGGAACTCAATAATGCCGGCGCTGTTGGAGATGTGGCAGATGGGGATCTCATAGCCGAGCGCCTTCCGGATCCTGTCCGCGAAATCCTGATACAGCGCAATCTGCGCGTGGGTCGGGGCGGGATCGCTCTCGTCAGCCTTGGCAAAGTGGGTGAACATGCCCTCGACGATGACGCCGGGCGTGTGGATCGCTTTGTCCACAAACTGAAGGCCCTCATCATCCGGACGAATTCCGATCCGTCCCATGCCGGTATCCACTGCGATGTGAATGCGGACTGGATTTCCCTGCCGCGCTGCCGCCTCGGAGAGCTGCGCCAACATGTCCTCTCTGAAACAGGCGGGCCGGATTTCCAGTTTGATCAGTTCCTCATAACAGTAAGGAAATACGTAGCCGAGAAGGATGATCGGCTTCTTGGCGCCGTGTGCCCGAAGCTCCCTGGCCTCTTCAAAGGTCGCCGCCGCATACCCCCACACATAGGGAAGCTTTTCCAGCTCTTTCATCAAAAGCACAGCGCCGTGACCATACCCGTTTGTCTTCAGGACTGCGACCATCTGCGTATTGGGATCGATGCTGTTATGCATGCTTTCCATGTTAAAGTGAAGCGCATCCAGATCGATCTGCGCCCAGATCCGGTCAACGCCTTCTACATCCGTCGTTCTGCAAGACGTCTGTTCCCAAATTCTGTCAGCCATTTCCGCCTCCATTCTCCTGTCGTTGTGTGCTTGTTTCTGTGCAAGGCCCGCATTGCGGGCTTCTGCGCCGCTTCAAAAGCCGTCGGCCACAATGATTGCGGGCCGCTGCGCTGCCTAAAGGACGGCGCTCTCGATTGCATGAAATACCGATTCCTCCGCGCGGATCAGGTCGCCTGCCAGCATGGCCCGCTCCCCCATCCTACGTTTACATGCGTCTCCGGCTTCCGCATGGATATAGGCCGCCGCCTGCGCCGCCCTGTGTCCACGGCTCTCGCTGCCCGTCACCGCCATGAGCATGGCCGCCGTGATGCCAGTCAGCACATCGCCGCTGCCGGCCGTTGCCATACCGCTGTTTCCGTTGGTGATCATGGTGATCTCCCGCACGCCCTTGGAAACGATCAAGGTTCGCGCGTCTTTGCCGATGACCGTGCACTGATAGCGATCGGCCAGCTGCCGTAAGAGCGGGATCCGTTCTCTGCCGGCTTCCGCCACTGTCTTGTGGACAAGATCCGCAAATTCCGCCAGATGCGGCGTCAGGATGCAGGCTGTCTCCGGGTCCCATTTCTGCATCAGCGCATCCGCTCTCTCACCGGACGCGATCAGCCTGAGCGCGTCCGCGTCGATCACGATCCCGCGCAGCGGTTTGCGGCGTTTTTCATTTGCCCGGATCTCACCTTTTTCGTCTGCCGACACAAATCTAAGCAGTGCGTCCAGCATGACTTCCGCTTCCCGTCCTCTGCCGATTGCAGGTCCGATCACAACCGCGTCGGCCCACTCGAGGTCCCTGTACAGACTCTCCCGGATCCGGTCTTCCTCCTCCCTCCGGGCGTCCGCCGCATCCGGCAGTGCGCTGTAAACGGTCAACATTGCCTCCGGAAGCGTTTCCTGTATGATCACACGATTTTCTTCCCTTGTGAAGATCTTGACCATGCCTGCGCCGCTTCTCATGGCGGCTTCCGCGCTCAGAAGGGCTGCGCCGCACATGGCGTAGCTGCCGGCAACGATCAGGATTTTGCCAAAGGTCCCCTTGTTGCCGCTCCCATCTCTGTGGGATATCCGCCTTGCCACATCCGCATGTTCCAGCATGATCATCTCGGGGCGCTGCCCGCCCTCGCACGCAAAGCTCCTGTCATGGATCCCGATCTGCCGCAGGATGGTCTCCCCGCAATATGTGCTTCCCGGATAGAAGAAATGTCCTCTCTTATAGTAGGCGAAAGTCACAGTGAGATCGCACCGGAACGCGCAGCCGAGCACCTCGCCCGTCTCTGAGGAAATGCCAGAGGGAATATCAAGTCCCACTACCATGCAGCCGGTCCTGTCCCTGTACTCATTGACTGCCTCCACGATGTCCGCCGCCGTCCCGGAGAGTGCCCTTGCAAGGCCCGTCCCGAACAGTGCGTCGACAATCACGTCCGGTCTGAATTCATACATTGCTTCCCGGTTCCATGCGCAAAGCGCTGCGCCATAGGCTTGCAGGATCATTTGCTGTGTCAAGGCAGAACTCCCTGCCGGCGGTGTTTTGGCAGAGAGCAGCAGATATTGCACGTCATAGCCATTGTCTGTCAAAAGACGCCCCACGGCCAGTCCATCCGCGCCGTTGTTGCCGGGCCCTGCCAGGATCGTCACCCTGGCGTCTTGCGCTGTTCTTTTCACAATCTCCTCATATACAGAGAGCGCCGCCCTTTCCATCAGCACGATGGAAGGGATTCCGATCACATCTGACGTCAGTCTGTCCGCCTGCGCCATTTCATTTCCTGTCAGCAGATATTTCATACCTTATCCTTCTATTAGTATTATCAAACCTCTGCGATAAAATATAAGAACGCCCTTCCCGGAGTATGATCATTTCCGGAAAAGGCGTATCCAGACCAGCCGCATCAGGCCGGCGCATTATTTCTCGCTCTCATGACGGCGAATACTATAGGACAGTTTCATAAGGCTGTCCTGCAAGTGCACACTCTCCACCTGAATCCTGTCCGGTACCTTCAGATCCACATGGGCAAAATTCCAAATCGCCTTGATCGGCGTCTCCGCCAGCACCTGCGTGATCTCGATCGCAGCCGCTTTCGGGATGGTCAGGACAGCAATATCGATGTGGTTTTCTCTAATATAACCGGGCATCTGCTCCATGGGATAAATCGGCACATTCGCGATTTTCTTGTCATGCAGAAGGGGATTGATATCAAATGCCCCCTTGAAAGAGAATCCGCGGTTCTTGAGATTCATGTAATTGACAAGGGCCTGTCCGAGATTACCGGCCCCGATCAGAATCATATCGTGCTGCTTGTTGAGGCCCAGGATCTTTCCGATCTCCTCATACAGATAACTTGTATTGTATCCGTATCCCTGCTGCCCGAATCCGCCAAAATTGTTAAAATCCTGCCTGATCTGTGAGGCAGTGACATTCATGATCCTGCTTAGCTCCTGGGAGGAAATTCTCTCTACGCCTTCGCTTTTCAGATCTCCCAGATATCTGTAATAACGAGGCAGTCTCCCTATTACTGCCTGTGAAATCCCCCGTTCTTCCACGCTTCTTCATACATCCTTTCTTATGTCACGGCCAAGTCACACCTTCACCTTGGCCACTGTTATCAATTTCTAATTAGTTAGAACATACACGTTTATTATATCGAGTTGTCAAAAACCCGTCAATTACAAATACTGGCAGCACATTTTACCATTGCAGGCATCATGCAATCATTCGTGCAAGCATTTATGCAATCATTCATGCGCTCCTTACCGTGCATACAGCCGCGTCCGTACAGCCTGTCCTCGTTTGACTTATCCCGCTTTTTTCTATATCATTGGGAATACCGGCATGTGCCGGTGATTTTTGGCAATATCCATTATGCAGTGCATACAGATCTGACAGCCTGCGCATTTACAGAAATTGAGAGTATAGATTCATGATCCTTGCTTGTCATCATATCAGTAAAGAATATCCGGAAAACGTTGTCCTTAGAGACGTCACTTTCCATCTGGAAAAGGGCGATAAGGCGGCGATCATCGGCATCAACGGCGCCGGCAAGACGACACTCCTCAAGATCATCGTCGGACAAGAGACCGCGGACGAGGGCTCCGTCTCTTTTGAACGGGACTGCAGCTTTGGCTACCTGGCCCAGAACCAGGATCTGTCCTCTGACCGGACGATTTATGAGGAAGTTCTCTCTGTCAAACAGTATCTGATCGATATGGAGAATCAGCTCTCCCGCTATGAAAAAGAGATGGATTCACTAAAAGGCGAAGCGCTCACACAGACCATCTCCGCCTATACGGACCTCCTGCACAAATTTGAGCGTGAAAACGGCTACGCCTACAAGGGCGAGGTGACCGGCGTCCTCAAGGGACTTGGCTTTACGCCGGAAGAATATGAGCAGCGCGTCGCGACGCTCTCCGGTGGACAGAAGACGCGGGTCGCGCTCGGAAAGCTCCTGGTGCAAAAGCCCGATCTGATCATGCTCGACGAGCCCACCAATCACTTGGATATGAACAGCATCCGGTGGCTGGAAACCTACCTCATGAACTACCGGGGCACTGTGCTCGTGGTCTCCCACGACCGCTATTTCCTTGACCGCACGGTCACCAAGATCCTGGAGCTGGAAAACGGAAAGTCCATGCTCTTTCAGGGCAACTATTCCGTCTATGCGGAGCGCAAAAAGGCACTGCGCGAACAGCAGTACCACGCCTATCTCAACAATCAGGCGGAGATCCGCCACCAGGAGGAGGTCATCGAAAAGCTGCGCCGCTTTAACCGCGAGAAATCGATCCGGCGCGCAGAGAGCCGCGAGAAGATGCTCCAGAAGACGGAAGTCCTCGAAAAGCCAATCGATATAAAAGACGACATGCACCTCGTCTTCACGCCCTGCATCAAGAGCGGCCGGGAAGTACTCAGTGTGGAGGATCTGGCCAAGTCCTATGGCAGTAAGCACCTCTTTCCCGGTATTTCCTTTAAGATCCGCCGCGGTGAGCACGTCGCGCTGATCGGAGACAACGGAACGGGCAAATCCACGATCCTGGGCATCCTCAATGAAATCGTTCCCCCGGACCACGGCGTGATCCGCCTGGGGACCAACGTGCATATCGGCTACTACGACCAGGAACACCACGTGCTGCACGACGATAAGACGGTCTTCGAGGAGATCTCGGACGAATATCCCGCCATGAACAACACGCAGATCCGCAGTATGCTGGCTTCTTTCTTATTTACCGGTGAAGAAGTCTTTAAAAGGATCGGGGATCTGAGCGGCGGCGAGAAGGGACGCGTATCCCTTGCCAAGCTCATGCTCTCCAAGGCCAATTTTTTGATCCTGGACGAGCCCACCAACCATCTGGATCTGGTCTCCAAGGAAGTTCTGGAAAATGCGCTGAACGCCTATGAGGGAACCGTTCTCTACGTTTCCCATGACCGCTACTTTATCAACCACACGGCGAGCCGCATTCTCTCCCTGACGCAGAAAGTGCTGTTAAGTTACCCCGGCAACAATTCCGAGAAGGCGCCCGATCGCTTCATTGGAAATTATGATTTCTATCTGGAAAAATCGGCGCAGGTCCAGGATGTCCTGCTGCAGGACGCCTATCGGGATGGACAGGGCGTCCCGCCCGCCGGTACGAGCGGTGCCCAGGCGGCCGGTGCCCAGAAGGCCGGCAATACCGGTAAACCGGTTCCCGGCGCCGCCGGAAAGCCTGCCGCAGCCCCCACAAGCGAGAAGCAGAACTGGGCGCAGCAGAAAGAGGAACAGGCAAGACTCCGCAAGGCCGCCAACGATCTTCGCAAGGTGGAGGAGAAAATCGCCGCTTCGGAAGAAGAAATTGCCGCCATCGAGGAGCAGATGGCTCTGCCCGAGAACTATTCCAACGCCGGTAAGCTCGCAGAACTGAACAGCCGCAAGGAAGCGCTTGAGGAATCGCTGGCAGAGCTCTACGAGAAGTGGGAAGAACTCAGTGAACATGTATGATATAAGAATAAAAAACCAGGCTTCATCAGCCTGGTTTTTTCGTGTTATCTTTATGCGTTCATCTTTTTGTCCAGCGTCTCCTTGATCGCAAGGATAAACTCCTCTGTGCCGAGCTTCTCCACATTGGGGATGGTGGTGATCAGCGCGAGATCGCCTGTCATCTTGCCGGATTCGATGGTCTCCAGCGTCGCCTCGTCGAGAAGGTCCGCGAATTTCATAAGCTCCGGAATCTGGTCCAGTTCTCCTCTCTTTCTCAGAGCGCCGGTCCAGGCAAAGATGGTTGCGACCGAGTTCGTGGACGTCTTCTCCCCTTTGAGATGCTTGTAGTAGTGTCTCTGCACCGTACCGTGGGCGGCTTCATACTCGTAGTATCCCGCAGGGGAAACCAGAATGGAAGTCATCATAGCCAGAGAGCCAAAGCTTGTCGCCATCATATCGCTCATGACGTCGCCGTCGTAGTTTTTGAGCGCCCACACAAAGCCGCCCTCTGAGCGCATCACGCGGGCTACTGCGTCGTCGATCAGCGTGTAGAAGTACGTGATGCCGGCCTCTTCAAACTTCTCTTTGTACTCTTCATCATACATGCGCTGGAAGATCTCTTTGAAATTGGCGTCATAGGTCTTGGAGATGGTATCTTTGGTAGAGAACCACAGGTCCTGCTTGATGCTGAGCGCATATTCGAAGCAGCTTCGCGCAAATCCCTCAATGGAGTGATCCGTATTGTGAATGCCCTGGATGATGCCGGGTCCCTCAAATGTGTGGATGGTCTTTCGGGTTACGGTTCCATCCGCAGCCGTGAACACAAGCTCTGCGGTTCCGGCGCCGGGAACACGGATTTCTGAATTCTTATAGACGTCGCCATATGCGTGACGCGCCATGGTAATAGGTTTTTTCCATGTGCGCACATAGGGATCGATGCCCTTTACAAGGATCGGTGCCCGGAAGACTGTACCGTCGAGAGCCGCGCGGATCGTCCCGTTGGGACTCTTATACATTTTCTTGAGGTGATACTCCTCGACTCTGGCTGCATTGGGTGTGATGGTCGCGCATTTGACAGCGACGCCGTACTTTTTGGTCGCCTCTGCGGAATCGATCGTCACCTGATCATTGGTCTCGTCTCTGTGCACAAGTCCCAAGTCATAGTATTCTGTCTTGAGATCAATGTAAGGAAGAAGAAGATCGTCCTTGATCATCTGCCAGATGATCCTTGTCATCTCATCTCCGTCCATTTCCACCAGAGGGGTCTTCATCTGTATCTTCTGCATGCTCTTTCCTGCTCCTTCCCGGAAGGCCCATCAGCCCTCCGTGTTTTTGTATATATCATACAATCCGTTCTTGACCATATTCTCGTAGGCATTCTCCATATGTTCAATGGCACGCCGCTCTGCAAGATCCGCCTTGCCCGCCCGGATTGCTTCCATGATCGCTCTGTGCTCCTTGTTGGAGGCAGTGCTTCGCTCAATGGTGGACAGCGTCTTTCTGCGGATTCGCATGACGTAGGAATGATAATCCACGAGCTGGTGCTCCAGCATCTTGGATCCACAAGCCGCATACATGATGTGATGGAACTGGTTGTCCAGCTCCGCGATCTGTTCCATATGTCCTTTACCTGCATGAAACTCAGCCAGATAGACGTTCTCTTCCATATCTTCGAGCTGCTCCGGTGTGATCCTCTCCGTCGCCCAGCGGGCGCAAAGACCTTCCAGCAGCGCACGGATTGCATAAATATCCCGCACGTCGTTTTCCTGAATACCAGTCACAAACGCGCCCCGGTTGGGAATGATCTGTACCAGACCCTCCAGCTCAAGCTGTCTGAGCGCCTCTCTGACCGGTGTTCGCGATACCCCAAGCTCCTTCCCGATCCGGATCTCTTTGAGTTCTTCGTGTTCCTTATATCTCCCGTTCAAAATATCGTTTCTAATCTTGTGAAACACTCTTCCACGAAGAGAATACTTATCGGAGACTTCCATATTAAAGTCATACTCGCTGTTCATTGAATCTCCATTCCGCGGGCCCACCCCGCCTTCTACCCCATTTCATTGCTCTAAACGGCAAACGTCGTCCTGCATAATTGTATACAATGCGTGCAATTCTGTCAATTGTACTGCCGTTATTCTTTGAACGCCGTCGTTTTGTACAGATTGATTGAGTAAAAATGACGAAGCCGCAGGCACACGGCCTGCGGCTTCCAAAATGTACGCCTCGTTGTGGAGGTATTTTTCGCTATTCTTATTTCACAACGATGTTGATGATCTTGCCGGGGACAAAGATCTCCTTGACGATCTTCTTTCCTTCGAGGAAGGAAGCGACCCTGTCATTGGCCTTGGCAGCTGCCATAGCAGTGTCCTTATCGCACCCTGCAGGGATGGACACGGCAGCGCGAACCTTGCCGTTGACCTGTACGCCGACTTCTACAGTCGCGTCGATGGTCTTGGCTTCGTCATATTCCGGCCATGCGGAAACCGTAAGGAAGCCCTCTCCGCCGATCATCTCATAGATTTCCTCTGTGATATGCGGTGCAAAAGGAGAAAGGAGCTTGAGGAAGATCGTAAGGTTCTCTTTGGAGATCCTGTTCTCCTTGTAGATCTCATTGAGAAGCGTCATCAGCGCAGCGATCGCTGTGTTGAACTTCTGCGCCTCGATGTCGTCCGTCACCTTCTTGATGGTCTTGTGGAGGAGCGTCTCGTAAGAAACGGCCTTCTTGTCATCGGAGATGATGTCCGTAAGACCCGCCACGCGATCGAGGAATCTGCGGCAGCCCTTGACAGAGCTGTCGTTCCAGGGTGCAGCACTGCCGTAATCGCCCATGAAGAGTACATAGACTCTGAGGGTGTCGGCGCCGTACTGGTTTACGATATCCAGCGGATCGACAACGTTGCCTCTGGATTTACTCATCTTCTCTCCGTCGGAACCAAGGATCATACCCTGTGCAGAGCGCTTCATGTAAGGCTCAGGGGTGTTGACCTCGCCGATATCATAGAGGAAATGATGCCAGAACCTGGAGTAGATCAGGTGTCTGGTGACATGCTCCATACCGCCGTTGTACCAGTCGACGGGCATCCAGTATTTGAGCTTGTCCATATCTGCGAACGCCTTGTCGTTGTGGGGATCGCAGTAGCGGAGGAAATACCAGGAGCTGCCGGCCCACTGCGGCATTGTATCGGTCTCTCTCTGCGCAGGACCGCCGCACTTGGGGCATGTGCAGTTCACGAAGGACTCAATTCTCGCAAGCGGAGACTTGCCGTCCTCACCGGGTTCAAAATCCTTGACTTCAGGGAGTCTGAGCGGAAGCTCTTCATAGGGAACGCCGACCACGCCGCATTTCGGGCAGTGTACGAGCGGAATAGGCTCGCCCCAGTATCTCTGTCTGTTGAAGGCCCAGTCCTTCATCTTGAACTGAATGCCGGCGTGACCGATGCCCTTCTCCTCAAGGATCTCGATCATCTTGGCGATGGAATCCTTTTTGTTGTCAAATCCGTTCAGATACTCGGAGTTGACCATCATGCCGTCGCCGGTATAGGCTTCCTTGGAGATATCGCCGCCCTGAATGACTTCGATGATATCGATGCCAAAAGCGTGTGCGAAATCCCAGTCTCTCTGATCGTGGGCAGGGACCGCCATGATCGCGCCTGTGCCGTATCCCATCATGACATAGTCGGCGATGAAGATCGGGATCTTCTTGCCGTTGACAGGATTGACCGCCTCGAGACCTTCGATCTTAAGGCCGGTCTTGTCCTTGACAAGCTGGGTTCTCTCGAACTCCGTCTTCTTGGCGCACTCGTCTCTGTAGGCGTTGATGGCGTCCATATTGCTGATTCTGTCCTGATACTTGTCGATCAGCGGGTGCTCCGGCGCCATGACCATGAATGTGACACCGAACAGCGTGTCGGGACGGGTTGTATAGATCTCCAGCTTCTCGTCGATTCCATCGATCGTGAAATTGACAAACGCGCCGGTGGACTTGCCGATCCAGTTAACTTCCTGCTGCTTGATCGCCTCGGGATAATCCACGTCGTCAAGACCGGTCAGAAGCTTGTCCGCGTAGTCCGTAATCTTCAGATACCAGACGTCCTTGGGAAGCTGGATGACATCTGTGTGGCAGATGTCGCACTTGCCGCCCTGGCTGTCCTCGTTGGAAAGGACGACCTTGCAGTGGGGGCAATAGTTGACCAGTGTCTTATCCCTGAAGACAAGTCCGTGATCAAAGAGCTTGAGGAAAATCCACTGGGTCCACTTGTAATAGTCGTCCTTGGACGTATCTACCGTTCTGGACCAGTCAAAAGAGAAGCCGACGCTTTTAAGCTGATTGGAGAACTTGGCAATATTGGCATCTGTGATCACACGGGGATGCGTGTTGGTCTTGATGGCGTAGTTCTCGGTGGGCAGACCGAACGCGTCGTAGCCGATCGGGAACAGAACGTTATAGCCCTGCATCCTGCGCTTTCTGGACAGCACTTCCATGCTGCTGTAAGCCTTGATGTGGCCGACGTGCATACCGGCTCCACTGGGATAAGGGAACTCGACCAGTGCGTAAAACTTGGGCTTGTCGCTAAAATCCTTCGCTTCGAAGAGCTTTTCATCTTCCCATTTCTTCTGCCACTTGGGTTCAATCTTCTTAAAATCGTATTTCATGAAATGCAGCTCCTTTATTTCTAATCATTTCCCGACGTAATCTCATTTTCGCCAGAATAACATCTTGTTCATTCTAATCCCCGCTATATAGCTTTGTCAAACATCAACCATGATTATTCCGGATATGGGGATTGAAAACCCGATGCCTGCTCTGTTTTGACTAATGATCCTTGTGCGGACGCCGAACGTCTCCGGTTTATATACACAAGGATGGCAAAAGCCAGCACGCTTATAAAGGTCAGGGAGGCGCCGGCCCTGAGTCCCGGCGTCACGTACCGAAACTGCAGGCTGTGTTCTCCTTGGGGGACGCGCACAAGCATGAAGCCTCCCGCGTCAATGGACTCTGTTCGTTCCCCGTCGATCCGGATCTCCCACCCCTGCTCATTCGGGACGCTGAAGAAGACCATCTGCTCCTTGGGATTGTTGATCCTGCAGGACATTCCTTCACTGTTCCGGTCAAAATCCGTGACGGAATTGTCGGAATACGTCTGTACCAGTTCTTTGACCAGGCGCTTTCCTTCCTTTTTCCAATTATGGTCCTGCGGCGAGACCTTCTGAGAAACCCCGGCCACGAGTCCCTCCACATCCTTTTCAATGACCGGTGCATACAGCATTGCGATGCCCCGCTCCTCAAGCGGCAGGGACATAAGGTCCTCCTTGAGCATATATCGGTCGACCATATAGCCAATGGGGCAGGCCGCCTGCTCTGTGACGTACCATTTCGTGTCGCGCACCTCAATTTCCTGTAAGACAGGCTTTCCCTCCGGTAAAGCATCTGTCAGGACAAATTTAGCTCCGCACAGCTCTGCAAGTCCCGCATAATCTGATTTTCTCAGGGCAAAGACCGACGAAGAGTGGTCAAACAGCTCATTGAGTCGGAACCTGTAATTCCCGCTGGTGGAGGTAAAGGCACCGACGCCGCCTACGTCGCCCGTCAGCGTCAGCAGGTTCTTGTTGTTCTCCATTGCATAGCGGTACTGCGGATCGATCACCTCAAGTTCTTCCGCGATGCTGTATTTGTCAAGAATACTCTGCGTGCTCTCGGAATTGATCCGGTATACGTAAATCGTAAAGATCGTTGTCAGGGCCGCTATAAAGGATACACAGACGGTCATCAGGCGCCCGCCCAGTTTCCTGTACTTGTGCAGCACCAGAATCGTCAGAAGCCCCATCACCGTGATGCCCACGAGGAACAAAAGACGCCGTGGGTGGTAAATTGTCCTGACATCCTTCACATACTGCCACTTGATCACTTCTTCCAGCCATAAAGCGATTAGTGCCAGATTGATCACTACGCCTGCCGCTACAGGATAGTTCCCACTCTCCTGCAGAACAAATACCGCTGCGGCTGCCAGAACAAGCACAAACATGAACCACCAGCGCTGGTAATTTCTGGTAAACATAGAAAAACCGGATGACAGATATGGACTAAATGCGATCAAAGAAAGCAGCAGCAGGAATTTTCCGAGCCAGTCCCTTTTCTTGATCATATAAGTAAGTGAAAGAGATACACCGGTCATCGGCAGCCAGCCGGCTGTTGAGTTCCATTCCATTTCGTACACAGCACATTGGCTGTTCATCGCTTCGCCCGGAATAAGAAGTCCCTTCATAAGATACATATAAAGCGGCTCTTTCAAGTCCAGAAAAAGATCATCCTGAAACGTCAGCTTCTGATCTGTTCTCGGGTTGCCCAGAATATATTGAATACTCGGGACAAACAAAATGCCAGCCATGCCGACGCCCAGTACGCCGCCTGCTATGCACAGCCCCATTCCTCGAAGGAAGGCTTTAAGATCCCCCCAAAAGCGAAATATAAAGTAAAGGACTATGAAGATGACTTCTCCAATAAAGAAATAGTAATTCAGCAGGCAGTTTACAAAGACCGCGAAGGCAAAAAACAGAAACGACTCCTTCTTGCGTATCTTCTCAATTCCGATCAGCAAAAGCGGAAACAGAGCCACCACGTCATGGAAATGATAGAATTCCAACGCCGCGGCGCTAAATCCGGAAAATGCATAGATCAAAGCGCCAGTAATCTGCGGCCATCCGCTCTTCCGGGTCACTATGCAGAGATACTCATACGCCGTGAGGCCGGCAACCACATACTTTAATACATAGACCCATCCGATGAGATACGGAAACAGCTGTCTCGGAAACGGAAATGTCAGCCATGCAAACGGACTTCCCAGCACATAGAACCCGAATCCGTTGACAAAAGAAGCGCCCAGATCAAGGCTCCAGCACCACTCGCCAGGGAGCTGGGTCTTTAAAAAGCCGTTTACCTGATTCGTAAACGTCAATTCCTGCGTGTTAAAGTCGTCCCGCAGCGTAAAAGCGCCCCCTCCCTTGACGATAAAGGGCACAAAAATTACAAGCGCTGTTAGCAAACATAAAAGCACACACAATGCGCGGTACCGCGCATGTATGTGCTTATCGTTCTGTTCACTCATCTCGATCTGCTTGTTCATGGAATGTTAGCACCTCCGCTTTAGTCGGAACATCATCTGCCTTTTCCCATGTCCTTTTGCTGATGATGAATCGTGGTCTTCGTTTGGTCTCCAGATATGTCTTTCCTATGTACTCACCGATCACTCCAAGTGCAAGGAGCTGTATTCCTCCCAGAAAGCAAATGATGCACGCCATGCTGGCCCAGCCGCTGACAGTCGTTCCGGTAAAGTAGCTTATGAAAGCCCAGATCACGCCCAGAAAACTCAAAAAGGCAATGAAAAGACCCAGTATTGTGATAAAACGAATCGGCTGAATGGATAGACTCGTAATACCATCAAATGCGAGCGCCAGCATTTTGCGCAGCGGATAATGGCTCTCTCCCGCCATTCTCTCATGCCTACTGTAGTAAACGTTGGCAGTGGGGAACCCAACAAGAGGGAACAAGCCTCGAAGGAACAGATTCACCTCCTGAAAATCGCTGAATTCATCCAGCACACGTGTCGAAACCAGGCGATAATCGGCATGATTATAGACCACTTCCGCCCCCATGGAATGCAGCACTTTGTAATAGCTCTGTGCGGTTGTTCTCTTAAACCAGGTGTCCGTCTCTCTGTCGGACCGGACGCCATACACAATTTCAAAGCCTTCCTGGTACTTGTCGACCATCTCATACATGGCACGCACGTCATCCTGGCCGTCACAGTCGATCGAAATCGTGATGTCACAGAACTTTTTCGCCTCCATCAGCCCCGCCAGTAAGGCGTTCTGATGGCCGCGGTTTCTGCTAAGAGAGATCCCTCTGATCTGGGGATCCGCTGCCGCGTAACGACTGATGAGTTCCCATGTGGTATCAGAAGATCCGTCGTTGACAAAAAGGATCGAACTGCTGTCGCTGATCTTTCCCTGCGCAGTCATATTGGTCAATACTTCTTTGAACATCGGCACTGACTTGGGGAGCACCTCTTCTTCGTTATAGCAAGGCACTACGATCCACAGAACCGGATGATTATTATTCCGCATTTTTATACCCCGTTGTATTACTCTTCTTTTTTGTCTGATTTTTTAACATTTAAACAATACCATTGCGCAGGATTCATTGTCAAGGAAGCCCGATCCGTCAAAATACCGCCAGCTGCATACACAGCTGGCGGTAATCATTATTACAATTGATATATAATTCTAAGGAATCACAGCGCGTTGTACAAAAGCCGAATTACGGCATTAGTCCTCTGCGCCTTCAGCAAGCTGTGCTGCTCTCGCCTCAACTTCCTTGGCCTGAATTTCTGCAGGAGCCTGCTCATATCTTACGAACTCATACTCATAGTCGCCGCGGCCGCCGGTCATGGAACGAAGGACTGTGCAGTAATCAAACAGCTCGGACTGCGGAACTTCTGCCTCAACGACCTGCTTGCCGCCGCCAATGGGGTTCATGCCGAGTACTCTGCCGCGTCTCTTGTTCAGATCGCCCATAACGTCGCCGGTGTAAGCATCCGGAATGGTAACCTTGAGGCTGACAATAGGCTCAAGCAGAACAGGGCTCGCTTCCATGAAGCCCTTCTTGAAGGCCTGTACAGAAGCGGTCTTGAATGCCATTTCGGAGGAGTCTACCGGGTGGTAGGATCCATCGTAAAGTACGCATTTGACGCCGACAACGGGATAACCTGCCAGAGGTCCCTTCTGTACGGATTCAATGATACCCTTTTCAACTGCAGGGAAGTAGTTCTTGGGAACGGAGCCGCCGACGACTTCATCACTGAACTCATACGCCTTGGACTGATCGCCCAGAGGGCTGTATTTCATCTTGACGTGACCGTACTGACCGTGTCCGCCGGACTGCTTCTTGTACTTGTACTCAACGTCGGAGGTCTTACGGATGGTCTCTCTGTAAGCTACCTTCGGAGCCATGGTCTCGATCTCGACCTTGTACTCGCTCTTGAGCATGCTCTGTACGATGGAGAGCTGCATATCGCCGATACCATACATCAGAGTCTGCTTGTTGGCTGCGTCGTTCACCATCTTGAAGGTAGGATCCTCAGAGGAAATCTTCGCCATAGCCTGCGCGATCTTGTCGACGTCGTTCTTGTTCTTCGCTTTATAACGAATGTAGGTGTAAGGCGTGGAGATTTCCATCTTGCCATACTGGATCGGTGTAGCCTTTGTGGAAAGGGTATCGCCGGTCTTTGCATCGCCAAGCTTCGCAACTGCGCCAAGGTCGCCTGCATGAAGCTCAGGAACCTCAGAGGTCTTGTTGCCCTGCATGATATAGAGCTTGCCGATTCTCATTTCTGTCTCAAGGGCGCTGTCATAAACAGTGTCGTCTGTCTTAAAGACGCCGGAACGGATCTTGATCAGGGAATATCTTCCGATGAAAGGATCCACGATGGTCTTGAAGATATAAGCGCTCTTGGGCTTGGAGAAATCGAAGTTGGCCTCGAAGATCTCATTGGTCTTGAGGTTAATGCCGTTCATCTTGCGGTTCTCAGCGCTGGGCATATACTTCACTACATCGTCGAGCAGTGTGTAAACGCCGCGGCAGATGGTGCTTGCGCCCATCTCTACGGGAACGATGGAACCATCGATGACATTGGTTCTGACTGCGGATCTGATCTCAGCCTCAGAGAACACGTCGCCTTCAAAATAGCGCTCCATGAACTCTTCGCTTGTCTCCGCGACCGTTTCCATAAGAGTGTCGCGATAATTCTCAAGATACTCCTGGCTGTAATCAGGAATGTCACACTCAATAGCGTCCTTATCTTTCCACTGATATGCCTTCTCAGCGATTACATTCACATATCCCGCAAACTTCTCGTTCACACGGAGAGGGAAGTTGAAAGGAGCGATCTTCTTGCCATATTTCTCGGAAAGGTCCTCTACTACTTGACGATAGGAGACATTGTCGATATCCATATCGGAAACGTAGAACATTCTGGGAATATTGTACTTCTCGCAAAGATCCCATGCTCTCTCCGTACCTACTTCAACACCGGCCTTACCGGAAATTACGATGATGGCTGCGTCTGCAACGCTGATTGCTTCCTCGACTTCACCTACGAAGTCAAAGTATCCGGGAGTATCCAGAATGTTGATCTTGCAATCCTGCCACTCGATCGGGATCAGAGAAGTCTTAATAGAGAAACCTCTCTTCTGCTCCTCTTTGGTAAAATCGCTGACAGTATTGCCATCTTCTACCTTGCCCAACCTGGAAGTAACGCCTGCCAGATAGCACATAGCCTCTGCCAGAGTTGTTTTTCCGGCTCCGCCATGACCCAGAAGAACGACATTTCTGATCTTATCGGTTGTATAAACTTTCATTTCCAGACCTCCACTATACCAAAATTTAGAGTATTTGCTGTGTCACTTATATGAACACAACAAACAGTCTTGTTTATTTTAACAATTTTTTGGCCTGTTTACAAGAATAATATAGGGAAGTTTATGGCGTTCAAGGCAATTTCAGATACGTTTTCCTTATCGTTTCGCCCTGTCTGCCGGCTCGTAAATGCTACGCCTTATGAATTCGTACCGCGCTTTCTGTAAAGAGCTGCGGCGACAATACCGGCTGCGCAGAGCGCGATCCAGGCTGCAAGACCTTTATAGTCATGGCTGTCGCCGGTTCCCGGTGAGCCGGAGGATTTGCCGGGCTTACGCGGCTTTTTGGGTTTTTCAGGCCGTGTGATCGTCTGGGCTTCATCGTCAAGGTCCTTGTGTACCGCGACGAGCCGCTCTTCCCCGGTCTCTTCATCGATCTCATAGGCTTCTTCAAAGGCCACATACGCGCCCTTCTCCAGGTCGTCCGCGTCAAACGTGAGCACAACATCGATCGACCCGTTCGCGGTCTTCGCCGTGATGATCGCCTGGCCAGTAATGACGGCGCCGCCTGACACGGCTGCCCGGCCGCTTTCCTTCTCCATGAGGGTCCCTTCCAATCGATAGCGTCTGCCAGGCGTAAAATTCTGATAGCGCACATTGTCGACCACAGACACCTTGCCGGACGCGGCGATCGTCTTGTCCTGGTCTGCAGCATCGGACGCATAGGTGCCGATCTGCGGTTCTAAAGGCTCGGGAATTGGTGTGTCGAAGACGGTAAAGGACAGTGCTTTTGCATTGGATGCCGTGCGTTCTCCCTGCACATCCACGATTTCCGCGTCCCCGGTCTGTTCATCGATGCGGATCTGCCCGACATACATAGCGGCTCCTTTGCCAAATGCAGCGTCATTGCTGTATCCTGTCGGCGCCTTCGTCTCTTTGATTGTGATCGTGCCAAGCGGAAGAACCGGATCGTCTCCGCTTCGATAGAGCGTCCCGGAGACCAGATCCTCTTCGCGGAGCTGCGCAATACATCCCGCCGGCGTTTGCGCTGTGCGGATCACCCAGGTTCTGATCGCATGGTCCGGAAGGTCCTCTGCGCCATAATAGCCGTCATAATAGCAGATCGTAAATTCTGTACCGGCAAGTGTGCCGGCGTGTTTGGCATTTTCCTGCCTGCTCTTTTTCTCAATTTGGACCGGAATATTCGCAAAGACCGGCGTGTCGCTCACATCGACGGTATACACCTGATCGGACTTCTCGAGTGTGACTGCGTGCACCTGTGTATCCTTGCGATATCCTTTCGGCGCTGTCTTTTCTTTCACATAATAGGTTTTGCCGGAAGGAAGTGTGAGCGCAGGTGTTTCTCCTCTTTGATCCGTGGTCAAGGTGCCCGCTTCCTCGCTGCAGTCTTCATCCGTGTAGACGCCATATTCTGCGCCTTCCAGGCTGTACAGACGATTTCCGGAAATGATTTCGGTGTTGTCCGTGCGCTTTGTGAGCTTCACCTGCGCCTCTTCCGGCACAGACTTGTTGAAAAAGCCGTATCCGGAATCCTGCAGCCTGTCATTATCGACGACGGCCGTATAGACGTGATAACTCTTGGGTACGGACATGTTCTGGATCGCGTTTCCGAACAGATTGACCATCTGTCGGACCTGCGGCTCTGTCTGATGAAAGCCTGCGTTATAGGCAGTCTTGGATGTTCCCATGGAGGGATCCGCCTCATGGAGCTTGGCGTACACCTGGGATGCGGCGACATGGGTGATGATCAGACGGATCTCCTCAATTCCGTTCCTGTTTCCCCTCGTCTTTTCGATGATCTGATCCAGTACGTCGCTGCCAGGACCTACGCCGTAATAAAAGGCCTTGGCCAGCATAGGCGTCGTGTATTCATAAATATGGTCGACATATTTGCCTTTGAGTCCATAGCCGCTCTTTCCAGGACTCAGGCAGACAAATTCCCGAATGGTCTCACTTCCATCCATGACCGCATCGAATGTGCAGTTGGTCGTGATGCCCAGATCATAGTGCTCATATCTCTGAATATACTGCTCTACGATCATGAGTTTATGAGACGCTGTGAGGTCCTCCATGCTGCCGGTCCCGCCGGCCAGCCAATCCGGCTCCGGCACATCCTCCTCCGGCTCCCGCTTCGCAGGGGCCGCAACTGTCTCTTGTATAGTCTCCGGCTCCTCGGAAGGCTCGTCAACGGCTGCCCGCTCACTGCTAAGCGTTGCGCCTTGTGCCGCCGTCTCCTCACCGTCTGCCGGCGCAGATGGCTGAGCAGACGTTTCTGTTTCCTTCTCGCCCGTCGTTTCCGCGGCCGTCCCATTCTGGTCCGTGCCTTCCGGCTTCCTCTCGGGCTCCGTCTCCGATGCGCTTTCGGGATTCATTGTCACGCCCTCTATAGAGCTTTCTCCTGCCTCTGGGACCGATGCGGCCAGTGCCCCGGGTACTGTCCCGGGCACTGTCATCATAAAGATCAAAATGACTGCGAGCAGGGCCAAAAACACATGTTTTTTACGTCTTTGCATAATACACTCCTTTTAGAATTCATACTGACAACGGTTTCTCTATGCGTGAACAGGTGCCTGCCCAAAACCGCATCACAAAAAAGCGGTCCGCAAGACCTGATTATTTTCTCTCAAAGGGTAATGGTGCGCAGATCCTGCGCAGAACCGGTTGTCTATAAGCATCCCGACGTCCGGCCGGATCCGCGGCATAAGAGCAACGCCCGAATCGGATCCGATAGCTGCATTATAGTTCCGCCTCGTGCATAACTACAAAGCGTTTTCACTTATACGTGCACAACAAAAAAGCACACCGCGCGGTGTGCTTTTTGATTGCGGTCCATGGACCGAAAATTCTTTGTTTTTTATAGCGGATAATACACTGCTGCCGATTATCTTCCAAACAGTGTGTTGAGGATGCCTCTTCCAAGGCTTGCGCCGAGGTTTCCGCCTAGGGTCTTTCCGAAGGTGCCGCCGAGCGTGCCGCCCACAGTCTTGCCGACTTCTCTGCCGACTGTGCCTGCGACAGTGCTTCCGACAGATTTGGCGGCGCGCTTCTTGGCCTCAGCGGCTTTCTCCGCCTCTCTCTGCGCCTCTCGCTCTTCCTTTTCTCTCTGCTTGGCGGCCGCGGCCTCCTCTTTTTCTTTTCTCTTGGCCTCTTCCGCCTCTTCCTTGGCCCTTCTCTTCGCTTCCTCAGCCTCTTCCTTGGCTCTGCGGAGAGCTTCTTCCTTCTCAAAGCCGAGCCTCTCCAGGATCTCATAAGCGGATTCCGGATCTCTGGCTTCCGCATACTTGCCGTAGAGGACCGCCAATCTGATCTTCTGTGCTCTCTCTTCTTCCGTTATAGCGCCAAAGCGGCTCTGCGGAGGAAGAACTCTTGCCTTCTGCGCGATTCCGGGTGTGCCGTCACTCTGCAGGAAGGAGATCACCGCCTCGCCGGTTCCCAGCGCCATGATCGTATCGAATGTATCAAACGCAGGGTTCTCACGGAAGGAATCCGCCGCCGCGCGCACCGCCTTGCGTTCAGCCGGCGTATACGCATGCAGTGCATGCTGGATCTTGTTTCCGAGCTGTGCCAGCACGCCGTCCGGTACATCCTTGGGATTCTGCGTGCAGAAATAGACGCCGACGCCCTTGGAACGGACCAGCTTTACGACCTGCTCGATCTTTTCCAGCAGAGTCTTGGGCGCATCATTGAACAGAAGATGCGCTTCGTCAAAGAAGAATACCATTCTGGGCTTTTCGGGATCTCCGACTTCCGGAAGCATCTCGAACAGTTCGGAGAGCAGCCACAGAAGGAATGTGGAATACAACCTTCCGTTGTTGATCAGGCTCTCACTGTCGAGAATGTTGATCATGCCTTTGCCGCCCTCTGTGGTCAGAAGGTCATAAATGTTGAGGCCGGGCTCGCCGAAGAAGACTTCGCCGCCGTCGATCTCAAGTGCCACGACCGCGCGAAGGATCGCTGCGATCGATGCGGGACTCATCTTGCCATACTGCGCTTCATACTCCTTGTGGTTGGAGTTTACATGGTTGAGCATGGCCTTGAGGTCCTTGGTATCGATGAGGAGAAGACCGTTGTCATCCGCGATCTTGAACACGATCGACAGAATGTTGGTCTGCAGCTCATTGAGCTTCATGATGCGCGACAGAAGAAGCGGTCCCATCTCAGAGATCGTAGTCCTGAGCTGGATGCCGTTCTGACCGTATATATCCCAGAAAGTCACGGGATACCCCTGATACAAAAATCCGTTCTCTTTCAGGTTGAATCTCTCGATCCTGGCCTGCATATCCTCACTGTCAATACCGGGCGCCATCATTCCGGCCAGATCCCCCTTGACATCCGCAAGGAATACCGGGACTCCCATATCGCTGAAAGCCTCGGCCATAACTCTGAGTGTTACCGTTTTGCCGGTGCCGGTAGCTCCGGCAATAAGACCATGCCTGTTTGCTTTTCCGGGCAAAAGACAGATCTCTTCGTTGGCGTCGTTAAGCGCCATCCAAACTTTACCATCCTTAAACACTTCTTCACCCCCGTAAATGAATCCCAGATTGACAGTTTCGTGTATGAAATTAACTATTTACTTTCTTTTCTTATTCTCTCTCTTCTTGAGCTCTTTCATGTATTTCTTCTTCTGCCTGTATATATCTGCGAAGGAAATTCTGTCCATGTCCTTCACAAGCTGGTCAAAGGCGACCAGTTCTTCATCCCAATCCCTGTAAGCCACGTCACCTCTGTGATCAACGAGATCCGTGTGCTCCTTGAGGTACTCGCCCAGATAAGCTGTCACTTTTATACAGCCGTGGTAATTCATATGGTCGCCGGCGTCATTGGTATCCCTTGTCCAGTCGATTCCAACCTCGTCAATCCGCTGGTTCAGGTCAATATAATCGACGCCTTCCTCCCTGGCGAATTCTTCTGCCGCTTCAATTCTCTCACGATTATAGTTTAAAGGAGATACTGTACTGTAGATAATGATCTTGATCCCGCGCTCATCGCAGAACTTCCTGATCCTGTTAAACCACATGCGGTTCAGCCATGAAAAAGTCATGCGCTGACTCTTATCTTCCAGTTCAAGATCCAGATAATTGTCCGGTCCGTCATAGGACCAGACATGATCATTGATCGTGTATCCTCTGTGATAGATCATGACTCCGGGCATCTCGACCAGGGCCTTCCATATGTTGTGATACTTAAGGAAAGGCACCCTGTAATAAATAGGCTGGGAAAGCAGCATCTGGGTGTCCTCACCGAGGCTGTAACGGAACAGGTACAGCGACTCGATCAAAAGCACCTTGGGTTTTTGATTCTTGCACGCGTTCAGAATGTAATAATAGGACTCTGCCATGCGCAGACCGTCCGATCCGATATTAAATCCGGTGTATCCCTGCTGTCTCCACAGATCCATAGGGCTGAATGTACATGTAGCCAGGCTGTCTCCGACGTTGAGGACATCGATCGTGTCCTTGGGCTGCTCAGTCATCTGTACATATCGCGCATCTCTGTTCTGTATCAGTTTTTCATCAAACCACTTCTGCGGCTTCATCATAAGCGAAAAGATCAACAGCAGAACAAGAAAAATCGAGCAGAAGAGTATGATCTTCAGTATATTCTTTGTCTTTTGCTGCATACCGTCAGAACCCCGCATAAATCAGATCTACCGGCTGATAACCGGTACCATAAGCGCCAAACAGGAGCAGTGCGAACACAAGCGTAAAGAGGATGCTCCATCTTGCCGGTGTCGCAGACTCCAGGATCTTCTTCCGCGCGTCCCATCCGTGCTCTTTGAGGAAGCCTACGATCCATACGATAATGCATCCGCCAACGATCGCATATACGTCGCCTGTCGTCAGAAGGTCATCCGGCCAGTATTTCCAGATCGAGCTGATATGGAAATTGCCGAAAATACTGAAGAACATCTCGAAACCGGCCGTGAGCGACTTCGCGTTGAAGAACAGCTCTCCGGTGAAGATGATGACCCAGGTCTTGAGGATCCGCAGCGTCTTGAACCAGGAAGCGTTGGGATCGATGCCCAGCTTCTTGTTTCTCTTTTCCTTGAGCGGCTCCAGCGCGACGCCGAGAAGCAGGATGACAAAATAGTACATGCCGTAAAACAGGTACTTCCATCCGGCTCCGTGCCACACGCCGGTCGCGACCCAGACAGGGAAAAGCGCCATGGCGGAGGTTCCTACCATGGACCAGTACTTGCCGTATTTCTTTCTGGCCTTCTTGCTCCAGTTCTTGACCATCGGGGAGACAGTCATGGGATAGAATACGTAGTTCTTGAACCAGTTGCCCAGGCTCATGTGCCAGCGGCGCCAGAATTCAGCCGCGCTCTGCGCGGAGAAAGGCTGGTTGAAGTTCTCCGGGATCGTCACGCCGAAGATCTTGCCGCTTCCGATGACAATATCGATACTGCCGGAGAATTCCATGTACAGCTGGATCGTGTACGTGATCGCGGCCATGATGATGAAACTGCCGTGATAGCTCTTGTGATTGCCAAAAATCTGATTGGTCAGAAGCGTCAGTCTGTCTGAGACGATCATCTTCTTGGAAAGGCCCCAGATAATGCGCAGATATCCTTCGCTGATATTCTCCATTTTGATAGGCTCGCCGCTAAAAAGCGCGTCCGCCGTATCGGGGAACCGGGCAATCGGGCCCTCCATGATCTGGGGGAAGAAGCTCAGGAACAGAGCCACCTTGCCCAGATGCTTTTCCGCCGGATAGCGCTCCCAGTACACGTCCGCCATGTAGCCGACGGCCTCCAGTGTATAGAAAGAGATACCCATCGGGAACATCACTCTGGCCATGGGAAGCTTGGCCCCCAGCACACCGAGGAAAATATTGACGTTCTCTGCCACAAAATTGTAGTAGTTGACGTAAAACAAAATGCCAAGCAGAACAAGGACTCCCAGGCGGAGTACTTTTACCCTCTTCTTCTGAAAGTCCTTTTTTACTTCACTCTTCTGTTTGCGGTCCGTACATTCCTTCTGCTTAAGCGCGCACTGCGCTCCGATCTCATCCATCCAGAGGGCGATCTTCCAGGTAAAGAAGGAAGTCGCCATGAGAAGCAGCACAAGGAAGCTGCTAAATGATATATACAGCGCATAGCTTGCGGCGAGCAGAACGCCCCACCGCATCTTGCGCGGTACCAGCTGGTATGCGAGCATAACAAGAGGCAGGAATACCAGCAGGTACAGATTTGTATGTATTGCCATTGAATCAGTTCTCCTGAAGTCTCTGGATCATTTTCCACATTGCCTGTGCTGAATTAAAGTTCTCGGGAGTCATCTCCGCCGCGTCGACTTCAATGTCAAACGTCTCCTCGATCTCGCCGATCAGTGTGATGATGCCAAAAGAGTCCAGGATGTGATCATCAATGAGCGCTGTCTCTTTCTCATAATCTACAGAGTCATCAATGTCCCGCAGGATTTCCAGTAATTCTTCCATAATTCCTCCTAAAATGTGTTTTTTAATATGTTTATCATACCGTATTTGCCCAAAAACTGCCACTGTCTAGCCCAAAATCATCTGATCAGTATTTGGCTATGTTGAGCGTATAAGTCTGCATCTGCGTTCTTGCGGGAATAAAGCCCTCTTTGTCTCCATAGAGTACGACCGCAGGCAGTTCGTGACTTAAGAAAAGCGACATGCCTTCATAGACGCTGTAGGCGCCGGTCTTGTGGAACACAATGCGGTCTCCCAGCGCGATCGCAGCAGGGAAACTCCTGCAGAGCACGTCGTTCATGGTGCAGAGGGATCCGTAGATCCCCCACTCCGCCTCTTCGCGGTCCGAGGATGCGTCCACAGGAATGACCGACATCTGCGGGCGGTACATGCCCTTGATCTGTCCGTCGTAATTGATCTGGTGAATGCCGCCGTCCACAAGGCAGACTGCATTGCCGTTGTTGTGCTTGATATCGAGCGCCGTCGTCACATAACATCCGCATTCGGCTGCGTAGGCTCTGCCCATCTCGATCGTGACGATGCCTTTCCACTGCATATCCCGGACCATCTGCCCAAAGAGCGCAAGATTGTCGGGATCCCGCAGATCCTCGTCCTTCTTCTGGTCTTCAAAATAGGAGACGGCAAAGCCTGTGCCGTACTCCAGCTCCGGCACTGTAAAGCCTGCCTCTTCCGCAAGGCGCGCAAAGAAAGCGTCCAGCATCTGCAGCTCTTTCTCATGCTTTTTAAGTTTCTTCTTCTGTGTTCCCGAGAAAAAGTGAATGCCCGCAAATTCTATATGGGGGTACTTCTCTCTGTTCGCGATCAGATCGCAGATGATATCCTCGTCCATGCCGAACTGGCTCTTATTGGTGAGTCTGGGATAGACGCGCAATGTTTTGCCATGGGCGTCCGCCCAATCAGAGAGCATCTGCAGCTGCAGCGGCGATTCCGCCGTATAGCGCGCGGCGTCCTGCCCGTACGCCAGAATTTCCATCAGGTCCTCGCGGATCTTGAGGACGCCGGAAATATAAAGCTTTTCCGCGGGGATCGCAAGATCTCTGCAAATCCTGAATTCTCCCATGGAGCACACTTCAATGCGTTCCACCTGCCTTGCCATCTCCAGCGTGAGGAAGGGATTGGTCTTCATAGAATAGGTAAGTCCGATTTCCCCGTGAAAGGCGTCGCGGAAACGCTGCACGCGGTCTCTTATACAATCGAGGTCAAACAGATAGAGCGGGGTGCCGAAGCGTTCCGCCGCTTCCTTGATCTTACTCAGTTCCATACTCGTCCTTTCTTATTTGGCCGCGATGAGGGACCTGAAATAGGCCCTGTCGATCTTGCCGTTCTTGTTGTAAGGCATCTCGTCCACACGGGTGATCCTGCCGGGTACCATGTAGGCCGGCACTTTCTCCTTGAGTCTGATGCGAACCTCCTTGGGCTCGATCTCGCCCAGGTACCAGCAGACGATCCGGTTCTTACCTTCATCAAACAGGCAGACCGCTCTCTCCACGCCGTCCAGCGCCATGAAGTTGGTCTCAATCTCCTCGAGTTCGATGCGGTGTCCCATGTGCTTGATCTGGAAATCGCCTCGTCCGGCAAAATACAGCTCGCCGTCCGTGCCATAAGCGGCCAGATCGCCCGTCTTGTAGACGCGCGTATTCTCGCCGTTCAGGTCATACATGATAAACTGCTTGGCCGTCTGCTCGGGATTGTTGTAGTAGCCGATCGCCAGCGATTCACCTGCGCAGCAGATCTCGCCGGAGACGCCGGGTTCCGTGACGATCTTTCCTTCGTCATCCATAAGGAAAACAATTCTCCCGGGGAAGGCGCCGCCGATCGGCAGCTTTTCTGTCTTCTCATAGGTCCGGTGAATTCTGTAATAGGTGCAGTTGCAGGTGATCTCAGAAGGTCCGTACAGATTGACGAATTCCGTGTTCGGAAGCGCCGCCTGCCACATGGAAAGGTGCTTGATGGGCATGACTTCCCCGCTGAACATAATGATCCGGACCTTCTCAGGAACCTTGTACTTAAGGCCTTTAAGCCCCGACACGATGCAGAGGGCGGAAACGGCCCACACCAGTACGGTCACATTCTTGTCGCAGAGGTAATCCAAGAGCCTAGGCGGCGTGCTGAAAAACTCTCTGGGAATGAGCACGACTTCCGCACCGGTGAACATTGCGGAATACAGGTCTTTGACCGATACATCAAAGTCAAAGGGCGCCTGGTTGCCGATGATGTCCTCTTTGCCGATCCCGAAGATCTGCGTAAAATGACCGATGAAGTCAAGAACCGATTTGTGGGCGACCACGATTCCCTTGGGATTGCCGGTGGAGCCGGAGGTAAATACGCCGTAGAGAGGATTCTCCCCCGTCAGCTGTCCGCGAATGGCCGCGAGCTTCTCGTCCGCGCCTTCATGGCTTTCGTCCGCATCCTGGTAGAGCTGCTCCAGGTACAAAACCTTCCCTGCATAGCCGGACGCCGCGAGCTGCTCTCTCCTTGCCTCGTCCACGACGACGATCCTGGACTCGAGGACCTCCAGGATCTTGCGGATCCTTTCCGGCGGCTGCTCGGGATTGACGCTCACATAGAATCCGCCCGCATAGGCAACGCCGTACATGCAGGACAAGGTCGCCGTGCTCTTCTCTGCCAGGATTGCCACAGGCTCTTGTACGCGGATCTGATCGCACAGAATACCCGCGATCCCCTTAGCCTTCCTAACAAGTTCTGTATAAGTAAGGCATACCGATCCGTCATCGACGGCGGGACGGTTTCCAAATTCTTGTTCTGTTAGTTCCAGTCTGTCAAGTATCGTTTTCAAAAAATGATCTCTCCTTTCCTGTTATAACGAAGTCCGATGCATAACACACCTTATTTACATTAATCGCAAACCCCTTTTTTTGCAATACGTAACCTCAAATCTTTGTAAATTCTCGACAAACAGGGGTGCGCTGGATTATACTGATGATTTGGATTACAATACGCATAACGCTGTAAGCAGGGCAAAACGCCAAAAAGTCCTGCGTTACTACGCAAATGACACGTAAAGGAATACATACAAATGGAAGCAAACTCCGACGAAACTATTTCGCTTAAAGCGATTATCAAAATTCTTCTGTTCTGCGCCATGATGGCGCTCACTCTCACCATCGCCGGCATCCTCCTCAATCCCGGCAAATGGTTTCTGGAGGGACATATCAAGGACAGAAACGCGCGCTACGCCGAGATCATGACGATCCCAAGGGACTGCATCGATCTATATAATATGGGAAACAGCCTGGCCATGGTCGGCATCTCTCCGATGGACCTGTGGGCCGATGAGGGATACACCTCTTTCAATCTCTGTAAGGGCGCTTCCCGCACGTCCGAGGCCTATTACCTCCTGCGCCATGGACTCAAATATCAGCATCCCAAGGTGATCATGATCGAGACCAATATGATGTTTCGCTCGGACGATCCTCTGACCGATGCGCAGGCGACGCTGTCCGAGATCTTTCAGTATTATTTTCCCTTTATCCGTTATCACAATCTCTGGCAGTCGGTTGGCGAGAAAGGCGGAATGCGGGAATACTACATGGGCTATCTGGTCAGTGAACACATTATGCCCTATACCGGTGATCCGGATTACCTGAAGCCGACAGACGAAGTCAAGAAGATCTCTCCCATTTCCGTCTACTACATGGACAAGATTCTCCGCCTGTGTGAGAAGAAAGGGATCGACGTCATTCTCTACAGCCTCTGCTCTCCCAAGTGCTATGATACGACAAGGCTCAACGCCATCCATGCGTATGTCTCGTCCCGCGGCGTCAACTACATCGATTTCAATCAGAACTGGAAGGAGATGGGCATCGACTGGAGCCATGACACCCGCGACGAGGGCGATCACCTCAATGCGTACGGCGTAACTAAGGTAACCGCTTATGTGGGTGACTACCTGCGCGAGCACTATACACTTCCCGACCATCGCGGGGAAGCGGCCTACGCCAGCTGGGATACCCTGTATACCGCGTATTGCAAGACCCTCAAGGAAATGGAAGGCAAGAGCTATTATATGCTGGAGGGCGATACGGTCTACGACTAAAAAGCCCGCGATTTCAATGCAGTTTAAAGGGGCTTGCCGCAGCTTCATGCGGCAATCCCCTTTTTATTATCTTTGATTATTACTTATAAAAACCATCCGTTCTTTTCACACACTCTGTAGATTCCGTCCTCGATGTTGGGCGGCGCCACTTCATCGGCCACGGCCTTGAGATCCGGATGGCCGTTTCCCATCGCGATCTTGTAGAACTCCGGTGCGAACATATCCATATCGTTGGTATCGTCTCCGAATACGACGACGTCCTCCGGATTGCCGCCGACAAGTTCAAGCATGCGCATGATGCCGCGCTTCTTGGCGTCCTGCTGGATCAGAAGATATTCCGGCTCAAACCATATGTGACCAAGCGGTTTCGCGGCAGGAAGGATCTCCAAAAGTTCCTCCTCGCTGCGGCTGCTGATCGAGATATACATCTTATAGATGATTCCCCGGTCCTCAGGCCTGTAATCACTGTCGATCGCATAGGTGGTAGGTTCCTTGCGGATCCCGGCCTGATCGTAGAACCGGAAGTCGCGGGCCGCGACCCGCTGCGAATCCTCATCGGATACCAATACCCCGTAGCCCCGGTCCAGGGCCTGGTGATAGAGCGCCAGCGCGTTTTCGATGATCAGGGGGCTGTTCTCCACCAGCTTTTTGTCGATCACGATCGCCATGCCGCCGTTGCAGACCATGTTCTCGAACCCGTTCTCGTCAAAAAACTTCCTTGCCTTATAATGCGCTCTTCCCGTATTGATCGCGACAAAGTGACCGGCTTCCCGAAGTTTTTGCAGTGCTTCCGCCGCGGAAGGCACGATCAGTCCCGTTTTTCTGTCTGTCAGCGTCCCGTCAATATCGAAGAAAAAGAATTTTCTGCCCATATCAGCCTCTTAATTTCTTGTAGTCCTCCTGCAGTTTCTCATAAAATTCCGTGCCTTCGAACGTCGCGAAGTAGTCCATCTCTGTCTCGGCCCTTCTGATCTGCTTCACGCTTCCGTCCTCTTTGAGCAGAAGTTCTGCGCTGCGGAGTCTTCCGTTGTAGTTATAGCCCATCGCGAATCCGTGCGCGCCTGCGTCATGGATGAAGAGATAGTCGCCCATATCGATCTTGGGAAGCAGGCGGTCTACGGCAAACTTATCGTTGTTCTCGCACAGAGATCCGGTCACGTCATACATGTGGTCCCGGAGCGCGTCTTCCTTGCCCAGCACCGTAATGTGATGATAAGCGCCGTACATGGCGGGCCTCATCAGGTTGGCTGCGCAAGCGTCCACACCGATGTACTCCTTGTAGATGTGCTTTTCATGGATTGCCTTGGTGATCAGCGCACCGTAAGGCGCCAGCATGAAGCGGCCCATCTCGCAGTAGATGGCCACATCGCCCATACCCTTGTCGCGAAGGACCGCGTCGTAGACTTCCCTGACGCCTTCGCCGATCACGGCTATGTCGTTGGGCGTGTCATATGGGGAGTAGGCAATTCCGACGCCGCCCGAAAGGTTGACGAATGCGATATGCACGTCAAATGTGCGGTGGATCTCCGCCACAAGCTCAAACAGCTGGGCGGCCAGCATCGGATAGTACTCATTGGTCACGGTATTGCTGGCAAGAAACGCGTGAATACCGAAGTGCTTGACGCCCTTCTCCTTGAGGATCCGCACGCCCTCGAAAAGCTGCTGCTTGGTAAATCCGTATTTGGAGTCGCCGGGGTTGTCCATGATGCCGTTGGACATTCTGAACACACCGCCGGGATTGTAGCGAAGGCTCATGGTCTCCGGGAACTTGCCGTCCAGGATCTTCTCTAAGAAAGGAATATGCGTGATGTCATCGAGGTTGATGATCGCGCCGAGCTTGGCCGCAAAGGCGTACTCTTCGGCCGGCGTATCGTTGGAGGAGAACATGATGTGCTTTCCATCCGCGCCGACTGCGTCCGCAAGCATCAGCTCTGCCAACGAGGAGCAGTCAAATCCGAAGTCATAGTCGTTGAAGATCTGCATAATAGCAGGGTTGGGGGTTGCTTTGACGGCAAAATACTCACGAAATCCGGGATTCCATGCGAATGCCTTCTTGACTGCTTCCGCGTTCTCACGGATTCCTTTTTCGTCATACAGATAAAAGGGGGTTGGCCAGGTTCTCGCGATTTCTTCAGCCTTTTCTCTGGTGATATAGGGTACTTTTTTCATGCTTCCTCTCTTTCCCTGAAGACATGCGTCTCCATTAGTTAAGTAATGATATATTCACGCTCAGAGCTGCCAGTCAATTGGCGTCACTGCGTGTGCTTGCAAAAACTCGTTGCACTGACTAAAGTGCCGGCACCCGAAGAATCCCCGGTAGGCGGAAAGCGGACTGGGGTGCGGGGCCTTGAGGACAAGGTGCCTGGGATTGGTCACCATGGGTGCCTTGCTCTGCGCGGGTGTCCCCCACAGCATATAAACGATCGGCCGGTCCTGGGTCTCCACCGCGCGGATGATCGCGTCGGTGAACTGCTCCCATCCATGATTTCTATGGGAATTGGGCTGGTGGGCCCGCACTGTCAGGACTGTGTTGAGAAGGAGTACGCCTTGCTCCGCCCACTTGGTAAGACACCCTGTCTGCGGCATCCTGCAGCCTACGTCGTCATGCAGTTCTCTATAGATATTGATCAGTGATGGCGGGATCTCCCGCTGGTCCTCCGGAACCGAGAAGCACAGCCCATGCGCCTGGTGCTCGTTGTGATAGGGGTCCTGCCCCAGGATCACTACTTTGACCTTACTAAGCGGCGTCAGGTGCAGCGCATTGAAAATCTGGTCCGCAGGCGGAAAGACCGGCCCGCTCTCATATTCTTTTCGTACAAACTGATACAGTTCCCGGTAGTAGGGCTTTTTAAACTCCGCGCGCACCGCGGGCAGCCAGTCTCCTGCAATCTGTGCCATCTTCCAACCTCACTTCGCTGCGGCGTCTCTTCATTCGGCCGTTGCCGCTGCCTCCAAAAGCGCAAGGACATAGGTCCATACATTTGCGACGGAGGCCAGATTCATTCTCTCTTTGACCGTGTGTACATGCTCAAGATCCGGGCCTGCGGAGATGCAGTCCAGATCCGGGAGCTTACCGGACAGGATGCCGCACTCAAGGCCTGCGTGGATGACTTCCACCTTGGGCTCTGTGCCTGTCAGGTCCTTATAGACGCGCACACACAGATCGCGGAATGCCGATTCATTTCTGTACTCCCATGCGGGATAGGACGTGCGAACTGTCGCCTTTCCGCCAAAGACCTCTGTGATCAGGACCACACGCTCTGTGAGGAAGGCGTTCTGGGAATTGACGCCGCTTCTCACCATGAATTCTGCGAGCAGGTGGTTCTTATGGGTGCGAAGAATGCCAAGATTCAGGGACGTCTGCGGCATCTCCTTGATCACCGGGTTCATATGGGTCACGCCGGTAGGCTCTGCCAGGATATAGGAAAGGATCTCCTTGGTCTTCTTTTTGGACAAGGCCGCCGCGTTTTCCGCTTCTTCCCAGTCCGCGTTCCAAGTCATGCCGGGGTCGGTGACTTCATATTCTGCAAAGAGTTCTTCGCCGGCCGCTTGGAAGCGTTCTACGATCTTCTCTCTGTCCGCATCCACAGGGAAGAGGATCCGCGCCTCTGCGCCGGTCGGAATCGCATTGTCCGCATCGCCGCCGTTGATAGAGACAAGGCGGAAGGGTGCCTCTACGAATACTTTGTAGAGCGCTCTGGCCAAAAGATTGTTGCCGTTTGCGCTGCCGATCTGGATATCAGAACCGGAGTGACCGCCTCTGAGGCCGGACACTCTGACGTTCAGGACAATGCCTTCTCTGTTCTTACGCTTCATGGGCATCTCACAGACGACTTCCGAGCCGCCCGCGCAGCCGGCGCAGAACACGCCTTCGTCCTCGGAGTCCAGGTTCAGGAGTCGGCGGCTCTTGAGAGAAGAGAGATCGATCGCGGACGCGCCGATGAGGCCGACTTCCTCGTCGGATGTGAAGATGCACTCGATCAGGGGGTGCTTTATACTGTCATCCGAAAGAACCGCGAGCATCATGGCAACGGCAATGCCGTTGTCGGCGCCAAGCGTCGTTCCGTCTGCCGTCATCCAGCCGTCTTCCTCCAGGATCGTGATCGGCTCTGTGAGCATGTCAATCTGCTTGTCCGGCTCGCTGGCCAGGACCATGTCAATATGTCCCTGCAGGGCGATCGGCGCTGCGTCTTCACAGCCCTCCGACGCTTTTTTGCAAATGATCACATTGTTGGCGTCGTCCTGTACACAGTCCAGCCCTCTCTCATTGGCAAAGGCCACCAGAAAGTCGCTGATCTCTTTGGTGTGATGAGAGCCGTGTGGAATTGCCGCGATCTGTCTGAAATAGTCCAATACGATGGATGCGTCTGCTTTTACATAATCTGCCTTGTTCTGTTGCACGGACTGCTCCACTGCTGTTACCTGGATCGCAGGTGCTGCTATCTTTTCCATGGTTCTGTTCTCCTTTTTCCTGCTTTTATTTGTCTTTCTCATTCCCTTGCGGGGTCTTCTGAAAAGTCCCATTTTCTCTCTCCTCATACGCGCTCCCATGATCAAAGTCCGGCTCAGTGAGCCGCCGCGCCAGATGTGTAAAACTCTCACAAAGAGCCTGCGCCCCTTATATCAGAGCCGCACCGGAATTCCGCGCGCTTTCAAATAGTTCTTGACCTCGCGGATCTCCAGCTCCTTGTAATGAAACAGAGACGCTGCCAGTGCTGCTTCCGCGCCGCCCTCTGTCAGTGCGTCATAAAAATGTTCCAGCGTGCCGGCGCCGCCGGACGCGATAACCGGAATGGATAAATTCTCTGCAATGGTTCTGGTAAGCTCCAGATCGTAGCCGGCCTTGGTGCCGTCACAATCCATGCTGGTGAGCAGAATCTCTCCGGCGCCCAGCTCCTGCGCTCGGATCGCCCATTCTACAGCGTCGATCCCCGTATCAATACGGCCGCCGCTTCTGTAAACCGTCCATCCGTCGCCCTCTTTTCTGCGCCGGGCGTCGATCGCCACTACGATGCACTGGCTGCCGAACCGCTCCGCGCCTTCGCGGATCAGTTCCGGGCGCAGGATCGCCGCGGAGTTGATGGAAATCTTGTCTGCCCCCTCGCGAAGGATTGCTTTCATGTCCTCTACCGTGCGGATGCCGCCGCCCACTGTGAAGGGAATGAAGACCCGCTCGGCTACGCGCCGCACCATATCTGCCACTGTATTTCTGGCATCGCTGGTCGCCGTGATGTCTAGAAAGACCAGTTCATCGGCGCCCGCCCTGGAATAGGACTCCCCGGTTTCCACCGGATCGCCGGCGTCCCGCAGCTGTACGAAATTGACGCCCTTTACGACACGTCCGTCCTTGACATCCAGGCAGGGGATAATTCTTTTTGTGAGCATCTTCGCTCCTTTCTGCTGGTCGCAGCGATCCTTTTAGATCGCAAGAAAATTCTGCAGGATCTTCATGCCGGCGGCTTCACTCTTTTCGGGGTGAAACTGGCATGCAAACACATTGCCGCTCTCCACGGACGCGTCTATATCCACGCCGTACCGCGTGCGCGCCGTCACAATGGCGGGATCCTCAGCCCGCAGGTAATAGGAGTGGACAAAATACACATATGAGCCCTCCGGCAATCCCGCAAACAATCTGCCTGGGTTGGGGTAAGTCAGGTCGTTCCAACCGATCTGGGGGACCTTGCGACCCTCCCCGTCCGGAATCCGCAGAATATGTCCCTTCAGAATGCCGAGCCCCTGGGCTCCCGGGCTCTCCTCACTGCTCTCAAAAAGAAGCTGCAGTCCCAGGCAGATGCCCAGGAAAGGAATGCCCCGCTTGACGGTCTCCTTGAGGACTTCCTCCAATCCGTAACGCCTAAGGCGGGCCATCGCATCTCCAAAGGCGCCGACGCCGGGAAGAATGACATGGTCTGCGGACAGGATCACTGCCGGATCCCTTGTCAGGACCGCTTCATGCCCCAGATAGCGCACCGCGTTTTCCACGCTCTTTATATTTCCTGCCCCATAATCGACGATCGCAACCATATATCCTCTCCTGTATGTAGACTATCCCTATTGAAGCTGCCCTGTGCAGGCTGCCCCTTTCGGGTCTGTCCGGTGCAGCCTATCCCTTTTTGGCCGGTCCGGCCTTCTCCAGTTCGAACCAGAAGGCGACTCCGTTGTCGTAATTGATGACGCCGTACTCCTGATGCATCTGATCCATGATCGCCTTGACGATCGACAGGCCGACGCCGGATCCTCCGTACTCCCTGGTCCTTGCCTTGTCCACTTTGTAGAATTTCTCCCACAGATGCGGCAGAGACGCTTCCGGGATCGGATCGCCGGTGTTGAAGACTACGACTCGAACACAATTTTGCTTCTCTTCAAATTGAATGTCAATTACTTTTTCACCCTTGCAGTGATTTACTGCGTTAGAGAAGTAATTCGTAAAAACTTCCTCGGTCCAGAACTCGTCCGCCCACACGTAGAGAGGCGGTCTCTTCTGTATTTTGACCCGGATGTCCTTCTTCTGGGCCAAAAGATCGGCGTTCTGCAGACACCCTTCCACAAACCCGACGATATCGAAACGGACCATGGCAAACTCCGTCTTGCCAAACTCCAGCTGATTCAGCGACAAGAGCTTGGTGACGATCTGATTCATCTTGTCCGCTTCATCGACGATCACGTCGGTATAAAAGACGGCGCTCTGCGGATTGTCCGCGACGCCCTCCGCGAGGCCCTCCGCGTATCCCTTGATCAGGGCCAGCGGCGTCTTGAGCTCGTGGGTGACGTTAGAGAGAAACTCGCGGCGCATCTCCTCGGTCTTCTCTTTGCGCTCGATATCCTCTCTGAGCTCATTATTGGCTGTCTTGAGCTCCGAAATCGTTCTTTCCAGGATTTCCGACAGCTCGTTGATATTCTCTCCCAGCTCTGCAATCTCTGTGCGGCTCTCCCCCTTATATTTGGCGCTGAAGTCCAGGTTCTTCATGCGGGAGGAAATCTCCGTCAGCTCCCTGATGGGTTCCGTGAGCCTTGTGGCCAGCAGCAGCGCGATCAGAGCGCCCAGAAGCGATATGGCAATGCCGATGTATCCCATGAAGCGATTGGCGATCGCCGAACTGTTGTGAATACTCTCCAGAGCGGTCCGAAGCAGGCAGAAGCTTCCGTCATCCATGACGCCGAACAATTCCATGGTTTTAAGGTCCATGCGGCTGTCATAGATAATCCGGATACTGTAGGCCTCTTCACTGACCAGCTCGTCGACCAAATAGTAGCGGCTCGAAATGGTATCCCGCTCTTCCAGATCCGGCGTCTTGCCAAACAGGTTGTCCCACAGCCGGCTGCCCATCGCGGCACTATCCGTGGAGTGGAGCTTCACCGTCGCGCTCTCCGCGTCCATGACGATCAGGCTGATGTTCTCGATGCCGGCGCTGCGTTTGACCTGCTCGTCAAACTCATCCGAATCGATGGAATTGTTGACGGCCGCCGCATTCACTGTATCATACATCTGGGTCAGTGCGATCCGCTTCTCCCGGATGTAATACCGTTCCAAAAAGGTGCTGTTGATGATCCAGCAGGACCCGATGGCGCCCAGCATCAGGAAAAAGAAGATGATGGTGAATTGGAGCCGCAGCGAATAGCGGGGCTTGTTTTCTTTATGATTTTTTTCTTTATACTTTTCTTTTCTGTGCTCCGAACGATTCACATCGGTCACCTCTAAAGCGTCATGCGCAGAATCCGCTTACGCCTCCAGTTTGTATCCCATACCCCAGATTGTTTTGATCAGCTCCCCCTTGGGGCCGAGCTTACTTCTGAGCTTTTTCACATGGGTGTCGATGGTTCTGGCGTCGCCAAAATAGTCATAGTTCCACACGTGGTTGAGGATCTTTTCTCTGGAGAGCGCAATCTTGTTGTTCTCCATGAAATAGGTGAGAAGTTCAAACTCCTTGTAGCTCAGTTCCACCGGCGCTCCATCAATGGTCACCTGATGGGCGGACTTATCCAACACGATCCCGCTCAGTTCGATCCGGTCGTTTTCCTCGTGGGACGCCGTTCTTCGAAGGATCGCCTCGACTCTGGCCACCAGCGTGCGGGGGCTGAACGGCTTGGTCACATATTCGTCCACGCCCAGATCAAACCCTTTGAGCTCATCCCGCTCGTCGGCGCGTGCCGTGAGCATGATGACCGGGACCTGCGAGGACTCGCGGATTTCTCTTACGACCTGCCACCCGTCCATTTTGGGCATCATGACGTCGAGAATGATCAGGACAATGTCCTTCTCTGCGTAGAACAAGTCCATGGCCGCTTCGCCGTCCCCGGCTTCCAGCACTTCATAGCCTTCTCTTGTCAAAAAGTCAGATACCAGCTTTCGCATTCTCGCTTCATCATCAACTACAAGAATCTTCTGTACTGCCATAGGTATTCTCCATTTCTATAAAAGCAAAATCACCCCGCAAACGGACCAGCCTTCTGCGGGGTGAGATCATTTCAGTAAGCGGACATTTGCTGTCTACAGGATCGGCGCAGCGAGTATCCGGACTTTCTATATAACAGCCGGCGCATCGTCAGGGGCGATACAGAGTAAACACCGCGACGCTTCTCTCTTTGAGCATGAAGATCGGACTGTACACAAAGCGGCTCTCCGCATGGAAATACTGCTCATCGTCCGCGTCTGTATAGATATTGACGCCCCATGCCAGGCCGCCCGAGAGGGCCGGCAAGCGGATTTCCTGCTTTTCCCAGTACGCGTTAATGGCCATATAGACGACGTCGTCCTCGGAGTCGTCCGGGAGCCGTCCCGCATACAGAATTCCCAGCACCTTATTGCCCATACCGATCGTATGGTTATCGGGGTCCGAACCGCAGCAGGTGACTGCCGGCAGGCCGCAGCTGGCCGGCTTGAGAGGTCTCGAGATCACCGGATGCTTCTTTCGAAACGCGATCACGTTTTTGACAAATTCATAGTGATCCCGGTTGGCTCTTAGATAGTCCCAGTTGAGCCAGGAAATCTCGCTGTCCTGACAGTAGCCGTTGTTGTTGCCGTACTGGGTATTGGCGAATTCATCGCCGGCCAGGATCATGGGCGTGCCCCGGCTGCACATCAGTACCGTCATCGCGTTGCGCATCATCTTCTGTCTGAGCGATTTGATGACCGGATCGTCCGTGTGGCCCTCAACGCCGCAGTTCCAGCTTCGATTATCGTCCGCACCGTCCGTATTGTTCCAGCCGTTGGCTTCATTGTGCTTGTGATCGTAAGAAAACAGATCGTACAGCGTAAACCCATCGTGACAAGTCACGAAATTGACGGACGAATTGGAGCCCATGTACGGCGCTTCCCCATACATATCCATAGAGCCCGTGATCCGCGCCGCCGTCTCCGGTGCGTGCCAGTAGCTGCCTTTTAAGAAATCGCGGATGGAATCTCTGTAGCGGCCGTTCCATTCCGACCACTTGCCGTAGGCCGGGAAGTTTCCGACCTGATACAGTCCGCCCGCGTCCCAAGGCTCCGCGATCATCTTGGTCTTCGACAGGACAGGATCGCTGGAGATCATGCGCAGAAGCGGCGGATCGCTCATGGGCGCCCCTGCTTCGTCCCTTGTGAGGATGGAGGCAAGGTCAAATCGAAATCCGTCCACATGGTATTCCGTCACCCAGTACCGCAGACATTCCAAAATATACTGGCTCACCTGCGGATGGTTGCAATTAAAGGTATTGCCGCAGCCGCTGAAGTTATAATAGTCACCGCCCGGCGTCTGTGTATAGTAAATATTGCTGTCAATGCCCTTGAAGGAAAAATACCGGCCCATTCGGTTGCCCTCTGCCGTGTGGTTAAAGACCACGTCCAGAATCACTTCAATCCCGGCCTTCTTGAGGCATTTGATCATTTCCTTGAGCTCTGTGCCCTCTTCGTTGTACTCCAGTGACGCCGTGTAGGCTGTATTGGGAGCAAAGAAGGCAACGGTATTATATCCCCAGTACTCCAGAAGCGCCTTTCCGTTGTAGCTTCTGGAATTGATGCATTCATCAAATTCAAAGATCGGCATAAGCTCGACTGCCGTCACGCCAAGCTCCTGCAGATACGGAATCTTCTCAACGATTCCCGCGAAGGTTCCCGGATACTGCACGCCGGAGGTCTTGTGCCTTGTAAAGCCACGAACATGCATCTCGTAGATGATGGAGTCCTCCATGGGCGTATGGGGAAAGTCATTTTCTGTCCAGTGATAGGATTCCTTGACAACTCTCGCGTGATAATCCGTCTCCGTCTTGGCGACGCCCCAGGCTCTCTGTCCCGTCACCGCCCTGGCATAGGGATCCAGGATCAGTTTGTTCTTGTCAAAATACAGTCCCTTTTCCGGGTCATAGGGCCCATCAATCTTATAGGCGTATTCAAAGTCCTCTACGTCCAGTCCCGAAATAAAAATGGAGTATACACTGCCCACTCTGTAGGACTCCGGAATCCGGATAATAGCGTATGGCATTGTCTGCTTTCTTCTAAACAACAGCAGATCACAGGATGTGGCGCCCACCGAAGAGATCGTAAAATTCACGCCTCCTCGCATGGCACGTGCACCATTGAGCCGGTAATTGCCGGGCCTTACATAGAAGCCGGAAATCTCATCCATCTTCTCCTTCTTGCGGCCCCGTACAGACAAATGCGCTTTTGCAGTTATGTTGTTGTCTTCGATATTGCTGCCGGATTGTCCATCCAGGAGTCTCCGGATCACGTCAAAGCGCTTCATAATTATTCGCTGTTCCTCATCATCGAGTTTATGAATATGCCAAATCTCTAGTTTATCAATATCCTAATTTACTATTTTAGCAGATATTATACTGAATGGAAAGAGAAGAGAATGTTCATAAATGAAAAGCAGACCTATCACACAAATAGAGCCCGAAAGAGATACTTCTCTCTCAGGCCCTTTATCATTCATTCGATTCAATCGTCCGTTTCAATCATCCGGCTCATATATGGGGTTTCCATCAGCCGGCTTCATCGTCCGATTCGATCGTCCGTTTCAGTGATCAGGCAGGATAAGCGCCGTTGGCTGTATCAGCCTTGGTCAGATCTACCTTCTCCTGCTGTGCAAGACGATACTTGAAGAAATCAACTGCAACCTGAGGGAACAGTGCATAGGACAGAACGTCCTCATCCTGCTGCTTCCACTGTGCGCATTCTTTCTCGAACTGAGGCAGCTGCGGAGGAATCAGGTCTGCAGGTCTGCAGGTGATTCTCTCTTCGTCGCCGATGACCTTCTTGACAACGTCTTCGTTCATAGGCTTGATGGTCTGGCCGTACTTGCCGCGGATCAGATCCTTGGTCTGCTCGGTAGCCATCTTGTAGCGCTCGCCCATAAGAACGTTCATAACCGCCTGGGTACCAACGATCTGGGAAGAAGGTGTAACCAGCGGAGGCTCGCCCAGATCCTTACGGACTCTCGGAACCTCTTCCAGAACTGCGGTGAGCTTGTCGGAAGCGCCTTGCTCAGCCAGCTGGCTGACCATGTTGGAAAGCATTCCGCCAGGTACCTGATAGATCAGAGTACGGATGTTGACGCCAAGAACCTTGGTGCTCATAAGGCCGCTCTCGAGGCACTCCTCGCGGTAAGGTGTGAAGTAGTCAGCGATCTCTTTGAGAAGAGCCTGATCGAGACCTGTATCTCTCTCTGTTCCCTTCAGAGCGCCTACCATAACCTCGGTAGCAGGCTGAGAAGTACCCAGAGCCAGAGGGCTGATCGCGCAGTCGATGATATCGACGCCAGCTTCGATGGCCTTGAGGTAAGTCATGCTGCCGCAGCCGGAAGTATAGTGGGTGTGCAGCTCGATCGGAATATCTGTTCCTCTCTTCAGTGCTTTGACAAGCTTCTCTGCGTCATAGGGAAGAAGCAGGCCTGCCATATCCTTGATGCAGAGGGAATCAGCGCCCATCTCTTCGATCTGGCGTGCGATATTCATCCAATAGTCTTCTGTATACGCGTCACCAAGGGTATAGGACAGTGCGATCTGTGCGTGGCCGCCCTCTTTCTTGGTTGCCTTTACGGACGTCTCAAGGTTTCTAAGGTCATTGAGGCAGTCGAAGATACGGATTCTGTCGATGCCGTTTGCGATGGACTTCTGGACAAAATACTCTACTACGTCGTCACTGTAGTGGCTGTAGCCGAGAAGGTTCTGTCCGCGAAGGAGCATCTGCATGGGCGTTTTCTTAAATTTCGCTTTGAGCTTTCTAAGTCTCTCCCAGGGATCTTCCTTGAGGAAACGAAGGCAGGCATCGAAGGTGGCGCCGCCCCACATCTCAACCGCTTCATAACCTACCTGATCCATTTTATCTGCAATGGGGAGCATCACTTCGGTGGGCATTCTGGTCGCGATCAGGGACTGATGCGCGTCACGAAGGACTGTCTCCGTAATTCTTACGGGTTTCTTAACCTGTTCTGACATGATTTTCCTCCTTAAACAATTCCGAATACGGCCATGAATACGCCGGCAACAACCGCGGTTCCGATAACGCCTGCGACGTTAGGGCCCATGGCGTGCATCAGAAGGAAGTTGGAAGGATCATATTCCGAACCGACCTTCTGGGATACACGAGCCGCCATAGGGACGGCGGAAACGCCTGCCGAACCGATCAAAGGATTGACCTTGCCGCCGGTGGCGATCTTCATGATCTGGCCGAACATAACGCCTGCAAAAGTACCGAACGAGAATGCGATGAGACCCAGTGCCACGATCTTGAGGGTTGTGACATTGAGGAATGCTTCCGCGCTCGTTGTCGCGCCGACGGAGGTGCCCAGCAGAATAACAACGATATACATCATTGCGTTGCTTGCGGTCTCTGTCAGCTGTCTGACTACGCCGCACTCACGGAACAGGTTGCCCAGCATGAGCATACCTACCAGAGGTGCTGTCGTGGGAAGGATCATGCAGACGACGATCGTAACCACGATGGGGAACAGGATCTTCTCCAGTTTGGAAACCGGACGAAGCTGGCTCATCTTGATCTTCTTGTCCTTTTCAGAGGTGAACAGCTTCATGATCGGGGGCTGGATGATCGGTACCAGCGACATATAGGAGTAAGCCGCTACTGCGATCGGTCCCAGAAGTTCTGTCTGCCCCAGTTTGGAACAAAGGAAAATGGATGTCGGTCCGTCCGCGCCGCCGATGATCGAGATCGCCGCTGCCGCCTTGCCGTTAAATCCGAGCGCGATCGCGCCAAAATAAGCAGCAAAGATACCGAACTGCGCCGCCGCGCCCATCAGGAAACTCGAAGGGCTCGCGATCAGGGGTCCGAAATCCGTCATAGCTCCGACGCCCATAAAGATCAGGGAAGGCAGGATTGCCCACTCGTCGAGCTGGAAGAAATAGTACAGAAGGCCGCCGCTTGCCGTCTCTGAAGGCGCTGCAATGATATCCGGATAGATATTGACCAGCAGCATACCGAAGGAGATCGGTACAAGCAGAAGGGGCTCAAAGTCCTTGGCAATTGCAAGGTACATGAACACAAGTGCCACACAGATCATGAGGTAGTTGCCCCATGTCAGGTTCAAAAATGCGGTCTGGTGTACTAAGTTATCAAGAGTACGTGTGATATATTCCATATAACTTAGACCTCCCTTTAGTCAGTCGATCAGTCAATCGTAGCCAGGAGTGTTCCTGCCTCTACGGGATCGCCGACATGGCAGTCGATGGATACGACAGTGCCGTCTTCAGGTGCTACCATAGGGATCTCCATCTTCATTGCTTCTACGATGACGACTGCGTCGCCCTTCTTGACAGCCTGGCCTACAGAAGCCTCTACCTTGAAGACCTTGCCTGCTGCGCCGGCTTCTACTCTGTACTTGCCTGCGCCGCCTGCTGCGGGTGCTGCCTTGGGAGCGGGCGCTGCCTTGGGAGCTGCCTTAGGAGCTGCCTTGGGAGCTGCGGGTGCTGCTGCGCCGTTCTCATTCTCTTCTACTGTAACTTCATACGCTGTACCATTGACAGTAATGATATAGTTCTTCATTTTTATTCCTCCTGAGATTTACTTTCTTCTGGCTTTACGAATTGAACGGACTACAAATCCGTCGGTACTCTGTTTTCCTTCATAGGCCGCTACGGCTGCCGCGATCACTGCTACCAGCTCCATGTCGTCCGCGAGCTCTTCCTCTACGGGTGCGACCGCCGCCGGTGCAGGCGCTGCCGCGGGTGCCGCCGCGCTCTTCTTCTGTGTGGTTCTGTTCGAAGCGCCGCCTACGATCTTACCGAACAGCGCGATCACAAGTGCCAGAAGAACCAGCACCGTAAATGTTGTTCCCATACCGAGCAGGGTGTTCAGCGCTGCCTGCTGGATCTTCTCAGACATACTGTACTCTACGTTGGTCGTGATGCCGGTCACTTTGTAGCCTTCATCCGAGCTTTCCATCGTGAATACGACGTCCGCGTCATGTCTGGAACCTTTCACCGTCACAGTGACGATGCCTTCCTTCTTGGTGAAGGAAGTGGATTTTCCTTCGATATTCTGCACTTCGCCGATATCTTCCAGTGCATTCTGCCAACTGGTGAACGCAGGACCGTATACCGGGTCATCCATCTGTGCCTCTGCCTGTCCGGACTGCACTGCGTCATGCATGCTCAGTACGAACTGACTGGCTGAGTCAAACCACTGCTGCTTCTGCTCTTCCGTGAGCTCCACCTCACTGGGCGCCGCATTGGAATTGTCAGAAGAGCCGCAAGCCACAAGACCGAAAACACAGGCGATAACAAGAAGTGTTGTTATTAACCATTTTTTCATATTCTGTGTCTCCTTCTTATTTCGCGCTGTGCTTCTTAGCGGGGAATTCCTCTCTCTTTGTATAAAGCACTTCCATTGCGCCGATCAGATACTTGCGAAGGTCGTCTGCTTCGACGATCTGGTCCACATAGCCTCTTGCCGCAGCGCTGTCGATGCTGTTCTGCAGTGCGTCATACTTGGCAGCAGTCTCAGCAACCTCTTCCGCAGTGCCGTCGCACAGAACGTGAGCTGCCAGTTTGGCGTCCATGATACCGATCGTTGCATCGGGCAGCGCGATTGTAAAGTCCGCGCCGGTCGCTTTGCTGTTCATCACAGCGTAGGCGCTTCCGACTGCCTTCTTCACGATGACGTTGACCTTGGGCACATTGGCGCCGGCAAACGCAGCGGTGAGCTTACCGGCTGCATCCGCAACCTTTCTCTCTTCGCTCTCGGTCGCCGCAAAACCGGTAACGTTTGTCAATGTAATAACAGGAATCTCAAAGGCGTCGCAGAAGCGAACGAAATCAGCCGCCTTGTAGCAGCCGGCTGCCGTCAGCACTGTATCAAAGTTCTTCTTCTCTTCGCCGTTCTCATCGTATACAGCGCTTCTGTTCGCGACAACGCCTACTGTCATGCCGTTCAGTCTGATCAGGCCGGTTGCCATCTCAGGGGCGCAGGCTCTCTTTGTCTCAAAGAACAGTCCATCATCCGCGATATCGCTGACTGCGATGGAAGGATCTGCATAGCCGGCCGCGACATTCGCGCTTGCGCGGTTGAGATCGTCTGCGCAGTCTGCAACAGACTCGTCCTCATTATTAGAAGGAAGCATGGAGATCAGTGTTCTGATCTCAGAAAGGATCTCTTCCTCTGTACCAACGACGTCAACGCTTCCGTTTGCTGCCTTGACAGCTGCCGCCGCTGTATCATTCTTATCTTCCTTGTTGCCCGCCAGTGTATTGGGCGCGTTTACAAACAGCTTCGCATCCTCTGCCATAAAGACAAAGTCAGTCAGTGCGGGAACCAGTGCAAGACCGCCGCCGCAATTGCCAAAGATCGCTGTGACCTGGGGAATCAGACCGGATGCTTTTACCTGTCTGCCGTAAATCGTACCGAATGCGTTCAGCGCATCCATACCTTCCTGCAGGCGAAGACCGGCGGACTCTACCAGACCGATCACAGGTGCGCCTGTGCGGATCGCCAGATCATAGATCGCTGCGATCTTTCTCGCATGCATCTCTCCAACGCTGCCGCCGAGCACGGACGCGTCCTGGCTGTACACATAGACGAGATTTCCATCGATCACACCATAGCCGGTGACAACACCGTCAGAAGGTGTCTCAACAGGTTTCAGATTGAAATCAGTCGCCCTGGCTGTCACCTTGGCGCCGATCTCTACGAAACTGTTTTCATCGAGCAGGGCGGTTATTCTCTGTCTCGCTTTTGAAAAACTGCTCATTCTTTCTAGACCTCCATAAAAATTTACTATGTCAAAAAACAATAGAAGTATAACACAGCGATTTCAAAAACCATATGTCATTTCTATCGTATTTTTGTACCTTTTGCGGACTTTCATATGGTTTCTTGCACAAATCATTGTCGCATATCCCGAAAAAACCGCATTGTAGATATAGTAACAGCAAAAATATGCATTTGAAAATGCTTTTTTTCGCTATTATTCTCAAAAAATCGATCAAATATCCAATCGCCCGTCGACTTCCTTTTCCGCCTCCTCGCGAAATTCCTCGATCTGGTCGGTGCCAAGATCCGGCAGCTCGCTCAAAGAGCGGATTCCGAAGGAGCGCAGAAACTGTTCCGTTGTGCCGAATAAAAGGGGTCTTCCCGGCGCTTCCTTTCTGCCCACTTCTTCCACCAGATCATAGCTGACAAGCTTACTGATCGCGAAGTCACTGTTGACGCCGCGTACATTCTCCACCTCGGCGCGGGTCACGGGCTGCTTGAAGGCGATGATGGACAGTGTCTCCATGAGCGTATCGGTCAGCACCTGCTTCTTGGGGGCCTTCGCTATTTTGACCAGATACTCATAGTACTCGGGCCTTGAGGAGATCTGCACCGAATCCTCGAGCCAGTTGATCATCAGGCCGCTCTGCGGCTCATTGCAGCGTTCCTCCAGTGCGTGAACGGCGTCTCTGACATCCTCTTCCGAAATTTCAAGCGCCTTCGCGATCGTTTCAATCTCCACGGAATCTCCCATTGCGAACAGGATCGTCTCAATGGCTGCCATCACTCTGTTTTGTTCCATCGTATTGTTTGCCTCCACCTATCACTGCTGCTCCGGCAGCAGTTCAATATAAGAAATTTCTCCGGGATTAAAGATGCGGATCGGGAGCGTGTGCATCCCCAGACCGCACGTCAGGACCAGTGTGCTGCTCTCCCCGCCGCCATCACCCTTGGGATAGGAATACTGCCCGCCGCTGTACTTGGGAAACAGGTTGGGTCTTGTGCCCATGACGCCGCCGATGAAAGGAAGGCGCATCAGACCACCGTGTACGTGCCCGCACAGACACAGATCTGCCCCCCACTCGGCATATTGTTCAAAATAGACCGGCGTGTGCGTGAGCAGAACCGTATAGACATTCGGATCGGCCGTCCCCAGCATCGCAAAAAGGTCCTCTTTGCTAAGCGCTGTCTTCGTAAACTTCTTATAATAGCGCATGGGCAGTTCGAGGCCGCAAAGGCGGATGCCCGAGTCTTCGCCGTCATGCGCCTGCGCAAACGGATCCACACGCCGGTTATGCAGAAAATGAACGCCGGCTCTCTCCATTTCTTCTTGAAATACACGGTCATAGGGGCGGAATTCCTCATAATAAGAGAGCCTCGCCTCATGATTGCCTGCCACAAACCATACGTCGCTGATCCGGGCAAGCCTTTTGACAAACGAAAGACTGTGTTTCATCCAGTTCGTATCGGAAGGCCCCGGTTCTGCATCGCCATTCTTTCTGGCCGCCTCCCTTTTAATCCTTCCCGACACGATCAGATCGCCTCCCACCAGCACGGCGTCCGGCGAGAGCGCTGCGATGGCGTCCACAAGCGCTTCATTCTCTTTTCCATATGATTTTTCATGAAGATCGGCAACAAAAACAAACCGAACGGGATAGCGGATCCGCTTAGATCGCAGTGTGTAACGGCGCACGACAAACCGGTGGTTGTCGATTACCATAACTGCAACAAAGAAAAGGATCAGAATTATAAGGATCAGAACGATCTTATACCACATATATCCTCCGATTCGATGCGGCGCTGCCTGCGCAGGTGTCGTACCTGCACGAAGCCCCATTCTTGCAAAAAAAGTCCCCTGATCGAAATCAGGGGACTTTCTGCTTGCAGATTAGCCGCCAAATTAGTTATACTTTCTCTTTCTGGCTGCTTCAGACTTTTTCTTACGCTTTACGCTAGGCTTCTCGTAATGTTCTCTCTTACGAATCTCCTGCTGGATGCCTGCCTTCGCACAGCTTCTCTTGAAGCGGCGCAGTGCGCTGTCCAAAGTCTCGTTCTCTTTTAAGATTACACTAGACATACGTTTCTACCCTCCCTTCAGTCCCTTCAGTTTGACTGATTGGGTTTTTCTATATGCTCAACCAAACATACAGTGAAATTATAGCATAAAAGTTTGCCGTGTCAAGCACAAAACTTCACGTCTTCTCCTGTTATTTGGTTTTCACAAGCTCTCATTCTGCGGCTTCCTGTCCGGTCGCCGACTCTTCCACGTCTTCTGTATGGGCCGGCGTTGCTGCAGTATCTGTCACTTCCTCTGCCAGCGCCTGCTCAGAGATCGGTTCCGCCGCTTCCTCGACAGGTGCCTGCTCCGCGATCGGTACTGCCGCTTCCTCGACAGGTGCCTGCTCCGCGATTGACGCTGTCGTTTCCTCGGCAGGTGCCTGTTCCGCGATTGTCGCGGTCGTTTCCTCGGCAGGTGCCTGCTCCGCTTCCGGCTGACGCATGCTCTCCGCAAACGCTTCCGGCGGCGGCGCTACCTTGTTGTGGGCAAAATAGTGATGCTGCGCATAGCGGAAACTGTCCACCAGATAGCGGTGCGCGTTCAACGCGACATTACTGTTCACCGCCGTGTTCTCAAAATTGTGGAAGCATCCGTGATAGACACGGAGCGAAACCGGGATTCCCGCTTTCTTCATTCTGGTAAAATACAGCACGGTCTCATCCTTGACCGGTTCCAGGTCTCCGACAATGCTGCAGGCGGCGGGCAGGCCGTGCACGTCCTCTTCCCGGCCGGGCGCCGCATACACCGGAATCTCCTCATTCATATCCTGCAGATAGAGGTCCCATGCTGCCCGGTTCTTTCTGCTGTCCCAGACAGGCGCATTGTTGTCTCTGGCCGACTCGCTCTCCATCCGGTCATCCAGCATGGGGGAAATCGGCATCTGGAACGCGATATTGACGTCCCGTACATCCCTTGCGCGGAGGCAAAGGGCCGCTGTCAGTCCGCCGCCTGCGCCGGACCCGCCAACGAACAACTGGCTTCTGTTGATCCCGAGCTCCTCCGCGTTGTTTTTCATCCACAAAAGCGCTTTGTGGCAGTCCTCCAGTGCGTACGGATAGGGAGACTCCGTCGATTTGGTATAATCCGGGAGCACTGCGACGCAGCTCCCGTCGCCACAGAACATGTCAACCAAAAGGCTCTCCTGTTCCGGCACGCCAAAAGCAAATCCGCCGTCATGCAGCCAGAGAAGTCCGGTTGCTTCCGCCCGTGTCCCCTCTTCGCACCGTACAACCAAGAGCCGCAGGATCGTGCCGTCCTCGCGTACGATCGCCTTTTCTTCTGCGATCGTATTTCTGCTTTTCCACTTACCGCGGTATTTTTTGACGCACTGCCTGTCATATTTCTCAAATGTCGCCGCGCCGGACGCTGTGAATGTCAGCTTCATCAGCCTCGCAGCCGGTCTCAATTCTGATCTTATATCTGCATTGCGCACTCTGCTCATATCTACCTCTATTACTACTATAACGTTATATAGCGCGCGCCTTTTTCAGGATTGCCATGCTCAGCCATCCCATTGCGGCGCCTTTTCTCTTTCCGGCCCCTGTTCTGCCGCCCGAAGCCTTATTGTCGGGCTTTGAGAGAACAGCAGCTCTCTTCACGGTTTGCCCATTTGCGTGTCTGTTTCGGTATTCCTGTTTCATAGACGCCGCTTCGATTGCCAGCGTCTTCAGCGTCGCCTTTGGCACGCTGCTTCCACCTGCGACCTTGTAGAGCCAGTACAGGCCGAGAAGTCGGCGGGCCTTCTTTACATTCTTATCCGAAGTCATCCCACTCTCCTTCACTAAACGCCTCGTCAAACACAGCCTGGTCGATCGCTTCCTCTGAAAAGATATCGCTATGCGGCTCTTCTTCCGATTTTCCCTCAACGTCCTTCTCAAAGTCCTTTTCAAAGGCACTGCGAATTGCACTGTCCTCTCTGACGCCGGGATCCGCTTGCGCGTCTGCCATCTGCACGATCATCTCGTCCGACGTCTTTTGTGCAGGCACAGGCGCAGGTGCCTGTTCCGGTACGAGCGTAAGCGTCTGACTCTCCGCACCGGCTTCCTCTTTCTTACTGAATCTGGACCGCAATCGGTTCCACCAGTCTCTCATTCTCATAAATAACCCCTTTTCGGACAAGTGTATGATCACCGAACGGTTGTGACAGAAAGGTCGTATTTGCGATTCCGGCTTCATACCGGTGTATAGTTCCGGTTCTTTATTCAGCGACCTCTTCCGCGATCTCTTCTGTAAAACCGTCATTGGAATAGTCAAAGCTGAATGTAAAAGAGAGATCCTTGCCTGCGTCCTCTTTGTCATCGACCCAGGAAATGGACTGGTTCGTCTCGTCGATCACAAAGCGGCCTGTTCCATCCTCATATACATTTTCTTCAGAGATCACAGCGCCGCTCTTGTCAAGCTTGCCGTTCGCTTTGCGGCAGCCTGTATACTCGATCGTCATGGTCTCTGTATCCAGCGCGCCTTCCATATACCAGTTCGTCACCTGGTTCAGGCCGGTCTCCTGGGTAACCGTAATCGTGCAGTCAGACGTGTCCTCTGCGCCGGATTCTACAAACATCGAAAAATCTTTATTCTCTGTATCGACATAAGGACCTGTCCAGTTCATCATAGGATTTTGGCCGCTGTCATCGGTGTACATATCCATCATTTCCTGGATCTGCTGGTTCATTTCTTCGTCCCAGACAAAGACAATGCCGTTTCCTCTGTCTTCCTTATCGTCGACCCAGGTCACTTTTTTATCTTCCGAGATCTCGACGTATCCCGATCCGTCTTCATAGATCATCTCGTCCTCGATCTCTCCCGGGTTTTCTTCGCTTTCCCTCTCAATCATTTTGTAGCCGTCTTTATATGTGACGCGGCTTCCGTCGAAGGTGCCGCTCATCTCCCAGTATTCGAGGGATCCGTCGGGCTGGCTTACGCCGACAGAAACATTGACGCCGTTTGTGCTGTCAATTGCCTGCAGAAAGAGGGAAAAACCGCTGCCGGCTTCATCCATATAGGCGCCCTCATACGGCGTGATCGTATTGGTAGAAGTATCCACTTCCTCCAGGTCGTAGTCCTCTTCCATCGTATCTTCCGCATTCTCTACCACTTTTTCTTCCAGTGCGACTCCTTCTTCCGCCGCTGCCGCAGTCTCCGCCGCCGCGCTGTCTGTCGTTGTGGCCGCGCCTGTTGCGCCGCAGCCTGCCATGCTGCACGCGACAACTGCCGCGAGTACCGTTGCCATTATCTCATTCCTTTTCATGAAAAACCTCCTGATCTTTTTGGTGCGTTCCGCTTTTTGGGGGTTCTTGTGTAAACGCGTCCGGAACGCTCAGCGTCCCTCCGCTTTTGTAACACTGTTCATCACCCACTCCATATCAATGATCGTTTCATTCCCATATTGATCGATCAAGGGCTGGTATCGCCTCTTTACTTCCTCATAAATATCGCCCGGAAGTGAGATGGACGCAAATGCGTTGCCTTCTTTCATAAGCGCGAGCCGGTCCTCGCCGCTGCCGCTGCGATAATACAGAAGATCGTCGAACGCTGCGTCCGGCTGCGACTCCTGCAGTTCGCTTCCGATGAGCACTTTGCAGATCTCTACAACCCTGTCGTCGAGTCCGGATGCAAAGACCGCGATCTTCTCCTGCAGGTCATACAGGCTTCCGACGACACGGTTTCTGTAGCCTTCCTTTCTGGCGTCAAAGCTGCGCTTCTCCCCGGCTTCCTCCAAACCGTCTTTAAACGCCTCGGCGGCCTTCGCCATCGCTTCCCTGCCGGGTGCGTAGTAAATCATCACCTTGTTCTTCATCTGATGATACAGACAAGGGTATACCACATCGATCTGCTGCCCGCAAGACGGACATACGGTTCTAAAGAGTTCGCCGCTTCGCACCTTCTTGTCCAGATCCGGGTCCAGATCCGTATTGATCCGTGTCCATATGGCAAAATCGTGCTCGGCCCCACATTTGGGGCAGCGAATTCTCTGTACTTCTTTACTTGACATTGTATCCTCTATTCCATGCGCGTCGCCGCGCATACATGATTACCAGATTGTCTTATTATTGTATTTTGCCTTGTACTGCGGCCAGACTTCACACCGCTGTCAGGCCTCACACCGCTGTCAGACCTCAATATGAGAGAACACTTCTCCGATGCTCTCATGGAAGCTGAGATCTGCCCACTCTTCCTGCCCTGTGACGTCACGATTGACAATGATCAGATATCCGCCGCTGTAATAGCGCACCAGGGACGCGGCCGGATATACCGTGAGAGACGTGCCGCCAACGATCAGGCAGTCCGCCTTCTGGATCAGGCGCTCCGCGCCTTCCCAGGCGTGTACAGGAAGAGACTCTCCGTACAATGTGACGTCGGGACGGATCAGCCCGCCGCACTCGCAGTGGGGCACCGCCTCTTTGCTGTCATAGATGTAGCTCTCCGGATACTTCTTTCCGCAGCGGTCGCAATAATTGCGAAGCGTAGAGCCATGCACTTCATAGACGATCTTACTGCCCGCTTTCTGGTGCAGGCCGTCAATATTCTGTGTGATAATGCCGTCGAGCTTGCCCTTTGCTTCCATTTCCGCAAGCTTTATGTGGGCCCTGTTGGGAAGGCAGTGCCTTGCGTCCATCTTTTGCCGGTAGAATTCAAAAAAGACCTTGGGCTCATGATACAGGCAGCTGCTGCTGAGCAGGTATTCCGGCTCGTAGCGGTCAAAGCGCACGTCATGCTGGTTGTAGAGGCCGTCCTTACTTCTAAAATCGGGGATGCCGCTCTCCGTCGATACGCCTGCGCCGCCAAAAAACGCTATGTGCTTCGAACTGTCGATGATCTCGCGCAGCGCCTCATATTTTTCCTCTCCCTTGAGAGAGCGCAGATACGCGGATTCCTTCCTTCTGTCAGAAAACTTTCCCAAATGCTTCATACTCACTCCTTGTTCCGCCTGCCGCGGCTTCATGACCGGGCCTTGCCGCGCGCTCTTAATATGCGCCGGTAAGGCTCCCGGAGTCCGCCGACTCAATCACGTCGCCCGACTCCTCGTTAACAAAATCCACTTGAATATGATCGACATTGTTTCCTGTGTATATATGATAGAGCGTGCCGTACATGACGAGTTCCTCCGCCGCCTGCCGCTCTATGATACCGATTTCATCTGTATCGACGCTGACCGTAAACACGCTCAGATCGTCGTTGTATTCAATCTTCTTAATGGACGACGCACTGCCGTCCCCGACGATTTCCCGGGTCCCTTTCTCTACAGACGCCAGAAATTCGCCGATCATCTGCTGATACACATCCTCTTCCATGACAATCGTAAGGCTTCCGTCTTCCTCCAGGGATGCGCTCTCATAGCCGTTGGTCTTCGCGATCTCGTCTGCTTCCTCCTGGGATGTGACGCTCTCATACATGGTCGGGATCACGATTGTCCTGTACTGTTTGACGACGGCGGCTTCCTGCGCGGTTTCCGCGGCGCCTTGCGCCTGTTCACCGTCCGCTGAACCTTGCGGCAAAGAGGTCTGCCCCTCATCGGCGGTTTCTATAGACGGCGCCGCAGTGGCGGCGTCACTCGATCCCGGACCCTGCGCCGCCGTGCAGCCCGCAAGCATCAGCACCATGACCGGCAGCAATAGACTCGCTTTATTCATTGTCCTGCGCCTCCTCTTCACTGGGGTCCTTCCCCGTACTAAATGTATATCCGTTTCTTCCCTCGATCATGCCGGAGAGCCCGTCTTTGCAGTCCTGCACCTGCATGTAGGCTTCTTTCGTCCCCTCCGTGTACTGGGTTCCCGCCGGATACTCGCAAAATGCGTACAAAAACGCACCGTCTTCATTGGTCAGCATGCCCAGATAGCTGGCCGACTCCATGCCGCGCTCTTCGGTGTACTTCTCATACAAAACGATTGAAAAGACAAGGCCGCCGGTTCCTTCTGTAGCGGTCATACTGCTGTTCTCCATGATATCCAGCGCGTACCTTCCGGCTTCAGGATCCTGAAAATAGTGATAGCTCACATTGTCCTGCCACGCCTCCGGCGTATGAAGCCGCATAAACTGCACACATACGTCTTTCTCTTCCATGAACAGATCCGACGCCGCCTGCCGCTCGTCCTTGTCGTCGACTTCCTGGGCGGAATCCTGTTCCAGATCCGCGCTCGCACTCTCCGTCCGGATCCCGTCATCGGTTGTAAACGCATTCGCGTTGTCACTGCTGTCTTTCCTGCCGCAGCAGGTCAGTACAGCGATCAGGCACAGGGCGATCACAATCCCGGCCGGTCCGTTTTTTCTCATCACATTACTCTCCAAAGTCACTCCGGGACCCACACTTCTGTTTCATATCCTACCACTGACAGGCCAAAATTTCCACATTGGTCTTTTATGTTCACTATATTATCACATATGTCAAAGGGATCCGGAGACGCGTGTCCGTGGCGCGCGCATCCAAAAAACACATTAAAAGCACATAAAAAGCCGCGGTGCTCATTCCGGAGCGTCCGCGGCTTTTTCCGACCGATTTTCCTTTTTACATCTGATTGAGTGCTTTCACATAAGGCTTCAGCATAAAATAATATCTGCGGCCTTTCTCTTTGCCGTAATGCTTCAAAAGAGCATAACGGAGTGAATTGAGGTTTCTCCTCTTGTTCTCAGCGCCGAGAATAAACTCCGCGAATTCGCGGATGTTCTCCTCGCTCCTGGCTTCTTCCGGCTCGTCGCTGTGCCTGAAGATCAGAGCGCTGTAATACAGGAACTTGTCTTCCTTGTCCCAATTCTGGTTCTCGATGGTCATTGCGCCGGATTTAATGGACAGGTAAATATCTTTGCCGGAATCCCCGTAGAACTGGATCAGCTGATTGTGCAGCTCCGCAAGGTTTTCCATTCCGATGCAGTTGACGATCACGGTGATCTCTTCGGGATCCGCGCCCCAATACGGCCCTTCGGCAGCATTTGGCGCATCGGATTCCTCTGCATACTCCTCGTTTTCAGAAGATGTACGGTTTCTTTCTTCGAATACAGGTTCTGAGACGGATTCTATGGCAGTTTCCTCTACACTGTCTTCCTCTGAAAGAGCGTCCGAAGGGGCATCCATTCTGTCAGCGTCCTCGATCGGCGCAGCGTCATTCTCTTCAGAAAGGGGCTCCTCATCCGGTTCCTCTTCATTCTCGCTGTCGTCTTCCTCATCGGAGAGCGCTTCCATATCTTCTTTTTCTTCGAATTCCTCTTCTGCTTCTTCTGCCTCTTCTTCCGCAGTTTCCTCTTCGTCGTCCTCTTCTTCCAAAGACTCGGATGCATACGATTCGGACGCGTCGGGATCTACCTCATTTGCGGGATCATACGCTGCGTCTTCCATATCCTCTTCCATATCCTCTGAAGAGGCCTCTTCATACGCATCCGTCTCCCCATCCTCTTCATAAGCAGGCTCTGCATAGGTCTCTTCGGGGACGTCCGATTCAAACGCCGCGTTCACTGCGCCTTTTGCATTCTCCTCCGCATCCTTCTCTTCTGCTTCGGGCATATTGACCAGCTTGTGCAGGATCGCGCTGACTTCGCCGGCCACGTCTGTCCTGGCCGTACTTCTTCTGCGTCCTCCTGTCCTTGTATCCTTACCGGCAATTCTCTTTACGGAATACTCTTTGTGTCTCCAATACTTCACCGCCGCGTCGTATCCCGTATCGTTGGTCACGATGATGAAGTCGTCGCCTTTATTCATGGCAATGAGGTAGCCCAGTTCCGTGCAGAGCTGGAAGTCGAGTGCGTTCGTTCCCTCATAGCATTTAATAAAAGTAACTGTTCTGTCTGATTCCTTGAGCTTGATGAGACTGTCATAGCTCATGTGGGGGCTGTTCTTTGTGTAGAATACGATCAGCTCCGCCTGGTCTGCCGGCAATTCCAGCAGCGGAATCCAGAAATCTCCGACATTCTCGCTGTCGATCAAATAATGTTTCATATAGTCATACCTGGTCGGTCGGCAATTCGCATTATACAGTATGAAGGGCTCTTTGCGCAAGTGCGTGACAAGTCTCTTTCCTCCCCTTTCCTGTGCCAAAAAATACGAATATCTATCCAACTTATCAGACAATAGTGCTATAATTAGTTCAGAGTTTTGTTCTCTCCGGCTGGGGCGGAAAGAACACAATTCCATTCATCGCGGGAAAGCGAAAAACGTATTGGGAGGTAGTATATTTATGGCATCTAAAATTTACGATTGCATTGCACAAATCGGAAATCGCATCATTGAGAACAAGGAATTTCTCACCGAGCTCGACAGAGAGATCGGCGATGCGGACCACGGGATCAATATGGCCAGAGGATTCACGGAAGTGCTTGGCGTTCTTGACAAGGACAGCGAGGACATCGGCGCACTCCTCAAGAAGACCGGCATGACCCTCCTTTCCAAGGTGGGCGGCGCATCCGGCCCTCTCTATGGAACCGCGTATATGCAGGCCGGCAAGGTATGCGCCGGAAAGACAGCGCTGACCGCCGAGGACGGCAAGGCGATTTTTGACGCCGTGATCGCAGGCATCCAGAAGCGCGGCAAGGCTGTAAAGGGCGAGAAGACAATGCTCGATGCGATCATGCCCGCCTATGAGGCGTACACAGCCGCCATCGACCAGGGCGCTTCCATCCAGGACGCTCTCGACGCAATGTGCAAGGCCGCTGAGGACGGCGTAGCCTTCACAAAGACCATCATCGCTACCAAGGGGCGCGCCAGCTATCTGGGCGAGCGCAGCATTGGCCATCAGGATCCCGGCGCGACGTCCGCCACGATCACGATGGAAGCAATCCGCGATTTTGTAAAGGGGTAATACTATGGTAGGCATTGTGATCGTATCCCACAGCTATAAGGTTGCCGAGGGCATCTACGATCTGGCCATGCAGATGGCCGCAGAGAATGATCACATCATTCCTGCCGGCGGCATGGAGGACCGTGCGATCGGTACAGATGCCTTCAAGATCATGGCAGCGATTGAACAGGCCGATACCGGCGACGGCGTCGCGGTCCTCGCGGATCTTGGAAGCGGGATCATGAGTGCCGAGATGGCGATAGAAATGTTGGACGGCGGCGATATTAAAGTGCGCATCGCGGACGCACCTGTTCTGGAAGGCGCGATCAGCGCGGCGGTCGCATCCACGTCGGGCGCTTCGTTGGACGAAGTCATTGAAGCGGCGGAAGAAGCCCGCACAGCGTCCAAGCTCAGCTGACGCAAAGGGCCGCGGACGATTGACAGACGATAGGCGAACGATGCATGCGCAATAGGCTGCCGATCCGCGAACGCTTTCACAGGCATTTGCAGAAGATTCCGTTTTGGGAAACGGATCTTCTGTCTTTATAAATGCAAGTGTATTTTTTTATTCTATGCAGGAGGTATGCAAATGAAGAAACTGATCAATGGGGTTGACAATGTAGTTGACGAGATGCTCCGCGGCATGGCGGCAGCGCATCCCGAGTATGTGGAGCGCGTAGAGGGCACGGACGTAATGATCCGTACCGGCGCAAAGAAGACCGATAAGGTCGTCCTGATCTCCGGCGGCGGCTCCGGACACGAGCCTGCACACGGCGGATTCGTAGGCAGAGGAATGCTTGACGGCGCAGTCGCAGGCGCAGTCTTCACATCCCCTACGCCCGACCAGGTCTATGAGGCCATCAAGGCAACAGAGTGCGGAAAAGGCGCTCTTTTGATCATCAAGAACTACACCGGCGACGTGATGAACTTCGAGATGGCTGCTGACATGGCTTCTGACGAGGACATCGAGGTGGCAAAGGTAATCGTAGCGGACGACGTAGCGGTTGAGAACAGTACCTGGACAACCGGCCGCAGAGGCATCGCCGGCACGATCTTCGTACACAAGATTGCCGGTGCCAAGGCAGAGGAAGGTGCAAGCCTTGCGGAAGTAAAGGCTGTCGCAGAGAAAGTTATCGCAAATGTGCGCTCCATGGGCATGGGCATTGAGCCCTGCACCGTTCCCGCAGTGGGCAAACCCGGATTTGAGCTGGAAGATGACGAAGTCGAGATCGGCATCGGCATCCACGGCGAGCCCGGCACGCACAAGGAGAAGATCAGCACGGCGGAAGCAACCGTCGACCAGCTGCTGGACAAGATCCTCGCGGAAGGCATCTATGGCAAGGGCGACAGAGTCGCTGTCATGGTCAACGGTATGGGCGCTACGCCTTTAAGCGAACTGTACATCTGCAATCTTGAGGTTTCCAAGGTTCTCGCAGACAAGGGCATCGTTGTTGCCAAGACGCTGGTAGGCAATTATATGACGTCTCTGGAAATGGCAGGCTTCTCCATTTCTCTTCTGAAACTGGACGATGAGCTCGAAGCGCTTCTGAACGCGCCGGCTGACACGCCTGCTTTCCGTCAGTTCTGATCCGGGAGACGAACGCGCTTCCATAAGCCACTTTAGGCGGCGGGCATGAAAAGTGATCCTTGAAAGAGGCCGGCAGACATACAGTGCTGCCGGCCTCTTCTTTGGAAACAAGGCCGCATTCACAAGCTTTCATTGACAAGGGGTTCCATGGATATTCAATATTTACTATTTCTGCAAAACATACGAAATGCGGCAGGTGGCGTACTCACACCGATCATGCTCATGATCTCCCATCTTGCGACCATCGGCGCCGGCGTGCTCTGCGTCGTGATCTACTGGGGGATCGACCGCGAGACCGGCGCGTGGGTCATCATCAATACAATGCTCGGTTTTTGACTAACAACCTGCTCAAACTGACTGCCTGTGTATATCGCCCATGGATCCGCGATCCCCGGATCGTACCGCCTGAAGCGGCGCTGCGCACCGCCACCGGCTACTCCTTTCCCAGCGGCCACACGCAGTTCGCGGCGTCCTCGTTCGGATCCCTGGCGCAAAGGTGCGGCAGAGAGCGAAAAGCGCTCTACGGCTTCTGCGGTGCCATGATCGTCCTTTCCGCCTTCTCCCGCAATTATCTGGGCGTTCACACGCCGCAGGATGTGATCGTCGCCATCTTGTGCAGCTTCGTGATCATTAAAATCGGTGTCGTGGTAGAAAGCAAGATCCAAAAGAATCCTTCCCTCCTGACCGTCGTCTTTCTGACCTCCTGTGCGGCTGCCATCGCATGCGCCGTCTATTTTCATTTCAAATCCTATCCCATGAATTATGAGGACGGCCACCTGATCGTCGATCCTGGTGCGATGAAAGCAGACGGCTACTCCTCCGTAGGCGCGGTTCTTGGTACCATGGCCGGCATGATGCTGGAGAAGCGATTCGTACAATTTCGAACGGACGGCCCTGTCTTTTACAGAGTGATCCGCGTGCTGATGGGGCTCCCGGCGCCCGCTGCGGCCTACCTGTTCTGCAGGCGTCCGCTCTATTACGCGGTCGGTGTGGACCGGGGACACCTGATCCTGTTTGCCTTGATCGCGCTGTACGCGATGTGGATCTATCCCGCCATCTTCACCGCCGTCAGAAAACGTCTGCTCTCTGTGCGAGAGAAAGAATCCGTGTGAATGCCTGCGATTTCAATGCTAATTAAAAGGGGCTTGCCGCAACTTCATGCGGCAAGCCCCTTTCAACTATATTCTCACATTCAACTCTTATTCGAGTACCTTATTGATCGAATCCTGAATCAGCGCAAAGGATACAATTCCAAGTCCAAAGGCGCCCAGAATGAGGTACAGGATTGCGCTGTAGGCGTCGTGCTGGCGGATATAATCACATTTCTGTCCCATCTTGTAAAGCCAGTACAGGTTGTAAATTCCAAATGTCACGATACTGAGGACGACGACCATTCCGCCGCCGAGCGCCGCGGGATCTTCTGCCAGGTCATTGACCTCGTTGTTGAGCTTATATTGCCAGTAAAGCATGTAAATACCGCAGGTCGCAATCGTAAGAATGACGCTTAACGCGACACTTCTGGGGGCCACATTGGTATAAATGATCCGCTCCCCGCTTTCATTTTGTTCCGCCTGTTCTGCCCTCTTCTCTTCATGCATGCGCGCATAATAGTCTCTATTCGTCGATGCACCGCCGGCTGTCTCCTCCAGTGCCGCGCCGCAGTGAATACAGAATTTATTATTGCTGCTGTTTTCCGACCCACAGTATTTGCAAATTTTCATGCTTACGCCTCCTTAAACGCCTCCGCGAAGGACCGTATGATCTCCACCGTGCCCTGAATGCCGAGCTTACTCGAATTGATGATCAGGTCATAGGCCCTTGAATCGCCCCATTTTGTATCGCTGTAGAAGTTGTGGTAGGTGCGGCGGACCTTATCTGTCTGCCTGCGCTCCTCATCCGCTTCCTCGAGGGAGATCTGCTGGATCCCGGCCAGTCTGCGGTTCTTGTCTTCTACGTTTCCAACAATAAAGACGCGAAGAACATTGGGGTTCTTACAAAGAACGGAATCCGCGCAACGTCCGACGATCACACAGCTCTCACCGCTGTCCGCGATCTTTCTGATGTATTCAAACGTCATGCGCGCGACATTGCTCTCAGGGGATTCTTCGAATGCGCCGATGCGGCCTGAAAAAGGAAATCCCGCCGGCTTTTCATCCAGCTTCTTGACATAGTTCTTGTTCATTCCGCTGAGCTGCGCCGTTCCCTCGACAAGCTTTTTCTTGTCGTAGCAGGCAATTCCCATGGCGTCCGCAAGCTTCTTGGCGATCGCATGTCCGCCGCTTCCCGATTCTCTTCCAACAGTAATAATGATCTGATTCTTCATAGTTGGGTCCCCCGTTTCTCTATCTGCATGGGACCGGAATACAGGATCGATTCCGGAAGTGTTTGGTTATCTATAACTATTATAACAGATTGGCGGACAAATAGGCACACATAGTTGGCGCCGTCACCAATTGTTCATCGATCCTGCTCCGCCGCTTCAAGGACCGGCTTTATGCCATATACGGCGAGCATGCTGATGTATTTAGACAACACTTCAATGTCCATTTTTCCGTCGCTCATGAACCACCTCTGGTAGACGGAAACCAGCCCCGCGACGATATAATCCAGAATATAATCGACCAGTTCATCGTCCGCCGTGATCTGCGAATCATAAATCGTGCGGATCCTCTGCTTCAGGGTCGTGATGATCTTCTGCAGAAAGGAGATCTGGTTCCGGTTGGTCAGCATATTTCCGTAAAAGTCCAGGTCGGAGGTAATGATCTTGGCCAGCGTATTAAATGTGCTCTGCGGATCCATCAGAAGCGTCTCAAAGTCGATCCCCCGGAGCGTCTCCTCGAATCTTGCGACGATCTCATCCTCCATCTCTTCGGCGACCATATAAACGCTGCCGTAATAATTATAAAAGGTTTTGCGGTTGATCTCCGCCGCTTCCGCAAGTTCTGTCACCGTGATCTCCTCAATGGGTTTGACCGCGAGAAGCCGAGTCATTGCTTCGTGGATCGACCGCCTTGTTTTCATCACTCTCTTATCCATTTGCTGCCCCCTCCCTGTCCGGTCATTGCCTGTCTTTACCCGGACGCGCCGGATCAAATTTAATACCCAACATCTTAATAATCTGTGTATTATGATACAAGTTTTACTTTTATGTTGATTCTTATACATTCCGTCTGATTATATGGTTGCCCATATTAAAGCGGCACTTGTATAATAATACACAATTGTTTCCTAATTCAATCCAATAAGGGAACATAGTTTAAATATCATTGCACAATATGGAGAAAACACATGAGAGATTACGTAATATGCATCGATGCTTCTGTGGACATCGAACAGCGCTGGATCGATGAGAACAATGTTGTCATCATCCCTATGAAATACACACTGGGCGATCAGGAATATCTGATGGAAAACCGGCTCACAGATCAGAAGCTCAAGGGCTTTTATGACGCCATGCGCGCAGGACTGATGACGCATACAAGTCAGATCACGCCGTATTTTTACCAGCAGGTTTTTGGCAAAGAGGCAGAGAAGGGGCATGACATTCTCTATATCTCCCTCTCCAGCGGCCTGAGCAACACATATTCCTCTGCGCTCACCGCGGCCGGCGAGATCGAGGACGAATATGAGGGCATTAAGATCGAAGTCGTCGATTCTCTTGCAGGGACAGGCGGCATGGGACTTCTTCTGATGATGGCCATCCGGGCGAAGCAGAACGGCGTGTCTCTCACCGACAACGCTGCCGCTCTCAGAAAGAATGCCGGCAAAGTCTGCCACTGGTTCCTGGTCGATGATCTCAAGTATCTAAGAAGGGGCGGAAGGATCTCCGCTGCGACGGCAGTGGCCGGTACAGTTCTCAATATCAAGCCCATCCTCAAGATCGCGGATGATGGGACCCTTATCAGCATCGCCAAGAAGCGCGGACTCTCCAAGGCTGCCTCTTTTTTGACTGAGTGCTACAGCGGCGCGCTGGATGCTTCCATTTCCAACGATGTCGTGATCGCGCATGCTGACTGCGAGAAAGAGGCGGAAGCCGCCCGCGACCGTATTCTTTCGATCAATCCCGATGCTCAAGTCATGATCTGCGGCCTCGGCCCTGTGATCGGCGCGCATACCGGTCCCGGCATGATGGCCGTGATCCACTGGGGAAACCGGAACTTTGTATGATCGTCTCCTTATAAAACTTCAAGCGGCTGACAGAGCATAAAAATAAAACCATATCCCGGAAGATCTCTCTCCGGGATATGGTTTTTCTTTACTCACAACATCATTCCGTTGATCACATATTCCAGGTCATCTCTTATCCCTGAAAGTAAGGCGCATACTTGGCCGCGAGCAGGATCGCCTCAGCCATGCTGATCTCACTGACGATTCCCTTGCCGGCAATATCGAAGGCCGTGCCGTGGTCGACGCTGGTGCGCAGGATCGGCATGCCGTTTGTGATGGAGATAGTTCTGTCAAAGTCAAGCGTCTTGGTTGCGATGTGGCCCTGATCGTGATACAGGGAAAGTACGCTGTTATAACGGCCGAGAGCTGCCTGATGGAAGACGGAATCAGCGCCGATCGGGCCGGCGATATTGTAGCCTTCAGCCTTCAGTTCTTCTACTGCAGGCGTGATCTCATTGACTTCTTCCCATCCGAAGAGGCCGTGCTCGCCGCAGTGCGGGTTCAAGCCTGCTACTGCCATGGTTCCTTCTGTCACGCCAAGTCTTCTCAGCGCCTCTGTGCACTCCTTGACGCAGCGCTTGATATTGTCTTTGGTAATATCGTCGAGCATGTCGCGAAGGGATTTGTGTCTTGTGAGGAAGAAAACGCGAAGTCCGTTTGTCTCAAACATTGTGAGCGGATCAGGTGTTCCTGTCAGTTCACCGAAGATCTCGGTGTGGCCGATAAAGGGAACTTCTGCCGCGTGAAGAGCTTCCTTGTTGATCGGCGTTGTCGCGACGGCGTCCGCCTCGTGATTCATGCAGATCTCAATGCTCTTCTTGATATATTCGAAAGCCGCTTTGCCGCACATAGCCTGTACAACACCGTACTTGAATACGGACTGATCGATATTATCGAGGTCGATCAGGTTCATGATCCCGGGACGATAGTCGCCGTCAGCAGCCTTTTCCACTACATTGATGGTAAGATCTGCGCCGACGATGCCGATCGCTCTCTCCATCACCTTCTTGTCGCCGATCACGATCACGTTGGCCGCGTCATTGACCTTGGGAAGTGCCAGGGATTTTGCTACGATCTCAGGACCTACGCCTGCGGGATCGCCGATCGGAACTGCAATTACGGGTTTTGCGTTAGTCATTTTCTTTCCTCCTTTTAGGTTGTTCAGGTCATCTGCCTGTTCTGTATTTGGATAAAGATCATTGCTTTGTATATAGTCAAAGATCAGATGTACAGTTTCTCCTTCAGATATGTGATACAGGTATTGATGGCATCCTTGCCGCCCTGGCTGCCGCCCTTGGTGATCAGATGCAGCCCGTCAAACTCGCCGTCGTGGAACTGCCCGTACGCGGCGAGCGGGAGCACTTCATCTCTCAGATCCAGGCCCATAGCGCCAAAGCGTTTGCAGATTGCCTGGGTCACATCGCCGCCGCTGGCGTAAAGTCCGCGGAAGGCGGGGTCGCTGCGGATGATCTTTTCCGTGATCTCTGCCAGAGAATCGTTGATCCTTCCGGTCACATCGTCCATCGTGCAGTTATAGCGTTCCATATATGGACGGAAGTCGATCCTGTTCTCGGGATATATGCCGTCTCCGGTCACCGTGGATACAGAGTAGCGGTTTGCCTGTGCCAGGATCTCGGTCACAACGCGATCCACTTCAAACTGCCTTCTCTTCTCCTCTTCCAGCAGTTCTTTGGTGTTGACAAATACATTGTGGGTTTTCTGGGACAGCCACAGCTCCTCCATCTGTGCCGTGGTGTTGGAGTTGACGCTTCCGACCACGACAAGAATGCGGTTCTCTTCTTTGCCGCTTCTGGGCGCGATCATCTTTCTGGACAGCGTAGCTGTGAAAACGCCGGGATCCACCGCGATAAACCTGATGCCGCTGATGATGCATGCGTCCGCGATCAGGTCCAGATCCTCCTGCGTGATGCAGTCGAATATGATCGTCCTGTAACCCATTCTCTTGCAGGTCAGGATCTGATTGGCCAGGTCCTCTTTGCTTCCCATCATCTCATTGAGCCTTACCGAGGTCACTCTGTATTTGCTCTGCTTGCGAAACAGCGCCGCTGCGTCCGATGTCTTGACAGGGGTCTTAGGATCCAGCGCGATATTCGTCTTGTGAAGGGGAATCCCGTTTACCAGCATGAAGCCGCCGATCACGATCCTGCCGGATGAGGGAAAGCAGGGAGCCACGATCGCGAGATAATCATCTCCCAGGCAGTCCAGCATCGCGTCCGTCTCGCTTCCGAGGTTGCCGCGCAATGTGCTGTCAATTCTCTTAGAGTAGATCTTGACGCCGTCGCTTTTCAGCCTTGAAGTTGCCTCATAGACAGCGTCGTAAGCCGACTTCGCGTCTGTCCCCCGGCTGTCAGTAGGGTATAATATGCAGTCACAATCTGACAAGGTGGACGTCGAAACAGTGTCCAGGTTCATCACTGTCGTTGCCCTGTAGTTCATCTTGGTCAGAAGCACGCCGGTGGCGTTGGCACCGGTGAGATCATCTGCTACAACAACACATTCTGCCAATTTACTCCCTCCTTCTGTAAGACATAATGTTCATTTATGTTCTATTTTGATTATATATCTGTTTATTACAACATTCAACATGTTTGTTTATGTTCGTTTCTTTTCTCCGTTTTAGCCATTTGTGTCTGCACTTTTTTGTCAATTATGCACGAATCGCCCTTTTTCCAGTCATTCCAAACGCCGGACCGTATGCATGTAAAAGGCCCGATCTCACAAGAGCTGATACTTTTCTCCTGTGAAATCGGACCTGTTTGTTCGTTTCGTGTTCTTTTATGTTATCACTGCGTTTACATCTCCGGCACTTTGGATACGAATGCCGATATGTTACACCTGCATGACTTCCGTACCGCCGGCTGCAAGGATCTCCCGCTGGCCGTCAGTCAGGATCCGGTCCGTGACAAGAATGTCGTAATCCTCTACGCGGTTTACCGCGATCACTGCCTTGTTCCCAAATTTGCCGGAGTCAACGGCAAGTACGCTCTTTGCGCAGCGCCTGACCGCCTCCCTCTTGAGAAAGGCTTTATCGGTTGTCGGCGTTGAGATCATGAGCTGCTCATCAATACAGGAAGCGCCAAAAAATCCAAGATCCAGATTAAAGCTCTCCAGCATCCGGGTGGCGAAGTATCCCCACGCGCTCCCGGTTTCATTCTGTATCTGTCCTCCCAGCATGAAGATCTTAACGCTGCTGTCCAGAAGTATCTCCGCGATCTCCACATCGTTGGTCAATACAAGCAGGTTATCCGTACTGCGGATCCTGCGCGCAATTTCCCATGTCGTTGTCCCCGCGTCCAGATAGATCTGCATGCCCGGCCTTACCATTTCCGCGCACACATCCGCGATCTTTTCCTTGATCTCGCGATTGGTCTCCCGCTTGGCGCTGTATGAGATCTCGCTTTGCACCACCGCTCCGCCGTGGCAGCGTTCAATGAGTCCCTCTCTGTCCAACAGCGCGAGATCCCTGCGGATCGTCATCACACTGACATCCAGATCCCGGGCCAGGTCGTTGACACTGACGCTTCCGTTCATACGGATCGCCTCCAGGATTTTACTTCTTCGCTCTGTCGCAAGTCTCCCCGCCATATAGCCCCGCTCCTTCCAAATGCGTGTGCCTGTCTGCTTCTTTCCCTGTTATAACTATCTCATATCAAAGCGTTTTCGTCAAAACATTGAGTCCCCCCTGCGCATTCCCGGCTCCATATGAAAGAGGGGAAGGCTGCCCGAAGACAGCCTTCCCCAAATATCGATTCCTGTTTGATTGACCGTATTAATTGCGCGTCTGACTTTTATTACTTACTCTGCTATGTACTATTAATGCATGAAGAAGCTCAGTACGATAACTTCCACAACACCGACTGCCCAAGCAATGGTGGATGTGATAGACCATATCTGCAGCTGATCCTTTGCTTCGCTGACGCCCAGCGTTCTGTTGACGACCCAGAAGTAGGAATCGTTGAAATAGCCAAAGAACAGGGAGCCTACGCAGCATGCGATCGCGCCAAGTGTAGGATTCACGCCGCCCGCGATCAGGATCGGTGCGGAGATGGAAGCAGCAGTTGTCATAGCAACTGTACCGGAACCCTGAATGAAACGCATAGCTGTAGAAATAACCAGGGGAAGAATGATCAGCGGAATGGAAGCCTTTGCCAGTCCGTCTGCCATATAGGAGCCAAGTCCGGAATCCTTGATGATCTGACCGAGAGCGCCGCCGCCGCCGGTAACCAGCATGATGATACCTGCGCTTGCCATACCTTTTTCCATCTCTGCGATCGCTGTTGCTCTGTCAAGACGTCTGCCAAGGGTGAAGATAGCAAGGAGAAGGCCGAGGCCTACTGCCACGATCGGCTGTCCGAGGAATACCAGAACTTCCATGAAGCCTGTAGTAGCCTTCAGAGCGGATGCAACTGTGTTGATCAGGATCAGGACGATGGGAAGGAGCAGGGGTCCGAAGGACTCAAATGTTCCGGGAACGCCGTCCATATCCATGTTGAATGCTGCCTCATAATCAGGATCCTGATATTCAGCGGGATGGATCTCATCGTTATCATCCATGAGCCAGTAGTACTTCTTGGCAAGGACCTTTCTTGAGTAGAAGATGCAGGCGATCGCCATAGGAAGCGCAAGGACGATGCTGAGAAGGATGAAGAAACCTACGTCAATTCCGAAGATACCGCAGACGCCCAGAGGACCGGGAGTCGGAGGAACCAGGGAGTGAGTGATAACAAGGCCTGCTGCAAGCGCAACGCCGAGGGAGATCACAGACTTCTTAGTAGCTCTGGAAAGTGCCTTTGCAATGGGAGCAAGGACAACGAAACCGGAATCGCAGAAGATCGGGATGGAAACCAGGAAACCTGTGAAAGCAAGAGCTTCCTCTTCTTTTCCTTTTCCGAAGATCTTCAGGAATGTGTGCGCCATTCTCTTGGCTGCGCCGGTTACCTCGAAGATCTGGCCCATCATAACGCCGAAGCCGATGATGATACCGATGCTTCCCAGTGTGCCGCCAAAGCCCGATGTGATCGAGTTGATGATACCAAATGTTTTTCCGTCCTCAAGTGTGATGTTGAGCAGCGGCATTCCGCCTACAACACCGACGATTACTGTACTGACGATCAACGCCAGAAATGCCTGGATCTTGGTCTTAAGAACCATGAAGATAAGGCAAATAATACCGATTGCAAGACCGATCAGCATTCTCTGTCCGCTTAATCCGTTAACCATACCATTCCCCTCCTAAATAATTTGTGTAGTTTGATCTGTCAATGATCCAATAAAGCCAGACTGCGCATGTTAGTCATTGAATCCTGTTGTTCCAAGCGATCGATCATGATCATTTGCCGGTCAGTACCTCGACCGCTTCTCTGAGAGTTGTCGCTTCACCGACGTTTCCGGGGAAGATGACATAAGGTGTTCTGGGGAACTTGCTGTCCTCGCCGGTCTGCCATACGGGGATACCGGGTCTGATCTGTCCCAGGACATTCGCTTTTTTGACAGCGAGAGCTTTTGTTCCGACATCGCTGGATGTGATGCCGCCCTTAGCGATAACAAAAGCGGGAGTAACTGTGAGGCGGCCTACCAGAGACTGTACCGCGTCAGAGATCTTGACAGAGAGACGAAGCTCGTCTTCCTTGTCGCCGGTGTCGGCAGTGATCAGCGCTCTTGTTGTGTAGCAGCAGACAGTCTGTCCGGCGCGGATGCACTCCTCTTCCAGGTCGAGGCATCTCTGTACTTCCGCCTCAAACGCTGCGTCATCTCTGACCAGCGTTGCGTCGAGTTCAATGAATTTGATCTCTGTCATCTTCTTGAGTTCTTCGAGCTGCGCGGTTGTCTTGTTTGTGTGGGAACCTACGACGATGATGCCGCCGTTTGCTGTCTCATTGACAACCATCTGCGCTCTGGTCAGAAGAGGCTGGTCTGTAACGCCGCCCATGACCTTGACGATCGCAGCAGCTGTACGGAACATGAATACCTTTCCCCTGGCCATTGCTCTGTACATAGCGATGCAGAACACCTTGACATCGACATAATCTACAGCATTTACGATGATCTTATTGAAATCGGTAACTGCCATCAGCTGCTCTTCGATGCGGTCGATATCCATGTTGTGGATATCCTCAAGGGAGATGCATGTCACGTTTTCCGCCTTGTAAGCGCCGCCGGTCTTCTCCTCGACATACGCGGGCATGGTCGCAGCCTTGTAGCCGAATGTCTTATCCTTGGCGAACTCGGTCTCGTTGGCGGGAACCAGCTCGTCACCGTACTTGACATAGTGCACATCGCCGATCGTGAAGCGTCCGCCCTCTTTGAAGAAGGGGCAGAGGATCTCACCGTCAATGGTCTTTCCCGTGTACTTTTCGTAATCCGCCTTCAGAAGCTCTGTCTCCAGCGGATAGTGGCCGCGGAGTGTGGAGTCGCTTCTGCTGATGAAGATATACTCTCTTCCGGTCTCACGGGCGACCTGGTCGACCATCGCGGAGATCTCGTGGTGAGCCTTCGTTGTCTGCTCTGCCGTGAAGCCTCTGGAATTGGTCATGATATAGAAAAGATTGTTCTTCTCATTGAATCCGCTGAGGATGCTGTCGTGGTCCCATCCTGTATAAACAGAGATGTCGTGAACGGTCTGCACGCCGGTCGGGTCGTCATCGAGGACAACGATCTTCTTGTTGTTCTTCTCGATCTCAGCCGTCAGCAGCGCGTCGGCCTTCGCTTCGTCAATCTTCTTGTAGGAATTAAGAATTTCAGCACTGATCGCCATAGCTCTCTCCTCTCTTATTATTCGGGTCTCTTCACTTCCACGTCAGCAAGTTTCTCAAAGTACTGAACGATTCCGCCGTGGTCATCATTCATGTGACCGTGGATCTTCAGTGTCTGCATGATCTCATACAGCTGTGCTGTGTAAGGGATCGGAACGTCGATCGCGTGTGCGGAATTGACGCAGTTCTTGATATCCTTGTGGTTAATGCGGATAGGTCCGCCGGGCTTGAAGTTGCGGTCGATGATCATAGGGATCTTGGCATCCATGACTGCGCTGCCTGCAAGGCCGCCGCGGATCGCCTGGTAAACTTTCTCCGGGTCAGCGCCTGCCTTGGTTGCGAATACAAACGCCTCGGATACAACCGCGATCGTGTTGTTGACGATCATCTGGTTTGCAAGCTTTGCTGTGGAGCCGCTTCCGCTGGGACCGATCAGCAGCGCGCTGTTGCCGAGGATGTCAAAGTAAGGCTGCATTCTGTCGAAGTCCTCTTTGTCGCCGCCGCACATAATAGCAAGTGTTCCGTTAACCGCGCCGGGCTCTCCGCCGGAAACAGGAGCGTCTACAAAGCCAACGCCTTTTTCTTTCAGTTTCTTATAGCAAGTCTGGGACTCTACGGGAGTAACAGAGCTCATATCGCATACAAGAGCGCCTTCCTTGATCGTAGAAGCAACGCCGCCTTCGTCGAAGAGGATCGACTGCACGATCGGGCCGCTGGGAACCATTGTGATGATCACTTCACACTGCTCACCGATTTCCGCATAGGACGCCTCAACGCCTCCGTTCGCGACGACGTCAGCTACCGCTTCCTTATTGAGATCCGCGCAAACAACTTCCACACCGGCCTTCAGCAAATTCTTGGCCATAGGTCTTCCCATAATCCCGAGTCCGATAAATCCTAATTTCATGTCCTTACGCCCCTTTCCTTCCGTTTCCGGAATTTTCTGAATTGGTATGTGGTTTTCTTGTAATTGCATTATACGGCACACCGGTATACCGGTCAAGTGTTCTTTAATCCGCAGTTTTAACAAATTATCGCCATCATTTTTTTAACTTGTGCACAATTTCGATCATTATTTAACAATCTCTATCATTTATTTTGTTAAATGCTTAACAATTTGGTCCGCAGCAATAAATATAATCGACACAATATATCAGATTGACCGGATGATTTGATTCCCATATACTTGAAGAACAGGTAATAGATCATAAGGGCTGCCTCGCAGCCCGTAAAAGACAGGAGGCGCCATGACAGCATACAAACCACTTCAGGAAGTGGCATATGAATACCTTCGCGATAAGATCACAAACGGAGGTCTGGAAGCCGGGAAAATATACAGTGAGACCAAAATGGCCAAAGAGATTGGGATCTCCCGCACACCTTTTAAGGATGCTCTGGTGCGTCTTTCTCAGGACAGATACATCGACATTATTCCCAGCCGGGGATTCTGTCTGCATGTCCTGTCAGAAGAGGATATCAACAACACTTACCAGTCCCGTATTGCCGTGGAAGGATTCTGTTCCCTCTATCTGCATATGCACCGCATGGAGCGGACAGCCCGGTCCGTGATCCGGGATCTGCAGGAAGATATGCTCGAAATGGAGCAGTCGATCAGCGAGAGCAGGCCTTATGCGGAGATCCTCAACCATGACCTGAACTTCCACGCACGTATCGTCCGCTACAGCGGTAATAAAGAGATGATCCGCCTGTATGAGTCCTACAATCATCAGACCTTCGATATAGCTATGAAGACATTTGAATTATCCGGGCGTCCCGGCAATGCCCTGGACGAACACAGGGAGATCTATCAGAATATTATTTCCGATGAGATCTCATCCGACATGGATGTCTACCGCTCAGTCATGAAGCACGTAGACAACACAAGAGAGATTGTTTTAAAGGTTCTCGAAGCGGAAAAAAAGACGCCTTCAGCTTTTAGCTGAAGGCGTCTTCCTATTTTTATAAGCCCTTAGTCGTCGAAATCATAGTTGTCAGTATTATTTTCTTTAAAAATATGGTAGACCTCTTCGATCACGTCGTCATCGCAGACGACAAGCTCCAGGTCATCTCCATCCTCCGATTCTATTTTCAGGACAGAGACTTCGTCATCATCCTCCTGGATCAGTACGACATACCGTTCCCCCTCATATTCTACTGTGTCCAGGACTTCATATTCCTGCTCTACGCCGTTTTCATCCACCAGAATAATGATATCGTCCATGCGTTACCCCCCTTAACCGATCATTATTATTGGTCCTCATTTATCGATTTGCCGCCGTGGTCCGGCAGCATCATGAATACTATACGATTACTATTTTACCATGTTTTGGCGCTATGCCTATATTCTTATTCCCGATTTCGCCACTTTTATGAAATTTTCCTAAATAAAAATAAAAAATCTATATAATGAAATCGTTTTTATATCGTATTCTTATGGATAGTAACTGTTAACACATTTTGCACTAATATAAAGAGAGGGAAATACTATGGCAAAAAAACAAAAAGGTAATGGCGGCTCTCAGGCTTTTGCCGTCGCCCAGCAGATCGGTAAGTCTTTGTTCCTGCCGATCGCGGTCCTTCCTCCCGCAGGTATTCTGCTCGGTATCGGAAGCTCCTTCACAAATGCAACAACCATCGCGACGTATCATCTTGAAGGCGTACTGCATGAAGGCAGTATCCTTTATATGTTCTTCCAGATGCTCAACGGCGCCGGCAATGCTGTATTCGGCAACCTGGCACTGATCTTCGCATTGGCAGTAGCACTTGGTATGGCCAAGAAGGAAAAGGGTGTCGCAGTTCTTTCCGCAGCGATCTTCTATCTGATCATGCTGACAACCATGAATGTACTGCTCACCATCGACGGCTCCATCCTCGCGGACGGAAGCCTCGGTCCCAACGTCAAGGACGGCGCGATCGCGACAGCCCTTGGTATCCAGACCCTGCAGATGGGTGTGTTCGGCGGTATTCTTGCAGGACTTCTGGCAGCCCTGACCTGTAATAAGTTCTACAAACAGGTTCTGCCCCAGTCCCTGGCTTTCTTCTCCGGTACACGTTTCGTCCCGATCATGTGTATGGTCTTTGGTATTCTCACAGGCTTCATCTGCTACTTCGTATGGCCTGCGATCCAGACCGGTATCTATGCACTTGGCGATCTGGTCAATGCGGCTGGTCTCTTCGGAACTTTCATCTATGGCTGCATCGAGCGTGCTCTGATCCCGTTCGGTCTGCACCACATCTTCTACATGCCTTTCTGGCAGACCGGCGTCGGCGGATCGGTAGAGATCGGCGGCGAAGTCGTACAGGGTGCGCAGAACATCTTCTTCAGAATGCTCGGCGATCCCAATACTGTCGTATTTGATGAGTCTGCTAAGTTCCTGGCAGGTAAGTATCCTTTCATGATGGGCGGACTTCCGGGTGCTGCTCTTGCTATGTACTCATGCGCAAGACCCGAGAAGAAGAAAGAGGCAGGATCCCTTCTGTTCTCCGTAGCGCTCACCTCCTTCCTGACCGGTGTTACTGAGCCCATCGAGTTCACATTCCTGTTCCTGGCTCCCGTTCTGTTCGGTATCCACGTAGTATTCGCAGGTATGGCATTCCTGCTCTGCGACCTGTTTGATATCCTGATCGGTACCACATTCTCAGATGGTCTGATCGACCTGATCCTTTACGGCGTTCTTCCCGGAAACGCGAAGACCCACTGGGTACGCGTGCTTCCTCTGATCGCGATCTACTTCGTACTCTACTTCATCGTATTCCGCACCTTCATCCTCAAGGCGGATCTCAAGACTCCCGGACGTGAAGGCGATGACGAAGAAGTGAAGATGATCACCAAAGACGAGTACCGCAAGGCAACAGGCGTCGGCGTTGCAGGCGGCAAAGCTGCTGCAGCGAATGTGGATCCCAAGTCCGCAGCGATCCTCAAGGGTATCGGCGGTCTCAAGAACCTGACCGGCGACATCGACTGCTGCGCGACAAGACTTCGTCTTACACTCGTTGATTCCTCCAAGGTTGACCAGCCTCTGCTCAAGGCAACCGGTGCTTCCGGCGTTGTTGTAAAGGGCAACGGCATCCAGGTCATCTATGGACCTTCCGTCACGATCGTGAAATCCAATTTCGAAGAACTGGTTGAGAAGCTTCGCAACGGCTCCATCCCGCTGTCCGCAGTAGAGGATGAGGAAGCGCCTGCAGCAGCTGCACCCGCAGCGGCCGCACCCGCAGGTCCCAAGATGAAGGACGAAGTCCTCGGCGCTTGCCTGACCGGTAAGATGCTCCTCATGAACGAGGTCGAGGATGAGGCGTTCGCAGGCCGTATGCTCGGCGACGGCGTCGCAATCGAGCCCACAGTCGGCGAGCTGGTTGCTCCTGCTGACGGTGAAATCACCATGGTATTCGATACCAAGCACGCTGTAGCAATGACCACAACCGACGGCGCAGAGATCCTGATGCACATCGGTATCGACACCGTGAAGCTGGAAGGCCAGCACTTCGAGACATTCGTCAATGATGGCGACCAGGTCAAGAAGGGCCAGACACTGATCAAGTTCGATATCCCGGCCATCAAGGCTGCCGGCTACAAGGTCACAACCCCTTGCATCGTTACCAACTGGGAGGATTACAGCACACTTCGTCCTCTCAAGACCGGCGATGTCAAGACTGGCGACGACTTCATCGAGCTCCTTGGCTAATTGAATTACAGTTCGCATTCTCCCTTCACAGGGAACGAAAAGCAGCTGCCGCAAATGCGGCAGCTGCTTTTGTTATGCACTATTTTGGCGAATGCTCAGAACTGAAGCTTTTTCACCACTTCGATCTGCGGGTCGACGCGCTTTGTAAACTCGTCAACATCGGACGGTTTGCCGACAATGGACCCGTAGTGGGTGGGAATGACGACAGGCGGCCGTAACTCGTTGATGAACGATGCAGCCTCCCTGGCGTTCATGGTATAGGTGCCCCCGATGGGAACCATGGCGATATCGCACTGGATCTTCGTGTTCTCAGAAAGCGCGTCGGTATCGCCTGCGACATAGATCCGTACGCCGTCTACATGAAGCACATAGCCGAGCCATCCGTTTCTGCGGGGATGGAAGGGCTTTAACTTGTTGTAGGCGGGCACCGCGTCGATATAGACGCCGCAGACCGAAACGCGGTCACCGGCCTCCATGGCGACGTAGGAGGACATGCCGATCCCGATCTTCTCGATGTCATCTTTCATACCGGAGGGAATGACATAGCGCGTGTCCGGCTTTTGGATCTTCGCAACATCCTCCGGTGAAAAATGATCATAGTGGGAATGCGTGAAAAGAATGAGATCCGCATCTGCGGGCGCCGAAGGGATGCCAAGCGGATCCACGTAGATCACGGTACCCGCTTCACTTTCAATGCGGATACTGTTCTGTGTGTTGACCGCAATGCGGTCTGTTGCAGGATGACGCATACGTACTTTTCCTCCTTTGTCATTTATGTGCTGTGCGGCCTGCCCAGCTGCCAGAAGGCCACTGCGCTCGCCGCTGCTACGTTCAGGGAATCAACGCCGTGAAACATGGGGATCATGACCGTATAATCACATGCATCGATCGTCTCCTCTAAGAGCCCCTCCCCTTCTGTTCCCAGAAGGACCGCCAGCTTGGGCGCCGCCATCAGGGCGGGATCCGAAATGGAGACCGAGTCTTGTTTGAGCGCCATGGCCGCCGTCTGAAAGCCCAGGTCTTTCAGGAGTGCCATACCGGGCACCGGCCAGCCCGGCTCCTTTCTGTCTCCCATAAACGTCCAGGGAATCTGGAACACCGTTCCCATACTCACCCGGATCGCCCTGCGGTAGAGGGGATCGCTGCAGCCATGCGTCAACAGCACTGCGTCCATGCCCAGCGCGGCCGCTGAGCGGAAGATCGCCCCCACATTGGTGGGATTGACGATGTTCTCCAAAACGGCGATTCTTGAGGCGTTCTGCGCGATTTCGCGCACCGTGGGGAGCGCTTTCCGCTCCATCGCGCAAAGGCATCCCCTGGTCAGGGCAAACCCCGTGAGTTGGCGCAGGACGGTTTCCTCGCCGACATATACAGGAATCGCCTTCCCTTCCCTTGCGGCGATCCTTGTGAGGATCCGGGCCGCTTCTTTGTCCAATTCCCTGCGGTCGATCAGCATGGAAACCGGTTCATAGCCCGCATCCATGGCTCTTTCTATGACCTTGGGACTCTCTGCGATGAAAAGGCCTTCCAGGGGCTCTCTGCAGTGGTATAACTGGGACTCTGACAGACTTGTGTAGATATGAAGTGCCTCCTCGTTAAGCTGCCTGATTTCAATGATCTGGTACATGTCTGCTCCTTGCCCTCTACTCTCTCATCTCATCTCGTTCGAGTACTTCCGCCTGCTGCCGCATCGCGGTCTCCTCAATCGCCTCTTCATAGCCGGTCAGCGCCGCAAAAGGCGCAAACTGCGCAGCGCGCATCTCTGCCGCCATCCGCGGATGTCTGCGGGAGGTGGGGTGCTCGAGATCGATGATATCGCTGTAATCATCTGTGGTGCCAAAACTCTGCCGCATATAATCTCCTTCTCCCTCTCTACGCGCATCACGCGTTGTGGCCGCCGATCTGGCTGTTGCGCTCTATGGCGGTGGCGCCTTCCTCCAGGTTCATTCCCTTGATGATCGCGTTTTTGCCAAAGCGCTTCTGAATCTCCAGAACCGCCTTCTGCATTCTCTTTTCTTTCTCTTCTTCCGCCTTCTTTTCTGCCCGCTCCTTGCTGCGCGCCTCGTAATCCGTAAAGAGGTCGAGCTGCTCATACTGTTCGCCGCGTTCTTCCGCTTCTGAGGAGGGGATCACTCTCGCGCAGGCGACGCTCAGACGCCGGACGAGTAAGATCGGGTCGACGATCCTGTCATAGAGGTGCATCATGGCGTCTACGAGGATCCTGGTCGAGGAGGTTGGATGCTCCAGCGTCACAGACCCGTGGGCGTGCTTGGGCGCCAGACGTCCATACCAGTCCGTCGTCACTTCGCCCTTATAATTATCCCGGATCTCCGGGATTTCCAGGCACTCGTTGTCATAACTCACTGTGAGCACGATCTGATCTGTCACAAGCTGCTTTTCCACCAGCTTTAAGACCAGCTTGTCGATCATTTCCCGCACGACCAGCCTGCCTTTTTGCGCCGTATAGGCGCAGGAAAGGACCTGTCCCTCCCCTATGCTGTTGGACGCCGGCTTGAAGGCCTTGATCTGCGCGATGGTGCAGGGCTCCCATCCCCACGCATGGTCGATCAGAAGCTCTGCGTTCACGCCAAAGGTCTTGTAGAGCGCCTCCTCATTCTGCAAAGAAAAGCGCGCCAGATCGCCCATGGTGAGTATTCCCAGTTTGCGAAGCCGCGAGGCATATCCCTTGCCGACTCGCCAAAAGTCCGTGATCGGCTGATGGTGCCAGAGCTTTTCCCTGTAAGAGCGCTCATCCAGCTCCGCGATCCGGACGCCGTCCTCATCTGCCTCCATGTGCTTGGCCACGATGTCCATCGCTATTTTGGCAAGGTAGAGATTGGTCCCGATCCCGGCCGTCGCGGTGATCCTGGTCTCGCGCAGCACGTCGCGGATCATCTTCATGGCCAGTTCGTGGGGCGTCATCCCGTAGGTGTCCAGATACTCCGTCACGTCGATGAAGACCTCGTCGATGGAGTAGACGTGGATGTCCTCCGGCGCGATATAGCGGAGGTAGATATTGTAGATCCTGGTGCTGTAGTTCATATAGAAAGCCATGCGGGGCTTGGCCGCGATGAAATCGAGTTCCAGCGTGGGATCCGCCCGCAGCGCGTCTATATCTGTGGACTTACCCGAAAACGCCTTCACGCCCTGTCTGCGAAGGGCTGACAGCCGCATCGCGTTGTAGAGACGGACCTTCTCATTGACTTCGAAGAGCCTTGGGCGTCCCGGGATCCCGATCGACTTGAGGGACGGGGAGACGGCCAGACAGATTGTCTTATCCGTCCGGCTCCGGTCTGCCACGACAAGATTGGCGGTCAGTGGGTTGAGCCCTCTCTCATTGCACTCGACAGACGCATAGAAGGATTTGAGATCGATTGCGATATAGGTCCTCTTGCGCTCCTTCTGTCTCATTTGTCGTATCCATTCCTCGTAAGGCCCTCATGCGGCCCCCGCATTCTGGGGTAGGCCTCCTCTTCGATAACCGAGGACATCAGGATCTGCTCGATCCGCTCCGCCTGCCCCTTGAGGTCAAAATAGTGCCGCATTGTGCCCTCTTCCTCCCACCATTGGGAGAAGGCCTCCCTGGAAGAGCTGCTATGACGCTGTTCCATTTCTACAAGGATCCGTGTCATTTCTTCCCGAAGGCCTTCAAGTTCATCCTTATATCGTTTCGCATCGTACTGCGAAATAGTTCTCATCCTGTACCTCATTTAGGAGCGCTCTGCGCGGCTTCAAAAACGCAAGCCTCGTTGTGCGCGCCTTTTTACTTTACCTCTTGGATCTCAAACAGGAGCGAGCTGAAATCGCCGCCCTTGCATGTCAGGATCTCACGGCTGATCGGAATACCTGCATACATCAGTGTATTTCCGTGCATACGGAAGGTCTTGACCGCGTCCGCGCTCTTGTGGAGTCCATAGAAGGCGAGCACCTCCGCCGGCACGTCGGGGCTTGCCTCGACGTTGAAGCGCACTTCGTAATACTTGTCGGGATCAAGACCCGCAAGGTGCAGGCGCTCCCAGGAGCCGTTGACCTTGTTGAGTTTTTGGTAAAATCCGGCGATCGCACGGCTCTTGTCGCGGGAAACCGCCATCCACGCCGCCTCGTTTCCCTTGAAGGGGTTTCTGAGCCGGTAGAAATCGCCATCGATCTGAATCAGCTCCCTGTTCGCCTTCATAAATTCGATCTGGCTGCGCACCATCTCGATTTCCTTCTCCGACAGAAGGTTGAGATCCAGCTCGTATCCAAAGGTGCCAAAATATGCCACATTGGCTCTGGTCTCCAGGGGCGTGGTACGCTGCAGCTGGTGGTTAGGCACCGCGGAAACATGCGCGCCCATGCTGACGACCGGATATACGTACGAGGTTCCGTACTGAATCTTGCATCTCTCCGCCGCGTCCGAATCGTCGCTGCACCAGGCCTGCGGCGCCCAGAAGAGCATGCCGGCGTCGAATCTTGCGCCGCCGCTCGCGCAGCTCTCGAACAGGATCTCAGGGAAGGCTTTGGTCAGCTTTTCATACAGTGTGTACACGCCGAGAATATAGCGGTGCATCATCTCGCCCTGGCGCATTGCAGACCAGGTGCTGTCTGTATTTTGACCCGCCCAGGCCGCGGTGCTGTAGGCACCGGTCATATAGCGGTTCATATCCCACTTGATATAAGAAATCTTTGCGTCGCCGAGGATCTTGACGATCATCTCGTAAATATAGTCCACGACGTCCGGATTGGAGTAATCGAGCACATACTGGTGTCTTCCGTGGCAGTCAAAGCGGTCCGGCGTATGGATGATCCAGTCGGGATGGCTTCTGTAAAGATCACTGTCCTTATTGACCATCTCCAGCTCTACCCAGAGACCGAATTTGAGGCCCAGGGCCTCGATCTTGCGAGAGAGACCGCCGATGCCGGACGGGATCTTCTCCAGGTTGCAGTACCAGTCGCCAAGACTTCTGTGGTCATCATTGCGAACGCCAAACCAGCCGTCGTCGAGGACGAACAGCTCGATGCCGCACTCCTTGGCTTTCTTGGCGATCTCCACCAGCTTGTCTTCGTTGAATTGAAAATAGGTCGCCTCCCAGTTGTTGAGAAGGATAGGGCGAGGCAGATCTCTGTATTTGCCGCGGACAAGGCGCGTTCTGTAGAGCCTGTGGAAGGTTCGGCTCATATCGCCGAGGCCGTCGCAGCTGTAGACCATCACCGCTTCGGGCGTCTGGAAGCTCTCGCCTTTATTGAGCTGCCAGCTGAAGTTCTCAGGGTTGATGCCCATCATCAGCCTTGTCATGTCGAAGGTGGAGACCTCCGTCTGCGCGAGGAAGTTGCCGCTGTAAAGCAGGCTGAAGCCGTAGACTTCTCCCTGCTCTTCGGTCGTGCCGGGTCTCATCAGCGCAAGGAAAGGATTGTGCTCGGAGCTGCTGGCTGTGCCCGCAAGGCCCTGGATAGACGAAATGCCCATCTCCAGTTTCCGCTCCTTGACATACCGCTCTCTGGCCCATGCGCCGGCCAAAGAGACCATGGTGAAGTCCATATCCGACCACTCCACGGACATACTCATGGCGCGCTCGATCATGATCGGCGCTTCGCTGTGGTGCACGAAGCGGGTGCTCCGTGTGATCACGGGATAGTCGCGATAAATCGTAAAGGAAAGGATGAGATCGGTGCCGATCACTTCGTCACAGAGCGTCACAAACAATGTCTGCGCCTCCTCCGCGCTCTCCGTATAAGTAGCAGGCAGCGGCAGAAGGGACGGCTTCCCATCCACGATCTCGTGGGATCGATACGTAAAGTTCGTAATCCTACTCCCGTTTTTCTGCAGGATCGACATAGCAGGGCTGCGATAGTCGCCGGTTCCATAGACCGGGTATTCCTGCTTGGTATACTGCATGGAAAGAAGGCCGGGCTCAGGCACGCATACGGACATCAGCGCGCGCATGGTCTCCTCGTGATACAGATCCATGGACACCTCGTCGCTGATCCGCCTGCCATAATACAGGTGCTCAAGCTGGTCATTCTCCATGACCCTGAAAATGTAACTGATCTTGTCATTGTAGAGATGAAATGTACGTGTCTCTTTGTGAAAAACAATCGCCATGCTTACCTCCTTATTGACCCTCATGCATGCTTTCTTCGTGCTGCAAAATAGGAATATACATACTTCTTTCGGCTCCAGATCCTGTTCCCACGCGCTATGCGGTACCTGTCCCTGCGAAGTCTTTTCGCCGTGATGGGAAACGCGTGCCGGCCTGCCCCTGTTGCGCGGAGTCTGAGCCTTGTGATCAAGCGCTTGCGGATCGGTTCCGGTTCTGGCTCGGGAATCGGCTCCGGTTCGGGCTCGGAAATCGGCTCCGGTTCGGGCTCGGGGAGCGGCTCCGGTTCGGGCTCGGGCTCGGGAATCGGCTCCGGTTCGGGCTCGGGCTCGGGGAGCGGCTCCGGTTCGGGCTCGGGCTCGGGGAGCGGCTCTTCCACTGGCTCAGGCTCAGATTCTATCATCGGCTCCGGTTCTGGCTCCGGGATTGGTTCCAACTCAGGCTCCTCCTCCACGATCGGCGCCGGCTCTTCGCCTGGCTCTACCAGGTCAATCAGGATCTTTCCGAACGCTTCGTCCTGGGTGATCTTGATCTTCTGGGCCTTCATCAGTTCCAGGATGACGAGGAAGGTTACGATGATCTCTTCCTTGCTGTTCTCCAGTTCCAGCATTTCCCGAAAGTCTGCATGCGGATGGCTCTCCAGATAGGCGCGGATATAAAGCTGCTTGTCCGCCACACTGATCTCTTCCCTCTGTATTTTGCCAAAGCCGCTGCGAATGGGGTCGACGCGGCTCTTCTTGCGCTTTAAGACATCCCGAAAGACATCCTGCAGGCTCTGGGCCGTGCGATCCCCGATCAGTTCCTCATAGTTGATCGGCGGTACATAGCCCAGCACCTCTTTGGGAAGATCCTGCGGCTTAAAATAAGTAAAGCCGGCCTGCTTGTTCTTCTCCCGGAGCTCCTCCGACATGTACTTGAACATCTTGTATTCCAGAAGCCTTCTGACCAGCTCGTCTCTGGGGTCGCCCTCTTCGCCTTCCTCCTCCTCTTCTCTGGGAAGTAGCATCCGGCTCTTGATGTCTAGGAGCGTGGCCGCCATAACCAGGAACTCACTGGTGACATTCATGTCGTCGTGTTCCATCTGCCGGACATATTCCAGATACTGATCTGTGATCGTGACAATGGGAATATCGTAGATATCGATTTTATTCTTTTCAATGAGATGCACCAGAAGGTCCATGGGGCCTTCGAACACCTGGAGTTTTAACGGAATTGGCATTATTCACTATACTCCCCGTCCGTCGCAGCTTCCTCTGCGTATTCCGAAGACGTGCTGCCTTCAGCCGCAAATTCTGTCTCTGCCGCATATTCAGTCGATGTGGTCGCCGCTGTCGCTGCTTCTTCCGTAGAACCCGCGGCCGCATCGGGACGGTTTTCTTCCAGATCGGTGATCAGCCATTTTCCGTCAACCTTCTCGAGCGTGAGAATTGTCTTTTCCTCTGTCGTTGTATCTGCTGCCAAGGCTTCCTGCATTTTGCCGACCACGATCGGGATCAGGTCATTATACAGTTTTCTGTACATGGCATTCTCGCCCTCATCCGTATAAATGGATACGAGCTCGTCATAATGGTCAGACTGATACTGACTGATCAGGTCGATGGTCTCCTCCGGAATCTGTGCGGAAGCGTCAGGATCATAGCCCAATGTAATATTGACCGTCACAGCGGCCGTCGTGTCCTGGACCTTGATATCCTGGATCTTAAAGCTCTGGTAGGCTCTCTCCACCACTTCGCCGACATACGCGTCCACAGCCTTCTGCGTTTCCTCGTTCATGTCTTCCTTCTTTACGTTCATGGCTGCATAGAACGCATCGGCCAAATAGTCAGGGTCCATCAGCTGCATCGTCTCACTCTTCATAAATTCCTCGGACACATACTGAGAGACGACTTCCTTGTCATTGGCCACCATCCCGTTTAAAAAGCCTTCTGCTGCCTCCGTAACCGCCTTTTTATCCGCGCTGCATCCGGTCAGAAGCAGCACTGTCAGAAGGGTCATCAGCACAGTTGCAAGTCTCTTACACATAGGTCATCCTCCTATCCCCAGCATTTCTTTCATATCTTTTAGAATAACAGTTATAGCCTGATTCGTCAAAACAATGGCCCAAATACAGCCAATTCGGCGCAAAAAAAAGACTGGGAATGGTTCATCCACAGTCTTTTGGCTTCAATGTTTCTATTTAGCATTTTATTCAACATTTATATTCCGCATTTCTACGCGTTCTCAGATCTCGGCCTGTCTTTCAAAATGGATCTGCTTTCTATAGGGCGTCAGCCGGTCGTCCTCCAGATACGTGGCCGCTTCCGCCCGCCGGTTCCAGTAATGCATGGGAAACAGTACTCTGCAGTGCACATTTCTAAAGAACTCCTCGATGGCCCTGGGCGCGTTTTCGCCGAGCCTAGGATCGAGCGGGATCATGGCCACGTCATAATAGAGCCCGCTGATCTTCTCCAGCTGTCTTCGGTAGATCTTCAGAGAATAGGCGTTATCGCGTTCCGAGGCGTCGTTCCAGTGCCAGACATTGAGATCGCCCGCGTGGAAGAAATTGAATCCTTCCGCTGAGACCGCATAGGCCACGCCTTCGTCATTGGAGCGGATCGCGAAGACCTGAATATTCTGCATCTGGTAATGCCGTCCCGGCTGTACATGCAGAATTGTGTCTCCCTTTCGCTCCGGCGCTGTGCAGCAGTCCAAAATGTAGCTGATATGGTCGAGCTTATTCTGCAGCGACCAGATCCTCGTGGAATAGTGGTCCGCGTGCCCATGGGTGACAAATACGTACACATTCTTTGCAGGGTCAAAAGCCGGCAGATCTCCTGAATACCAGTCAAAGATCAGAACGGAGTCATGTAATTCGATCACAAACCCGCTGTGATATATATGTGTTATCTTCATATCACGCTTCTCCCGCTTCTGCCTGCTCGTTTAGCCAATCGACGACAGCCGACAGCCCTTCCGCAGAAAATGGAAACTCTTTGTGCCGCATACTATCCGGATCCGCTGCCCCGTAGGAATAGGGTTCCGGCCACACGGTTGCAAGAAGCACGGCCGGATCTCTTTGGTCCGGCGGCGTGAAATGCACATTTTTGAGCGGCTCACGCGCGACCCGGTAGCGGGTCCCGTTGCAGCTCCCGTAATAGGCTTCTCCATATTCATAAAAGTTTATGGAGTAGAGTTCATGTTCCTGAATCTTCATGCGTACGCGTCACTTTCTGCCGTGGCATTTTTTGTATTTTTTGCCCGATCCGCAGGGGCAGGGATCATTGGGAAGAATCTTCTTTCCGGTCCTCTTGTAGGTTACACTGCCCTCTGTCAGATAGACAGGCTCTTTCTTTCTGCGGAGCGCTTTCTGATACGCCTCCTCCATACCAGCTTCGAGCGCATCGCGGGGAACCTTGATCTCGTCAAAAGTCTCCAGCTTATCGAGGATCGCGTTTCTCATTCCCTCGGCACCGAGCGTCTGCAGCTGATCCAGGAATGTCACTGCTCTGATGTATGTGTGGGGGTATTTCTCCGACACATAGAGCATCTCTTCGCCGTGATTCTCGATGTAACGGGTCATATACCATTCGTAGGAAAGCGCGGTCAGCTTCTCATTGGGGTCCGCATCCACAGCGCCCGCCATCGGCGCGCGGCTCTCTGCAGAGAGAAAGCTCTCCATCATCGCGCTCACTGCGTTGTCCTCGTGATACTCGTAGGACTCCACAGAGCGATAGGCGTTCTCAATGATAAAATACTGCTCGCTGTCAAGAAGATAGCCCTGCTCCTCCACTTCCCGGATCAGGGAGCGGAAGGGGATCCGGAAGGTGCGAACCGGCAGCGCGGTGCTGAGATACGAGATATTCTGTGCCAGTCTCTTCTGCATCTTCGCATCCATTGTCACCTTGGACAAAAAGCGCTTGTAGACGCCCAGATCCACGGTGAGTTCCACGGCGCCCAGGAGCGCATCCAGATACAAGGTGCGCACGAAACAGCCGTCCAGAATGTCGGCGGAAATGATCTGTCGGGTCTCTTCCCAGTGGGTTACTTCCTTGCGGAAGGTCTCTCTTGCCTTTTCTCTCTGTCCCAGATTCTCCAGGCATTCGCCGTAGGCGGAATAGAAGAAGGGATGGTGCTCCGTCGGCGGATCGACTTCGGCAAAGACCTGCACAGCCTTTTTGTACTCCTGCAGCATCTGATAGGCCTGTCCCAGGCTGATCGCTGTATTCTGCTCGTCGGGATTTGCGCTGTGCGCCTCCGTGAGATACGGCACGGCTTCTGCAGGCCGTCCCTGTGCGATCAGGCACCTGCCCAGCATTTCCAGCACGTCCGCATTGCCGGGCGCCGCCTCCAGCATCTCTCTGCAAAGGCTCTCCTGCGCTGCGTAATCGCTCTCATATTCGCGATACAGCGCCTGTCTCATCTGTTCCCGGATCGTCAGCGGCAGCTGCGCTGTATACTGATCGATCTCTTCCATATAGTTTCCAAGGTCGCTTCGGACCGTGATCATTCCTTCTCTTTGTTCTGCCATGATGAATCTGTATATCCTTTATTTGCTTATCACTGTTCGTTCGAGGTCTTTATAGAATCCTCTGTCTTCTCATCCGAAGCCGCGGGCGCTCCTGTCCCATCCTGTGCGGGTTCTGCGCCTTTCTCGTTCCCGTTTTCTTCTTCTCCGGGGAGCTCCAGTTCTGGCGCCGGCACCGATTTCGCCGCTTCTTCCATCTTTTCGATCTCTTTACTGTCCGTCTTGTCGCCGATATCATCGGAAAGATCCTCAATCGTGATCAGCATCATGTCGTCATGGGTCGGGTTCTCCATGGCAGCGACGCGGCGCGCCTGGTTGGTGATGATATCCTCGAACATATTGCGGACTTCACGGGCGTTGGCAAAATTTTCCTGCCTCTGCATCTTTCTTGAGACAATGCGCGCCCGGATCTGCTTTTTGGCATCCTCTTCCACAATGTAGTCGTACTTCTTGCAGTTGAGGTTAAAGATGGCTTCCAATTCGTCGATGGTGTAGTCCGGGAATTCAAAATACTTGTTAAAACGGGACTTCAGACCCGGATTACTGTTAATAAACTTCTCCATAGGTTTGGTGTAACCCGCAACAATCACGACCAGATCGTCTCTGTGGTCTTCCATAGCCTTGAGGACCGTATCGATCGCTTCCTGGCCGAACGCGTCGTCCTTCTGGGCCAGCGCGTACGCCTCATCAATGAATAGCACGCCGCCCATCGCCTTTTTGATCTGCTCCTGGGTCTTAAGCGCGGTCTGTCCCACATAGCCTGCAACCAGACCGGACCTGTCTACTTCGACGAGCTGTCCCTGCGAGAGGACGCCGATCTGCTTGTAGAGTCGGCCAATGATCCTTGCGACGGTCGTCTTGCCGGTTCCGGGATTGCCGGTAAAGACCAGATGCAGGGACACCGGTACGGATTTGAGACCGGAATCCTGACGAAGCTTCTGTATTTTGACAAACGCCATGAGTTCCTTGACGTCTTCCTTGATGGTGGTAAGGCCGACAAGGCTTTCCAGCTCCTCCATGGGATCCTTCTCGGGCTCCTTGGGCTTTTCCGGTTCTGGCGCAGGTGCAGGACCGCCGGTTGCCGTCTGTACAGGCATCCCCTTGTCCTTGTCCGTCAGGCCGGCCGTCTGCGGCATGCCTGTAGGCGTCACGCCTCCCATCGCGCCCATGTTCTCCATCAGCTGGTCCATCTTCTTTTTGTTGGACTCTGAGAGGCCCTGGGAAAGCTCCTCCGTGCGGGCCACCAGGTCCTGCGCCTCCTTCAGCGCTTTCTTGGCGTCGCCCAGGGGATCCGGATGCTTTTTGTACGCCTGGTCCAGAAGGTCCGCCGCGCTGGGACCTGAGGATTTCTTATTCAAATACTTATTTTCAAAAGACAGCTTTTCGGATGTATCCTTTCCGTCGTCCTTTCTTCCGCCGGAGCTTGCGGCAGATGAGCCAAACATATCGCCATACAGGCCTTTTAGCAAATTTCTCTCTGTATTGGTCAGGTTTTCCAGCCTCTCAAGGTCTCTTTTGGTTCTTTTATCCATTGTCCTGCGCTCCTTCCGACATGTACCGATTGTGTGTCATCCCAGCATGCATCCGATTTCTTCCGTATCTGCCGCGAACAGAAACTTCTCCCTGCTCTCCCGGTCCAGGAATCCCTCCTGTACCATGCGGTCCAGCATGACTCGCAGCGGCTCATAATAACCGTCCAGGTTCAAAATAATGCACGGATTCTCATTGTGGCCAAGCCGCACCTGGGACATGACCTCGGAGATTTCCTCCAGCGTGCCTGTCCCGCCGGGAAAGGCAATATATACGTCACCCAGCTCGATCAACTTGGTCTTTCTCTCTGCCATTGTATCCGTCACGATCAGTTCTGTGATGCCGTCGTGCTGCAGGCAGCTGTTCACGAAAAAGGCCGGCTCCACGCCGATCACTTCTCCCCCAGCCACAAGGACGGCTTCCGCCAGTTCTCCCATGAGGCCGATCCGGCTTCCACCATAGATGAGTCTGTGTCCCGCACTGCCGATCCAGGCTCCGAGCTTACGCACTTCCCGTGCGTACTTAGGATCCTTTCCGACCGCTGAACCTAAGTATACTGTAATATTCATTTGGAATACTCTCAAGGCCTGCCGCCCGCTTATGGCAGGTGACAGGCCTTCTTGTTGTTTTACTATGTAATCTTGTCTGTCTTCGTCGTTCTTTACTTGATCATGCCTTCCAGTACAGCAGGTGCTGCCTTCAGCGCATTGTCAATACCTGCAGGGTTCTTGCCGCCGGCCTGTGCCATGGTGGGACGTCCGCCGCCACCGCCGCCGACTTCCTTGGCGATTGCCTTGATCAGGTTGCCCGCATGGGCGCCCTTCTTCACGACGTCGTCGGTTGCCATGGTCATCAGATTGACCTTGCCGCCCTTTTCAGAAATCAGCATGATCACGCCGCTTCCGAGCTTCTCCTTGAGCTGGTCGCCCAGGTCGCGGAGGCCGTTCATGTCGACGTCCTTGAGTGCAGAAGCAAGGAACTTGACGCCCTTGATCTCAACGACCTTGTCCATGACATCGCCGAGGGCACTCTGTGCTTCCTTGGCCTTGAGGGACTCGTTCTCGCTCTTTACAGCCTTGAGTTCCTCCTGGAGCTTCTTGATGTGGTCCGCCAGTGTGTCAGGGGTTGCCTTCACCATAGCGGCCGCTTCATGCATCTTCTTCTCCATATCCTCGTAGTATGCACGTACGTTGTCGCCGGTCAGCGCTTCGATTCTGCGCACGCCTGCTGCAACGCCGTTCTCGGACAGGATCTTGAACTGGCCGATCTGGCTTGTATTCTTCACATGGGTGCCGCCGCAGAGCTCTGTAGAGAACTCGCCCATCTTGACGACGCGGACTTCATCGCCGTACTTCTCGCCGAACAGCGCCATCGCGCCGCTCTTCTTGGCGTCCTCGATGCCCATGATCGCGGTCTTTACGTCAAGACCCTCGGAGATCTTCTCGTTGACCATATCCTCAACAGCCTTGATCTCTTCCGCCGTCATAGCCTGGAAGTGGCTGAAGTCAAATCTTGTGCGGTCTGCGTCCTGATAGGAGCCCTTCTGCTCGACGTGTGTGCCCAGTACTTCACGCAGGGCCTTCTGCATCAGGTGCGTAGCACTGTGGTTTCTGCAGGTGTCACGGCGGTTCTTGGCGTCTACCTTGAGGGTGACGACGTCGCCCATCTTGAACATGCCGCCTGTGACCACGCCGATGTGCGCGATCTTGGAGCCTGCTACGTGCTCGGTCTTCTCAACCTTGAAGGTGCTCTTTCCGCAGACGATCTCACCGATATCGCCGACCTGGCCGCCCATGGTAGCATAGAAAGGCGTCTCTTTGGTGATGATGGCGGCGCGCATGCCGTCTGTGACCGCCTCTGCGACCTCATCGGGCTCTTCGTCCGCTGCGTCATGAAGCTGTGCCAGTGCGATGATCTCGCTGTCCTGTACCAGCTTGTCATAGCCGTCGAATTCGGAATTGCAGGATGCGTCCATCTGATCATAGACAGTCGCTTCCTTGCCGCTCATGGAAGTCTTGATCCAGCTGCCCTTGGATCTCTCGCGGGCCTCTGCTCTTGCCTTCTCAAATCCCTCGACGTCGACGTCAAATCCGTTCTCAACCAGCACGTCCTGCGTGGAGTCGATCGGGAATCCATAGGTGTCATACAGAAGGAACGCGTCGTCGCCGGAGAGCTCTTTTTTGCCCTCTGCGCGCAGCTTCTCCATCATGCCGGCCAAAATATCGAGACCCTGGTCGATGGTCTTGGCAAAACGCTCTTCCTCGATCGCGAGGTTCTTGAGGATAAATACCTTCTTCTCTTCCAGTTCGGGATAGCCGTCCTTGGAGCCCTGGATGACCGCTTCCGCAAGCTTGGTCATGAAAGCGCCCTTGATGCCGAGCTTTCTGCCCTGGCGGATCGCGCGGCGTATCAGACGGCGAAGCACGTAGCCTCTGCCCTCGTTGCTGGCCATGATACCATCGGAGATCATGAAGGTCGCGGAACGGATGTGGTCTGTGATGATACGGACAGAGACGTCAGTCTCGTGATCAATGCCGTACTCACAGCCTGCCAGTGCGCAGACTTCATCTCTGAGCGCACGGACTGTATCAACGTCAAACAGGGATGCGACATCCTGCACAGCGACGGCCAGACGCTCAAGGCCCATACCGGTGTCGATATTCTTGTGCTCGAGCTCTGTGTAATTGCCGTGTCCGTCATTGTTGAACTGGGAGAATACGACGTTCCATACTTCCATGAAACGGTCGCCTTCGCCGCCCATGACGTCCTCAGGGCCATTGCCCCACTTCTCGCCTCGATCGTAATAGATCTCGGTGCAGGGTCCGCAGGGACCGGAGCCGTGCTCCCAGAAGTTGTCGGCCTTGCCGAACTTGTAAATGCGCTCGGCCGGGATGTGCATATCGTTCAGCCAGATGTTGTAGGCCTCGTCATCGCCTTCGTATACGGAAGGATAGAGTCTCTCGGGATCCAGGCCGACCCACTCGGTCAAAAATTCCCATGCCCACGGAATAGCTTCTTTCTTGAAGTAATCGCCGAAGGAGAAGTTGCCCAGCATCTCGAAGAAAGTGCCGTGGCGGGCCGTCTTTCCCACGTTCTCCAGGTCACCCGTGCGGATGCACTTCTGGCAGGTGGTCACGCGCGTTCTGGGCGGGATCTCCTCGCCGGTGAAATAGGGCTTAAGAGGCGCCATACCGGAGTTGATGATCAAAAGGCTCTTGTCGTTGTGGGGAACCAGAGAAAAGCTGTTCATTCTCAGGTGTCCCTTGCTCTCAAAGAACTTCAGGAACATTTCGCGAAGTTCGTTTACACCATAGTATTGCATTTGTAATCTTTTCCTCCAAGTTTCTACAATGCGCATGCAGGCGCATTTTTTTAGAATTCGAATTTATCTGCGAACCAAGCGTCCAGATCATCGATCGGCACGCGGACCTGCTCCATGCTGTCTCTCATGCGGATGGTGACGGACTTGTCGGTCTCGGAATCGAAGTCATAGGTGACACAGAAAGGCGTTCCGATCTCGTCCTGTCTTCTGTATCTCTTACCGATATTGCCTCTGTCGTCGTACTCGCAGTTGAACTTCTTGCTGAGCTTTTTGTAAACTTCGAAGGCCTGGTCGCCGAGCTTCTTGGAAAGAGGCAGTACGCCGACCTTGACAGGTGCCAGCGCGGGATGGAATCTCATGACGGTTCTCTTGTCGCCGCCCTCGAGCTCTTCTTCGTCATAAGCTGCGCAGAGAAATGCCAGCGTGACGCGGTCCGCACCCAGAGAAGGCTCAACGACGTAAGGGATGTACTTGACCTTCTTGGCGTCGTCAAAATAGGACATATCCTCACCGGATACGTTCTGGTGCTGGGTCAGGTCATAATCGGTTCTGTCCGCGATGCCCCACAGCTCGCCCCAACCGAAGGGGAAGAGGAACTCGATATCGGTCGTCGCCTTGGAATAGAAGGAGAGCTCTTCCTTGTCGTGATCTCTCATTCTGGTCTCTTCAGGCTTGAGGCCAAGCTTCATCAGCCAGTTCCAGCAGAAGTCTTTCCAATATGCAAACCACTCAAGGTCTGTATCGGGCTCGCAGAAGAATTCCATCTCCATCTGCTCGAACTCACGGGTTCTGAAGGTGAAGTTGCCGGGTGTGATCTCGTTACGGAAGGACTTGCCGATCTGGCAGATTCCGAACGGCACTTTCTTACGGGATGTTCTCTGCACATTCTTGAAGTTTACGAAGATACCCTGTGCAGTCTCGGGTCTTAAGTAAACAGTGGAAGCGCTGCTCTCTGTAACGCCCTGGAAGGTCTTGAACATCAGGTTGAACTGACGGATATCGGTCCAGTGGAACTTGCCGCAGCTGGGGCAGGGAACCGCGAACTTGTTGATAAAGCCCATCATTTCGTCAGAGGTCCAGCCGTCTACGCTGCCGTCCAGTGTCATCTCATGCTCCTGTGCGTAATCTTCGATCAGCTTATCCGCACGGAATCTCTCGCCGCAGGCCTTGCAGTCCATGAGCGGATCAGAAAAGCTTGCCAGATGTCCGCTGGCTACCCATGTCTGGGGGTTCATCAGGATCGCGCAGTCAACGCCGACGTTCTCAGGGCTTTCCTGTACAAACTTCTGCCACCATGCCCTCTTGACATTGTTCTTGAGCTCGACGCCCAGATTTCCGTAGTCCCATGTATTGGCCAGTCCGCCGTAGATCTGGGAACCGGGGTAAATGAAACCTCTGGCATTACACAGCGCCACGATCTTATCCATTGTCTTTTCCATTGATTGCGTGCTCCTTATCTTTCATAAATTTTTAATTATAGTGCCTCTTTATGCCCTCAGTCCCGATGCGAAGCATTTGGGCGCAGAGTTTTCAAATTATCATCGACGTTTAATTATAAGGGAATACCGTTTGTTTTGCAACGGACAATGCCCTTTATATCGCATACGTACGGTCTTTTGGCCCATCATCACCGGGATCTCAGGCCAGAAGCTCCAGGATCTCAAGACTCTGGAAGCGGTGGTCCCAGGTCTTTTTGCACAGCCACCTGGCGTAGCTTCCAAGTTCCTCGAGGACCTCCGGCTTTACGCTGAAGGTATAGACGCGGGCCGGCGCTGTCCGGAACAAAAAGTCCAGCGTATAGAGCGTCGCGTCCAGATACTGGCTCCCCCTTCTCGGTCCCGGGTATTCGCCCTCGATCATGATGGTCTTGATCTCGAAGACCGCCCGCACCAGCCGGTTGTCAAAGGCGTCCGATTCCAGCGCGCGAAGCGTCTGGTACGCCAGCATTAAAAGCGCCGTCTCATCGTTGTTCTCGCGCGTCACATACTGCAGGACTTCCATGAAATAGGTGCCGTACAGGCTGCCCGACACATCCTTGCGAAGGCCTGCGAAGAAGTTGTCCACCCTCGCTTCCCGGATCTTATTGGCGGTTCTGCCCTCACTGATCACAAAGGTGCCGAACACAAAGGGCTGTGCCGCCGCCATCACGGGGCTTCCGGGTCTTCTGGCACCTGTCGCGAATCCGGAGATCCTGCCGCGCTCCCGGGTCAAAATCTCGACTCTTCTATCATATTCGCCGGCCGGGACACTACTTAGAACCATGCCGGTCACTTCATAATTCGAACTCATAATCCGAGCGCATCCCACTTGTACTATTTAAACTTACGCATGTCATATCCAAAGGATTTCATCTGCTGCTCGTTGTCTTTCCAATCCTTGCGGACCTTGACCCAGAGCTTAAGATTCACCTTGGACTGCAGCATATTTTCTATGTCGGTTCTCGCCGCTGTTCCGATCTTCTTGAGCATAGAGCCCTGTTTGCCGATCACGATCAGCTTGTGGCTCTCGCGCTCACAGATGATGGACGCGTCGATATCACAGATGAGTGTGCCGTCTCTTCTTGTGCGCTCCTTCATGCTGTCGATGGTCACAGCAATTCCGTGCGGCACCTCTTCCTGCAGAAGGCGCAGCGCCTTTTCGCGGATGATCTCACCGGCAATCTCTCGTTCCGTTTCTGTTGTGATCTCGTCCTCGTCATAGAAGGGCTCTCCCTCGGGAAGAAGGCTGAACAGGCTCTCCAGCAGGTCTTCTTTTCCGTACCCTGTCCGGGCGCTGACCGGAATGATGGCCTTAAGATTGGTCTCACGGGCCTTCTTACCTGCCGCCTCGTCGGCCGCTGCCTGCGCCTTGACTGCGTCGTCGTACGCATGCTGATAGACCGCGATGACAGGGAGGATCTGCGCTTTCTTCACTGAATCGATCTTGTTGATCAGGATGAGGACCGGCGTCTTTACATCTGCCAGGAGCTTTACAATCCCCTTGTCCTCTTCGCTCATCTTTTCCCTGGGCTCCACCAGCCACAGGACGACGTCCACTTCCTTGAGCGTACTCTGCGCCGCTCTCACCATATATTCGCCCATCTTGGTCTTCGTGTTGTGGATCCCGGGCGTATCCAGGAATACGACCTGTCCGCGGTCCTCGGTGAGGATCGTGCGGACCTGGGTTCTAGTCGTCTGCGGCTTGTAAGAGGTGATCGCGATCTTTTGGCCGATCAGCCTGTTCATCAGCGTCGATTTACCGACGTTGGGCCTTCCGATGATCGTCGCAAAGCCGGCCTTTCGGGGCGTTTTCACCTGGGTTGTCATTTCATCTTGATTTGTCATGCATTTCCCGCCTTTTATATTCTCTTACTGAAGTTTTACCAGTGTATCAAATCGTTCTTTCTCGGCGCGGACCTTTTCGTCGCTGCCCACCACGCACAGGCAGTCGTCGGAGAGGAAGGCCTCGATCTGCGCGGCCAGCGCGCGGATATCTGCCGGCTGGCAGTCCAGCACCTGCGCTCTCTCCCTGCGGGCCTTCTCCTCGGTCAGGCCTGTCATGTAGGCTGTCAGGGAATACTTGCCGTATGTGGAAGGCGTCATGGGATGATCCAGAGCGCCAACCGCGCCGATGATATATTTGGTCATGGCGCGCTCGTCCGCGTCGAAGCTGCGAATATAGGCCGGTGCGTCCTCGAATACGCCGATGGTCCGTTTCAGGTGCGGGTCTCTGTAGGAGACAAAATAGGCAAAGCCGTCTCTTGAGAAGCTGCTCATGCAGCCATAAGCGCCGCCGGTCACGCGGACGTTGTTCCAGAGGTAATCATAGCCGAGGATCACGCGTAGGACCTGCATAGCGCCGGTATAAGCAAGGCCTTTGTTGCCGAAGCTTCCGGCTCTGCAGACGAACTGGACCTGTCCGGCCGTCGTAAAGCCTTCTTTCACCTTTACAGGGTTTACTGAGAAAGCGGGGCCGTAGTTCTCGAGATCTTCCTCCGCCGATGATGCCGGATACAGAGCTGCGCCGAGTTCTGCGGCCTTTTCCGTGATCTCGGAAATGCTGCTCTCATCTGCAGTGCAGTCGACCATCATGCGGTCCTGCCGGAAAATGAACTGTGCCATTTCCGAAAGCATTGCGATCAGGTCGTCCGCCTCGTTCTTTTCCAGAAGGCCGCAGACTTCGTCCAGCGTGCGGTACGCGTTGACGCCGTTGACGCTGTCCATAATCAGTGACGTCTCAGAGATACAGGACATGGCCCTGACTGCCGCGGTCGCGTGGCCGGAGGAAGGCAGTTCCGCCCGCATCGCGGCGCGCTCTTCCTCGAGCACTTCCAGGATGCGTTCCCTGCTGTCCCATTTGGTCGCTGTGAGGATCTCCTTTACAAGGCCGATCGCCTCGCCAAGGTTCTCATGCAGCGTCTTGCAGTTGACTTCCGCTGTCATTCTGTAGTCAGACGGATTGGCGTTTCTGGTGTAGACGCTGACGGTCGGTCCCACGCCGCCCGTGTAGATATTGATCTCTCTGTCCAGTTCCGCATAGCTGTAGTGCTCTGTGTCGAGAACGCCGAGCAGTGTCTTGAACACACCCAGATAGGGGAAGAACTTCTGCGGCAGGTCGGAGATGTCGAACATGAAGGTCAGATAGTCGATGCCCGACGTGTGGAGCGGGTGGGTGACCAGCGTCGCCTTCATTTCTTTTCCATTGCTTCCTGTGAAAGCCGCCTCTTCGAGGCGGTTGACGAAAGGCCTGACCTCCCGGCTCAGGTCCTCCCTCCCCAGCATGGGAATCTTTTCCAGATCCTCCTTGGAATTGGGCGTTTCCTGCCAGGTGCGGAGCGCAGTCAGCTCATCGACGATCTGCTGCCTCTCTTCGCGCGTAAGGCCCTGGGCGAACAGTTCCATCTTCTGCCGCAGCGCCTCCGCTTTCTTCTCCGTAAGGCCCTTTTCTGGCGTCATCACGACGATGGCCTTGTGGGGGTTGTTCAGAAGATAGTCTTTGATCAGCTGTTCAAAATATCCCTCGCTCATCTTTTTCTTGAGCGCCGCGAAGGCCTCGCCGAGCTCCATGTTGATGAAAGGCGCCTGATCGTTATAGAGCCATGTGTCGAGGGCGTTGAGGCCGTATACAAGTCCCTTGGGATAGTAGCCGTAGTTGGCCTCTCTGTACTTGAATTCAAAATGGTTGATGCCCGCAAGGAGCGCTCTCTGGTCAAGTCCCTTGTCCGCGATCTCCTTAAGCGTATTCTCGATCGTCTCTATAAACTCCTCTTTGCGCTCGGGATCCGTATACTTGGCGGTCACCGAATAGGTGGGCTGGCGGATGCCGAGTTCAAGAAGGGAATACACATCCTCGCCTATGCCCTTGTCCCTGAGCGCTTTTTTGACAGGGGCGCCTTCGGCGTCGCAGAGCATGTAATCGAGGATCTTGAAGGCAAGACCAAGTTCCGTGTCCTGTCCGTCCTTATCCAGTGACACGTTCCAGGACAGGTAGCTCTTTCCGGCTTCGTCCTCCTCCGCGAGGATGGAATAGTGCTCGCAGACCTCCGCGGGCTCCGTGAAAGCGGGCTCCTCCGGAATCTCCGAGTCGATCTCGAGCCGGTCAAAGGCCGACAGGTACGCCTCGTCGAGGTAGGTCAGCCGCTCCTCCATATCCATATTTCCGTACATGTAAATATAACTGTTGGAGGGATGATAATACCTTCTGTGGAAATCCAGGTAGGCCTCATAGGTCAGGTCCGGGATGAACTCCGGATCGCCGCCGGATTCCACTGCGTAGGGCGTGTGGGGGTACAGCGCGCCGTAAATGCTTCTGGAGAGCACGTCGTCAGGCGAAGACAGCGCGCCCTTCATTTCATTGTAGACAACGCCGTTCACTGTGATCGGGCTGTCTGCGTCTTCTGCCTCATAATGCCAGCCCTCCTGGCGGAAAATGTTCTGTTCCTTGTAGATATTGGGATAGAACACTGCATCCAGGTACACGTGCATCAGGTTCTTGAAGTCGGTATCGTTGCAGCTGGCCACGGGATACACGGTCTTATCCGGATAGGTCATCGCGTTCAGGAATGTATTGAGCGATCCCTTGACAAGCTCAATGAAGGGATCCTTGACCGGAAAATCTCTCGATCCACACAGCACTGTGTGCTCGATGATATGCGCGACGCCCGTCGAATCCTCCGGCGGCGTGCGGAATCCGATATAAAACACTTTATTGTCATCGTCACAGGGAAGAAGGGCCACTCTGGCGCCCGTCTTTCTGTGTCTTAAGAGAAGGCTGTCGCACCCTGTATCTTTCAGGTACTGGTGCTGCAGGACTTCATACTTTTCCAGGATCTTATTGCTTACGTCCATTTTTTCCTCACTGTTCTACGCGTTTTTTATAACTTGCGCTTCCCCCGCGCGCGGCCTGTGCGCGCACGGATGCCGGCTCAAAGAGCCTTCTGCGCCATTTTAACTTATAATAATTGCATCATACCTGCTATTATAATAAGAAAATTGCAAAAAGATAGACGGGAATTCAAAAAATGGCTGTGAAGGGAACTTCACAGCCATTTTAATTCGTCCTGCTTCTTACTTCTCAACCCACATTGCCGGCCGCACGCCGAACGAATTATTGAAGACCAACATGCCGTATTCGAGAATCGCGCCCTCACAGTTGACATATCTTGCGTAGTGCGGATCCGCGCCTTCTTCGGCGGCCCAGTACCAGCAATTGCCGTTGCTGTACTCATAGACGCCCCGCGCCTCTGCGTAATCTGTGGCACCGGCTGTACGATCCGAATTGGAACTGAAGTAATTCTCCAGTTCCCACGGGCTCAGGATAAAGACCTGATCAGAAGTATAATTGCCGTCCACATCAGTGTGTTCCGTATATGAAATCTGAGATGTCTGTGCCTCTGTGAAAGCCTCCTCAATAAATTCTTCATTTAGCCAGGAGCGCAGAGAGCAGCTTTGCCAGCTCGTCACATCCCACTCATCGTTGTAGCAGACCTCATCGATCACTTCCGCTGTGATCAGCAGATAGCTGTCTTCATACTTGTCAAGAACGATCCACTCAAGGGGTTCTTTTCCATTCTCAAGGTTATTGTCCTGCTCATAGGTGCCGTACAGCACATAGTCGCCGACAGACGTATCTGCTGTTATAGAATCGACCTCTTCAACTTCATGTCTTTCACTTTCGGCGCTCTCCTGTGCTGCCGCAGCCGCATCTTCCGATACGGGATTCTCCGCCGCGGCTTCTTCAGGAGCCGCTTCGCCGGCGTTGTCCGCAGCCGCTTCGCCGACACTCTCCTGCACAGCAGCCGCGTTTTCCTGCGCAGCGGCAGCCGGCTCATTTCCGGAGTTTTCCTTGTTCTGTGTCACAAAGAATAACAGACCGCACACAGCTGCGACCGCGATTCCGATTCCGATTCCAAGCATCAGCGAGTTATTTGCTGCAGTCCCTTTTTTCCCTTTATTCTGATCACCTTGCGCATTATCAGGGCTGCTCTTTATATTATCTTCCTGCGCCTTCACCGGCGCCTTATTCTGGACGGTTGTCTGGTCCGCCTCCGGCACCTGGCTTTTGGGCTTGATCACCGCTCCGCAATAACGGCAAAAGCGGTCGTTATCCTTGAGTTCCTTCCCGCAGTTCTTACAAAACATAGCATTTCTCCTTTATCGGTATTCCTGCTGTTTGATCTTGATCATATTCTCAAGCTCGGCCATCTCGTTTTTGTCCCGATCTTCCATTGTCTTCCGGCCTTTGTACTTCACATCATTGAGCTGATTAATGGTCGTATGTACGCTGTCGTAAATTCTGCTCAACTGGCCGTTGACGTCTTCCTGAAAAGAATGGATGAAGATCGAATTCTGCCATCTGGTCCAGGCTCTGCTTAATTCGGCCGCTTCTTTATCGCACTGCGCATTGTACTTGAGCACTTCGTTCACTTTGCTCTTGGAAAACATTCCGATCAATATAAGGAAGACGCCGGCTCCCATGATTGCGAGAGACATTTCCGTCCCCAAATTCATAAACAGAAAGATGAGTCCGACAATGGCGATTCCGCCTCCATACATCATCGTCTGTCTGGCACGTGCAAGCGCATCTCTGTCAATCGGTTTCTTTTGATGCGGTGACGGAGGAAGTTTAGGCGGCGTAATGAACGTTTTCTCTTCTACATACGTAAACTTACCGACATGCGAGAACTGCACGATATAGGAAAGCGGGTTGGCCACCTTCGTAGCAGGGGTGATAAAATAAAGTTCATCCCCCAGCCCCTTCTTGTCCCATTCGATCTTTCTCTTCTCTACTTTGACAGGTACCAGATTCTCCTGCAGCTTCTCTCTGAGTTCTGCGATGTATTCATCCTCCGTCTCCGTATCAAGGTCTTCGGTGAAGAACTGCTGCCTTTTGGAGTCTTTCTTGAGCCAGGTCCAAAGCTCCTTCTTGTTCATGTAGTTGGCGCCGGAATATTCTTGACTGACAAGCCCTGCTCGTTCCGGTGCGGGGACAGCCGCCTGTGCTCTGTTTTCGGATTTCTTTTTTCCTGTATTAGGCGACGCCGATACTTTTTCAATCGTATTTGACACATTGGAGGACACGGTCTCCTGCGCTTTCTTCGCTTTTCCGGCGATGCGCTTTCTCATTTCATCGAAATCATCGGAAGAGAACAGCGGATTATCCGGCTTCTGTTCAGTCTCCTCTGCTGCAGACTCGAAAGGTGTACCAGCTGTTTCAGATTCGTTTGTTACTGCCTTTACACTGTCATGATCTGCATCGATGACAGGTCCGCTGTCAGACGGATCCGTGTTCTTAGAAGACATATCACTGCTTTTTTCCGCTCTGCTCACAGGCACCATACTCGTGGAAGCTCCGCAGTATGAACAAAACAGATCTGTTTCATCAATTGGTTTTCCGCATGAACTGCAAAACATTTTTATCCCCCTTTAATTCATTAAGGCATTTCACTAAGGTCGTCTTTTAAGGCAGTTTCTTCTCCAGCTTGCTCCTGTATTCTTTTAACTTATTCTGTGCGGAGGCGATCTTGGCCGCGCGGCTGTCGATCAATGCAGCTGCATCGCTCATATCCTCGCCAAAGCCGATCAGTGCCTCAATTTGTTTCTGCGAGCGCGCATTCGTTTCTTCCAGCGAAGCCAGATCATTCTCCAGATCCTCGACTTCTTTCTGAAGCTCCGCTCGTTTCTTCTCCGCCTCTTTTTTCTCCGTCGCTGCCTCAGTCTTTTTTTCAGAGACAGCATCCTTAATGTCCTTGTCCCCCTCAAGATTCTTCAAAGCGGAATCGATCTTCGTAATCCTCTTGTCGATCTGCTCCAGTTCTTTCTTGCTTTCGTCAATATCCTTTTCTTTGCTTTCAAGATCTTCCTCGATGTTTTCGAGCATTTCCCACTTTGCCATGTTTACCTCCCTGCCAAATCGCTTTGCGCCAGACCTTGTGAAACCGACGATCTATTTACTAAAAGCACCATATTTTGCCATATATTCCTGCCACTTTTCCGGACTGCAGGGACACTTCCGGCCCCTGATCGTGCAGCGAGCGTCTTCCATTCGCATCAGATTGATCATGTGAACATAGACGCACGAGCCAAAACAGTCGCCGATCTGCCCATATCTTTCTGTGATCCTTTGCACCTCGCTCTTTGTCATGGCCATGCAGATCTGGCAAAGTCCGACGACGTTCATCATCTCGTTGTCTGCGCCAAAAAACGCCTTGTAAACGTCTTTCTCCATGAGTCCTCTTACAAAGCTCTCCGCCTGGTTTCTCACCCGTCTGCTGCAGGTCTTACAACATAAAGAACACTGCGGATACGGCATGAAGAGGCTCGTATGAGACTGTTCATACGGTGCCATGATCGCATGCAGCTCTTCGTCCGTCGGAGGCTCTTCCACGTTATAGTCCTCCTTAAAATTGACCATCCGGATCAGGCGGACGCGGTCCTCGCCTTCGTGATAGAGGTATGCGTGGCCAGTCTTAAAATTGACCACCTGGTGCATCTGTTCCTCATTGAGATCCATTGTATTGCCGATCTCTTCCCGGTCATCCTTGGCCGTCACACGCATCAGGATCTTTACGTTGGTCTGTTTGACAGCCTGCGGCGCGATGGCCGTCGGAAGCTGGTCCGCGATCAGGATTCCCTGCCCCAGCGCTCTCATTTCCGCGAGCATATTCACAAACAGCTCGATTGTGTGCGACTTGGGATCCGCGCGGTAATCGCTCCCTTTTCCGCCGGAAGCAGGGATCAGGTTGTGGGCTTCCTCGACAAGCAGCATATGCTTAAGCGGCGAGCCGGATTTCCTCTTTACCTTGCAGTATTCGAATACATAGGTCAACAGAAACATCATCATAAGCGATTTTTCATCGCCGTTGAGGCTGTCCAGTTCCAGAACCACCGGCCTTCCCATGAGCTCTTCCATGGGAATGGACGAGGGCGTATCGAGCATTCTCCCTTTGGAACCTCTGCGCAGAGAATTGAGGCGCTCCAATAGCGACGTCTGAAAGTCGCCTTTGGTCTTAGGATCAAACCCTGAATGAGATACGATATATTCCGCATTTCTGCAAAGATCCGCTAACGTCGGCGTCTCCACGCCCGGATCTCCGCCTCTGCTGTCCTCATACCATCCCTTCTCCATATAGGTCCGCCTGATCGCCTGTTCCAGGAAGATCGGCAGCGGATCGAACAGATCAAAGGCGCCGGTAAAGCAGGCCTGAAGCTTGGACATATGGCTTTCCAGCTTGATCCCCGGCAGCACTTCCATGGGATTAAACCGGAACGGGCTCACCCCCTCGTCTCCCAGGGAAAAGACCAGCATATCGTCCTGAAATCCCGGAAGCATCTTGAGCGCCCTGTACTCTGTTTTGGCCGGCTCAAGTACAATAAAGGGGATTCTCTCGCCCTCCTCCGGATTCCACAGCTGGTTCAAAATATTGAACATCGCCGTGGTCTTTCCGCTTCCGGGGACGCCGACGATCAGCCCGTGTTTGGCCAGCTGCTGACGCGCGAATCGCGCGGCGGCGTTGTTGACTTCCGCTTCGTCCTGATAGTCCCCAAGGTTGATCGTACCGCCTTCTCTGTGGATTCTGCGCGTGCCTCCAAGACCTGTGTCGTAACCAAATCCCGGAAATCCAGGCTTCACAGGCGTCGGAATGCGCCAGAAATTCGACAGTTCTTCCACAAAGTAGAGTCTGCTGAGTCGCTGCGCCCGAAGCGGCGTCTCCTCGCTGCTGTTCGTAAGCCAGTACTGCGTGGGAATAATGGAAATATTCACATCCTGATAAAACGACGCCAGCAGATTGAAGATCTTGCCGCCTCTTTGATCCGCAATGATCTGTCCCTTATCTCTCACAGAATTGGTGACAAAGGCGTTGGCCAGTTCCTCCGCACCGCCGTCTGCAAACACGCGGACCGATGCAAGGTAAAGATGTCCAAGGTCAAACTGCTTGTTCATCTTCTCCATGTTATCGAGAGGCGTTCTGAGTATAGGGAGCTTCTTTCCCTGCCAAAGGACTTTGCCGTGCTCATTTCTGAATGTTTCGCCGTTCATGCACTCCCTGAGTACGTTGATGCTGTTATTGAGCCAGCTTCTTTCCTCTTCCAGATATTCGGTGGGGACGGCCGTCACTTCGACTGCGGCGCTTCCTTCGTGCCGCATAAGGGCCAGGCAGACGCCCTCCATCGTATTGGGCGTCGCTGTCCAGGAATAAGGGACATAAAAGGTCTGATGAAAACCGCCCGGATAATTGTCCCCTTGATAGGACTGCTCATTCTTGATGATCTCCGCGGCTTCACCGGCCCAGGAAAGATCCGTGCATTCATCGAGATCATCGTCCGCTTTCTCGAACGTGTACTCCGATCGGATGAATGCGTCCTGAATCTGATGATCCGCACTGCTTAATTCCTCTTCTGTCAAAGTCTTGCTGCCAGTAAACCGGAACAACAGGTACAACGTAATCCAGTCGCTCTTCTTGACCAGTCGCAGGCTGATGGCCCATTCGCTGCCCAGTGCATGGAGCTTGCGGATCATGTTCATCTGCTTTTTGATCACTTCGATCGGTCTCTGGTCGATTTCCTTACACAGATAAGAAAACCGCCTCTCCGTGAAGTCCGGAAGCCTTGTGATCCTGTAACACAGAAAAGAACTGCTGCTTTTCTCATATGTGTAGGACCACTTGTCTCTATATACCTCTTCCCACTTGATCACATTTGCCATATTCTGTCCCCTGTCTTATCTTCAATGATCATTCCCTATTGTCAGAGGAGCGGTGCCCCTATTGGACCTTGCGTGCTGTTTGCAGGATCTTGTGCATCTCCCGTGTCGGATAGCCTTCAAGTTCTGCTTTTCCGTCCTTCTTATTCACAAGAACAACAAACGAGCCAGTCTCTATCATATCTCCCGGATCACGGAAAAGGATCCACTGATCGTCTGTTTCATAAACTGTACCGATCTTTACGTCACCGGATCCTTTCGTTCTGTAATACTCTTTTGTAATTCTTATCGCTTCCTCAAACCCGATCATATGAGTCTCCTTCTCCTGTCTCCCGCAGGCAGCAGTCCATGACCATGGCGGAGGGTTGCAGGTTATCGATCCTCCAGAATCTTGTCAAAGAAGGCGCCGCCCAGTTAAAACAGTCTTCTGCAAATTCATCACTTACCTGCGAATCCAGAAACATAGTTTTCCCATTGTTTCTCACCGCCATAAACGTATGCGCACGATGCGGATCGAACTTGTCGACAACGACAATCTGCACTCTTGCGCCGTCTCCCCAGTTCTGCAGCGCATCCGAAATATAGCTTTTATGATCAGAAGCGCCGCAGAACTGAACCACCGGATTTTCCCATGCATCCTCCGGATGATAAGCCAGATGGTCGATCAGGTCGCGTCTGGGCGCGGCCGTCACGTCATATCCCCGCAGCCGCATCTCGAAAGCCGGAACACACCGCTGACAATTGGATTTCCATTCGGCCCCGAGATGATAGTTCCGGTTCATCGCCTTCACTGCCTCAGAGATTGTCTCATCCACCGGCGCATCTGCCCATTTCCCGATATTATCTGCCTCTTTTCTCGGAGACAGCTTTGCAAAAGGCGCCGCAGCGTGCATCAAATAGCGCCACTCCGGATCCCGGGAATACTTGTCATAGTCGCTCTCATCGTAATCATGCTGCGTCATATAGGCGTCGAGCTGCTTTCGGGCCTCCTCCATGCGCATAGGCGGAAGCTTGTAATTTCTGTCAATTTTCCGAACCAGCATCCTGCATTTGGCGTCTTGAATGAAGGTATCCCAGTCCTGTGGGCTATAGTTGTGATCCCGCATATACGCGAGCAGCTCTTCTTTGGCAAGTTCCACTTCTCCCTTGCGGACATTCTCATTTTTTCGGTCAAAGGAAACGGAAAGGATCATCCCCGGCAGGGGATTCTCCATTTCCAGCTTTTCACTGAGCTCGCGGAGCTGCTCCCTGCATTTGTTGAAAAGCAGCTGCCGCCTGTGAAGGACCTCATACCCATCGCTGACATCCGCTCCGACTACTTCGAGCTGCTCGAGCACTTCCCTGCTGTGCAGGTTCTTGTCGTGCACTTCCAGCATTTCATTGCTGATCTTCCTCACGGCATCTCTGTAGCGCTCGATCTGTTCATGCACTTCATCAAGTCTGGATTCTGCATCAGACAGCTTGCGCTGAAGAAGCGACGCCAGTTTCTCGTCACCGGAAATGGCCGCAAGCGCCTCATAAAGGCGTGACTGCTGCTGATCGGCGTCCCCCTTTTCCTTGAGCGCCTCATCGACCTTTTTCTCTATCTGCTCGATTCCCAGTTCAAATCGTTCCTGTTCACTCATCGCATTCTCTCATCATTTGTACAGACACCCCCGGCATGTTCTCATTATATACGATTCATTGGATATTTTTGACAAACTAACATGAACTATTGTTTCCCTTATTCCATTCAGAATACCCAAAAGGCTGTGAAGTTTCTTCACAGCCTTTATTTGCATGACACTATTTGTTTTTCCGGTTTCAGAACACCGTAAGCTTCCTCGGTGCCTTGCGGTAGAAAGAAGACCACAAGTCATAATCAGCCACCGCCTTGCCGGTCTTTAAATTGACTCTGTATACACCCGGAACTGCACCATCTCCCTGCGGGTGGTTCAGTGTAACGATCAGAGTAGATCCTTTTCTGTAGTAATCCAAGACACTTGTATGGCTGTACTTTGCACCAACTTTGGCGCGTATACGGTTTGCGATCTGCCTGTCGTTCAAAACAGTGACTGCGCATTTATAGCTCTTTCCCGCGACTCTCGCGACAACTGTCGCTTTACCGGCTTTTTTGCCGGTAATCGTGCCGGTCTGTTTTACGGTGACGACCTTGGTATTCGTAGACTTCCATGTAACCTTTTTCTTTGTGCCGTCTACATGCAGCCATCTGGGCGCGTTGACCGCGATCGTAATGCTTTTCCTGCTGATCCTGACAGCCGCAAACGCCGTTGCAGACATGGAAATCGTCAGAATAAGAACAAGTACAAGTGCCAATAATCGTTTCCTTCTGTTTTTCATACTTCCCCTCCTTTATAACAAACAGTGCAGAAGTGTTTCACCCGATCTGCAAATTGATTATAACACGTACGGGCGGAACGCGCCCCACACAAAAGGATAGTTATTATTGAGCTGCATCAATATTTTGGCAGAATCAGTCTCTTCTCTACCACTTCCGCCACCAGCTGCAATGTTGTCTTAAATCCTGTCTTAAGAAGGATATTCTTGACGTGATATTTGACCGTATTCATGGATATATGGAGTGATTCTGTAATATCCTCATAGCGGCTGCCCTGCGCGAGCGAGCGGATCACCTCCAGCTCGCGTTCTGTAAACTCGTCGCTCCTGGCAAGACCGATCATGACGACCGGTGATTCGTCGGGCCAGACGAACTCCCCTTTCATCGTGCGCGCACAGATCTCCAACAGAGAGGTTTCTCCGTATTCCTTGTACCAAAAGCTATCGCACCCGCTCTCTTTCGCCTTTTGCAAAAATGAGTATTCAGGCATGGATGTCATCATGATGATCTTAACTTCCGGATAGTTCTTCTTGATCTTTCCTGCGGCGCGGATGCCGGACTCGTCATCTGCTGTGCACACGTCCATGAGGATCAGGTCGATCCGATTGGTCATGCAGGCGATCTCCGCATTGGCCGCGTTTTCGATCGAAGCGACCACATGATAATCCGGAGATGTGCATAGTTTGCGCTCAAAAGCTTCCCGCGACACTCTGGAATCTTCTACGATCAGTACATTTACCATTTGTTCTCTCCCTCCGGGATTGCGACGTGCATCACAACTCCATCGTCTATTTCCATCAGAAGCGCCGCGCCTTCCTGCTCCAGGCGGCGCCTGAGGTCACTGAGACCTCCTCCCTCGTGAATCTGCCCTATATCACTTCTTCCATTGCTCGAGATTCTGGCCCTGCAATACCCTTCTTCATGCCGGATCTCCACTCTGAGCAGATCAGCGCCGGCGTGACGAACCGCATTCGTGAGCGCCTCCCTGATCGCAGCGTAGAGAAGAAGCAGAACTTTTCTCTCCTCAGGTTCATTGCCGGTCAGTTCAATAGAGCATCCGATGAGCGCAGCTATTTTTCTCAGCTCGACCTGCGGAGAAACCACGGCCGTCTCTTCCACCAGGCTCGCATTTTCCATATCCGTGATCAGATTATCCCAGGCCTGAAAGATCTCGGAATAATCCCCATTCTCATCTGCAGACAGGAGTCTGCTCTCTGTCATGGCAAGGAGTTTCCCGAAATCAGCGTGGATCCTCATCTTGGTATGCAGAAGTTCTTTCTTCAGATTGTTCTCAACGATACTCTGCAGCAGAACTCTCTGTCTTTCCAGCGCGTGTGACAGCTGCTCGTTTTTCTCCCGCAGTTCGGTCTGATAGCGATACAGTTCCGACACATTTGCAGCTTCATACTGTGTTACAGGACCGGAATCCAGCAGCAGTCTGCGGCGCTGGAACTGCCAGACCTGTCCACCCCTGAGACGGCATAGAATCTGCTCCACACCATCATCGGAAGACGATCTGTCTGTGCTGCCCGGGAACTTCAGCGCTTCCAGTTCCTCCCACATGCGGTCCGCGTTCGTGATCGTATGGCCGGTCAGCTTGTAGCAGATATCGTTGATCTTCCGGTTTGAGAGGATCGGCCTGCCGCCGGCCGCTGCGAAACAGATGCCGTCAGGATACGTGTCGATCGCTTCGCGGATGAGCATGGTCACGTGAAATCTCTCTCTGAGTTTTTCAAACATAGAGACCACCTCCCGTCGTCAGCGTTACGCGGTATCCGCCGGGGATTTCCTGCGAAAATATTGTGAATCTGTCGCTTTTTCCGTGATAAATGTCCTTCTTTTCGCCATTTACATTCCGGTCCGATTGCCTGTATACCTCAAACGCAGCAGCACCGGGACCTGCTTCGATCAGAATCTGTCCGATCCCGAATTCTTCATAGGCGATGATGTCTTCCAGCGTATCAAGAATACAGAGCCCAAGACCCGGCAGCATATAAACAGCCGGTTCCCATCTCAGATCGGCCGCAATGTGCATGTTGGAAAGCGCTTTGACCATGTCCTTCAGGCTGATCTTTACGTCTTCCGGTTCAATGGCTCCGGCCTCTAAATTGATCAGCCGCAGATTGTACCGTCTTTTGACATATGTCCCCAGAAAGCAGAGTCTTCGCAGTTCCATCTCATTGTCAGAGCCTTCTTTCCTTCTGCGAATGATCTCTTTCATGCGCTGCAGCTGACCGGAGACCTCCTCTGTCAGGTCGTCGTAGATCCGGTTGTTGAGCTGGACAACAACTTTATCCTTTTCGGCCCGATATTCTTCCTCAAGAAGGGTGCTCTTCTGCGAGAGCTGTTCCACGCTGTTCTCGAGATCTTCGATCGTTCTCCTCAGAATAGAAGTGTCTGTGTACCACAAAAAGGATCCGTCTGACAGCTCATGCATGTGCAGTTCTTTTCCATCCTCCAGCGTGATAAAACCTTTATCTTCCAATTCTTTCAGAGTTTCCGGGGACACGGGAGCGGCGCTCTTTGAGAGGATCCTTTTACTTCCGCTCAGGATCTGCATGCCGACCGTTGAATTCTCAAGTATGCTCTGGTATTCCATGTTGACGGGCACAAGGCCCATGAAAATGTAGAATTCCCAGGTCAGAACTTCAACCAGGTATATTTTGGCATAGAGTTCAAGGATCTCCTTGCCCTCCAGCCAAGGTGCGATCCCGAGAGAGATCAGAAAATAGTCCAGCGTAAAAATCAGCATTACGATCGGTTCAAAAAGCGGGATTATGATCCTCATGATCCCCTTTCCGTGGATATTCCTGTTGCGCCTGTAGATGATCAGAACCCGCAGGATCATCATGACGTACCCGATCGTGAAAAGCACGAAGAATCCTCTTCCCGGATGAAAGTGCAGATTCGGCTGCTGCTCAGCGGGATCGATAAAAAATACAAAATGGCGCTTCTCATCAGTCACGATCATATAGGTCGCCGACAGGACCGGAACGAGAAAGCCCAGCCACTTAAAGTCCATAAAATACTGGTCGTTCTGTCCGATACCCAGAGACGCGTACATGCCCAACAGGAGAAAAGGCAGGATTGTTGCTGCAATGTAAAGTCCGCTGACCCGCATAAGCCGGATGTCACTATACCAGAAGGTGTCCTGCAGAAATCGCGTCGTGAGACCGAACAGCATCACGCCGGCTTCCAGATAGAGCCAGACCCGCATACTCCTCTGTGTAACGCGGCTGTAGATCGATATCCCCCATAAAAGGAATACAAAGACATAGCACGCATACAAGACGTACGTTCTGAACGGGTCGTGCGGAAGATAGTGCAGACTCCATACACGATACGCCGACACAGCGATCAGAAGCAGCATCGCAGATATGATCATTCTGATTTGTTTCATCCGTATCGACATGGGTGTCTCCTGAGTCTTAGTTCGCAGCAGAACTGTTTCATAATATCTAATCGTTTTATTCTATCATTATTGAGATAAATGTGCCCTACACAAAAGGGTAGTATTATTGAGGCTCCCACCATTGATGTGCACCCCGTTTTCCCGGACGTATGGAAAAAACTGAATAGCATTAATACATGGATGTTTCGCTGTATTTTACATAGCACATCTAAAAACCATACTTTTGTGTGGGGTAAACAGCATAATACATATTTATAATGATTACAGACAGTAGATTTTTTTTCAGGAGGATTATTATGGCGAATTTCATAAAAGCTAATACAGATAGATTAGCTCATTCAGCACTCTACATTACCAAAGAAGCCGGGCTTGGTTACTCGCATGATTCAGTTCAACAAACTCTGTTCAAGCTGTTTCTAAATAGCAGAGAGAGTCTTGCCCGGGAAATAGCCCAACGACATCCGGAGTTTTCGGCTGTTCCCAAATTGATGGATACTCACTCTACAATGATGCTCTTCTCGCCTGAGAAAGTCGGTTGGGAATTTGCACGTCTTTTATCAAATGAATTAGATCTTATGATTCCGTTTTATACAAGCGCCAATTGGTATGCGGAGCCGGAATATGTATCTTTACTTCTGGTTTACTCCTGCTGGGCGTGGAAGGACCAAAGAGATCAGTTCGGAGGTTTCATTCAAGAGTTGTTTGATTCACTTGATCAGCACGATTCGCTTTCCGGTGGAGCCAAGGTCTTTTTGTCGGTCGCCATGTGGATATGGAATTATAATGATTTTCAAAATCGTGTAATGACACTTGCTTCTCAGACCAGAACAGATAGTAATAATCCGCTATCAAAGAATTACACAGCTAATAAATCTCAGGAAATTCCGGATAAGGAGGCGCGCAGGAAGGCCGCTGTAGCTGAATACTGGGCTAAGAGGAAGAAGTCCGGCAGAGCAGATGATTCAAATAATAGTAAGGTTTCCCAAGGAGCAAATTACATAATGAAAAACATGGATGCACTTGTCCAAGTGGTGACTCATTTGGCAACAAGTTATCATCTGCAGGACCTGTCATCCAAAACTATTGAAGGGAATCTTATGGCTGAATGGATGTCCAGAAGAGCAGGTGTTGCATCAGTGATTGCCCAAAAACACCCCGAATTTAGGTCATTTATAAATCAGATAAACAGGCATGATCAGGCATTGGCAGCGAATGATCCGGAAGATGACCTTCTTTCAGTATTGAATTCGGAAGCATTTGAAGTTTTAGATTATTATAAAACTGCCGGCTGGGAACAGGATCCTGATTTCCTTTCGTTTCACCTTGTTTATAATTGCTGGTTATTGAAATGGGAAAAAGAAACACACGACAAGATGATTAAACAGTATTTTTCGTTTTTAGATATGCATAAAGAGCTTTCGGCTGCAGCGATGCTGAATTTGGCAGTCTCTTTATGGCTCTGGAATTATAATGATTTCCAAACTCTCGCAGCACGTAACATTGTAAAAGTGCACTATGGCTTGATTCCCCGCCCTTAGTCAGGACCACCGGCTTAGCCGGTGGCCTGCTCAGCCCCTATAAGGGGCTATTACCTGCTTGCGCCCGGAAGGCGCACTGAACGGTCTGCCAGCTGCACCACTTCCACAGCTGCCCCTGAAGGGGCTTCTCCAGTGCTTCCTTCCTCCGGCGCAGCCCCATAAGGGGCTTGCTGGGTTGCTTTGACTTCCAACTTCCACTTAAGTGGCCTATTTCTTGTTTTTCCTTACCGGCTCACCCGTGAACGGGTCAATGTACTCTACTAACGACATCTGGTCGTATTCGAGATCCTCTTTGAGCTGATTCTGAATGTACTTCTTTATTGCAGCTGTGTTCTTGCCTACTGTATCGACATAATACCCTCTGCACCAGAAATGACGGTTCCCATATTTGTATTTGAGATTCGCATGCTTTTCAAATATCATGAGCGAACTCTTCCCTTTCAAGTAACCCATCACTTCTGATACTGAGTACTTCGGGGGAATCCTTACGAGCATATGAATGTGATCCGGACACGCTTCTGCTTCGATAATCTCTATCCCTTTTCTCTTACATAACGTTCCGAGTATCATCCCTACATCTGCTCGTATTTGCTTATATATTACCTGCCTTCTGTATTTCGGAGCGAATACTATGTGATACTTGCATTCCCATTTTGTGTGGGCTAAACTATTTTCTGTGCTCATTTCGCACACCTCCCGTGTTATTTTTTGTGGTTTGCAGACCTACAATTAATCTAACACGGGAGTTTGCTTTAATCTAAAGATCTTCCCTCCACCTGCAGAGCAGGTGGTTTATTTTTACTGTGACACAAGAGAAAATGGGTGTGCCGCATTATTGCGACACACCCATAATACTCGGAATATCTAAAGCAGTTTAGTTATATTTCTGATCAAACACCCCTAATATATAATAATAATCGTCAGATATTTCTTTAATCTGCCCATTAACATAAATTGCATATCGCGGACTCTGTGCACCATGGTCTCTTAACTCAACTGTTCCATAACTGGTTCTTTTAGACTTAATTACACTTGCCATTCTGCATCCTCCTTCTGAATATTCAACTAATTTACACAGAATCAAATTCTGTCTTCAATTAATTCTAGCAGTTCAACACATTTGCCGCCCCACACAAAAAGGTAGTCTTCAATAAGAACAGTGGTTTATGATTACTGCGATATAAAAAGCCCTGACCTATGCTTTATGCATAAGTCAGAGCTGATCATTAGTGGACCTGGCGGTAATCGAAACCGCGTCCGAATCAAACTCGCAAAGCCTTCTACATGCTTATTCTGCTTTCATGCCTAAGCAGCCAGCTGGCAGACGAACTGTTGCTGCTCGGTCTGGTAATGATCTTAATCAGGCTTCTTAACAGCTTGGTTTACCTGATGCAAGTGCCTCTTTTTAAGCCATAAGAGTACGGCGCTTATATCCTATGACCTTTGCCGGATTAAATCCGGGGAGCCTATTTACTCAGGCTGCCTGAAGTTCAACGTTATTAGCGTTTATTTTTTTGGCTGTTTTTTGCGCAGGCTCAGCCGTCTGCGGCATGCTTCTCTTAACTACATCTAACCCGTCGAAACCCTTACAGGCCCATGACATAATATATTATATATTTTTTGTATAATATTTTCAACTAAACCGTTAGTTTACATCTGCAGGCCAGTTGAGCTAGACCTTAACCTGGCTATTCCTGAAGTCCCTCTCCATCTCGCGCTTCACTGCCTTTTTCTTGAGGTCGTCTCTCTTGTCGTAGAGTTTCTTGCCTCGCGCAAGACCGATCTCCACCTTGACGCGTCCGTTCTTGAAGTAGACCTGAAGAGGCATCAGGGTGTAGCCCTTGGCCTGCACCTGTCCGGCAAGTTTCATGATCTCGCGCTTGTGAAGCAGGAGCTTTCTCTTTCTGAGGGGCTCGCGGTTGAAGATATTGCCCTTCTCGTAGGGACTGATGTTCATGCCCTCCACAAAGGCTTCGCCGTGATCGATGGAGACAAAAGCCTCCTTGATGCTGCACTTGCCCTGACGGATGGACTTCACCTCGGTGCCGAACAGCTCGATGCCGGCCTCATATTTTTCTTCTATAAAATAGTCGTGGTATGCCTTTTTGTTATTGGCTACCAGCTTGATCGCTTCTTTTGCGCTCATCGTCTTCCCCTTTTTCCTTTATGGCTCTTCTTGCCGCGAAGCTTCCCGGCTCTTCCGGACAGCACTCTTCCGGTCCGGTCCATGAGCGGGCCTTTTTTCTTGAGTTTCCTGCTGCTCTTGTCATTTTTCTCATTTGCGTGCAGCTTTTTCTCCTCGCGGCCTTTGTCTCTTCGCGGCGCCTGCATAGGCTCTTCGCTCCGCACCGGAACAAAATCAATGGTCCGGCGCATTGTGTCGACGCCTGCCACTAAGACGTCCATCTTTTGACCCAGAGTATATGTACGTCCGGTGTATTCTCCTACCAGTATATACTGTTTTTCATCATACGCATAGAAATCATCGGTGAGATCGCTGATGCGAATCATGCCTTCGACTGTATCGGGCAGTTCCACATAGATGCCCCAACCGGTAATGCCTGAAATAACGCCGCTATAGGTCTCTCCGATCCGGGACTCCATATACTGGGCTTTCTTGAGCTTGACAGTCTCGCGCTCCACTTCTGCGGCCCGCTGCTCCATGGTCGAGCTCCTCATCGCGTATCCCGGCAGGCACAGATTCAGCCGGTCGACCGTCTCCGCATTCATCTGTCCCCGCATCCAATACTTGAGACTTCTGTGTACCAGAAGGTCCGGATAGCGGCGGATGGGCGACGTGAAATGGCAATAATAGGAAAGCGCCAGGCCAAAATGCCCCTCGCACCCGGTCGCGTACTGCGCCTTCTGCATGCAGCGAAGGACCATTCTGCTCAGCATGGCTTCCTCCGGTCTGCCCTTCATCTTTAAGAGAAGGTTCCGGATCTGGGCGGGATGGACGTCCCCCTGTCCGGGCCTGAACTTATAGCCGAAGCCGCGGACAAACTGCGCCAGCTCCTTCATTTTATCAGAAGCGGGCACGCCGTGGACACGGAAAACTGAAGGGATTTCCAGATAGACGCAGTGCCTTGCCACGGTCTCATTGGCGAGCAGCATGAAGTCCTCGATCAGGTCGGTCGCATCGGTTCGCTCTCTCTGTACGATCTCAATGGGCCTTCCCGCCTCGTCCAGAACGATCTTGGCCTCCGGGAAGTCGAAGTCGATACTGCCCCTTTCTTCTCTCTTCCTGCGAAGGAGCGCCGCCAGTTTCTTCATCTTGCGCAGCATTCTCGCGATGGTCTGTGTCCTTGTCTTGATTCCCTTGTAGCCCTGCCAAGCAAGGGACTCTGCGATCTCGCTGTCATCCTTATCATTAAACAGGCGCATGACGCCGTTATAAGACAGGCGTGCGTCCACATGGATGAGGGACTCCGCGATCTCGTACTCGACTACTTCGCCCTCGTCACTGATCGTCATAAGGCAGCTCATGGCGTGTCGATCCTCGCCTGCGTTCAGGGAGCAGATCCCGTTGGAAAGCTTTCTGGGAAGCATCGGGATCACGCGGTCGGCCAGATAGACACTGGTGCCGCGGTTCAGGGCTTCCTTATCCAAGGCGGATCCTTCCGTCACATACTCCGCCACGTCGGCGATGTGCACGCCCAGGATCCATTTGCCGTCCTCTCTGATGAGAGAAATGGCGTCATCAATGTCCTTGGTATCTTCTCCATCGATGGTGACAGTTGGAATCGCGCGCAGATCCTTTCGGTTCTGCCTGCGGATCTTCTCGTCATGCACATCGATATGGTCGGGCAGCCGATCCGCTTCTTCCATGACTTCCTGCGGAAACTCCGTCGGAATATCGTAGGCCCTGACCAGAGACAGGATATCGACGCCAGGATCCGTGATATGACCCAGGATCTCCGTCACTTCGCCAACCGGATTCTCACCGTCCGCGTTGTAGATCGTAATATTCGCTACAACCTTGTGCCCTTCCAGCGCACCCGCCTTCTTGTCGGCCGCGATCTCCACAACAAGCGGGATCTTCTGGTTGTCCGGCGTCACAAAGCCGCCAAGACTCACTGTGACTGCTTTCCGTCCATGCTTGGACACGCCGTCTTCTATATAATACTGCTTCTGCACAGGTCTTCGATAGGGATGGAAGGTCCCGACGATCTTCGTGAGGCCTCTTTCCACGATTTTGACCACTTCCGCCTCGGCTCTTCTGCCGCGTCCATCATCGCCGCCGTTTTCATCAAGACTCCCCTTGGTGATCTTCACTTCTACGGTGTCGCCGTACATGGCGCCGCCTGTGCATCCCTGGGGAATGAACAGGTCCCTCTCAAATCCTTCTACGGTGACAAAGCCGAATCCTCTGGCGTTACTGTCAAATTTACCCGTAAAATGTTGTACTTTTCTATTCTTACTCATACTCTCCTTATTTGATTCGTGCCAAAATATTCTATGTATACAGGTGGTCTGCGATGTACTTGATGCAAATTCCTGCGGAAAATAAAAACACTCCCGCGGTAATTCGCAGGAGTGTTCAACGAACATATGCAATGATTACAAATGCGCAGCTTATGTGTGACTACTCAGAACAGCTGCATATTGAGAAGGATTGCGAGAATAAAGAACGCAATGACAAGTCCTGTCGTGAATTTCTCCAGAAATCCTTCCATGGAGCGTCCCTTGTTCTTTCCCCAGTAGGTCTCTGCGGCGCCACTGATCGCGCCAAGTCCCTGGGATCTACCTTCCTGCATAAGAATGACAACTGTCATTACAATACTCACTGCAATAATTGCAATCGTCATAATCCAGCGAATAACACCCATCTTCATTACCACCTTGTTAAAAACGACTTCATTTCTTGAAGACGCACCGTTACTATGCGTCAAACATTGTTATACTAGCACGTTCCACAGGCAAAATCAAGCCTCTATTCCACCGTAAACCCGGCTTATTCCCATGCCTTTTCAAAATATGCATCAAAAATTTGGCCTGCCACTGGCACTGCATAACTGGATCCCATTCCCTTGCCTTCGATCAAGACCGTGACGCAAATCTCAGGGTTATCGTAAGGCGCAAAGCCCGTGAACCATGCGTGGGAGCTCTTATTGTTGTCGAACTCTGCACTTCCCGTCTTGCCTGCCGCCTCATACTCTCTGCCGGAAAGAGATTGGGCAGTTCCTTCTGTCACGACCGCCCGCATGAATTCAGAGACCTGATCGGATACCTCTTTGGTCATCAGCGCGCCGTACTCCTCCGGCTGATAAGTGCGGAGTGTGCGTCCCTTGGCATCGTGCAGCTCATCCACAAGGTGTGGCTTCATCAGAAGGCCGTTATTGGCGACCGCCGATGTGATCATGTTCAAATGAAGGGGCGTCATCGCCGTTGTGCCCTGTCCGATGGACATCTGCATGATGCCTTCCGTGGAGAGGGTGTCGGGCATATTGATGGAGCTGCGCACATAGGGCAGGTCATATGGCAGCTTTTGGTTAAACAAAAGATACCTGAGCGTCTCCGTCATGGATTCCGGATCAATCTCATTGACACCTAGATTGGCGAAGGAGGAATTACAGGAATGCGCAAATGATTCCTCGAGGCTGACATTTCCATGCACTTCGTAATCGTAGCAGTGGATGGACTCCCCGCCCTTTTCAAAGACACCGGTACAGTCATAGCTATAGTCCTGTACAATGTTAGGATTCTCCCGCAGAATATCAATGCAATCCACGATCTTAAAAGTGGATCCGGGCGGATAGAGTCCCTGGGTCACTCGGTTGAGAAGGGTCCCCGACTCATTGTCACTAAGGAGAGCGTCCCACTGGGTCTCGATCTCGTTAGGGTCAAAATCCGGCTTGGAGATCATGGCCAGAATCCGGCCGGTAGAGGGCTGTGTGACGATGACAGCGCCTTCGTAATTCTCCATGGCGTCGTAGCAGGCCTCCTGAAGATCCGGATCCAGCGTTGTGATCAAGTTGTTGCCGGGATAGAGTCTCTCGTCCGCGTTCTCCCTGTTGTCATAGCGCACCTTGTCGGACAGAGGAAGGTTGGAGTGGAGAAGATCGTACTTGTAATACTCCTCCAGTCCGCTTCCACCCATGAGGGAATAGCCCACAACATGGGCGTACATACTGCCGAAGGGATAGTTCCTGATCTGCGTGACGTTTCCATACTCGTCGAGGCTTGTTTCTGTCGACGCAAGAAGAGTCTCCGAATCGGAGGCGTAAATGCTGCCCCGACGGTTTCTCGTCTCCAAAAGCTCATCTCTTTTATTGTAATCATTGTCGAAGAGCTCGACTTTGTCCTCGATCGCGGTCTGGGTAAAGTAAAAGCACATCCAGCCGAATAAAACTGCGAATACGACTGCAAAAAAGATGATATGAAGTCTCGCCGCCTTCTTCTCTTTTTCGGCCTGCTCCCATCTGTCCGGATCGATCGGCGCGCCCTGGGAAGGCTGATACCCAGGCCGGGGCTGCGGCGTCGACTGGGGTGCCGCGCCTGGCTGCTTATTTTTCTTCGAGAAATTGGAGAAATTGAACATAGGCATATCCTCACCTTTGTACATCAATACTGTTTTGGCACCGGTCAGACGTCAAAGTGGTTCATATTCTCATAATCCTTGCTGGGATCATAGATGGGAACCCCTTTGAAGTCCTTGTAGAAGTCCTGGTTGTCGTCCCCCTTGTCTCCATACCATTCCTTCTGCTCCTGTCTAGTCGTATTCCCCTCATACATATAGCTGCGGTCCCGTCCCCGCCGCTCCTCTTCATATCGCATGCTGAAGCGCGCGAGGCGCTCCTCCTGCAGCATGAAAATAGCACCGACGATGCCGAACATAATGAACGTGGCAAGAACGGAACTTCCTCCGTAACTGACAAGCGGAAGTGTCACACCCGTCAGGGGGATGAATTTCACTTCTCCGCCGATGGTCAAGAACGCCTGGAAGATAAAGGCGATCGCTGTCCCGAATGTATACAGGCGGTAAAACTTATTGGAATAATTGCTCGCCAGAAGCAGGAAGTCTGTAAAAATGTTGAGGCATATCAGTACCAGGCATATGCCGAAAATGATACCCATCTCCTCAATGATCGCCGCAAAGATAAAGTCCGATTCCACGAACGGAATGCTGGACGGCATGCCCTGCATGAGTCCCGCGCCGAACAGTCCTCCGAAACTAATAGCAAATAGAGACTGTGTGATCTGGTAGCCGCTGCCGTCAATGCTGCTCCAGGGATCCAGAAACACCTGCACCCGGACGCGCACATGGGCAAAGAGGAAATAGCAGATCACGGCGCCGATCAAGCCCAGCAGCAGTCCTATAAACATATAACTCCACTTTCCCGTCGCCAGAAACAGCAGGATGAGATAGGTCACGAAGAAGATCACCGCGCTGCCCAGATCCTTGGACAGCATTAAGATGCCCACATGGGCCACCGCCGCCGCTGTCAAAAGACGAATATGGGACGCTGTGTTCTCCTCGCAGAAGGCGCTCGCCATAAATAATAAAAACAGTATTTTGACAAATTCGCTGGGCTGGAATGTAAAGCCGGCAATCGTAAAGTTCAGCTTGGAGCCATTTGTAAACGCACCAAGAACGAGGACCACGCCCAGTGACAGGATGCCCGCAATCCCATAGAAATAGGTTCCCTTGCGCAAAAGGTCCAGCTTGTTTCTGAAAAGCGGGAAGAGGAGCAGGAAAACGATTCCTGCCAGTGCAATCAGCAGCTGCTTCTGGGATTTGTCGTGGTTGATCCTGGTGATCATGACGAGACCTATGCTCAGCATCATGAGAATATTGTTGAGCATGAGCATATTCGAATGCCGGTATAGTTTCCTGTATAGGAGTGCGGTGCCCAGTACGATCACAAGCTGCATCAGGCCGAATGTGAAGTAATCCTCATTTTTGGCCAGGATTGCCATTGTGAGGTATGCGTTCACTGTGAATACGCCTATGCAGAGCCGTTGCAGGCTCTCGCACGTGCGCCTGACTTCCGTTCCGGAAGGAAGCGCCACATAGGCCAGCAATGTATAGAGCACCATGCATGCCGCAATCAGATATTTGCTGTATGAGACTGCATATGCCTGCATTTCATCACCTTCCTTTCATCCCCCCACTACGTTTCGTTGACCGCTTCTGCCGCGCGTCTTTACAGCGCGCTCTTTCTAAAATGCCCGGTTGTAAAATCCCGGAAGATCTGCGCCGGATCGTTGGCGGCGTCCGCGCCTCGATACCACGCAAGAATTGTCTCCGTCTCCGCCCCGCTCTCCGTCGTAAAGCTTACGATCCAGTTGCCCGTCTCCATCACGGCGGGATCTTTCTTCTTTACAAACGTATGCAGGGACAGGGGAAGACTGTTGTAGATCACATTGCTGCAATGCGCGCAGAAACACCGAACCGGGAATCGCATCCCTTTTCGGTCTTCCAGTTCGTAAAAGTCCTGTTCCGCATGACTGCACGCACCGGCGGTCTTTCTCACACAGCCCGCCGTGATCATCATCGGGATCCTCCCGTAGACGGTCAGCATCTGGCGGCCGGCCGCGCCACTGAGAAGGGGCTGCATATCCTTGGAGGAGAGCTCCCAACCAAGATTCACCATATCGCAGTTGCCAAGAAGAAGCTCCCTGGACGCTGTATTCCACTGATAGAGCGAGCCATCTGCCAAAATACGGCCCGTATAGCCGCTCTCCTCGACGAGGACCAGTTCCTCCAGGTTTCTGATGAGAAGGCCCTTATAACCCTCACCAATCCTCTTCTTTACGCCGCTGCGACTCATGCTGCGGCACACAGGGGGAAGCGCCAGATACACGCTTTTTCGCTCTTCTTCGGTCAGTGCCTTCATGATTTCCGGCGTCTCTTCCACAATGATATGACTGATCCCGCATCGCTGGGCTGCCCGAAGCTGGGGCACAGTCATGACCTGGGCCCATAGCGCGGGTTCCATGTCGAATTCATTTACGCTATGCGTATTAATATCCGTTTTATCCGTATTGTAAGTGTCAGAATCATTACCGCCGGCTTCTTCTTCCACCGGCTTAACTGCCTGCAGGATTGCATCTTCCAGCGCTGCCAGCGCATCTCTTCTGAGTGCATTGAGGGACGCGACCGGCATGAAGATGGCTCCCCCTGCCTCTACCTGCAGGTTCTTGAAGGTAAAGAGGGAGTCCCCGGTCTTCCGGAGGCGCTTAGCAATCTCGGCCTCCTCCATGGGGCGCTTCTGCGCTTCCTGTACCAGGTCACCCGTGACTTGTGCGCTGATTCTCTCCCCATTTCCGCGAGGATCTTCTGCGGTCACAGACATCTGCGCCGGCTGTCCGGGCACCAATACAGCCTTTCCGGTGATGCCGATTCCGGGAAGCGACTTCAAATACTTTTCTTCAATCTCTTCAAGAAGGCGGTCGTCCGTGCCTGCGTACCCTGGCTTGTCGATGGTGAGAAGGTCCTTGCCGTTTCTCTTATAATAATAGCCGGTACTCAGCGCCGACCGGATATAGAGAGACCGAAGCCTTTGCATATCCTCCGCCGAGACCTTCCAGGGCTTTTTCCTGCCCGCCTTGTCCCATTCTACGTAATAGTCTATATACTTTCTGTAGAGGGCCGTGACGCCTGCCGCGTAGTGCGGACTCTTCATTCGTCCCTCGATCTTGAAGGAGTCAATTCCTGCATCAATCAGGTCCGGCAGGATCTCAAGTACACACATATCGCGCATAGAGAGCGGATAAGGCATCTCCTTGCCTTTTTTGAGATTTACATTCCGGCCATCACTGTCAATGATTCTATAGGGAAGGCGGCAGGTTCCCGCACACCGTCCCCGGTTGCCGCTCCTGCCTCCCAAAAAACTTGAGAGCAGGCACCGCCCCGAGTAGGAATAGCACATGGCGCCGTGAATAAAGCATTCCACGTCCACGGGCTCTTCCCGCTTGATCGTGCGGATCTCCTCCAGGGAGAGCTCTCTGGCAGGAACAACCCTCTTTACGCCGTGCTGTTTCAAAAAGCGCACGCCCTCCGGCCCTGCGACAGACATCTGCGTCGAGGCGTGCAGATCCAGTCCGGGACATACTCTGTGAAGCGTATCCAGAACACCCAGGTCCTGCACGATTACGCCGTCGAGCCCAGCTCTATATAAGGAGACGGCAAAATCTACCGTTTCTTTCAATTCATTTTCTTTAGTTAGGACATTTAATGTAAGATAAACTTTCCTGCCATACAGATGGGCCTCCCGAATGGACCGGATGATATCTTCCTGTGTAAAATTCTCCGCATAAGCCCTTGCGCCGAATTTCTCTCCGCCCAGATAAACCGCGTCGGCGCCTGCTGCCAACGCGCCCAGAAACGCCTTTCTGCTCCCGGCGGGAGCCAGTAATTCAGGAAGCTTCCTGATGCTGTTCTCCATTCACTGTCTCCTATATCTGTTTCTAAATACATCCGATTCTATTCATGATTTCTATGATCAATATCCATTATCGATTCCAGTCATCATGTATGATATTCGTTTACGGGCATCATTTCGCCGACAATTTGCCGGATTTTCCACCGTCAACCGCCTGTCCCAGCTTCATCTGCGCCGCCACAAGATCGTGTTTGATATCATAGAGTTCATTATCTTTTTTGTCAATCAGAGCTGCGAGCTCCTCATTTTGCGCCTTCATCTTGAAATAGTCGTCGGCGATGTTGAGATTTAAGAGGAGCTGCCGCATATCCGTGGGGATCTTGGCGTACTCTGAGTCTGCAGTCAGTTCGTCGATCTTTCCGTTTAGATACTCGGCCACCTTGAGAATGTATTCCTCGCTCTCATAGCCGCTAAGTGTGTAGGTTTTGCCACCAATGGTGACCTGTGCTTCTGTCTTCTGTGCCATATTCATCTCCATTCCGGTGTTTTCACCATTACTCCTCTGCTGCATAGGGGATACCCAGATGCCGATAGGCTTCCTGCGTCGCCATCCTTCCACGGGGCGTCCTGTTGATCAGGCCGTTCTGAAGCAGATAGGGCTCCACAAGGTCCTCTAATGTGCCGGGATCCTCTCCGATTGCGGCTGCCATTGTGTCAAGGCCGGCAGGACCGCCGCCGAACTTATCGATCAGTGTGAACAGGAAATTCCTGTCCGCCCGGTCCAGTCCCATCCGGTCCACGTCCATAAGGTCCAGCGCTGTACGGGCCACCTCCAATGTGATTCTTCCGTCAAACCTTACCTGCGCGTAATCGCGCACCCTTTTCAAAATCCTGTTAGCAAGCCTGGGCGTTCCGCGGCTTCTGCGCGCCAGCTCCACGGCGCCTTCCTCATCGATCGGAACTCGCAGCTTTGCGGCGCTTGCCATGACAATCTGTTTGAGGTCCTGCGTATTATAAAATTCCAGTCTGTGGATCTCACCGAATCGGTCCCTGAGGGGTGCCGATAAAAGTCCAGCCCTCGTTGTCGCGCCGACCAGCGTAAACCGGGGCAGGTCCAGACGGATGGACTTAGCCGTCGCGCCCTTTCCGATCAGTATATCGATGGCAAAATCCTCCATGGCCGGATACAGAACCTCCTCCACCTGCTTGTTCAGGCGGTGGATCTCATCCACGAACAGAATATCATTTTCCTTCAGTCCATTGAGGATGGCAGCCATATCGCCCGGCTTCTCGATCGCCGGACCACTCGTGATCTTGATGCCGACGCCCATCTCATTGGCAATAATATTAGAAATCGTCGTCTTTCCCAGTCCGGGAGGGCCGTAGAACAAAAGGTGGTCCAGGGGTTCTCCCCTCTGCTTGGCCGCCTCGATGGAAATCCCCAGGCTCTCCTTGAGCTTTCTCTGCCCCACATATTCGCTCAGCCGCTGGGGCCTCAGCGTTCCCTCAATGCGGCTGTCCTCTTCCGTAAAATTGGTCTCTATCATTCTTCTCTGCATATATAAACCTGCCTTATATCCTGCCCATGCTTAGGGGCATCACTCACAGACGTCCTTCTATGATATCCCTCGAAGATTCCCTTCTCTGATACCACTTATAGATACCGAAGCGCCGCCTTAAGAATGCTCTCCGTATCGGAAAGCTCTGTGCCGGCCTTCTGCGCGTCGTCTCGTGCTGTGCGCACCGCCTTGGTTGCCTCCGCTCTGGAGTAACCCAGTGCCGACAGTGCCTCCACGGCTTCTGCCGCGGCATCTGTGTTGTCAGCTGATCCGCCGCTGCCCGCAGCCAGGCTGTCCCAGCCGCTGTCACCGGAAGCGCCGGCTGCGATCGCTAGCATTGCAGTGTCGTTCATGCCCGCCACTTTGTCCCTAAGCTCCAGGATCAGGCGTTCCGCCGTCTTCTTTCCGACGCCCGGCGCCCTGGCGATCATCTTGGAATCTCCCGTCATGATCGCAAATCGCAGATCATCCGCTGTGCTGACAGAGAGCAGTGCAAGCCCGCCCTTGGGGCCAATCCCGCTCACCGTGATCAGAAGCTTGAACAGCTCCAGATCCTCTCTGAACATAAAGCCGTAGAGCGCGATCTGGTCCTCTCTGAGATAGGTGTATGTGTAGACGAGGACTTCCGTGTTGCGTCCTGCCGACGCAAGCCTCTGCACAGTCTCACCTGACACCCTCACCTCATAACCGATTCCGTTTACATCTATAACTGCCGCTCCGTCATACACCGCAGCGACATATCCTCTCAAAAAAGCGATCATCTATATAATACCTTGTCCTCACTGGAAGATGCATTTCGCGCATACCTTCCCAATAATGAGTAATATTATACATCCCTGCAACCCCTTTTACAATTTTCATTCTGACCGTTCTGTGTTAAGATAATTTAACGCATTAATATACGAAAAGGAGCAAATCTATGGGTAAAGTATTCCGTTTTAACAAGGATGTGGACACCGACCAGATCATCGCGTCGCAGTATCTTCTCTATCCCACTGTCGACGAGATGAAGGCCCACGCCTTTGAATCTCTCGATGCGGACTTCGCGTCGAATGTCAGACCCGGTGATTTTGTCGTAGCAGACAGCAATTTTGGCTGCGGCTCCTCCCGCGAGCAGGCCCCCGCCGTCTTGAAGGCGCTGGGCGTACGCGCTGTTCTCGCCCCTTCCTTTGCCAGGATCTTTTACAGAAATTCCATCAATATTGGACTTCCGGCAATCGTATGTGACGGGCTTTATGACGCAGTGAAAAGCGGCGACGAGATCTCTCTGGACATGGAAAAGGGAATAGTGACTGCAGGCGATCGGACCTTCTCCTGCACCAGGCTCCCCGCGCATCTTCAGAAGATCCTTGACCAGGGCGGACTCATCTCCTCTCTGGACAACATGTAATGCCGCTCGGTGCGCTTTGATAAAGGAGGAATAACATGGGAATGACAATTGCTGAAAAGATCATCGCTCGCGCGGCAGGCGTAAGCACTGTACACGCCGGCGAGATCCACACCGTCACACTCGACTATCTGATGAGCAACGACGGTACGACCCATCTGACGATTGATATGTACAATAAACTTAAGAATCCCCGGATTGCGGACAAGGACAAGCTGGTCTGGATCGTCGACCACAATGTCCCCTGCGACAGCCCCAAGACAGCGGCTTCGCAGAAGAAGATGCGGGATTTTGCCAGAGAGCACGACATCACCTTCTATGAGGGCGCCGGCGTATGTCACCAGATCATGTGCGAGAATCACGTGGTCCCCGGCCAGCTGATTTTTGGCGCTGACAGCCACACTTGCGCATACGGCGCTCTGGGCGCTTTCGGTACGGGCGTAGGATGCACCGATTATCTCTACGGCATGGTGACCGGCGGCTCCTGGGTCATGGTTCCGGAGACGCTCCGCTTCAATCTGACCGGAAAGCTGAACGACCGCGTAACGGCGCGCGATCTGATCCTGACCATCATCGGCATGATCGGTGCCAACGGCGCCAATTACCACGCCATGGAATTTGTGGGTGAAGGCATGAAGACGCTCTCTATGAGCGACCGTATCTCCATCTGCAATCTCTGCGTGGAAGCCGGTGCCAAAACGGCGCTCATGGAAGTCGACGACATCACCCTCGCCTACCTCGAGGAGCACGGCGGCAGAAAGCCCGCTGCCTGCTTTGCAAGCGATGAGGACGCCGTATTTGAGAAGACCTACGATATCGACCTCTCTTCCATCGTTCCTGTCGTGGCCAAGCCCCATTTCGTGGACAATCTGGCGCCTGTCGACGATGTCAAGGGCGTAAAGATCAATGAAGCTTTCCTTGGTTCCTGCAACAACGGCCGCATCGAGGACCTGCGCCTTGGCGCATCGATCCTCAAGGGCCACAAGGTCGCTGACAAGGTCCGCTTCCTGGTTGTTCCTGCCAGTCAGGCCGTCTACAGACAGGCCCTCCGTGAGGGACTTCTGGACATCTTCATGGAAGCCGGCGCCATGGTCATGAACCCCAACTGCAGCGTCTGCTGGGGAAGCTGTCAGGGCGTCATCGGCGCGGGCGAGGTGCTGATCAGTACCGGCACCCGCAACTTCAAGGGACGCGCAGGCGATAAGAACTCCTTTGTATATCTGGGAAGCGCCGCCACGGTCACAGCTTCTGCGATCGCAGGCGAGATCGTATCGCCCTACACGTATTAAATCATTGCATAGAAATGAGGATTACTATGGAACAGTTTACAGGTAAAGTATGGCTCCTCGGCGATGATATCGACACCGATATCATCATCCCCACCGAATATCTGGCCCTCAAGACCGTCCAGGATATGGCACCCTACGGATTCAGCCCCCTGCGCCCTGAGCTGGCGGCGAAGATCCAGCCCGGAGACATCATCGTGGCCGGCAAGAATTTTGGCTGCGGCTCCTCCCGCGAGCAGGCGCCGGAAGTCATCAAGGCCCTCGGCGTACGCGCTGTCATCGCGCGCTCCTACGCAAGAATCTTCTTCCGCAACGCGATCAACAACGGGCTCCTTCTCATCGAGAATGACACGCTCTGCAAGGACGTCAAAGAAGGCGATGAAATCACTGTCAAAGTCGGCGAGTCCATCGAATACGCCGGCAAGACATACCCGATCTCCGCTCTCCCCGACAACCTCCTCGATATTCTCGAGGCCGGCGGACTGGTCAAGGCAATGCAGAAACTCAACGGCATTATCAAGTAGGAGGAACGCGCATGGGATCCACTCTGATTGAAAAAATATTTGCACATAATATCGGCGCGCCTTCTGTAAAGGCCGGTGACATCATCACGGTCAATGTTGACCGCGTCATGATCCACGATATTTTTATTCCTTTTGTAAAAGACAAGTTTGAAGAGATGGGCTTTACCAAGATCTGGGATCCGGACAAGATGGTCCTCATCTATGACCATCTCGTTCCCGCCAGCCAGCTGGATGATCCCCGTCACCACCGCATCGGCGATGAGTTCTGTGACAAGTACGGTGTCAAGAACGTACACCGTTCCGACGGCATCTGCCACCAGCTGATGACGGAGGCAGGGTATGTAAAGCCCGGCGATGTAGCGTTTGGAACTGACTCCCACACCGTTACATACGGCTGTGTAGGCGCTTTCTCCACCGGCATCGGATATACCGAGATGGCAAGTATTCTCGGAACCGGCAAGCTCTGGGTCCGCGTCCCCGAGACCATCCGCGTCAATATCGAGGGAGAACTTCCTGAAGGCGTCACGTCCAAGGACATCATCCTGACTATCATCGGTGACCTCAGGGCGGACGGCGCTACCTACAAATCTCTGGAATTTGCGGGCAGCACCGTGGACGCCATGTCTGTGGCAAGCCGCATGACCATGTCCAATATGACCGTAGAGTGCGGCGCCAAGTGCGGCCTCTTCTCTCCGGACGAGAAGACCGCGCAGTACTGCGGCCTGGATGGACTGGACGATTTCCTCATGACCCTTCACGGCGATGAAGATGCCGAGTATGCAAAGGTACTCAATTACCGCGCGGAAGATTTTGTTCCCGTCATGGCTTGCCCTTCCCAGGTCGACAAGATCAAACCCGTCTCTCAAGTCATCGCAGAAGCCGTTTCCATGGAAGAAGGAAGCATTGTTCCCGGCGTTGGTCTCATCCAGGATGGCAGCATTCGCGTGGACCAGGTCTTCATCGGTTCCTGCACCAACGGACGACTCGAGGACCTGCAGGCAGCAGCTGCAGTCTTGAAGGGCAAACAGATTGCTCCTTTCGTCAAGCTGATCGTCACACCGGCCAGCCGCAAGATCTACAAAGAAGCCCTTGCAGACGGCACGCTGGACATCCTCGCCGAGGCAGGCGCCATGATCACGACACCCGGCTGCGGTCTCTGCTGTGGCAGAGCCGGCGGTATCCTGACCGACAACGAAGTGGTCGTTGCCACCAACAACCGCAACTTCCTGGGCAGAATGGGAACCTCCAAGGTCAACATCTATCTGGCTTCGCCCGTAACCGCTGCAAGGTGTGCGCTGGCGGGAAAGATTGTATAAATAGGCCAGAGGCGCTTCGCGCCTTGGCCGCCCCGAAAAAAGAATTAAAACAGGACCGATGAGCGAGCTCATCGGTCCTGTTTTAATTCTTTTTTCGGGGTGCTGAATTTAATATCAGTTATTAATCAGCATATCGCCTTCGTTGTTCCAGCTGTACATCTTACGGATTTCCGCACCAACCTTCTCAGCGGGATGCTCGGCGTTGAGCTTTCTCATAGCGTTGAAGTGTACCTGCTGGCCTGCGTTGGGGCTCATCTCAAGCAGGAATTCCTTCGCGAAGGAACCGTCCTGGATGTCTGCCAGGATCTTCTTCATAGCCTTTCTGGTCTCGTCTGTGATGATCTTGGGACCTGTGATGTAATCGCCGTACTCAGCGGTGTTGGAGATGGAATATCTCATTCCCGCGAAACCGGACTGATAGATCAGATCGACGATCAGCTTCATCTCATGTACGCACTCGAAATATGCGTTTCTGGGATCGTAGCCGGCCTCAACCAGTGTCTCGAAACCAGCCTTCATCAGTGCGCAAACGCCGCCGCAAAGGACAGCCTGCTCACCGAACAGATCGGTTTCGGTCTCGGTTCTGAATGTGGTCTCCAGGATACCTGCGCGGGAAGCACCGATGCCTGCGCCATAAGCAAGAGCCTTGTCGAGTGCCTGGCCGGTAGCATCCTGATATACAGCAACGAGGGAAGGAGTTCCCTTGCCTGCCTGGTACTCACTGCGAACAGTGTGGCCGGGCGCCTTGGGAGCGATCATTGTGACGTCGACGTCTGCCGGAGGCTTGATCAGACCAAAGTGAATATTGAAACCATGTGCGAACATCAGCATATCACCGGCCTTGAGGTTGGGCTCGATGTCCTTCTTGTACATATCGGCCTGCTTCTCATCGTTGATCAGGATCATGATGATGTCTGCGAGCTTAGCAGCCTCTGCAGTATTATAAACGGTCAGTCCCTGTGCCTCTGCCTTCGCTTTGGACTTGGAACCTTCATACAGACCTACGATAACATTGCATCCAGACTCCTTGAGGTTGAGCGCATGTGCATGACCCTGGCTGCCGTAACCGATGATGGCAATTGTCTTTCCCTCGAGAACGGACAGGTTGCAATCTTCCTGGTAATAGATCTTAGCTTCTGACATTTTTCTTTCCTCCATAAAAAAATCCTTTTATATCTCCACCGGCTCCGATCCTTGCCGGGCCGGGCAGAAAACTGATTGGGTGGTGCCTGGTCAAAACACCGATTAGCGGTGCTTGGTCAAAACACCGACTGGCTGTGCCTCATCACAACACTAGCTGGCCTTAAAAGTCAGATCAGCTTGTCGAGATAGATGACGTTCTTGGTGCCGCGTCCGAGTCCTGCGACGCCCGTTCTGGCCAGTTCCAGGATCTCATATCCGCTGACAAGCTTTAAGAATGCGTCGATCTTGCCGGAGTTACCGGTGATTTCGATCATAAGGCTCTCATTCGAGACGTCGATGATGCTTCCTCTGAAGATGTTTGTCAGGGCGATCACATTTTCTCTCTGGTCCGCGTTGGCTCTGACCTTGATCATGGCGAGTTCACGGAAAACGCTCTCGTCCGGCTTGAGTTCGTGGATATCTCTGACGTCCACGAGTTTACTGACCTGCTTCTCGATCTGCTCCATAATATCGTTGTCACCGGAAGTAACAACGGTGATGCGGGTAATGGTAGGCTCTGCCGTGACGCCCGCCGTGATACTCTCAATGTTATACCCTCTTCGGGAGAACAGACCTGCGATGCGGCTCAGTACGCCGGAGTTATTGTCTACGAGGATCTGAAATACCTTTTTATTGGTTACTTCACTCATTTCATCTTGTCCCTTCATATGATGAATTTCATTCATTTATCCGATGAATATTTTTAATGTTTTGCCAAATTGCACTAATTATAACGCGGCTTCCCAGTCAAGTCAAACCCAAAAAGGCGCGGTCAGGCATCATAATTGGCAATTTTGCCTATATTTGGCTCCGGATTCATGGCCGGATCCGGTCCTGCCGCCTGCGGATCTCCTTCCGTGCGTCTTATTTGCCCTGCTCGGAGCACTTAAGAAGCGCCAGGGTTCCGGTCCTCGCGATCTCAATGATGCTGACTGTGCGCAGCGTATCGAGGAAGATCTGCACTCTCTCGGGCGTATCGCACATCTGGATGGTCATCATGGTCTTGGACATATCCACGATTTTGGCGTCCATGATCTCACAGTTCTCCATGATGTCTTTCCTGTTGGAGCGGTTGTAGCGCACCTTGACAAGCATCAGCTCTCTGTTGATGCTCTCTGTCTCGTCAAAGGTCTTGACCTTGATGACGTCCAGCTTTTTGTTGAGCTGTTTCTCGATCTGCTCGAGCGTCCTGCGGTCGCCGCTTGAGACAATGACCATATTGGAGACATTCTTGTCTTCCGTCTCTCCCACGGCCAGGGAGTCGATATTAAAACATCTGCGCCAAAATAATCCGGCCACCTTACAGAGCACACCGGAGCGGTTCTCTACCAGCACAGAATAGATTCTCTTCATAACTGATCCCTCATTTTAAAATCCGATTAATTTCAGCAGCAATCATAGAGCCTGCAAGGCGCTTCATGCGCCTCTTGGATCCTTATACAACGAGCTTGGGATCCACGATCACTTCCAGGATCGTCGCCTCGTCATCTGAAAGGAACGCTTCGATCCCGCTGTCCATCTCTTCCACCGCCGCGATCTGCTGATAGCGAATGCCGTATGCGTCGGCCAGCTTCTTGAAATCCGGGATGGAGTCGCCAAGGTCAATGACGGAGAAGCGGTCCTGATAGGTGAAGTGCTGATACTGACGGACCAGCCCCAGTACATTATTGCGGAGGATCACGATTTTGACAGGCACATTATACTGTTTCATCGTAGCCAGTTCCATCATGGTCATCTGGAAGCCGCCGTCGCCGCATACCGCAACGACCTGTCTGTCCGGTGCGCCGAGCTTAGCGCCGAGCGCCGCCGGCACTGCATAGCCCATTGTGCCCATGCCGCCGCTTGTGAGGAAGCGCCCTTCCCGGATCACACAGTTGGCGCAGGACCAGAGCTGGTTCTGTCCGACGTCCGCCACATAGACGGCGTCCTTCTTCATCGCTCTGGAGAGGCGCTTTACGAAGATCTCGGGATTAACGGTAAGCGCGTTGATCTCCTCTTCCGTGAGCGTCGATGAATACATATGGCGCTTTCTGCGGGACGCATTCTGGGTGTCGTCCTTGTAGCCGTCCAGCTTGTCGATCCAGAGGGAATAGTCGGCTGTGATCGTCGCTTTATTGAACTCCTCGAAGACATGCTTGATGTCGCCGACCAGAGGGATCGTAGGACCCGCGTTCTTGCCGATCTCCGCGGGATCCACATCAATGTGGACCAGGACCTTGTTTTCTGTGATCAGATCCGGCTGACTGACAGAGCGGTCCGCCACACGGGCGCCGACCATGATGATCATATCCGCGTCATTCATGGCCCTGTTGCCGTAAGCCTGCCCGTTGTTGCCGACCATGCCATAGAACAGGAAATGCTCGGTGGGCAGCGCGCCCAGACCCATCATGGTACACACGACAGGAATATCGTTGGTCTCGACAAATTTGCGCAGTTCTTCCTTGGCGCCACTCAGATGCACGCCGCCGCCCGCGCAGATAATGGGCCGCTTGGCTCTGTTGAGCTCCTTGATGACTTTCTTGATCTGCACCGCGTGTCCCGTGATCGTGGGCTTGTAGGTGCGGATATTGACGGTCTCCGGGTACTCGAATTTGCGGATCTCCGCATTCTGCACGTCGATCGGAATATCGATGAGGACGGGGCCCTTGCGGCCTGTGCCGGCAATGTGGAAGGCTTCCTTGATGATCCTCGGAATATCGGAGGCCTTGCGCACGATATAGCTGAATTTGACGAAGGACTCGCAGGCGCCGGAGACGTCGACCTCCTGGAAGACATCGCTTCCCATAAGGCTGCTGTTCACCTGTCCCGTGATGCATACTAGCGGTATGCTGTCCGCAAACGCAGTGGCGATGCCCGTGATCAGATTGGTCGCGCCGGGGCCGCTTGTGACCACGGCGACGCCGACCTTGCCGGTAATTCTCGCATATCCGCTCGCCTCATGCGCTGCGTTCTGCTCCTGTCTCACCAGGATCGTCTTAATATTCGTATCCAAAATACTGTTGAAGATTGGACAGATTGCCACTCCGGGATATCCAAAGACGTATTCCACGCCTTCTTTCTCCAGACATTTCACAAATGCATCCGCTGCTATCATCTATGTTCCTCCTGATATCAGTTTCAGGCCTCTTCCGGTGACCCATTAAACGTCCTTTTTCAAGGAAAGCCTGCAGGTTTGTACTGCAGGCGTTCCTAACAATGACTTAGTATTTGACAAGCTTAAAGCTCTTCTTGCCGCGCTTTACAAGTTTGCCGTCCTTCAGGTCATCCTTGGAGAATACTGCCTTAAAGTCAGTGACCTTCTCGCCGTCTACGGTGACGCCGCCCTGATTTACGTCGCGGCGGGCGTCGCCTCTGGATTTCTCAAGACCCGCCTTGACAAGGATGGTCAAAATATCCACGGTGCCCTCTTCGCTGAAGTCCTCATCGGAAAGCGTCGCTGTGGGAACGTTCTCCATGCTGCCGGGCGTTGCTGCGCTGAACAGCGCTTCCGCGCCGGCCTTGGCCTTTTTGGCCTCGTCGCTTCCGTGTACCAGCGTCGTGAGTTCGGATGCCAGAATCTCTTTTGCGGTATTGAGTTTGGCGCCTTCCCACTTGTCCATCTCGTCGATCTGCTCGAGAGGCAGGAATGTCATCATGCGCAGGCACTTGAGAACGTCTGCGTCGCCGATGTTGCGCCAGTACTGATAGAAATCATAAGGGGTGGTCTTGTCGGGGTCAAGCCAGACGGCACCCTTCGCTGTTTTGCCCATCTTCTTGCCTTCGGAGTTGAGAAGCAGGGTGATGGTCATGGCGTAAGCGTCCTTACCGAGCTTCTTGCGGATCAGTTCTGTGCCTGCCAGCATATTGCTCCACTGGTCGTCGCCGCCGAACTGCATATTGCAGCCGTAGGTCTTGTAGAGGTTATAGAAGTCAAAAGCCTGCATGACCATGTAGTTGAATTCGAGGAAGCTCAGGCCTCTCTCCAGTCTCTGCTCGTAGCATCTTGCGCGGAGCATCTCGTTGACGCTGAAGTGGGAGCCAATGTCTCTTAAGAATTCGATGTAATTGAGGTCTCTGAGCCAGTCGGCGTTGTTGACCATCATGGCCTTGCCTTCACCGAATTCAATAAAGCGGCTCATCTGCTTCTTGAAGCACTCGCAGTTGTGGTCGATCTGCTCGACTGTCATCATGGAGCGCAGATCCGTACGACCGGAGGGGTCGCCGATCATGCCGGTGCCGCCGCCGACGAGCGCTACGGGTTTGTTGCCTGCTTCCTGCAGTCTCTTCATCAGAAGAAGGGCCATGAAATGACCGACGTGCAGAGAATCCGCAGTGGGATCAAAGCCGATATAGAAAGTAGCCTTGCCCGCGTTGATCAGTTCCTTGATCTCTTCCGGGTCTGTCAGCTGCGCCAGCAGTCCTCTGGCCTGCAGTTCCTCGTAGATTTTCATGTTCTTTTCCATTGTTTCGTCTTTCTCCTGTTTGATTTTTAATGGCATCCCCAGACGTATGGAGGCCGCCCGGTGCTGATATGTATTACTTTCTTACAATGCTCTTATAATACAGAACGCAGCTTCGCCTTCACCATTCAAGGCCGCTGTTCTCGATCCTGCTGTCACGCAGCATCAGATCTTCTACTGCCTGCATCGGTTTCTCATTTCCGAACAGTACGCGGTTCACCGCGCGGATGATCGGCGCTTCTGTCTCGTACTTGTCCGCCAGCTGCAGCGCCGCTTTCGCGCTGTAGACGCCTTCTACGACCTGCTGCACCTCTTTCATGGCCTCATCAGCGGTCTTTCCCTTGCCGATCAGGATGCCGGCCCTTCTGTTCCTCGAATGCATGGACGCGCAAGTCACGATCAAATCTCCGATGCCGGTCAGCCCTGAAAAGGTCTCGGGCTTTCCACCCATGGCAATTCCGATCTGTGAGATTTCCGCGATTCCGCGGGTGATCAGCGCCGCCTTCGTATTGTCGCCGCAGCCAAGGCCGTCCGAGCAGCCGGCCGCCAGCGCAATCACGTTCTTGAGCGCCGCGCCGACCTGCATGCCCAGCATGTCGGGACTTGTATAGACGCGGAATGCTTTGTTCATGAAGACGGACTGGATATAATCCGCCACTTCCTTGCGGGACGCGCCTGCCACGATTGCGGTCGGAAGTCCGATCCCCACTTCTTCTGCATGGGTGGGACCGCACAAGACGGCCGCCTCACAGTGCGGAATCTCTTCTTTAATGACCTCCGTAAGGGTCAGCAGCGTGTCCTCCTCGATTCCCTTTGCGACCGATACGATGAGCTGCCCGTACCGGCAATACGACGCCATCTGCGCCGCTGTGCTTCTTGTAAAGGCTGACGGTACTGCCAGGACCAGCATATCCTTGTCGCGCATGACCTTCTCAAGATCGGTGTCCGCAGTCACGGATGCATCCAAGATCACGCCGGGAAGCTTGACCGACTGCTGATGCGTGTTGTTGATCATGTCGGTCTCATCCTTCATGATCGACCAGATCTCTACTTTGTGTCCGCATCTGGAAAGATGCGCCGCCAGGGCTGTTCCCCAGCTTCCTGCTCCGATCATTCCGATTTTAGCCACAGTATATCTCCCTTAAATCCACTCAGTGTAATGAAACGTAATTCACAGTTTTATTTGACCCGGGTCCAGTGTATTTTTTGGCCCGCTTCTGCTTATTTTTTACCCAGATCCAGCTTCTCGGAGTTGGCCTTGAAGAGATAGGTCTTTCTCTCATTGCCGCTCAGAAGTCTTCCGAGGTTCGCTCTGTGCCTGTAGTAGGCCATGAAGGTCAGGAAGAACTGGATCACATACATTTCGATCAGATTGGCCTGGCTGACGCCGCCAAAGAGTCCCATCTGTCCTTCAATGATCATCTGGATGAAGGTGCCGCCGTAGACCATAAGGGATCCCAGAGACACAAACTTGGTGGTCAGATAGGGGACAAAAAACAGCAGGATAGAGCTGGGAATGAAGCTCCAGTGATAGCCGAACGCAAATCCGGCCATGACTGCAACGCCCTTTCCGCCCTTAAAGTGCATATAAAACGGGAAATCGTGTCCCAGGACGACGCCCATGAAAGTCCAGGACTTGAGAAGCAGGACTGCCTCGGGATGAGACTTTCCGAACAATACCCCGACCAGAAGGAGCGCAATCAGGCTCTTACACATATCGCCGACAAAAACCAGAAGGCCGGCTTTGGTGCCCAGCACGCGGATCGCGTTTGTCGTCCCCGCATTGCCGCTGCCAAAATCACGAATATCGATTCCCTTCATTTTGCCCAAAATATAGGCAGTCTGGAAATTGCCAAACAGATATCCGATCGCAAGACACAAAACTCTAAGACCTATCATCATTATCCTCCTTTGGACCGATCCGGTTACTTATTATTTTTTATTCTCTCCCCGCTCGCGTACAATGAATTTGAGCGGTGTGCCTCTGAATCCAAATGCATCTCTGATTCTGTTCTCGAGATAGCGCAAATAGGAGAAGTGCATCAGTTCTTTGGTATTGACAAACAGTACAAATGTCGGCGGCTTCACTGCAACCTGCGTGGAATACATGATCTTGAGCATATGGCCCTTGTCGCTGGGCGGCTGCTGCATCACGCACGCCTCGTTGATGATCTCGTTGAGAACGCCGGTCTGGATGCGCATATTCTGGTTGGCGCTGACAAGATCGATCTCGTCATAGAGCTTGACAAGTCGCTGCCCGGTCTGTGCCGAAATAAAGATGATCTCCGCGTAGGACAAAAACGACAGCACCTGATGGATCTTGTCCGTAAACTTCTTGACCGAGTGGTTGTCCTTCTCGATCAGGTCCCACTTATTGACGGCGACGATCACGGCCTTTCCTCTTTCGTGGGCAATGCCGGCGATCTTGGCGTCCTGCTCTGTGATCCCTTCCTTGGCGTCGATCACGAGGATCGTAATGTCCGCTCTCTCCACCGCGCCGACCGTGCGCACGATCATATAGCGCTCCAGATTCTCCTTGATCTTGTTCTTGCGCCTTAGGCCTGCCGTATCGATGAATACGTATTCCTTGCCGTCATGCCTTACGCGCGTATCGATGGCGTCCCTGGTCGTTCCCGCAATGTCCGAGACGATCAGACGGTTCTCGCCGATCAGCTTGTTTACAATAGAAGATTTGCCGACGTTGGGCTTTCCGACGACTGCCACGTAGATCGCTTCGTCCTCTTCTTCCTCGCCGCTTCCCTCTTTAAATCCCTTGACGACTTCGTCCAGCATATCGCCAATGCCTGTGCGGTTGGCCGCGGAGATCGGGAAGGGTTCCCCGATGCCGAGATTGTAGAACTCATAGACGTCCGCGATCTGTTTGGTCGGGTTATCGGTCTTGTTGACACAGAGCACGACCGGTTTGTGCGCTCTGCGGAGCATATCGGCGACTCGCATGTCAGAATCGACAAGACCGGTCTTGAGGTCCACCATAAAGATGATGACGTCCGCCATATCAATGGCGATCTGCGCCTGTTCCCGCATCTGGGACAAGATGATGTCGCCCGAATCCGGCTCAATACCGCCTGTATCAATCAGTGTAAAATCATAATTCAGCCAGGAGCAGTCCGCGTAGATCCTGTCTCTTGTGACGCCCGGCGTATCCTCCGTGATGGAGATCTGCCGTCCGGCGAGCACATTGAAGAGGGTCGACTTGCCAACGTTAGGTCGTCCGACGACTGCCACGATCGGCTTGTTTTTTCGTTTACTCATTATATACCTTTCTGCTTAGAATCCATATGTCCCTATATTTTATCGAATCTCATCCACAATGTAAATAACGCTTTTACTTGTATTTCTTGGCATCTGCCTATAGAATGTATTTGGATTAAAGGGAAAAAACCCGGATCCGGTGTTTTTTTGGGGCAGGAACAATATAATACACTACGCCAATGAAGGAGAATACATGTCTACAGAACACGTAATGCACGACAAACTTGAGCAGGCCAGCAATCCGGTAGCGCCTCTTGCGCTCATTGCGCTTCCCTCCTGCGATAATTTCGCAGTGAAAGTCAACGAGTGGATCCGTTATTTCCGTATGGGCGACCACAACGAACACAGAGACGATCCCGCATACAAGGGATATTACAAAGATGATTACAGACTTCCTGTGGCGCTCCCCCGCTTCTCGACGGGCGAAGGCAAGGCTGTGTTGGAGCAGTCCACAAGAGGAAAAGATGTCTATATTTTTGTAGATATCACAAACCATTCCATTACCTATCAGATGAATGGTTTTACCAATCATATGTCCCCTGACGATCATTTCCAGGATCTCAAGAGAGTCATTTCTGCCATCAACGGCAAGGCGCGCCGCATTAACGTCATCATGCCTTTCCTGTATGAGGGGCGCCAGCACAAGAGAAGCGGCCGCGAGTCGCTCGACGCCGCGATCATGTACAAAGAGCTCTGCGATCTGGGTATCAAGAACTTTATCACATTTGACGCCCACGACCCCAGAATCCAGAACGTCAATCCCCTCGTGGATTTCAGCAACTTCACATCCCCGTATCAGTTCATGAAGTCTTTGATGCGCTCTGTGGACGATCTGATCATTGACAAGGACCACATCGTCGTCATCTCCCCCGATGAGGGCGCACTGGACCGCACGGTCTATTTTGCCAACGTCATTGGTGCCGACACGGGTATGTTCTATAAAAGAAGAGATTACTCTGTGATCGTAAACGGCAAGAATCCCATCGTCGCCCACGAGTTCCTCGGCACGGACCTTGACGGCAAGGACGCGATCATTATCGACGATATGATCTCCTCCGGTGGTTCCATCCTGGACACTTCCAGACAGCTCAAGCAGAACATGCACGCAAAGCGTGTCTTCCTCTGCACCACCTTTGGTCTGTTCACAGACGGACTGGACGTATTTGACGAGGCCTATGAAAAGGGCTATTTTGACAAGCTGGTCACAACCAACCTCACTTACCAGCCCCCGGAACTCAAGGACAGAGTGTGGTTCGAGGAAGCTGATATGAGCAAGTATACTGCAATGATCATCGATTTCATCAATCACGATACCGGCTTGTCCAGCATGCGGACCCCTACAGACAAGATCCACAAGATTCTGGAAAAGATCAACAAGCACGAGCAGACCGAATTCGAGCAGATGCAGCTCGAGCAGACCGAGTTCTGATCCCTGCGGCATGGATTATTTGCGGTGCCTGGATTCTTGTATCCGATGAAACGGGCTATGTAATAGATTGAACATATTGCGAAGGGCTGCGCTTTGTGCGCAGCCCTTTTTTGTTCCTTTTCATGATATAGAAAAAAACGGGCTCTTTAGAGTCCGTTTTTTGTGTTATTCAGATATAGATCGGAACCCGTTCGCCGGGTGTCAGAGAAAGATTCCCTGTGCCGTATGCTTCACAAGGTCACCAAACCCTCCACGAGGGCCTGGTTCTCTTATATTGAATATAGGGAAATGCGTCACGGATCCAACGGATCTCAAATCCAGGAGTTCCCTGTTCATCCGGATCGCCCATCCGACTCTCCATCCGAATCTCGACGACATCAAATCGAATGCTAGTGCTGTAAGGGTCAATCCCCTTACTGTGCATATAGAAATCGGCGCAGTGGCTGATCCGCCTCTGCTTGCTTGGCCCAACTGCCTCAGCACCGGTACCGCTCTTCCCTTCCTCCTGCCTGGCCTTAACCTCGACAAAGAGTAGCGTTCTGCCCTGCATCCCGATGAGGTCGATCTCCGCCTCTCTGGTCCTGTAATTTTTCTCAAGGATGTGAACGCCATGCGCTTCCAGATATGCAGCAGCCTCTCCTTCCATCTCGCTGCCTGTTTTCCGCAAATTCTCTCTTACCAACCTGATGGCTCCTTCGAGGCCAATCCTTCCTGGCCAATCCTTCCCGGCCAACCACCTATCCTGGTCCCCTGCCGGGTCACTCCTGTACAATCCTGGTGATAAAGGACCGTCTGTGAATAGGGCAGGGTCCATACGTGCGGATTGCCTCCATGTGTTCCTTGGTCCCGTATCCCTTGTGCTTAGCAAATCCATAGACCGGATACTGCGCGTCCATTTCTTCCATGATCCTGTCCCTGGTGACCTTGGCAAGAATGCTGGCCGCTGCGATTGAAATACACTTGGCGTCGCCCTTGATCACCGGAATCTGGGGAATTTCCACGCCCGGAATCGTGACAGCGTCGTTGACCAGCACGGTTGGCGCTGTCCCCAGCTGGCGGATGGCAAGACGCATGGCCTCATAGGTCGCCTGCAGGATATTGATCTCGTCGATGCGGGCAGGCTCTACAATGCCGACCGCCCAGGCAATGGCCTCCTCCTTGATCTGGTCAAAGAGCATATCTCTCTTCTTGGCCGACAGCTTCTTGGAATCGTTGAGATACAGGATATCGTGGTCCGCCGGCAGGATGACTGCGCCGGCTGCCACAGGACCCGCCAAAGGCCCTCTTCCGGCCTCATCAATGCCGGCCGCGAGGAAGACGTCTCCCTCTCCAAGATGCAGGGCCTGCCTGATCTGCTCGTTCTCGAAGGCCCGCATTCTCTTGATCCGTTCCTTCTCCATTTCCAATTTTATCATCTGCTTTTCTGTCATGTCCGCCTCCGGATGTTTCTTCTTATCTTCCCTATCGTACGCACCGCGCGGCCCACTACACAAAAGCGCCTTATAGCGCGGGCTTTTCTTCAGTGTAGGCGCAAACAAACGGCCCGGTCAAGGCGGATTTTCCACCTTACCGGACCGGCTGTGTTTGGACCCATATCCATATTTTACGTCATGCGGCGTCACTTGCCTGTTAGAAGGCCAAATTCACTAAATGGATACAGCCGCAGCCACGCGCGCCCGATGATGATCGAGCGGGGGATGTTGCCCACCTCCGCATAGCGGCTGTCCAGACTGATCTCCCTGTTGTCACCCAGGACAAAATATTCATCGTCGCCAAGGACGACTTCCCCTGTCAGTTCCTGGGGCGTTGTTTCGCCATATCCGTATTCTTCCGGAAGGACCTCCCCGTTAATATAGATCGTTCCGTCCTCCTCGATCTCCACGGTCTCTCCCGGCAGTCCTATGATGCGCTTAATATAAAACTCATTCATAGGTTGATGCGGAAATACGATGATATCAAACCGTTCCGGCTCCCTGAACCGGTACGAGATCTTGTCTGTGATCAGCTGATCGCCGTCCTCCAGCGTCGGTACCATGGAGCTGCCGATGACCTCTGTTCTTTGCCCGACATAGCGGACAATGAGAAAGGAAAACAGAAGGACAAATGCGATATACAGAATATTGGACACAAGGCCCTTGATCTTGTCACTCACGATCATTTCCTCCTGCCGGCGGCGTTTCCAATGTAATCCGTCCGGTCTTTCCATTTCTGAAGTCGTCCAGAACCATCTTGGCCGCTCTTTGATAGTCCGGCTCCCCGCCCGTGCGGAGCAGATTTCTCGCCTGTGCGATCCTGGAAAGAAGCGCCGCGTTGTCCATGGGAAGTTCCCACTGCGCGTCGCCTTCTGCCGGCGCGTACTTGCCGGTCACAAGTGCCGGGTACTCCTTCTGCAGATAGTCGAGAAGTTCCAGCGACAGCTCCTGCTCCTCCAGCAGTTCCTGGCGGATGGCGCCTGTCAAGGCCAGACGCACGCCGACCTGCCGGTCCTCGAAGCGGGGCCACAAAATCCCGGGCGTGTCCAGAAGTTCCAGGTTCTTGTTGAGGCGGATCCACTGCTTGCCGCGGGTCACGCCGGGCTTGTTGCCCGTCTTGGCGCTCGCCTTGCCGGCAAAGGAATTGATAAAGGTGGACTTGCCCACATTGGGGATTCCGACGACCATCGCACGCAGGGGTCTTCCTATGATCCCTCTTCTTCTATCTCTCTCCCGCTTCGCCGCGCAGGCCTTTTCCACATACGCGCGGATTTTCTCGTTGGCCTTTCTGGTCCTTGCGTCGATCGGGATCACCATGAATCCCTTTTCTTCAAAATATCGCTGGAATAGTGCTGTGCGGGCCGGATCTGCCATATCCGCCTTCGTCATCAAAAGGATCCTTGCCTTATTCTGTGCCAGCGCGTCAATATCGGGATTGCGGCTGGAGAGCGGAATCCTCGCGTCGCAAAGCTCGATCACAAGATCCACCAGCCCGATATTCTCCTGCATCATCCTGCGGGCCTTGGTCATATGCCCGGGATACCACTGATAATCCATGCACCGTCTTCCTTTCGCTCGTTGATAGCATCTCTTTTCGTAAAAAAATGTCAAAAGAGTGGTAAAAAAGATGCCGCACTGCATTCACAGTGCGGCATTCATGTAATCTCGTACCCGTGATCAGCGGTCGTTCAGTGCCTTTACCTTGGCCTTCTTGCCGCTCAGCTTGCGGAGGTAGTTGAGTTTCGCTCTTCTGACTTTACCACGTCTGACCACATCCACCTTCTCAACGTTGGGGCTGTGCAGGGGCCATGTCTTCTCAACACCGATGCCGCTGGATTCCTTGCGGACTGTAAAAGTAGTTCTGGGGCCGCCGCCCTGGATCTTGAGGACAGTTCCCTCAAAAATCTGTACTCTTTCACGGTTGCCTTCCTTGATTCTGTTGTGTACGCGAACGGTATCGCCTACGTTAAAGGAAGGTGCGTTGTCCTTAAGCTGTTCTTTCTCGAGTTCCTTGATGATTTCGAAGTTCATTTTCTATTCTCCTTTTTATTGTGGACGTTCTTGCCGCTATGCACCGCCTGACGGGATCCGGCAGAGGACCATCTTCGAATGATTGGGACTTGTGCCTTAAAAGCAACATGAATAATTTACCACACCTGTTCTATATATGCAAGGGAAAAATTATCTGCGCTTTTTTTCCTTGAAAATCTTTTCTGCGTCGGGGTGCTCTTCCATATATTTCTCATACAGGTCCGGACGCCTCTCTTTGGTCCTTACAAGCGACTGCTGCTTTCTCCAGAGGTCTACTTTGGCATGGTCGCCGGAAAGAAGGACCGACGGCACAGCCTTGTCCCTCCAGACCTCCGGCCTTGAATACTGGGGATATTCCAGAAGGCCGTTCATAAACGAATCCGTATCCGCGGATACGCCGTTGCCCAGGACGCCGGGGATCAGTCGGGAAATCGTATCGATCACGACCATGGCAGGCAGCTCTCCACCTGTCAAAACATAGTCCCCGATGGAGATCTCATCCGTCACCACTTCTTCGAGGACTCTCTCGTCGATGCCCTCATAGTGCCCGCACAGAATGATCAGGTCCTCTTCCTGTGCAAACTCCTTGGCCTTGTCCTGGTTGAAAATACTGCCCTGGGGCGTCATATAGACGACGCGGGCCGGCTTTGTAAGGCCGCCCTGCACCGCCATGCAGGCGTCGTAGACCGGCTGGGCCTGCATCAGCATCCCTGCGCCTCCGCCATAGGTATAGTCATCCACTTTCTTGTGCTTGTTGGCCGCGTAGTCACGAATGTTGACAGCATGAAGACCCACAAGGCCCTTATTCATCGCTCTTCCGGTGATGCTCGTCGAGAGTCCCTGCTCGATCATCTCCGGAAACAGGGTTAATACATGAAAATTCATATTACAGGTTCTCCAGACCGGGAAGAAGGTGAACGGTCATATCTCCCTCTTCGATGCGGACATCCAGTATACAGTCCGGGATCGCAGGGATCAAAATATGCTTTCCGTTCTCATCGCACACATCATACACGTTGTTGGCGCCGGTCTCGATCACATCCACAATGGTCCCCAGCTCTCTTCCGTCGTCCGTCTTGACTTTGAGTCCAATCAGATCGGGAATGAAATACTCCCCCTCTTCGAGCGGGTACGCATCCTCTCTGGGGATCAGAAGCTCCGCGCCCTTGAGGCGCTCCACATCCTCGATCCTGTCCATGCCGACGAAGCCCAGGATGACAAACTTTTTAAAGAATTTGACGCTGCGGATCTTGAGCGTTCTCTCCTCCCTGCCGGTGTCCAGAATGACCTGCTCCAGATCAAGAAATCTTGCCGGCTCGTCAGTCGTGGGAAAGACCTTGACTTCGCCGCGAAGTCCGTGGGTGCTTGCGATCACGCCTACTCGAAATTTAGAAACCATGCTTACTCTCCATACAAAATGACGGCAGCGATACTCGCTGCCGCCCTTTATAACTATTCAATCGGCTGCTCAGTCGATGTCAACATCCACTCTGATATCATCTCTGGAAGCTGCGGCCTTGACAACGGAGCGGATGGCCTTTGCGATCCTGCCCTGTTTGCCAATGACTTTGCCCATGTCAGAAGGTGCGACATGAAGCTGTATCCGGATGTTCTTGCCCTCCTGCGTCTGCGTGACGACAACTTCATCGGGATGATCGACAAGCGCCTTGGCGATCAATTCAACTAATTCTCTCATAAATATTCCTTCCGACTGTCAGGTCCGAACATAGCGATCAGTGAACTGATCGATTATTTAAGGCCGGCCTGTTTGAACAGCTTCTTGACAACAGTAGTGGGCTGTGCACCGTTGGCGATCCACTTCTTCGCTGCCTCGATGTCAACCTTTACGGCTGCGGGATCTGTATTGGGATTGTAGGTACCGATCTCCTCGATGGCTCTGCCGTTTCTGGGTGTGGAAGCCTCTGCTACCACGATTCTGTACATAGGTACCTTCTTCTCGCCGATTCTCTTTAATCTGATCTTTACTGCCATGACTTTAGTTTCCTCCTTAGTAATTGTTTGCGATTTGAATTGGGTGTGTCTGCCCTTGACTGATCAAAAGGGACACAATATTTTGAACAGAATTACATCTGATTCATACTTGTATCAGGGGCTTAGAAGGGGAATCCTCCACCTCTTCGTCCGCCCATACCGCCGAAGCCTCCCATGCCGCCCATGCCGCCGAAAGGATTGGCGTTTCTGCGCCGCTTTCCCTTCTTGCCGCCGGCCTGCTTCATGACCTTGGACATCTGGTTGAAGCTCTTGATAAAGCGGTTGACATCCGCGATGTCATTGCCGGATCCCTTGGCGATTCTGTACTTTCTCTGGGGCGTCAGGAGCTTGGGATTCATGCGCTCCTCGGGCGTCATGCTCAGGACGATCGCCTCGGTGCGCTTCAGCTGCTTTTCATCGATCACATTTTCCAGCTGGTCCTTGCTGATCCCCATACCGGGCATCATGCCGAGAATGCTGGAGAGTCCGCCCATCTTGCGCATCTGCTTGAGGCTGTTGAGGTAGTCGTTGAAATCGAACTTCCCCTTCTTGAGATGGGAGACCATGTCCTTGCTGTCCTGCTCATCCTGCTTGTCCAGCGCCTGCTGGGCCTTGTCGATGAGGGTGAGGACGTCGCCCATGCCCAGGATCCTGCCTGCCATACGGTCGGGATAGAACTGCTCGAGATCCGAGAGCTTCTCGCCCATACCGACGTAGAGGATCGGCTTTCCGGTGACAGCCTTGATGGAAAGCGCCGCACCGCCTCGGGTGTCGCCGTCCATCTTGGACAGGATCACGCCGTCGACGCCAACCTTCTCGTCGAAGGTCTTGGCCACATTGACGGCCTCCTGACCGGTCATCGCGTCGACGACCAGTATTGTCTGGTGGACGGTCACCGCCTTCTTGATGTTCTCCAGCTCCTGCATCATCGATTCATCGATCTGCAGACGGCCTGCGGTATCCAGAATGACCAGGTTTTCTTTGTTCTTGGCCGCATGCTCGATGGCGGCCTTGGCGATATCCGCCGGATCGTGTCTGTCTCCCATTGTGAAGACTTCCACGCCCTGCTTCTCTCCGTTGACCTGCAGCTGTTTGATCGCTGCGGGGCGGTAGATATCCAATGCAACAAGCAGGGGCTTCTTGCCCTTCTGCTTGAACTTGCCGGCGATCTTGGCAGCGGTCGTCGTCTTACCTGCACCCTGCAGACCGACCATCATCACGACGGTCATCTGCTTGCCGGGCTGCAGCGCAAGCTCGGTCGTCTCGCTTCCCATCAGGGTCGTCATCTCTTCGTTGACGATCTTGATCACCATCTGGGCGGGATTGAGGCCGTTCATGACCTCTTCACCGACTGCTCTTTCCTGCACGGCGTTCACAAACTGTTTGACAACCTTGAAGTTGACGTCCGCTTCCAGAAGCGCCATCTTGACTTCCCGCATCGCGGTCTTGACGTCGCTCTCTGTGAGCTTGCCCTTGCCGCTCAGTTTGTTAAATATGCTGTTTAGCTTATCTGTTAAGCTGTCAAATGCCATAAAGATGATCCTCGTATCTTGTGCGCCTGTATGCACCCATACGGCAAACTGTGATGCCGTCTGACGTCAAACGGTTTGGGGGCTTTAATCAGGACTCGAGATCCTTGCAGATTTCCTCCGCCGTCTTTAATATAAGCGCGGATTGCTCTGCCGGAATCTCTCCCGAACCCGCAAGAAGCTTTAGTCTCTCCGCGGCCTCGCGGATCTTGCCAAAGCGGCGGATCATGCCGAGCTTTTCCTCATAGCCGCGCATGATGATCGTGCAGCGTCTCACCAGATCATGCACCGCCTGCTTGCTCACGCCCTCTGTCTCGGCGACCTCATTCAATGATAAGTTTTCATAGACAACCTTCTCGTAGATCTCCTGCTGATGCCTGGTGAGGAGGGATCCGTAGAAATCATATAAAAGGCCCTGTTCAACGATTTTTTCCATCACCTGCATTATGATACATGCAGGCAGTCCGGGTGTCAAGCTTTTTTTCTTTACTCTTTTATTTCCTCGTCGGTGCGTGTATGGACGCGCAGATCCAGGCTCACGTCTCCTTCTATTCCCTCCACAGTGCCTTTGAGGCTGTACTGCCAGCAGTCGAACTGGTAGGGAAAATAGAGGTAATCGCCGTAGTCCGCGATCCATTTGCCGTACTTTTCCAGCTCATCCATGTTGAGCAGCATATAGAACGCGGCGGTATTGGCGTATATGACGGGCTCGTAGCCGGCCTTCTGTATTTTGGCACAGAAGGCTCTGACGCTCCTTGTCCACTCCTCCCTGGTCTGTCCGCTCAGAGAACTCGTGTGGTCGGGAATCTGCACCCGCACCGCGACCGGCGCGCCCATTTCCTGCTGACTGAGCGTCAAATGGCTGAGCACGAAATCGGCGATCTCTTCGGCCGACTCCTCGCTGTCCGCATCCAGGTCCACATAGCATCCCGTGTGAAGTCCCGCGGACTTGGCGCCGCTCATGTTCTCCTGGAAGCGCTCATCCTGCACCAGATTTCCGTCCGCATCCCGCAGGGCCGCCCGCAGCATTGCGAAAGCGATCCGATCCTCTGAGACCTTCTCCCAGTCGATCTCCCCGTTGAGGGAGGAGACGTCAATGCCTCTGCTCACCACTACATCTTCATTCTCGCCCTTGTACTCCATAAAGCCATGTTCGCCGAGGGAAAAATCGGACTCGTCGAATATATTCTCGGCCAGACTCCGGTTGACCGGATAGAAGTAATAGCGGCCCTCCCACATGACGACGAGATCGCCGGGGAACAGGTCCCGCAGCATCGAGATCGTGCTCTTGCCCGATTCAAAGGAGGACTGGATATCCAGAAGGAGCCGGTTTTTCTCCGTCTCCATGGCCGCATATTTGATCTTCTCGATCTGGGCGTCCGTATAGACGGTCCCCTTGACTTCTTTCTCGCTCCTGAGCCTTTCGAGGCGCACGAAGAGGATCACGGCTGCCGCGAGGGACAGCGCTGTGATCGCACACAGAAAGATGATATTGACATAGTAGAAAACCGCCCCTTTATGGGAGCTTGGTTTTTCCTGATCCGTTCCGCCCATTTCCTTCCTGTCCCGGGAATTGTACTACGCCGGCCCGGGCCGGGCATCAGATATTGACATGCACCTGTCTGACTGTATAACCGTGATCGGCGAGCGCCTGGATGATCTGCTGCTTGTGCTCGGTGCCAAAAGCTTCCAATGTGATTTTCAGTTCCACCGCCGCATTGCGGTTGATGGAGACGAACTGGTTGTGCTCGAGCTTGATCACATTGCCGTTGACTTCCGCGATGATCCCGGAGACCCTGTGCAGCTCACCCGGCTTGTCGGGGAGAAGCACCGAAATCGTAAAGATCCTGTCTCTCATAATGAGTCCCTGCTGCACCACGCTCGACATGGTGATGACGTCCATATTGCCGCCGCTGAGGACGGAGACGACTTTTTTGCCCCTGCAGTCGATATGCTTGAGGGCCGCGACGCTCAGAAGGCCTGAGTTTTCCACGATCATCTTGTGATTTTCCACCATATCAAGGAAGGAGACAACCAGCTCCGCGTCGGATACGGTGATCACGTCGTCCAGATTTTCCTGGAGATAAGGGAAAATCTTCTCGCCGGGCGTCTTGACGGCTGTGCCGTCCGCGATCGTATTGATCTGGGGGACTGTCACCACGTGCCCCGCTTCCAGAGAGGCCTTGAGGCAGGCCGCGCCTTCGGGCTCCACGCCGATGACCTTAATATTGGGCTTGAGCATCTTGGCCAGCGTGGATACGCCTGTCGCGAGTCCGCCGCCGCCCACAGGCACCAGCACAATGTCCACAAGGGGCAGATCCTTTACGATCTCCATCGCGATCGTTCCCTGTCCGGTGGCTACGTCCAGGTCGTCGAAGGGATGGATGAAGGTGTATCCCTTCTCTGCCGCGAGTTCATACGCGTGCGCGCACGCCTCATCGTATACGTCGCCATAAAGAACCACTTCCGCGCCGAGCGCCTTGGTGCGATTGACCTTGATGAGCGGCGTCGTCGTCGGCATGACAATGACGGCTTTGGCCCCAAACTGCTTGGCCGCATATGCGACGCCCTGTGCGTGGTTGCCGGCCGATGCGGTGATCAGGCCGCGGCTTCTCTCCTCATCGCTGAGCGTGCTGATCTTGTAATAGGCGCCTCTCACCTTGTAGGCGCCGGTTCTCTGCCGGTTCTCGGGCTTTAAGTAAACCTTTCCGCCGGTCATCTCACTAAAATAATCAGAATAGATCAGCGACGTATCCAGCGTGACCTTCGCCACCGCCTCACATGCCTCTTCAAATCCTGCCAGTGTCATTTTCTCATTCTGTCCCATGTGTCCAATTCCTCTTTCCCGTCATTAATAGAAAATCGCATCCACAAACTGATCGGGATTGAATTTCTGTAAATCCTCGATCTTCTCACCTACGCCGATGAACTTGACCGGGATGCCGAGCTCCGCCTGTACAGCGATCGCAATGCCGCCCTTGGCCGTACCGTCCATCTTGGTGAGGATAATGCCGGTCAGATCGGTCACACTCGCGAATTCTCTTGCCTGGAAGATCGCGTTCTGGCCCGTTGTGCCATCCAGGACGACCCAGTTTTCACGGATGCAGCCCGGATACTCTCTCGTGATAATGCGGTCGATCTTGGAGAGCTCCGCCATCAGATTCTTCTTATTATGAAGGCGTCCCGCCGTGTCGATGAGAAGGATGTCGGTCCTTCTGGCCTTGGCCGCCTGCACAGCGTCGTAGACGACCGCAGCGGGATCAGACCCTTCTGCCGCGCCGATGATGTCGACGCCGGCTCTCTTCGCCCATTCAGACAGCTGCTCGTTGGCTGCCGCGCGGAAAGTATCCGCGCTCGCGATCAGCACTCTTTTGCCCTGATTGCGATAATTGGCGGCCAGTTTGCCGATGGACGTGGTCTTGCCGACTCCGTTGACGCCGATGACGAGAACGACCGCGGGACCTTTTTCAAAATCATAGGCGTCCTTGCCCTGTTTCATCTTGTTGCGGATGCCCAGGATCAGCTCCTGCCGGCAGTCAGGACAATACTTGATCCGCTCGTCCTTCACCTTCTGCCGCAGATCGTCAAGAAGCTCTTCGGTAGTCTGTACGCCGATATCGCCCATGATCATGGTTTCTTCCAGCTCCTCGAGGAACTCCTCGCTGACCTTCTCATACCCGTAGGTATTGAAGATCTGGTCCATATTGTCGGCGATATTGGCCTTGGTCTTACTGAGTCCCTTTTTCAGTCTGGCAAAAAAGCCCTGTTTCTCATTCTCTGCCATAGATCTAATTCCTCCAAATACTATCAGGATGCCGGTCAGGAGACCAGCTCCTCCTCGTCGATCAGGTCCACGCTGACCAGGGCGGAGACGCCCTTTTCCTGCATGGTGATACCGTACAGGCGGTCAGCCTCCTGCATGGTGCCTCTTCGGTGCGTGATCACGATGAACTGTGTGTGCTCCGTGAGCTTGTGCAGGTACTCGGCAAAGCGCACCACATTGCTCTCATCCAGCGCCGCCTCGATCTCGTCAAGCAGACAGAACGGGGACGGCTTGAGGTTCTGGATCGCGAACAGTAAAGCGATGGCTGTGAGGGCCTTCTCGCCGCCCGAGAGGGCGTTCATGTTCTGCAGCTTTTTGCCCGGCGGCTGCGCGATCACGCGCACGCCGGCTTCCAGTATATCGCGGTCCTCCATCAGTTCCAGCCTGCCTTTTCCGCCGCCGAACATGAGCTTAAAGACTTTGTCAAACTCCTCCTGGATCCGGCTGAACTGCTCCTGGAACTGCTTGCGCATGGACTTTTCCAATTCCTCGATGATCTTTTCAAGGCTCTCCGCCGCCTCCGTGAGGTCGTCGTGCTGGCCCTTTAAGAAGGTATAGCGCTCCATCAGCTCTCTGTACTGCTCAATGGCGTCCACATTGACGCTGCCAAGCGACTTGATCCGGCCCTTGATCTCTGTGATCTCCTTTTTTAGGACTGCAATGTCGGTAAGGCTTTCATCTCTGAGCTCCCTGGCGTCGCTGAGTGTGATCTCGTATTCTTCCCACATGTACTTGACGCGGACGTCCACCGCTTCCTGCAAACGCTCTTTGCGGGCGCACAGGCGCTCGCTCTCTTTGTCGAGGGCGTGGATCTGTTCGGAGAGCGATTCCTTCTGCGCGATCCTCTCCTGCAATGCTTTGCTGAGCCGATCCCTCTCTTCGCTCTTTTCCTTCAAAATCCGTCTTCCGTCGTCCTGTATATCCTCGGAGCCGGCCAGTTCCTCTTTGAGCTGCCGGATCTTGTCCGTTCCGCTCTTCATCACGCGGTCGCCCTGCTCGATCGCCTCTGTGATCTCCGAAAGCTCTCTGCCGCGCCTTTCCAGCTCTTCCCGCACGCGGTCCAGATCTTTTTGTTCAAAAGACTGCTGCTGCAGGATCATCTCGATCTCTGTATCCCACTTGGCCAGGATCTGGGTCTGTACGCTCTCCTCCTCGCGGAGCTTTTTCAGCGTCTCCTCCAGTTCACTGACTGCTGTGTTCATCTTCTCTTCGCGCGAAGCGGAGGAGGCAAGCCGCTCTTCCGCGTCCTTGATCGACGCCTCCAGTTCCAGCTTCTGCTCCTCGATATGCTTCTGCTCTTTGGCCAGTTCTTCCGCGCTGCCTGCCGCTTCTTTTTTCTTTTCCTGCTGGCGGGCAATGTTCATGCGCACTGTATTTTGCCGCAGGAAAGCTTCCTGCTGCTCGGTGCGGTTTCTCTCCAGTTCGACGCGCAGGTCAGTTCTCTCGGACTTGATGTCGTCGATCGCCTTCTGATGCGCCGCCGTTTCCGCCGCATATTCCTTCATTTTCTCCTGCAGCTCCGCCATTTCACGGCGTCTGCCCAAGAGATTACTGCTATTTTTGTAGGCACCGCCGCTGATTGCGCCGCCGGGGACGAAGAGCTCGCCTTCCAGGGTCACCATGCGGACCGAGTGGCCGTACTTTTTGTTGACGGCGGCCGCATTATCAAACCGGTCTACGATGACGATCCTTCCAAGGATGGATGCCGCCACCGGGCGATATCTGTCGTCACATCGCACAAGGCTGTCCGCAAGACCGATCACGCCGGGCTCTTCGAGAACCCTTGTGTTCTTGAATTCCTGGGGCTTTCCAAGGCCGCGCAGAGGCAGAAAGGTCGCTCTGCCCGCCTTCTCGCGCTTGAGCATCTCGATCATGCGCTTCGCCGTTTCCGTGTCCTCTGTGACAATATTCTGGATGTTGCCGCCGAGCGCCACCTCGATGGCGGTCTCGTACTTCTTGTCGGTTTTAAAAAGGTCCGCCACGACGCCGATCACGCCGCTCTCCGAGGACCGGTTCTGCATGACCTTTCGGACACTGCCGCCAAATCCCTCGTAGCGCTCCGCGAGATTGACCAGTGCGTCCAGACGGGACTTCTCCTGATGGTAGCGCAGCTGGGCGGCACGGAGTTTTTCATCCTCGTCGCCGAGGCGCTTCTTCATGCCCTGGATGGTCTCTTCGACCTCCTTCTGCCGGCTCTGCAAGGCGCGGATCTGATTCCCAACCTCCTCGAACTGCTTGCGCAGGTCCGCGATGATCTGGATCTGCTCGCTCTGGCTGCTCTGCGCCTGCTCAATCCCTGTGCTGAGCTCCTGTCTTCGGCGCTCGTTTTCCTCCTGGCGGGCCGTAAGGCTCGCGATGCTGGACTTGATGGTCGCGCGCTCGCTGAGGATCCTGAGGATTTCGTTTTTGCCAAGGTCCACCTGTCTGGAATAGCGAATGATCTTGTCGGCGCAGCTGGACGCGCTCTCACGGGATTTGGTCTGTTCCCGGCGAAGGGTCTCCACCTTCTCGTCGATCCCGTTCTTTCTTACAAGAATCTCTTCTTCTTCCCTGCGCGCCCTGTCAATATCGGCGCTGACCGCCTCTTTTCTGTTCTTAAAGTGTTCCGCATTGCCGGCTGCCGCTCTGATCTGCTCCTCGAAGACCTTGATATCGCCCTCGATCTTCTCGCGCACGACGCTCGCATCGGTGATCTTGTTGCGGGCCGCTTCGATTTCCTCCTCCAGCACGGTCAGCTGCTGCCGGCCGGCCTCATAGTCCTGCCCGGTCTGCGCATAGGTAGTCCTTGCCTCTGTGAGGTCACGCAGGATCGTCTCCTCGTTTTCCTTGACCTTGGCGAGCTCTGAGAGATTGCGCTCATTCTCGAGAAGGAACAGATTGACGTCCCGCTTCTTGAGGGCGTCTCTCTCTTTAAAAAATACCTTGGCCTTCTCCGCCTGCTTTTCCAGTGTCGGCACCTGCTTTTCCAGCTCTGCCAAAATATCGTTGATCCTTATAAGGTTCTCCTTCTCACTGGCAAGCTTTTTCAGTGTGGTGTCCTTGCGCCTCTTAAATTTGACAATACCGACGGCCTCGTCAAAGAGCTCGCGGCGGTCCTCCGGCTTGTCGCTGAGGATCTTGTCGATCTGTCCCTGTCCAATGATCGAATAGCCTTCCTTGCCGATTCCTGTGTCATAAAAGAGTTCATTGATCTCGCGCAGACGGCAGGGCGCACCGTTCAAAAGATATTCCGACTCGCCGCTTCGGTAAATCCTTCTTGCGACCGTCACTTCCTTATAATCGGTGGGAAGCTGATGGTCGGAATTGTCAAGCGTAATTGCTACGTAGGCGTAGCCCATCGGCTTTCTGGCTTCTGTGCCGGAGAAAATGACATCCTGCATGGACGAACCGCGCAGCTGCTTTACGCGCTGCTCGCCAAGTACCCAACGGACGGCGTCTGCCACATTGCTCTTGCCGCTTCCGTTGGGTCCCACGATGCCCGTTATTCCATTGTGAAACTCGAATTTGAGTTTGTTTGCAAAGGATTTGAAGCCCTGTATTTCAATACATTTTAAGTACATTGATACCGTATCCCGCTTTCATGATTCCAAATACATGATCCCGCACGATCAAGCCTTTCCTGACCGGACCTTCTTGATCCCGGCGTAGGCCGCCTGCTGCTCCGCCGCTTTTTTGGAACGTCCCTCTCCTGTTCCCAGGAGCTTGTTGCCCAAAAAGACGCCTGTCTTATAGGTCTTACAGTGCTCAGGACCACTCTCGCCCAAAATTTCATAGCGAAGCGTCCCGCCAAATCCCTGTGCCCATTCCTGAAGCATGGATTTGGAATCATAAAAGAATGCTCTGTCTCTGTCTGAAAGAATATACTTCATGATGAACTGACGCGGCGGCTCGATTTTGCCGCAGTCCAGATACATCGCGCCGATCACGGCCTCCACGACGTCGCAGAGAATCGATTCCTTTTCTCTTCCGCCGCTCGCCTCTTCACCCTTTCCGAGGCGCAGAAGCGCAGGCAGTCCCAGATGCCTTGCGCAGTCCGCCAGGGACGGCTCGCACACAAGGCTGGCCCTGATCTTGGTCAGTTCGCCCTCTCTCTTGTCAGGGTATTCATTATACAGAAAAGCGCTGGAGACCATCTCAAGAACCGCGTCCCCAAGAAACTCCAGCCTTTCATAATCCTTATAGCGATGAATTTTTTGTTCATTGGCAAAGGACGTATGGGTCAGAGCACATTCCAACAGATACAAGTCCTTGAAATGATAACCGATACGTCCTTGCAGAACTTCCAGTGAAGTATTTCTCATCCTTCAGATGCTCCCTTGATCAGAGCGAGCGCTTCTCCCACGGTCGTTACCTTTGAAGCGACCTCTGTATCAACCTTGACGTCGTACTCGTCCTCAATTCCCATAATAATAGAAGCAATGTCCAGGGAATCCGCGCCGAGGTCTTCGTCAAACGTGGTGTCCATTGTGATCTCATCAGGATCTACGCCGAGTACATCCGCAATAATCGCACACAATTTCTTGAAATCTTCGTCCATAGCATTCTCCTTCATGATTCCATTGTTTTCTTGCCTACCGGTCTCTTGCGTGCAGCAAGCTCATCCAGTTTCATCTCCGTGCGGAAAAGATCGTTGATCTTCTTTTCCTTAAATGTGATGCACTGTTCAAGCGCTTTGCTGATATCCGCGGCCTTGGAATTGCCGTGCGTCTTCACAACAAGGCCCTTGAGGCCGAGCATAGGCGCTCCGCCGTACTCGGAAGCGTCAAATGTCTTGACCACGCCCTTGAGTGCGGGCTTGATCATGAGGGCTCCGATCTTACTGATCAGGGACGACATGAGCGCCCCCTTGAGCTCGTGGAGGATCACCTTAGCGACGCCCTCATACATTTTCAAAATAGCATTGCCGGTGAACGCATCGGTGACCGCGACGTCCACAACGCCCTCGGGAAGCTCTCTGGCCTCCACGTTTCCGACGAAGTTGATGCCGGGACACTCCTTGAGCAGCTGGTGGGCCTGCTTGGCGAGGTCGTTGCCCTTCTCTTCCTCTGTCCCTACATTGATCAGTCCCACGCGCGGGTTCTCGATGCCGGTCATATTGCGCATATAGATAGATCCCATCTGCGCGAACTGCACAAGCATGGTGGGCCTGGGATCCATATTGGCGCCGCAGTCAATGAGAAGCACCGGTCCCTTGGCGCTGGGAAGAATGGGCGCAAGCGGCGGTCTCTCGATGCCCTTGATCCTGCCGACCAGAAGCTGCCCGCCTGCAAGCGCTGCGCCTGTGCTGCCGGCTGTCACGAACGCGTCGCATTCGCCGTCCTTCACAAGGCGAAGTCCCTTGACGATCGAGGAGTCCTTCTTGGTGCGGATCGCGTCTACCGGCGGTTCCGCCATCTCGATCACCTCCGTACAGTGCAGAACCTCTACCCTGTCTTCCGGATACGGATACTTGGAGAGCTCCGCTCTCACCTGCTCCTCGATTCCAGTCAATGTCACTTTCAGGTTGGGGCATTTTTGCAACGCCTCCACAGTTCCTTTTACAATTTCTGCGGGCGCATTGTCGCCGCCCATTGCATCTACTGCTACATGTACGAATTCACTCATCATCTTTCCCATTTCCAACATGTTTTCACGTCGTTTCCGACAACCACTATTTACCAAAATAATATACTAAAAGGCATGGGATAATGCAAGTACAGCAAGTTTTTGACCCCTTTATATGCATAGCGTCAGTCAAAACACAGATCATCCCCGCATACATCAAAAATAAGCGGGCACCGCAATGGCACCCGCTTATGTTCGGATTCATATCCAGTTGATAATAAATTCCATTAGTCCTCGACTTCAATCACGGTCTTCTTGTTATAGGAGCCGCAATTTCTGCACACTCTGTGGGGCATCGTAAGAGCGCCACATTTGCTGCACTTCACGAGAGTAGGAGCAGTCATTTTCCAGTTTGCTCTTCTCTTATCTCTATGACTTCTGGAAGATTTATTCTTAGGGCAGATAGACATCGTTACACCTCCTTACCGTTCAAGTAGTCACACAAATGGTATTATACTGACGGCTCTTCCTTTTGTCAACAATTATTTACAGCTATTATTTGGTCAGCGCATAGGTCTCGCGAGCGATGGCCAGCTCCTCGTTTGTCGCGATGGAGTATACAAGAACCTTGCTGTCCTCTGTGGAGATCTTGTGGATGTCCGCTCTCTTATTGTTCTCTTCTGCATCGCATGTGATGCCGAGATATCCAAGATAGCCCATGACTTTCTCACGAACGAACGCGCTGTTCTCGCCGATACCAGCGGTGAACGCGATCACGTCAACGCCGTTCATAGCTGCTGTGTAGGCGCCGATGTACTTCGCAACTCTGTAGCAGAATGCGTCAACGGCCAGCTTCGCATACTTGTTGCCGCCAAGATAGCCCTCTTCCAGATCACGGAAGTCAGAGGAAAGGCCGTCGGACAGAGCGAAAACGCCGGACTTCTTGTTGAGGATATTGACTACCTCTGCAGCGGTCAGGTTCTCTTTGCCTGCGATGAAATCAACGATCGCGGGATCGAGGTCGCCGCTTCTGGTGCCCATGATCAGGCCCTCAAGGGGAGTAAGACCCATGGAGGTGTCGACGCACTTGCCGTTCATAACTGCGGAAATGCTGGCGCCGTTGCCCAAGTGGCAAACTATGGTCTTGCAGTCGTCATAAGCCTTGCCTGCAACCTTCGCTGCTTCCTTGGATACGAAGGAATGGCTGGTGCCGTGGAAGCCGTATCTTCTGATCTTGTAATCTCTGTAATACTTAAGAGGAAGGGCATACATATATGCCTTCTCGGGCATGGTCTGATGGAAAGCGGTATCAAATACAGCGACCATAGGGGTGCCGGGCATCAGAGCCTTGCAGGCGTCGATACCGATCAGGTTTGCGGGATTGTGAAGCGGAGCGAGGTCGGAAACTTCCTTGATTGCCTCAACAACTTCATCAGTGATGACGACAGAAGAGGTGAACTTCTCGCCGCCGTGGACGATTCTGTGGCCTACCGCGCTGATCTCGCTCAGAGATTTGAGGACGCCGGTCTTATCGTTGGTCAGCGCTTCCAGTACCAGGCTGACTGCCTTGTTGTGGTCGGGCATCGGGATCTCGTTGACTTCCTTGCCGGTGTTGTCAGCCTTGTTCTCATATGTGATGCAGGAACCGTCCATGCCGATTCTCTCGCAAAGGCCCTTAGCAAGAAGTTTCTCCGACTCAGCGTTGATGACCTGGAACTTCAGTGAGGAGCTGCCGCAATTGATTACTAAAATGTTCATGTTTTCTCTCTCCGTTTCCTTTTTAATACTTCAATAAGGCTTCCAAAACACCGCCTTACATTGCTCTATTTCCTATTATACACGTAATTTGAAGTGGAACAAGGATTGCCCTTTTTTTAACACAAAAGTTCTGGAATCTTATTGGAATATTTGTCCCTTATATGAAATAATGGCGCTATACGATGCAAATGGAAGGAAACACACAGTATGAAAGTAACCGGCATTATCGCGGAGTGCAACCCTCTGCACGAAGGACACAAATACCTTCTTCATGAAGCGCGGAAGATCACCGGCGCGGATTATATCGTAGTCGCCATGAGCGGTGATTATGTGCAGCGCGGTGCGCCGGCGATCGTCTCCAAAGAACAAAGGGCAGCCGACTTGCTTCATAGCGGTGCGGACCTGGTGCTGGAACTGCCGCTTTATGTCTCTGCGTCCGGCGCTGACTATTTTGCCAGAGGGGGCGTATCGCTAATGGAGAGCCTTGGCGTTGTCACCGATCTGGCCTTCGGATCCGAGAGTGGCGATCTCTCCCTGCTTGCGGATGCCGCCAGGGCGCTGAATACGGATACGGATGCTTTCCGGGAAGCGCTGCAGACCGGCCTTAGAAAGGGACTGCCCTTTCCACAGGCGCGCGCTGCGGCCATGACGACGCTGGAACTCCCCTCATCTCCCAATGATCTTCTGGGGACCGAATATCTGCGCGCACTGGACCGCACAGGCAGTGCGATCCGCCCCCACGCGATCCCTCGCACAAAGGCTGCGTCCGCATCGGACCTGCGTGCGCAGATGCTGGAGAGCCGAAAAGACACGGATCCCTATCTGTGCCGGGACGATTTCTCCGATCTTCTGCTGCACGCCCTGTACGGCGCTCGGAACGCTGAAGATCTGTCTGTCTATCTGGACGTCTCCGGGGACCTGGCCGGCCGGATCCTGCATGAACTGCCTTCTTATCGCTGCTTCACAACCTTCTGCGAATCTGTAAAGACACGCAATTACACCTACACAAGGGTGTCCCGCGCGCTGCTCCACATCCTTCTTGGCATGATGCAGTCGACGATGGAGACCCTCGACAACAATGCCGGTCTGTGCGGATGGATCCGCCCTATTGGCTTTCGCCGCTCCGCTGCCCCGCTTCTTACGCAAATAGCGGCCGGCAGCAACGTCCCCTTCCTGGACAAACTCTCCAGAGCAGAAGACCTCCTGCCGGCCGACCTCTACGCGGTCCTGTGCGAGGACCTGCGCGCCGAATTCCTATATGATCTCATGGCGGCCCGAAGGGGCGGCCAGGCTTCCGGACAGGCCGTGCAGCCGTTTCGGAAACCGCTCATAATACTGTAATCAGGCGTATCACGCCAATCCAACAGCCAGACAGACAATTCTGACTATAAACGCCGCTAGCCATGCCACCGCGCACTGCTCTGCCACAATCCCCAGCGCCCATTTGCTGCCGAGCTCTCTTTTAAACGAAGAGACAGCGGCCACGCAAGGCGTGTACAAAAGGCAAAAGATCAGAAGCCCCAGGGCTGCGGACGGGCTCAGCGCCGCCTGCAGACCCGCGATGGATCCAAACAGCACTGTCAGGGTGGAGACCACGCTCTCCTTGGCCATAAATCCGGCGATGAGTGCGACGCAGATCCGCCAGTCCCCAAATCCCAGAGGGCGCAGGAGCGGCGATACGACGCCCGCCACTGTCGCGAGAATGCTGTCCTTGGAATCCGTCACCATGTTCAGCTGCAGATTGAAGGTCTGTAAGAACCAGATGACTAGCGTCGCGATGAAGATGACGGAGAAAGCCCTCTCAATGAAATCGCGCGCCTTCTCCCACAGAAGCCTCGCCACATTGCCGGCTCTGGGCATGCGATAGTTGGGCAGCTCCATGACGAATGGCACCGCTTCTCCCTTAAAGAAGAGCTTGCGGAAGATCCACGCCATGAGAATACCGAACAGGATGCCAATGATATACATCAGCATGAAGATCAGCCCCTTGTGCCCTCCAAAGAAAGCCGCGGCGAAGAGTCCGTAAATCGGCATTTTGGCATTGCAGCTCATATACGGCGTAAGGAGAATGGTCATTTTCCTGTCTCTCTCCGAGGGCAGCGTTCTGGTCGCCATGACGCCCGGCACCGTACAGCCAAACCCCACCAGCATGGGGACAATACTGCGCCCCGAAAGGCCGATCCTTCTCAGCGGCTTGTCCATGACAAATGCGATTCTGGCCATATACCCGCTGTCTTCCAGGAGCGACAGAAAGAAAAAGAGCACGACGATCAGCGGCAGGAAGCTGAGCACGCTTCCCACGCCGTTGAAAATTCCGTCGATGATCAAAGAATGCAGCACCTCGTTGACATGAAACGCCGTCAGCGCTGCGTCTACTCTCACCGCCAGCGCATCGATGCCCGCTTCCAGCAGCTGCTGCAGCGCGTCTCCGATCACATTGAAGGTGAGGAAAAATACGGCTGCCATAATCCCGATAAAGCACGGGATTGCCGTATAGCGCCCGGTCAGGATCGCATCCATTTTCAGGCTTCTTTTTCTCTCTATGCTCTCCCTGGGTTTGACAACGGCCGCGTTGCAGACCTTGCCGATATACGAATAGCGCATATCCGCGATCGCAGCCGCCCGGTCGAGTCCCCTTTCTTTCTCCATCTGTTTGATCAAATGCCTGCAAGTGGCTTTTTCATTTTCATCGAGTTTTAAGGCGTCAATGACCCGCTGGTCTCCCTCGATCACCTTATTGGCCGCAAAGCGGATCGGAATATCCGCCGCCTTACAGTGATCTTCGATCAGATGCATGATGGAGTGGATACAGCGGTGCACAGCGCCGCCGTTGTCATCCGAATCGCAGAAGTCCTGCCTCTTGGGCTTCTCCTGATAATAGGCCACGTGCATGGCATGGCTGATCAATTCATCAATGCCCTCATTGGAGGCCGCCGCAATCGGAACGACGGGAATCCCCAGCATTTCTTCCATTGTATTGATCCGGATGCTGCCGCCGTTCCCGCGCATTTCGTCCATCATATTGAGGGCCAGTACCATAGGGACGTCCAGCTCCATCAGCTGCATCGTCAGGTACAGATTTCGCTCTATATTGGTCGCGTCGGCAATATTGATGATCCCCTTGGGATGTTCCCTTAGAATGAACTGCCTGGTGACGAGCTCTTCGCTGCTGTAAGGGGACATAGAATAGATGCCGGGAAGGTCCGTCACAAGTGTGTTCTCTTTTCCGCGGATCATTCCGTCTTTTCGATCGACTGTCACGCCGGGGAAGTTACCGACGTGCTGGTTGGAGCCTGTCAGCTGGTTAAAGAGCGTCGTCTTTCCGCTGTTCTGGTTGCCCGCCAGGGCAAACGTGATCTGCGTTCCTTCCGGCAGCGCCTGTGCCGACGCGGCGTCATGATAGCGCCCGCCCTCGCCAAGTCCCGGGTGGTCGACGCGCTCGTTCAAAGCTTCAGATGCGGGCGCTTGATTCCGTTTTTCCTCATCGGCGTTCACCCCGTCAGGAAGAAGCGTCACCTGGATCTGATCCGCATCGTCGAGCCTTAATGTCAGGTCATAGCCGTGCACAGCAAGCTGTACCGGATCGCCCATCGGGGCATATTTCACTACCTTTACTACTGTTCCGGGAATCATACCCATGTCGAGGAAATGCTGCCGCAGAGCGCCTTTGCCGCCCACTTCCGTGATAAAACCGGTCTGGCCGATTCCCATATCTTTGATTGTCATATTCTCTCCGTTCTGGATGCATTGTTTGTCTACACTGTATTATATCCAGCCCCACAGTTTTTGTCTATTTGGATCGCGGGAATTCCGATTTTGTGCAACATTCACTATTTTGGCCCATTATTCATCTACATTATGTGCATATTGTTGACTTGCGAATTTGGGAATGATATAATGATTCTGCATACTGTTCATGGTGATGGATCCGCAGACGACTTCGGAGGCAGGGTTGATCGCGCCGCAGCGATCACATAAAGCTCAGGGCATCGCCGTAATCAAGCAGAAAATAAAGGAGGCAGGATCGCATATGATCTATACTGTTACATTTAACCCCTCTCTCGATTACATTGTCAGGGTGAACAATTTTAAGGCCGGTGTGATCAACCGCACCTATTACGAGAATATCCTGCCCGGCGGCAAGGGCATCAATGTCTCCATCGTACTGTCGAATCTTGGGCACGACAGCGTTGCGCTCGGATTTATGGCAGGTTTTACGGGGGAAGATATCGAGGATCTGATGAAGGGATTTGGCTGCGGAACGGACTTTATCCGCGTGAAGGAAGGTCTTTCCCGCATCAATGTCAAGATGAAATCCGATGAGGAGACAGAGATCAACGGCCAGGGCCCCCGCATTACGGACGAGGACATCGACAAGCTTTATGCCAAGCTCGACAGTCTTGTAGCCGGCGACATCCTGATCATTTCCGGCAGCGTTCCCAATACGCTCCCCCAGGACGTCTATGAGCGCATCATGAAGAGACTGGAAGGCAAGGGCATCCGCATTATCGTCGACGCCGAGAGAGACCTTCTCACCAAGGTGCTCCGCTATCACCCCTGGCTGATCAAGCCCAACAACCACGAGCTCGGCGCGATCTACGGCGTCACGCTCCGCACCCAGGACGAAGTGATCCCCTACGCCAGAAAGCTCCAGGAGGAAGGCGCGCAGAACGTCCTGATCTCCATGGCCGGCGAAGGCGCTGTCTTCATCTCTGAAAAGGGCGAGGTCTTTAAGAGCCCCGCGCCCAAGGGAACCCTCGTCAATTCCGTTGGCGCCGGCGATTCCATGGTGGCCGGCTTTGTCAGCGGCTATCTGGAGACAGAGGACTTCCACAAGGCCTTCCGCATGGGACTTGCCACCGGAAGCGCCAGTGCGTTCTCACCCGATCTTGCGACAAGGCCCGAGGTCGAGGCGCTGCTTGAGACATTCTGAGCGGGAGCGGTAAGCCCCGGAAAAATTGCTTTGAAATAAGCGTCAGGATCTATGGGAATCCCGCGATTTCAATGCAATTTTGAAGGGGCTTGCCGCACCCGCTCTGGATTAAATCCTTCGCTTTATGCGGCAGCCCCTTCTACTATTTCCATTTTCTATTGTCAATTCTTGGGCGCGTTCTCGCCTCTGTCCTTTACAATCTTTTCATACAGCGCATAATTCTCCTGGTCAAAACAGCACATGACCACATGCATGACATAGTCCTTATGCGCCGCCAGCCACTTTCCGACCGTATTCATGGCGATCTGCGCAGCCTCCGCCTTGGGGTAGCCGTACACGCCGGTCGAAATATTGGGGAACACTATGCTGTGAAGCCCCTTCTGTCTGGCCAGCTCCAGCGAATTCGTATAACAGGAGGCCAAAAGGATCGGGTCCTCCTCATCGCCGTCATAGATCGGGCCCACCGTATGGATCACGTATTTGGCCGGCAGGTTATATCCGCCTGTGATCTTGGCTTCGCCGGTATGGCAGCCGTCCAGCGTTCTGCACTCCGCAAGGAGCCCCGGGCCCGCTGCCCTATGGATGGCTCCGTCAACGCCACCGCCGCCAAGAAGGGACGTGTTGGCCGCATTGACGATGCAGTCCGCCTTTACCTTCGTGATGTCGCCCTTGGTGACCAGAATGCCGCTCTTGGCTGCGCGCTTGGCCGCTTCTTCCACCTTCATGATCTGTTCGATGACCTTGCGGTCCAGGAACAACGGATTCTTCTCGGGATTGAGCACAATGCCGTTGATCTTGTCGGGTGCCCGATTACCCGCCGGCGCCTGCGCCGTATACTGCTCCAGCGCTTTCCTGATCGGCGCGCCTATGGCCGGCTCTTTCGCGGAGCGTCCGCTCTTGTAGGCGCCCTCACTGGTATACGCGACCTGCCAGGTTCGGCCGTCCTTGGTCGACAGTAGCTTCACACGAAGGGCTCTGGCCGGCGTCTTGGCGCCTCCCTTGGGTGTAAAAGGCTGCACCGGAAACAGGACATGTCCGCCTGCATGCATGGCTTTTCGCAGCGCTTCCAGGCACTGCACCAGATGCTCTTTGGTTCGATCCTGCGCCAGCGCGGCAAGACTCTTTTCCACTTCCTCACTGCCGGCAAAAGACAGCTTGACGGGCCTCGACTTCGCCGGCGCTGTCAGGGCGTTCTTCCACGCCTGCATCCGCGTGGGATCCTTCTCTCTTGCGATCTTATCTTCCTCGATCTTTTGATCAAACCGGTCCAAAACGGCCCGCAGATCGTCCGAGAGTCTCTCTCTCGCTTCCCGCTTGAGATCCTCCGGAACCCCATAAAAGGCCTCGGCCATACTGCCCGCTATGCAGGTCAGCGTATCGGAATCGCCGCCGAGCGATACGGAAAGGCGGATCACGCTCTCAAAGCTGTCGCCCTCTAAAAACGCGCAGATTGCCTGCGGCACAGTCTCCTGACAGGATTCCACATGGTGATAGGTGGGGCGGATCTCGTCGCAGCTCCTGGACAGATCATAGCCGAACGCCTTTGTGATCGTATCCTTGATCTCCGCCTTGGAGGCGCCGTGCAGGGCCATGAATATGACGGCCGCCGTCGCCTGCGCGCCCTTGATTCCCTCCGGATGATTGTGGGATACGACCGCTGTGATCGCCGCGATCTGCAGCATCTGCTGCAGATTCTCCTGGCAGAGCCAGGCGGCCGGCGATACGCGCATCGCGCTTCCGTTGCCAAAGCTGTTGTAGGGCTTGGGGTTTTCCTGTTCCAGCCACATGCTGAAATTCACGCCGTAGCCGGCGAAGGGATACCTGCGGCCGTACTTTTTCATCGCTTCGACCAGCGCCTTTTTCATCGTCTCCTCGTCGGCGTCAATGCCGCAGTTCATCAGCGCTTCCGCTACCGCCAGCGTCATAATGCTGTCGTCTGTAAACTCGGACCGCTCTGAAAAGAGCGCAAAATCCGTCGTCTTAATATTATTTTGGTCAAATTCATACGGGCTTCCAATGATATCCCCCAGTATTGCTCCATACATATTCTTCGCTCCTCTCTAAAGGACAAACTTTCGAATCGCCTCCGCAACGCCGTCGTGCTCGTTGTCCGCGGTCACATGGTCTGCGGCCGCAAGCACTTCTTCATTCGAGTTTCCCATCGCAACCGAGAGTCCCGCCGCTCTCATGAGTCCCAGATCGTTGTTGCCATCGCCCATGGCCATCACTTCGCTCGCCGCAATGCCGAGCATATCCGCCAGATCCAGGAAAGCGTCTCCCTTATCCGCGTCCCGGGCTGTGATCTCGAGGTCCGTCGGCCAGGGAAAAATGATGCGGATCCCGTCGATGCAGGAAACTCTGGAAAGCACGTCTCCTCTCTGGGCCGGGGACGCGCACATAATAGAGATGTTCTCAATGCCGTCGTTCTGATCTCCAAGGCACTGATGCAGATCCTCCACCTGTGTCCGGCTCTTTCTCAGATAATCGAGGATCGGCGTCCCCGCAAACCGGTTCCATAAAAGCCTGTGTGTCTGCGGGTCATGAAATCCACGCCCTTCTGTAAAAAACTCACGGATGATATCGTCTCCCTGCGCAGCTGCGAGCACTTCCATCGCGGTCTCTTTGCGCATAAGGCGCGCCCGGATCGTTTTGCCCTCGGCTCTGTCCGTTAGGACGGCCCCATTGGACGTGATCGCATAGCGTATGAACGGAAGCGCCTCCACCGCCGCAGGCAGCCCCGACAGGGGACGCCCTGTCACCGGCACGATATGAATACCCCTGCGCGCCGCTTCGGCCAAAACATCGCTGTTTTCCTTCGTCAGTCTCTTATCCCTTGTCAGCAATGTGCCGTCCAGGTCAAGGCCGATCATTTTGATCATCCCTATTGTCTCCTTTATGCCTTTTGGTCAGTATGGATAATTATACCATGCCCGACGTAAACATGATATAATCCAAATGTCGGTACGCCTTCTTTATGCGTACCGCGCTTTTTCTTAAGGAGCATAGCGGCCAAAAGAGAAGCCGCTTCCAGGCGCGGATTTCTCCTCACACCGCCGCGCTGCGCGCTCCGGAACGGAGAGTACTATGGCAGTTTTTATACTTCCCAAGACAAGGGAACTTCTGAAATATCATACAAGATGGAATGATCAGGCGCTCATGCCCTATATCGATGATCTGATCGATCTCTGGGCCGAGAACGATATCAAGGGCACGTTGGATGTGAGCATTCAGGGCCCCATGATGACGCGCTTTGGCATTAAGCCTGCGGACATGCGAAGCGCAAGCCGTATCATTAAGCTGGAGTCCACCTATAAGGCCGTCTTTCTGCGCAGAGATATCAAGGTCTACCGCCGCGCGGGGCGGATCTACATCGACATTCCCTGGCAGCGCGATCAAGTCTGGCTTGGCGATCTTCTCACCAGTCGCGAGTTCGAATCCTCTCAAGGTCTTCCTCTGGCCATCGGGATGAACATCTACCGGGACTGCATCATGCACGAACTGACAGATGTCCCGCATCTTCTCATTGGCGGAAACCCCAGCAGCGGTTTGGACGAATTTCTGGAAGGTCTTCTGCTCAGCATTCTGGTACACCAGACGCCGGAAGAGATGGAACTCTACCTTTGTTCCTCCGGCAATCTGGGTTTTGAAGACTATGCGGAACTCCCCTATTGTCACGTGATCACCTCTGTCCGCAATTCCATGGCCATGCTCTCGGAGATGAGCCGGGAAGTAGAGAGACGCAGCGATCTTCTCTATGAAGCCCGCTGCCGCAATATCTTCCAATATAACGAGCGAGGCGGCAGCCTTCGCCATAAAATCATTATGATCACGGAGTATCACAGGCTCTTTTCCTCCAACAAGCAGGCAGCCATGGCCTATATCCTGCGCCTGTCACAGCTGGCAGGTCCCTGCGGGATTCACCTGATCCTCGCCTCCTCCAATCCCACGTGTCTGCGTGGTCTCAAGGAGAGTTTTCCTGCCCGGGTCTGCCTGAAAGTGCGGAGCGCATCCGATTCGGTCGCGCTTCTTGATCAGAAAGGTGCGGAGGCACTGCCCCGCAAGGGATCCCTTCTCTATATGGACGGCAGAGATCCGGATCCCCAGATGCTCCAGTCCGGCTCCGTCACTACGAAGGAAGTCCGCGGCATCATCACGGCGTTAAAGAGCAACTATATCAACATCCGGAAGCAGTCCATCTTTGATGAGATCGAGGATGAAGATCCGGAAGATCAGCGAGATCGCAGTTCCCAAAAAGGTATATTGTCCAGATTTAGAAAATGACCGATGTGGTCAATTTCAAAAAGTGGATAATGTGGATTAATTTGTGGAAAACATTTGGTGAAACGCCCAAATTGCGTGTAAATTCGCGCATATTTGACCGAGACAGTCTATTATCTCGTAATACTTTTGGTGTGCACTTTGATATATTTGGTGTATGCCGGACACAAAAAGAAAAGCCATGAAGATCAGCTTGTTTCTGATCCTCATGGCTTTTTCGTGGAGATAGCGGGATTCGAACCCGTGACCTCTGCGTTGCGAACGCAGCGCTCTCCCAGCTGAGCTATATCCCCAAATTTCAACTGCCCGATTATTATAATCGGGCAGTTGTGTATTTGTCAAGTATTAATTTCCGATTGAATCGCCGATTATCTTCTGGGATTTCTGAGGAAAGAAGGAATGTCCAGGCTCTCCTGCTTGATGCTGCCCTTGACAGAGCTATTGTTCACAGGTCTTGTATTCTGCACACTGCTTCTTGTCTGGGAAGATCCCTGATAACCCTTGTTGTTGAAGGAAGGCATCTGAGAATTGTTCTTGCGTGTATTCTGGTTGTTGAATACATAGTTCTTCTCAACGGTGTCCTTGCTTCCAATGCCGGTCGCGATGACTGTGACGTCACAGGAATCGGTATTGCTGTCGTCGTACATAGCGCCGAAGATGATGTTGACATCATCGCCCGCCTGATCCTGTACATAGCTGGCTGCATCGGATGCGTCTGCCAGGGAGATATCGCCGGAGATATTGATGATGACATCTGTCGCGCCGCTGACTGTGGTCTCCAGAAGAGGGGACTCTACGGCCATCTTGACAGCGTCTGTCGCCTTGGTCTCGCCCTTGCCATATCCGATACCGATATGTGCAACACCCTTGTCTCTCATAACAGTCTGAACATCTGCGAAGTCCAGATTGATGATCGAAGGAACGTTGATCAGGTCTGTAATTCCCTGTACGGACTGCTGCAGAACTTCATCCGCCTTCTTGAGCGCTTCAGGAAGTGTGGTCCTTCTGTCCATGATCTCGAGAAGTCTGTCATTGGGAATGACGATCAGGGTATCGACGTTATCCTTGATGTTCTCGATGCCGACAAGCGCCCTCTGCATACGGCTCTTCGCTTCAAAGCTGAAAGGCTTTGTCACAACGCCGACAGTGAGGATGCCCATTTCCTTGGCAATTTTCGCAACAATCGGAGCCGCGCCAGTGCCGGTGCCGCCGCCCATGCCGCAGGTTACGAATACCATGTCCGCACCCTTGATGGCCTGCGCGATCTCATCTGCGCTCTCTTCTGCTGCTTTCTGACCGACCTCCGGAACTGCGCCCGCTCCAAGACCCTTGGTCAGCTTCTCTCCAATCTGCAGAAGTCTGGGAGCTCTGCAAAGATTCAGCGCCTGCACATCTGTATTCACGCCGATGAACTCTACGCCTGTTACATCTACATCTACCATTCGGTTAACAGCGTTGTTGCCTGCGCCGCCAACGCCAACGACTATTATCTTGCAAGCCGGTTCCGTATCATTTGTCTTGATTTCCAGCACGGTTGGCCCCTCCTTATAGAAAAATAAATATTCACGTAAATAATAATACAATTGAACCCTGAAATAATCAATGGATGTTTAGAATTTTTTACGAAATTATTTCAAGATGATGTTTTCGTCTGCATCTGTGTAATTTGTCATGTTGATCGTGCCGCTCCGGCCCTCCAGATAGGGATGGATCTGTGCGAGCTTCCCGATCTTGAGTTCGAAGTCGCTGCGGCCCAGCTGTACTTTGATATGCTCCAGATATATCGTGACGCTTCCTGTCTTCCCCAGTACAATGCAGTCCGCCCGCATCTCATATTTGTGAAGGATCTGCAGCGCTTCGAGCACCAAATCAAGTCCCTCCTGATTCTCCGCCTCCATCTTCATGCCTCGTTCCGCCGACAAGATGGACAGACCGGTCACGAATGTCGCACTCTTGACGATCAGCGGACTGTGTTCCAGCACAATGCCGTCGGACGTAAAGTACAGGTTCCTGCCGCCATAGGGAATATAGGCTGCCAGGTCCATATCCTTGACGTCGATCCGGATTGTGTCATAGCTCTCCATGTGTACGCGGACGCTTTCTTCAAACGGAATCCGCGGCGCAAAAGGCGTCATATAGAGCGCTGTCAAAAACACAGTATTGTGGCGAAGCTGCGTATCATCGCTGATCACCTGATCCGCGATCTCCTGGCTGGTGTAGAGTTTATTGCCGGTGACATGGACAGTTCTGACTGTACACATAAAATAGGCTGTCGTAACGGCAGCCGCAATCAGCAGAATCAAAACGGTGATCAGATTCAGCCCATGGCTTCCCTCTTCACCGTCTTCAGATTCATCGTCTATGTCGATCTCTTCTTCCAATTCGATCTCGTCCGGTAATTCTTCAGAATCTGTTTTCCGCTTCATACTCCTCCAACAACAACCTGTCTCGCCGGGAGACTTCTTCTGCCTGCCACACAGCCCCGGCAGGTTTTACATGCATTATTCCATTTGCGCAAGCTCGTCCCTTCGCATCCCTCTCGCCACACTCAGCACAATCCCGATCTCACTTAAAAGAAAGAATACCGATGAGCCTCCGTAACTGATAAAGGGAAGCGTGACGCCGGTATTGGGAATGGTGTTGGTGACGACTGCAATATTGAGAATGACCTGCACGGCAATGTGAGAGATCACGCCCACGACCAGCATGGCGCCGTAGAAATCATCCGCACTGTTTGCGATCATCATAAAGCGCCAGATGAGAAGCACAAACATCAGCATGATGCTGATCGCGCCGAACAGCCCCAGTTCTTCGCAGATGATCGAAAAGATCATATCATTCTGCGCCTCCGGGATAAAGCCGAGTTTTTGCATGCTTTGCCCCAGTCCCTTGCCAAAAATGCCGCCCGAGCCGATGGCGTAGAGCGCCTGGATCGTCTGGTATCCTTTGCCGCCCGCATACGCCTGGGGGTCAAGCCAGGCCAAAATACGCTCGCCACGAAAGTCCAGCGAATTGGTGTCTGCGGAATTAACAGTATACCACACTACTGCCGCGCCGAGAAGAAAGACAACGGCCACAATCCCAATAAATTTACCATAATCCGGACATGCGACAAACAACATTCCAAATACGATCGCAACGACGATGATCGCGGAGCTCAGATTGTCTGTAATCTGCCAGATCATGACGGCGACGATGACAGCAGGGATCATCGGGAAAATGAAACCCTTGAGCGTCGCAAGCGACCGCCTGCCGAGCCTCTCGATGATCATCGCGCTGAAAATAATGACGCCGATCTTGGCGACCTCGGCCGGCTGCAGCTGCATAGGGAGCCCGGGGATGCGGATCCATCGCTTCGCGCCGTTGACCTCCATTCCAAAAGGAATGACGAGAACGATCAGGGCGACAGAAACCATATAAGCAAGCACCGACACCTTCTTCCAGAATGTGTAGGGAATAAAGGATACGCCTGTCATGAGCACCAGACCAAATATGGTGAAGATCAGCTGACGTTTTAAGTAATAGGCGGAATCCCCGTACTCGAGCGCCGCCTCGTAGGAACTGGTGGAATAGAGCATGACCAGGCCAAAAGACAGAAGAAAGAGCACAATGAAAAGAAGACTGTAATCCATCAGTCCTCTTCTCCTGCCTATCTTATTTCTGATAAAAAGAGCAAAATCCGGCATTTGTATCCAATAAACCTTTCAAAAAGCACAGTGTACACGGCGCCATCAGGCCCACAGGCCCAGCAGTGCAAAGGCGCTCAGGACCACCGTCGTCACCGTAAAGACCGCAACGACTCTGACCTCCGACCATCCGCCAAGTTCAAAATGGTGGTGAATCGGCGCCATCCTGAAGATTCTCTTTCCGTGTGTCATCTTAAAGTATCCCACCTGCATAATCACGGAGACCACTTCGATAAAGTAAATAAATCCAACGATCGGGATAAAAAGCGGAAGCTGTAACAGATACGCCATCGCTGTGACAAATCCGCCAAGGGCCAAAGACCCTGTGTCTCCCATGAATACTTTGGCCGGATACGCATTATAGAGCAGGAATCCGAGCAGGGCACCGATCATGGCGCCGCCGGCTGCCGACGCGCCGGATCCTGCAAAGACCGCCGCGATCGTAAAGAAGAGCGCTGTCGCGACAGTCACGCAACTCGCAAGACCGTCCACGCCATCCGTAAAGTTCGTGCCGTTCACCGTCGCCACTGCGATAAAGAGGAGCGCCGGGATATTGAGGATGCCCAGATCCAGATAGGCGCCCGCTAAGAAGGGCACCTTCATGGCAAGCGGAATTGCGTTCACCTTTGTCACATAGAGCGCAAATAAAAGCGCGATCACGATCTGCAGCGCCATCTTCTGCTTGACGCTAAGGCCGTCCGACTTCTTCTTGACCACCTTGAGGTAGTCGTCGATAAAGCCCACAAGTCCAAATCCAATGGTGAGGATCAGCACCGGAATCACCTCCGGGCACCTTCCCGCCATAATCAGGCCGCCGACAACGAGTCCGAGCATGATCATGAGTCCGCCCATGTTGGGCGTGCCGGTCTTGCCCAGATGGCTCTGCGGGCCGTCGTCTCTCTCCGTCTGCCCGGCTTTTACCCTGCGCAGAAACGGGATCAGAAATTTGCCCGAGACCGCGCTCACTATAAAGGCGACCAGCATAGGCGCTATGATCGTTATAAATGTAGTTCCATTTCGCATAACCCAGATCAGTCCTTTCTCGCGCTTTACGATTACGCTTTAATACATTTCTTCATCGTCATCCGCCCATTCCCACTTATCAGAGGATTCATCTCCGGTGTAGGTAATAGCAAGACCTTTCGATGCAAGTCTTTCACTCTCTTTTTCCGTGACGGGCTCGGTCATATAGATTCCCAGATAGGGCAGCACTTCTTCCATGACGTTGCGGAAAATGCCGGTCGCATACATGGGGTTGTCCTGCTCTTCAATGTTGGCGCGGTCCACAACCACATAGCACACGACCTGGGGATTCTCTGCAGGCGCATAGCCGATGAAGGATACAACATATTCATCGTTGCCGCGGGGAAGCGTTTCCGCGGTTCCTGTTTTGCCGCCAATCCGATAGCCGGCAGGTCTCGCCGTAATACCGGTTCCGTCGTGTCCTTCTACAACCATCACTGTGTAGTCGCGAATATGCGCACTCGTACTCTCGGAAACCGTCTTCTTGAGTACGCGGGGCTCGATGGTTCTGAGCGTCGTTCCAGAGGCGCTTGTAACCTTCTTGACAATGTGGGGCTCATAATAGTTGCCCCCGTTGATCAGCGAGCAGAATCCGGAGATCATCTGGATCATCGTGACGTCAAAATTCTGTCCGAAGGAGTTGGTCGCCAACATGGAGTCGGTCATCGTTGCGTCCGAGATGAACTGGTCCGTTCTTGCCTCATCCGCCAGATCAATGCCGGTCTTCAAGCCAAAGTTGTAGACGTTCTGGAACTTGGTAAAGTTCTCTTTGCCGATCTTCTCGACCATTTCCATCAGCGCCACGTTGCAGGAATACTCGACCGCTTCTCCTGTCGTCAGCCATCCGTCGCCGTCTCTCGTGTGGCACTTGATCTTAAAGCCGTCGATCATCTTATAGCCGTCGCAGTAATACTCATCGCTGTCGCTCACGGTGCCTGTATCGAGGCCCATCGCAACGGTAAAGGGCTTGGCTGTCGAGCCGGGCTCATAGTAATCGCTGATACAGAAGTTTCTCCACAGCGCATTGAGGTAACGCGGCTTGTCCTCCTCGGTCATCGTCAGAAGATCCGTGTAGGTGAGGTAGCCGTCCTGGGGCTCGTCGTTTTCATCGAGCTTGGGCATGCCCCACAGCGCCGCCAGATCGGACGGGTGATTGAGGTCAAAAAATGGCGTTCCCGCCATCGCCAGCACTTCTCCGTTATTACAATCCATGACAATGCAGGCCGCGTTGTTGGCGCCGAGTCCTTCCCGGTACTGATTCTGGAAGGCGTCATTGAACCGCGTCAGACACTTCTGGACAATACTCTGTATATTGGCGTCCAGCGTAAGAACCAGGTTGTTGCCGTCCTTGGCCTCGATCATTGTCTGCTCCATGTTGAGGCCTTCGTCGAGGTAGCCGTACTTTCTTCCGACGACGCCGTTGAGCGTATCATTGTAGTACTCTTCAAGGCCGCCCGTTCCGACGTTGCCCGAACCCGAAAAGCCCAGCACGTCGCAGGCCAGATCCCCATGGGGATAGAAACGCTGGTAGCCGCTTTCAAACCAGATGCCCTTGATATTATCATATTTTCTCTGCGCCGCCGGGATCTTCTGTTCTTTCTCTTGTGCTATTCCCGCTGCCACCTTTTCCAGATAGGCCTTGCGGTCCTGATACGAGAGATTCTTCAGCGCAATATAATACTGGGAGGACGCATGGTTGGTGATATATTCCTTGATGCGGTTTCTGTTGACGCCAAGGCTCTCCAGCGCATCGAGCGTCGGCTCCAGATATACGTCCTTCTGCAGGATCTGTTTGGAATCCACGATGACGTTGTAAACCAGCTGGCTGTCTGCCAGGACTGTGCCTTTACTATCTAGTATTTTGCCCCGCTTAAAGGGGATTGTCTGGTTCTCATAGGCCTGCTGTGACAGGACCTGCATAGAATAGGTCTGCCCGTTGTCCCGATTGATCCGGAAAAGCTGTACCCCTAATCCAACAAAAGCCAGCAGTACTATTCCAAATAGTACCACCAGCTTATTCTGCATGCTTATCGTGAACCGCTTTAATCCTCCACGGGTATTCTTTCCGTTAACTACCCTTCGTCTCACTTTATATCCTTACTTTACAAAAATCCTGATCCTTCTGCGGCGAACCACCAGCTTCAGTGGTCCAGATCGGCGATCTGATGGACGGAATCGCCTTTAGACTCAGAGTATACCACAATCTGGTCCTGATCCGCATACTTCATTCCAAATTCATTGACCGCGATATTGCGGATCTCCTCGAGATCCACATTTCCGGTGATCTCGTTGTAGACCTCATTATTCGAAGATCGCAGTTCGGTCAGCTGGGACTCCAGCGACGCGATTTTCTTGTTGGTCCCTGAAATATCCGCTTTCAGTTTGATATATCCGATCAGACTGAAGGTCATCGCTGCCACCAGAAATGCCATGAACATTGTGTAGCGGAGGTTCATCTGCACGACATGCTCCCGGCTTCTTCTCGCGGCAAGGCGCAGATCCTGCGTGTTTCTGTGCACCTCTTCCTGTGACCATTCTTTCCAGAAATCGTCCGGTGCGGCAGCGCCATTTACATATTGCTGTCTCCCGCCCGAAAAGGATTCACTATATATAACATTGTCACGGCTGTGCCGCCTTTTTCCAGAGCTCTGTGTCGCCTTGATCATCGTGTACGTCTACCTCCTTACGGATCGCAAATCTTCTATCTGCGGTCACATGGTACAGGGCCTCCTTGCAGAGACGATTTATCGCCTCTCAAATACCCTGAGTTTGGCGCTCGCGGAGCGCCGGTTTACTTCCAGTTCATGGGCAGAAGGCGCGATTGCCTTGCGGGTGACCACCCTGCCCTTGGATTTCTTTCCGCATACACATACCGGAAATTCCGGCGGACATGTGCATGGATTTTCATTTCTTTTAAAAGCGTTCTTGACGATCCGGTCTTCCAGCGAATGGAATGTGATCACACATAACCGGCCGCCCGGTGTCAAAAGATCGATCATCGTATCAAGAGAGTCCCGCAGAACGTCCAGTTCCCTGTTGCAGGCAATGCGGATCGCCTGAAAGGTCCTCTTGTCGGGGTTGCCGCCCTTCTCCCGCATCTTGGCCGGGATCGAAGCGCGAACAATGGCGCTGAGTTCGCCGGTTGTCTCCAGCGGCTTCTTACTGCGCGCCTTCACAATATTGGAGGCGATTCTCGCCGCACACCGTTCTTCGCCGTATTCTCTGAGGATCCGGGTCAGTTCCTCCTCCGGATAGGTATTGACAATTTCCTTCGCAGTCAGTGCGCTGCTCTGGTCCATTCGCATATCCAGCGGTGCGTCCGTCCTGTAGGTAAACCCTCTCTCCGGGTTGTCAAGCTGATAGGAGGAAACGCCCAGATCCAGCAGAATACCGTCCACCTTCTCAATCCCGAGGCTGCGCAGCACCTCGCCGATATGTTCATAATTGTCATGCACGATGGTGACCGCGCCGCCGAATTCGGAAAGCCGCTCGCTTGCCGCCGCGATCGCGTCCGTATCCTGATCGATGCCGATCAGCCGGCCGCCGGCTGTGAGCCTCTCCAGAATGTGGTAGGAGTGGCCTCCGCCGCCCAGTGTTCCGTCTACATATATTCCTTCCGGCCTGATCGCCAGATTGTCCAGCACCTCCTCAAGGAGCACTGAAGTGTGTTCAAATTTCAAATCCGTTCCCCAGCATCTCTTCTGCTATTTCGTTGATCTCATCGCTCGACATATTTTCTTCCCAGGCTTCCCTGCTCCAGACCTCGATCCTGGATCCGACTCCGACAAGGATCACATCTTTCACGATCCCCGCGGCTTCTCTGAGGTTGCCCGGAATAAGTACCCGGCCCTGCTTATCAGGTTCCACTTCATTGGCGCCGGACAAAAAGAAGCGCACGAGCTGCCTCTGCTTCTTTACATTGTAGGGAAGGCTGTTGAGGCGGGATACGAACTTCTCCCAGTCCTCCATGGCGTAAATGCACAGACACTGATCGAGGCTTCGCGTGATCACGAACCTCTCTCCCAGCGACTCTCTGAACTTGGACGGTATGATCAGTCTTCCCTTGGGATCCAGAGAATGACCATATTCTCCCATGAACATGTTGCACTTCCCTCCACTTTGCACCACTTTTCTTCACAATCATACCAATTGGAGGAGTGTTTTTCAATAGGATGGGAAGAAAAATGCGTACACAAAACAGAGGGTGCCTCAAAGCCCCATGCCTCAAAAAGCTGTCTGCCTTTTTCCGAATTATGTTCCTTAAGCTTATTTATTAAGCTTTTTCTTCCGGATCGATGTGCGTATGCATATGATGGCTGTGACCGACACCACCGCCATCACGATACCGAGCATCATGGAGACCGGAATCGTTGTCCCTGTAATATAGAGCTGGTCTGTACGGATCGATTCGATCAGAGCCCTTCCGATGCCATAGCCGGCAAAATACAGAAGCGCGATCTCTCCGTCAAACTTCTTATATCTTAAGTAGATGAGAAGGATGATCAGGAGCATGAGGTTCCACATTCCCTCGTACAAAAAAGTGGGATGGACCTGAATATAGTTGGTACCTTCCGTCATATGGGCCGCGATCGACGCGGATATGTCGCGTTCTCTTACCATCGCGACGGGGATCCGCATTGCGAAGAGACTGTCCGTGTACTCTCCGAACACCTCCCGGTTAAAAAAGTTGCCCCATCTGCCGAGGATCTGCCCCACCAGGAGCCCGTAGATCACTGTGTCCAATACGAGGGGAAAACTCTTGCCCTTGCGCCTGCAGTAGACAAACAGTGTGATCACGCCGGCAATGATCCCGCCGTAGATCGCAAGTCCGCCGCCCCTCAGATTGAAGATCTGCATGGGATTGTCCTTATAAAAATCCCACATAAAGATCACATAATAGATCCTGGCGCCGATGATCGAGAAAATTATAAGGCTCGCTGCCAGATCCCAGATCGTATCCGGATCCTGTCCTGTCCGGCCGGCGATCTTTGAAGAGAGCGTGAGCCCCAGGATCATGCCGATCGCGATGACGATCCCGTAGAGCGCAATGCCGAAATTGCCGATCATGATGGTCTTGGGGACATTCGCAAGGTAAATCCCAAGATTCGGAAACGCTATATCCATCTCACCCATCATTTCTGCCATATTTTCGCCTGATCTCCTCCCATTTTTATATTCCTTGTAATATGATAGCACAACATTCCCCTGTCAGCGGATTTTTCTATTCTAAAATTTTGCTAAATTTTCGCCTTGATCACAAGAAAATTTCTAACTCCCGCCACCCGTTTTCATCATTGACAAAACACAATTTATAGCCTTTGCGGTATCGGACTGCCCAAATCTGGGATGTTTGGCCCCCTATGTGCGGCAGAGGCGTATTTTTCCGACATTTTTCGGAGATTTCCGACATTTTTCCGTCGTCAGCGTGAACAGGCCTTTCCGGGATCAGCCGGGATACCCTGCCCGATTGACCGCCAGCCGTCAAATGCATCCTCGTCATCGTCGTGCCGGCATAAGATGTGTCCCGCGTCTTGTCGCACAAAAAAAGAAGGGACATGCCCTTCTTTTCGTAGTTCTGTGAAATTTTGCCTTCAGCGATCAGACGTTAAACCGGAACAGGATGACGTCGCCATCCTTTACGACATATTCCTTGCCTTCCATGCCCACAAGGCCTTTCTCTCTCGCCGCTGCAAGGGATCCCTCCCTCAGAAGCACTTCGTAGTTGACGACCTCCGCCTTGATGAACCCGCGCTCAAAATCGCTGTGGATCTTGCCGGCCGCCTGCGGCGCCTTGGTACCGATCTTGATGGTCCAGGCCCTGCACTCATCCTCTCCTGCCGTCAGGAAACTCATAAGGCCCAGTGTGCGGTAACTTGCGCTGATCAGCTTGTCGAGACCCGACTCCGAGATGCCCAGGTCCTCCAGGAACATGGCCTTCTCCTCGTCGTCGAGTTCCGCGATCTCCGACTCGATCTTGGCGCAGATCACGAAGACTTCCGATCCGTTCTGCGCGGCATACTCACGCACCTTCGCGACGCCCTCGTTGGATGCGCCGTCATCCATGAGGTCGTCCTCCGAGACATTCGCAGCATAGATCACGGGCTTTGCTGTCAAAAGATTGTAGCCTGCAAACCACTTCTCTTCCTCTTCCCCTGCAAGTTCCAGGGATGACGCCGTCTGTCCGTTCTCGAGGTGCTCTTTGATCTTCTTAAGGAGTACCATCTCTCTGCCGGCTTCCTTGTCCATCTTGGCTGTGCGGGCCACTTTGGCGATCCTGCGCTCAAGCACTTCCAGATCCGCGAAGATCAGTTCCAGGTTGATGGTCTCAATATCGCGGACCGGATCTACGGATCCGTCTACGTGCACAACATTCTCATCCTCAAAGCAGCGGACTACGTGTACGATCGCGTCCACCTCGCGGATGTTGGCCAGGAACTGGTTGCCGAGGCCTTCACCTTTGGAGGCACCTTTTACGAGGCCTGCGATATCGACGAATTCAATGACGGCAGGCGTCACTTTTTTGGTATGGTACAGCTCACCGAGACGCTTGATCCTGTCATCCGGCACTGCCACGATGCCCACGTTGGGATCGATCGTGCAGAAGGGATAGTTGGCCGCCTCCGCGCCTGCCTTGGTCAGGGAATTGAACAGTGTGCTTTTTCCCACGTTGGGAAGTCCTACGATGCCTAATTTCATGAAACTATGATCTCCTTATTTGCGGTTATTTGCCGGCTCTCGCCGTCCTTTTTGCCGAGTAATCGGGCTTTCTGCTCTTTAACTCTTCATAGAGCTCGCTGTAATTCGCATAGCGGATCCGGCTGATCGAGCCGGCCTCCACCGCCTCCCGGACCGCGCAGCCGGGCTCTTTCCTGTGTACGCAGCCGTCGAACCGGCATTTTCCTTCGTATTCCCGGAACTCGGAATAATAGTGCCGCAGGTCCTCGGGCTCCATATCCATCAGGTATAGGGACGTAAATCCGGGTGTGTCGACCAGATAGGTCCCGTCTTCGCCTGCCAAAAGCTCTACGTGTCTTGTGGTATTGCGCCCCCGCTTGATCTTGCGGCTCAGTTCGCCCGTCTCCATGCGTGCGCCCGGACAGATCGTATTGATCAGCGTCGATTTGCCGACGCCGCTCGGCCCGGTCAGTACCGTCGTCTTGCCTTCCAGGGTCGCGCGCAGTTCGCCCAGCGTCTCCGGTGCGAGCACACTGACAAACAGTACTTTGCAGCCGCAGGACTCATAGGTCTCCCGCAGCTCCGCGATCTCCTCCGGCGTTGCCAGATCCTGTTTGTTAAAGCACAGGATGGCGGGAAGGTTTCTCTGATCCATTGTGATCAGAAACCGGTCCAGCATATTGTAGCTGGGCGCCGGGTGCGTGATGGCAAAGATCAAAAGCGCCTGATCGACATTGGCCACGTTGGGCCGCACAAGTTCGTTCCGGCGGGGCAGGAGCTTTACCACATTGCCCTCCATGGGCACACTGACCGTGTCTGTGATGTCGATTTCCACGTCGTCGCCGACCAGAGGCTTTACGCCGAGCGCGCGAAAAACGCCTCTCGCCCGACACCTGTAGATCTCGTCTCCGGTATGGACCTCATAGAATCCCGCTATGCTCTTGATGATCTTGCCTTTTGTACTCAAATGCTTTGTATCGTTCCTCTGCTTAGTTCTCAGGCGTAAAGGTCAGTTCCCTGGTGATCGTTCTCTCTTCGGTTCTCTCGATCGTTCTGATCACAGTCTTTCTGCCGCCTTCTCCGGTCTCTGCGCTTTCGTCTGTCGCGCCGGTGTCCGCGCCGGTGTCCGCGCCGGTGTCCGCGCCGGTGTCCGCGCCCTCTTCAGCGCCCGTCTCCTCTTCGACTTCTTCCTCTACCGTCTCCGTGATCGTGACCTCATAGGTCATGGTCAGCGTGCCGTATTCCGACGTGATGCCGGTGCAGCCCATGCGATAGGGGAATGCGGAGGTTGTCGTATCGAGCAGCTTCTGGTCATCTTCCGTCACAATCGTAATATGCACCGATGTGCCCGATTTATAGTCCGGATCCTCGCTGTGGGTCGGTGCGGAAATGTCGGCCGAGTAGCTGTAGGTCTGCTGGCCTGCGATGTCAAAATTCACCGCGGTTCCTTCATCGATCAGCTCACCGGGTTTTACGTCCTGGGCTATGACAAGTCCTCTGTTCTCGGAGTCCGCGTCAATGATCGTCCTGACGTTTCCTGCCTTGAGGCCAAATGCGTTCAGGGTGTTGCGCGCTTCCTGCTCCGTCATGCCGATGAGGCTGGGCATCTCGATCTTGCCGGAGAGGTCCGGACCGCCGCTCACCTGTATGGTGACGTAGGTGCCCTCTTCCGCCTGGGTCTCGCCCTCGGGATCCTGTCCGACAACGATTCCTGCCTCGACGTCCTCGCTGCTGACTTCCATAATATTGACGTTAAAGCCGGTTTCGGTGAGCAGATCCACTGCTTCTTCTCTGAGAAGTCCCACGACGTCCGGGACGATCGATCCGCTGTTGCCGCAGACCGTGAGCACCACGGTCGTTCCAACCGGAATCTCCGTGCCCTCTTCGACGCTCGAATCCATAACAACGCCAACTGTATATTTGTCCGACTCCTCGTAGGTCAGTTCCGGGATCAGCCCCTGCTTGACGAGTGCGGAACGCGCCGCCGAGACGTCAATTCCAATTACATTGGGCATGACCACCATTTCATCCGTCGCTGCAACCTGCGCGTTCTGACTGCCTCCGCCGATCGGGAGAAGGCCGTTTCGTCCGCCGACGATCAGCGCAATGATCGCGACGATGATCACGACTGCGAGGACCGCCAGGATCCGCGCGATCCTGTCCATGGAGTTTTCTCTCTCCTCCTCGTCATAATCGTCTTCTTCGTCAAAAAGATCGTCTTCACGGATATGTTTGCCGGTTCTGGACGGCTTGCGGATGATCACATCCTCCTCGTCGTCCCGGCCAACGGGTGTCTGGGCCTTTGCGGCGCCCGCTGTGCTCTCTTTGATCTGGCGCTTTTCTTCCTCCGTCATCATGCGGGTGCTGCCGAGATCGCCGGGATTATAGCGCTTTACAAAGTCGCCGTCCGGATCACTGATCGCCTTCTTGAGATCCGTGGCCAGCTCATGCATATTTTGATACCGTCTGTCAGGACTCTTCTCACAACATTTGAGAACGATCTGATCGACGCTGTAAGGGATGTCCGGATTGAGCTTTCTGGGCGACGGCATCGGTTCCTGGATATGGCGGATTGCGATCGCCACGGTCGACTCCCCGTCAAAGGGCACTTCGCCTGTGAGCATCTCATACAGTGTCACGCCGAGGGAATACACGTCGCTCTTCTCGTCGCTGAATCCGCCCCTCGCCTGTTCAGGGGATGTATAGTGCACGGATCCCATGACATTGGACGTGATCGTATCGCTGGTCGCGGCCTTGGCTATGCCAAAATCCGTGACCTTGACCTTTCCTTCTCTGGAAATGATGATATTCTGCGGCTTGATATCTCTATGGATAATGTGGTTTCTATGCGCCGCTTCCAGTCCCATGGAGACCTGCAGTGCGATCGTCACCGCCTCTTTGTAGCCCAGCTTTCCTTTTTTGCCAATATAATTTTTCAGCGTAATGCCGTCCACGAGTTCCATGACAATATAATAAATGCCCTTTTCCTCACCGACGTCATAGACATTTACGATATTGGGATGCATCAGACCCGCTGCGGCCTGCGCCTCCACACGGAATTTGGATACAAAATTCGCGTTTTCCGAAAACTCCTGCTTGAGGACCTTGACCGCCACAAAGCGGTTCAATGTGTGGTCCTTGGATTTATATACATCCGCCATACCGCCTGTGCCGACCTTTTCAAGGATCTCATAGCGGTCTGCGATCAACATACCGATTTTAATCATAGCATTCCTCCACTTCCCTGGATCTCACCTCTCATGTTCGGGCACTGAGCGCGCGAAACGTTACAGCTCGGCATCCGACTGGTGCTCTGCCGGGGAAGTGTCTATCAGTATTACAGAGATATTATCGCTGCCGCCCGCGTTGTTCGCGCGTGCGACCAGAATGGTTGCTTTCTCTTCCAGGGTCATGTCGCCGCCAAGGATCTCACCGATTTCCTCGTCTTCGACCATGGTCGTAAGGCCGTCCGAACACATGAGAATGATCCCGCACTCGGATACAGGAACCCGGAAGAAATCCACTTCGACATGGTCCTCCGCGCCAATCGCCCTGGTGATCACATTTCTCTCGGGATGGATTCTGGCGTCTTTTCTGTCAAGGGTGCCGGCTCTGACCATTTCCTCCACAAGGGAGTGGTCCACGGTGATCTGGCTAAGCACACCGTTTCGATAGTTGTAAAGCCTACTGTCTCCGACGTTGCCGACAAGAAGCGTATCGCCGCAGATCGTGCAGCTGACAAGCGTCGTTCCCATGCCGTAGAATTCAATGCGCCTTCTCGCCTTGCGGCGGATCTCGGTGTTGGCAATGCGAAACGCTTCTCGCAAGAGCAGCTCAGGATCCGCGTCCTTTGTCCTCGCGACATGGTCAACAACTGTCTCCACGGTATACTTTGACGCATAATCACCGGCCCTATGGCCGCCCATTCCGTCTGCCACGAGATACAGGCATGACAGAGTGCCCAGCGGAAGATCGCTGGCAAATATGTAATCCTGATTTATCTCCCTTCGCAGACCGATATCAGTGATGGAAAAAGACTGTGGCATATCTACTCCTCTGTACGGCTGGACGCATTTTGTTCATTGCAACCAGAAATATGCCTGTGACGTAATTGACCGCAGGCACCATCGATATCTCTTCCTAATACTCTCCTAATACTAACATTTATACCGCTTTTTTCAAGTTTTTTCTGAAATGCGCGCACCCCCGCGTCCTTTGTCTGCCGGTATCCGCGCTCCTTGACGGGATTGACCGGGATCAGGTTGATATGCGCTTTCAGGGGCCTTGCCAGCTCCGCCAGCATCTGTGCGTCCTGCGCACTGTCGTTGACGTCCCGGATCAGGCTGTACTCAAACGTCACCTGTCTGCCTGTCTGGTCAAAATAGTAACGCCCCGCCTCCATCAGCTCCGCGATCGTATAGTGATTGGCAATCGGCATGATCTCTTTGCGCTTTTCATCCGTGACCGCGTGCAGGGAAAGGGCCAGCGTGATGGAGAATTTCTCGTCCGCAAGGTCATAGATCCTGGGCACGATCCCGCAAGTCGAGACCGTCACATTTCTCTGACTGATGTTGAGTCCGTTCTCATCGGTGAGAAGGCGCAGGAAGCGGACCAGATTGTCGTAGTTATCCAGAGGCTCACCCGTCCCCATCACCACAATGTGGGACACCCTCTCGCCGGTCACACGCTGGATCTCATAGATCTGGTCCAGCATCTCGGAAGGCGTCAGAGAGCGGATCAGTCCATCCAGCGTAGACGCGCAGAACCTGCAGCCCATGCGGCAGCCCACCTGGGAGGAGATGCATACGCTGTTGCCAAACTTGTAGCGCATGAAAACGCTCTCCACAAGGGAATTGTCCGCCATGGCAAACAGATACTTCTGCGTGCCGTCCAGCTTCGAGACCTGTCTGTCGATCATCCGCACGGTTGTGAGCGGATACTCGCTTGAGAGTTTCTCCGCCATGGCCTTGGGGATATTGCGCATTTCACTGTATTCCCGCACAAGGCTGACGTGCATCCAACGATACAGCTGCTTGGCCCGAAAGGCGGGGAAGCCGTTTTCCTTCATCAGCGCGGTGAGCTCATCCATGGTCATGGATTTGATGTCCCAGCCCGCGCCGCTCTCTTTATGTACTCCATTTTCCTGCATGGTTTTATGTCCTTTAATGATGTAAGACTATTGCTCCACTGCGCTTTATGCCGGTTTTTTGATAAATCGCGCGAGGAAGAAGCCGTCTGTTCCGTGAATATGGGGCAGAAGCTGCAGCATGTGACCGTCGATCCCCGGAATACCGGCCGGCAGATGCGGTGCCAGGGGGTCCGCTGTAAAGCCCAGTTCCTTTTCAATAAACGCCGCGATCTCCTCGTTTTCGCCCCGGTTGATCGTGCATGTGCTGTAGATGAGGACGCCGCCCTCTTTGAGGTACCCGACCGCACTCCGAAGTATATCTTTTTGAAGCTTCGCCAGTTCTTCTAACTGCGCCGGACTGACGTGGTATTTGATATCCCGCTTGCGGCCAATGACGCCGAGTCCTGAGCACGGCAGATCGCAGAGAAGGACGTCCGCCGCCCCGGCTTCCGCCGGAACAGGAAGCAGCGCGTCGCGCTGGCTGACCACGACATTGGGCAGGTGCATGCGCCTGACATTCTTCATGATCTGCGCCGTTTTTCCCTTGCTGAGGTCAAAAGCATGTATGGTTCCGGCCTTCACGGCCGCTGCGGGTTCTCCGGCAGATCCATCTGTTCTGGCTGCGACGGGTTCTCCGCCGGATCCATCTGTTCTGTCTGCAGCCGCCTCTCCGGCCGCTGCGCCTTCTTCCGCTCTCTTTGCAAGCGCCAGAAGCTTCGACGCGCAGTGCATGGACTTGCCGCCGGGCGCCGCACAGACGTCATACACGGTCTCGCCGCCCTGAAGGCCTGCGGCTTCCGCCACCAGCATGGAGCTCTCATCCTGCACGGTCCAGAGTCCCTCCCGATAACCGGGCAGCGTCGCGACGCTGTCTGTGCCCGTCAGCTCATAGCACAGTGCGTGGTAATGGCCTTTGGTGGCTGTGACGCCCTTTTCCTGCATGCCGGCGAGGATCTTTTCGATGTCCGCCGCGCTGCAGCGATCGTCAAATCGGATGGATACCGGCCGGACCTCGAGAAGCGCCTCGAGGAGTGCACGCGTATCCTGTTCCGAGCGCTGCTCGTTCCAGAGGCGGATGATCCATTCCGGCATCGAATACTTGCGGGATAAAGCCGCCGGATCGGACGATGCCCCATCTTCCCTGGCCGCTGCCGCGAAGATGCCCTTGTCCTTCTCTCTGGCAACTGTTCTCAGTACGCCGTTTACGAAGCCGGAGAGTTCCTTCTTGCCGCTCAGTTTGGTGAGCTTGACGGCCTCATTGCAGGCCGCCGAATCCGGCACAGCGTCCATATACAGGATCTGGAAGATGCCCATCCGCAGAATGTCCCGGATCACGGGCCGAATACGGGCTCCCTTCTTTGTGTAGGTCCTGATCACGTTGTCGATCTCGATCCTGCGCTCGATGATGCCTTCCGTCAGTCTTTTGACAAACGCGCGCTGACGGCGGTCCATCCCCTCGCGCTCACACTGGTCCAGCATCTCCTTGACCGCAATGTGACTGTATGTGCCCTCTTCCCGGATCCTTGTCAAAATCGTGAGAACCGCTTCTCGTTCGCCTCGTAAGCTCAAATCGTACTCCCGTCTATATACAAAAGTGGAGAGCGGCAAAACTGCGCATTTACAGATCTGCCGTTCCCCGTGAATCTGTCTTATCAAATACTGTCGATCTTCGCTGATCGGCACTGCAGGCCCAACAGGCACCTATCCTCAGCGCTCCGCCGTGAGCGCCTGTCCCTCGTCGATCCTGGCGCCCAATAAAAAGGCCTGCGTCGCCATGCGCTTTTTGCCCTCGTACTGCACCTCGGTGAGGGCCAGTACGCTGTCTTTGCAGTTGACGTAAATTGCCTTTTTGTCCGTGCCGGCTACCGTTCCGGGTGCTCCCTGGACCGGCTTGTCCGCCACCGCGCTCGCCCAGATCTTGAGCATCTTGCCGTTCATAAATGTGTAGGCGCCCGGCCAGCTGTTGAGGCCGCGCACCAGACGCTCGATCTTGTCGGCCGGCATATTCCAGTCGATGTTGCCCATCTCCTTTTTGAGCATGGATGCGTAGGTGGACGCTTCGTCGTCCTGCTTGATGGGCGTAAGGGTTCCCGCTTCGATCATGGGCAGGGCTTTCACCAAAAGCGTGCCGCCAAGCTTCGCCATCTTATTATAGAGGCTCTCGCCGGTCTCGTTCGCTTCCAGCGGAATCTCCTCCTGCAGAAGGATATCGCCGGTATCGAGTCCCTCGTCCATCTGCATGATCGTCACGCCGCTCTTCTCTTCGCCGTTGATCACGGCCCACTGGATCGGTGCGGCGCCTCTGTATTTGGGCAAAAGCGAAGCGTGCACGTTGACGCAGCCAAACCTGGGAAGCTCCAGGATCTCCTTACTCAGGATCTGGCCAAACGCCGCTACTACGATCAGGTCCGGTGCCTCCTCGCGAAGGCGTGCAACGGCCTCCGGGCGCTTGACCCTGACAGGGGAAAATACAGGAATTCCCCATTTGTCGGCGCACTCATGTACAGGCGTCTTGATCACGCCCCGTCCGCGTCCCTTGGGTCTGTCGGGCTGTGTCACCGCAAGACTGACTTCGCAGCCGTTTCTCATCATTGTGTCCAGTACTTCCGCCGCCAGATCCGGCGTTCCCATAAATACGATCTTCAAATTCTGTCTCCTTTGGCGCTGCCTGCGGGATTACTGCTTGTCTTCGCCCGCTTCTTCCTCTGCTTTCGCGGCTTCTTCCGCGAACATCTCATCCAGTTCCTCATTGGTGTAGAGCTTGCCTTCCACCAGTTCCACATACATATGGCCGTCCAGGTGGTCCAGCTCGTGGCAGATGGCTCTCGCAAGAAGATCCTCGCCTTCCACAATGAAGTCCTCCATGTTCTCATTGAGCGCCCTTGCGACAACATGGCGGGGTCTTGTCACCTGTCCGGTCTTGCCGGGTACAGAAAGGCAGCCTTCCCAGCCGCACTGCTCGCCGTCCCGCTCGATGATCTCCGGATTGATCATGACAAGGGGTTCATTCTGCTCCTCGCTCACGTCGATCACGACGATTCTCTTGAGCATACCGACCTGAGGCGCTGCAAGACCGACGCCTTCCGCCTCATACATCGTCTCTTTCATATCTTCAATGAGCTGCCTAAGCTTGGGCGTCATCTCCCGCACTTCCTTTGCTCTCTTTGAAAGTACCGGATCGCCGAGTTCTCTGATTGTTCTAAGTGCCATTTATTTTCCGCCTTTCTCCTTCATGCGCCGGATCCCGGCGCTTACACTTGCTTCCAAACCGGTCCGCCGGTCCTCTTTTTCCCCGCTTCCCCTCTATTATTTAGAAGGGACTCACCGGGTCAAAATCGAACTGCACCTGTACCTGCGGATCTCTCCCGATTTTGACCAGATAGGCCAAAAAGGCCTCCGCGCGGTCTTTACATCTCACCAGTTTATCATAATTCTCATCCTTGATATAGAGAACATATCTGTATTGGTCCCGAATTCTTGACAGAGATGCCTGGGCGGGCCCGATCACCAGCGCGTTCGGGTCATCCCGCACGAACAGCTCCCGGAGCTGTCCGGCCAGTCCCTCCGCCTTGTCCTCATCCATAGACTGAAGCTGTACGCAGAGCATATGGGCTGCCGGGGGATACATAAGGAGCGAGCGATAGCGCATCTCCTCCCTGTAGAATCCCTCATAATCCTGAGCCGCCGCGTATTGGACCGCATAGTTTTCCGGCTGATAGGTCTGGATCACGACCCGTCCCGGGGTATCGCCTCTACCGGCGCGTCCCGCAGCTTGGGTCAGCAGCTGGAAGGTCCGCTCCGCCGCCCTGTAATCGCCCGCATAGAGGGACAGATCTGCCAAAAGAATGCCCACCAGCGTGACGCCAGGGAAGTCATGCCCCTTCACGATCATCTGTGTGCCGACCAGAAAATCCGCCTCTCTGTTGGCAAATGCGGACAGGATCCGGTCGTAGCTTCCCTTTTTGGAGGTCGTATCCGCGTCCAGACGCAGGACTCTCGCACCGGGAAAGCGCATCTTCAGGTGTTCTTCGATCTGTTCTGTGCCGGCCCTGAAGCCGGAAATATAAGGGGAGCCGCACTCCGGGCACTCCCTGACGCCCGGTCTCTCATAGCCGCAGTAGTGGCAGACCAGCCGCCCGTTTTTGTGCAAAGACAGCGAGACTTCACAGTGGGGGCATTTGATGACCGTCCCGCAGGACCTGCAGGATACAAATCCCGCGATGCCGCGCCGGTTGAGAAAAAGAATGGCCTGTTCCTTTCTGGCCAGTCTGTCCTCTAACAGGCTCTGCAGCTGTTCCGACAGGATAGAACGGTTGCCATTTCTGAGCTCCTGCCGCAGATCCGCGATCTCGACATCCGGCAGTGTGCCGCCCGTCAATCGCTCCGTCAGTTTGTAAAGCCTGTATTCGCCGTGCTCTGCCTTATAATAGGTATCCAGCGAGGGGGTCGCGCTTCCCAACACGACACACGCGTTTTTGCGCCTGGCCAGCTCCTGCGCCACTTCCCTCGTGTGATATTTTGGCATCGATTCATTCTTATAGCTGCCCTCGTGCTCTTCGTCGATCACGATGACGCCCAGATCGGAGAAGGGCGTAAAGAGTGCGCTCCTGGGCCCGATGATCACGTCGATCTCGCCGCGTCTTGCCCGCTCCCACTGGTCCGCCTTCTCGCTCTCGGAGAGCGACGAATTCATCACAGATACCTTTTCGCCAAAATACTGATAGAAACGGAGCAAAGTCTGATAGGTCAGCGCGATTTCTGGAATCAGCATGATCGCCTTCCGGCCCCGCGCGCAGATGCCGCGAATGATGGAGATGTAGACCTCCGTCTTACCGCTTCCGGTAATGCCGTGGATCAGGCTCACTGTACTGCGCCCGGCGTCAAAATCAGCGAGGACGCCGTCCACGATCGCTTTTTGCGCGCCACTGAGCTCTCTGTGCGCCGCCTCCGCCTTCTTGAATGTGACCGGATTGCGGAAGGATTCCTCCTCCGTCACGTCGATCACGCCGGCGGCTGCCATCGCGCGGATCGTCTGCGCTGTGACGTGAAGCTTACTCACGACAAGGCTATAAGGGAGCCTCGGAACTTCCAGCAGTTCCCGCAGAAGGCGCTCGCGCGCCACCTGATGCTTTCGCGTATAGACATCGAGCTGCGCCAACGCTTCCTCCCGGGGGAGCTTCAGCTCAATTTCCCGGGTCCTCACCGGCTTGCCGGGTTTGCGTGACGTCAGCACTGTCTTGAGCGCCGCTGCCATGGTCGATCCATACCGGTTCTTCATCCAGGCCGCAAGACCGATGGCCGTCGCCCCGTCTTCATCTTCACTGTAGCCGCTGTCGCTGACGGGAAGTTCGGCAATCTCCTTGATCTTCTCAGGGGGAAGGTCGCACGTATCTTTGAGTGCGATGACATAGCCCTTGCGGATTCCGTTGTGGGTGCCAAACGGCACCATAACAAGGCTCCCGGGCTGCAGGACCTGCTGCATGCGCTCGGGAACCCTGTACGTAAACGGTCTGTCGAGTTTGTTATAGGCGATATCGATGATCACCTCTGCGAATTTGCTCAAGCTTCCTCCAGAATCTCGCGGATCAGGACGCGCTCATCCATGGGATACTTGTGGCCCTTGATCTCCTGATAATCCTCGTGTCCCTTGCCGGCCAGCACGACGATATCGCCGGGCTCTCCATTACGGATCGCAAAGCGGATGGCGTCCTTTCTGTCCGGGATTGTGACATACTTGCCGTTCGTGCGGGAAATTCCCGTCACGATATCTCCGATAATGTCCATCGGCTCCTCGTTTCGGGGGTTGTCCGATGTGATGATGCTCAGTTCTGCCAGCTTACCGCTGACTTCGCCCATCTCAAACCGGCGCAGCTTGGAGCGGTTTCCGCCGCATCCGAACAGGCACACCAGTCTGTGGGGCTCGTATTCGCGCAGCGTTGTCAGAAGACTCTCCAGTGCCATTGCGTTGTGGGCGTAATCGATGAGGAGCGTAAACTTGTCGCTGACCTTGACCATCTCAATACGGCCTCGGACGTGCACCTGCAGAAGCGCTTTCTGGATCTCCTCCGTCGTAACGCCAAAGTGTCTGCAGACGGCGATCGCGCACAGCGCGTTGTATACGCTGAAGCGGCCGGGTGCCGGCACTTCCGCGCGGAATTGCATGAGGCCGTCCACATCGAAGGAAACGCCCAGTTCACCGGGCTCCTTGATCAGCGTAAGATCCTTCGCGTACAGATCTGCAGCGGGTGTAAGGCCGTAGGTCTCCACGCTGCAGGTATGGCCATCGCTGACTCTCTTATAATAAGGATCGTCCGCATTGAAAATGCCTACCTTGCACTGCCGGAACAGAAGGCTCTTGCAATTTAAATAATCATCGAAATCCTTGTGTTCGTTGGGGCCGATGTGGTCAGGAGACAGGTTGGTAAAAATACCGATATCGAACAAGAATCCCTGTGTCCTGTGCATCATCAGCGCCTGGGAAGAGACCTCCATGACGACAGCCTGCATGCCTGCGTCCGCCATGTCACGGAATGTCTTCTGCAGGACAGTAGATTCCGGCGTTGTATTGTTGGCAGGGATCTTCACGTCTCCATAAAGGATCTCAATCGTGCCAATGAGGCCGACCTTGAGACCGGCCGCTTCCAGAATGGACTTGACCATGTAGGTGGTGGTCGTCTTGCCCTTGGTGCCTGTGACGCCGATGATCTTCATCTCCGACGCGGGATTGTGATAATACGCAGCCGCGATATAGGCCATCGCGTAGCGGGTATCCTGCACGCGGATGATCACCGGATCCTTGACCGGCGTCTTTCCAATAAGGTCAGAGAGATCCAGATCCTTCTGCACGACCAGCGCCGCCGCGCCGTCAAGAAGCGCTTGTCTTGCGAACTCATGTCCGTCGCGGACCGCCCCTACAATACAAAAGAACAGGCAGTTCTCAGTGATCTTTCTGGAATCGTTGACGATCTCCGAGACCTCCACCGCGCGCAGCGCACGGGCTCTGTCGGGGTCTGTGATCACCTCGCCTGCCAAAGTGTTAAAATGATAATCCAGTTTACGGATCAGTTCTGCGATCTTCATATGCTGTCTCCTACCTGTGTATTCTATAATCTTTCACCACGTACTGCATACTGTCCCTGCCGTTCCAGGAATTGATGCCGGGATAATATACCATGTCTATTGTAACATTTCCTGCGCCTGAGAGAAGTCCCTCTAAGGCTCCTCTTCCGGCTTCTTCCTCTATATTTTTACACCAGGACTGCGCGTCCTCGAATCGGATCAGCTCCATTCGGTATCCAAGCTCGTCTTCCGCCCCAAGGCGAATGACATTCCGGTTGCGGCCCATCACTTTGGCGCTCCGAAGATGGATGTTTCTCGTGACGAACAGGGGCTTGGGATTATCATTGCCGCAGGGCTCCAGGTTTTCCAGCTCCCGGGTAACCGCAATGTTGAGAAAACGAGGGGGCAGCTCCATATCCACCCGGATCACTTCCTGCAGGTCCTCCTCGCGAAGGCAGCAGTTGTCCTCAATTCTGCGTACGAACGCCGCCAGATTTTCCTCTTTCATGGTAAGGCCCGCCGCCATTTTGTGACCGCCAAACTTGACGAAGAGGTCTTCGCAGGCATTCATGGCCGCGTACATGTCATAATTCTCTATGGATCGCCCGGATCCTTTCAAAATACCGTTCCCGGTATCCGTCAACACAAAAACCGGTCTGTGGCGGCTCTCCTTGATCCGCCCGGCGATGATCCCGGCCAGCGACTCGTGGCAGTCCCGCAGAAGCAGGACAATGACTTTTCGATCTGTGAGATGCTCTCTCTCGATCATTTCCTCCGCTGCCGCTGTACCCTCCATTGTCATGCTCTTGCGGCTGTCGTTGAGGTCCTTAAGCTGCTGGGCGATCTGCAGCGCACGGGAAGTGTCCGTCTCCATAAAGAGCTCCAGTCCCCTGCGCGCGCTGTCCAGCCGTCCGGACGCATTGAGGCAGGGCCCCAGTACAAATCCGGCGTGATAGCAGCTGAGATTCGTCTCGGTCAGTCCCGTCACTTTGAGCAGTGCCTGCAGGCCGGGGTTTTGTGAAAAGGGAGCTTCCGCAAGGCCTTCCTTAACAAGAATCCTGTTCTCGTCGCGAAGGGGCATGACGTCACACACGGTTGCCAGTCCCGCAAAGGGCAGCAGATCGGTTTCCAAGGTGCGGTATTGCGCTCGTCCGGATTCGCCATACATCCTCTCCGCCAGAAGAAGGCAGAGTTTGTAGGCGACCACGGCGCCGCAGATTTCGGGAAAGGGATAGGGGTCGGTCCCGGTGATCTCCGGCGAGATCTTGGGATCGACGACCGCCTGTGCAGGCGGAAGAAGATAGGACCTTGTTCCATCCGGGTTCGCCTTGAACGGCACTTCGTGATGGTCGGTGACAATCACCGTCATGCCCAGAGCACTGGCAATCCCCAGCGGCTCTGCCGCGGCAATGCCGTTGTCACAAGTCAGGATGGTGTCGACGCCCTCCTGGGCTGCATTCCGGACCAATCGCTCATTGATGCCATATCCATCCTTGAGGCGTTCCGGCAGCACTGCGTCCACCTCGGCGCCCAGCTGCCGCAGGGAATGCCACAGGATATACGAAGAGCAGATTCCGTCCACATCGTAGTCGCCTATGATTCGAATCCGTTTGCCTTCGCGGATCTTGCGCTCTATGATTTCTACCGCCTTCACCGCATCCGGCAAAAGGCGCGGATCGTGGAGGTCCTCCAGACGCCCCTTTAGAAAGCGCAGCGTCCCCTCTGTGCCGATCACATCCCGGTTGCGGATCAGGCGCGCCAAAATAGGAGAAATCCCGCATTCTTGTGCTATTCGGTTAAAATCCGCCCGCTTGGCGGTCACGATCCACTTGTTCTTTCTCAAACTGCATGCACCTCTCTGGCCGATTCTACGCCGATTTTTCGGTGAAAAAGCGAGGGAACGGACGCTCGATCCGTTCCCTCGGGTAGTTGCTACTATATCAGGCAGATTTAGACGGTAATCTTCGCCTTATTCTTTTCCTCGATCTCTTTCTGTTTCTGGAGCTTTCTCTCCTTCTTGGAAAGATTGGAATTCTTCTTCTTGGAAGAAGTGTTTCCGCCATTGCCGCCCTTTGTGCCGTCACCATTGCCGCTGCCAGTGGAAGGCGTGCTGTCCTTGGTGGAAGCGATCTTGGTGCGAAGCAGATGCCAAAGGGGACCTGCGATGCAAACAGAAGACCAGCATCCGGCTACGATACCTACCATCAGAGGCAGTGCGAATTCCTTAACGGAAGCGACGCCAAAAATAAACAGAGACAGGACCATGAAGAAGGTGGTCAGGGACGTAAAGATACTTCTGGAAAGCGTCTGGCTGACACTGGTGTTGACGATGTCTTCCAGTGTTGTGCCGGCTTTTCTGCTGCGCAGATTCTCACGAACACGGTCGAACACAACGATGGTCGCGTTGATCGAGTAACCTACGATCGTCAGCATGCAGGCGATGAATGTGCTGCCTACAGAGATTCTGATCAGTGCATAGGCTGCAAGAACAATGAGACAGTCATGCGCAAGGCAGATGACAGAGGAAGCACCGAAGCGGGCGTCCTTAAAGCGGAACCAGATGTAGATCAGCATCAGAACCAGCGCTACGATTACTGCGTTAAACGCTGCGCTCTTCATCTCAGAAGAAATCGTCGAGCTGATGGTCTCGGATGTGATATTGTCCTTGTCTACCTGGAAGGTATCCTGCAGCGCAACCGCGAGTGCTGTGCTCTTCTCTTCGTCGAGCTCCTGGGTCTTGAAGATCACTTCGCTGCTGCCCGCGACCTTCTGTACCTGCGGGCTGCTGTCGCCGGTCGCCTCTGTGATTACAGGGATGACCTTTTCATTGATCTCATCAAGGCTCATGTCCTCATTAAAGGTGACGTTTGTAGATGTACCGCCAACAAAGTCAAGGCTGTAATTCAGCGCGCCCTTGCCGCTTCCGGCGTTCATAGCCATACCGGCAAATCCTGCGATGATCAGCACTGCAGAAATCACAAATACGATCTTTCTCTTCGCGATGAAGTTGATCGTCTTGACGTCTCTTCCTGTTCCGTACAGCTTCACATCCTGTGCGCCGAGCGCATAGAAGATGTTCATGAGAAGTCTTGTGACAAACAGGGCTGTGAACATGGACACAACGATACCGATGGCCAGCGTGTACGCGAAGCCCTTGATCGTACCGGAGCCAAGGAAAGCAAGGACTGCTGCTGCGATCAGGGTTGTGACGTTTCCGTCGATGATCGCGGAAAGTGCCTTGTCATAACCGCTCTTCATAGCGTTCTTAACAGTCTTGCCGGCGTGAATTTCCTCACGAATACGGGCAAAGATAATGACGTTCGCATCGACCGCCATACCAATGGAGAGCAGGATACCTGCGATACCGGGCAATGTCAGTGTCACGTCAAATGCGTTCAGGATGATCGTAACGATCAGGATATAAATGCAAAGCGCCAGTGTCGCGCAAAGGCCGGGCAGCCAATAAATCGCGATCATCAGGATTGCGACAAGCGCAAAACCAAGGATACCGGCTGTCTTACTGGTCCGGATCGCATCCTGGCCCAGCTGGGCGCCGACGATCTGGGAGCGAAGTCTCTGCAGCTCTACTTTCAGACCACCGATTCGGATATTGGAAGCAAGGCTCTCCGCCTCTTCAATTGTGTTTTCACCCGTGATGACTGCACGTCCATCTGTGATCGCCGCCTGTACTCTGGGCACGCTGATGAATCTGCCGTCATAATAGATACCGATCGTCTCGCCGGCTGCATAAGCCTTGGTCGTTGCATCTGCAAACTTCTGCTTGCCTTCGTCTGTAAAGGTCAGAGAAACGACGATCTGCTGGTTGTTCATGCTGTCGTTCTGGTAGCCGGCCTTGGCTTCCTGTACATCTGTACCTTCCAGTACGGCGTCGCCGTCCGCGACGATCTGCTTGAGATCCTTCGTCAGGACATAGTCGACGTTGCCGTCCGCATCCTGGCCGAGCTGGTAGTTCTGGTTTCCGCTCTCATCTGTCTGTCTGATAAAATACAGAGAGCCGGGCTGTCCCAGTTCATTGAGGATCTTATTGGTCTCTTCAACACCGGAGATGCCGGGAATCTCGATATTAATTCGGTCGGAACCTTCTGTGTAGACCTGTGCCTCTGTGCTGTACTGGTCAACACGCTGCTGAAGCTTATAAACTGTATCAGCCATATCCTCGTCTGTAGGGGCCGTGTCGCCAACCGCTTCATACGTAATGCTGGCGCCGCCTGCGAGGTCAAGGCCGAGTTTGATGTTGTGATACGATCCTCTGTGCCCACCGCCGAAACCGACCAGTGCGGTATAGGCCATAAGACCGGTAATGACCGCTGTCAGGATCAGCGCGATGACTGCTCTCGATTTTTTCATGTTACATCTCCTTCTATCTTTCCTGGTTGTATATTCACTAAAAAAGGCTACAACCTTTGAAATTATAGCACAAATAAAAATAATGTAAAATGTTTTTATCTCCGGATTGCCCGCAGGTTGCGCAGAATCCGCCGCTAATGGAAAGTTTTGGCCCAATCAGCCGGTCTTCCCGTGATTTCCATACTATTGAATTTGGCCGTTTGCTGCATTAGACTGGGAATAGCAGGAGGGGCAACAATGATGCGAGAGGTCACAATACTGCAACAAGATCTGCGGGGCGACTGCGCCCTTTCATGGGACAGCGCCTCCAAAAAAGACCAGGCCCGCCTGGAATCTTCGTGTGCCCGCAGCCTTACGGCCGCCGCCCTCTCGCTCTATCTGAAAAGCACGCCGTCTTTCGAAGACCTTCGCGGGGAAGTCCGCACGCCGGAAGGAAAGCCCTATTTTCCTGCCTTCCCGGCGTTTCATTACAGTATCTCCCACTCGGCAGGTCTTGTCGTCTGCGCGGCATGGGAGGCGCCAATCGGCATTGATCTGCAGCAGATCCCCTCTGATCCACAAAATGCCATGCGGATCGCGAACCATTTTTTCTCTGAAGGCGAACAAAATGCACTGCGGCAGCTGCAGACGGAAGATCCCAACGCCATGCTTCTCCTCTTTAGCCGTCTCTGGACTGCCAGAGAAAGTTATGTAAAGCTCACAGGCCGGGGCCTTGCCGAACCGTTTGACAACTACTGCCCCGATCTCATAGATGGCCGGATCCACACAAGAAGCGGCGAGTCCTTCTCACTCACCGCCTGCCGCGCCCCTACCGGGTACTGTATGACTCTATGCAGCCATGAACCGATCCCCCCGGAGGAGATCCACTATATTAGCTATCCCATTTCCAACTGTAATTCATAGTCCTTTAACGCAATGACAATTGTTTGTCTACATTTTATCAACTAATCGAGCAAACTTGCTCCAAAAAGACGCACAATTAGAAACAGCCAGGTGCCTGTATCTATTACATACAAGCACCTGGCTGTCATGATGATCGTTGATCATACACCAATTATTCGTGATCGCTCTCCACAATTGCGATGGACAGCTCCTCAAGCTGCTTTTTGTCTACCAGGTTGGGCGCTTCGCTCATCAGATCAACTGCGTCCTTGTTCTTGGGGAAGGCCATGACGTCGCGAATGCTCTCCGCGCCTGTCATCAGCATGACAAAGCGGTCTACGCCGTAGGCCAGTCCTGCGTGCGGCGGTACGCCGTACTTGAAAGCGGTCAGGAGGAAGCCGAACTTCTCCTGCGCCTCTTCGGGCTTCAGGCCGATGACTTCAAACATCTTCTCCTGGATATCGTTCTGGTGGATTCTGACACTGCCGCCGCCGAGCTCCACGCCGTTGAGGACGATATCGTAGGCCTTGGCTCTGACTGCGCCGGGATCGGAATCGATCAGGTGCCAGTCCTCATCCATCGGCATGGTGAAGGGATGGTGCATCGCGACGAATCTCTCTTCTTCATCGCTCCATTCAAGAAGCGGGAACTCCACGACCCAGAGGAAATTGAACTTGTTGTGGTCGATGAGACCCAGCTCCTCGCCGAGTTTAAGTCTGAGTGCGCCGAGGACGTTCCACACGATCTTGTTCTGGTCCGCTGCGATGAGGAGCAGGTCGCCTTTCTCGCCGTGCATCTTCTCAACGATCGCCGTGATCTCTTCCTCTTTCATGAATTTGGCAAAAGAGCACTTGACGCTGCCGTCGTCCTTGAGCTGGATGTAAGGCAGTCCTTTGGCACCATAGCCCTTGGCAAAGGTCACCAGCGCGTCGATCTTCTTGCGGGCCATGCCGCCCTGTCCCTTGACATTGATGCCGCGGACGGAGCCGTTCTTCATGGCAGCCGCGTCGGAGAATACGGCAAAGCCGCAGTCCTTCACTTCGTCTGTGATGTCGACGAGCGTCATATCGAAGCGGGTATCCGGCTTGTCGGATCCGTAATTGTTCATGGCGTCGATCCACTTCATTCTGGGAAGGGGAAGCGCTACGTCCAGGTCAAAGGTCTTCTTGGCCACATACTGGATCAGTCTCTCGTTGACATCGATCACGTCGTCGACGTCGACGAAGGAGAGCTCCATATCCGCCTGTGTGAACTCGGGCTGTCTGTCTGCGCGCAGATCCTCGTCGCGGAAGCACTTCGCGATCTGGAAATAGCGGTCAAAACCGGAGCACATCAGGAGCTGCTTGAACAGCTGCGGGGACTGGGGAAGCGCATAGAAGTTTCCGGGATGCACGCGGCTGGGAACCAGGTAGTCTCTGGCGCCTTCGGGCGTGGACTTGCACAGGATCGGGGTCTCGATCTCCAGGAAGCCTTCGCCGGACATGAATTCTCTCATGTTCTGGATCATCTGGCTTCTAAGGATCAGTCTTCTCTGCATATCGGGACGGCGAAGGTCCAGGCTTCTGTATTTAAGTCTGAGATCTTCCTTGGTATTGCTGTTCTCCACAATGTGGAAGGGCGGCGTCTCGGATTCAGAAAGAATCCTGGTCTCTTTGACGCGGATTTCGATCGCGCCGGTCGCAAGGTTCGGATTGACCGACTCTCTCTTGCAGACGGTTCCGACTGCCGCGACAACGAACTCCGCTCTCATCTTCTCTGCTTTGGCAAAATTCTCCGGACCGCACTCTGTCTCTTCATAGATCAGCTGCAGAAGGCCGCTTCTGTCCCGAAGGTCCACGAATACCAGTCCGCCTTTATTTCTCTGCTTGGCCACCCATCCCATTACGGTGACGGTCTGCCCGATGTTATTCTCGTTCAGCTCCGCGCATCTGCAGGTGCGCTTTAATCCCAACATTGATTCAGCCATTGTTACGCCTCTTTCTATCTTGTCGTATTGTGCCGGTTATTCTTCAGCAGGTTAATGATCTGGTTGATCATCCGTTTTTTGATCAGTTCTGGATCGGATTGCGGTAGAACTCCTCGAATTCGTCGTATCCTCTCTCTTTCATCTGCTGCTTCTGGAACTTCTTGTTCTTGGCCATTCTGGCGATCAGAACCTGCGTGCCGTCCGCTCTCTCCTGCTGCGCCTTTTTGATGACTTCGCAGAGGCGATCGGCGGGCATGTTCTTCTCGATCAGATACGCTTTTTTGACCGGGCGGCCCGGAATCTGGAAGCCCTGCTCCATCAGGATCAGGATGATTCTCTCAAATCCGATGGAGAATCCGCAAGCCGGTACGTCCTTGCCCGTGAACTTGCCGACCATACCGTCATAGCGTCCGCCGCCTCCGCAGCTGATGCCGAGCTCGGGCATCGCGATCTCGAAGATCGTGCCGGTGTAATAGGACATGCCGCGAACGATCGTGGGATCGAATACGATCCTGAAGTCCGCTGTCTTGGTGCCTTCCACGCTATCCATGACTTCCCGAAGCGTAGGGATCACGTCGGGCTCGATAAAGCCCTCCAGCTTCTCCTCGAGGTAGCCGAGCTGGTCTTCCGCTCCCTGCAGTCCCTCGAACAGGCTGACATAGCGGTCCTTCATCTCCTCAGTAAAGCCCTCTTCGATCAGCTCTTTCGCTGCGCCGTCGAGGCCGATCTTGTCCATCTTGTCCAGGATGATGAAGACGTCTGTGTAGCGATCCTCAGGGAATCCGCTGTAAGCGGCCATCGCCTTGAGGATGCGGCGCTCGTTGATGCGGATCTGGAAGTTCTTGAATCCGAGGTTGCCGAGCGTCGTCGTGGTCGCCAAAATCAGTTCGATCTCCGCCAGGTTGCTGGGCTCGCCGATGATATCGATGTCACACTGCATGAACTGGCGGTATCTGCCCTTCTGCGGGCGGTCCGCTCTCCACACATTGCCCATCTGCAGCGCCTTAAAAGGCATCGACAGCTCGTTCTGGTGATTGGAAAAGTAGCGCACCAGCGGAACGGTCAGATCGTAACGGAGTCCTCCGTCTACCAGATCTGCCTCGCTCTGCGCGCTCTCCAGTTTGAGCTTCTCGCCTCGTTTCAGGATCTTGAAGATCAGTTTCTCGTTGTCGCCGCCCTGCTTGCTAGTCAGATTGGCAATATTCTCTACACAGGGCGTCTCAATGGACTGAAATCCAAACTCCGCATATGTCTTCTTGATGACGGAGATGCAGTAGTCGCGGATCTCCATCTCAGCGGGGAGGATGTCCTTCATGCCTGTGACCGGTTTCTTGATCAGTGCCATGCCGTGATTCCTTTCTCAGTACGGGTGATTGCTGACGTATTTGTATCACATCTATTTCGACAATATGTTATTGTACATTTTTTCCCTACTGAAATCAATAGCTCAGATGCCTCTGAAATGGCCCATCCCCACTTCCTGCGCCAGTCCCCGGATTTGCAGACTGACCATACAGCGCATGAATTCTTCCACGCTGATTCTTCTTCCTATTATAAATTCCATTCTCTGCTGAAGGAATGAAGATTCCATCACATCCCCCTGCCCCAGCACGTCAAAACATACCGCTTCCAGGCCGTCTAGCTCCGCCCGTCTGGCAAGCCTTCGTTTTCTGTTTGTTTCAGACATATCCGTTCCCTCGGGCGAAACGCCGTAGAAGTGCTCGACCACCGTTTCCGGCGTACAGGCAATCGCCGCGCCTTGTGAGATGAGAAAATTGCAGCCGTCGCTGAGGCTATCGCAAACCCTACCCGGCAGGGCGAATATATCCCGGCCCTGTTCGAGCGCCGCGTCCACTGTGATCACCGTTCCGCTCCTTCTTCTGGCCTCGATGACCAGCACGGCGTCTGACAGGCCACTGATCAAGCGGTTCCTTTTAGGAAAAAGCTGCGAGCGAGGCTGGGTGCCGGGCGGCATTTCTGAGAGAATCCCTCCTTTTTCCTTGAGGAGCTGGTACAGCAGTGCGTTTTCTGTCGGATAGACGACGTCCACGCCGCAGCCGAGTACGGCGTAGGAGTCGCCGCCCGCTTCAATCGCAGCCCGGCCTGCGATTCCGTCCACGCCTCTTGCCATTCCACTGACGATTGTGATTCCACGCATGGCCATCTTCTCTGCGAAAATCCTGGCCTGTTCTCGCCCATACCCGGAACAATTTCTAGCACCCACGATGGCCACAGACGGTCTGTCTTCTCTGGGAAGCGCCCCGATGTAATAGAGACCGTAGGGGTTGTCCGGAATGCCCCTCAGTCTGTCCGGGAAGTCCTGGTCCTCCTGGCTGGTAAAGCCAATCCCCCTTTGCCTTAGCGCCGCCGCCTTCTGTGCAGGATCCTCCTCCTGGGCCCGTGCGATCACAGCAGCCCGCTTAGCCGCAGAGGACCGTATCTTGGCATCTGACTGTCTTCTCTGTCGCTGCCCGTTTTCATGTCCATCTGCTCCACATTTCTCCAATCCGCATTCCTCCACTTCCCGTTCTCTCCTCTCTCTGTCCTCCATGGCTGATTCCACGAGAAGCTGGCAGAGTTCCTGCTCCTGCATATGATAAACCTCTTCTGCGCTGGACGCTTTTTTCATCAGCGAGTGAATCGTCGTATTGCCAATGCCCGGTATATCGCAAAGCCACAATGCGTACGGATTGGCATTTGGATACTTATCTTCTCTCACCATCTGTGTCCTCCCTGTCTGTTAAGCGGCTTGATCTTCATATTGCTGTTGTATTCTCCGGCGGGTGCCTTGCTCTTCTGTGTGTCTTCTTCCGGCATGCGGAATCCAACCGCCATCATCAGGTCCCTCTCCAGAATCTTTTCTCTGCCGTCAAGATCCGCGATGGTCCTGGCCATCTTCAATGTCTTGTGGTAGGCGCGGGCGCTCATCCCGATCTGTTCGTAGATCATCCGCATCTTGGCCGCCAGCTGCGAATCCAAGGCGCAGTATTTTTCCACCGCCTGCACGTCCATATCGGCGTTATAGGAAAAGGGCGTGCCGGCGAATCGGTGCTTTTGCCGTTCGATTGCCTCGATGACGCGGCCCCGCACAACTTCGCTGCGTTCCTCCTCATGCATCCCCTGCAGTTCGTCCGCGCTGACCCGGTTGACACTCACGCGAAAGTCGATCCGGTCCAAAAATGGGCCGGATATCCGTCTCTGATAGTTCTGCACCTGAAAAGGCGTGCACCGACACCGGTTCATATCCGGATAGTAGCCGCATGGGCAGGGATTGGCCGCTGCCACGAGGAGCATTTTGGCCGGATATCTGTAAGCGCCTTGCATTCTTCGAATCGTAATCTCATGGGTCTCCAGCGGCTCCCGCAATAGATTCAGCTCGGCGGCCGGATACTCTGGGAGCTCGTCCAGAAACAGGACGCCCATATGGGCCAGTGAGATCAGTCCCGGCACCGGTATGTTTCCGCCGCCGATGAGCGCCGCCTTGGTCACAGAATGATGGGGTGCGATGAAGGGTCTTTCTGTGATCAGACCGTCTTCCTCCGTCAGCCTTCCCGCCACGCTGTAGATCCTGGTGACTTCCAAGGCTTCCTCTGGTGTCAGCGGCGGCATAATACCGGGGAGACACCTGGCCAGCATACTCTTTCCTGTGCCGGGCGGGCCTGTCATGAGCACGTTGTGGAAGCCGGCGGCGGCGATTTCCAGCACTTTTTTGGCCTGGCTCTGGCCGTGGATGTCGGAAAGATCCGCATAGTCTCCGGCGTAATGACGCCTGAGCAGTTCCTCTGCGTCCGCCTCCATAGGGGGCAAAAAGAGGTCTCGTTCATCCGGATCCTTTCGAAGATAATTGACGAGTTCCGCCAGGGTGCACACGCCGACCACGCGTACGCCATGTACGAGCGCGCCTTCCGCGAGGTTGCCGCGGGGAACCAAGCATGTATGGATTCCTCTCTCTCTGGCCTCGATCACGATGGGCAGAATTCCCTTGACCGGCCGGATTTCCCCATTGAGTCCCACTTCGCCCGCGACCAGCACGCCTTCTGTAGCTTCTTCCTTTATATATCCGAGGCAGATCAAAAGCCCGACGCATACGGGGATATCGATCACGATGCCCCGCTTGGGAATGCCGGCCGGGGACAAGTTGACGGTAATCCTGCGGGGCGGCAGATAGATTCCCAGGTTTCTGAGCGCAACGCGGACGCGTTCGCCGGCCTCTCTCACTTCGCCGCTCATAAATCCGACCATGTTGAAAGAGGGGAGGCCGTCGGATATGTCCGTCTCCACCTGGATCAAATAGCTGTCGATGCCATGAACAGCGCCGGTTGTAATGTTGCTGTACATGTTTCCTCCTTACTTGTTTGTTAAGTTGTCTTTCGTTTGTTTCTTTCCTTGCGTTTTTTGCCGGCTGCCGTAGATGTCTTGCCGGCTGCCGTAAATGTCTTGCCGGCTGCCGTAAACGTGCCGTTTTGCACTGCCTTTACGGCTTGTTTTCGGCACAACAATTAGAAAACGCTTGTTGGTTCATGAAAATGGGAAATGTTCTCCAGATCCGGACAGAGTATAAGAGTCATGCGGGAAGATCCCCCGCTTTTGTTGATTGTATAAAGAAAGACCGGCCCTGCGCAATCGCGCATGGCCGGTCCTTCCTTCAAATCCTTCTACATAATTATTAATTTGTACATATAAAGTCAGAATATTGATTTTATCTGTCATCCGCACCGCTCGACGCCGGCGCCTTCGGCGCAATATGCGCCAATCCGAAACACCCCGGCTATCACACAGCCTAACAGTTTCTTATGAACCTTCACAGAATATAATCCGCCATCACATAATTGGCCACGTCCAGTCCGTACTCAGTCAGTGCCAGGCGATGATCTATAGCGCCGTCCGTCTTTGCAGATTCCTGGCAGGGAACACCACAATGCAAGCTAGCGCCGCCCACCTCAACAGTCTTGCGGCATATAAGCCCCTGCCTCAAATGCTTCTCGATCACCTCGCCGAAGCGCTTTTCTACCGGCTCTCCAAACCGCCTCTGGTACTCCTCCACGCTGACACCATCCGTCATGCGAAGGCCGAGGAACATGAATTCCTCCATCTGGTCCTCCTGGCTGAGAAGCTCGCGCTCCTGCCGCAGTCCCATACAGTCGCCCGCAAGGACGGCCTTCCTATACGCCTCCATCCGATCCGGATTCTTGAACCGTTCGGATCCCATAAGTGAAGACGCGCCAAGTCCCAGTCCCAGGTAATCGTGACCGGTCCAGTAGCCGCCGTTGTGCTTACATGCGTAGCCTTCCCGCGCGTAGTTGGAGATCTCATAGCGGCGGTAACCGTTTTCCGACAGAAACTGCTTGGTGAAGTGATACATGGCCCGGTCCTCTTCCTCGGACGGAAGCGCCGGCAGCTGCATGCTGGCGAAAGGTGTTCCCTCCTCAATGATCAGGCTGTAGGCGGACAGATGCTCGGGGCCAAGCGCGACCGCTTCACGCAGGGTGTGCGCCCAGGTCTCCATCTTTTGGCCCGGCAGCGCCGACATGAGGTCCAGATTGAGGTTGGTGAATCCGGCTTCCCTCGCCGCGCGAAAAATCTCCCGCGCCTCCTGCGACGTGTGAATGCGCCCCAAGAGCCGCAGTTCCGCGTCGTCGAACGACTGCACGCCGATCGACAGCCTGTTCACGCCGCTCTTCCTAAACGCGCGGAGCTTCTCGCCATCCGCAGTTCCAGGGTTCACTTCCATGCTGATTTCCGCATCCGGCAGGATCTGGAAGGTCTCCCTGAGGCAGTTCATTAGCGCCTGCAACTGCGCGGGCGTCATAATGGAAGGCGTGCCGCCGCCCATGAAGATGGTGTCCACGGGTCCCGGCACTTCGAAAGCGCGCAGGCGGATCTCCCGGCACAGTAAATCTATGTAGTTGTCTCTTTCTTCCTCCGAAGCCGGTCCCGACAGAAAATCACAATACCTGCATTTTCTCACACAAAACGGAAAATGCAGGTATAGGGAGACCGGTCCGATGCGGTCAATATCTTTCATCTCTTCCGCAGCCTTTCCGGATATAATGTCTTTTTTTGTGCGCGGCCCGCATGGCTTCGCACCGTCTTTCACAGTCGTTTAGTTCCCCGAATCCAACTTCAGGACGTTCATGAATGCTTCCTTCGGGATCTCTACGTTGCCGACGATCTGCATTCTCTTCTTTCCTTCCTTCTGCTTCTCCAGAAGCTTCTTCTTACGGGAGATATCGCCGCCGTAGCACTTGGCAAGGACGTCCTTGCGCAGCTGTCTGACTGTCTCTCTCGCGATAATGCGTCCGCCGACGGCTGCCTGGATCGGCACGTCGAACAGCTGTCTCGGGATCTCGTCCTTGAGCTTCTCGCACATCTTGCGGCCACGGTCGTACGCGCCGGCTGCGTGCACGATGAAGGAGAGCGCGTCCACGGGCTCCTTGTTGACAAGGATGTCCATCTTGACCAGTTCGCTGGTCTCGTACCCCTTGAGGTCGTAGTCGAAGGAGGCGTAGCCTCTGGACCTCGATTTGAGCGCGTCAAAAAAGTCATAAATGATCTCATTCAGCGGCAGCTCATACTTGAGCACGGCGCGCGTCGCCTCGATGTATTCGGTGTCGAGATAGCGGCCGCGCCTCTCCTGGCACAGCTGCATGATGGGACCAATGAACTCGGTGGTCACCATGATCTCGGCGCTGACGATGGGCTCCTCCATGTGCTCAATTTTGGCCGGGTCCGGGAGATTGGACGGGTTGGTCAGTTCAATCATAGTCCCATCGGTCTTGTAGACCTTGTACACAACGCCGGGCGCTGTGGAGATCAGGTCCAGATCGTACTCGCGCTCCAGTCTCTCCAGGATGACTTCCATGTGAAGAAGGCCCAGGAATCCGCAGCGGAAGCCGAATCCGAGCGCCAGCGATGTCTCGGGTTCAAAAAACAGCGAGGCGTCGTTGAGCTGGAGCTTTTCCAGTGCGTCGCGCAGGTCCGGATATTTGGCGCTGTCCGCGGGATAAAGTCCGCAATAGACCATGGGCTGGGCTTTCTTGTAGCCCGGCAGTGCTTCATCGCAGGGGCGCAGGTTTTCTGTGACGGTATCACCGACGCGCGCGTCCTTGATGTTCTTGATTGAAGCGGTGAAGTAGCCGACCTGACCGGCCGCCAGCTCGTCGCAAGGGATGAACTGTCCGGGGCCAAAATAGCCAACTTCCACGACTTCTGCTACCGCGCCTGTTGCCATCATGCGGACCGGCATGCCCTTGCGGATCACGCCGTCGCGAATTCTGCAGAAAACGATGACGCCGCGATAGGAATCGTACAGAGAGTCAAAGATCAAGGCTTTGAGCGGCGCATCCGCGTCGCCTTCCGGCGCCGGAATCTTCTCCACGACCGCTTCCAGCACCTCCTCAATGCCAATGCCCTGCTTGGCCGAGATCAGCGGCGCATCTTCTGCTTCAATGCCAATGACGTCTTCGATCTCGTGCTTGACTTCTTCCGGCATAGCGCTGGGAAGATCGATCTTGTTGATGACAGGAAATACGTCCAGATCATGCTCCAACGCGAGATAGACGTTGGCCAGTGTCTGGGCCTGAATGCCCTGGGTCGCATCCACGACCAGGATCGCGCCGTCGCAGGCCGCCAGTGAGCGGCTGACCTCGTAGTTGAAATCCACATGGCCGGGCGTATCGATGAGGTTAAAGATGTACTCTACGCCGTCCTTGGCTTTATAAATAAGACGCACTGCCTGGCTTTTGATCGTAATGCCGCGTTCCCGCTCCAGATCCATGTTGTCCAGGACCTGGTCCTGCATTTCACGGCTTGTGAGAAGGCCCGTCCTCTCGATCATGCGATCCGCAAGCGTCGATTTGCCGTGATCGATATGGGCCACAATGCAGAAATTGCGGGTCCTCTGGCGAATGCTGTCGTAGTGATTGTCTGTCATAGATTCACGTTATCCTTTCTATACGGCCCTAACTATGCGGCCCTTATCTATGCGGCCTTATCTTTTTGGCCTTTCAGCCGGCTGCCGCCATACGGCCCTTAGCTGTTCTCGTTGATGTAGATCTGGACTCGGCTCTGGATGACGCCGGCGACGTCGTCCGCTGACTTTTGTCCTTCAAAGAAGGCCGCTGCCTCTTCCACAATGATGTTTTCCACACTGGTGTCAAAATAGGCCTCGCTGTCCAGTCCCTTGAGGAAGGCGTACATCTGGTCGACCTCCGTGTCGGAGATTCTGGGAAGCGCAATGTCCTCGCCGCCGATATTGACGATGATGTGGTCCTCCACCTGATTTCCGTTTTCATCCTCGTAATAGACGGGTTCCATGGCCTTATTGGCCATCTCGTCCAGCGCATTGATGCTGACAGGCCAGTACATTTCGATCGTCTTCTGGTAGTCATCCAGAAGGAATCTGCGGACGAAGCTCCAGCATGCGTCCTTCTCCGCCGAAGAAGCGTTGACCGCCAGCTGCAGCTGCGGGAAGATCACGGCGTTGCCGGGCGTCTGCGACGGGAAGCCGGTCATCGTGATGTCGGTTCCAAACACGCCGTACCGCAGGTTTACATATTCATCAAAGGTACCGATGGACTGTCTGAGTAACAGGGACTTGCCGCTTCTATAATCCGCGGAGGTGTCCTCTTCAAAATCTTCCGCTATTTTGGCAGGGAACTGGGCCACGAATTCCAGCAGTTTCTTGAATTCGGGCGTATCGAATTTGCAGGTCGACTGGTCCCAGTCGATGAACTGGTTGCCGCAGAGCTCCAGCGCCTGGTAAAGCACGTCCTCTCTGGTGCACACGCCAAAGACTCTGGCGGGATCCATGCCCTTTTCCTTGACCATCTGCTCCACCGCGTCCAATGTGAGACCTGTCCCGTCTCCGATATCCTCCGTCTTGCCGACGATCGCATTGACATAGAAGGAGGGCGCGATGGCGTACATCTTGCCATCTGTCTTGAAGGCGTCGAGCACGTTGGTCAGATACTGGGTGCCGGAAATCTCCTCGTCCTGTTCAAAATAGGGGGTGAGATCCTCGAAAACGCCCTTTGCAATATAGCTCTTGACCGGCATCGCACCGGAGAGCACAAGAATATCGGGTGCGCTGCCCGAAGCGATATCTGTGTTGAGCTTGGTCATGCCCTCGCCGCCGGCCTCGCTGTCATACTGCGAGTAATCGACAATGCTGATCCGGACGTCCTGGCTCTGCTTGTTGAAGGCAAAGACCTGTTTGCGGACTTCATAATCAAGGTAGTAGCTACCGAGGGTGATGGTCTTGCGGTTTGCAAGGGTCTCCGGGTCTACCTTGGTCAAAATCTCGACCAGTGCGGTTCCCGTGAGGTCGGATACGACAACGGCCAGCCGTCCGTCATCCATCTCCGCAATGCTGGTCATCGCAGTGATATCCAGATCAGAATCGACGAAATCCAGTATTTTGACAGCGCCGCTGCCATCCAGGTTCATGCCGTATACGCCGCTCGTACCGGCCAGAAGAAGCTGATAGGACTTGCCGGGGAATACACCCGTCATGCCAATTTCCGCAGGAACCGGATAGTGGCCGGACAGTTCACCGGTCTTCAGGTCCACAAGGTCAAATTCTTCGCCGCTGCTTCCATAGTAAAGAACGGCCACAGAACCGTCGGCGAGCGCAAAAGGAGTGGCGCCCTGCAATTCTTGTTCACTGCTGATCGTGCGTATGAAAGAGCCGTCTTCCCTGCTGTAGAGTTCCAGTCCGGTGGATCCACTTACAAGAATCCCTTCCTCTGTGCAGGCAATCGAATTGATGTAGAAATCTGCTTCCGGATCCTTGGGTGCCTGCACCGGCGCGCTCCAGAGCTCCTGTCCGTCTGAAGCCATACAGGTCAGCGCATAGGAGGAACTGCCCTCTTCATAGGGAACGTCCTCATACTCCTCCACATCGGTGACCGTCAGTTCATTCTCCGCATTGGCGGCGGACGCCTCATCCTTAAATTCATCCAAAGGGGATGTGACGCCTTCGGCGGCCCCCTCTTCAAACGCGCCTTCATCGGCCGGGGAATCGCCGCCCTCGGTGACGAATTCCTCCATTTCAGGCCCCTCTTCCTCCTCCGGTTCCTCCACCGGCACAGGGCCATCCGCTGTCGTATCTTCTTCTGCTGTCTCGGGGCCGCCGGGCGCGATCTCGCCTTCCTCGGCCTCCTCCACAGTCACGTCAATTTCGCCGGGCTCTTCTGTACTTGCGTGTTCATCAAATGTGACGCCTTCGGAAGAGAATTCAAAGTTTTCTTCGCCGTAGGACACGCGTGCCACATAGAAGTTGCCGTCCGGGCCAACGGTCGTCGCGATGATGTCCTCCATCCCGCCGCCCATCAGCAGGCTGTATTGCAGGTCTGATCCGTCGGGGGCAAAATGCAGAAGGACATGGCTTCCGGAATCATATTCTCCAAAAACAAAGCCTTTGGCGTACAGCCTGCCATCGCAGAATGTGAGACCTTCTACAGACATATCTTCCAGCATGCCTTCTTCGTCGCTCAGAACCACTTCTTCCGCGCTGTACACATTCTGGGCGGAGGAAGTCTGCGTCTCGCCACCGCCGCCGCTGCCAGTGCCGCCGCTGCCAGTGCCGCCTCCGTCACTGCTCCCGCCGCATGCCGTCAAGGACAGCGCCAGTACTGCCGCCATCACTATGCTGATCATTTTGGTGTAATGTTTCATACGCAACCGCCTTTCTGTTGTCCGGAATCCTCTCAAATGGAATGCTTCCTTTATCCTCCAAAAGCGCAGGGCTGTTCTCCGCCCCGCCTGCCGGTGATTCATTGCTCTGCGCAGGGTCCTCCGGGGAAGCTTCTCCCTGGTCGCCTGTCTGCTCCACTTGTGCCTCGTCTTCCCCGCGCTCTTTCCGCTCGTAGTACTCGGGGTATTTCTTTCTGGATTGCCGCTCGTACATGCTCTCCTGCATATGCCGGATGCTGCTTGCTATGGTCCAGGTCTTGTGCCTGTACCAGTGAATGATCATCCACAGGATCAGCAGCACTGTCATGAGGATCAGCAGGCATTCCAGAAGGAAAAGCACTGCGAAGATGGTCTCCCATCCCATGGCCGCATTTTCCCAATAGGGATAGCGTACGCCTTCCCGCCGCATGCCGAGCAGTGCGAATTCCCGCAGATCCTGGAAGAGATTTCTCTCTCCGTATCGGTTTGTATTATCTACGACGATTGCGCCGACATCTTCGCCGATCGCAGTTTCCACCGTCGAAGCCGCATATCCCTCCACGGGGTTGGGCATCACGATCTCATAGACCGTGATCTTGCCGGTGTCCTTGAAGGCCGTATTACTGGTCCCCACAAACTCCGAGGTCTGTGTTTGATTTCCGTCTGCTCCGCTTTCGGACTGACCGTCTCCACTTCCGGACTGACCGTCTCCACTTCCGGACTGACCGTCTCCGCTTCCGGACTGGGTGTCCGCACTGCCGGGCTGCTCTAACGTACCATCCTGTGTGCCTGTCGCCGATCCCGCGCTTTGTGAAGCGCCGCTGTCCTCACCACTGTCCGCTGCATCGCCCGCACCGGTACTGATATCGATCGTCTCGTCCGAGGCCAGCAGTCTAGCCGTCCCATTCATTGCAGATGGACGAGACGCCGTCGCCGGCATGGCCTGGCCGGTCGTTCCTGCCGCGCCGCCACCGCCGTATTGCAATAGCGTTTTATATTGTACAAAAACCAGGTACTCCGCGAGGCCTGCTGCCTCTACGAGCCTTCCTTCTTCTTTATGATAGACACCCGCGATCCGCAGGTGCATATCTTCCACCTGGACAGTTCTTCCTGTCACTTCAAACGAACCAAACAGCTTCCATGCCGTCTCCTCATCGAGCAGGATCTCATCTTTCATCAAGGAGTCCGGAAGGTAGTAGGCGCCCGCCGAGAGTTTTAGGGGATGAAAGGTGAAGAAAGCGCCTCCCGTTCCCACTGCTTCCACATCGACCGATTTGGACCCGGCGCGCAGGGTAAAAGAGCCGACGCCGCTGTAGCAGTCCTGCCAGAGCTTCGCGTCCGGTCCTGTCGCCGTCAGCTTGATCGAATCCTGGGCCAGCGCCGTGTTGATCTTGTACTCCAGTTCCCGGATATTTTCCTCTTTCAGGGCATTGCCTGCAGGAAGAAACGCACTCACCTGCGCACAGTGCAGAGAGGAGCCCCATCGGGCCGCTTCCCGCTGGTCCTCAAATTTGGAAGACCGCCATATTCGATACAGATGTATGCCCGCCGCCATGATCAGCCAAAACAGACAGACCTTGAGGGCAGTCTTTTTCCACGGTGTGATCCCGCGCCTTCGTCTGTTTCCGATCACTGCTGCACATCCTCCGCAAGCCGCACCTGCATACCGGCTGCTACCGGCTTGGTGGCGGTCGTGATGACATATTCATAGCCGCTCAGGGACCCGGTGATCGCTGTGAGAAGATCGTCGCTGTCAAGGACCTGCACGTCCACACGCGTCGCAATATAGCGATTGCCCAGAGGGCTCTCCTTGCTGCTCACGATCAGGATAAACTTGCCGTTGTTATCCTCTCTCACTGCACTGTTGGGCACCGTAAGATCATATGTCTTGGTGTTTCCACCCACACTCAGCTGCACATTGTCGCCGGCTTCCACATCGGGACTTACGACAGAGAATTTGAGGATCCTGGATCCCGATGTGTCTGCGGGATCGGGAGAAATGCTCTCCAGCGTTGCCGTAAACTCCGAATAGACCCACTCATTCTGGGGCTTTGCTTCCAGGCCGACCTTCAGCATCTGGGCCTGCTCCTTGGTGCAGGTAAAGCTGACCGTCATCCCCTTGCCTTCCTGCTGGATGACAGCGCCTGCCGTATCCGACGCCGTCGTGTCGCCGGCACTATATGTAATAGAAGAAATCGTTCCTGCCACCGGCGCCTTGACCGTCGCGCCTTTTTCCGCCTTCTCCAGTTTTTTCACCTTAGCTTCGGCGTCGTCCATGGTCTTCTTGATCGTCTTCAGTTCCAGTTCCGCCTGGATACTCTTGATCGTCGTGTCGCGGCTGTTGGTCGCTCTGGTGAGCGCCGCCTCTGTCTCGGCTTTGTAGGCCTGGGCCTCCGCCTGTCTTTTGGCAAAGCGTGCCTCCTCGGCCGCTGCTGCTGTCTCCCCCATACCGGAGGTATCTGCGGAGCTGCCCAGTCTCTCCACCGCGAGACCTGCTTCCAGATCCGTCTGCACTGCGGCGTTGTAGTTGGAGTTGGCCGCATCCAGGCGCTCCTGCATCTGGTCCTGCGAGAGGAACTCGCCTTCGCGGATGCGCTCCACCGCCTCATTGGTCAGATCGCCGCTAAAGAGCGCTTTCTCATAATTGCTCTTGGCTTCGTTATATTCCTGCTTGGCCGCCTTGAGATCCTCCGACTCGGAGTCCTGCAGCTCATAGATCACGTCGCCCTTCTTGACTTCGTCGCCGACCTTGACATCTACCGCCGAGATCACCCTTGCGTTGGGAACGCGCACACTGTAGGGGTCCTCGACCTCTGCGGTGCCCGCGCCTCTGACCTTGGGCGAGATGTCTCCCTGCTGCACGTACTGCGTAGCCACCTGGGGCAGCGAATAGTTCATGATTGTATTGGAAAAGAATGTCAGAACGAGCATGATCGATAGGAAAATGATCGCAAGGTTCTTGATCCAGTCCTTGCGCGAGGATCCCTGATAATACTGTTCTCTTCTCTCTTTGTCTTCGATTCGATCCATAACCTGTCTACCTCATTGAAGGCTCGCCCCGCGAGCCAGGGTTGTCGATGCTTTGATAGCGCCTTAATAGCCGCCCTGGACTATTCTTTGATCCCGCCCTGGTACAGAATTCCCTCTACCAGATACTCCTCGCCATACAGGAAAAAGAGCATGGGGAGAACCATATAGATGACCGCGACCGCAAACGCCAGCGAGATCTCCTCCGCGTTGATCCTGGACAAAAACACGCTCAAAGGATACAGCTCCTCGTTGTCCAACAGGATCAGCGGCTGCTCCACCATGTTCCAGTAGTCGATGAAGACCAGGATGGCGATCGACGCGAGGCCGCCCCGGCAGATCGGCATGCAGATCTGCGTGAAGATCTGCCACTCTCCCGCGCCGTCGATGGACGCCGCCTCGTACAGGGAGTAGGGAATCCGGCGCATATATTTGGTCAGCATATAGACCGCAAAGGGCGAAAAGATGCCGGGCAGCCATATGGCCCAGCGCGTGCCCACGATCCCAAGCTTCGACGCCACCATAAAGTTGGGCACCAGGGTGACCTGGTAGGGCATCAGCATGAGGACGATATACAGAAAGAAGATCAGCTGTTTGACCTTTCCTCTGTATCTGGCAAATCCAAAGGACGCCAGGGACGCGATGAACAGCTGAAAGATCACGATCGGGACGACGTAGATCACGGAATTCCAGAATTTCATCAAATATTCCGGGCTCTTAAAGAGCACCGTGATATACTGGCCAAACGACACCATGTCGGGGATGAACTTGAGATTGACCACTTCCGACACATAGATCTTGCCGCCGGAATTGTTGGTGGCAAAGATCGCGCCGTAGTTGGCGTTGATCTCCGACGACGTCATAAAGGAATTGGTGAACGTGAGTACCGTCGGCATCAGAAACAGGAAGGCAAAGAACATCGCTGCGAAGGTCCTTCGCACCGTCTGCCACCGTTCCCTCTTTCTTCTGTCACTGATCGCGTCGTATTCAAAATATTCCTGCCGCATCGGCTCTGTCGCGATGTGCGCCGCGGGGTTCTCTATGGAATTGTCCTGTGATTTTTTGCCAAAGATTCCCATGTATGCCTATTGCTCCAGATCTCTGCCGAACCAATCCTCTAAGAGAAGAAGGATCCCGATCACCACCATCATAAAAACGGCCATAATGATCGCGGCAGAAGATAGTTTCTGATAATCCAGACTCTGGAATGTATTATTCATATAGTGCTGCATCGTATACAAAGAGTCGAAGGGGTAGTTGCCCGCAAGCAGATAGACCTCCCGGAACACTTTGAAGGAGTTGATGAGCGACATAATAATGACGAACATGATCGTAGGGGAGAGATAGCGTAGCTTGATCATCCAGAAGATCTGTCCCTCCGTGGCGCTCTCCAGCCGCGCGACCTCGATCTGGTCCTTGGGGACGCTGGAAAGGCCTGACATGAAAAGGATCATGTTGTAACCCAGGTTCTTCCACAAAAACAGAAGGATGATCACGACCGGCCCATAATAGGTCTTGAGCCAGTCAATCTTGCCGATCCCGATTCTTGCGATCACAGCGTTGACCAGTCCATTGTAGTCAAATAGGACCTGCCAAACAAGAATGACCGATGCGATCGGCACCATCATAGGGCTCAGAAAAAAGGTCCGGAAGGTACTCTTAAGAGGGATGCGGCTCTCCATGATCACGGCGAGCCATAAGGATAATACAACCGCCAGCGGCACTGCCACAAAAGAAAAGATGAGCGTATTGCGGGCGGCCAGCTGAAACGCGTTATTATTCCAGGTGCGCAGGAAGTTGGTCAGTCCGACCATTTCATGCTGTACCGGGTTGTTGATGAGGGAATAATAGATGACCACGCCGAAAGGAAGCACAAAGAACAGCCCCACGCCGATCAGGCTGGGGGCTAGGTAGGCCCATGAGAGGGCGCGCCCTCTCCATCTTGAAAAACGCGCGGACCTGTATTTCTTCTCCTCCCGGGCCTGCGCGGCGTTCTTTTTCAGGTATCGGTCAACGTTTCCGCCTGTCTTCACACTCATCCGGCAATTCTCTCCAATACTTCTCTCCCAGAATATGCCCATTAAAACGCATATATCAAATTATTTTAACACAACAATACAAAAGCAGACAGGAAATTTTATTCCTGTCTGCCTTGATATTGTGATAATTTTGTGAAAATCAGCCGCTGTCAGCCTTTCCGCAGGATTATTTGCGGATGAGCAGGCTCTTTCCGGTCATTTCCTTGGGCTGCTCCATACCCATCACGTCGATCAGGGTAGGAACGATGTCCGCCAGAACGCCGCCTTCTCTCAGCTCGACATCCTCGTCGTAGTTGGCAAGAATGAAGGGAACCGGATTGGTGGTGTGTGCTGTGTGAGGAGCGCCGGTCTCATAGTTGACCATCTGCTCGCAGTTGCCGTGGTCCGCGCAGATGAAGAGAACGCCGTTCTCCTCCTTGATGGCCTCCAGTGCCTTTCCTACGCACTCATCGACAACTTCCACCGCCTTGATCGCTGCCGGAAGAACGCCGGTGTGGCCGACCATGTCGGGGTTCGCGAAGTTGATCACGATCACGTCGTACTTCTTGGAGTGAATGGCCTCCACAAGCTTGTCCAGAACGCCGTACGCGCTCATCTCGGGCTTGAGGTCATAGGTGGGAACGTCCTTGGGGGAACGAACCAGGATTCTGTCCTCGCCCTTGTTGGGGGTCTCCACGCCGCCGTTGAAGAAGAATGTGACGTGCGCATACTTCTCGGTCTCCGCGATACGGGCCTGCTTCATGCCGTTCGCTGCCAGCCACTCGCCGAATGTGTTGGTGACGTCGACCTTCTTGAAGGCGATTTCCTTGTTCGGGATGTCCGGATCATAGTCCTTGAAGCAGACGTAAGTAACTTTCTTCCTGGGTCCTCTGTCAAAATAGTCAAACTCGTTGTCACAGAAGCAGTGCGTGATCTCTCTTGCTCTGTCGGGTCTGAAGTTGTAGAAGATGATGGAGTCGCCATCCTTTACAGTTGCAAGAGGTGCGCCGTCCTTGCAGATGACAGTGGGCTTTACGAACTCGTCGTACTCGCCTCTCTCATAAGAAGCAGTGATGGCTTCATGGGCGCTCTCCGCCTTGAGGCCTTCGCCCTTGGTCAGTGCGTCATAGGCAAGCTTTACGCGGTCGTAGTTGTTATCTCTGTCCATTGCGTAGTAGCGGCCGCTGATCATTGCGATCTGGCCTACGCCGATCTCTTTCTCCTTCTCCTCAAGCTGCGCGATGAAATCAATACCGCTCTGGGGAGGCGTATCTCTTCCGTCGAGGAAGCAGTCGACATAGACTCTGTCAAGACCGTTTCTCTTGCACATCTCCAGAATTGCATAAAGATGTGTGTTGTGGCTGTGGACGCCGCCGTCGGACAGAAGTCCGTAAATGTGAAGGTCCGAATTCTTCACTTTGCAGTTGTTGATCGCATCGAGGATCTCGGGATTCTCAAAGAATTCGCCGTCCTGAATCTCCTTGGTGATTCTGGTGAGTTCCTGATACACGATTCTGCCTGCGCCCATATTCATATGGCCAACTTCAGAGTTGCCCATCTGGCCGTCCGGAAGACCTACTGCCATTCCGCTCGCATAACCCTTTACAAAAGGTACGCTTTTCATAAGACCACTGACAACGGGTGTATTCGCCATCGCGACGGCATTTGCTTCGGGATTGTCGTTGAGTCCGTAGCCATCCAGGATCATTAAAACTACTGGCCTTTGTTTCATGTGATTCTCCTCTATGATTAATAATAATAGTTACCGTTTGAACGTATTTTACTACTTTTAGCCACACTCGTGAAGTCCTGCCAGGAAAAAAGCGCCGTGAAACCATGTTTGCATGACGCTTTTGCCCGCTCTTGGTGCGGCGTAATTCTTATAAAACTCTTTTTGAAATAACCGGCCGATTTTTCATCTGCGGCCCTTAAACAGCGTGCCGCAGGATTCTCCGCTTACGACCTTATAGAGGATCTCGGGATCCTTTCCGTTGGTGACGATGGTATCGATTCCCTGCGCCGTGGCAAGGTCCGCCGCCTTGAGCTTGGTGCGCATTCCGCCTGTGCCGCGTCTGGATCCGGCGCCGCCGGCAAGCTTGTACACCGCGTCGTCGATCATGTCGATCTGCTCGATCAGACGTGCGTCCTTAAAGAGCCTGGGGTCCTTGTCATAGAATCCGTCGATATCCGAGAGAATGACCAGCTTGTCGGCCTGGCACAGAACCGCCACGACCGCCGACAGGACGTCGTTATCACTAAAGAGCCGCTCCTCGGACTCGATCTCCGTGTAGCTGACAGAGTCGTTTTCGTTGACGATCGGGATCACGCCCTGCTCGAGCAGCGCCGAGAACGTATTGCTCAGGTTCTCCTTCTTCTCCTCCTGCGTGATATCCTCCGCATTCAGCAGAATCTGGCCCACCATCTTGTCATAGTAGCCAAAAAACTTGTCGTACAGGAACATATTAGTGCACTGGCCGACCGCCGCTGCCGCCTGCTTCATCCGCATGTCCGTGGGCTTTTCCTTCATGTGCATCTTGTTGGCGCCGACCGCGATCGCGCCGGAAGAGACCAGAATCACTTCATGGCCCATGTTCTGAATGTCCGAGAGGACCATGGCCAGTTTCTCCATAGTGCGCAGATTGCTGTTGCCGAGCTCATTTGTAAGGGTCGAAGTTCCCACCTTGATCACAATTCTGTCTCTGTTCACGATCGATCGTTCCTTCCTTAATACATCTTCTTTATAAATCTTTGATACATCGAATCATTGCGGGATCGCCACGCACAGGGGCATCGAACGCCCGCCGTCATCATTCATAGAATATAATGATCGCAGTTCCTGTCTCTACCGCCTCGTAAAGCTCTCCAGCCGCCCAGGTCGGCAGATTGATGCACCCATGCGATCCGTTTCCTCTATAAATACTGCCGCCAAAATAGTAGCGCCAGCTCGCGTCGTGCAGGCCCTGTCCTTCAAAGAAAGGCATCCAGTACTGCACCTTCTCTTCCCACTCGCCGTCGCCTTCTCCGCCCCGCAGGACCGAAGGGCTCTCTTTGTAGGCCAGAGGGAAGCAGCCGGTATGCGTGCCGTGGTCCTTGGTCACATCGCCGGATACGCAGTCCGACTCCATTGTCAGCTCGCCGTCCTTGTAATACCAGACATGCTGCGCCGTCAGGTCCACCTCTATATAGGTGCCGGCCAGGTCGTCCTCGCCGCTTCGCTTGAGGTAATAAGGGTTGCCCCAGGAGTTGGTCTCCAGATAGACCGGCTCGCGCTCTACGTGCTTTCTGGATTCAATGTCCTCCCGCAGCTGCTCGATCTCGTCGTCAACAAGGATCGTATAGCCGTAGTCGTTAAACTTAGCATCGATCGTAATCTCCCCCGCCAGCGTGGACTGAAACGTCCTCTCGCGATACCGGGTGCTGTACTGCGCATCCAGTTCATTGACGAAGGCCGCGATCTTTTCATCGCTGAGCGACGCCTGCTCACCCTCGATATCCATGAGCTGCGACAGGTCCAAAAGATCCATTTCCTCCGTCTTGTCGCCGAACACGTACGTGATTCCGGCGCCCTGGTACGTGTTGATGGCCTTCATGCGGCTGTTCAATTCCGCATCGTCTCTGTACACCGAGGGTTTTTCGCAGAGTTCCCAAGGGAATTCGTAGCTTCGCTCCAGTCCCTCGTCTTCCTCCAGCGTCTTATGAATGCATTCTCTGACAAAATCCTGCAGGTCCTGATCGCTGATCTCATTCCCCTGCACTTCCGGCTTTACCTTCACGCAGTCCTCTTCCTGATCATAGTAAAGGACCGCGTCTTCCGACCCGTACCGGGCAATTTCCAGATTGTCGGTCTTCACCCTCTTAGCGAAGGCGTCCGTCTCCTCCGGCTTCTCCTCGATCACAGATTCATATCGGTCAAATATGCTTTGCAGGATCGCCATCCGGTCCTTCTTCTGCGCCGCGTAGAGGTCCGTCAGATTCTTGTGGAGCTTGTCGCGGTCGACTTCGTAGCCGTAAAAAGAAAAATTGCCGGCAAGGTCCGTGTTCTCCTTTTCCGTGATCGTGATCATGGCGTCCGCATACTCGTCAAGAACCGCATTTTCCACTTCCTTCACAGTCTTTCCGTACACACTGCTGCCATTGACATAGGTTCCCTTCAAGAACCCCTTGTTGACGCTCTCACAGTAATATCGATACCCGTAATAGCCGCCCGTTCCGATCAAAGTACTGACTGCGAACATGGCTGCCAGAGAGATCCATAGATTCTTATTTCCAGCGCTTTTTCCGCGCTTTCCTAAATCGATCATATACGATATTCCTCCTGAAATCGTCACCTATCTTAACATGATTCTCGGGAAGCGTAAATTCTTTTTTGTTTTTTGACTATTTATGTTAATATGTAACTGTTTTATAGATTTAGCGTGTTTTGACATACCTGCAGAATAGATTACAGACAGGAGGATCATCTATGATGAATGACACCGGGCATTTTCCCGCGCTCTTCGGCAGCATGGTTTTTAACGAAGATACAATGAAGGAACGCCTTTCCCCGAGTTGTTACAAACAGTGGAAGCAAAGTGTCAGCGACGGCACGCCTCTTGAGATCTCGACCGCGAATGAAATTGCAGAGGCCATGAAACAGTGGGCCGTTGAAAAGGGCGCCACCCACTATACACACTGGTTCCAGCCAATGACAGGCGTGACGGCGGAGAAGCATGACAGCTTCATCGCCCCTGCGGAAAAGGGCAAGATCGTTCTTGAGTTTTCCGGCAAGGAGCTGGTCCGCGGCGAGCCTGACGCGTCCTCGTTCCCTTCGGGCGGACTGCGCGCCACTTTCGAGGCGAGAGGCTATACGGCCTGGGATCCCACCTCATTTGCATTTATTAAAGAAAAATCTCTTTGCATTCCCACGATTTTCTGCTCCTACTCCGGACACGCCCTGGACAAGAAGACCCCTCTTCTGCGCTCCATGGACGCTGTCAGTAAGCAGGCCGTGCGGATCCTCCGCCTTTTCGGCGACGAGACGACCAATCGCGTCATCGCGCAGGTCGGCGCCGAGCAGGAGTACTTCCTGCTGGACAAAAAGCTGTACAACCAGCGTGAAGACCTGATCATGGCCGGCCGAACCCTTTTCGGCGCGAAGCCGCCCAGAGGACAGGAGCTGGAGGATCACTATTTTGGCGCGATCAGGCCCCGCGTAGCCGCCTATATGCAGGACCTCGACAATGAGCTGTGGAAGCTCGGCGTCCTGTCCAAGACCAAGCACAACGAGGTGGCCCCCTCCCAGCACGAGATGGCGCCCATCTACAGCGATGCGAACGCCGCCTGCGACCAGAACCAGATCACAATGGAGATCATGAAAAAGGTCGCCGACCGGCACGGACTGGTCTGCCTCCTGCATGAAAAGCCCTTTGCCGGCGTGAACGGATCGGGCAAGCACGACAACTGGTCACTGGGAACCGATACCGGCCGCAATCTCTTCAAGCCCGGTTCCACACCCAGACAGAACGCGCAGTTCCTGCTCTTCCTCACCGCCTTCATCAAGGGCGTCGATGAGTATCAGGATATGCTCCGCGCGACTGTCGCAACGCCCGGCAACGACCACCGTCTGGGTGCGCAGGAAGCGCCGCCCGCAGTCGTCTCGATCTTCCTCGGCGACGATTTGAGCGCCGTCGTGGATTCCATCATCAACGACACTGTGATGACCAACAACGGAAAGCGGACCCTGGATATCGGCGTCGACGTCATGCCGCCCATTCCCCAGGACAACACGGATAGAAACCGCACGTCGCCCATGGCCTTCACCGGCAACAAGTTCGAATTCCGTATGCCCGGCTCCTCGCTCTCCATTTCGGGTCCCAACATCGTTCTCAACACGATGATGGCCCACGAGCTCATGCTCTTTGCAGACGAACTGGAGGCAACCGGCGCGCACAACGGACAGGCAGATTTTGACAAGCGTGTGGCAGCGATCATCAAGAGAGAGCTGACTGCGCACCGCCGCATTATCTTCGACGGCAACGGCTACGACGAGTCCTGGCTGGCGGAGGCAAAGCGCCGCGGACTTTCCAATCTCTCCACCGCTGTAGACGCGCTCCCCGCTTATATCGCGGAGAAGAATATCAGCCTCTTTACGGACCACGCGATCTACACCAGGGAAGAAGTACACGCCCGCTACAACATTCATGTCGAGAACTACACGGCGACCATCGAGATCGAGGCCCGCACCATGATCGACATGCTCCGCAAGGAAATCCTGCCCGCCGTATCCGCATATGGCACCACGCTCTGCGAGGGACTTGCGAAGCGCAAAGCGCTCGGCCTCCCCAGCAAATATGAAGAGGAACACGCCCGCGCCAACTGCCTTCTCTGCGACAGCCTGCACGACGCCTGCGCGAAGCTCGAGAAGAGCCTGCGCGAAGTTCCTGCCGATCCCGAAAAGGCGATGCTCTTCTGCCACAACGTAATCGTCCCCCACATGAATGAATGCCGCAGCTTCGCGGACGAACTGGAGACGATCACCGAGCGCAGCGCATGGCCCTTCCCCACCTATTCAGACCTTTTGTTCAGTGAGGGATGAGTTCTTGAAAAACTATGATTCACAAGGGATGAGTTCTTTACAATGATTACACTTTTATCCAGGTTATTGATCCCGGATTGTGAGAAGACCGACCTCCCCGAGGTGAGGCGCCAGTATGGCGTCCTCTCGGGGGCAGTCGGTATTTTTCTTAATCTGCTATTATTTGCCGCAAAGCTCACGGCAGGAATGCTCAGCCATTCCATTTCCATCATGGCCGACGCCTTCAACAACCTGTCAGACGCCGCATCCAGTGTCATGACGCTGGTTGGCTTTAAGCTGGCCGGAAAGCGAGCGGACCAGGGGCACCCCTATGGCCATGGAAGAATTGAATATCTGACCGGGCTTTTTGTGAGCATCTCGATCGTCCTCATGGGACTGGAGCTTGCCAATAATTCGCTCCTGCGGATCGTCCATCCGGAAGAAGTTTCTTTCTCCCCCGCTGCCACTGTCATCCTGGCCGCGTCGATCCTGGTCAAGTTTTACATGTACTTCTATAACCAGAACCTCTCTGTGCGGATCGACAGCGTTGCGCTGCGCTCCACCGCCATGGACTCCCTGAGCGACTGTATCTCCACCGCCGCTGTTTTGCTATGTCAGATTCTGTCTCATCTAAAGGGCTGGCAGCTGGATAGCTGGTGTGGTCTGGCTGTCTCGATCTTCATCCTGCGCACAGGATTTCAGACGATCATGGAGACTGCAAGTCCCCTGGTCGGCCAGGCGCCGGATCCGGACCTGATCGCCGGAATCTCCGATCGCGTCCTGCACACCAAAGGAATTCTGGACATGCACGACCTCCTGATCCACGACTACGGCCCCGGCCATATCATGGTCTCCCTGCATGCCGAAATCCCGTCCGACCTCACTCTCCTTGAGGCCCACGAGATCATCGACCGCCTGGAGTCCCAGCTGGACAGCGAATTCGGCGTGACAAGTCTCATCCACGCCGACCCTGTCGACATCCACGATCACGAGGCGATCCTCCTTCGGGGCGGTATCCTCTTGTATCTCAAAACCATGGATCCCAACGCAAGCCTCCACGATTTCCGCATCCTGCGGGGCGAGGACACGCCGGTCATCTCCTTCGACGCCATCTTCCCCTATGACTTTAAGATGAGCGATGAAGAGATTCTGGTCGAGCTGCAGAATGTCCTCCGGGACGAGCTGCCCCGGTATCGGTCGATCATCCGAATTGATCGGAGCTGAGGGGGATTGGACGATTACAGGTATTTCTGATAACAAAAAAGGATATAGGTCCATCAGGGCTCCGCGCACAAGAACTGAAAGCCGCCCTCCAGGCACATAAAAAATCGGATATAGGTCCATCAGGGCTCCGCGCACAAGTGCTGAAAGTCGCCCTTCGGGACCTATATCCTTATTTTTTTGTTCAATGACTGTTGATCAGATTTTCTGTCAGGATGACGAGCGCCGTGCCCGCGCCGATCAGGATCTCGCCCTGCATACCGTTTACAGTTTCATTGCTGCAGCCCAGGGGAAAGTCATTCCGGACTGCGGCATTTTCTATGTTGTACTTCATGCCGCGGATCGATACGTTCCGCAGCTCTGTGTCGAGGGAAAAGAGCGACACGGTTCCCTCAAAGGATTCCGGGATCACAAACCGGCCTTCGCCAATGACGGTCACCGACGTCTCCCGGTCCAGGAGCCAGCCCTGTCCGCCCTGTCTAAGAATCCACACAAGTGTCTGTATGTTGGCCAGGGTATGATCCAGCCGCGCGCCGAGCCCGCCGTAGATCAGGAACTCTCTATAGCCCCGCTGGATTCCCAGCCTTGCCGCTGCCATCGTATCGGTGTCATCCTTGACGACCGGCAGCTGTAGAAAGCGGGATTCTCCCATTTTTCTGAACCGTTCCACGATATTTCCATCCGACGGATCGAGCGAGTCAAAATCCCCCAGCAAGAAATCCGGCTCAATTCCCTGCCGCAGCAGGCGAGAGAGCCCGCCATCCACCGCGATCACGAAATCATCGGGCCGCCTCTCAATCTCCATGGGATGATAGTCCCCGGCGCACATCATGATACATCTTCCGCTCATCGCAACCTCCCATAGCACCAGTTACTGTACACACTGCCATTCAAAACACTGTACGGTCAAAACACTGCGCAGCCCAAGTGCTTACCACCGCTGTTTCACGCACCAACTCCACACCCACTATATCAAAAAAGCCCTGCCGAGACCACAATCCGCGTCCCTGCAGGGCAATCAAAATCAAATATTATGTTGTTTTACTTTTCCCCCGCAAGCACCTGCTTGTTCGCACTGATATACGTGACAAGGGAGATGATGGTCAGTGCAAGCGCAATCCACATTGTGATATCGGTGAGGATCTGCAGCTGGGGGATGTTGACGATCATCAGGATGATCATGATCATCTGGAAGGTGGTCTTAAACTTGCCCCAGTAGTTGGCTGCGATGACAATGCCGTTCTCAGCGGCGATCAGTCTGAAACCGCTGATGATGAATTCTCTTGCGACAATGATGATGACGATCCAGGAAGGAATCCGGCCCAGCTCGATCAGACAGATCATGCCGGAGATTGTCAGTATTTTGTCCGCAAGGGGATCCATGAACTTTCCGAAGTTGGTGATCAGATTGTACTTTCTGGCGATATAGCCGTCCAGGAAATCCGTCAGGGAAGCGACAATGAACAGGACCAACGCGATCCACTTCAAAGACTCATTGGATCCGGACAGAAGCAAAAATGCAACAAAAAACGGTACCAGTGCCATACGCACAACAGTAAGTTTATTCGGCAGATTCATAGTAAATTCCTCCTATAAGATCATATTCCCGGGAGCCCGTGATTTTCACCTTCACCAGATCGCCCGTCATAAGTTCTCTCTGCGTCTCAATGAACAATTCGCCGTCTATACCGGGCGCGTCCTTGTAGGTCCTCGCCATATAGACCGGTTCTCCGACCAGCTGCCCCTCGACGATCGCATCCACGACGCGGCCTTCCATATCCCGGGCCGCCTCAAAGGCGATCTGCTGCTGCAGGAGCATCAGCTCTTTCTGCCTCTTTTTCTTCACTCTCGCGGGAATCTGCGGCTTCATCTTCTCCGCGGGCGTCCCCTCTTCCTTGGAATAGGTGAACACGCCGAGCCTGTCAAAACGCATCGTTTCCACAAAGTCCATCAGTTCTCTGTGGTCCTCCTCCTTCTCCCCGGGGAATCCGGTGATCAGGGTGGTTCGGATGCAGATGTCCGGCATGATCTCTCTGAGCATCGCGACCTTTTCCGTGAGCTCCTGCCGATTGGTCCGCCGTCCCATCCGTTTCAAAACACTGTCTGACGCATGCTGGATCGGCATATCAATGTAGTGAAGGACCTTGGGCGTATCCCGCATAGCTTCCGCGATTTCTCGCGTGATTTCCTCGGGATAGCAGTACATGAGCCGGATCCACTCGATGCCCTCAATCGCAGAGAGCTTTTGCAGAAGTTCCGGCAGGGCCTTGTGCCCGTACAGGTCCGTTCCGTAGAGCGTGGTCTCCTGGGCGACCAGGATCACTTCTTTGATTCCCTTGGCAGCAAGCGATTTCGCATCCGCCAGGATCTCCTCCATGGGAATACTCCTGTAGTGGCCTCGAATGGAAGGGATCACGCAGTAGGTGCAGCACTTGTCGCACCCTTCCGCGATCTTGAGATAGCTGTAATAGCCGCCGGTCGTCACAACGCGCTCTGCATCGGTGCCGGACCGCTTGTTCACGTCCTCGATCAGAAGCTTTCCGCCCGTTCCGGCCTGCCCGTTCCCTGCGAGGATCTCTTCCAGCGTATCCGCGATCTGTCTCTGCGCCGTGGTGCCGATGACTGCGTCCACTTCCGGGATCTCCTTCAGGACTTCGTCCTTATAGCGCTGCGCCATGCAGCCCGTGACGATCAAAGCCTTGAGGGTTCCCTCCGTCCTTCGCTCTGCCAGCGCCAGGATCTGGTCGATACTCTCCTTCTGGGCGTCCATGATAAAGCAGCAGGTGTTGACAATCGCCGCATCCGCCTCGTTCTCATCGTCTGTGAAGGAAAAGCCCTTGTCCCGGAGGGATCCGAGCATCTCTTCGGAGTCGACCAGATTCTTATCACAGCCCAGCGATACGAAAAGGATCTTCATTCTGTAATCTCATCTCCTTCAAAGGTCTCGGCTTCCATCTCCTCCTCCGGAAGCGCCTCGTCCAGGATTTCTTCCTCTTCGTCGGGCTCGTTTTCGGCAAGGATATGGATCTTCTCCTGATTGAGTTCTTCCACTGCGATGGAGAGCGGCTTCTCGCCTTCTGCGGAATCGATCAGGGGCTCGTCGCCATCTACGATCTGTCTGGCTCTCTTGGCCGTCGCCATGACGATGGAATAGCGGCTGTTGATGACGGGTGTCTCACCCTCTTCCACGCCCTTGTTGACAACCTGCATTAAATCCACGTATGAGGGATGAATCATTTCTATACCTGTTCCTTTCTAAAGCTTGCTGTCTGTCTTATATACGTCAAAACACCGACAGCTCCATTCTTGTATTAATTCTACAAAAATTTACTATAGCATAATTCCGATCTTATTGTACAGTCCGTCTTGCAACGATTTCTTTCAGATCTTTTCTGCAGTCCGCACCGCGCAGGTCATTGATCTACTGTGCAGTCCGCCGTGCAACGATCTCTTTCAGGTCCTCTACAAACTGCTCCTTGAAGGCCGGGTCGTAGCGCGGACCGTCGGGCTCTGTCAGGATGATTTCGTTGAGCTGTGCGACGCACTCCTGTAAATCGTCGTTGATCACGACATATTCGTAATGGCACATCTGCTCAGCCTCTCCGATTGCGGCCTTGAGTCTGTCCGTGATGACCTCGTAGGACTCGGTTCCCCTGTTTGTAAGACGGCGCTCCATCTCTGCCGCGTCCTTTGTGGTGACAAAAATCAGCACTGTTTCCGGGAATTTCTCCTTGATCTGCATGGCGCCCTGGACCTCGATCTCCAGGATCACATGTACGCCGCGTTCTCTCTTTTCGTTTACGAACGCCCTGGGCGTTCCATAATAATGGCCCACATAGCCTGCGTGCTCGTAAAAGCCGTCCTCGCGGATCGTCTTTTCGAACTCTTCATCGGACACAAAGTAATAGTTCACGCCGTGCACTTCGTCTTTTCTGGGCGAGCGGGTGGTCATAGAGACCGAGACTGCAAAGTGTTCAAACTGCTTGACCAGCTCCTTTACGACTGTTCCCTTTCCCACGCCGGAAAAGCCCGAGATGACGACAAGCTTTCCATATTTCTTATGATCGCTCATATTCCTGTCCCTGCCTTTACTTAGTCTATGTCCTCTGCCGTCTGATCAGCAGGAAGAACAGTCTCTTCAGTGGCTCTCTCATCCCTGCTCCCCTGTGCCCGCATGCGGATTGTCTCGGGGAGGAGCGCTGAGAGGATGATCCGGTCGTTTTCCATGACCAGCACAGCCTTGGTCTTACGCCCCTGGGTGGCGTCCACGCTCCTGCCGTCCTCCTTGGCCTTGGAGACCAGGCGCTTGATCGGCGCGGAATCGGGACTGACGATCGCGATGATCTTGGCTGCGTTGACGGTATTGCCGAATCCAATATTGATAAACCTATATGCATCCATGCGGATCCCTGCCATTATTCAATATTTTGAATCTGCTCTCTGACCTTCTCGACGGTGGTCTTGAGCTCGATCGCTCTGTCAGATACTTCCAGATCGTCGGACTTGGAGAGAATGGTGTTGGATTCGCGGTTCATCTCCTGCGCGATGAAGTCGAGCTTTCGGCCGACGCCTTCGCTTCCGTCCAGGGCGGCTCTCGTCGCCTGGATGTGGCTCTGCAGGCGCACCAACTCCTCGTCCACACATACCTTGTCGGCGTAGATCGTCACTTCCTGCAAGATCCGGCTGTCATCGATCACAGCGTCACCGATCAGTTCCTGGACCTTTTCATACAGGCGCTGCCTGTAGGCCGCGACAATCTGCGGCGATTTCTCGGTGATGAAATCGACGTGGCTCTGCATCTCGTCGAGCTTGCCGATCAGATCATTTCTGAGGAATTCACCCTCACGTACGCGCGCGTCGCGGAAATTCTCGGCTGCTTCGCAGATCACGCCGCGAAGGGTCTCCCAGAGCGCCTCCGCATCCGTGGGCTCCTCTTCCATGGTGAATACGTCGGGAAATCTGGACAGAGAGGATACCCGGATATCATTCTCGATCCCGAACTCCTCGGCCATCTGACGCAGATATGCAAGATACTCTCCTGCGATCTTGTTGTTGTACTTGACGTTCATATTGGCTTCTTTGAGGTCTTCGTAGGTGATATAGACGTCGACCTTGCCACGATTAATATAATTCTTGAGCTCCGCGCGGATACTGGATTCCAGCATGCTCAGCTGTCTGGGCATCTTGATCCCGATATCCAGATAGCGGTTATTGACGGACTTGATCTCGACTGTGATCTTCAGATCATCGTTCGCAAGTTCTGCTCTTCCATATCCTGTCATACTCTTGATCATAGACAATACTCCTCCATACTAATGACCATATATAGCAGATTTTACCGCTAGTTTACATCTTTGTAAAGGAAGGAGCACGAGGACAATTGTCTGTCTGTGTGCTATAATCAGATGATTATGACGAGAAAGGAGCCTGACACATGGCTTTTGACGGAATTACGACCGCCTCCCTGTGCAAAGAATTCGCTGACAGGCTGACAGGCGCGCGCGTCTATAAAATCGCGCAGACGGACCGCGACGAACTGGTCCTCACACTAAAACCCACCGCAGAGTGCGGCGGAGGACAGTGCAGACTCTATCTGTCTGCCGACGCCTCCCTCCCCCTCGCTTACTTCACTGCCAAAAACCGACAGGCGCCCTTGCAGGCTCCTGCTTTCTGCATGCTCCTAAGAAAGCACCTGCAGAACGGACGGGTCCTGTCCGTCACCCAGCCCGGCCTCGAGCGTATTCTTCGCTTTGAGGTGGAGCACCTGGACGAAATGGGCGATCTGTGCCGCCACACGCTGGTCATCGAGCTGATGGGCAAGCACAGCAACCTGATCTTCTTAAATGACGAGGAGCAGATTGTCGACAGTATCAAGCACATCTCTGCCCTGGTCAGCTCCGTCAGAGAGGTCCTGCCGGGCAGGCCCTATTTTGTCCCCGATACCAGAAATAAGAGAAATCCGCTGGCCGAGACCCAGGACGCATTTGATGCGACGTTCCGCACGCAGCAGGTCCCGCCGGCCAAGCTCCTGCTCTCCACCTACACCGGAATTTCTACGGAGATGGCGGAGGAGCTGTGCCACCGCGCGGCGCTAACCAATGACCGCAGCGCGTCCTCCATGACCGATGCGGACCGGGCGTCCCTCTGGAACGCGTTCAGAGATCTCATGGAAACCGTGCAGCGAGGCGACTTTGCGCCTTGCATCTATTATAAGAAAGAGGAAGGCGGCCGCCGCGGCGCGCCCGTCGGATATAGTGCTGTGCCCATGCGGATCTACGCCGATTTCGACGCGCAGTTCGAGGAAGTCCGCTTTGATTCGATGTCGGAGCTCCTCGAGACCTTCTACGCGCAAAAGAATGAAGTCACACGCATCCGGCAGAAATCGGTCGACCTGCGCCGCATTGTGCAGACCATCCTCGAGCGCGACGTGCACAAGTACGACCTGCAGTGCAAGCAGATCCGCGACACCGAGAAGCGGGACAAGTATAGAGTCTACGGCGAACTCTTAAACGCCTACGGCTACTCGATCCCGGCCGGGGCCAAGAGCTGCGAGCTGGATAACTATTATACCGGCGAGAAGCTCCGCGTGCCGCTCGACTCGACGCTGACGCCGCAGCAGAACGCTAAGAAGTATTTTGACCGCTATACCAAGCTCAAGAGGACCAACGAGGCGCTGACCGCCCTGACCGCGGAGGTCAAGTCCGAGATCGAGCACCTCGAGAGCATCCGCACGTCGCTGGATCTTGCCACCAATGAGGGGGACCTCGCGCAGATCCGCCAGGAGCTCGAGGACAGCGGATTGGTCAAAAGACACAACCACGCCGGCAGCAAGCGCCGTCCGGGCTACGACAAATCCAAGGGGCGCGCCCGCACGCCTGTCAGTAAGCCGCTCCACTACATCAGTTCCGACGGCTACGACATTTATGTAGGCAAGAACAACACCCAGAACGACCAGCTCACCTTCCACTTCTCCGATCCCGGGGACATCTGGCTCCACGCCAACGACATGCCGGGCTCCCACGTGATCCTGCGCGCAGGCGGCAAGTCCATGGACGAGATCCCGGACAGGGCCTTCGAAGAGGCGGCGTCCCTTGCGGCCTGGTACTCCGCGGGGCGCGAGCAGGGCAAGGTCGAGATCGACTACCTCCTTCGCCGGAACGTGAAAAAGCCCGGCGGGGCCAAGCCGGGCTTTGTCGTCTACTACACCAATTATTCCATTCTGGCGAGGGCCGATATCACAGGCCTTACACAGGTCGAATCCTGAGTGCACATGGGAGGGCTCCCCGGCGCGCAGCGTCGTCTGCCGGACGCCCGGAGCCGCCCTCTTCTGCATTACTTCAGAATTGCCTCGTTCATGCTCCCCGTCCGATAGCCGGACAGGTCCATGGCCACATAATCAAATCCGAATTCCCTGTACTTGCGGGTGATCGCATCCCGCAGGTGCAGGAGCTTGTCAAATTCCTCCGGCATGACTTCGATCCTTGCCAGTTTCCCCTCTTCGCCGTGAATCCGCACCCGCAATTGGCCAAAACCCAGATCCATCAGGAGCTGTTCCGCCTTGTCCACGCGGTCCAGTTTCTCGTTCGTGATATGCTCTCCATACACAAATCGGGTCGCCAGGCAGGCAAAAGACTGCTTTTTCCACGTCGGCAGCTCCAAATCCTTAGAAATCGAGCGGATCTGCGCCTTGGTGAGCCCCGCGTCCCGCAGGGGACTCCGGACGCCAAGCTCTGCGATCGCTTTAAGTCCGGGCCTGTAGTCCGCCAGGTCGTCCATGTTGGAGCCTTCCGCGACGACATGGAAACCTCGTTCCGCAGCTGCCTCCATCATCGCCGTAAACAGATGCTTCTTGCAGATATAGCAGCGATCGGGCAGATTGTCCCGAAATCCTTCAATCGAGAGCTGGTCCACTTCCACAACGACCTGCTCCACGCCGTTCTCACGGCAGAACGCGGCCGCCTCCAGATTCTCCCGCTCCGGGAAAGACCGCGAGCGGGCCGTCACCGCAAGGACCTGGTCTCCCAGCGCGTCCACCGCTGCCTTGAGCAGCAGTGTGGAATCCACGCCCGACGAGAACGCGACTGCGACGCGTCCCATGCGCCGCAGGTCCGCGATGAGTCGATCATACATAACCTTATTCTCTTCTTTCATTTCGTCCACTCTTTCCCGACATACCGATGGTACCTGCCACGCATTCCAAGCCCCTATCGCGGCCACCGTCCAATATATGCAATTTGCCGGCAGCTCTATGCGAGTCTGCCGGCAATTCTTCTCAAAGTGTCGCGATAAACCTGTCAAACGCCGCCTGTCCTTCGGGCGTTCTCTTGTAGACGCCTGCGTCCTCCAGAACGCGGGCGAACACCTTGCCCATCTCCAGACGGATGATCTCACTGATGTTGTCCTTATTGATGTCATCGTACTGCTTCATAAACGCCTCTGCCCAATCCGCGTGCTTCTCCAGCGCGGGATCTTTTCGCAGGTCGTCGCCGGCCAGGATCGCCTTCTCCAGATCCTGCATCTCTGTGAGCAGTCTTGCGGGCAGGATGGCCATACCCATGACCTCAATCAGACCGATATTCTCTTTTTTGATATGATGGAGCTCTGCGTGGGGGTGATAGACGCCCAGCGGGTGCTCGTCCGTCGTGATATTGTTGCGAAGGACCAGATCCAGTTCGAAGTGGTCGCCGCGCTTTCTCGCGATCGGGGTGATCGTATTGTGAGGCGTGTCATCCGTAAACGCATAGATGAACGCGTCCTCATCGGTGTATCCGCGCCAGGCCGCGAGAATGTGGTCCGCCAGCGCGATCAGGCGGTCCGAATCGGGGCCGGACAGGCGGATGCAGGACATCGGCCATTTCACGACGCCGCTCTTCACGTCCTCGAATCCCTCGACGGTAAAGGTGCGCTCCACCGGCGCTTTGGCCATCGCGAATTCATAGTGACCGCCCTGGAAGTGGTCGTGGCTCAGGATCGAGCCGCCGACGATCGGAAGGTCCGCATTGGATCCCAGGAAGTAGTGCGGGAAGGCCTTGATGAAGTCAAACAGCTTGCAGAACGTGTTATGGTTGATCGCCATCGGAATGTGCTGGGAATTAAACACGATGCAGTGCTCGTTGTAATAGACGTAGGGCGAGTACTGGAATCCCCAGGGATTGTTCTGGATCGTGATCGGAATGATCCTGTGATTCTCTCTGGCGGGGTGATTCACTCTGCCAAAATATCCCTCGTTTTCAATGCACAGCTGACATTTGGGATAGCTGCTCTGGGCCGCGTTTCTGGCCGCTGCGATCGCCTTGGGATCTTTCTCCGGCTTGGAGAGGTTGATCGTGACGTCCAACTCGCCGTACTCGGTCTCCGCCTTCCATCTTCTATCTCTGGCGATTCTATATCTGCGGATATAATCCGTATTCTGCGCGAAATTGTAATACCAGTCGGTTGCCTTGACGGCGTCTTCGTCGTAGATGGCTTTAAACTTGGCAATGACGTCGCTCGGTCTGGGTGTGAGAATACCCATGATCTTTGTGTCAAACAGATCTCTCATGACGACAGAACTGCCGTCCAGCATTCCCTTTTCCGCCGCATAGTCCAGAATCTCTTTTAAAATTCCCTCAAGAAGCGTGCCGTCCTTGATCTTCGCCGCGTCGAGCTCCGCTGCGCCCGCAATGATCTCATCTCTGTTTCCCGGATAATCGTCGATGCCAAGCGCGCCGAGAAGCGAGTTCACTGTGTAGATCACGTCCTCTTTCTCGATCAGATTTGTCGCCAGTGCATATTCTGTCAGATCGCGAATTGCATTATAAATTGTTTTCATTTTGTCCCCCTTTTACTGACCTCTGGCAGAGCGGTATACGATACCCGTTCGCACGCCCGCCTGAACCGGCCGCTCATTCCTGTGAACTATTAATACTAATTCAATACCAATTTTCGGACCCCTTGTCCTCTTCCGCGTGCTCTCTGGGGCCCTCGATTTCTTCCCTGTGGCGGATCACCAGCTCTTGCGTCTTGACGCTCATTCTGGTGCCGGGCTTGACGCTGCTCGTGATGAATACGTTGGATCCGATGACCGAACCCGCGCCAATTACAGTCTCACCGCCCAGGATGGAAGCACCTGCGTAAATCGTGACGTTGTCCTCGATCGTTGGATGTCTCTTCGCGCCGCGAAGGCTCTGGCCGCCTCTTGTGGAGAGCGCGCCGATCGTGACGCCCTGGTATATTTTGACATGTTCCCCGATGATCGAGGTCTCACCGACAACAATGCCGGTTCCGTGGTCCATGAAGAAATATTTGCCAATCGTGGCGCCGGGATGAATGTCGATACCGGTCCTGCTGTGGGCGTATTCCGTCATCATTCTGGGAATCAGCGGCACCTTTAAAAGGAAAAGCTCATGCGCCAGCCTGTTCACCGTACTGGCAAGCAGCCCGGGATAGCACAGAACGATCTCTTCCTTATTGTAAGCGGCCGGGTCGCCCTGGTAGAAGGCCTCCATGTCTGTATCCAGAAGCTCCCGGATCTTGGGAATGCGGCTGATGAACTCGATCGCGATTTCCTCGGCCGCGTCCTTGATCTCCGCCTCCGTCGCCTGCGCGTAGTCCTCCCTGAAGCGAAGCGCGATCGCGGTCTGCTTGATCAGGTTGTAGATCACATCCTCGATCAAAATACTGATCCTGCTATTGTCATTGTAGCTTCTGTAATTCTTCTCCCTGTAATAGCCCGGATAAAGAATGTTGAGGAGCTTCTTGACAATGTCCGTCACCGCATCGCTGTCCGGCTGGCTGAAAACATCCATCTTGTCAATATCTCTGCCGTTCTTGTAATCCTCCAGTATACTCTCCGTGACTTTCAGGATCCTCTCGCTCATCACCTTTTCGTTTGCCATTGTTGGCTGCTCCTTTCACGTGTACAGACAGTGTTTGGGCCCACCTGCCCGTACAGAATCATCATATCATTATCTCTTATTATATTACATGGAAAAACCGCCCCGAAATACGGCACAGCCTGTCCTTTTGTGCTGTTTTACCCCTCTGCGTTGCCGACCAGGAAGTTGATGAACTGCTGCGCGGTACGCCCGGATGCGCCGCCGCTTCGCAGCTCCCACTGGTTGGCCTTCTGGGCCAGTTCCGCTTCGGTGAGCGTGATCTGCGGGTACTTCTTGGCCAGTTCGCTGACGATGTGCAGATATTCCTGATGAGACGGCTTGAGATAGCCGATCGAGACGCCGAAGCGCGCCACCAGAGACAGCTTCTCCTGCACCGTATCGCTGCGGTGCATCTCGTCGTCGGACCGGTCGCTTCGATCGCTCCAGGTCTCCCGGATCAGATGCCTTCGGTTGGACGTCGCATAGATCAGCACGTTCTCCGGCTTGGTCTCCAAACCGCCTTCGATCACGGCCTTGAGATACTTGTATTCCGTCTCAAATTCTTCAAAAGACAGATCGTCCATATAGATGATGAAGCGATAATTGCGGTTCTTGACTTCCGTAATGATGCGCTGCAGATCCTTGAACTGGTGCTTGTAGACCTCGATCATGCGAAGGCCCTGGCTGTAATAGCGGTTCAGGATCGCCTTAATACTCGTCGACTTGCCGGTCCCCGCGTCTCCGTACAGAAGCACGTTGTTGGCCATGCGCCCGTTCACAAAGGCCTCCGTGTTGGCGATCAGCTTCTGCTTCTGCAGCTCATAGCCGATCAGATCCTCCAGCTGTACGTCGCTCGTCGCGGTGATCGGAATGAGGAACTCCTCTTCCTTATTGTCATCGTTGACGCGGAAGGCCTTATTGAGGCCGAACTTGCCGACGCCATACTCCTTGTAAAAGCCGGTGATGATGTCATACATCTCCTTCTCGGGACTCGATGCAGTGGCTGTGACCGACTCGATCCCTGCGCTGAGCTTCTGCACCTTCTCGCTGACACTTCTGTTAAAGACGCGCTCCGGCTTGCCGACCGCCGTATAATTCTCCAGAACGGTAAAGCAGTTGATGCCCAGCGCCTCCTCAATGGGGCTGAAGTCATAATTGAAGAGCTCTCTGAAAATCCTGAAATCATTGAGAGCGAAGATATTGACGCTCCCCTCATTGGCGCCGACCTTCTCCGATACCAATGTAAAAGGGGTCTCTGTCGTCGCGATCAGATAGGCCAGATAGTTGTGCCAGAGATTATTATTAAACCCATACTTAGTGGCCAGATCCAGCAAGCTGTGCACCTGTTCGTAAATCCTGGAGATCATAATCTCCTTGTCATAGGTCCCCTCATAGAATTCGCGGCAGATCTCTGCCAGACAGCGCAGAATGCTGTCCTCTCCAATCCCTCTATATATGATCAGTTTCGATGTCAGTCGGTGCATATGTCCAGCTCCTTATACTCGTTTGTTGGCATCCACGCTGCGTTCAATAGGGCGCGCCGCGCAGCGTTACTTTTTTGTATTGTCGATGATAGCATTATACTGATTTTCCGGTTTGTGTGACAAGGATTTCGGCTCTTTTGACCGCATTATTTGTTGCGAGGTTTTTGAAAAAAATCATTTCCTATGAAAATGAGATAGGATATAATACTCGTTAGTTGTTTTTTCAGACCACAGCGCATCCGGAACGGAGGGGATCATCATGCAGATCGGATTTGATAATAATAAGTATCTCAAAACACAGTCCGAACATATCAGAGAGAGAATCAGCAAATTCGGCGGAAAGCTCTATCTGGAATTCGGCGGCAAGCTCTTTGACGACTATCATGCGTCCCGCGTGCTTCCCGGCTTCGAGCCCGACTCCAAGATCACAATGCTCTGCGAGCTCAAGGACCAGGCCGAAATCGTCGTCGCGATCAACGCGGCTGACATCGAGAAGAACAAGGTCCGCGGCGATCTCGGCATCACCTATGACGAGGATCTGCTCCGCCTTGTGGACGCCTTCACAAGCCACGGTCTCTACGTCGGAAGCGTCGTTCTGACCCGCTTCGCCAACCAGCCCTCCGCTGTTGCGTACGAGAAAAAGCTCCAGTCCCTGGGCCTGAAGGTCTACCGCCACTATCCGATCGCCGGCTATCCCGCCGACATCCCGCTGATTGTCAGCGAAGAGGGATACGGCCGCAATGATTATATCGAGACCACAAGACCTCTCGTCGTTGTGACGGCGCCTGGTCCCGGAAGCGGCAAGATGGCGACCTGCCTCTCCCAGCTCTATCACGAGAACCGCCGCGGCGTGAAGGCCGGCTACGCCAAGTTCGAGACCTTCCCTGTATGGAACCTGCCGCTCAATCACCCGGTCAACCTGGCCTATGAGGCAGCTACCGCGGATCTGGACGACATCAATATGATCGACCATTTCCACCTGGAGGCCTATGGCAAGACCTGCGTCAACTACAACCGCGATCTGGAGGTCTTCCCTCTTCTGAACGCGATTTTCGAGAAGATCTACGGCTCTTCTCCATATAAATCACCCACCGATATGGGCGTCAACATGGTTGGCCTTTGCATCAGCGACGACAACGCCTGCCGCAAAGCGGCCCGCCAGGAGATCATCCGCCGCTACTACGACGCGCAGTGCGAATTCAGAAAAGGCAACGCCGGCGACGAGCCTGTTCACAGGATTGAGCTTCTCATGAAGAAGTCGGGCATCGAGATTTCCGAGCGCCCCGTCGTCATGGCGGCCAATCTCAACGCCGAGAAAACCGGCGCTCCTGCCGCGGCGATGGAAATGGCGGATGGCACGATTTTGACAGGAAGGACGTCAGAGCTGCTCGGTGCTTCTTCCGCGCTTCTTCTCAACGCGCTCAAGAAGCTGGCGGGCGTCGCTGATCAGGTCAAACTGATCAGCCCCCAGATCATCGCGCCGATCATGGACATGAAGATCGACCACCTCGGCAGCGACCACACGTCGCTCCTGCACCTGAACGAACTGCTGATCGCGCTGGCAATTGCGGGCGTCACAGATCCCAATGCCAAGGCGGCCATCGACCAGCTGGAGCACCTGAAAGGTCTGGAAGTCCACTCCTCCGTCATTCTCTCCCAGATCGATTCCGGCGTATTCAAGAAGCTCGGCGTCAACCTGACCTGCGAGCCCCATTACGAGAGCAACAAGCTCTACCATAAGTAAGCAATAGATAAGTGCACAATAGATTTGACCGGTCTTATAGCAAGACCGGTCATTTTATGTTACGATTACTCTATATAATCATAGGTTCTGTTTCACAGTGTGCATACGCGCAATTGCTGTGGAATCGCACTGATAAAACAGGGGGTTAGGAGGTATCACATCATTATGAAACCATATGCATTTGGTGTCGACATTGGCGGCACAACTGTTAAGATCGGATTTTTTACAACCGAGGGCAAGTTCCTCGATCACTGGGAGATTCCCACCCGCAAGGAAGGTAGCGGCGAGATGATCCTTCCGGATATCGCTCGCGCAATCTCCAAGAAGCTCTATGAGAAGAATCTCTCCCTCAACGATCTCGAAGGCGTCGGCGTCGGCGTTCCCGGACCCGTTCTGGCAGACGGCGTCGTCAACAAGTGCGTCAATCTCGGTTGGGGCGTCCTTGATGTGCGCGGCCAGCTCTCCTCTCTTCTGAGCGGCGTACCGGTCGAGGTCGGTAACGACGCCAACGTCGCAGCGCTCGGCGAGCAGTGGAACGGCGGCGGCAAGGGCCATCCCAATGTTGTCATGGTCACCCTCGGTACGGGCGTAGGCGGCGGCATCATTCTGAATGGCAAAATCCTGCCCGGCGCCCACGGCGCAGCCGGTGAGATCGGCCATATGAAGGTTCGCGACGACGAGCCGGAGACCTGCGGCTGCGGCAAGAAGGGGTGCCTGGAGCAGTACGGCTCCGCGACCGGCGTAGTGAGACTGGCAAAACGTGCGCTCGCCGCTGACCTCAGCGCAAACACGCCTCTCCGCTCTCTGGATCCGCTTACGGCCAAGGACGTTTTTGACTACGCGAAGAGAGGCGACGAGATGTCCCTCGCGATCGTCGAGGAAGTCGGCAAGATGCTCGGCGAAGCAATTGCGCACATCACCTGCGTCATCGATCCCGACGTGGTCGTCATCGGCGGCGGCGTCTCCAAGGCAGGCCAGATCCTGCTCGACGCAGTCCACAAGTACTACACGCCTGCAGCTTTCCACGCCAGCAGACAGTCCGATTTCAAGCTGGCTGTGCTCGGCAACGACGCGGGTATGTACGGCGCGGTGCGGATGATCCTGAACAAGTGATTCCAAGGCGTAAAATCCTGAATTTTTTGGCAAAATGCCTATTCGGCGATTAACTAATTGACATCATTTCATGCAAACCTTATAATTTTGAGTGAGTGGGATGTGAATTAATTATCATTCCATCTCCATTCTTTTTCCGAATATGTGCGCGGAAAGAGATGGCATTTGCAGGCATAGAGCCTGTTTCGAATATGAAAGGAGGACACATGAAAGAATATTTGCAGATTGAGAAAGTGTACGGCAGACAGATTATCGACTCCAGAGGTAATCCCACAGTTGAGGCAGAGGTAACTCTGGCAGACGGAACTGTTGGAAGAGGAGCTGCTCCCAGCGGCGCTTCCACAGGTGAGTTCGAAGCGCTCGAGCTCAGAGACGGCGACAAGTCTCAGTTCGGCGGCAAGGGCGTTACAAAGGCTGTTGCTAACATCAACGAGATCATCGCTCCCAAGCTGGTCGGCATGGACGCTTCCGACACATACGCTGTTGACGCAGCTATGATCGAGGCTGACGGCACACCTGACAAGTCCAACCTCGGTGCAAATGCAATCCTCGCAGTTTCTATCGCTGCTGCAAGAGCTGCTGCTATCTCCCTGGATATCCCGCTGTATCGTTTCCTCGGCGGCGTTCAGGCTACAAAGCTTCCCGTTCCTATGATGAACATCCTCAACGGCGGCGCACACGCTGACAGCTCCGTTGATACACAGGAATTCATGATCATGCCCGTTGGCGCTCCTACCTTCAAGGAAGGCCTTCGTTGGTGCACAGAAGTTTTCCATGCACTGCAGAAGATCCTTAAGGCTAACAAGGATGTCACCGCTGTAGGTGATGAGGGTGGTTTCGCTCCCATGAAGCCCGAAGGCGACGAAGGCGCAATCGAGCTGATCCTTCAGGCCATCAAGGAAGCTGGCTATGAGCCCGGCAAGGACTTCGTCCTGGCTATGGACGCAGCTGCATCCGAGTGGAAGAGCCCTAAGGGCATCGGCTTCTATCACCAGAAGAAATCCGGTAAGGACTTCACAACTGATGAGCTGATCGAGCACTGGGCACAGCTCGTTGAGAAGTATCCCATCTACTCCATCGAAGATGGTCTGGATGAGGAAGACTGGGAAGGCTGGAAGAAGATGACCGAGAAACTCGGTGACAAGGTTCAGCTCGTAGGTGATGACCTGTTCGTTACCAACACAACCAGACTGGCTAAGGGTATCGCTAATGGCGCTGCTAACTCCATCCTGATCAAGCTCAACCAGATTGGTTCCGTATCCGAGACTCTTGAGGCTATCAAGATGGCTCACAAGGCTGGCTACACAGCAATCTCCTCTCACAGATCCGGTGAGACTGGTGACACCACAATCGCTGACCTCGCAGTTGCTCTGAACACCTGCCAGATCAAGACTGGTGCTCCTTCCAGATCCGAGCGTGTTGAGAAGTACAACCAGCTGCTCAGAATCGAAGAAGAGCTCGGTGGTGCTGCTAACTATCCCGGAAAGGCTGCTTTCAACTTCAAGAATGCTTAATTTGTTGAGTGCGTGAAGTACCAGCATCTGAATTGAACTTAAAAAGAGGTATCGCCGTTAGGCGGTACCTCTTTTTTGTGCGGTTTTTTGCTGCTTTCTCCTCGTTTGCCGGAAACGTGCCGTAATGGGATCGTATTTTGGCACATTCACCGCACATGCCTTCCCAGGAACGCTTCTACCGTGTCAAAATATCGCACCGGATCTCTCTCCGCTGCCTGCGCATGTCCGGCCCCATCTACGATCATGATTTCCTTGTCACAAGCCGCTGCATTGTATAGAAGAAGGCACATCTTCACCGGAATCATGCGATCCTCCGTGCCGTGAATGAACAGTGTCGGAATCCGGCTCTTCCCGACCGCCGCGAGCGGCGATGTCTCCTTGAGGTCGTACCCGGCACGCAGGCGGATCATCAGTTCCGCGCTGTCGATGATCGGAAAGGCTGGCAAGTGGAACCAACTGCCAATCTTCTCCTGAAACATGGCATACGCATCTGTATACGCACAATCTGATATCACTGCCACGACACTGGGCGGAATCTCTTCTTTGCCGGCACAAAGCAGCGCTGTGGAAGCGCCCATAGACAGGCCGTGCAGGACAATGCGCGCATCCGGATCCCTCTGCAGGATCAGATTGATCCATCCAAGCAGGTCCTCACTATCTGTGGCGCCGAGCCCGATATAATCTCCTTCGCTCTCCCCCTGACAACGAAAATCCGGCGCCAAAACATTGTAACCATGCTGCCAGTACCAATAAGCATACCCGTACATCATCTCCTTACTGCCCGTGTAGCCGTGCAGGAGGATGGACCAGTTGTGGGCTTTTTTATCCTGCGCAAAGACCACGCCGCGCAGTTCGTATCCATCTGTGGAGAGGATGGCGACATTTTCAGGGTTGCGGTTTCGGGACCAGGAGTTGCCGATGACGTTCATGGAGACTGCGTTGTTCTGGAGGGTCGTCTCCTGCACCTGCTCGGCGTAGCTCTGCTCCACAATCCGGTCAAACGCATGCAAACGCTCCATAAACGACGGCACCAGGACGGCGCTGACAAGGACATTGATGCCGATCCAGTAGATCACTGTGATGGTCAAAAGTACTAATATGAAGTTTCTGATGGGGTGGCGTCTTTCCTTCATTCCTTTATTATATAGAAAGAGACCACCTTGGTGGTGATCTCTTTGGATACGATGATATGATTTATGTTACTCCGGGCTAGCTTTTGGCTCTTACTATTCTAGGCTGAGGATCTCGCCGGACTGAATCGTGGCCTTGATCTTGGAGCCTGTCTCCACTTGCTGCCACAGGTCGTAGGAAATCTTGTAGGTGTGTTTGCCGGAGATGATCCAGTAGCGCTCGCTGCGCCCGGTCTCCCGTTCTGTATCGGAAAGCGTCAGTTCCGCGTAATAGGGTTCGTTGTCCGCGCCTTCCGTGATCTCGTCCCGGTCATACTTCCATTTCATGACCTTGTAGTAATACTTGGTGTCATAGACTGGAACATCGATGTACACAGGTTGTTCATAGGTCTCCGTGTGGTACTCCGTCCGATAGCGAGGGATTTGATGCTCCACTTCCTCGTAGTAGCCGTTGCCGAGATCCTTGTATTCGATCTCCGTGTCATAGCCGTCAAAAACTTCCTCGGCCACCTGCCTCTCCACCGTCTCGTAATGGTCGAGAATGTGGTTGTAGGTGTAGATTTCCTCCCGGGTTTGGACGTCCCGGGCATCTTCCGGCAAGGTCCAGCTGCTTTCCTCCACTTCCTGATAGCGGTCGATGGAGATGGAACGCTCCCAGGTCTTGGAATCGACTGTGATCCCTCTGGCCTTTGGCATGCTCATGTAGATCAGCAAGGCGATGGCCACTACAATGCCGAGCAGTAAAGGAAGCCGGCTTCTGCCGGCGGACCTTGTCTGGGCGCTATGCGTCTCTTGTTTGGCCGCTTCTTCCCGTTTCTGCGCCTTTTCCTTCTCGCGCTCCTTGTTCTGGAAGTAATTGAGCTCACTGTCCTCCCGGGACGCGCCGCAGGCTGAGCAGAATTTGTTGTCGTCCGGATTGAGCGTGTTGCAGTAGGAGCAAAGCCAGTCCGGATTCTTGTTGACCTTATCCGGGTCCTTCACGTAGTTCTTGGGCCCGGCCATATAAAATGTGATATCTTTGCCGCGGGGCTTTCCGCAATGCGGGCAGATCTTGATCTCACCGGAGATCCGGTCCGCGCCGCAGTAGTCGCAGTCCCAGCAGCCAACGACGATCTTTCCCATATGTCACTCCATTTGTAAAAACTGTGAAGGCCGCGCCCAAGGCGTGCGCCCGAAATACTATTGTTATTGTACCATTATTGCGGTCATTTCGCATAGAGGAATGAAAACGCATTATGGGGCGATCACAGGGCGACCCTGTGAGTTCCCTACCCTGTGTGTTCCCTACCCTGTGTGTTCCCTCTCTGAGAATTCCCTGTGCCCCCATCAAAGCGCACCTTCGCGGTGCGCTTTTTTTCGTGCAAATGCGCACGATTCCTGCGAAAGATTTTAGAAAACTTTAATTATTTCTCCTTTCCCTATGGAAAAATGAATGATTCTTTGTTATCATACGCCAGTAAAATCACTTTAATATGGGATGATATCCCACTAAGAAAGGGGAAAGCTCTATGGAACAGTTTTTCAAACTAAAGGAGCACGGCACGAATGTCAAGCAGGAGCTGGCAGCCGGCCTTACTACCTTCATGACAATGGCCTATATTTTGGCCGTTAACCCCAGCATTCTGAGTGCATCCGGAATGGACTCCGGCGCGATCTTCACCGCGACCGCTCTGGCCTCTGCCATTGCTTCCTTCCTGATGGCGCTTCTTGCGAATCTGCCCTTTGTACTCTCCGCAGGTATGGGACTGAACGCGTACTTCGCATACACCGTCGTACTCGGAATGGGGTATTCCTGGGAGATGGCACTGACCGCCGTCTTCATGGAAGGTCTGATCTTCGTTATTCTCTCTCTGACCAATGTCCGTGAGGCCATCTTCAACGCGATTCCCGCGACCCTCAAGATCGCCGTTTCCGTTGGTATCGGTCTTTTCATCACATTCATCGGACTGCAGAACGCCCACATCGTTGTGGACAGTGCGACCCTGGTATCCGTATTCTCTTTCAGCGGATCCCTTGAAAACGGCACATTCAACTATGAAGGAATCACCGTCCTTCTCGCTGTCATCGGCATCCTGATCACCGCGATCCTGATGCTCCGCAATGTCAAGGGCAGCATCCTTCTGGGCATCATTGCAACCTGGGTTCTCGGCATTATCTGCCAGATTGCCGGCATCTATGTTCCCAATCCCGAGGCAGGCTTCTACAGCGTCATTCCTTCCGGAATCATTTCCATGCCCGCTTCCGTTGCACCCACACTCTTCAAGCTGGACTTCTCCCACGTTCTGAGCGTGGACTTCGTAGTCGTTATGTTCGCATTCCTGTTCGTCGACATGTTCGATACACTGGGAACCCTGATCGGCTGCGCTTCCAAAGCTGAGCTCCTCGACGAAGAGGGCAAGCTCCCCGGCATCAAGGGTGCGCTCCTTTCCGACGCTGTCGGCACAATGTGCGGCGCTGTGCTCGGTACTTCCACGATCACAACCTTCGTAGAATCCGCTTCCGGTATCGCAGAAGGCGGACGCACAGGTCTGACTGCAATCTCTGCAGGCTTCCTGTTCCTGCTGTCCCTGTTCTTCTCTCCTCTGTTCCTGACGATTCCTTCCTTCGCCACTGCACCCGCACTGGTCATGGTCGGTTTCCTCATGATGCAGCAGGTCAGCAAGATCGAGTGGGATAACATCCTCGAGGCGATCCCTGCATTCATCTGCATCTTCGCGATGGCGTTCATGTACTCCATCTCCGAAGGTATCTGCTTCGGTATCATCTCCTACACCGTACTGAACGTTGCAGCTGGCAAAGCTAAGCAGGTCACCCCTCTTATGTACATCCTGACGGTTGTCTTCATCCTCAAGTACGTGCTGATCTAATTGCCAAAACACTGACATCCAATCAAGAAGGCGTCGCATGCAGATGCGGCGCCTTCTTTTGTGCTCTATGGATCCCCGATCAACTCGTGATACCTCTTATACAAGGTTGACCTCGATACGCCGCACTGCTGCGCCGCCTGCTCCGTCGTGATCATTCCGTATCTCCACTTTCTGCAGATCTCGTCAAAATTCTCAGGCATCCCCACTCTCGGCCTCCCGAACTTCACGCCCTTTGCCTTCGCTGCGTCAATTCCCTCTCTCTGCCGGGTCCTGATATTATCCCTCTCATTCTCCGCGGCAAAAGCAAGCACCTGCAGCACAATGTCGCTAAGAAGCGTTCCAACCAGGCTTTTGCCCCGGCGCGTGTCTAGAAGCGGCATATCAATGACAACAATGTCGACCTCTTTCACGCGCGTCAGAAACTGCCATTGCTCTTGAATTTCTTTGTAATTCCTTCCGAGCCTGTCAATGCTCTTCACGAAGATCAGATCATCCTTCTGCAGCTTCTGCACTAATTCCTGAATCCGTGAAGCTCAGCTTCAAGATGTAGGGATCGGCTCACTTAAGGCATTTATCCGATGCCCTTTATGGTGATGATCCCTGTTCATGAGTTACTGTTGTTGAATTGCCGGTTGCCAATGA